>Ga0209084_1000011_pt1 | contig 201630 bp, 185 predicted proteins | sample C_130820_MF_Meta_FD_187309 | JGI IMG/M metagenome (GOLD analysis project Ga0209084, IMG submission 187309) | Freshwater microbial communities from Lake Croche, Canada to study carbon cycling - C_130820_MF_MetaG (SPAdes) (version 2) | ecosystem: Environmental > Aquatic > Freshwater > Lake... | reverse complement strand
TTGCTGATACGGAAGATTATTTTACTCAGATATAGTTCATCTTATTCAGTAGCCACAGACTGGCCGCTACACCTCCTATACCTACAGAACCAAAGACGAGGCCACGCACAAAGCTGTGAAGATCCACCTCTTTCATGTCCTCCTTGGTCCACACAGGTGATCTGTCACGCTTTCCTAGGCGATTGTAATACGCAAGAACCTCCTGTTCGGTCCATGTGGGTTTCTTGAGGGACTTATTGACCTCATTATGAATATCGATCGTCCAGCGAAACAGATCGGCGCGCTTATCTAAGAAGGTTGAAATGGGATTCGAAATAATATGCTTGGCGTAATGCTCTCGGCAGATCCCACAGGGTAACATCCATTGAAGTGATTCAAAGAACTCCTTGGCTGCTTTCTTATCCGTATAGGTAGGTTTGGGTGGATAGCCCAGCGCAGCAATATGAATTGTGTGCCAGAAAAAAGGGCCCCACACATTTGGACTAAACTGCATCCCTACTCTTTCCGTGCTAAATTATTAGTAAATAACTCAGCACGTTTGGTCTAAAGGGCCTACACCTTTCAGTTCTAAGGATATGTCGTTTAAACGATACAATAGTCACAACCACAGTCACAACCACCATGATCGACCCATGGTATGTTCGAATTGTGGCACCGAAGGCCACTTCTTTAGGGACTGTAAATACCCCATCACAAGCTACGGGATCATTGCCATGCGGTTCACAGATGCCTCCGCATCCACATCACTCAATGAAACACTGATATCGGCCGCCCAACAACTCGTCCCTGGCCGGCAACAGGTAGAATATCTGCTAATATGCCGACGGGACTCCCTGTCCTTCATTGAATTTGTAAGGGGCAAATACTCAACTGTTGAACGGGAATACCTTCATTCCCTTTTCGAGAACATGAGCCAACGGGAACACGAAAAGATTCGTTCTCTCACCTTCGAACAACTCTGGACGAGTGTCTGGGGCGCCTCCGCCGATACGCACAAAACCGATTTTGAGAACAGTCATCGCAAATACAAGCAGATCGGAAGTATTGCGGCCCTTTTAGCGGCGCATCCTAGCCCTTTTTTAGAACCCGAATGGGGGTTTCCAAAGGGCCGTCGCAACTCCACTGAGAGTGAGATCGGTGGGGCGATTCGTGAATTTAAGGAGGAGACCAGTCTCAAAGACGGGCAATTTAGTATCCTACAGAACGTAGAGCCCCTCATCGAATCCTTTAAGGGCAGTAACGGCGTAAACTACTGCCATAAATACCATTTGGCAATGTGCCCCTCCAATACACTGGTCGCCATGGACTCCTCTAATCCACATATGTCCCAGGAGATCGGAAACATCGGCTGGTTTACCGCCGAAAAGGCCCTTGAAAAAATTAGACCACGCGACACTGAAAAGCGCAGTATTCTCATGAGAGCTACGCAGGCACTCAAGCATTTTATTCCAATTGGCATCTAAGACGGATTTAGTTGGATAATAAATTAGAACGATTGTGTAGGAGTATGTCTGGATTCTCAGGAACAGAGGACACGGAACTCTTGGACCTTTGGGACCAAGAGACAGATTTCAATAAACGCGATGAAATCCTAGAAGAACTACAAAGTCGTGGCCTATTTCCGGGCAATTTCATGAAACAATGGGAGGACGATACAGGCGCCTATCCGTCCATTGAAGACCCTGAATTTCTTCAGAAGCTGCTAGCGAAGCGCGAGTTTGCCGAGAGCCTCCAGACAACCTGGGAGCCCGAGAACGATCCCTGTGGAGACGTCAATAAATTCGAGGTCACCCCCGTCCAGCGCTTCGCGGCGAACCTCATGAGTCCCCGTAGCCCCTATATGTCCGCCCTTCTCTTTCATGGAGTCGGTGTAGGAAAGACCTGTGCTGCCGTTCAGATCTCAGAGGCCTGGCTCCGCACGTATCCAAGCGACAAGATCTTCCTTGTGACGCCCCCCACGATCAAGGAGGGCTTCTATCGCACCATTTTTGACATCACAAAGGTATCTATTGGTGCCGGTCCCTCCGATCCTAATACAGTTATTGGCTGCACCGGCGATTCCTACCTGGAAATGACGGGAACCATCTTTGAAAAGGACCCCAAGCGCATCGAAAACCGAGTGCGCAGGGCCATCACAAGACGCTATGCAGCTTTCGGCTACATCTCCTTCGGCAACTATATCCGAGATCTGGTCTCAGGTGTGGATCGAGAGATGAGCCAAGAACAGCAGGATCAGGAGGAGCGACGCATTATTTCACGCAAATTCGACGGTAAACTCCTCATTATTGATGAGGCCCACAATTTACGTGACGAGACGGGCGTCGAAGAGACGGACGACGAGACAGGGAAGACGGATATGGCAGCTGGGAAACTCATGACGCCCTGGCTTCTTAAGGTTCTTGAATACTCGCAGGGTCTGAAGCTTGTTCTTCTGACCGCCACCCCCATGTATAATAGCTACCTGGAGATCATTTTCATGCTGAATTTGCTGCTTCTGAATGACAAGAAGGCCACCATCACGGAAACGGACATTTTTCATAGCAATGGCCGCATCCGAACAAAGGGCATGGATCGCCTCGGATATATTGCTAGTCGCTACGTGAGCTTCATGCGCGGCGAGAATCCCAAGAGCTTCCCTATTCGTCTTGATCCTGACACAGAAAGAGTGACCTTGTTGAAAGATATCGACTATCCTCAGCGCAATCCCCGTGGTGGAAATATCCCCGAGTCCGAGCTTGTATTCAAGGATCACCTCCCCATTGTTCCGATCGAGCTGGAAGGCGATGCTCTGGAGGCCTCGTTGAAGCTTACCCGGGAGCTCGACAAGGGCGACCAGGGTATTTCGGGTATTCAGCTCGGCACGATCATCCAGGCAGGGAATTTTGTGCCTCCGAGCCCAGAGTCCAATTCCAACAACTCATCGGCAGGGGACATGTCGCTAGAAGAGGTGAAAAAGCGGCTCAATCCCGAGTCGCTCGAACAGCTCTTCCGAAAGAGCAAGGGCCCCGAGATCACCTATACGAGCAAAACGGAGATCGGTGCCGGCTGGCTCGCCGCCGATAAACTCTCCACCTGTTCCCCCAAATTCGCATTTCTACTGGATCAACTGCGATCGGCGCGTGGCGTCTGTTTTGTCTACATGCGCGTAGTGAATCTCGGGGCGCTCCCTCTGGCCCTCGCTCTCGAAGCGAACGGCTATACTCCTGTTGGCCGCGCCACACCCCTCCTCGGCGATGGCATCCAGGCCAAGGGCGGCCGTCAGTGCGCCCTGTGCCCCCTGAAGGAGAAGAAGCATACCGGTGCCGATCACCCCTTTACACCGGCCTGCTACGGCCTTCTCACCGGCAACGTACAACTCAGTCCGAACAACAAGGGCATCATAGACATGGAACGACGAAAAGGAAATGAGGAGGGAGGGCTGATGAAGGTCATTGTCGGATCCCAGATCGCCGCGGAAGGCGTGGACTTGCGCTATGTGCGCGAGGTTCACCTGCTCGACAGCTGGTATCACTTGAACCGCACGGAACAGGTCATCGGTCGCGCCATTCGCTTCTGCTCCCACTCCGCTTTGCCAGAAGCCAAGCGTAATGCGACGATCTACCTGTATTCTGCGGTATTCCCTGACGAGCGAAACCGAGAAACCGGTGATCTCTTCAGCTATCGAACAGCCTTTCGCAAGGCCGTCCAGGTCGGAAATGTCACTCGTGCCCTCAAGATCCGGGCCATCGACTGTAATCTGAACCACGATGCGATCATCATTTCAGGCCAAACCCCTATCCGTCAAATTGATAGCAAGGGCACCGAGCGACGCAATGTGGATATCAATGACAAGCGGTTCACGGCCATCTGTGACTGGAATGACAGCTGTATGTATGAGTGCGCACCCAAAATCGATGTAAATGCTCTGACGGCCGATGATAGCACGTATAGTGAGTTCGCGGCAAAGTGGCGTGAGTCGGCCCTCAAGGATCAGTTCCGAAAACTCTTTGCGGAACAGGTGTTCTATGACTTCGAGACGATGTGGTATGAGCTGTTTGGCGATGTGCCACTCGTTGCGCGCACGGAGCTCTTTGAGAACGTTGTCAATAACAAGGCATTCCAGGTAACACATAATGGTGTCAATGGATATATCACATATTGTAATGGCTACTATGTGTTCCAGCCGAATGTCTATATGGATCTCCACATTCCCATGGCGATTCGGGCGGCGGACTTTCCTGTGCGACGTGACCAGTTTGACCCTGACAGATCGCTGGACCGAGGAGAATCCTCAGCATCCGGATCCGTCAGAGAACCTGCGATGTTTACTCTCAAAGAGAGTTGGCAGGGAATGGTGGACTGGGTTCATGAGATGGAAAGGGCTGAGGAGGGATCAACGGATGTCCCCGAAATAGTTGCGGATCGCATTACTCAAATGACAAATGAGGAGCCCGAGGTTCTCAAAATGTTTAACAATATCATTGAGACAATTCAGTGGTTCCAGGAATCCGTTCTCATAACGGGAGGAAGTAAATCAAGATTCAACAAGACAGTTCTTGAATATATATGGGACAATTGGTTCTCCATGGAGGAACAGATTCAGCTCCTAAATGATGATAATGCGGAAGAGAACGCCTATCGAATGGTGCGTGATACCAAGGTCAAGGTGGAGCCCCATACCATTATTCGCCTCTATAATACACAGGATGCCTCAATTCAATACATGTGTGGAGGGAAGACGGGCTGGGCGCCATGCTCGGATTCCATTGCGCGTCTTGTTAAAAAAGACGAAAAGGCAGTTCCAGACCTCTTTCGAAATCATGCTGATGGATACAAGACAGGAACAATGTATGGTGTCTCCGCATCGCATGAAGGAAAACTTACGCTCAAGATGAATAAGAAGATCAAACAGGGCTTTGAAGGGCGACTTGGCGGCGTAGCGTGTGGAATTGTCAGTAATATTTCGGATAAGCACAAGAAACTCATAGAACTGGGAGATATTCTCAGAGAGGCGGGTCTTCCTGATCTGGAATTGGATAGCGATGTTATCAAGAAGGATGGATCAAGAGCCATTGAAAACTCTGTGCGTGGATGCACTCTGTTGGAACTTGTGTTTCGCTACATGGATCACCTAGAGGTCAATAAGCGACGATGGTTCTTTCGACCGGTTGCTGCGCGACTGATAGGGTATGCGGGGTATTTTAAGAGGAAGGAAACAACCGCCTCTGTGGCGCCCGTTAAAAGGCGTTCTGTAATCGAGGAAGAAGAGGAGGAAGAGGAGCCGGTGCTGACAAAGAAATCGAGCGCTAAATCCGTCAAACCAGCATCTAAGACAGCTAAACCAGTTACGAAACCTGTGTCTAAGAAGGTAAGTGAATCAGATGAGGAGGATTCTCCAATTGTAATATCGGCAGCCAAAACAGTCGCTAAATCTGCATCGAAGAAGGCAAGTGAATCGAATGATGAGGAGGATTCTCCAATTGTAATGTCGGCAGCCAAAACAGTCGCTAAATCTGCATCTAAAAAGATAAGTGAATCGGATGAGGAGGATTCCCCCATTTTTGTATCAGCCGCTAAAACAGCTGTTAAACCAGTATCTAAAAAGGCAAGTGAATCAGATGATGAGGATTCTCCTATTTTAATATCAGCAGCCAAAACAGCCGCAGCGAAAACAACTCCTGTAGCTAAAACCGCAGTATCTAAAAAGGCAAGTGAATCGGATGAGGAAGATTCCCCCATTTTTGTATCAGCGGCTAAAACAGCCAAAACAGTTGCTAAGAAGGCAAGTGAATCGGATGAGGATGATTCCCCCATTTTTATATCGACAGCCAAAGCTGCTACAAATTTAACACCAGGATCAGGTGAATCAACTACTAAAACATCCACACTGCGTCGAAGTAAGAAAAGCGAAAAGTAAATTTGATAATCTACCTAAACAATAGGTGTGTATACTAAGGAATGGAATCAATCGCTTTCTTTGAAAAGAAGGTCAGTCTCAGTCCTAAGAACTTGAATAAGGTTGGAAAGGATAAAACAATTGATGGAATCCTTTTAGAAAAGCTTCGTGAAAAGATTGAGAATAAGTGTTCTGAGCACGGATTTGTTGTTCCAGGATCTTTGAAGCTACTATCTCGCTCCATGGGATATTTCGAATCTGGTCGATTTACTGGGGATGCTGTATACTTTATAAAGGCGGAAGGAAAGGTATATTATCCGACCGATGGCACAGTTATCACTGGTGAAGTCATTCGAAAGAATAAGATGGGCTTGTATGTTGATTATAAGAAGGCTCTAAAGATTCAGGTGCCGAGAGATCTCCATTTAGGAAATGAGGACTTTGATAATGTTGAACCAGGTGATACGGTAGAGGTCGAACTTAAGAAGTCTCTCTTTCAAGTGAATGATCCATTTATCCTCGTGAATGGTATCTTTCTAAAAAAGGTGGTAAAGGAACAAGCGGCTGCGGCAGTAGCTGCCGCTTCAGCTACTGCTGAAGCAATAGCAACAACAGCAGCTCAGAAGACCAATGAAATGATAGATAAGGGGGAAGAAAAAACAGGAGAGGATGAGGATGAGGATGAGGATGAGGATGAGGATGAGGATGAGGCTGCTGAGGCTGAGGCTGAAGAGGCTGAGGATGAGGATGAGGATGAGGAAGAGGAAGAAGAGGAAGGGAAAGAAGAGGAATCCGAATCTGATGCAAAGGAGTCTGAAGTAGACTAAGCAAACAGGGGGCACGGGGGAGGCAGGTCCGCTTTGCGGACCTGATGTCCCCCGCGTCTAAAGGGGGGTCCATTCAATCCATACGGGAATTAGAGATGACCTACGAGCAGCGCAAACAGTTCTTTGAGAATCTCAAGATCCTTGTCAAGTCCGAATACGAGGAGATCTTTCGAATTCTCAAGAAAAATAACGAAGAATTCACGGAGAATAGCAATGGAATTTTTTTCGATATCAACACTGTCAGTGAAACAACCTTCGAACAATTCCAGGAATATATGAATTTCTGCCTAGAGAATCGCAGGGTTGAGGAGGGCCGCACAAAGCAGCTTGCATCCTTATCAGAGGAGACAAACAAGTATCTAGTGGACGGCTACACCTCCGAATAAGGGGGCCTAAGCGCCAACCACCTATTACATAGTAGAGGATGTCAACAAAAGTATATCAAAATGTCAGCATAGCCCAGCTAGCTGACTGGTCTAAACACAATCCGAATCGAGGCCATTCCCTGGCTCCGATTCGAATTCAGCAAACAGTAGACGCAAAGAAGGATATCGGCACATCCATGGCGCCGCTCTTCCTGCCAACCTATTCGTCTATTCCTGTCACAAATATGCTAGGTGTCATTGCCTGGATCCGTGATCCCATGTTCGCAGACGCCTCCACCACGGTTCGCACCTCTATTATTCGAGAGCTCGCAACCACCCTTCAAACAGAATCGGATACATTAGCGGGGTCTTCGTTCGCCAGAAAGAGACGGCGTATTTTTGATGGGATAGGTTCTGTGCTTCACGGAACTCCGATCAAGAATGAAGACTGGAAGGATATCTATTCGGCCCTGGGACATTTAACGGGAGTCTATTTTGTATTTGTGAGAGACGCAAAGGGTGTGGAGGAGGATCGAGAGGATAAGCCAGAGGAACTCTTGGGGGCATCCAAGGGATCGGTCTCTTTTTCCTCGGAGCCGTCCACCTGGGACAGGGAAAAGCCGGTCTGGATCGTGGATTATCATGCGAGGTGGATTGCGGTCTCGGAGGATGAGGGGACTCGTGATATTCTCTTGGATTGGCTGGGTCTAATGGAAAGGGGGGGATGGATTGTGGACTGGCCGATAGTAGAGGATACTAAGGAGGCCATTATACGCGAACTATGCGATGACTGCTCGTGGAGGTCGATTGACGCCAAGCTATTAAAGGCAGAACTCGCAAAGAGACTTGGTCGCTTAAGAACAGTTCGCGCTTTAAGTAATAGGGTATAATGGAATATCTCCTAATGGGGGCTCTATCATGTATAGGACAGGCGTGTTGCTGGTATAATATTTATAGATGTTGTGGGTGTATTGAGGAAGGTAGACAGCATATAGAGATCGAGAAACAGATTGTTGTGAGGGAAGAGACGAAGCCACAAGGAAATCCAAAGGATAGTCCTAATCCATTTATAAATCCAGAGGCAGCAAAACATTACAATTAAGTCCAGAATTCCATTTGAGGACAAATACATAATCGATGGGCTGCTTTTAGCAGCCCATCCATCATTTATCTCTGGACGGGGACGCAGAGTCCCCGTCCCTAAATTTGATTCAATCGACCTAAGGTATTTCTGGTATAATAACTAGAGCTGTGCCATGGAACTTGATAAAGCCTTGGTAGCAAAAATCGATACCTTTATCGATGCTTGGCTTATCAATGATACGCCCGGTGAAGATATGGAGATGGAGGCTGTCTTCGGCGATGAGGGTGTTGTGGATGCCGCAACCTTTATGGCTGTGGCCCAACGCCTTCAAGGTCGCGGATTTACTGCGAAACCCCAGGATGATCGTCTAAGTATTCTCGTTCAATCGGGTCTTCGTTTCTCTATTGAGGGGCTAAGTGTTCTCCCCATTCTTCAGAACTACTGTCGCGATGATAAGATCCAGGGAAAGCCGTTCAGTGTCCTCAATAAGAGTCGTCATTCCTCCGAGTCAAAGGTGGATATCGAAGACTACGGATTCTATCTCAAGAATCGCATTGAGGAGCGCGTGGCGGTTACTGATCCTCGCGTAACAGAACTACTGGATGTCTGGCCCCAGCTCGATAAGGCATTCCGTCTGATTAAGCGCTGGACGTTCGAGGGTCAGGGCATGCGTATTGACATGTCGATTGTGCGTTCGACTCCTTCGATTGTGCGCGGCAATAAAAAGGAATACCTCTGGCAAAAAACCTTCCAGGAGCGTGATATCTTCAAGCAACCCGTCCGCTATGAGATTGAGGTGGAGCTCCAACGCGACGAGCATACAAAGGACAAGGCAGGCGCTCGCCGATGTCTTGTGCGAGGCATCGGTGAGATCTTAAAGGCCATGCAAAAGAATACCTTTCTTATCACAATTCCCGAAGCAGAACGAGTCAAACGCGACTATACCGCGCTCAACAAGTTCGCATCCTTCCGTGGCGTTCAGCCCATCACCATGGAGGTCAAGCATATGGCAAAGCATGAGGAGGGGTCCATTGATGACAAGCTTCCGAATGTCCGCAAGAACTACAATGTAACAGATAAGGCGGATGGTCTTCGTGTCCTTATTTATTGCGATGGAAAGGGTGAAATGTTCCTTATAGACAGTGGAATGACAGTCTATAAAACAGGGCTATTAAACAAGGACTGTCATGACTGTCTCTTGGATGCCGAATGGGTTCATCGTGATAAGGAGCACCGAGTCATCGCCCATGTTCTTATCTTCGATATCTACTATCTTAAGGGAATCAATGTTAGTGAGAAGGACTTCTACGACACTGAATCCAAGGAGACTCGTTATGAGAAGATGAATGACTGGTTCACTCTCTGGAATGGAAAAGTAAATGACGGGATCAAAACAACCGTTCATGGAGTCACACCGGCCAATCAATTCCAGATAAAGATCAAGCACTTTGAGTTTGCGGACCCAGAGCGCCCCAATACGATCTTTGCGCGCTGTGCAACCATCCTCAATACCGAGCAGCCCTATGAAACAGATGGTCTCATTCTAAGCCCTAATAAGGGCGGTCTTCCCCAGAAATCAGGTGACACCTTCTGGGAGCAGTTCAAATGGAAGCCAGCCAATGCAAATACGATCGACTTCCTCATCAAGTTCGAAAAGGCCCGTGGATCAAGCGTGGACCGTGTGGAGATCGGGGATCCCGATATGGGGGGTGAGAACGGCTATAAGACCGCCCGCCTCTTTGTGGGTTCCATCAAGGATCCCGCCTACGATGATCCTCGTGCAACCATCTTGAATGAAAGCAAGCTGCCCGAGTCGCAGTATCAGAAGCGCCACAAGAGCCAGTCGCGTCAAAGAGAAAGACTCCCCTATCAGCCCTCCTATTTCATTCCCGAGGAGTATCCCGATCCTATGGCAAATACCTGTAATCTCCCCGTTCACACGAATGAGGAAAGCGGCGACCAATATGTGGAGACCGTGGACTCCAAAGAGCCCATCATGGAGAACATGATCGTCGAGATGCGTTATGATCCCAGTCGCAATGCTGGATGGCGCTGGATTCCTATGCGTATTCGTCACGACAAGACCGAGCGCTTTGCGAAGGGCATCATCAATCGCACGCTTAACTCGGAGATCAACGCAAACGGTGTCTGGAACTCCATTCACAATCCCATCACACTTTCCATGATAACAACTGGCTCTACCACACCCACTGTAGATGAACTTGCGGCCTATAGTCGCAGGAAGCGCTACTATAATCGCGAGGCATCCAAAGAGGATCTGGCAATTATTCGAGGCCTTCGCGATTTCCATAATCTTTGGATCAAGGCCAAGCTCCTCTACAAGCCTACACTCAGTCCAGGTGGTAAGACGCTGCTCGATCTGTCGTGTGGGCCCGGTGGAGATCTGCGTTTCTGGATCGAAAACAAGGCAGATTTCGTTCTCGGCGTCGATGTTGATGAGAGCAACATCCGCGATAATAAGCAGGGCATTTACAGGCGCTATATGAATAACCTCATCGATAAGGGACGGGATAAGGTGCCACCCATGGTCTTCGTCCAGGCGGATTCCTCGCTCCCCCTTCTTAAGGGCGAGGCGGCCAATTCGGGTCTGGAAAGAGATCGTGATGAGGACAAGAATATTCTGAGGGCTCTCTTTGCCAGAGAACGAGCCGACGCAGTCGTTCCTCGCCTTGTGAGCGACAAACTCATGTCGAAACTCAAGGATGGCGCCCAAGTGGCCTCCTGTATGTTCTCCCTCCACTACTTCTTGAAGGATATGGAGACTTTCAATGGCTTCCTCAACAATCTCAAGGAGTGCGTGGCGATCGGCGGCTATTTCATCGGCTGCTGCACGGATGGCGCCCAGGTCTTTGAGCTCCTGAAAGCGAAGGAGAAGGGAGATGCCGCTGTCGGCAAAGAGGGGGATATGTTGGTGTGGTCCATTACAAAGGGATATGACGTAGATGCCTTCCGCCCCAATGAGGAATCCGTAGGCCTTCCCATCGATGTGCGATTTATCAGCATTGGTGCGGAGCATACAGAATATCTCGTAAACTTTGAGTATCTGACACGCCGTTTAGCGGAGATCGGATTTGAGCCATCTCAGCCCTCAGGTCTCAAACATTCAAGTAATCTCTTTGAAGCCAGTTATGCCGCGATTCCCAACAACGAAAAAGAATACCCTATGAGTGCCATTGTAAAGCAATATTCCTTCTTGAATCGCTGGTTTGTGTTTAAGCGCAAGGGGGAGGTAGAGAATATCATAGTAGAAGAAGTCGTTACAGAGGATAAAGAGGGTAAGGAAGAGGAGGAGGAAGAAGAAGTGGTTGAGGTTGTAGCCCCTGCCAAGTCAGCGCCCATCACAAATCTTCCAGACGCTGCCGCTGTCTTCCAGCCCTCTGAAATCTTCCCGTTCGGTCCCAAAGTGGGTCTCCGCGATACCTTCGGTCTCGGAGAAGATCGCAGTCCTAAGATCTTGGCCCCCTACTGGCCCTTCCCCATTCAGGATGAAGAGGGTGGAACGGAGTATCCCTCCTTGGAACACTATTGGGCGGCCATGAAGCTCAAGCATGCAGCTGGAAAGCCCGATCTGGGCGTCACGCTCTTCTCCACGAAAAGTGGTGCGATCCATCTTCATGCGAAGGCCGAGATCGCTAAGTTGAAGATCAAGCCAAATCCCAATTCGAAGACAGATAAGGCAAAAATTACATCAGCTATCTTGGATGAATTCGTCACAATCAAGAACATCATGAGTCCTAAGACGTTGCTGAAGGATCATGCCGCCGTTGTGGATCCCAAGCTCTGGAATGATGTCAAGGATTACTATTATCGCAGGGGTCTCCAGCATCGATACGATAAGGATGCTGTCTTTCGCCGCATCGTGGATGAGGCCAAGAAGAAGAAGGTCTACTTGCTCTACAGTTTGCCGAAGGATCTGGGGGACCCTATTGGAGAACTGGCAGGTGTATGGAAGGACAATGGACGGGTAGAGGGCGGCAACAAGATTGGTAAGACGATCATGGAAGTTGCGAACTTCTTATTCTAGAATGTAACATTCTAACGGTCTAAACCCATTATTTTTATAGTTAGTATTATGATCGATCATATTCTCCTATTTGGATCATCTGGAATGCTAGGGCGTTATATATACACATATTTCAAGGATCATCCTATTATTCGATTAAGTATTGTAGAACCAAACGAATTTCGTGTTACACAAGAGTCCCTTGAAACATTAGACACACTTTTAGAAACAAAACATGTGGATGCGAGCACATGCATTATTAATTGTATTGGAACAATTCCGCAAAGAAGTAAAGGCGATGAGGGACAATATTATCTAGTAAATACACTATTTCCTCATCGACTATGGGCGGCAGCTAAACATCTAGGAGTAGCAATGATTCATCCCACTACAGACTGTGTCTTCTCAGGAATAAAAGGGTCCTATAACGAAACAGATTGCCATGATGAAAAAGGGGCATATGGCCTTAGTAAATCATTGGGAGAGCCTCTCGGCTGTACGGTAATACGCACATCAATTATTGGCAATGAAATCCAGAATAAGAAATCATTGCTTGAATGGATCATATCCAATAATAATGGCAGTATTAATGGCTATACAAATCATATGTGGAATGGAATAACATGTTTAGAATACTGTAAAGTTATCGAAATACTTTTGAGACGTAATATGTTATGGAAAGGTGTGCGGCATATTGCCTCCCCAACAGCAAAAAGCAAATATGAACTCGCCACCCTTATTCGTGACAGCTACAACCTCTCAATTACAATCACGCCAATTGCTACGGCAATACCGGTAGATAAGACACTATTGACAGCCTATTCTTTAAATATGGAGCTAGAAATTCCTGAACTCGAAAATCAAATTAAAGAATTAAAACATTACTTATTGTAGAATGATAACTCTTGGCAAGGACAAAAGTACTATATTTCAAATAAAGGAAACATTAAAGCAAACACCATGTCCTTTCTATACACATCATTATATCAAGAAAAATGAAATAAATGATAGCACCTTTTCTATAGTAATGACAGCATCAAATCGACCAAATCAAACATATTTTACGCTCCAAAGCATAATGCGAAGTGCTAATAAGAACGTTCACGTAATAATTGTCGATGATTCAGATAATGATCCTATTCATATAGAACAGTTAGAAACTTATCCATTTTCGATTGATTTTATCCAAATCAATCGATCACAAAAAACATGGATCAACCCCTGCCTAAACTATAATATAGGTTTTCAATTTATAAAGGGTGGATATGTTATAATACAAAATGCAGAAGTATGTCACATTGGTGATGTTCTATCATATTTAGATCAACTACAACTTAAAGATGATAAATATTATATAGCTGATGTAAAAGCATCAAAAGATTTTGAAACAAATAATAGTATCTATCAATCAGAACAATCTGTAGATATATATGGAAAAGAAAATCTTTTTCATATTTGGTATCATTCCGCTTCTAGAAGTATGAAATATCATTTTTTATCAGCATGTAACCGAGCAACATTTAATAAAATAGGGGGGTTTAGTTATGACTATTCATTAGGTCATAGTTATGATGATGATGATTTTTTGATTAAAATTGCGAGTAAAAATATTGAAATTATATGTTTTCATCATACTGAATCGCTATGTGGTGGAATTCATCTCTTTCATACTGCTATTTATTTAGCAGATCGGTTTGAATCGAATCAAACCTTATTTGAATCAAAACGGAAATATTTTAATAATCATAGAGTATATATAGAAATATCGGAAAATTCAGACACATTTGACGAATCCTATGAAAAGATTAAGACGGCTTAAATCAATTATATTTACTACTAATATATGGAATTTTATATCGGTTCGCGCCTATCAGATGACAATATAGAAGGGGAAACCGTTGGAAAATTTACATCAATAATATATAACAATACATCCTATTTAATTCCTATTATATATACACCTAGTAGAAAGCAATCCGCAATGTATATTAATGGATATCTTAGAACTCCTCCTACCATATCTGATGATCCAAATATAATAACTACATATGTATTAATTCAGTATAATTCTACAATATGTATTGCTAAAACACATACTCTCAAGCTAGAGCATTTTAATAGTTTATCAAATACCTAAAGGTCTAACACCATCAATAACTAAATGAGTTCAAAAACTATCGTGACAATTACAGGGATTCGTCCCGATTTTATACGAATGAGCCAGGTTTTCAAGCGCCTTGATGAAAATTTCAATCATATTCTCATCCATACAGGACAACATTATGATTCAAAGCTTTCAGGTGTTTTTTTCGAAGAGCTCGGCATTCGCAAGCCTGATTATCTACTTAATACAGGTCAAGCAGCCTCTAATCATTACGAGCAGCTAAGTTATTTATCAACTGCCATTCCCCGTCTCTTCAAGGAGCATAATTTGAAACCTGATCTCATTCTATTCCTAGGCGATTCAAATTCCGCCGGCGTTGCATTTCCCCTTAAAAAGGAAGGATATAGGATCGGTCATATTGAGGCCGGCATGCGGTCGTATGATAAGCGTATGCTCGAAGAGATCAATCGCACAGTCTGCGATCACTGTAGTGACATCCTATTCGTCTATCATGAAGATTATGCACGCCAATTAGCACAAGAGGGAATCACGAATAGGGTGTATATTGTTGGTAATACGATTGTAGAGCCGTTTCAGATATTTCGTGAATCTATTTTAAAGGAGGTGAAGCGTAAGGATATGATTCTGATGGACATTCATCGCCCAGAGAATTTCAACTATGCCGATCGTTTGGCATCCATTATCGCATTTGGAAATCGATGTGCTCAGAAATATGGACTTCCTGTAAAGTTGTTGTATTTCAAACGCCTCCAAGATATGTTAGATAAGAATGGGATTTCCCTTGGATCAATTGAGATGGTGCCCCTCATGGCCTTTCAAGAATATTTGACAACTGTGTATCACTCCAAGTTTCTTATTAGTGATAGTGGAACAGGTCAAGAGGAGCCAGGTCTCCTGCTAACACCTACGATTGTGCCCCGTGATTTTACTGAAAGGCCCCAGAGTTTTGCTGCTAACTGTAGCAAAAAATTTACAGTTGAGACGTCAAATGATGAGGAGGTATTTGAATATATAGCACAGCTTGATACAGGAACTACGACAATGGATGTATCATGGCTTGGAGCAGGAAATACAAGCCATCAGATTATTACACATTTGAAGGAGTTTTTTAATGCGTAAATCTAAAGATATATTATTTAAAAGGATTAGATATGTCCGTTTTAAATAATATTACCATAGTGTCCGAAGAATACCAGAGGCGCATGCCCTTTCCCTATGCCTCCCAAGATAATTTCTTGAAAAATGATTTTGCTATTGGGCTTCAGCAAGAAATATTGGATCTGTCTGATGATCGATGGGATCGCTACAACAATCCTTTCGAACAAAAATATACATTGCGTGATAAATACGCCTTCCCAGAAAGATTATCAACAGTTTTTAAAGAATTTACAGAGCCTGCCTTTGTAAGGCGCCTTAGTGAGATAACAGGGCATTCTCTCGTTCTAGATACAACACGTAACTTTTGGGGCGTTCATACATATGGACCCGGTGATAAACTGGATATTCATGTAGATGCTGGTTATCATCCAACATTGGGTCTTAAGAAACAGGTGACTCTTGGCCTATATTTGAGCTATGAATGGAAAGAAGAATACGGATGCGCTCTAGAAATATGGAAGGGAAGTTCATGTGCTGATTCAGACGCCATATTAATAGAAAGAGCAGATACAATTGCACCTATTTTTAATCGGCTCATCCTTTTTACATGTAATGATTATGCATGGCATGGAAATCCTGAGCCAGCAACATGTCCTGAAGGGAGCCGACGTATCTTTATCACCCTATCCTATTTATGTGAAACAACCACAGATCAAAATAAGAAAGTAAAGGCATTCTTTATTAAGAGACCATGTGATCCACAGGATGATGAAAAGGATCGACTACGGATGATGAGAGCTGATCCTGAAAAATATAAGGAGATATATAGGATTTAGATAGAACGATTTTTTACTTTCACAAATAACCAACTAAAATTCTCTTCACCATTATAATGAACTGGAGGTGATATATCGATTATTTCCTTATTGCTATCATTAACCATCTGTTTAATCGTATCTAAGGAGCGAAAATGGTGCATACCTAATTGAATAAGCTCCTTAACTTTTGGTTTTAGTGGTTCACCATCTCTTAAAAAAGCAAATTGAAAAGAAAAAAACCCGCTAGATGTTAATTTGACATCTCTTATAATTCGATGAATTTCTGCGTCATTACAATGTTGAAATACAAGATGACAAATAGCAAGATCAACTGGTGGGGCATTCGCTAATTCATGTGTTAAATATGTTTCTGCAGCAAAATTGCGAACACAATCTAGTGCTGTAGGGGAAATATCACAGGCATAGACTGTTTTTCCTTGTTCATAAAAGTATCGTGCCTGATGTCCAAATCCAACCCCTATATCAAGTACAGATGTATAGGGTAGGTCAGTTGGTATTCTATGTGTAGATAAAATATCAGAAGGTGGTGTACCTGTAAGCCAATATGTATCCTTAGTCTGATGCTTATCTTCCCAAAAAGTTGTCATATGCTTTTATTTAATATTATAGCTTTAGGTCATCTAAGGATATATTATATTATATAAATATCTATATGTCAATAAAATTATCTATTCTTGTAGCAACCGTGCCTAATCGTATTGATAATTTTTATCTACGTCTAATGAAAGATTTAATTAATCAAACAAAAGATTATTCAAATGTAGAATTAATTGCTCTCTTTGATAATAAAAAAATAAGTATTGGAAAAAAACGCGATGAATTACTACGTTTAGCAAATGGTGAATATCTTGTATTTATTGACGATGATGATCGTATCTCGCCAGATTATGTAAGTGATATTATTAAAATGCTTGAAGAAAATCCTGGGACAGATTGTGTTGTATTTGATAGTATGACCTCTATTAATTCAGAGTCTCCAATTTTATGTAAATATGGTATTGAATTTGAATACACAGGTATCATAAATAATGTATGGAAGGGAAAACCAGCACATACAATGGTTTATAAATCAGAAATTGCGAAGCGTCATAATTACACTAATATGCAGAATGAGGAAGATATAGATTGGGTAAAACGGGCATGTATAGATATATCTCATCAGTCAAGAATTGATAAGATTTTATATTATTATGATGCCGACTATATAACATCTGAAACAGCATTTCATAGTCTTACACAATCAGAAATAAGGCAAAATATTATTAAAAAATTTAATTTAACTAGTTAATTTTTCACTCATTGTATTATACGTATAATCTAATAACTTAAATACTTTAATTGATATATACTATAACAATCGCAATCGCGTTAAATAATCTAGCAATTCACTTTTTGTAAGTGGATTCAACTTGCTATTATAATTCTTAATATCATCCACAATCAACAGATTCTTATACGGTGGCTTAATATACTTATATCCATCAGGGCCATCAATAAGTCGCATAGACTGCGTCTCACTAATGAGCGACTCGAGCATCTTTTCTCCTGGCCTTAATCCCGTAATACGAACAGGTTTGTTGTATTTTTCGGAGAAAATCTCCATTAGATCCACAAGCTTCATCGAAATGAGTTCAGGTATCACCGTATCACCTGAGTCTCCATGAAGAATTGCGTGTTCGATAAGCTGAACGCTCTGCTCCAATGTCATAACAAACCGCGTCATATCCGTATGTGTCAATGTAAATTCCTTAACATCAGGATCCTGGCCCTTTTCATGAAGGATCGGAATAATACTTCCTCGCGAATTGAGAACATTGCCATAACGTATATTTACAAATTTGCGATTTGTTATATAAAGAGATTTCTCTACAATAGCAGACTCTGCCAACGCCTTTGCCATACCATATGCATTTGTTGGTTCACATGCCTTGTCTGTACTAACCATGACAACACATTCAAGTCGAGTCAAGCGATCATTATTCTTTTCGACAGCATTTAATACATTAACCGGTCCCATACAATTTGTCTTAATACATTCTTCAATTGCGTATTCACAGCGATCAATATGCTTGAGCGCAGCCATAATAACAATAATATGTGGCTGTTCTCTAAGAATTGCCGTTTCAACACCCGTATAATCACGAATATCTCCAATAATATAGCGCAATTTATCTGTCTTATATTTTAAGCTCATTTGCCAGTGCTTACATTCATCACGTGAGTAGTTTGTAATATCATTATTTGCAATATATGTCTCAATAAACTTGTTTCCAAGAGACCCTGAACCACCAAAAAGAAGAATCTTCTTATTTGCTAACATGACTATAGGCATTGAATGGTAGGGCTTTATATTAGAAACCTAAACATTCATTATGTAGTTTATTTAGACAAATGAATCAACCTGTCACTGACAGCATAGTGGAATCCATTGTGGAACTCTTTCGACAACGGTCCAGAGTCGGCCAGGCCAAATATGGAACCACGCTCGATCGCACGGATCTGAAGCCATTGGACTGGATTCAGCACGCCCAAGAGGAGTTTATGGATGCAATCCTGTATCTTGAAAAGCTCAAGAAGGAGCTACAGCCTAAATAGATAATTGCCTTAGTATATAATGTCAAATCTGGCAGCCAAGAACGCTCATCCAAGAGATAAGAATATAACCTTTGATGAGCCAACGCATATCTACACGATCAATGGATCCAGTAAGGGCGTCATATCTGTGACAAAACTGATAGGGTCTATGCATTCCAAGTTTGACGCCGACAAGATCATTCAGAAAATGAAGGCGAGCCCCAATTGGCCCGAGAGCCCTTATTTTGGAAAGACAGATGCCGAAATCAAGAAGCAATGGAATGATAATGGAGCACAGGCGTCCACGGCCGGCACGGCGCTCCACTTGGCGATCGAGGAGTATTTGGACGGGGCTCAGCCCACCAATAAGGCCATTATGGAATCCGTGGAATGGGGCTACTTCATGGAGTTCTGGAATCAACACAAGACGATCTTAGAACCGTATCGTATGGAATGGTCTGTCTATATCGAGGAACTAAAACTGGCGGGGCAGATCGATGCCGTGTTCCGCCGCAAATCGGATGGGGCCTTCTTTATCTATGACTGGAAACGGACGAAGGATATTAAATATGAGAATCCGTTCCAGAACTGTTTGCCGCCAATCGATCATTTGCCCGATACGAACTACTGGCACTATACTCTCCAGCTCAATATCTATCGATATATTTTGGAGAACTACTATGATATGCCAATACAAGACATGTATTTAATTGTCATGCATCCTGAGAATAAGACGTTTAGAAAGCTACGCCTGAATCGAATGGACGGAGAGATCCGCGATATGCTGGCGACACTCCACTAGTCGAATCCCTCCAACCCTATTAGTTGTGATGCGGCTCTTCGCTCAGAGTTCGAAGGGGCTTTAATTGATTTAACGGATTTAATGGATTTTACACTTGTAGGAAGAGGCGGGGGTGCTACCTTTGATTTAGACGCAGTCTTTTTGATAACTGGCGATTCACTCTCAGATATGACAATTTCAGGACTCTCAGACAGGGGTTCAGGAGGTGGGCGAGGAATAGGCTTTGGCACTGAAGCACTAATAGGTGCTGGGCCTGGAAGAGAGGCGGGTTGTATTGATTTTCGAACAAGTGAGGCTGGTTTCACTACAGGGGGCACTTGTTCCTTAGGGACTTCCACAGGTGCAACTTCCACAGGAACCACTTGTTCCTTAGGGACTTCCACATGTGCGACTTCCGCAGGAGCTAGTGGCTGCTCTTTAACAACAGGAGCTGATTTACGAACTAATCCACGGCTAAAAGTAGTTGTTTGAACTGTTTTAACGGTAGATTCAGGGAGAACTGCTGTCTCTAGTGGTGTAGCTTCAGGAGGAACTACTGCCTCTATTGGTGTAGCTTCAGGTTCTGCTTGTTTCACTACTGTTGCCGATTTACGAACTAATCCACGGCTAGCTGTTTTAACAGTAGATTCTTCTTGTTTTTCAATAACTGGTGCTATAGTTTCAGGTAGTTCTTCTTGTGTTTTAGCAACTACTGGTACAGTTGCTGACTTACGAACCAATCCACGACTAGGGACTTGGACTGTTTTAACAGTCGTTTCAGGTAGTTCTTCTGGTTTCGTTGCTGATTTTCGAACCAATCGACTCATAGGAGGTGCCGCGGGTTTAACGGGTGTTTCAACAGACGCTGATGGCAATGCGAACTGGATGCGACGTAATGCCTTCGGTTTTACCGTTGCATTTGTAGTAGGTGCCTTCAAAATACCCTTTGGAACTTCTTTAGTAATCGTCGTTTTTGCTGCGCGCCTCAGAGTCGCGGATTTTACCGCAGTTGTCGCCACCTTGGTTGACGAGTTCCAGGCATCCAATAACTCCCCATCGAGTCCATCGATCGAAATCGTTGGCCTCTTCGGTGTATCAATAAGAAGTCCAACGCCTGCCCCGATATAGACAATCACAACGGCATTCGCCGAATCAGGACCTCTTACAAACTGTATCGTATTCTCCGATTGCGTAGTATCTATGATACCCAGTGGAATACCCGTCTTCTTGACATATTCCTGAATGGCAGATTCACTGAGTTTCGTGTCCGTTGCGCTCACGCCAAGCTCTTGTAAATTGACCTTGAGAATAGGGCCCAGTCCCTGAAGTCCTCCAGGACCCATCCATAACTGATAGGGTGTTGTGGAGCCCACAATCTCTTCGATATCCTCAGGGAGGTCTGTGGCGGCGCCCGTAGCAACCGGCTCGCCTTCTGCCCTCTGATACACCTCTTCGTAATAGAGCGGCATCTCCTTATCGGCCGGTCGCCAATCAAGACGAAGAAGGGCGAGCCAATCCATGCCCCTCTCAGGAATAATATACTGATCGCCGTCGCGAATGGGCTCCACGATCGCGCTCATGGTGCTGACTTGGTGTTTGAGAAGCTCCTTGCGCTTCTTGGGAAAGCGAATGAGCTCATCGATCACACGGCGGCTAAACAGAATGCGCGTATTGACATCGGTCGGCTCGCCTACCGAGCGAATATCGGTATCCGTTTTCACATGAAGAAGACATTGCCCCCCTTCTCCTCCTTCTGAGTTCCAAACACAGGGCGCCGAGCATTTGTCTTCCGTCTTGATAACACGACAATCCTTGCGTAGAATGCCCGAGGGCATATCCCAGTCCTCCTCCGTCGGCTGCATCCAGCCCAGCCAGCCACTCTCTTCGTCCTCTCCCCGTCGAAAATTGCCGCACAAAATCTCGAGGCGCTTGCGCTTCTCAAACTCGGGCAGTCCATCATCGAACACAATCGATCGTATCGAATCGCGCACCTCGGATCCCGCATCTGTGGCGATCCAATTAGAGACCATGAAGCGAAAATACTGATAGAGTTCTTCGACTTTTGCCTGTGTATTATTCTTGATATCCGCAGAACCACAGGGCTGCGACAGATCACGATTCATGTCCCACTCATTCACTTTACGTGTTGTATCAGGATAGGCAGCTCTGTCAATAGGTCCTTCCGCATTCGCCGCAGGAATATAGATATTATTCTCCAGTTGAAGGCCCTTGACCGACTTGCTGCCCTCCTTCTTGCGCACAACATTGTGCACAGAATAGCCAGGGTAGGACGAAAAGGCGGCTGTGAGATAGGTCGCATAATACTCAATGATCTGATCCGCCGGCGCAGGATAGAAGTCCTCGATATCCAGGAAGAGCTGCTGGCCCTTCGGCATATAGCCATCATCCACGATCGGCATGGCGATCATGGACGACTCGGGGCCAACTCCCTTGGGTCTTTGCGGATACAGAACAAAGATCGCATGATTATACGAATCGCGCACAATTCCATAGGGCAGAACTTCACGATCGGCACCCTTATACTGGACGGTGATGACGGTCGTGAGGGCTTTTGACAGGGGTACGAGGGTATTCGAGTTAATATCCATCTGGCTCGTAAAAATGGACTTATATTCGCTCTGGCACTGGCCCATGTATTCGTTGATGCGATCCTTGACAATTCTCGGCCAAACAGAGCGATCATCATACTTCCAGCGGGCAACGGTGGTGCTCTCCGTCTTCGTGTTCTCCGTGTAGAAGAGGAGTTCATAGAATCCATTGGAGTCCCTCCACACAAAGGCGAAGTCATTCTTCTCCTGATGCTCCCTGGAAAACCCATAGGGACTACACTTGACAATGACCTTCTCTTGGCCCGGCGACCATTCTAGAATGATGAGCTGGAGGCCACGACGATTCGATGTCAGGAGGCCCGCCTCCGTCAAGAAGGAACTAAAATGGCGCACATCCTTACGTTTTGTCTTGTCTTTCAGGAACGCCTCGAATCGCGTATAGGCCTTATAGATGCGACGAATCGCGAAGACATTGGTGTCATTGACACCGACGTGAAGGTTATCATCCGCCCACAACTTATAGGTGGCAACGATGCTGGTGCGTGATTGGTCGGTGATATTTCCAAGGTCCTTCTTGGTTCCGAGATCGGGATCCGAGGGAACATAGAACTCGGACACCAAGTTCCCGAAGTTCGCATTCACGAACGTCAGAACACCACTGGGTCCTGTGACGGCCTTCAAGAATAGTTCTCGAACATCCTGGATGGAGTTCTTATAGAGCAGGGGAGCAAGAACACCGAGGAGGGATTCAATGGGCCTAGCAGCGGTGTCACACTTGGCCGTCAAGGGGCCAATCTCCGTGCCAACACGGAGAAAGCCGCGGCTCTTCTCAAGCAGTTTCTGTTGGCTGGTGGTGCGCTTCACAAAGGTCGAGGAGGTCTGTTGAAAATACTCATCAAAGGGTGCAGGAAGAATCCCAAATTTGCCCGGATCGAGTGGATGCTTCTTTTCGTCCACAATATATGCATCCGAGATCTTTGCAAACTCCTTCGCGAAAGAGATCGTGGCCTTACTCGTATCGTCCTTAACATCTGCTAGGCGCCGCTTGATCTCCTTCTGGGTCTGAATCTCCTTCAGCTCCTCTTCTTCTGCGGCATCTTCCTCATCCACGACTTCTGCCGGCAGATATGTGCCGCGATCCGACAATAGTTTCTCACTATAGAGCTGATCCAGATCCTCCTTCATGACCTTCATTGTCTTCTTCTTCAAGTGGCAGCAGGGCAGGCCGAGCTTATCAGAACGCGTGCTGTTCTTGACAAATCCAATATACAGATGCGCCTTGTCGCTATCCTTCTTCGTCATGCGGCGAAAAACCGTCTGGCCCTTTCCGCCCTTGTCATGTTCTATGATTTCCGTTCCATAACAGAACGGGCAGGTGAAGCGGTCCTTGGGATTCCCCTCGCGATCTTCGTCACTGTCGAAATCGGATTCTAGAACCATCTTTTGATCCTTCAGACAGAAGAGGGCAGGACAGAAGTAGTATCGAAGGCGTTTTAGAGAAGACCCATATTTACTCACAGTGATTTCCGTAGCATCATGTCGAATGCCCTTGGCTCCAGCGGCTTTTTCCTTCTCCCCCTTCTTCAACGGATAGATATTGAAAAAGAGGGATCCGTCCGAGATCTCCTTATCATATTCCTCGATCATATCATTGAACTCCTTCTCTGTCAGGGCAACCGGCTGTCTGTCTTCCACAGCACCGCATTTGCGGCTGTAAAGACCCCCCTTACGCGTTGGCTTAAACACGAATAGATCGTTATCTTTGCGCTTCAATTCATCTAGGAACCAGTTAAAGGGATTAATGATATCATTGTCCTCGCGGCGCTTCTTGGATTTGGTAACAGGAGCGATTGTCTCGTCTGCGTCTTCTTCTGCCTCTACTGCCTCTACCTCGGGTTCTTCCTCCTCTTCATCGGGCGGAGGTCTGCGAAAGGTATCGAAGGTGATATCGTCATTTGCTGCCGCTGAAACACCCGAGGCCGTGCTCTTTGCCTCCTCATCCTCTTCCAGATCCCCCGCCTCCTCCTTCAGAAGGGTGGTCTCGACTCTGGATTCGAGGGCAGAATAGGATGCTGCGGCAGCCTCCGAATCCGTAAAGACGCCCGAGTCCTCCTCCAAGAATAGCACGCGCAAAAGAGAATAGAGGCGCTGAAAGGTCTGATAGGAATCCACGCGGTGAACGTGAATCGTGTAGCTCGGATGCGGGCCATAAATGTGAATGTCAATGCCAGGATTGAAGGATTCCATAAATTCGTTTTCCTCGGGAACAACGGTCGATAGTGTTCCTTTTTGTTCGAACCACTGGGCGATATAAGATCGCGCATCCAAGCCCGAGATCTGGAAGGCATCCTGGATCTTGCCAATAATGTCCGCGGGCAACTCGGCCCCTGCGAGCTTCTTGGACTCCGCATACTGTGTAATAAACGAAAAGATACTGTTCTCAGAGGCATATTGGCTGACAGCCTTATAACGAAAAGAGATGAGCGTCTGCTGATCTTTGAGGGGGGCAATTTCCTGGAAAAAAGGGCTGAAAAACCCCAGGCGCTTTTTCAGAATGGCCTTCGTAAACTTTATGGAACTGCGATCTGCGTCGAGCTGGAAGACGAGGGCAGCCTCCCCCACTTCGATGCGGCTGAGATCGAGGCGCAGATCCTTACAGACCTCCTGGAGTCGCCTACCGAACCCATTGAAATCCGTATCAGGCTCTAGTCGTCGCACATTCTTCGGTGGCTGCACCAGAATATCCGCCGTTCCATCATGGAAGATGCGAATAGTGCCATAAATGGGGCACACAATACCAATAGACTCACGGTGAACGTATTTTAGCATTAGGAAATCGTGGCCCATGGTTGGTGTGGGCTCCTTCGACCACTGACCGATAACCTCGGGATTATCCATATCGGGAATGGGGAGTGCCCCGCTCACCAGAACCTTACTGATAGGTGTGCCATCCGACGGAATAATACGCATGTAGGGCATGAGATGATTTGTCTTTGTTGCGTAGAACAGGCTCTGGCAGCCCTCGAAGGTCTCAGATGGCTTCTGGATTGCCAGGCGCAGCTGTTTGACACCCGTGACGCGGATCTCAGGGAGCGGCACATTGCCCTCGAAAAGGCGATTGATTTTCTTTAAATAGCCTGATCGTTGGGCCAGGTAGGTCAGGAAGGTCTTCGCAAAGGCCGTGTCCTCCTTTGAGACCGCATCAGGACTCGTCTCGTTCAGGGAAGGATAATAGGGGAAAAAACGGCTCCACCAGTCACCCGACGAAATGGGCTTAGCTCCCTTGTATAAACGGGCCACACGATAATATGGAAAGACGTATAGGGTGGGGATTCCGTCTTCGAAGACGTCCTCGATCATGGATCTGCCCCTCGAATGGATGGAATTGGAGGGCTTGGCACCGCCCCTGGCTACGAAGGCCTTGACGGGTGTTTTCATGGCCTCCATGGGTGCCGGCAAATACAGGACACGACTGGCCTTCTGAACGCCGAGGGGATACCACGTGTGCTCCAGGGGCGTGAAACTCCCGTTTGATTGTAAGAGACCAACGAACAGGAACTGTGGTAGATATCTGTCATCGCCTTTATAGTGCCGAGTAATCGACTGTTTAATAATATCCAGAGTGTCGAAGGGATAGATATCGTTGAGATCGAGCTCCTCATATTCGTCATCCTGTTTCCATATACGACACGAAACCGGGGATCCGAGTCTAAGACTCTCAATCACCTTGGGATCAAATAGTTCGTCTATGTCCTCGAGACCCGACATCCTCTAGTGATGTAGTAGAAACAATCCTACCCCATAAAATTGACGCTGCGTTTACCTAGGTATTTGTTAACAACCAACTGATAACCAATGAAACCCATTCTATGGCTAGACACAGAACAGGCGGCCCATCATGGATCCAAGGCGCATCCAGAATCACCGAGTCGCATAATCGCGATTCGAACCATGCTGAGTCTCTTAAATCCCAAGGGATTCCTCTTACGAGAACGATCCGATCCGATTCCCAGAATCGAACAGCCTGCCGGCGGCCACATGTGGCTCCTGGACGGCGGTGATACCTACGCCACACCCTATACGACTATTCTGTTGAAACGAGGCCAAGAGATGATCGCCGAGGCCGCGCGAGAACTCGCCCTTTCCAAGACAAACTGCGCCTACGTCTTCATACGCCCCCCAGGACACCACGCAAATGGCCTGGGGGTCAGTGGCTTCTGTCACCAGAATAACGCCTGGATCGCCGTGACCCACTTAAAGACCCTGGGATTCCATAAGATCGGCATCTTCGACTGGGACGCCCACCACGGAGACGGCACAGAGGAGTGCGTGCGTCGTGGAAACGATCCGAATGTGCGCTTCGCATCCATGCATGCCTATGGGCCAGATGTCTTTCCTGGGACAGGAGCGTCCTCCACCGATACCATTCTCAATATTCCGTTGCCGGTCGGCACCGACTCCGAGACCTACGTGGTCCGCTTCAATACAGAAGTGATGCCATTCTTGGGCCAGCCTGATATTGTCATTGTGAGCGCCGGATATGACGGACATGAAAAAGACCCTATGGGTCTTCTTCAGCTCCGCGAAAATACCTATCGACATATGAGTGAACGGCTCCGATATTTGGACTGCCCTGTTCTATTCCTATTAGAGGGCGGCTATAACCCCCTTATTCTTGCTAGCTGTGTCAAGGCTACGCTTGATCCTTGGATTTAGAGCGCTTGGCTTTACGCGTCTGCCTCTTTTTTCGATATACATGGGTGACTCTGCGTCTATGACTGCGTCTATGACTACGTCGGTGTTTGCGTCTGTGACTACGTCTAGCCCCTCCCGAGGTCACAATCTTCCCATAGTCAATAGACCCTACACCACCCGACCAGGTCACATCGAGACGGCCGGTCTTGCTCGGCTCGGACATTGTGTAAGGTGCAGACTGATCCTGTAGATTAATCGATGTCATTGTTCTCTAATATTCACTATTTCTTTTTTTCGGTCATTGTGCCGATCTGGAGATTGCCCCCATCCTTTGACGGATCGTAACGCGGCGAATCTGTAATACTAACACCGCAATAGGAGACCGGGTGCGACTGAAAGTCTGTGTATTTGTAGTAACCCATGCCCTCGGCCTCCTTCAAGATCCAACCAAAGTTGTTCCAGAAATCGGGACCATGCCCCACGGATTCCGTACACACATGGCTGAGTTCGTGGAGCGCAACAAACATCATGACATTTTCATCCACGAGATTCTCACTCTGACCTCCACGCTGCCGTAAGCACAGATGGATCTCCTCGCCCTTATTCACCGAATAGGATGTGTGGGCGGCGTCGGGGGTTGCTTCTAGAAATCTGTTGGGATCATCGCGAAAGTTCTGGCTTATCATCTGAACTTGCTTCTTATCGGGATACTTCTTCATCAGAGCCCCGCAGAGACTGGAGATCTTGATGCGGAGTTTTGCCATGAGATTAGCGGCCTCCTGCTTGTCGCCCATGTCACGAACCTTATAGGTTCGTCCATCTATAGTGGATGTGACTGGCACGAGAGGATAATTTGATGTAAAAAGACCGCTTATCCAGTCCATTGTCCCTAATTAGATGGATGAAGTTCCTTTAGGGCTGCGTGGTGTAGGGTGTTGCCATCGTGCAGGGCGCACCGTCACGAAGGGGATTGGGGGCTGATTCGGCCTCACCGGTGGCATTTATGCCCGGGCTGTTCTGCTGAGATCCCATAGCCTGCGTATGATCCTGTGTGAGAGGACGGTCAAGGGGGGCGCCGAATCCGGTTAGCTTAGAGGATCCGAAAAATCCTTCACGGATGGCAGGAACCATATGATAGGCAATATAGAGGATGAGTAGGATGATGGCAGCAATGACGGCTATTTGAGAATGGGACATGGATAGGATCGACTTCATTTACTCTATAATGTGTTATGATTATGTCATAATACATTATACATTGGACTTGTGCAGAGCCCAAGTCTATCTACAACCTGGACTTCAGCTCCGCTGAAGTCCATCTTAAACCCTAGACTCAGCTTCGCTGAAGTCCTTTATGAGCCAACCTCCAAAGGCCTGTGGCTGATATCAGGGCCGATCGTCGACTGGAGGAAGATACTGACGGGCACCTGGGGATTAGGGGGCTCGGAGCGCAGCTGCAAGTTCGCATTACGCAAGCTCTGACCGACCGTATTTACACCAATGAGAGCGCCGGCAGACAAGAAGTTCTTGCCCTTCAGGGATCCAACGCCCATGGGGTTCTGCTGGGCGTAGATGGTGTTCTGGTCGGCGGGGAGGAGCTCAACAGGGGTGAGCTGGTCGCGAGGGTAGCATCCAGCGGGGGCCTCGGCGGAGGCGAAGGCCGCCGGACCCTCCATGGAGGCGAGGTCCGCAAAACCCTCCTTGCCTGCCGTCATTGTGGCGGCAGGGGCAGCAGTACCACCAGTAGCCATTTTACTAGCAGCAGTACCACCAGTCGTCATGCTAGTTACAGTACCAGTAGCCTTTGTGGTAACAGGCGTTGTAGGGGTAGTCACTTTACCAGTTGTAGGGGCAGTTTGTTTAGCAGCAGTAGCGGTAACAACATCCGCAAACCCCTCTCTACGTCCCAGTAGGCCAAATACGGTAGGATCATATTGAAGCACGATGGCTGCGACTAAGACGATTGCTATTCCAGTTAGGACACCTGTCTTGAGATCCATGCTTGCCATTCTCTTCTATAAATGACGCCGACAGAAATATTATTCAGAATCATCTGAATCTTCGAGTTCCGAGTCCGAAGAGGAGTCACTAGGTTCTAACCCGTATTTCTCTAGATACTCCAAATGAGCCCGATTGGCCTTGTACTGTGCGAGCTTCGCCCGTAGATTCGCCTCTTTGACCCTTTGACGATCATAGATATGTCGGATATTTGGACTCTGGAGCTGGATGACCTCATTAGTGGAAGATAAGGGAATGTCATCAAGATCTTCTATTTCACCTCCCTCGTCTTCCATATCCGGAAGGGAGATCAGAGCCTCCTCACTCACCATCCATCGAATAAGGAATCCTCGACTGGAAATCTGGACCTCCTTCGGAGCAAAGGTCAGCGATCCGCTTGCCGTAGAAGGTTCCACATCATGCTTCAAAGACTTCAGAACATTTGCTACAGTGTAAGGCTTGGCAAAATACTGAACGGTCAGCCGTAGGAACTCCGTCAAAAAGGCACGAATAGGGTCTGTCTCTCTCGAAATAATCGTATGTAGAACCTCTGCCGGTGTCTGGGTCGGGAGTCCAATGCCCTTGAGAACCAGATCTGATGTAAGTCCAAAGGTATGAAGAGACTCCGTCCCCGTAGGGGTTGTATTCTTACTATAGACAGGCTTCTGGACGCTAAGATTCATTATCAGTTATGGGTATTGTTTTTATGATTATTATTCGCGCTAACATGTATGCAGGCTCAACAACAAAAGGAGAAATTCAATACGATGATTCGTACTTGGATAGACCAGTTCGCCGGTATGGTTCAGAGCACAGATACCAAGGAGTATATCCAGGTCAGGCTACTGGACCCCTTTATGAAGCACATTATAGGACAGATCTTTCCGTATATGTTGATTGCTCTGTGCCTATTTGCCGTAGTACTTATTATGGTTATCATCATTTTCGTGCTTCTGTTGTTTAAGCATCCGACGGATAGAGTGTTATGTTCAATGTGTATGGCGCATACGCATGCTTAGCATGCGCATGTCGCATTCTTAATCATAATTAATCCTCCTCAAATAGAAAATGCAAGGAGGGTCTGACCCCGGACAATTGAGTCATAACGTTCGTAGTTATCTTCACTACGATCAACTAGCTGCCACCTTCCACAAACAGAGCGCAAAAGCCCGTGAATTAGCATCAGGTTACGAACAGGAAGTGCTAAAACAACTCGAAACCAATCGAATGAGCAACGCAGTCATCCAGATCGGCGGAGGACATCTGAATGTCATTGAAGAGCGAACACCCCGCTGCCTGACACTTAAAAGTATTGAAATGCTGCTCCATAACTACTATGCCAAGAAGGGCCATGCTAATCGGGATGAAACAGACGATATCCTGAAATACATACGCGCAAATCGGGGATCTGACAGTCGCAAGAAGCTCAAGCAGACTAAAACAGCCGGTCCCTTGCCGCCCGTTCCAGGATCTAAAGATGGAACAAAATTACTGTAGTAGGAACAGCTCCAGCAATTATTAGAATGGATTGGACTCCTTGGCTACGCCAAACATATCAGATCAATGATGGTACTCTCATCCAGACCCATAAGTGGGTGGAATACGTGGTTCGAGATGGAATTCTGCCCCTTCTGGCATCAAAGCAATATGATCTTGTATGTAAACCCGAAGAATTAGCGAACTGTATTCTCAATCATCTGATTCGTCATGACTATGGCTTCAAGAAATGTAAATACACTTCCTATCGATGTAAGCATCTAGAGGAAGTATTGTTAGAGGAATATGAGTTTTTTGAAGACTCATATCCCGAGAGTGTATGGAAGGGCCTCAGACGACAGTTTTACGTCCAGCATTTTGCGGATGAGGGGCTCTTTGCCGATCGTGTTTGGATGAATCTTCCCATGATTGTATTCGAGCATGTATCATTAGCAAGTCCAGCATTTGATGCCCTATATGAGAAGCATCGGCACTTAGACGAGGAGGATGAAGACAGTTCTGAGAATGAATTACTGGGACCAGGTGTTCGCTCGGAACGGGAGTAGGCCAATTTGGTCGATATGGGCCTTATAGGAGAGTTCTCGCTTCTTCTGATTGAGGGCATCAGGAGTCAAAGGGGGCTGGGCGTTCTCATTGGTGACACGGAGGTCATTGGAGGATTGACTGGGTTTATCACCGTAGCAATTGACACCGAAGCGCAGCTCGGGATTGTCGAAGAAGCCACCATTGACCCCTATTTCACCACAGGCCAGGCGCTCATCATCACTGCTGCCGCCCTGGAGCTCATCAAAGGTCGACTTCTGTGTAGGGTAGACCGCTGCCTGGCCCTTCACCCAGCCGTAATTACACCAGTCCGCACCCTTATCCCAGGCCTGCTTGACTTGATCATATGTGGCGAGTTCGGCGCCCAGTGCCTTACACAGGGGTTCCGCATCATTATAGGTATATTTGTTGGCGGATACATTGAATACCTGCTTGGATCCAGGAATCATCTTATTTATAACATCCGTTTCAGGATCAGGGTGTCCCTGTTGCTGAATGGGGTATTCTAGGGGATTTTCAGCAGGGGGTTCTGGTTTTTTATCAGAATGTGTTAGACTATGGAACCAGTTCTTGATTTTGTCAAACGCATGGTGGGCGCCACTTTCAATTATAGAAAAGTAATACACAATAAGGGTGATAGCAATGATTAAGATACCAAGACCAAGAATAATGGGAAGGGTGATTCCAAGAGAGGGGCTAGACTCAGGAACAGCACTAATAGATTCACTCAAAGGCTTGGCGATACTAGCATTCAAGGACTTGATGGAATTTGTGATGCTATTCATGGAATTCATCGCTGCTGATTTGGCACTATTAGCAGCATTTGCCATGACCGCAGTCACGGTTGAATTAATCTTGGCAGAGTTCACAGCATTTGTAGCGTTTGTAGCATTTGCCGGACTTCCTAACACGGCGCTAAGGGCCTTAGATGAGTTCACATTGGGACTCACAGACATATCCTCTAAAGTGGGATGTGCTTAAATTTGATTCAATGAATACCTATTCTATGTGTCAACACAGATAGAATAGATATGACTCCGAGACAAAGATGCTACAAAATGCTCCTGGTAGGTGGCTTGATTGCATCAGCAACACTGATAGGTGTGGGTGCCGGTATGGGACTTCCCATTGTAATTATTATGGGGCTTATTGGATTAGCGGGGCTCACCGGTGCTATTATCTTATATCGACGCAACTAAACACCATCCTTTGCCCTTTGCTGGTGTTTTAAACACCATCCTCCATCGTGCGGTTCCCGCCACGCATATTAATGAAAGATCGCTGCTCGGGGCTTGTGCACACGCAGCCCATATCGGACGAGTAAGTGGACGAGCAGCAGCCGGGCTTGGCCTGATTATCGCGGAAGATAAAGAGGCTGTCGGGACCGGGCTTAAATTCAGGGCCCATCAGAGGCTCATCGGGATCCGTATAACGCCATGTGCTCACGTTATTGCCTGTACTGACCTTGACCTCGTCAAAAGAGCCAATAGGCTTATAGGCATCGCCAGCCCCTGCCGCATTTGACAGGAAATACGATGTGAAGCCCTCAGAGCCTCGGCTCATGCTGTAGACCATGACAAGATTTGCGATTAATAGTAATACGAGGCCAGTGATCAAAAATCCAGTCTTCATGTCGGTATTCTGAAGTAGAATAGGAAATTAAACGGCGTTAAGCCGTTCTGCAACAAAGGGATAGGTGAGATGAATACGATCAATTCCTACCTCCGTAAAATCCCGCAGAGATATGACCTTACCATTCACATACGCAATTAAAACACCCGATTCTGTTATAATATGCCGTCCTATTCGTGTTTCATGAGGATTTTCTTTGAGCGTTGTTATGCGCCGATACACCGTAGGATTATATGTTTTTTCGATACAACCACTTAGCCAATGATCGCTTCCTGAACCTTCTACAAGGCCCTCTATAAGTCCTATGACCCGTGTAGTATTATTATAAGACAGTTCTATTTCATCTCCCAGTTCTATAGAACTAAGTAGTTTTCTGCCCTTGGATGTCGGAATGATGATGGCGGGATCCATCAGACAAAAAGTATCATCTGTTCTAGTGTTCTCAAGAGATCCAAGAAGCTTAGCAACAAGTTTATTCCAGCCCTTGAGACCAGTTATATCCTTGCTATCAATTTCCTCCCAGTCGCGGAACATAATTGTGGCTCCCTTGTTATTAAGAACAGGAATGGTCTGATTACTCGTATTTAAACAGTAGAGAACAGATGCCCTTGTATTTGATGGAACTGCTCTTGAATCTTGTTCTACAGAATGCCACCTCGTTCCAGAATAGACCAAATGTGATCCACTGACCTGTATTCCTTCCAGAGAATACAGTGGGGTCTTGGTTCCCTCCATTCTCAGAATACCCTCCACTACAGATCCATGCGCCAACCTCTCTCCCAACACAAGTTGCGAAATGGGCTTGGAAGAACCATTTGCCAGTTTTACAGGCGTAGATCCCTCAAAACAGAAGGCCCCCTGATCGTCTGATGCTTCACTAGCGACTGCCCCCCCTACCCCAATAATTGCCAAGATAACAGGTGTAATAATGATTGGAATGAAGGGAAAGAGAACAAAAAACAGGATAATAATGAGCGCAATCATGATTCCAAGAATAATCAGAATGACCTTGATCGCAAATTGAATCATGTTATTAAAAAATTTAATGAGACTGAGACCTGAAAAGACAACGGATAGGAGCGACGCGTTGGCTCTCTCAAACGCCGCCCTCATTTTCTGCGTTACAATGCCGATCTGATAGGTTATCGCGTTGAATTTTCTGAAAAAGGGATCTAGGAAGGACAAGAACTCGTCATACATTTTCTTGATGACGGTTTTGATCGAGTTCAGAATGTCCGTGAAGAGCTTCGTAATATCTGCCTGTTTTCCAAAGCTCGTCATAAAGGGCGCCATAACAACCTTCATGACATTTTGTGAAATCCCCTTCAAACAGAACTGGAAGTTCTCAGAAGCAAAGTCGCCATCAGATCTAGGATCCGATTCAGGTTTGAGCCAATAGGCCCCGAACATAACAGGAATACTACAGCGGTTTTCCGCCCAATTACTCATAATTGTCGATCGTTCCATAAAGACATATTGTGAAATGGCGTAGAACAGTAGACCGGTTGTCAATAGAACAATCGGCCACACGATGCGTTCTGGCGGCTGTTTTAAAACGTCCATCGTCCCCTACTCTAGTTATGTATAAACGAGGGAGTCCATCTCCTCCGCATAGAATGTTTCAGCATCCGGGGAACAGAGCTCTAAATAGTCGCGCACTGTTATACCTGATGCCAGTTCTATCTGAGATCCTGTCAGCGCAAAGAGACCAATGAAGACAACGGGCTCCTCATAACGACAAATAGGGTGCTGATGGCCGACGCGGGTCCACTGTCTCTGCTGGGGATCCCAGGCAAGCGTAGCAGAGCCCAGAATGTTGGGGCCGACATGACAGACCTCTTGGATCTCCTTATGGAAAATCCCCCCGATATGATTTCCTGTGCTTAAGCGAGTGCCGACCGTCAACTCCTTGACCTTTGCTATTGTGCCAGTCCAGAGCTTGACCTCGGTATCTGGATGAAAGGTGGGACTGTTTTCGAGAGGTTGTGATGGTTGTGATATGCGATTATTGAGGCGTTCCTCGATGTAGGCCATTGTCTTTAAGTCCCCCGCGCTTGTTTCATCGTAGTCGCGAAAGCGATAGGGACCAATGGGGATGACATGATCTGCCGTGTTAAGACAGATGAGACTCTGGCGCTCATAGGGGCCAATCGCTGTTGCGTCGGGATGATCGGCGGCTTCGATCCATCGGCCGGCATGCTGGAGATAGTGGTTTGTGCTGACCTCAATGCCCCCTTTCAGTCGAACCATGGGCTGACCTGGGGCCGCAAAATGGAACTTGGCAGTCACACGGCTCTTAGTAGGAAGGAGAATGTCCCCAATCTGGACCTGGTGGATCTGGACGGGCCCCTTTCCTTTCACGAATAGGGTAGTTTCGGGGGGGAAGCAGAAGGTATCGAGAAACGAGAAGAGCACGGTGTTTGAGAAGTTCTGGCCTGCCTTGATGCCCGAGGTTCCCATATAGATGACCGCAAACATGATGGCATGCATGCGCGTAATGAGATTTTTTATGCGGATGGCGGAGAGTCTGAGTTGGAAGAAGAAGTTCATGATGCGATCCGTGAAGTCCTGGAAAATGGTGTTGATGCCCCCGCCCATGGTGGCGACACTTTCCTTGATACTCGTTATGGTTCCTGAGATCGTTTTCAGAATGGTCCCGAAGATTCCCAGAATGGACGAAAAGGGTGCGGTGATCTCCTCTGCAAATCCTGTGAAGATGTTCTTCAGACAGAACTCAAAATTCTCGGCAACATCATGTCCGTATAGGCTGGCAAATGGCATAATCATGGGCTGACACCGATAATCCTTCCAATTGGCTCGGACCTTTTCATAATTATCGGTCTGCTGTAAAGCAAACATGGCGGCAAACATGAGGCCTGTCATAACGACCAAAAAACCAATGGCATTAAACATGTTCCAGAGTGTCGGGCCCGTATTACCTTCCGTATTCACGCGAATAAAGGCATCGATTTCTTCTTGTGATGGACCCTTTAATGGACCCTTTAAGGGTGTCTCTGGTTCCATTTCCCTAACGATTGGTGCCAATTTATACTATAATAAATTGGCACCAATCAATGATACCCTATTCGTCTAGGCAACATTATCATGAACCCACTTTGCGTCTCTCGCAAAGATAGCGGCGGCCTTGGGCTGACTCGTTTTCGCAAGTTGGGCGACAGTAGCAAGTTTCGTGAAAACCTTCGTCTTGCCATAGGCCGCAACGGCCTTCTTAAGCGCCACTTCCCGATCCTTATCGCGTAACTTGAATGAATAGCCGTATTTTATGAGGGCGCCCTTCCGGAGTGCTGCCTTACTATTTTGAACGGCAGAATCTCTATTTTTAACGCAGCTCGGAGGAATCTCAACAGTATTCTTCTTGATACTGACATTGTAGAGCTGCCCTTTTCGTTGTACGGTGTAGCCCTTTTTATGCATTTTACGCGTATAGCCACGGCGATACGTGTATCCTTGCGGACACTTTTTTGAATCGTTATTGGGCTGTCCCATCTCTACAGGAACTAAGCAAAATAATTCGACAGAAGGCACTTATCTTCGAGATCCCATATCATATATATAGGTGTGGAAGAGATTGTTGACAAGACGCCTATAGGATTCCAGCTGGGTTCGATCGGAATTATTGGCCTGCTCGTAGCAGTTATTATAGAGTTCATTGACCTTTTTCTTCAGACTTGCTGGAAGTTTCTGATCGATCTCAGGAGGAATACCTGTATTTTGTTTTGTCTGAAAGAGATTTGTAAGGAGGCCATGTAAGACACCAATAGCAGTTTCATAGGCTATATTGAGCTGGGGATCTTGTGCTTCCTTCGTATCAGCCTTTCCCTGATACATGATATCATTGTAGAGAGTCTGCTTAATTTCAAAGGCGAGCTTACAAAAAGTGGGATCTATGCCGGCACAGACAGGGAGATCGGGTTCCACCGTATCGAATGGGAATTCTGTATCGGAATCTGAGTCTTCTGAATCTGACATCCTCTACCTTGAGCTCATTTTATTTGCCCTTTGCCGAGGCGCGCCCCACAAGCCCATATACCAAAAATAGGGCACCGGCGACGAAAAATCCCAAAGAAGTGCTCTGAAGTGTCGTAAAACCCGAGACAATAACACGTGTCTCGGCGGGCGCAGGGGGGGCAGAGGGAGCCACATCGTATTCGCCATTTGCATTGAGCTGGGCCTGAAGCATATTCATAGAATCGAACTGTGTCTGACTGGCTTTACATGAGGCACTATTTGTATCCGCACAGACCGTTTTTGTCTGTTGACTGTATTGGGCCGCCATTCTATGTAGAGATGCGAGTCTAAATATTCATTCGTATATTCTTTCATATATAAGAATGAGTGGAAGAATGGATGTAAGTGGCGTAGATCGCCAATCAGTGGAAGATGCTGTTAGGGAGGCAGAAGCCAAGCCCATTGGATTTGCGCCTGGAGCGAGGGCCAACTATGTGCGTGATATGATTCGTGATACCTCAGTGTTGGTGAGCGCTGGAAAGACGGCCGAAGAGATCAAGGCACTCCCTGCACTTTCCAAATTCGCACAGGACTATCCGGAACTCTTCAAGAAGGTCATTCAGAAACAGGATCTCTCCCATCTCGGTGTCATGCTGAATGCTCTCGACAAGATGGAGGCGGGCTCTCTGAGCCAACATGAGGCCTCTATTTTAGTAGGCCAGCGGCTCGTAGACAAGTTTGTGAAGCCTCAATTAAATGGCACCGATTCGGGTAAACGGGGGCGCTAAAGGCTTTACACCACGAATAGCTCATAGATTCATGGATCTTTAACATCTGCTTGATCTGTTCGTCCTTATCGGTCGCATCCATGAGCGCAAAGACCCGCTCCAAATAGGCCACCTGCTTCGCAACAGAGGTGAAGCAAATAGTTGCGAGGAGATCTGTGAAGGCCTTTGGATGCGCAGATGCCTGAAAAAGACGAATAGGTGCGTCTTGGAAGCAGGCGGCCCTGCTCCACCCCCTAAGAATATTCAAGATGGTTACGTCTGGCTTTCGGAAGACATGACCGACAAAATAGATTTCGGGATTACAGGGCCTCGACGTGGCCGGTTTATAGAGCGTCCACTTAGCAAAATGCTGCGACAGGAAATACATGAGATCGCGTGTCCCAGCATAATACATATCGAAGAACTTGAGAATGAAGGTTCCGCCTTCCTGTAGCACCTCGAAGCCGACGCGGACGGAGGCCAGAAGCAGGGGAAAAATGGTCTGTTCCTGGGCGTCATAGTCCATCGAGAAGTCGAATCCACCGTCGCCAGTAAAGAGATTAACAGGGGGATCGCAGGTCTTTATGAACTCATTCTGATTATTATAGTTCAAGAGATCGCCCGTGCCATCAATACCATAGCTGATCTTCACATTCCTGTGTTTCTGGAGGAACTGGGAGGCGCGCTTCCAGCCAGGAACATTTGCCTGCTTTGGTCTCAGAGTGATGGCTGTCGACCAGACTTGCGAAATCTTGTGGCGCTCTGCCTGATCCAAGAATCCCTGAATGAAGCCGCCTGGTCCCTCGCAGACATGGGCGGATCGGACCTTTTGATGGAGATTGAATTGCTTGAAAAACTCGGTTATTCCCAAGATCTCCGTCATCTTGAAATAGGATCTAGAAAGCGGATGGAGAAGGCAGACAGATTCAGGGAAATTTGGATATTTCTTCTGCGTATAGATCAACTCATAGGGATTGACGATCTTCTTGTAATATTCCCATTCACTTGTTCCAGTGGCCCGTTCATAGTCGTTGATCTTCTTACGATGTGCATGGAGCACGAGCTGATCCTGTGTAAAAATATGCGACCAGGTGGCTGGTAGAATCACTGTATTTCCTGAGAGATCGGGGTTCGACGAATAGGTGTGCTGCGAGGGATCGGCCGGCGGCGTTCTCCGCTCCCAGACCACACGAGTCCATTGGGGTTCCATACTTAGAATATGGCTACAGCCCTTTATGCCGTTATGGCTTCGTCGGTGCCCTTGATATAGAGATCAATGGGTTCCTCTTCTTCCAGGCCTAATACAGCGGTTGGCATCATCATGTTAACCTGGAACTGGGTGCGATTACAGGGGTCAAGTTCCGAGCTGTCACGGAGGAACTCGCTCAGATCGCCCTCCTCCTCTTCCTCTTCGGGTTCCGCAACGAGGCCCTTGGTGAGATGTTCGAACATGGCATCGTCGAGGAGAATCTGTGAGAAGGCCGTGCCGCCACGAATGGGCTGGCCCATCATGATGTTCGCCGAAACGCCCGTGACAGGATCGACCTCACCGAACATCGCGGCATTCATGACAATCTTGGATGTCTCCTCGAACGACATCTTGCCGAGGGGGCCAATATCGTTCTTATTGATACCATAACGGTCGATCGACATGAGACGACCGGATCGCGTAATGTAGTCACAGAGGATGCCAAGATGCCTGTAGTTCACGTTGGCGGTTGCGAAGATGGGATCAATCTCCTGAATGAGAATGGAGCGGACCGCCTCGAGCCCTAGAATATCCATCACATCATGAATATTGGTCGAATAGAGGCGGTTGGCATCCACCAGGGGATGATTCATCACCTTGACGTAATTGGATCCATCTGTATCCAGCACATACTGTTGGACCTCTGCATACCGTCCCTCTTCGCCGGCGAGCTCCACCTTCTGCTTATCCTCGCGGAAGGTGACTGCCTTGATGCCAGGCACGCCGCGAATGACGCACTGATTGAGGAGGCGGCTCTGGAACTTCTTGAGATGCGTGAAATCGTCATTCTCACTGCCCTCTGTAATGCGAATACGCATGACGAGCTTGTCTGCGTTATAGTCACTATACACGGTGCTGACATCATTCTGATACATCATCTTGACGACGAAGACCACATCCGCCATAGAGATATTCTTGTTAAACATCTCCTCGCGATTGAGTTCAAGACGAAGGAGCCACTTGCTAAGGGCCTTCCCCTTTTCGCTCTCCATCTCCATATCCTTGTAGAATTCCAGGAGATCACGGTCCTCCTCAACAACAGACTCCTCGTCAGTAGGATCCCAGTAGATCGCCACCTTATTCGTGATATTGCGGAGCAATGTGAGCTCCAGATCCTGAACGAGCTCTCTCGCCTTCTCCTTCGAATGACGGAATTCGGGCTTCATGTAGATCAGGAGTGACGTCGCCTTGGGATTCTTGGTGACCTTGAGGATTTCTCTGAGACGGGGGATACCTTGGTTAACATTGCTCTTGCTAGCAACACCTGCTAAGTGGAACGTATTGAGCGTCAGCTGTGTAGACGGCTCCCCAATGCTCTGAGCGGCAATAATTCCCACCTGCTCGCCTGGCTGGACCCAGGACTTCATGTGTGCGACCACAATCAGTTCGCAGAGCGCATCGAAGGCATCCTTGGTGAAACGCTCCTTTACGATGAGCTGATGAGGAGACAGGTAGCAACGGAGCAGAGCGCACCAGATGCGGACATGAGCGGAATTGGTTCGCTCGATCAGCACAGGAATGCGCTTCAGCACTTCGACGGGACTCAGATCTGTGAGAGCCTTGGGATCGAGCCCAAAGCGCGTCTTCACGTTGAGAATGAGACGCGCCAAATTCACCGGCGCATTCACCGAGCCGCCATACATAGAGCCCTTATACATGTCTTCTACGAGAATGCGCTGATCCTCCAATACATCCTTGACGAAGATCTCGACGATCGCCTTCTCCTCCTCGGCATCGCGCAACACCGTTCCGTCGAGCACCGTGGACCAATCAACGTCTTGTAGGCCAAACTGGGTCTCAATATCCTTGCGACTGAGCTTGGTGCTGAGAGGAAGCGACTGGCTCTCCAGCTTGGTCGCCATAATGCCATCTTCGCCATAATAGAACTGGACCACATTCATATTCGCGTCGCGCACCGTGCCATCGTGCTGGACCACGAGATCCTCCAATGCCTTGACGAGCTGACGCTGAATATATCCAGTTTCTGCTGTCTTAACCGCCGTATCTATGAGACCCTCACGACCCGACATGGAGTGGAAGAAGAACTGCTGGGGCGTCAGTCCCTGAATAAAGGAGGAGTCAATAAAGCCACGGGCCTCCGCACCATCATCATACTTCTTATAGTGAGGGAGGGTTCGATCCGTGAAGCCATAAGCAATACGCTTGTTCTCAATGGCCTGCTGTCCCAGGCAGGCAATCATCTGTGCGATATTCACCCAATCTCCCTTAGAGCCCGAGTTAATCATGGCGACAAGACGATTCTCGGATGACAGAGAGCCCCTGACGGAATTGGAGGCCATATTGGTCGCCTTCGCCAAGATAGAGAAAGCCTGATCTTCGAACTCCTGCTGATTCGTCTTACCCGTGTTATTCTCAAAGATATCCGAGTGAACCTGGAACTGGATATCCTCGATCTGCTTCTTACAGTCTGCAATAACCTTCTGGATACCCTTCGCCGTGTTATCATCTGCCACCAAGTCCGAGATACCCACACTGAATCCGTCGAGCACCAAGTAATCCTCCACGACGCGCTGAAGGGAATCCAAGAACATACTCGTCTCCTTGGGACCATAGTCATTGTAAAGGGTGTGAATGATACCCTTGCCTGGACTCATATAGATATTGCTGTCAATCATGCCCTGCTCGATCTCTCCCTGGCGAATCTTAACGAAGTTGTCGCTAGTGGGATTCTGCTTATCAGCATCATAGGCCTTATTGCCACCCTCCAAGTTAATGGGGGGAAGCAGCTGACTTAATACCTGCTTACCCGTCCAACGCGTTCCGTTGGCGGCCTTCGGGCGCGGCAAGACACCCTCAAAGCGCTTGTTTCGCATCATGAGGTTCATGAACTCACGGCGCGTAAATTCATTACCGATGCGTGTCAGTCGGTAGGAGCCCACCACGGAGTCCTGAAAGACACCGATCAAAGGCTTGGCGTGACGGGGGGTCACGATGTTGTGAGGGATCGCGGCGATCTCCTCGAGTTCCGTCGCAGCTTCATAGCTCTGCGGCGCATGCATATTCATCTCGTCGCCATCAAACGTTTCTACCCTTGCTTTCACAAGGGACTAGACTATATCTTAAACTGAAGTATGAGTTGTCATACTTCAACCGACCCCCATTTAGTCGTTGCACAGCATCCATAGCACTAATCATGCTTTAGGACTTGGCTCAGGATTGCCCATTATTTGTTCGAACAAACTATGCTATTTGTTCGAACTCATATCTCTTTGCGTTTTCACGTCATATCCAATGCCATCTTATTGGATAAGTATCTGATTCGGCCATTAGCCGCAGCCCCCTAGTCGTTTCCAACCAAGGTTCGTATCAAAGAGCTTTAGGGGTTTCCCTGAATTTGAGGGTCTCGCATCCCAACACACACCTGTGTCAGAATACTAGACGATTATATCATATGATTCACCTGGCGAAGATGAACCACTGAAAGCACTTACACTATTTTCCTATGAAGGAGGTGCTTCACCCTTCACAGTAGTCGCCTGTTGCCAACATTGAATAAGATCTTCTACAAGACAGTCCGTATTGTTAACTAATAACTCATCTATAAATTCACGCGCCTTACCATAGGCCTCCTCTTGCGATATTGTTTTACCACCGAAACAGACTCGAATCTGCTCCTTATAACTCTTCATTTCACTTGTTGTCACATATACAGCAACAAGTTTCGAAGCAGATGTAATCCTAAGTTTGGTTATGACCTTATCATTGAATTGCGCCATTCGCTCATTTTCAGAACGAATCGGACATTTCAATTCTTCAGCAAAGTGCTGAGCGTCTTTCATTGCTTCTTCAAAGTTCTTGCTTCCATCCTGTCCGAAACATATCCGTTGCTGTGTGCCATCCTTCATATAAAGGTTGACATACACCAGAGAATATTCCCCATTCTTACGAATAGGGCGTATCGATACAGAGTTAACAATAGCCTTGTAGTGATTTTGAATCGTTGTTTGCGATCTGTGTTTTTCCCTGGAATGACTCAACACATTCAATCCATTCGGCACAACTGTATTCAGTTGCATAATCCACTTCGCCTCTAACTCATCTAATCGTTCAAGTAAATCAGACTCCAGCACTTCTACTGTAAATTGGTCTCGACCATATTCCTGAATAGCCTTTGAGAGTGGTGTCCCACTCTTTTTAGCACTCGATACATGATCGCTCCACCTTCCCTTAGGTCCATAGTTATATGGCATTTCCTTGCGGTATTTAATATCACTCGTTTGGCCTACGTATGTAAGCCCTGTTGGCTTACACGTGATTTTATATATGCTACCGGACATTCTATACTAGCAGTATAGATATTCTTTAAGCTCCTACACATTTTTTATCAGCATTATACGGCCTCGTAACTAGCACATTGAGTCGGAAGGTCTTCCCAGGCAGCACCTTGACCCTGTGCGCCATCATCGACATCTTGTGAAGCGTCGGCTGTCGGTTAAAGAGCACAATGTCCCCATCCAGCAAATGGCGATTCACAACATCCCCATTATACAGAACAATCTCCTTCGTATTCACATGCTTTAGAGAGATCATGCGTCCATCCGCCTTGACAACCGTCTTGGCGCCAGGATAGATGTCCGCGCCGTTCTGGACGAGCTTATACATCTTGTCACGATTGTATACAGTCACACGCTCAGGGAAGGTCAGATTCGTCGCGATTTCCAGGGGAACACCGAGCTCATCGATCGACAAATTGGGATCGGGCGTAATCACCGATCGCGCCGAAAACTCCACACGCTTGCCCTGGATATTGTAGCGAATGCGACCCTCCTTCGATCCAATGCGCTGCTGAATGGACTTGAGGGGTCGCCCAGAGCGCTGGGCGGAAGGCGCCACACCAGGAATCTGATTGTCGACCAGGGTCGCCACGTGATACTGGACGATATTCGTGTGCTCGTCAATAATCGACTTGGGCGAATTGCGCTCGATCTTCTCCTCCAGCGTGCGATCGCTCTTGATGATCTCAAAGAGCTTGTGGGTCAAATCATCCTCTGATCGCGTATTGTTGTCCTGAACGACCGAGGGGCGCATCTGAGGAGGAGGAATTGGCAGAACCGTGCAGATCATCCAATCGGGCCGGCACCAGTAGCGACTGAACCCCATGAAGTCCACATCCTCATCTGAGATGCGGCGAAAGAGGCGATGCACATACTCTACCTCGAGCATCTGCTCCCTGCTCCCCGCCTTGCCCTGATCTCCAGCCTCCATGGGATAATGGGCGACAATGTTCGCAATACCCTTTCGCTCATATTTGGTGGGCTGAACGGCACCGCAGCCATCCTCGATCTCCTGGCCGCACCGACTAATCGAGGAGCATGCCTTCAGAACATCGCGCCACCTGTTTTCCTCCTTCTTTGCCATGATGGACGCCCTGAGATTCTTGTCGATCTTGAGCTTCGCACAGCGAATACAGACGCACTTCAAGACGTTCATGATCTTTTCGTGAAACTGGATATAATACACGGGTCGCTTGAGGCGATAATGACCGAAATGGCCCGGACATCCGTGATTTGACTGGCCGCAGGAGCGACAGGTCTTCCCGTTTTCCAGAACACCCATTCGCGGATCAAAGAGCCCCCCAATCTTGGGCTCATTGCCTTCAAACGTGGCCTGTGTCGTCACTTCGACCACGGATCGCTTCTCGATCTCATCGGGCGAAGTGATACTGAATTGGACGCCCACCACCGTCTCAATATCGGAAGTGGCTTGATTAAATCCTGACGGCATCTAATCAATCAATAGTTTAAAGTCTCTAAACTCTCATTTGGTATTCGAGGAACGTCAAATTTTAATTGATGGCGCTTTAAGTTCAAGGGCCTAAATACATTGTTCCAGGATAAACATAATGGATCGCGAAGACTACACGGAAGAAAATCCGGATTGCCATGTGACGTATACGTGGCACAATTGTCGCCGCGTCTTCCATCAAATGACGAATAGAGGGACACTGCTCGAGATGATCGATCGGCCGCTCTTTGGCCTCTCTTGTTACATGAATGGCGTTATTCAGAGCTCAGAGGCCGATGAGCGCCTCTATCACAGGGCGCTCATTCATCCCGTCCTCAAGGGGCTCGGATATGACCCCTTGCGTATTGCGCTGTTTGGGGGCGGTGAGGGGTCTTCTGCCCGTGAAATCCTAGAGAATCGCCAGGTCCATCACTTGGATATGTATGAGTGGGACGAGGACGTTGTCAATGCCTTTCGCACTCAATTTCGCCAGTGGGGGGGAGAGGTCTGGGAGAATCCGAAGCTCCACCTTCATTTTCAGGACGCCTTCCAGGTTATCAAGACGGTCCCTACAACCCTGTATGATGCGATCATTGTCGATCTCTTCGATATTGATGAGTCGAGCTTAGCCCAGGCCATGGAGTTCTTAGAACGGGCCATGAGATGGACCACAAAGCGGATCGGACTCTATGTGACAACCCATTGCCCGTATGTTAAAACAAATGACACACCTATTCGTCGGTTAAGGGGAGTTCTACGAAGCGGGGGCTATTCTACCCACCTTTCGTCGATCTATGTTCCCTCCTTTAATGGCTATGCGGTGTTCTTGATTGGAACTATCTAGCTCGACAGTGAATAACACTCCTCCTGCTTTGCGTGTGGTTTTGATGGGGGAACTTGGGTCTTGGGCTCATCCCTCTGTTCTCTGTATTCTGTTGTTTTGACAACAAATTCGCCTCGATCCTGTTGTTCTCTCAGTTGCATCATGCGACTAAACGCCGAATTCATCTCCTTCGTTGCCTCCGTATTGACTGGCCTGTAGCTCGAGCATCCATGTCCGTCAAATCGTCGCAAGCCACATTTGAAGGTCGACATTCCCTACCAAGTAAATTTGATTTTAATTGGCGCTCTAGAAGCAACCAACAATGCCATATCTGAGAACGAAAAACTACAAACAGTTTGATGTGGTTGATGAGACCAGCGACACGGTCGTCCATTCCTTTGAGGGAGCGGCCCTAGCCAATAAAGCACTGATAGGGGATGAGGTAGATCTCGATGTGTCGGGCAACATCATATTGAAGGCACGGGCACCTCATCCCGTTCTTGCCGGTTACCTAGAACTCAATAGCAAGACCACTTATGGCTTAACGAAGCGTGGGGCACCGCTCTATCTCTTTCAGCCGCTCAATCCTGCCTATCCGCCCTTCATTGTGAGCTCGACGGAGAAGGATCGCTCGGCCAAGGTGGTGGTGCTCGTGGAGTTTCTGGAATGGGATCGAACGCTTCCTCGGGGATCCCTCAAGAAGATTCTCGGACCGGCGGGGAATCTGGAGGCGGAAGAGGAGGCGCTTCTCTGGAATGCGTGCCCCTGGACGGGCCTGACAAAGGAGCTGGCGGTATTAGAGGATAACTGTCCGAACAGGGTGGAACTCAAGGGATACACCTTCAATATTGATCCTGAGGGCTGTAAGGACATTGATGACTGCGTGACGCTGCTGAAAGACGGAGAGGATTGGCACCTCACGATCACGATCGCCGATGTGGCCTCCTGCGTTGAGGAGATGGGGGCTGTGGACTGTATGGCCTCCGTCCAGGGTCAGACGCTGTATCGGGACGGTGTGGCCGTTCGCCCGATGCTGCCTCGCTTCCTATCGGAGGACAATTGTTCGTTGCTGCCTGGGGTGCCGAGACGTGGTGTAAGTTTGCGAGCGACCTGCTCTTTGATTGTAGCAAGCTACAATCTCAACCAGGAAATACGCCCCCCTCCTTTGGAGGGGGGCAGTCCCGTATGTAAGACGGGACTTACAGCCCCTGTCTGGTCCGAAACAACTATCCTAAATAACAAGACCTATAGCTACGAGGGGATCAAGGAATTCTGTCTGGAGAAACCTGAAGAAGCAGCCGCCCTCCAGCAGTTTGTTAACCTAATTGCCGGCAGATCCATAACCGATCCCCATGAATGGATCGAGGTTCTCATGGTCTATTATAACACCGAGGCGGCCAAGCTCCTCTTGACCGGCGGCGTCGGAATCCTGAGAACCCATGAAGCCCCCGATATGGTCCGCCTCGAAAAATACACGGCCATGGATCCCTCTCTCGCCGTCCTCGCCTCCTCCGCCGCCACATATGCCCTCATTCAGTCCGATACAACCTATCAACACTGGGGTCTACAAGCCGCAGCATACTGTCACGCCTCATCCCCTATCCGTCGTTATGCGGATCTCGCCAATCAGCGCATTCTCAAGCAGCTCATCCGTGGAAACAAACAGGGCCTCATGGTCTCCATGCCAGTCTCCGATCTCAATCAGAGGGCCAAGATCTCAAAGGGCTATGAGCGAGATCGTGTATTCTTGAATGCCCTCTTGAAAACCGGACAACGAGTCTTTGATGCGCTTGTGCTGGACCTCGTCGAAGAAGAGGGGAAGATCAAGGTCTCCCTCTGGATTCAGGAGTGGCAGCAGAAGGTCAAATGTCGACTGAATGGAACACGAATAGGTGCTGGTTATCGGCTCGTTGCTGCCGACGAATCCCGCACAATCGATGTCGAAGAGGGCAAAAAAATCAGGATCGAATGCGGCATCAACCTTGGTTCCAGTCGCTGGAAGGACCGTTTAGTGATAACGATGTTATAGCTTCAGATATAGGCTGGTCGGCTGCACGATGCCCCTGACAAGCAGAGCCTTCGTGGTAGTTATTTTTTCCAGCTGGTCCCCGTGCTCGCAGAAGGTCGCCAGGGACGTCCATTCATCCAAGAGGTTTGTGAGCTTCAGGAAGCCGCGCACCAGATTTCCCTCAAAGGTCCCATAATCCTGGCACAGAGTCGCAATGTGAATGCCCTCTTCGGTGAGCCATCTGTAGACCAGCTCGGCCCACTGGAGCGACAGATTCCAGGTGTCTTTGGCGGCCTGGTGCTTGTATTCGAGTTCCGAGAGAACGTTTGCATCGACATTTACGAGTTCCATGACCTTCTTAACGGTCGTCGGAACGGCTACTGAGCCCAGGGAGACTGCGGCATCCTTGTCGAAGTCCTCGAGAAACACGGATAGGAGTGCGGCGAGTTCGGGGCCGTCGAGGGAATGCGCGGCCTTACTCAGGAAGAGTTCCGTCATGAGGAGCGGATGGCCCTCGTTGATCTCTGTTGCCAGCGTGCCTTTCAGTGTCAGATCGGCGGCCGTCAGAGCTTGGGATGTGGATTCCTTTAAGTAGCCGGCGGCGCGTAAGAAGGAGATGGGGGCGGCCATGTCGGATGCGTGGTCCTTCAGGTAGGCCTCGTAGTTGGTGGCCGATCGGAGCTCGGCCTCGAGGGCCAAGAGGGACTGGTAGTTCAGGAGGGCGGCCTGGGCTTGATTGGTCTGGAGCGTGGCCTTTTCCCAGGCGTTGTAGTCTTGCTGGAGCTTCTTGTATTTGTTGCCCTTGGCGGCCTGGATGGCCTCTGTTCTCGCCTTCTTCTCTTCACAGAGCGCGATGAGCTCGGGGCTCAGACAGCTGTTTGTCGTTGCGATCTTGGCCTTGATCGCTGCGATCTCCTTTTCGTTCTGTTGGAGCTGGGTGAGGCGCTGCTGATACCAGTAGCTCTGTTCCATGAGGGTGAGCCAGCTGGTGTTGCCGGCGTTCAGGGTCTTCAGGAGGAAGTCGTAGCCGAAGTCCATGCGGCTCATGACGGCCTGCTTGGAGCCCTTCATGATCTGATGAAGTTCCTGGACGGAGACGGGATCGCGCTCAGGGAGATACAGGACGAGCCCCTCCTTATCCTTGCCGCGCCGACCGGCTCGGCCAGCCATCTGCGTATATTCGTCAGTCCTCAGGAGTCGCTGGCCCTTTGAATGATCGTCGTATTTGCTGAGGCCGGTGAAGACAACCGTTTTCGTCGGCATATTGAGGCCAACGGCGAAGGTCTCCGTGGCAAAGAGGAGCTTGACGAAGCCCTTCGTGAAGAGGATTTCGATGATCTCCTTGAGGAGGGGGAGGAGGCCTGAATGGTGGAAGGCGATGCCTTTGACGAGGAGGTCGCGGATCTGATGGTATTGGGGCAGAGATTCAAGGGAGGACTTAAAGGGGTGTAGGTGGTGGTTGATGATATGGTTGACCTGGGCGGATTCACTGGAATCCAGGAAGGTATGCTCGACCTTGGAGGCGAGGGATTCGCAGCCCTTGCGGCTAAAGACGAAGAAGAGCGCGGGCAGCTGGCTGCGATTCAGGAGGAGCTGGAGGGTGTGATTGAGCTGATGGATGAAGGACTTGGGGCGGACTTTGCCTTCCACGGCACCCTTTTCGCCGTTGATGAGTTTGTTCTGGACCTTTTCCCTGAACTGGGTATGGCCGTCACGAATGTCTTTGAGCTGGGTCAGGTAGTCGCGGTAGACCTTTTCTTGGAAGACTTCACCGAGAATTCGTCCGCAAGCGGAGCTTTCACTAACAACCGTTGTAGGGGTTAAGGTTATCTGGAATTCATCCGTGGATGGATTGACAATCGCATGGGTCAGGGGAACAATGCGATACTGCGTCTCGATACAGTAAATGGGAACCTTCTTGAGCTGGCCGAGCCACTGTGCGAAGATGGCGGGCTTTTCTAAGGTTGCGGACAGGAGAATGAGCTGGATTGTGGGTGGAACGAGAATCATGGTTTCCTCCCAGACTTTTCCCCTATCCGGGTCATTGATGTAGTGGCATTCATCGAAGATCACGAGGCCGACATTGTCGAGTGATAGGGAGGCAGTTAGGCCAAGATTGGCTGTTTTCGTCCCTTGTTTGTAGAGGAGATTACGGAGGATCTCCGTTGTCATGACAAGGATCTGTGCATCGGGTTGGAACTTGATATCACCGGTCATGATTCCGACAGTGGTACCTGGATACTGCTTTGTCAAATCGGAAAACTTCTGATTTGACAAGGATTTGATGGGCGTGGTATAAATTGTTCGCTGCTTTCTCTCGTTTGCTCGAATGATGCCGAGCTCTGCGACAGCGGTCTTCCCTGAGCCTGTTTTCGCGCACACAAAGACATTGTTCTGTCTATGAATGGCTTCGAGCGCATATTCTTGGAAGGGGTCAAGAGGATAGGGTAAGGGATTTGGTGGGAGATTGGTTGGTTTGACGGAGAGATCGGGCTGGACTAAGTAGGACATGTTTGGAGAATGATTTCGGGGGAAGAATGGGTCAAATTTTAATTGTGGGGATTTGGTAGAGGGATGTCGAAAATACTTGTAGAAGAAGAAGAAGAACCAACAAATACTGCGACTGCTGCTACGCCACTATCTAATTCTATAAATAAGGGTGGTCCAAGACCCTCTAAATTCAGAGGAGTATTACCAAATAATGGCGCAGTTGGGCTGGCGCCATATGGTGGCGTAGCTGCGCGGAGAGCTAGTTCTGATCCTCCAAACGCTTCAAGTAGCCCTTTAAGTAGCTCTTCAAGTAGCTCTTCAAGTAGTTCTTCAAGTAGTTCTTCAAGGTTTGAAAGAGGGAATAGAAAAGGACATATATCTCAACAAAATGCTCGTACGATAGGCAATTTGCTTAAAAAAGAACAACAAAGTCTTGAAAAAGCTCTTAACATTGCTCTTGAAAGTCCTCCTCCTCCGCCATCAAATACAAGTGCTGCCACTTCATCAGTTGCTATACATAACTCACCAGTTGACGAGATACTAAATCAAATGAAGACAGTTATTAAAGAACAAGAGGCATTACAGGAAAATATTCTATTATCGCAAGTAGATAGTCAGTTAGATACAGAGATTACGAAATTTAAAGAGGAGCCAGAAGTTCAATTAACATTAGAAGCCCAGGATAATCTTGATGAAGCAGATTTTAATGTAGAACTTCAAGAAGGTACAGCGTCAGTAAATACAGCGTCAGCAAATACAGCGTCAGTAAATATTGTATCAGAAAGTAAAATATCTGTAGATGAAGACGAAGATGAGGGTAAATTACCAACATTAGATAATGCCACTATAGATACTATTATTAGTAAATTACCAGAAGACATAAGACTAGCTTCTCCAAACCGCGATAAACTTATTCTGACTACTTTAATAGATGTATTTACAAATACATTTAGACAATTATTACCAGCATTTAATCCATCAAAAGAAATGAAACGCATATTAATAACAGACAAACCAAAAGATGCTGATGGTGATTATATTGATGGTAATGATTTATTGGTATTCTATAGTATAATTACTACAAAGGGAGGGCTAATAAAAATATGCAGATTTTTTATGAACGATTGGGAAGGATTTCAGCAAGGTGAACCATATAGTGAAAAAACAGTAGCAAATTTAATTCGTTGGATATTAAGTACACCTAGGAGTCAAAAATTATATGGGGTATTAAGCAATGATAAACATGAACGATTAGAAGAGGTGAGAAAAAAAAGAGATGCTGAAAAAGAAGATACAAGAAGGAAAAAAGAAGCGGCATATCGTGAATCGATACCATATATAGTAGATACATTTTTAGATGTTCCTGCTGTTGAAATTACTCCAAATGGATTGCAGCTAACAGTTACAGATATAAATCATGTTATTGTTATAGATACATCTGTTAAACCGCGAAATATAATGTATGTATTAGCGATTACATCTACTGCTGAATCTACCATAAAAGATGGAATGACATATTATAAAAAATTTACAAAAATTTGGTCCAATGAACCCAGTTCATCAGGCGCTAATTCATCTAGTGCGGCAGCTACTAGTGTTGCATCATCATCTACTAGTTCCACAGTTTTAGATATTACAACATTAAATCCATCCCTGTTATCATGCCATGCATTTTTCCCTAGAGAGCGAACGGAACTATTAGCTTTGGAAAATCTTTTTTTAAAACAAATGCGCGCCCTCCCGTCTCCTGAGGAACAAACAAATGCATCTGAAACAAATATGGTGGCCAGCCTTAAATTAACTGAAAGTGAATCTAGTAGGGGTGAATATGGAACATTTAGGGAATTTCTAGAACAATCACAATTAGGTGTATTAAGAGCACTCGCTTTTCCAAAAGATGAAGGTGCTATTTTAGATAAATATAGTGGTTCTTCATCATCTGGAAATTCTTCATCATCTACGATATCTGGAAATTCTGCTGTAATGGCAGTTAATGCGGCGTCAAATAGTTCCTCAAGAGCATCTAGTAGTTCATCAATAGTAGAACATCCATTATTTAATAATACATTACGAAAAAATGCTTTTCGTTCATTAGCTATGCGTGCTCTTAAATTAGGGATATCATATGACGATATAGCACATGATACAATTAAACAGGCAGTAGAATATTATCGTATTCTTATAGAAGTATTTCCTGATTTTACTGCAGAATTAGTTTCTGAGCTAGAATCTCCATTTTTAAATGATTTTACTAATTTTTTAAAATTTGTTAGAAATTTACCATATGGTAATGGAGCACCACAAGAAACTGTTCGAGCTAGTATCGTTAGTAAAGGTAGGGCAATGATAGAATTAATGAATAAGTACCGTGATACGTTTGAAACGCCACCAATTATTCTAGCAGATTTACTTCCTAATAGACTAGATACAACAACTACTGAGGATAGATTTACAGTAAGTTATACAGTAGAGGGTATCGTGGAAATGTTTAAAGAATTAAAAAAAAATGGATTGGTGCTTTATTGTGAAGCATTACAAAATGTGCGCGATGTAGTTGAAGCAGCATTAATGACAGGTAGTCCTATTGCATATGCAAGAATTGTTGAAGCAAATGATTCAGCAAGTTCATTTACTCCTGAATTTGCACATAAATTTATAACAGCATATAGAATAGAACAAGCTAAAAAAGGGAATGCGAATAATACAAAATTAACTATTATTTCTTGTCATCCATTATGTGATAATTTAACAGTTATTAAGGAGGAGAATGCTGCCAAGTATGGAAGCACAATTGCGTTTCAATATGTAGAATTACCATTTGATTATGCTATGCCTTATGCAACACCTGCGTTTATTGAAAGGATTAAAGCTCAAACATTATCGGTATTAAACTATGGAGGAAAGCCAACCGATGGCACAGCAGCTAATGGTGCCATTGAGCCTATAACAGTAGTATTATCTGAATTATATTCGCCAGTTAATTCAGAACCAACACAAATATGTGTTACCTCTGAATATGGAATGCGTACTTTACGCATTACAACACGTTGTATAGATAAAGGTTCAGGTAAAGAAATGCCATTACATATTTTTTGTATTGTTAATTCAGACGGTAGTATTCATCCATATTTAGTTCATCCAGGTGATGTTAATATGCCTGTAAATCTTGCTAATTCTATGTCTAATAGTATGGAAGGGGGTTCAAGAGGTTCTGGAAATACAAAAGCAAAAATGAATTATCATACTACAGATGGTAAGGAGCTAACGGATTTTCAGATGTCAGAGATAGTAGAAAAGTATAAACAAACTCAATCAGGATTAACCTCCAGTTCTAATACTGCTTCTTCAAGTTCTACTTCTAGTTCTAGCGCTGCTTCTAGTTCTAGTTCTAGTTCCAGTTCCAGTTCTAGTTCTAGCTCGAGCGGTAGGCTCCCATTTGAACTATTAGTATCTGAGCGAATTCCTCAAAATAAGGCAGAAGGAGATGATGGTACAAAAATGTTAATTGAATTATCTCATTTACGTCCTGATTTATTTAATGGGCTAAGATTATGTGCAGCTACATTAGATTTATCACTATTAAAAAGTAAATTAACTAATTTAATTGCTTGTATACAATCTAGTGTTGGAACATGGACTTTAAAAAGCTATATTGAACTATCGAAAACACAAGAACAAATAAATAGGCAAAATGAAATAATAGCATATTTAAAAAATCCTGGGACCCTTGAATACTTAGGAGAAAGACGATCTCTATCAAAAGCGGCGCTAAGAAGTATGGTATCACATGCTACAATAAATGATCCTGCTGAATTTATAGCGGCGCGTGCTGCTATAGGCGAATTAGAGTCGGATGTATATGCTCAGAGGTTGCGTATGATACAAGAGAAAACACCTGGAGACCTAGACAAATTACTACCACTAAGCGGGGATTTACGATCTATATTAGACTATATTACTGGAATAGGTCCTTCTATAGCTATGTTTGAAAGAACTGATGATGAATATTCTGCTCCACAATTAGAGATAGCATATTCTAAATTATTTAATATGAGAGTATCTGATAGAACACGTGTAGAAAATTTAAGTCAATTAGTTAGTTTTTGTGATAAAATACACAATAGTGGTATTACTGGCACAGAAGCAACCGCAAAGTTATTTGTTAAATTATTTTGTGGCCTTCAATCGAATGAGCCTCCTAGACAACATCGAGAATGGCAAAGTGAAAATTACATTAAAGAATATATAAAAGATAAACTTACAGAGTTCTATACACAGGGGGCAAGTGCATCAGGGGCAAGTTCATCAGCGGCGCACGCATTACGAGGTATTGATCTTAGACCAGAATTAAAACAGCATGATATTTCTCAATACGTTTTAGCAATAATTAAGGTATGTAATATGGAAGAAGAGGGTATATCTTCAGTCGTCGGAACACCTGGGTCACCTTTAAATGCTATGAATGCTATTAATGGAACCGAAGAAATTCGCAGACAACTAGCTGTCCGCCCACCTACTATGAACGAGTTCTTATTTGGGGAGAATTTATCAACTGCGGAAAATATGAGAGTACATCGTGAAAGTGAATTAACTGATCCTATATTTACAATCTTTAAAGCAGCTGGTATTAGAGCAACTAAAAATTTAGATAATACATATACAATTACAATGCCGCCCAATAAACATGTACGTATTATATATAGTAATAGTATAAAACAATCTACACTATCCAAAGTGAATGAAAAGACCGCGACAATACCAGGCGCAGCAAATGGTATGCCTATCACATCTGTAGAAGTTACAGATGTTGAGAGGTCCGTTGGTAATAATACAGCTGCTAGTAGTTTAATACGCCCGGATCAAAGCGGAGGCGCCCGAAAAACAAAATCCAAACCCAAGAAGAGGAATGGAACAAAACACAATCGAACCAAGATGGGTCGTCTATCTGCTCGTGTCATCCGACGGCTCGACCTACGTAGGAGCCACCGTCGATCGAAACCGGCGACTACGACAACACAACGGCGCACTCAAAGGCGGCGCAAAAGCAACCAGTAGGAAGCCAGGCGACTGGATTCGACACTGTTATGTGAGCGGCTTCCCCGATAATCACGCCGCCTTATCCTTCGAATGGCGGTGGAAGAGTCTGAGCCGAAAAAAAGAATACAAACTTCTTCCGCCGTTGGAACGACGCCTCGAAGCCCTCCAAGAACTCCTCAGTCTTGACCGGCCGACGTCAAAGGCACAACTATATTCGGAATATCCCTCGGCACCTCAAATTCATTATGAGTAACGTATTCGAGATCCTCTACAATATACAGGTGTTCCTCGCCATCATCCTTTCGAAAGTCGAGAGCCACATGATCTCCCATATCATGCTTATTTATGAGCCGCCCAAGCTCAGTGAGAGTCCCTCCCTTGTCCTTGACAGAATATATAGTGCCTATAACCCAGTCCTTAAACAGCATGTTGATACGGATAGGTGCTAGATCGAAGTTATCAAATTTATGGGTTATTCGCCCATAAATTTGATAAAATTAATTACCTGTGTTTCTAGCAACAAAATGATCCACCGATCCAAGCTTCAAGAACAGAACCCCCTATTTGTCTTCAAGGAACCCGTCAAGGTGAGTAGCAAGGGCGTGCGCGATGCCATTATCGCCAAGATCAAGGAACTGGCACCCAAGGCATCCTTCACAGAACCTTTCATCGCCCATCTGAAGCAGATGGGATCCGATAAGCTTGATGTCTATAATAAAATCGATTGGGTTCTCGAAGAATACAACTTGACGATCCAGATTATCACGAGTAGGATGGGAGGCGAGGAGATGGTCTACACCTTTCCGAAGAATCCTGGGCCGCCACCAGATGAGCTGATGCGAAAGAAGTTCCTTGGACTATTCTAATTAGAATAACAGTTCTAATAAAAGTTCTAAAGTTCCACAACCAGATGCGTCACATACGAATTCGTCTCTACCCTACTCAGAACCTTATAGGTCAGGGTATTCAGACCCGTCTTCGTAACGAGTTCTCGCTTTGTTTCCTCGCTCAACATGTTCTGGCGCCACATTGTATAATCCACATGCGTCTTTTGATTAATATTACGATCCTTGACACGATCATCGATATCATCGAAGATCAGAAAATACGAGGCCAGATTCGGATCATTCGACAGAATATTTTTTGTGATCTTGACTCCATGGAAAGCGCAGCGGTTCTGAATCGCCTTGTCTTCTACTCCCCAGCCCCAGTAGTCATTGGGAAATCCATTGGACTTGAATGCCGCATCGCACCCGATCTTCACAATGGTGCCTAGACTGTCGCATTCAGGCGTCAAGATTCCCATAACTGCGTTCTCGCCGATCTCCTTGTTATAGTAGGTCTTAATAGTCTCCCTGGTCGGATTCACATCCACATCATGCATAATGAAATCCTTAGCGGTATTCTTGTATTCTTGGAACGCAACATTCAAGCAGGCGCCACGATTAAACATCCGATTATCCGCCGATTGCTCCACAACAACTACGTGAACGTCGGGCATCTCTTCGATCAAAACAGGAAGGGTGTGTTCTAGAAAATAGGCCAGATGCTTCTGTCTATTCCGATAGGGGATACAGATAACTGTTTTATACATATCTGATATGTTGTATATTTATTCTTTTAGGCTATTGTGAAGTAAACCAGTCTAAACAACTTATTTATCACTAATAGTAAAGAAACAATATGCATTTATTTTTTGATTTAGATGGAGTCCTTATAGACCTCAAAGAACTTCACAGGGATGCCTTTATTACAGCATGGAATAATAAATCTCCCCAAACCACTATAGATATTCCATTTCATGCTAAGTATTTAGAAGCCCGTCCTACAAAAGATAAGGTGGTTTTATGTAATCAACTACTACATACTACAACAAGCCAAAACGAAGTATCTACATTGAAACAGACACTTACAGAGCAACTTATTGTTGATTTTAAAGGACTATCCGCAGTAACAGACACAATTCGGTGGCTAAAGGCACAGGGTCATGTACTTGCCTGTTGTAGTAACAGTATTAAGAAAACAATTCATCTTGCTCTCACAAAACTAAACATTCTCGATCAATTTGACCTTATTTTGAGTAATGAAGATGTTACAAATAGCAAACCGTATCCTGAGATATATTTAAAAGCGGCGCGGCACTTTCATGTAAACCCTAAAGACTGTCTCGCATTTGAAGATAGCCTAGTTGGCAAAAAAGCAGCAACTGACGCAGACTGTATTGTTATTCCTGTAACAAATTCAAGCGATATTACTATTGAATTTGTGAAGGAGTGTATTCGATCTAAATCACGAATTCCAGCAAATGCTCCATCGACATGTCATCTTGTGATTCCAATGGGAGGTCTTGGAAGTCGCTTCGAAAAGGAGGGATATATAATTCCAAAGCCCTTTCTGCCTATCTTCGGAAAAGAAATGTTTAAGTGGGTCATCGAAAATATGCTTCCACAAGATCCAGTTCTTCGGGCAAAAGTTCAAACACACATTATTATTCGCCAAGAACACAGATCTCTCTTCGAAAATACCGATATTGAAGGCGTTCATCTTCATACTGTTCCAGCCTTAACAGAAGGCCCAGCCTGTACTGTTCTAGCTATCAAAGATATCATTAATACATCCGAGCCCCTAATTATTGCAAATTCAGATCAGCATCTTGAATGGGATAGTGATGCCCTATATTACAGCCTCCTCCATCCATCCATTGATGGTATTATTTCTACTTTTAAACAACTTGATCCTTCTGATATTAAGTGGTCGTATGCTAAAACAGATATTAATCAAAATGTCATAGAAGTTGCAGAGAAAAAGTATATCAGTAACAATGCTTCTACGGGAATATATGGTTGGAGTCGCGGGTCAGATTTTGTTGCCTTTGCGGAATCCATGATTCAACAAAATATTCGTGTCAATAATGAGTTCTATGTATGTCCTGTATATAATGAAGCTATCAAGGCCAATAAATCAATTCGAGTCATTGAATGCTCTAAAATGTGGGGACTCGGTGTGCCAAAGGACTATGAGTTTTTTTTAGCAAATTGGAAAGCAAATGATGAGTAGATGAGCTTGGAACAACTCTATAACAATATAGATCAACGAAATAAAATGCCCCAACGGCAATTGGATGTAAATGAATCACATCTGTATACGAGAGCGCTATGGACGATTGGTGATTGGAAATTTCAACAGTCCAGTATATTTCAAGATCTAGCCACCCTAAGAAATCAAGGAATCATATTTGAGTCTTCGGGTATCGGTCAGCTTCATTGGACGCTACTACAATTTCAAACATTTCCAATTGATCCAGAACAGACCAGATATAATGATAGTGACTTAATTACAACCTGTAAGTCTATCCTCGATTCTGAGCCACCAATTCATATTACATTTAAAGGTATTAGCAGAACACGATTTGGCCTATTCTTATGCGGTTATCCAAATTATGATATTAATAGAGTTCGCGATAAACTTCGTCTAGCCTGTTCGGGAGAAATGATTGAACCACATCCTCAGGATATTTATCACTCAACTCTCTTTCGATTTACAGAAGAACCCTCCAAGGAATCACTCGCATATCTAGACCATCTTGTAGAACGATACAAAGACATTGTTATAGCAACAATGCGCCCTGATACATGGGAATTTGGATATGGCACATGGACTCAACGAACAACGGATAGGGTTGTTAAAGCAAAATGGAATGCTAAACCTGGCCGCTGGATTTTACATAGGGGGCTTATGAATGGACCAAATCCCGAATTAGAAAACAAGGAGCCGCTCCTTAAACAAAGAATTGCCGAGGGCTGGGATGTTGAAATCGATCTCTGGATTCACGAGAATCAGATATGGCTCGGTCATGATTCACCTGAATCCCTATTAGTAGATCATTCAATTCTATCATGTCCGAAAGCCTGGATTCATTGTAAAAATCTAGAAATGTTAGCCTATATGACTGAAAAAAAGCCAGGAGCGCCTTTTTTTTCACATGATAGGGATGAGGCAGTTCTAACTTCGAATGGGTATATTTGGTGCTATCCTGGTAATCAGGCCGGCACACAGAGTATTGTAGTTATGCCTGAACGAGTCCCAGAAATGGCGATTGATTATTCTACAATTGTTGGTATATGTAGTGATTATGTATCTCTAGAGAGACCCTGTTAATTCAATTGACTCCTCCTTCATCTGTCGCTCCATGGCGAGTTCTGTTTCCAAATCATATCGCGTCGGAACATGTGTTGACTGTAACTGGGTCAGTGTTCCAGGACTCATCCCAAACTCTTCAATGCGATTTACAAGGCGACTGGCTACAATGACGAATAGGATGGTGGCAGCGGCAATCAGAAGTATTCCAAGAAGGTGCATCTACTCAGTATCCTTAATTTTTCCGCCATCGAGGGCCACAAGGAAGGATCCTGCGATAATAACGAGAATTCCCACGATCTGATTCGGCATAAGTTTTTCACCAAAGAGGAAGAGGCCAACCATGATGAAGACAACCGAGGATACGCCGCGCCACAGGAAATTCGTTTTGAGAATGGACTGGGATTCATACGCAATAAAGATTGCCGTGGAGAACACCGTAAGGCCTCCCAGGAAAATGGCAGCACAGTATTGCGTCCATGAGAGGTTTGTAAGATTACTGAGTCGCTCCTTTTTGTAGAGGTAGGCATACATGAAACTGATGGCGCCGATGACAATACTGTTAACGAAAATGAATTCCCAGATCTCCATGCCCTCAAGAATATGAGAACGGAGATAGGGTCGAAATGTATTTAAAAAAGAGATTCCTGCGATCAAGGGAATCATTCACCTATTTGTGTTTAGGAAGATTCTCGGGTCTAGGGAAGGTATCTTTGAGAATGGCGGCAACACGTGATTGCCGCTTTTTGGTATCAATGGTGGTCCAAGTGGTCTGGGTAGGGATCCGAATGACAGCGCACCAATCGGGGCCTTTTGATTTACTATATTCTGCGTTCATTACCTCTAAGTAATAAAGGCAGTATTATTCAAATTTAGATTGATATAAAGGGCTGCCTCCCCCCTTTGGGGGGAGGCGTATTACCTGGTGCGAGCAGGTTGCTCGCTGACCCAGTCACGATCAGCCTTAAAGACACGGGCTGCCGAAGGGTTGGTTTTGCGGTTATAGACATAGACCGCATTGAGTTTTCGGGATACAGAGAGGGCACCATAGGCTCGGATGGCTTTATTGAGGGCCGTATGGCGCTGAACGACGGATAGGGATGTGACATTGTGATAGCCGAACTTGACGAGGAGTCCTCGCTTAAGGGTTCCTATGCGGCCCTTTTTACGCGTTTGTATTGACATTCTATTGATCCATTATTTTAATAATTTCATCATATGAATGCGCCAAGGAGCCCCTAAGCAGTTCTATTTCATCATTTGCTGGATTCAAATAGGGATACAGCGTATAATATGTCGCAAGTTGCTCTTTTGCGGCCTGTAATTTATCTTTGAGCGACACATTTTTTGCGCTCGTGGTTTTCCATTTAATGCCCTCTGTTTTCAGATCAATACCAAAGCGATCTCCATGATGCCCGTTGGCATTGATATACCAGATATGTTTTGGAATATCGTCCACTGTAATTCCTGCATCGAGTGGAAGCTCGATTCTGCGACCTTTCCGTTTCTGATTAAGATTCTGTTCTGTCTGAGTGATTAGACGCAGATTCTCTTTGCGATTATCTAGACCATTGCGATTAATATGATCTATGGATTCTTTTGAGCCTTTTCCAGGAAATCCGAGGCGTCCCATAACAAGATTATGTAAGTATAACTCTTTCTTCTTATTATCTACAATAACACCATGTGATATATACGTATTTGCCGCTAAATGCCATGACTTATCTTTAATTTTATCAAAGTCATCTTTATCAAATACAAATTTTACTGTCCTACCTTTTGATATTAGAGTTCCAACTACATACTCATATGTATTATATATAACAGTATTATAAACTATTGCTCCTGAAGGTCGTCCTGCTTTCTTTTCCATTTTGAACGGTTTCTACCACTCAAAATAGAAATTATTTCATCAAATTTTAACCCATAAACATATAGTAAAATAAAATCCAAACCCGGGTGGTATGGAAATTTTTAATTGCTATATGCAAGGCCGCCCATACCGCTCATGATGCGCAGAACGTTGTAGTTTGTGGCATACACGCGAACAGTGGAAGACAGGTTCAGGCCAACAGCGTTGTTGGAGACAGTCAGCAACAGGGTGGTGTTATCAATACGAGACAAGTTGCAGGTGCCAGAGGGCTGGTGCTGCTCGGGCTGGAGAGCAAAGGAATACACGTTGATACCAACCGCAGGGCAGTTGGTGTGGTGCTGGTAGGGCTGGACCAAGTTGAAGTAGGCACCCTCACGGACAGAGAATCGATCGTGTCCGTTGAGCTGGAGGAGCGCCGTGATAACGGGGTTCTTACCAGCCATGCCCTCCACGCGGGTCACGGAGTAACCAGACTCCAGCACGGAGCGGTCCCACCAGTCGGAGTAGTTGAAGGGCTGCTGTCCCTTGTAAGGGCCAACGACAGTGTCATCGCAGCTGGTGAAGGAATCACGCTGGACGACCCACACAAGCTCCTTGCAGGGGTGGTTGAAGTTCAACTTCAGCTTGTTGCTGGAGGAGGTGATGGACTCACCGCCGGTGAACTGGAGGACGTCGATCAGGTACTCGTGAGACACCTGGGCGAACTTGCGGCGCTCATCCGTGTCGAGGTAGATGTAGTCGATGTAGAGGGAGGCAGCGGCCAGGCCAGTCTGCGCCACACGGTTGCGGACAGAGTGGGGGTCGGAGCCAGTGGCCTGGTCCCAGCACAGGTTGTTGAGCGCATTGAACTCCAGGTTGATGCGGACCTCGTGGTACTGGAGCGCAATCAGGGGCAGGGAGAGACCAGGGTTGCGGCAGAACCAGAACTGAAGAGGCACATACAGGGTATACATGGGGGTGCAGGAGCCAACCACCTCGGATGTGTTGGGCTCACCACCATAGCAGTAGTTGTCACATCCAGCACCACCGGCATAGATGAGATTGGTGAGCTCGGGCACGTTGCCAACCATCTTGGCATAACCAGCCTGCTTACCGGCCTCCTGGGTGAGCTCGTTCCAGATGTGGAGCCAGTCACCATAGTGCTTGTCGATGCGCTGGCCGCCAATCTCGAGCTCGACGTAGGCAATAAGGTTCTCGCCAACCCAGTTGAGCCATCTGAACTGACCACCAGAGCCGTCCGTGGCAGAGTTGATAACCACCTGGGGGAGAGTAGCCTGGAGGTAGATGCGGTGGATCAAGTCGCCGTTGCGCTGGATAGTGCAGGTTACCTTCTTGCCGAAGTTAGGAGCACCGTTGAAAGGGTTCTCGATGGACTCCATGGCAAAGTTGGTATAACGACGGTAAATGACCTTAAAGAAAGTAATCTGAGGGTTACCTGTAAGGTAAACATCCTGGGCGCCATAGGCAACAAGCTGCATTAAACCACCTCCTGTCATTTGTTATACCCTCTGGTGACAAAAAAAATTTGGAAAAGTGCGTTTTTTAAAAAACACAATTCCCACACTTTCGACCTACCCATTTAAACCCTATTAGAATTAGTTGGATAAGAGGAAGATGGCCGACACACATACATCAAAATCAAAAGTTGCCAAGGCTAGTTATCCGGAGACTCGCACAACTCTGGATGCTCTCCATGGGCTCAAAATGAGCTCCCTCCTCGACGAGAAAACGAATATAGGTCAATACAAAACCCAAATAGATGATATTAAAACCAAGATTTCAGCAACAACTAACGTTATGGAGATCTGGGCGCTCGAACAACAGCTCGAGAAACTCGAGAAGAAGGTCAAGTCTATCGAAAGCGGCGATGCTATCAATGAATATTACCTGAAAACGGGAAATATCCTATTTAGCTATTACGATATTCAGGATCGAATCCATAGTGGCGGCACAATGAGCACACAGACAAATAGGTCTAAACCGGGGTCTATTTTAGCCATTCTTAACGACATTCAGGCCGATGAGGGAGGTGGCTCTGGAGGACTTAAAGGCTGCGGTGGCCCCAAGGCACCACAGCGTTCCGATCTCCTTAACCAGTATTTACAGATAGAAGACCCAGGAATGGCGAAGGCACCTGAGGGTTCTGAGGACGAGTGGACACAATGTGAACTATGCGGATCCGAGATGATAATGTCTATGAATGAGGCGACAATGACGTGTTCTGAGTGCGGCAACAAGGATTTCATTCTTATTGACTCGGACAAGCCATCCTATAAGGATCCTCCGAGAGAACTTTCGTACTATGCCTATAAGAAGATCAACCACTTTAATGAGTGGCTCGCACAGTTCCAGGCGAAGGAGTCGACGGAGATTCCAACGGTCATATACGATCAGATTCTGCTCCAGCTCAAGAAGGAGCGCATAAGCAATTTTGGGTCTTTGAAACGCACAAAACTCCGAGAGATTCTGCGACATATGGGTGAAACGAAATACTACGAGCATATTCCACATATTATCAATCGACTTTCGGGCCAGAATGCGCCGTTCATGAGCCGCGAGGATGAGGAGAAACTGCGCCATATGTTTCGTGAAATCCAACCGGCATTCAAGAAGCACATTCCAAAGGGACGCAGAAACTTTTTGAGCTACGGCTATATTCTTTATAAGTTTTGTGAACTTTTAGAGATGGACGAACATCTGGCCTGCTTTCCGCTTCTCAAGAACAGAGATAAGCTGTATATTCAAGATCAGGCATGGAAGGGGATCTGCTCGGATATGCAGTGGCAGTTTATACGCACCGTGTAGCGAGCACCCTGCGAGCACCCTGCTCGCTCCAGGGAACACGCCCCCGCCAAAGGCGGGGGCAGTCTCTTAAATTTATATAAATTTATTAGGTTTATAATAAATTTATATAGGACGAATAGAATGTCTTATCGAGTTACCAAGCGTGATAGGAAATATCTAAAACTCTGGAAGCAAGGGAAGTCCATCGGCTTCACTATGCGTTCTTCCTTAAAGGCCAAAGGACTCATTCCGAGAGCGAATGGCACTCGACGCGTTTCTGATAAATATAAGCGTTAGGATGTCTCTACGATCTTAATGCAGCGAAGAACAGAACCATCTACTCGTAGCCATTTCGTAGTACAGCTGAGCGTTCCAGATGTCAAGGCCGTCTCAAAAGGGTTGGAATCATTATGAAATCCAGCGACAATGGGGCATACTGTGTCCTGACACAGTGGCTTCTGTTCATTCAATACGGGGATTCCATTGAGCGTACAGGCAAATTTAGCAAGGCCATCCTCAATTGTTTCGGGAACCGTATAGGCAACTGTTAAAGTGGAATTTACAGGCGGTAATTCATATTCTATAGAGATCTGCTCCACCTGAAAGACCGATTTGGTATCACAATTAGTTGCGATGGGCTGAGAGGAGACGAATAGGGATGCTAAGGAGGCAAGGAGGATGGCCTTCAACATTCTATATAAGTCTCGTCTTATATACAAGACTGCCCCCGCCTTTGGCGGGGGCGTGTTCCCTGGAGCGAGCAGGGTGCTCGCCTCAGAAGTCCAGCACCTTTCCGTAATAGAGATACAAGACAACACCGAAGATGGCCTTAGAAATCACATCCAGGATGTTATAGGCTATATTCTTCTTCTCCTCGTCCAGCATATAAGCAATTCCATAGAACGACCAGATGATCGCGAAGATGAAGAAGACAGCATGATTCGCCTTGGCCGGTATGCAGCACGAATAGAGTGTGTAGAGCATGGCAGCAAAGAACAAGAATCCTACGAGGCACCCTGCCATCTTATCAATGGACCCCTGTTCGCCTAAGTAGCCCGCGGCGAGCATGCCCCAGTTGAGTAAAATCAGTGTTCCATACACGGAGGCAAGAGGATGGATCGATCCACCATAGAACAATAGGATCACAAGTATAATGAGGGGTGTTGTAATAGACCAGTCAATATACCGAATCTTAGTTATCTCATGAAGATTGACAGTGGGCTGCTTAATCATTTCATTAAATATGCTATAGGCTAGGCCCGCAACTAAGGACACCGTCGTCTCAATATTCATCACGTGGCGCACATTTGTATTATTGGTTCTGAGCGCCTCAATGAGGGTTAGGCCCGTGTAGCCCATTAAAACAAGATAAGAGGCTGTAAATGTGGTTTTCAGGGCAGGTGTTACAACAGTTGATGCCATTCTCTACTCAGTGCTAGGAAGATTTTGTTCTAGATCCTTCGTAATTCGTTGAATCAAATCGGGTTCCTCATCTGGCATGGCAGCGCACTCTTTCAGAACCGTCTCATTCTTGGGACCATTCTTGGCACGCCATTCTGCCATATGGCGATCCATCCAGGCCTCATCATCCTCCCGCTTCTTCTTTTCGTCCTTATGCATTTTCATGACCTTGTATTCGTAGAAATCATCGAAGCCATCCAGGAACTCGCCGATAAAACTGAAATGGCCGTCCCTGTCATCGCTAAATAGACAGCTGCCAGACGCAATCTTACTGCTATCGTAGTGCTTAATACTCATATCGACACGCCCACCTTCGCGTTCTACCTTGTCGAGAACAGGGAGGGCCTCGCGGATCACTTGACGCCAGGGATCTCTGTCCTCGGCACGCATAAAGCGTTCAAAGAACTGAATGGCCTCGGGCTCTGTATTGCGATTACTTTCAATAAACATCTGGTCCAAGATAGACTTATAGGAATGGATGGCTTTGAGATGCTGTCGATGGAGCTTGGTTCGATATTGCTCGAAGACACGGTCGAGGTTGCGTTCTCGCTTCTGGTGTTCTGCTTCGACGCGTTCTATAAAGGCATCCATGATCTTCGTGAGCCTGGCTTTTGGATCGGATATGAGATCGATGAGTTCTGTCATTCTAGAGAACTCATCATCTAGTATTTTTAAGCGGGGTTAATTAAAGGAAAATACATGAACGATAGAGGTGGCTTTGCCACCTCTATCCATCATTTTATCCTATAACTTAGGGCGAAGAGCCCTAAGTTATCCGTGTTTGACAATCCTTTGGACGGCTTCCTGCCTTGTCAGAATCTCCTGCTCAATAAGCCATTCTGCAATATTATCCCTCTGATCCCCCTGTAATTGGATAATCTCCCCATACTGTTCGTTCTGTTCGATTGATCCATTACAGTTGAATTCTTTTCGCATGGCCTTCGCAATACGCTTAATATCCAGATCATCATCGAGACCCTGAACTGTCGTAATACACTTCTTTCCGTTGCGTTGTTGGATTCTCAAGTGGATCTTCTTATCGGCAATAGAGGTTGCCGAGAAGGGATCCAGTGCTTTAAGATCTAGGTCCATCTACTCTATTCTGGTAAAGAAAAATAGATTAAATCAAATTTTGGCATCTAGATAGCCTGAATAGTCTGTAAATATTTTGCTACTAATGTTTTCCATGAAAAATTGGCAACAGCATAAGTTCGTATATCCTTATACATATGTTGTTTTGCCATATTGTCTTTAATTCTGGCCGCTACATACTCTAAATCATTCAATTTATCATCTGGAATAATATCAATAAATGGGAGCGTCATATCTAAATCGGCCGCGCTACATCGATTAGTGACAATTGGTAGTCCAGCCATCAGCCCTTCTTTAATAACAAGGGGAGCTGATTCTCCATCACTTAAAAGGACTAAATTACCATACTGTTTTAGTACGTTTGGCAAATCATTTCTTAATAGTTCGCCCTTATAACTAAGATTTGATCGAAAATTATTACTACATGTTCCATAAAAATCAATATTAGGTATTTTACAATAAACGTGTTGCCTTTTCCGTTCTTCGATTTTCCCTAGATACATGCTTTTATCAGATAATTGTTTCTCATCCAGCGAATTAACTGGTTGAATTTGATTGTGATTTGAGCCATTTAATAGTAATACAATATTGCTCTTATTTACAGCATACGTATTGAACATATCATAATCTTTTTGACAAAGGGCAAAAATAGTATGTCTTTCATTATTACACATATAATGAAATGTATCCCTATATCCACCGTGTTTTTCTAAAATATCAATATATGGAAAATGACTTGTAATTCCTAACTTTTTACATGTTAAAAATGGCATAATATGATATAAACAATCATAATGTATATGAACGAAATCATACTGTCCGTCATTAATTGTTTTTATTAAATGCTGAGAATACTCTGTATGTGGTCCCGATTGATCGGAAGGATATTGTCTCATATGATTTATAATATCGACTTCCACGCCCTCGTGTGTTTTCAATTCTAAGTAATAATCCCATAACAATATCTCTACCGCCCCCCAACCAGGAGGCGGTATAGGCATAATACCAGGACCTATGAGAGCAATTTTCATTTATATATAAACAAATCGAATTCTTTAGATTAATATTTAACTTGATGCTGCTTTCTGTGCCAAAAACGCCTTTACAGCCTCGACATCCTCGGGAGAAACAACTAGACTAACTGTGCTGTTGATTAGTCCTGTAGTTGTTTCGGTAGGGACATGCTCGGACGTAGGAATATGCTGGGAAGTAGGGACATGCTGGGACGTAGGAACATGCTGGGATGTTCCTAGAGGCGCAAAGGAAGATACTGCTTCCACCTTATTATCTATCTGTTCCTGAACCTGTTGAATAACGGCATTTTGCTTGGCGATGACAGCAGCAGCCATAGATGGTGGCAACATCTGAACGACAGATTGATTCGCGGCGATAGCCTGCTCCTTTAGTGCTTCTGCTTGATGAACGGCAGCAGTGACCTGTGGCGGTAGAACAGAAGTTGGTTCATCAATGGCTTTATTGAGTTTTGATTTTTGTTCGTCAGAGAGGGGTAAGGCGTTGGCGAACTGCTGAATGGCACCTTTCTGGGCTTTAACCTTGTTGATAAATCCTCCAACGGTGCCACCGCTCCGAAAATAGGCAACGGTTGCCGCGATAGCACCGATACCGATAATTCCAAGTGCAACCGAACCGAGAATGATAGAGGTGGGACTACCACTATTTATAAGCGCGGTGGCCTGATCTAAAAGTCCCCCTGATCCATTGGCTGGAACGGACGGATAGGGTGTGTAGAAGAAGAGGGGAGTCGATGTGGGAGTTACATTGACTGGGGAGGGGCTTGGATAAGCAGTTATCATAAAGAGGGGTGTGGCAGTTGCCGTGAGGGTCATCGTCGCAGTGGTGGTCGGATAGGCAGTAATTTGGAAGAGGGGTGTGCTTGTGGCAGTCAGGGTAGTAGTCGTAGATGCCGTAACAGTAGGGGTACCCGTTTCTGTCCCTGTGGCTGTTAAGGTAGTAGTAGTCGATGCTGTAATTGTAGCGGTGCCTGTTTCCGTTCCTGTGGCAGTTTGAGTGGGTGACGACGTGGGAGGTAGTGCCGTAGGAGACACAGAGGCAACTTCATTGCCAACAGTCAGGTCCACACCACACACTTCTGGAAGAGTCAAGGTAGCATGATAATTACAAGTGGGATTCTCGTTCACGCCACTCATTTGCATAGTAGGACCACAGGCCAAAGTTAATTCAAATTGACGACAACAGGAACCAGAACAGGTGGCAGGGCCATATTGCTGATAGGTATATACGCCATTCGAAGATTGGAATCCACTGAATGTGCCGCATGGATTTCCCGCATTCTGATTCTGCATACAGGACTGATACATGACAATGGTATAGCCAGGGGGGTTGAATGTCTGACCGTTAAGAAGCGTGTAAAGGGAGGAAGGGCCATTCTGGGTGGCGGTTGAAACAGTAAAATACGCAGCGGCTAAAGTGAAGAGTTGGACGAACATTTCTATTTGTGGTTCAGTAAATTTGAGTTGCCTTATTCAGTAGAGAGCAGCTAACAATGACACAGGATACGGGCAAATTTCGTAAAAACACTAAAGACCAATATTATACAAAGACATCTGTAGCAGCGGCATGTGTTGCTACTATTCGTCGACTATGTCCTGAGGCTGAGGAGTATCAGTGGGTCGAACCAAGTGCGGGAAAAGGCGCATTTATGAAGGCTTTGAGCGGGATAGCGGATATTTTAGGAATAGATTTGGAGCCCGGTGATTCGAATATTCTATGGGGCGATTTTCTGAAGTGGCAACCTGCCACTCAAAAAAAGCGCATCTTCTTCGGCAATCCGCCATTTGGACCACAGAGCTCTTTAGCAAAGGCCTTTATTCGGCATGCGGCCCAATATGGTGATATCATTGCCTTTATTCTACCACGGTCTTTCGTGAAACCCAGTATGAATCGGGTCTTTCCACTGGCCTTTCATTGTGAATATTCACAGGAACTTGACAAGGGGGCATTTGAGGTCAACGGATCCGAATACGATGTGCCATGTGTGTTCCAGATTTGGCGCAAGAAAACGACGAATAGGGTGATAGAACCGCCAATTGATCCGGTTGGATTTGACTATGTTAAACATGGATCTGCCTACGATCTGGCGATCAAGAGGGCGGGGGGGTGTGCTGGAAAGTGTTCTGTAGGAGGGGATCCTAATCCGAACTATCACTACTTCTTGAAACTGGAGTCGAAACATTTAGGGAATTTACTCGCAATTATTGAGAAACTCAACCAGCACACCTTTCCGAGTAATACAGTAGGGCCGCGAAGTCTATCCAAATCGGAAGTTAACGCGGTTCTTAATAGGATGCTATTATAAACATAAATTTAGTGCCTTTTTATAAAATCTAAATGATCGGATAATGTTTTACGATAAAATAGATCATCTATTTTATGATCCCATTCATAATGAAATGATTTTGTAGAAAAAGAACTTTGAGGTAATCTCCTTGTAGGAAGCTGATATGTACTCTCCTCTATTAGAGATAAGTTATCAGGAAGATTATCAATTGATTGGGTATAAGAAACATGAAGATGATCTAGCATTTGATCTACGCAATGACGAAATAATAGCGTAGTAGGGTGATCCGGTGTTAAAAAAAGTTGTGATTGTTTAATATTATCGCATATAAATTTTACTACCTTAACATCTGTATTTATCTCTTTACTATATGAAATATCCATATTTTTACTAAATCGTTCTGGAAAATAAAAATTTATATGTTTATTATCATACATAGTAAGAATTGTATTTTTGGATGCTCCATTAAAATCTCTTAAGTATTCATCTCCACAATAAAAATTTTTAGCATATCGTTTCGCAAATACAGGCCATAATGAATCATTATACATTCGGGGCATTGAAATTATAATTGCATCAGATTTGGCAAACTGAAGCATATTATTTGGATTGTCAGGATTTGTGCTAAAACATCCATGGACGTCTGAAAGGGGTTGATAAATAATTACATCAGCATTTTTAATAGACTCTATAGGCGGAGCTTCCTTATTTTCAATCATTTGCCAATTAGCAAATTGTTGAAATACATATTTATCTTTAAAATTAGTATATTGTTCTAATATATCGCGTATGCCTGATATCTGACAATTACCAATACCAACTACTTTACTCATTCTAATATAGACTATATCTATATATTTAAGTTATATTTGATAATTAAAATTTGTAGGATTATTAATCAGTACGGGTTTAAACATATTTTTAAATACATTTGGCGGAGTATAATTTCCTGAATCAGGCACTACTTCAAATAGATTACGATGTCTCTTACATGCTAATGCTAAAGCAACTTGATCAACATCGAGACGATTCTTAGCTAACATATCTTTTTCCCAGATTCGAGTGATCTCATCCCTTATAATATAAAATGTTTCGGGCGATATTATCCAAAAAAATCCATGAAGAATACATTCAGTTGTAGTAATATATGTATCTGCCTCTAGTTTATCTATCCAACTTTCTCGATCATTTACTTTACAATAAAATTTATTTGTAGGCATACGAACACTTTGATATACATAATTTGTATTATAAAATCGTGAGAATCCAGCATCTATCCATAAATACTGTGGTGTTTTAAATGGATTTGTTTGTATAGCTTGATCTAGCCAACCAAATTTACTATATTGAATCATTGTATATTCTGGTATAAGATTTGTAATATCCCTTGGATATTTAAGTGGTGGGGGATTATTAATAATAAGGCGTGCACTATCATAATATTTCCACATTGGAATCTCCTCTAGGGCTGTTTCAATAAATTTAATGGGGCCAGCACCAGATCGGATATTCAGAAAATGATTTTTCAAATTAAGTTGTTTATCCAAATAAAAAACAACTGGGTCACGAATTGACTTTAACGTATTTTCCGTCCATTTAGTATAATCCTGGATACTGCGCCCGTCAACTGCTTCTCGACCAATTTCATATAGTGCGGAAACACATGTTGTGGTATAGGAACCCATATTAAGGATTCGAGCCAAATCGCGTACACGTTGTAAGAAGGTGTGATTTTCGGCTATATAACGCATGGCTGTCTTTCTCCACTCAACATCCCCTTTTCGTTTTTCTACAAGCGGCAAGACATCATTAGGCGTAGCAGCATATTCCACGTGATCACCAAGTAGCTCTTTCAAACGCTTTGAGTTTGTAATACCCGTGTGACCATAACTAATGGCCTTTAGCACGCGACAGGGAATATAACCATTATCTAAATGATTTGTTCCATTCATTTTCCCATATTGTTGGGCCTTATCTAATTGACCGTGTGAACGAAAATCAGGCGCACAATAAGATGCCTTCATGAGAATTATATTATCCTCATAGGAAACAGGATTTCTCCAAGGATCAATATGTTTCACTTCAAGGCCTGCGTTTAATGCGCACTTGGCAAATTCATGAAATGGATTATCATCTGCTATGGATGCTATATAGTGAATAGTATTTGAATGTGCTGCAGCGGCATCATCATAGTTAAATTCATGAGGGAGAAGATCCGTGGCCCACATCATATATGCCGCTTCATAGGGGGCTTTTGTAATTGGGCGACCACTACGACTAGCAACCGCAGAATCATCCACTACACGTTCATAAAGCGTTTCCTTACTGATATAGATGGGCTCTTTAGGAAGAACATAGTCATAATTACAGTCATGAATTTCAAGAACATTATAACGAATGTCAATCAGACGTGCCCCCTTTGATAAATATTTGGATGGATTTTTCGCAATATGAACGAAATAGGTGGAGGAAGAATTAATTGGGATATTATCATCCGCACAGCCCTCGGTAATAAAGCATGTATTTGAATAATCAAAATCATGTGGAAACTCCTTATCATGAAACCAATGAACATCAATACCTAGATGCTTGAATGTCTTTACCCAGGCACCATGTATATAAGAGTGGGTATGTGTATGAAGGGGGAAACCCCATATAATCACTTGACGAAATGTCTTGAAAATATCAGTTTCCATATATAAACTATAATAATATATTGTTTAAGTTATTATGCTATATGATTTATATATTACTATATTATATTTATATGCTAATGTATAATATATAAATATTATAATATATATTATTCCTCAATTGTGGCGGATGAATATCAAATTATATTACAAATATAATTTATTGGCGATGTAATACCACCTTATCACAAAGAACTTTCCATTTTTGAAGCTCAGAATTCTCAATTATATTACCATAAAATTTCATCCATTTTATTTTTTCTTCTTTAATTTGTGGGGTTGTTTCTTTAATCTTTTGAGTAAGGTCATCAAATGAATCAAAATAAATTCTAGTTTCAGGCCAATGGTACCATTCACACAAATTAACCAATTCCTGTTGTAATTTGCCACCACTTCCTTCAATATTAAAATAATACTTATGTTTACTAATAAGTTCTAATAAAAATTTTTGCGATGGTACATAAACAAGTAATTGATTTTGTATTGATTCAAATACAAAATATTTAGAAAAAGCATCGGGTAATACAACTAGCCCCTTAAAAGGTATAATTTCGTTAAAATAATTATAGCCCCCATAAGCAACACTAATACCAGCACTATATAAAGTTAATGATAAATTCATAAATTGTGTATGATTGCCATATGTTTGTATAAACATTGTTTGATTCTCTGGCTCAAATACCATAGATCTATTAATTTGGCCAAAATCATCAATTATTCCCTTATGTGTAAATGTAGCACTTTCAATCCATTTTCCAATAGGTCTAATTGGCAATTCATGTATATAAATGCCATGTTTAGCGCACCAAAATTGTTCGAATGTTGTATATGGTATATAAGTTATCTTATTAATATGCTTATTAACATTACGAAGTAATTCATAAAAATGAGGTTCATTATACATACCATAATCAAAACGATTACAATTTAAAATAAATAAATATGGGACAAGTTCATTTAAATGTAATAAAAATATATAAGATAATGCTACAGTATCAGATGTAATAACTATATCATATGTTTGTATTTTATCTTTATTTTCATCCCAGTATTTATTAGCAATATCTTTTGTTATATTAAATCCAAGAGGACGTAAATTCTCATAATCTATTGAATGTCCTAATTTTGTAAATACATACGTTAAATCATTAATACATCCAACATGAAATGATACGTGAAGTATTTTCATATACATAACGTAAATAATATATCTTTAGACTATTATACTCTTCACCAGTTCTACATATCGTTTTACTAGAACAGACCACTGAAATCTGCGACTATACTCATGGATCTGTGACCGCATCGTGTTTGAAATAGCCCGATTCGTTTCAATCGCCTTATCCACATAATCCCTATCATTTAGTTTATTATTGGGAATAACTGTTATAAATGGAAGCGATCTATCAAGATTCGCAGCCCCCCATTCACTAACAACAATACCCAGCCCAGCTATTAAAGCCTCCTTAACAACGAGCGGATCTGCCTCTCCTTCTGATAGGAGCACCAAATTTGCATAATCCGTTAAATTCTCATAGAGTGTATCCTTATCCCATTCACCTAGCCATCGAGTATTTGAATAATTAAATGTATCATCATGACGATTTCCAGCAAACCAGACGCTTGGATTATGCTGAACTAAATACTGCCCTTTTCGTCGCTCCATCTTTCCTATCACAATAGAACGATCAGGATACTGGGGTGTCTCTGTATATCGAAACAGTTCTGCGCGAGCTCCATTTGGCGTAATGTGTATTTTCGATGGATTAATGCCATGGGTCTTGTATACATTTGCACACCCCTCGGACAACGCAAAATGAAATATATTTGGATGTGTATGTCCCGTGGCCCTGTGAAATACATTGACCCATCCGCCCCATCGATTCTGCTGTTCCATATACGCATAGTGTGATGTAATGGCAACACCCTTACAGAAGGGGGCAATATCAGACGCAATATGCGCATAATCATCATATTGTATGTGAACGAAATCGGGTCTTGTGTCACGAATAGTGGCTATAGCTTCATTCATATTCTGTGTATTTATAATATCCACATGGTGCCCCATTGTTCGCAACTCACATGCATAATCCCAAACAAGACTTTCACATGCACCCCAGCCCTTAGGAGGAATGGGTCCACATCCTGGACCGACAATCGCAAAACGGAGAAATGGGCTACCCGCCCACATATGATGAAAACTAAACCATTTATCGTATTGATGATTCGGTCTATTCTGTATTATTTGGAATAGTTCTGGATGTCTCAAACAACAGAATGCGTATAAATTCTGATCCTTCCCCTTAAATACATTCAATTTATCCGCTTCATCAATAATATTCCTATAGATATCCCTGAATTTTAACAACGCTTCTGCCCCACCCGCAAACATAGTCCCTCCCAATGTAATGCGATGAATAAATCGATTTGAAACAGGATATAGTGAATTATAATCATCTTCTATAAAGGGCTCAATTTGTAAAAAACTGACCTTCTCTAAAGAGAATTTTAGGGGATTTGGAAATCCAGTGAATCTATCTAACTGTGAACTACTACGAAAACATCCAATGTCTACCCACGCAAACGCATCTGTTTTATAGGGATTCTCCTTGATAACATCAGCTATCATAAATATTTTTTCATTCCAGATTTGATATAAAAATGGATTATGTCCTACATGTATTTCTGGATCCATTGCTACTTCTTTATTCCAATCCCAACGTGATGTATAAAAATCATTTATTTCACGTATCTTATATTGTCGCTTTTCTGTTTCGGGATACAAACTATTAAGCATAGGAAGGCTATAACTATTTGTAAAAATAACAACCTTCATATCCATTGCCATAAAATTTCGGATCCATTCACTGTATTTTGCGACAGAATGTTTCGAAGATGTGAGGTAATAACAGGAAACAACAGTCGCCATCTAATTGTGTATTTATTAAAAAGTATCTTTAAACCCGTGACATTATGTTATATTCCAAATCAGCTCGTTGGTCGCTAGATAATATATCTATCGCTAAAAGGGCTCGTGCCGCTTCCTTTGCCAAATCAACACGGCCTTTATGAAGGCACTGTTCTATAAAAAACCATCGCACGGTATTATAGTCCTCCCTTGGTTCATGATAGTTTGTAGCACACGAATAGTAGTCTCCGCAATAGATCGTGCAGAGTTCTGGATAGCGATGAAAAAAATAGACCATGGCGCCTTCCTCAGAATGCCCCACACCATTCAGAAGCATTTCATGAAAAATGGACTGAATTCCATTGTAGAACCGATTCATATAGGTCGCTTCCACAGTAAAACAGGTAGCTGCTATGCCACATGGTCCTCCCTCCCTAAAATACTGTTTCATAGACTGTAATTCATTTGCCCCTCGAAAATGAATATAGCACATAGCAATACGAGGTCTCGGATTTAAAAGAACTTTAGGGACAGATTCAGCAAAGGAGCGCATGATATGGCTTCCTCCAAAATCCACCCAGGCATAAAAGGGGGTATGATAGGGATCTAACTGTTTTGCGATATGAAGTGCCGTAATTTTAAAGGTCGTTAAAATACAATAGGATGCTGTATTACGACTATTTATATAATGTGCCTGCCCCTGACGATTTTCTAGGATAATGTCAATATTATCCTTATAGAAATCATATTCAGTAATATTTTTAACAACATATGTTGTAAGTTCACCTGGGGCAACGGTTTCACGTATTTCTTGGATCTGCTGCTTAGTAGTTTCATCGCAAAAAATCACCATTGGATTTTTTAAAGCGAGCGTAGCTTTTCCATGATTCATGTAGAAAGCGGCATTTCTCACTTCTCCATTGCCATCCTTCAACTTTGTTAAATCAAAAAACATAGTTACAGCAGTTGTTTTATATGCCATTTGACATAAAATCTCCTGCTCCGTTTAGGTTCAAAGAATCTAAACAAATACGAATAGTGTCTACCAGAATGTCGACGGTTGTTGTCACCCTATGTGATGCCCCTTATTTTGAGAAGGCGAAGAATACGATCCATGATCTTCGTGGCCGAGGACAATGGTCTGGCCCGATTGTCTTGATAGCAGTAGATTTTACGCCCGACCAGGAGTTTGTAGCTAAGAATAATATTCAAGTAGCAACATTTGATCGAATTGATTTAGATTATATTATAGATATTCGCAGAAAGAATCCATTCAGTGAACCCTCAGATGATGGGCGAGAATTTAAGAAGCTGACACAATGGGAGAAGCTTCATTGTTTTGACCCCTTTTTTAAACAATGGGATCGGCTCATCTATTTTGATGCTGGAATGCGTATTCTAGATTCTCTAGAACATTTTTTGAATCTAGAATGGAAGGGGCACCTATTGGCACTCGACGATGGCTGGAATGATCCCTCTAAGAGATTTGGTCGACAACTTGAAACTATTAAACAACCCGATGTTCTAGAAGATTTCGTAAAGACATTCGGTTCTGATGTGCTAGATCGCCACTATTTTTTAAACTGTATGTGGATCCATGATACCTCCCTTCCTGTTACAAAACAGGAACTCATCGATGTAATGAATCAATTCCCTATTTGGCACACAAATGAAATGGGGGTTATGAATGCGATATTTGCATTCAAATATAATTGTTGGACCCCTCTTCCATATACCACATCTAGTGGCAAGTATCTCTTTGACTGGTGTGAACTTAATCGTCCTGGCACACATTGGACGCAGTATTGTGCCCTAAAATATTCAGTAACTCTCTAGAATAACATATAGGGGCTTAAATTAATTTTTAGTATTGATTCTCAGAATGCGAATCGGTGTTGCGATCCCCTGCTTCATAAAACATATCGGCAAATGCCATGAGCTCCTAGAGTCCATTAATCAACAAACACGCCTTCCAGATCAAGTAGTTGTCAGTTGTTCCTCCTCCAAGCCAGATGATTTTTTTCATAGAGACTATAAGTTTCCTTTACGCATTATTACAACAGAGACCAAGCAAAATACGGGACAGAATCGTAATGCCGCCGCGAAACTCCTGGATACAGATATTATAACCTTTATCGATGCGGATGACCTTATGCATCCTCAGCGCTTAGAGATCATTGAAAAGGCGATTGAAGGAGGGGCTGATATTGTCCTTCATAACTTCTTTCATGGAAAGGAATGCGAACAACCATTCCCTTTCATCCGTGACTATCAGATTCAAACAGATATTTTGGATAAATGCTTCACTGGATGTATTAAATTTAAGAACAATAATCCTGATGCTAGAATTCATCATGCGCAGCCTTCGGTTCCAAGACACATCTTCGAAAAGATTCAGTTCCCTGAAGATCCTGCGTATGAACTGAAAGCAGATTGCGTCTTCTGCTATGGAGTATTTAGCCTTCCAAATATCCACACGGCATATATACCACTGCCCCTATCAAAATATATTGAAACACGCACATGTTTCATAGAAAATCAATAAAATTATATATTATCATATACAATTTCGATAATTACATCAATTCCTCTTATGAGTGGTATATGTTTATGGACTACAGAAATCCAGTGGGGACCGTGATCGTTATACGATCATAAATATGACTAGTGGTATGTATAGATCTTATTATAGATATATACACTTGATGGTGGATGATTGTTCCAGGTGTTTAGAGACCCTTGGGGAATCCAACCAGGTTGGCGCCAATACCGAAGGAGGCGCCCTGTCGTGCCGTAACGCCCATGGAGGGGCTCACAGCGTCTAGGATGGCGAAGACGACCGCGGCGAGGACGGCCAGGGTGGCAACCTCATCCATGGGGAGCGTCTTGCGGGGGATGAGAAGAGCGGCAGCAGCGACAACCAAGCCCTCAATGAGATATTTGATCACACGATTAACTATTTCAGCGACTCCGTAGTCCATTATATACTTCTTACGCAGGAAAAAAAACGGATAGGGATCCGAGATGCTGCGGCTTAAAGATACAAACAGATTCTCCGGAAGATAAGACAATGACAAGCAACACAGTTGAGGACTACTTGGATGAGGACGAGGTTATCGCCGGCCAGAAATACGCCCTTGTTAGCTTCTTGAGCCCCGACAACGTGCTCGAGAAGAAGGATCTCTTCTTCTTTGAGCGCTTCCTTCATTCCTATGAGGTGGATTCCAAGATCAAGGGTCTTGAGGGCTTCTTGGCCGATCGCGTGAATACTATTAACCGGGATCTGGATGAAAAGGCGAATGCCCTCGACAAGGATAGCAAGACGGAGCTCGCCGATCTGTGCCGTAAAAATCGTATCCCCATCGACACTGTCATGGAGGAATACCAGACCTTTGTTCGCAAGCAGCAGAAGGACATCAATAAGACCAAGATCCAGACGGCCTGGGAGGACTTCTTGTTTAAGGAGCAGGCCAAGCTGGAGGAGGAGTTCCATGCCAAGAATAACTTCCGCACCACGATTCGTGGATTCAAGGTGCGCGCCGTAGCACGCGACGAAAAGGAAGCCGAACAGCGTGCTAAGAAGCTTCAGAAGAATGACAAGTATCACAATATCTACTGTTCCGAGATTGGCAAGTGGACGCCCTGGGATCCTAAGCCTCACCTCGTGGCCGACCAGGAGTATGCACAGGAGGAGCTCAACACCCTCATGAAGAAGTACAAGGAGAACGAAGACAACAAGTCCGCCTTCTTCAACGAGCAGAAGAAGTCGGGACACAAGCCCGCTGAGAAGAAGCTCTTCGGCCCTTCTGAGACGAGCTCCACGCCCGTAGCGACTATCAGCCGCGTCGAGGAGGAAGTGAAGAATGAGGTCGTGAGTGAGACCGCAAATACCCTCTTCAGTGGTGCTCCGGACCTTGTCTTAGAGCGCAAGATGAAGGAGGCATTGGAGAAGGATCAGGCCGAATCATCCACTGACTGATAGACCCATTATAACACTTATTAATATTATCAGCACATGATAATATTAACAATACTAACAGACTATTTACGAGAAGTAGCCAGTATCGGGCACCTGACCACCAAACGCAGTCTTCTTTACGCAGCGTTGTGTTGTTCCATCGCAGAACTCCGCCTCTCCGCAAGGCACGCCATCGCCATTGGGAGAATTACACAAATATGCCGTATTGGGGTCCTGAACGGGGGTCTGATTGGAACTCGTGATACCTGCCAGATCCGTAAAGCCACTTGTTACGCGGAACAGATATCGAAGAAGAACTGTGGAAAACGCGACAACCACGATCAAAATTACAAAGAGAGCCAGGATTCCCATATTCTTGGATTTTAAAGCGCGAACCATTCTATTATGGCAGGGGGAAATTATTGGTCTGGGCTGTTTGTAAACTGTTTAGGACGGATAGGGAGTGTTGTTTCATAGGGGAGTTCTTCGGCAACATCGGTCTTCGAATAGCCATTAATACACCGGATACCTGGGCGGTCGCAGATCGCAAAATCCCCATTTCCTCCCACATAGCGCTGATCGGGACCGCATCCTCCCGCATCTACAAAGCCCTCATCCGGATTTGCCTGATTATACATGATGATAACCATGACGACTGCTAAGATGATGAATATGGCCCCCATTGCTAGTCGGAGATCCATGGGATTCGACTTCATTCCTCTATTGTTATGTGGTCTTTTTTACTTGGATTGTAGGCCCCTTGAGTCTTCGCATTGCGCTAGGATCATACGCATTCTCCTCCTCACGTTCCTTATTCATGGCCGCCGAGTGCGCCCAGAACTCGGGCGCACCAATACGAAAGTCGCCGTGCATCTCCGCCTTATACCAGAAAATAGCATCCTCGAGCTTATTCGACTGTGTATTATTGTTAATCACGAGACATTCGAAGTTCTGAGTACACTGATCCATGATCTGACAGAAGAACTCAAAGGAGGGAAAGGCAGATCCATAGTTCTCATAGATGCGTTTTCGATTCGACATATAGGGCTCTCTCAGAATAAAGACATAGTCCACATTGGTTCTCAGAGAGGGCTGAATTCCCAGAGGGAACTGCATGGTGATTAGGAAGAATACCTTGAGCCATCTGCCGTTCATAAAGAGATATTTAATGTTCTTGTCGTGGGTCCAGGAGTCATCATACATACAATCATCCAGAATCAGGAACGAGCGGGGATCGAGCTTGGACGCCACACCACGATCCTGGTCCTGCATAATCTTCTGCATGACGAGCTTCTGGCGCTTCACAAAGTTTGCTAAGATCACAGGGTTGTATTCGCCATGGATGAAGATCGGCGGAATCATCTTCTTGAAGAAGCCGTTGCTCTCCTCTGTTCCAGAAATTACCGTGCCAAGCGGCATGTTCTGATGGTGAAAGAGCAGATCCTTTACGAGCGTCGACTTACCTGTTCGTCGTCTGCCAATAAAGATCACCACCGCATCCTGAGGTATATCCTTCATATTAAACTTCCGGAGGTTCACATTCATTGCTGTCGCCATTTATGAGACAGACGAAAAAAGAAATGCGTCCTGAGACCCGTTTCCATTCTATCCCGACGCAAAAGAGCGACCATGAAGAAGGCGATCACATCCCTTTTGAAAATACCATGTGGCGTCGAGCCCATCTCGGACGACGACATCGAAACTTTCCATCCCTTTCAGCACTTACAGCGGTATCATCCAGGCCTCGAGGTCTTTCCCCTTCCCGAGGGTCGCGATAGACGGCTGGCAGCCCTCCCACACCCTTTCCGTATTACCAAATGGGGCGCCGCAGATGAGAATGAACCCCGTATTCTCAGTGTTACTCTTGCGGATGCCTCAGGAACATTGATAGAAGGCCGCGCCTTCATGAAGGTCGTCCATTTGCTTGATCCCATCGGCCTCCTACAGAACGAATACATGGTGCCAGATCACCCCCTGCTGCCTCTTGGAGAGGCAGCCTGGAAAAAGACCCTCGAAAAGCTCCACAGTCCCTCGAATCAGGCCTATGTAGACGCCGTTGCAAACTATGTCATCGGCCAATTCCGCCATCGAGGATATACGCCCCATGCCGCCCTCTCCTATGGGTCCTTTACCGGCATTGCGAAGAGCTACAAGTTCCGCATCACGGACGAATATGACACTTATAGGCAGTGTCGGTGGTTCTGGAGGGGGCTCAAGACGCATTCGGCCACTCTGGAGATTGAATCGGATTCTGTGTCTCAGCCGGCCTGTCCGTTCGATGATCTCGATAATCTGTCCGTCGCAAATACAGTAGAACTCGCAGTCGACAATGTGGAGGTGGCAGATGATAAGGCCTCTCTCCATTCCTTTGATTTCGAGGCGACAGAAGAAGAACCAGAACAGGATCAAGTTCCTGAAGAATCACCCTCCTCCGATGAAGAGGAGGACGACGAAGGCGAGACCTGTTCGTCGATTACAGAATGCCCCGATGTCACCTTGAATATCCCCTCAATGCCTGTCATTATCATTTGTCAGGAGGCACAGGAAGGGACTATGGATGATTTGCTAGAACTGGAGGAGATCCAGAATCTCCTGGATGAGTCAGACGTGATTCAAGAGGGAACCCCTGAATGGGATAAGCTCTGGCTCGCATGGACATTCCAGATCATTGCATCACTGTCATTCTTACAACGACAGATATCGTTTACGCACAATGATCTTCATACAAACAACGTGGTCTGGAGGGCGACCAAGGAACCCTTTCTATATTATCGGGCGAGCGATAATACTACATGGCGCATCCCGACCTATGGACGCATCTTTTCACTGATCGATTTTGGCCGCGCCATTTTCAAGATTCAGGATCATCTCTGGATTTCGGACGACCACTGGCCTGACAACGATGCGGGAGGGCAATATAATTTTGGGCCGTTCTTTTCGATCGAGAAACCGAAGGTTGTTCCAAATCCCTCCTTTGATCTATGCCGATTTGCTGTGTCGCTTCTGGAAGGGCTGTATGATGAATATCCTGAAAAACGAAAAGGGTCGAATGTACCTTTGTTGAGTCAGGAGGGGAGTTGGAAGATGCATGAGACCGTGTCCCCGCTTTTCAACTTGTTGTGGAGATGGACATTGGACGATGATGGGCGTTCTATCTATCAAGATAGGGCGGGGGATGAGAAATATCCTGGATTCGACCTGTATGTTGTTATTGCGAAAACGGTTCATGACGCTGTCCCGAAGGACCAGATACGCAAACCGGTCTTTGAATCATTTCAGTTTAAGGGGAAAGTTCCAGGGGGAGTTCCGATCTATTCGATGGGATGCTGATAAGCTGGGATGCTGATAAGCTGAGCTGCTGATAAGCTGATTAAAATTGTTGTTTTTCTTTATACATTATACAGAAAAACAATATAAGAATAAATGACGTGTATAATTAAATGGTGAGGATGCTGCTTGCCGCCTTGCTCCTATTTACAGCGACAGCGACAACCTTTGGTATTCAAGACCAAGCAACAGATATCGTTGGATATCCGCCCCTCTCTGGAGCGCGACAACTTGCGTGTGCCACATGTGCTGTTGGAACATATTGTTCTGGTTCTACTTGTTTAGCCTGTGCGGCCGGCACATATAAAACAACAACCTCTGGCACAGCAACGTGTACTACCTGTTCTACTTGTTCGGCAGGCACCTATGCTTCTACAGCCTGTTCGGCAACTACAAATCGAGCCTGTACTTCCTGTATAGCAGGGTCCACTTATAGTACTATAACCAACGCGGCATCATGTACTGCCTGTGCTCCTGCTTGTATCGCAGGCACCACCTATCAGTCTACTGCCTGTTCTACAACGGTAAATAGGGTATGCTCTGCTTGTACCGTGTGCGCGGCTGGCACCTATCGATCCACAACCTGTACGGCCCTAGCAAATACAGGGTGCGTTTCTTGCGTAGCAGGATCAACTTATAGCACTACTACCAATGCGGCAACCTGCGCCACATGTGCGACGTGTTCTGCTGGAACCTACGCATCTACCGCCTGTGCTATAACAACAAATCGAGCATGTACTGCGTGTGTAGCAGGATCCACCTTTAGCACAACAACCAACGCCGCAACCTGTACTGCCTGTACTGTGTGCGCGGCAGGAACATATCGCTCCTTGACCTGTACGACAACTGCTGATACTGGGTGCGTTTCTTGCGTAGCAGGGTCCACCTTCAGTACTACAACGAATGCTGCCTCCTGTTCTGCTTGTGCTCCTGCTTGTATCGCCGGCACCACCTATCAGTCCACCGCGTGTACCGTGACCACGAATAGGGTGTGCTCGGCTTGCTCGGTCTGTGCCGCTGGAACATATCGATCTACAACCTGTACTGCCCTAGCAAATACAGGATGTGTTTCTTGTGTTGCTGGCTCCACATATAGTACAACGACTAACGCCGCCTCCTGTACTACATGTTCCACTTGCGCTGCTGGCACCTATATATCCACTGCTTGTACTGTGGCTGCCAATAAGATATGTACTGCTTGCGTAGCAGGGACAAGCTATAGTACAACAACTAACGCAGCAGCCTGTACTGCGTGTACGGTCTGTGCGGCTGGAACATATCGCTCCTTGATCTGTACGACAACTGCCAATACAGGGTGTACTGCTTGCGTAGCAGGATCCACCTTTAGTACCACAACGAATGCTGCATCCTGTACTACCTGTGCTCCAGCCTGTATCGCAGGCACAACCTATCAGTCCACCGCCTGTACTGTATCAACGAATAGGGTGTGTAGCGCATGTACCATTTGTGCCGCCGGCACCTATCGATCCACAACATGTACTGCCCTAGCAAACACAGGTTGTATTTCTTGCGTTGCTGGCTCCACTTATAGCATAACAACTAACGCAGCCTCCTGTACCACCTGTTCTACTTGCGCTGCTGGAACCTACATATCCACTGCTTGTACTGTGGCGGCCAATAAGCTATGTACTGCTTGCGTAGCGGGAACAAGCTATAGTACAACAACTAATGCGGCCTCGTGTACTGCTTGTACCGTGTGTGCTGCTGGAACATATCGCTCCTTGACCTGTACGACAACAGCAAATACAGGGTGCGTTTCTTGCGTCGCAGGATCGACATATAGCACAACAACTAACGCGGCCTCCTGTACTGCCTGTGCTCCAGCCTGTATCGCAGGCACCACCTATCAGTCCACTGCCTGTACTGTATCAACGAATAGGGTGTGCTCGGCTTGCTCGGTCTGTGCCGCCGGCACTTATCGATCCACAACCTGTACGGCCCTAGCAAATACTGGTTGTGTTTCGTGTGTTGCAGGATCGACATACAGCACCACAACTAACGCAGCCTCCTGTACTACATGTTCCACTTGCGCTGCTGGAACCTACATATCCACAGCTTGTACTGTGGCGGCCAATAAGATATGTACTGCTTGCGTAGCGGGAACAAGCTATAGTACAACAACTAATGCGGCAGCCTGTACTGCTTGTACGGTCTGTGCGGCTGGAACATATCGCTCCTTGACCTGTACGACTACAGCAGATACAGGGTGCGTTTCTTGCGTTGCAGGATCCACGTATAGTACAACGACCAATGCCCCCTCCTGTACTGCCTGTGCGGTAGCCTGTATTGCCGGCACCACCTATCAGTCTACCGCCTGTACTGTATCAACGAATAGAGTGTGCTCGGCTTGCTCGGTCTGTGCTGCTGGCACCTATCGATCTACAACCTGTACTGCCCTAGCAAATACAGGGTGCGTTTCTTGTGTCGCAGGATCCACTTACAGCATAACAACAAATGCTGCCTCTTGTACTACCTGTGCGGCAGCCTGTATTACCGGCACAACCTATCAGTCCACTGCGTGTACTGTGACCACGAATAGGGTGTGCTCGGCTTGCTCGGTCTGTGCCGCTGGAACATATCGATCTACAACATGTACTGCCCTAGCAAATACTGGTTGTATTTCTTGTGTAGCAGGGTCCACTTTCAGCACCACGACTAACGCGGCCTCTTGTACTGCTTGTAGCACTTGTGCCGCAGGAACCTATATATCTACAGCATGTAGTGTGACAGTCAATAAGGGATGTACGTCTTGTGTAGCCGGTTCCACTTTCAGCACTACGACTAATGCAGCCTCTTGTACTCCATGCACTGTATGTCTAGCAAATCAAATACAGACAGCGGCGTGTACCATAACATCAGATACTGTATGTATTTTAATATCAACATCCCCCACACCAACTATGACACAAACAATATCACAGACAATCTCCCGCACAACAACAATTACACAAACATCCTCAAGGACAATGACACCTACAAAAAGTCCGCTGTTATTAAGCGCAACACAAACACAGACAACTTCTAATACAGCATCTAATACTGCATCTAATACTATAACACAATCAGGTACCCAGACAAACTCTAATACCATAACACAAACTGGAACACCTTCCATATCTGTTTCAAATACTGCTACACAGACAAGGACTGGAACACTAACAACTACAGTTACAAGGACTTCTACTGGATTATTAAGTCAAACATCTTCTAATACAATTACACAGACAGGTTCAGGAACATCCTCAAATACTATGACACAAACTGGTTCAGGGACACCTTCCAATACTGCCTCAAATACCATGACGCAAACTGGATCAGGAACATCTTCAAATACTGCCTCAAATACCATGACACAAACTAAGACTGGAACGCCAAGTCAAATCCCTTCGAATACTATGACACAAACTGGATCAGTGACCCCTTCCAATACTGCCTCAAATACTATAACACAAACTAAGACTGGAACACCAAGTCAAACCCCTTCAAATACTATGACGCAAACTAGTTCAGGAACGCCATCGAATACTGCTTCTAATAGCATAACACAAACTGGTTCAGGGACACCTTCCAATACTGCCTCAAACACCGTAACACAAACTAAGACTGGAACATCTTCGAATACTGCATCAAACACCATAACTCAGACTGGATCAGTGACCCCTTCCAATACTGCCTCAAATACTATAACACAAACTAAGACTGGGACATCAAGTCAAACCCCTTCAAATACTATGACGCAAACTGGTTCAGGGACTCTATCAAATACTGCTTCGAATACTATAACGCAAACTGGATCAGGGACTTCGTCAAATACTGCTTCCAATAGCATAACACAAACTGGTTCAGGGACACCTTCCAATACTGCCTCGAACACCATAACACAAACTAAGACTGGGACGCCCTCGAATACTCCCTCAAATACTATGACACAGACTGGTTCAGGGACTTCGTCAAATACTGCTTCCAATAGCATAACACAAACAGGTTCAGGGACACCTTCCAATACTGCCTCGAACACCATAACGCAGACTAAGACTGGGACACCCTCGAATACTGCATCGAACACCATAACTCAGACTGGATCAACAACACCTTCCAATACTGCCTCGAACACCATAACGCAGACTAAGACTGGGACACCAAGTCAAACCCCTTCAAATACTATAACACAGACTGGTTCAGGGACATCCTCTAATACCCCCTCGAATACCATAACGCAAACAGGATCAGGGACACCTTCCAATACTGCTTCGAATACCATAACACAAACTGGTTCAGGGACTCCATCAAATACTGCCTCGAATACCATAACTCAGACTAAGACGGGAACACCAAGTCAAACTCCGTCAAATACCGCCTCAAATACTATGACATCAACTAGATCAGGAACACCTTCACAAACCCCTTCCAATACCATAACGCAAACGGGAACAGGAACCCCTTCTCAAACACCTTCTAATACAATAACGCAAACGGGAACAGGGACACCTTCACAAACCCCTTCTAATACAATAACATCAACAAAGACAGGAACTCCCTCCAATACTGCCTCCAATACCATGACACAGACAGGTTCAGGGACACCCACACAAACACCCTCTAATACGATAACCCAAACCCCATCCAATACAATTACACAAACTAGAACCCCCTCTCAAACGGCCACAAAAACAATAACACCTTCAAACACAGCATCTCAGACACGCACCCCCTCTTCATCACGATCAGGAACTGTTACACAGACTGCCTCCGCCCACGTAACCCCTTCTAACACACAATCCCCTACCAATACAGCATCAAATACGCCCTCTCTAACTGGCACGCAGACACAAACCGTCACCAAATCAGGGACGACGTCACAGACCCCTTCTAATACAAGAACACAGACAGGATCGCAAACGTCCTCTAATACAAATACACAGTCACAAACAGGAACACCATCAAATACAATGACAAACACCCCTACAAATTCAGTGACCCCCTCCATAACTGCCTCCGTATCAGGAACACTATCACAGACAGCATCAAAGTCAATAACTATCACCCCAACAAATACACTTAGTGGCACAGGAACAGAAACCATGACCCCATCGAACACGAATAGTGGTTCTGGATCTGGAACTGGAACAGGAACTAGCACTGGCACGCCCTCCAACTCAGCAACAGCCCCTAAAACAGGCACCCAGACTGCCACACAAACTCCTTCCTCCTCAAATACGCCCTCGAACACCCCTACGCCCCCCTTAACACAGACGCCCAGTCAAACACAGACTCCCTCAACCACACTCTCTCTAACAACAACTATCACGCGCACTACAACGCCCAGTCAGACGATCACCCAGACCATATCAGGAACACCCGCAATCACCCCCTCTCAGACACAAACGCAGACACCGACAGCCACCTATACGCAATCAGGGACCGGCGCGATTACATCTAGTTCGACGCAGACGGGCACTGGAACAAACACACTCACAAATACGCCATCAAAAACGCCCAGTAATACGCCCTCCAATACCGCTTCACAAACACAGACACAGACCATCTCAGGCACAGGGTCAGGAACTGGCTCAGGAACACAAACAATCTCAGGAACAGGTAGCCCCATGTCAACCGGCACCCAATCAGTCACAGGAACACCCGCAATAACGGGGACACCCACTCAGACACCAAGTCAGACTCTGACACAGACGCAGACGCAGACGCCCTCTAATAGTCCCTCTGCCAGTGGAACACAGACATCCACCGAAACACCTACCCCAACACAAACAAGAAGCGAGACGCGTTCACAAACCATCACACGAACCAGTAGTCGCACAATGACACCTAGTCAGAGCCCAACATCCTTTGAAACCGGCACACAATCATTCACACAAACCCCCTCCATGACGATTAGTTCCACTCAGACGCCGACCCAAACAAGCACACAGACGGGATCTGGCACAGGAACAGGAACCGGCACAGGAACTGCATCTAACACTATCAGTCAAACAATAACTCAGACGTCTTCCAACACTCTAACGCAGACACAGACAGGAACAGGCACCCAAACACAAACACCAACACAGACCCCTACTCAGACTGGAACTGTATCTCCCTCCGTGACCCCTTCACATACGGGCACAGGCTTCGTAACTCCTACCCAAACTGCGAGTGCTACTGTAACGCCCAGTCTTACCCCTTCTCAGACCGGCACTGGAACCGGCACAGCCTTTCAGACTGCGAGTCAGACAATGACCGGTACACAAACCCCTACAATAACCGCCGCGAATACACCCTCCAATACCCAGACGCCCTCCACAACCTCCTCCAAAACATCCACCCAAACAAATACCATCACTAGCACCACCTCTTCCTCCGCATCCTCCACCCAAACCCCCTCTTTTACAGTCACCCCCTCCAATACTGCCAGTAGTTCACAGACGGCCTCTACATCCACCACTGCTAGTAAGACCAATACGCCATCGAATACCATAACGCAGACAGCTACAAATACACCCTCCAGGACCATGACAAAGACCTCCTCCAATACAATAACATCAACAACAACTCCCAGTCCCACACTGACAACCCACCCAACAGATCCTAATACAGTCTCACCCACTGCCATGAGCACCATTTCCCCTACTCAATCAGGGACATCCACTACAACCACTACACTCACTTCGACCCCTGCTGAGACGCCGACCACTACCCTTTCTTTAAGTCCCACGGCGACATCAACAGGTACGCTGACGCAAACCAATACACCCTCCCATACTCCTCCTCAGACTCCTTCCAATACCGCAAATCCCACGCAAAGCATCGCAAGTCGAACAGGAACTGCAACTGGTTCAGGATCAGGGACAATAACGAGCTCAGGATCTGGAACGGCGAGCATATCCACAACCACCACACTCACGGCGACCCCCACATCAACCGGCGCAGGAACTGGCACAAACACCCAAACAGGCACACCTTCCCAGACAGCCTCTACATCGACCACACCCTCTACCACATCCTCCAATACAATTACACCCACAAAGAGCCAGACATCCACTGTAACCGCCTCTCTAACGGCACAAGCAAGTGGTTCGCAGACGCCCTCCAATACAGCTTCTCAAACATCCACATCCAGTCAAACCTCCTCAAACACCGGCACACCCTCCAATACTCCTTCTAGGACGCCATCTCCAACACCCCCCCAAACACCCTCTCAAACTGGCCCAGCTACCCTATCCGTCACTCAAACATCCTCGCAGACAGGTACACCATCTAATACGGCTAGCACAACGACTACTCTGACCGCAACTGCCACAGGAACCGGCACTCAAACAGGCAGTCAAACAGTCACATCCTCTAGCACCGCTTCTCAGACGCCCTCCTACACAACAACAAGCACAGGCACTTCTTCCGTAACAGCAGAGAGCACCCTATCAAATACTGGAACACCTTCCGTCACTAGCAGTGCATCCAGAACAGCCAGTCGAACACCTACCCTGACACAAACTGGCACCGCCAGTAAGACACCCACCTCCTTGTCAACTCCCTCCCAGACGCCTTCTGTTGGATCGAGTCCTAGTAGCACAATGACTGCCTCTTACACAGGATCAGGGACTACGACCACAACGCAAACTGGCACTGGTTCAGGAACATCAACTATATCTTTAACAGCGACGAACACTGCGACTACAACCCCATCTCAGACCCCGACTGACACGAATACTCCCTCCAATACTCCTTCCATGACTACCACAGGAACTACAAGCCCTTCTAGAACGGATACACGAACTAGCACAGTCACGCGTTCTTCCACGCAAACCAATTCCCAGACAGCCTCGAATTCAGTCACCAGCACACCTGCGTTCACACAGAGTCCTACCGCCAATCCAACGGTCACTCCTACAAATACGATGAGTGTTACGCCGACAATATCGAACACAATTTCTCAAACCCCATCCAATACAGGCACTAAGAGTCAAACACCCAGCAATACGCCCAGTGCCACTTTTACGCCCTCCACGACCGTCACTCCTTCGATCACCGCCACGTCAACCGATTCTCAGACACCCAGTATATCTGGAACGGCCTTGGCAACACCCACACAGACGACGAGCAACACGGGATCTCGAACAACAACCGCCTCCTCCACGGATACACGATCCCCCACAAATACACCCTCAGGTTCCAATAATGCAACCGTCTCTGTTTCAGGGACTACCACTGTTGCGCCATCAGGAACAGCATCACGATCCACCACCCTGACCTCCACATCCACACGGTCTTCCACACAGACTCCCACTAACACGAATACGGCATCTGGATCTAATACAATCTCTGGAACACCAAGTTCAGCACCAACTCCAACAAGTGTGAGCACAGGAACGCCCACTGTAACATCCTCTGTGACACGAACAGCAAGTCGCTCAGGCACAGTTACAACCAGTTCTACCTCCAGTGCGTCTCAAACGACCTCTGAGACAATCACAAATACACCCTCGAGAACAGCCAGTCGCTCGTCCACGGCCTCCGTCACCCCTACCTGGACGAAAACGGGGACAGCCTGGAGCCGCACATCGACCACCACTCTAACTGCCACGCCCTCTAACACTCCCTCTATAACCCCCTCGGCATTGGCGACAGTATCCAATACGATCACAAATACGGGCACATCGAGTTCCGCTGAGACTCAGACCCAGACCATATCGGCGACCATAACGGCCAGCAGCACAGAAACGCCCAGTTCTACTACAACCCCTTCCAATACTCCTCCTAATACAGGAACTCCATCGACAACAGGAACAGGAACAGGAACGCCCTCCCTAACAGCGAAGGTCACAGTAACACCCTCTATCACCGCCGAGCCCACAAAAACCCCCTCTGTGACTCCCTATCCCACCTTAACCGCCAGTAAAACCTACACCTATTCGTTGACCGCCTCCAATACAATAACCCCTACTATAACCGCCTCGCAGACATCGACGAATACACAGACGTCCACTGCTGCCATAACAACCACGCCCACACAAACTAGCACAGGCACACCCTCATCATCTATAACAGGATCAGGAACTGGCACACCCACTGTCACATCCACAGATACACAGACAACAACCCCATCAAACACTGGCACAGAGACTCCTAGTAGAACAATAACACCCACTGTAACAGCGAGTGTAACAGCAGCCCCTACAAGTTCAGAAACAGCCACTAAAACTGGCACTGCCTCGATAACACCCAGCAATACGCCATCAGAAACACCCTCCTCAACAATGTCGAACACAATCACATCCAGTGTTACAGCGCTCGTCACTGATTCTCCCTCCGCGACAATAACTCAGACAATAACCCCCACCAAGACAGGAACCATGACAATGTCTGTAGGTGCAACACACTCACAGACAAAACCCCCTCCCACTACTACACCATCAGGCACACCCACTATCCGTGCCTCCAAAACGCCCAGTCCTCAGCCAAGTTTATAGAAAGGTTTCATTCGACAAATCATTAATCGTGCTGGCAAATACAGCTGGCTGTTGATTAACGAGGGTTGGCTCAACAACCAAAACATCTAGCTGCTTTGTATTTGCCAATACCTCATATTTGTTATCAATTATCATATTAATAAAAGAAATATTGCTTAATATTTTATTTATATGCATATTATTTACTAAATATCCATGTGTTCCCCATAAATCACCCTCATCATCTACATGATAAATATTATCCACTACCTGTGCCCCCTTAATACTATTCAGATTTCCCAAAAATAATATATCAAACGGCACATTTTTCTCCTGTATTTTTTGAAGGGCGTCGTTCACATCCTTCAAAAAGTTGTCCGAAACAATATTGAAATCATCCTCAAAAATAATTGTATATCCTGATCGTTTCGGTATCTGTTCTATTAGTTTTACATGACTCATAGTGCAACCGATTCCACGCAGCGCCTTCTTATCCGCATTCTTGTATTTGGGATCTATGATTCCACTAGCGATCAGTTCATTTACATCCAATCTCTCACCTTTGACAGCATCAAAAATCTGAATCGGTTTGCTAATTTTCTTCTGTTGTTCCTCAATATTCTTTAACCGATCCTTGTGTTGTAAGGAAATAACATACATATCAATGTCATTTGTTTCAAACCCTTCTGATAACCTATAGGTTGAATTAAATACAATATACACAACGAGCAATATAATTAAAATATAAAGCCCATAAATTACATGTTTCCTCAACATTCTTACATAATCATTAGATTTTTGTGCCGTCTATAATCGGACCATACACCATCAATAAATTCACGATATTTTTCGCCAATAATACTGTGCCCGTATCGTGTATAATGACTTATAACATCCTCCTTTTCGTATAGTAGATTGCTACTAATGCCTTTTGTGGCATCAACAGGATCTAATAGGTAAATATTGTGTTTTAAACAGAGAGCCTTCAATAATTCTACTAATTCATAGCGAGTCCCATGTGTTCGCGTATAGATATGTGTTACAATGACGAATGGCTTTGGATAGAAGAGACGCTTTAGCGCCAAGAGATCCTCTTCAATGTCTGAATCCGAGAGTCTTCCAACTTCAATATTGGAAATATCATGAAATCGGTATCTCGGTTCCGTCAAAATATGATGAACGTAGTTACCCTTATATTTATAATAGGCTCGACTGGCAATTTCTACCACGAATAGGTCTGTGGCATTGTATTCATTCTGGAATTCTTCGGACTTGATCGGCTGTTGCTTCAAAATTCCTGAACGAAACAGATGCTGTGTATTGGAGGGGCTAATATCACCTTTGCAGAATTGAACGGCCTGGACGGCCTCCTTAGAATAATGGGGATACGTCAGCTGTTCGCGAATGCTCGTGATATCGTAATAATTATAGAGCGAATCTTGGCGGCAAGAACCGAAAATTGTGATTATCATAATGGCAGTATGCTGCTATTATGATAAGTATGTCATTAGGTCGATATTTATCTACGCAAGGGACCGACCTGAAGCGCAATGTCATCACCATTGGCCTCGCGCATCATATGGGTTAGATTGGGAAGAGCCGGCATGGAGGAGATAGGAAAGGTGGGAAAAGCATCGGGAACAAGAACACCTAGCACTGAGATAACAACCGCTCCACTGATAAAATCCTGAGCGAATGCGATGGGTTTATGATCCGCATCCTTGTATTTGGAGGCAATGAAGGAGAGTGCCATGAACGCGAGACCACCAACAACAATCCAGGGTAACCAGGGAGGCATTATTGAGAGGGGCGGGAAAAAAGTCGCGTTAGGATAGCACATCATAATCTGACGCATCCATCTCCATCGGCTTTTCGGGGGGATTTAGATCCTCCATATCATCCATATCGAGAGGGGTGGATTCGTCATCCAGAATCTTCAAGCCACCGTCATCGTCCTCCGTAGAGGACTCCTGGAGCATATCGGTTCCCATGTCATTATCGGAATCGAAGAAGGAGTTGTAAGCGGCAAATCCGACATGGCCCTTGCCGGTATCTATCCGAATGAGGGGCGGATCATTGGAGGAAATATCGGTAGGTGGATTAATGATTTCATTAATAGGTTTTGGTGCGACGGATAGGGTGTTGGCCGAGATATCTAGAGTTGGACTAATATCCTCTTTTGCTTCCTCGGCGGCCTCTTTCTCAACCTCCTTTTCGACTTCTTTCTCGGCCTCCTTTTCAACCTCTTTTTCAACCTCCTTTTCAACCTCTTTTTCGACTTCTTCCTCCACCTCTTTGTCCTCTTCGCCCTTCTCATCGTCGTCCATGGAGACAAAGTCACGCAAAATGCTCTTCACGGGAACCATGGAACGAACCGCCTGCAAAATACCCTCACCTAACAGGGTCTCCACAGAACGATAGTTCTGCTGCTTTTCGATCGCCGGAATGTTCTCGCGAAAAAGGAAGCTCGAACCCCACAACAGTTTCGAGGTCTCACAGAGCACCTTAAACAGGAAATGCTCGACCTTCGGCACCGTTATCTGAACCTTCTTCTGCTTGTTGCTAACACGGATCGCCGTCAGAACCTTCGTATGTGCGATGAAAACTGCCGTCAAGAGATCCTCCAGATAGTCGCAGCCACAGCTAGTCTGAATCTGGCTGATCTCCGTATTCACCTTCTCCATATTCCATTCTGGAATGTCATTCAAGAAGGTCTGAAAATGCCACAACAACTTCTTGAGATCATTCGTCTTTACACTCTCCTCTCGCGCCTTCTCCAAGATTGTCAAATAGAACTGAAAATACGAGGGAATCAGAATCCCACACAACTGTTTTGTGTATTCGGATCGTGCGTCGGAATAGACACCCGCAATGGAATCGCTCATTCTTATCACACCCCACTCATTCTATCGATTCAAGTCAACGCGCTGCATACGACAAAAACGCCCATAAAGACCCCGCCGCCTCCAGGCATTCACCGTAAGGTCCCAGGAGTTCGGGATTGTTCTCTAATGTGGCCTGAATGAGTGCCCTCGGATGAAAGGCCTTTGCCTGATAGGTCGGGATCTCGGCCGCCTTTAAGTCCTCAGCGGCTTTAAGTTCTTCCCGCCGTTTCGCACAGACATGGGTCCAGGTGGTCGGCTCATAGATCTGGAGATGGATGGCCTGTTGAACCCTGCGATAACTGTATTCATCCTGGCTGAGATAGGTGAAAATACTTGGAACATCGATGGACGAAAAGCGGCTGCGGACCCACTCCTCGAGTTCTGCGCGACTCGGTTGCTTGATTCTCTGAATGATACAACGACTGCGAATGGGTTCCTGGAGCTTTCCCGGATCGCGGCATTCCAGGATAAACTGAACGTCGGATGAATGCGTTTCCAGAATGCGGCGCAAAAAAGCCTGGGCCTCGGGCGTCAAGTCATCGGCACCTTCGAGCCATAACACCGTCTGTTCTCGGCGGCGACCCCAGATATGGAGCTTCTGGCGGCCCTCTCGGAGCGTGCGATCCTTGCGACACGAACAGGTGAGGAGCTGCTTCCTCTGCTGCTTCGCATATTGTTGAATCCAGTGACTCTTGCCGGCGCCGGGTGGGCCAGCCACTATGATAGGCGTCTGTGAATCACTCATTACAGAGGTCTCTCATCCACAGTTTAGGTTCTAGTTGTCATATAATAAATGTCCCATGAAGGTCGACCACATGGAGGTCGAATGAATATTTCGCATATACCAGTCCTTGCATGCGGTCGACATGGTCTGCCACTGCTCGGGTGTGATCGCCTTGAGAACATCGGAGACCTCACTCGGTCGATTTACGCGGACATAATGGACCCCTTCCACAAGGGGCTCCTGATAGTCCGTCGTATTGACATTCGGAGTTACAATGGGAACTGTACCGAAGGCCATAAGTTCCACTTCCCGATGACACTTGACTCCATATCCACGTAGCGTGAGTCCGAAGCGCGCCTGAGCGAGTTTTTCAAGATATTCCTTTGCGGTGAATTTATGTGCCGAGCCACTCGTCAAATGGAATTCGGATACGCTACTCGACCAATCCTGGCTCGTCCGGTGCTGCTGCTGGATCGCATTCTCATAATTGCCGATAAAGAGGCTCTCAATCGAACGCTCGGCATATCCACGATTCGCAAGCCCCTTCATTATGAGCCCCTCCACAAAAATGGGTCGCCGCGGCCAATAGATCCATGGCCGGGCATCAAAGCCAGCACCTATCAGTGCTGCCCCGTCATTTGCCATATCACAATTGCCGAGATAGACACTTGTGATAAGTGGAAAGTCGGGCTCCGTCTGAAACCACTTGATCGTATCGCGATCATAGAGCATGATAGCGGGTTCTAAAACTAGATTCTTTGTCCCATCAAATATCACGGATATGTCCTGTTTATTCTTGCTCTGAATCAACATGATCTCTTCACGAAAACTGTCATTGGTATGGGTCCAAGGATGAGGCATGGGTTGCTTCGGAACATGAATGGTCCAAGAACCATTCATAATGCGACCAATAATAGTGAGTTCTTTCGCTCTTCCAGCATTCTTTAGAAGGCTCATGACGAGATTATTGAAATAGCCGACAACAGGATCACTTGGACTCTTAGAAAAGTGCGTATGAACGAAGGCGACCGGCAATGACTTATAGGTGAGTTGGCCCTTGGTTGTCGCAAAATGGCTGATGATCTTATTGGGATCTTCATCCGATTGATTCAGGCGCCACCAGGAAATATTGCATTGTTCGCCGAACTCAAAGAATGGATAGGACCTGGCAAGATCTTCGATGGATGCCTGATCGAAGAAGCGAGACGTCTTCGTGAATCGGCGCCAAGCCTCTGGAACGGTCGGATCGGAAGTCCAAAGGGCTCCGCCGTTGTAATATCCGAACTTGTCTGTGTCGCGTTTTCGTATATAGTGAGGGGAGACACCTAATCTCTTTGTCCTATCAACCGTTATAGGATTGAGAACAAGAATATCGCTATCGAGGAAGAGCGTATCGGAATAGGCCTTGAGAGCAAGATCAATTGCGGTCGATTTCATCATTTGAAAAGTCGTCCAAACACCTTTGGCCTCCATCTGTTTTCGATTGAGTCCTGTATACTCATTGAGACATGTATGGAACTCGACTCGGACACGCAGAGGGATGGATAGGGATTGAATGGCTTTCTGGGTGGGTGTGTCAACTAGGCAGATTACGGGGGCACCTGGGTGATGAACGGAGAGGGATAGGAGGAGACCAATGAGCTCATTGGCACAGGATTCTGTGGCAATGGAACAAAAAGATGCTGGATTCATGCGCTATTGCTATATTCGAGCTAATAGTTTAGGTTCTAGAGAATGTTTTCATAGAGTAGGGATGGGATCTATGAGTCGAAGCAGAAGCAGAAGCAGAAGCATGAGTCGAAACAGTCCAGAACAGTTGCTGCGTAAATTGATGATAAGATGTAATATATCGGAGAGGGCTGCTAAAAAATTATACAATAAGATTGTAGCAGATAATTCCACAGCATACGTTCAACTAAGAACAAAATGCTTACATGAGGGTCTTGATATCGATGAAGTTAATGACCTCTATTCGAGAATTCAGGAGTCAGGATATATCGGTGGAAAACGTAATAAGACGCAACGTCGCAAACGCCGATGTCATTAACGCGTCGCAATCATACGTTGAGCGATCATTCTCTCGTCCTTTTCGGCGTTCTGGCGAAGACTCTGCATCAAGGGGTTATTATCCACTTGATCCACGACATCATACATATTACGCTCCCTGGATACATCGAGTTTCAAAGGGACACGGTATTCCATGCGCCCAATATCGCCGACACCCGAGGTCATGCCCTCGCCACCGCCGATGGAGCGGTTCAAGGCCATGGGGCGATCGTTGATGAAGTCCGTATCCAGCTTCTTGGAGTTCTGCTTGCCAGGGTCGCCGTTGAAAAGTGCGTCCTGACCGGATCCGGCGATTGGCTTGCGTCCTCGGGCGATCTGCTCCTTATTGGGGTTCGTGCGCATGTTGTAGGCGAAGGTCTCATCCATCTGGTCCTGTGAGGCCGAGATACCCGGTCCATTCCAGCTCAGATTTGCAGACAACTGAGACTTCTGAGTGGGCCTGGCAATATCATCGGGATCATAGACCTTGAGTCTGGCGGGCGCCGAATCAGGCCCAGCAATACCTGGGCGATCGAGGTAGATTGTCGATTCCTTAACAGTCGTTCTGGCAACATCCTGAGGATCCCAGACAGTCACCATTGGCGCTCCACCTTCATAACGAACAGGGGTGCCCGTCTGTCGGATGTTGCCGACCGTCTCTGCGCGGCGTGTAGGGCGAGCAATATCCTCGAAGGGCTGGATAACCTGACCGGTGTCCGCGGGGGACAAGTTAGTTGCCATGACACGCTCAGAGGTCTCATTACGCTCATTGGGACGAATCTCAATACTCGACTTTCCGTAGTCTGCCATATCATTGCCGACGGCCTTCGTATAATAGGTCGTCATATCCGCGTTACGATATCCGGCGCCACCATATTGCTGAGCCATAGGTGTCCTGTAGGATCCCGTCACGTAGGACTCCCCGTAATCCTGGGAAGATCCTGGACCCGTATAGGCCACCGAGGTCTCGGGACGCGTGGTGAAGGGCATGACCTGGACGGGGCGCGTGGAGGCCTTAATAAGTTCACCGTTCGTCACAAAAAATCGCTCGCCGGTCTCATCGATGTAGAAGGTATCAGGCTTGTATTTGCGGACCTCACCAGGATCGTTGGGGCCATTGGCAGCGAAGCGCGAGCCGGGCACAATCTGGTTGTTGAAGGTCTGCTTGGGATTCGTGGCCACACGCAGCTGGTCGGTGTCCTTGGGTCGCATGATTTCATTAACTTCCAGCTGCTGGAAGCCACCCTTGCCGGTGAGACCGAACTTCTCACCAATGCCCGCACCAATATGAATGGGCTCAAAGGGGCGCTCACCATTCCTGGCAATGGGATCCTGAACGCGACTCTGAAAGAAGTCCGTGTTGTCCTCCATGCCGAAGGGATTCCCATATGGCGCCCTACTCGTCTCAAACATGTTCTCAACCTCGCGCTTCTTGATCTGTGTGCTGCCACTGCCAGTATATGCGTCGAGTGTCGACATGTTCCTGTCGGAAATGGTATTCTGCTTCATGCGACCACCAAAGAAGGGCTGCATATTGTTATGCTTGTAGTCTTGGGACGCAATTCGCTGACCTGAGAGGGGAGAGATCACATACTGTCCGTCCATGTAGGTGGGATCCTCTTCGATTCCATCATTACGGAACTCTACGAGGGGACTATTGTTCTCGGAGCTCACAGGATCGGGAGTGAATTGACCGGGACGGCCCTGTGTGGGCGCTAAAGGCGGTTTCTGCGTGGCATAGCCAAGTGCTGTTCCGTAAGGACCGGGTTTGGGTTCCGACGGATAGGTCTGGCCGTTGGGGGTCTGATACATCATATCCAGCTCAGGGCCGAAGCCGACGGCGGAGGCACCCTTTGGCGTCTGCGTGAGCGCCTGGTAATCGGGTGCCCTCTGTGCAGGATAGAACCCCTCGGTGATCGTTTTCTGCTGCGCCAGCATCTGGGACTGTAATTCTTCTGGCGTATATGGCCTAGGATCTGGCTTTTTTGTAAATCTGCTTATAAGATATCCCGCCCCCAAAAGGCCACCGAGCACAGCGACTTCCATCTCTATGGTGTCTTGGCATTTTACGTTGCCGTCTAAAGATACACTTATATGTATAGGTATCCGATGGAATCATTTCGAATTATCGCCCCCATATCTCAATTAGAACGAATTGTCCCTGATCGGCTTCGAGCCACTGATTTTATTCGCTGGGGATCTGTTTCCACCATGAATGAAGATACTACGTATCAGAACGGAAAACTGGCACTACCGGTGTCAGTGTTCCGCAAAGGTGATCCAGAGCCTCACATCTATCCTGTCAATGCCTATATTCGTATATATAGCAATGGCACAGTTCAACTCATATCGAAGCATCCCTTGCCTTAGTGGAGAGAGCCACATCGCGCACCCCTATGCGTATTGTAAATCTCCTTGTCGAGATCGCGACTAGGGATGAAGAAGTCGAAGGGCGTCTCAAAGGACTCTTGGGGATTGTGGAAGAGAGTATCGAAGCGATTCCAGCCGGTCGCCCTCAAAGTACAGGGAGGATCCACTAGGCGGGCGAAGGTCATTGGCACAACTTCGTCGGGAGCATTGACAAGGGGCAGCTTGTTAAACATGTTCTTGCTGGGATTATAGAGATCCTTGTCATCACGAATACGGCTGCTGAAACGACCGACACCGCGGAGATCCGTTTCGACGTCGGTGCGCCACTGGCCCTCGGGCCATGATGCCCCGCTCATTTGAAGGCGAACCGTGGCATTGGATGGAAAGGTCGTGGGGCAGCGTGCCGCCGGAGCATTTAACTGATAGCGCCCTGCGTATGTGCTGATGCGATTGTCGTCGACCTGGTGAAAATCATCATATTTATTGCGCGTGGTGGATTGTTGTTTTGTCGGACAACTCATTTGATTCCCTATTGGGGGACATCATTATTGCTGAGCTAAAGCTCGCCAATAATGCTTCCCCCCATACCCCCGAACCTAGCTAATCTTGATGACAGGGGGTTATGGGGGAGGCTAGTCTGGGCCAAAAGCCCAGACTAGATGTCCCCCAATAGCTTAAAGGTGCTGTTCTTAATGACGGATAGGGATGTCGACGACGAATCAAATATCGGTATCACAGGCTCTCGCAGAGCTCAAGCTGCTGCGAAAGCGTGTTGAGAATGCGATTAAGCAATCAAATCTGATTGTGCTGAAGAAGAAGCGGGATCTTCTGGATGTCGGTCGCTTCTCAACGGAAGCCGGCGCATCCTATCAGTCGTATAAGGATCTGCTGGCTCGCTACAATACGATTAAGGCAGCGATAGTACAGAGCAATGCTTCTACCAGTGTTAGTATTGCGGGTGTAACATATACGGTGGCGGATGCTGTGGAACGAAAGAAGACCATAACTCTGGAAAAGGATATGTTGAGTAGGATGCAGCATCAGTTTGAGATGGTGAATCAAGAGTACACCAATCACGCAAATGCTGAGAATGTGAGGGTAGAACGCCTCATTCAGACGGAGTTGGGGAAGGATGCGAAGACCAATGTGGAGGTCATTACGCAGTTGTCGGAGACCTTTTTGGCGCAGAATAAGGCGGAGATTGTAGATCCGCTGGGTTTGGCGAAGGAGATTGCGGCACTCAATAAGTCGATTGAGGAGTTTGAGACCAAGGTGGATTGGGTTCTGAGCGAGTCGAATGGAAGGACAACGATTAACATTTAGTAAAGGGGGTATGGGGGGAGCTTGCTCCCCCCACAGGGGGTAAGGGGGAGGCGCACCCACCGCTAAAGGCGGTGGGTGCGAGGTCCCCCTATAGCGAATGTGCCAAAGCTATCCAAGTATAAAATTCGCATTTTTAACGTCTGTTAAAAGCGCAAACTTTCTCAACTAGCAAACCAGGAACTAGAAACGAGGAACAAGGAATTAACAAGTACTGGCAAGCCCCTGTGTGGCTTGTAAATAGCATTCAATAAGTAGCAATTAGCAACTAACGATAAAATCCAAGAATAAAAGACCTCTCTGTCGGTAAAAAGGTAGAGAGTAAGGGTTTGGATAGCAACCCTGGTGCATCTTCTTGGCTGCTATAGGGGGACCTCAGATATTGGGAGGGGCTGAAAGCCCCTCCCAATATATGCCATTTGGTGTGTTGCTAAGCAACACACCATCCCCCCTTACCCCCTGTCTGGTTATAATCAACTCACGCAACTTAATTAGCAATAATTAGACAGGGGGTTAAGGGGGAGGCCAGGTCGGCTTTGCCGGCCTGGAGGTCCCCCTAATATTTTTCGGGGTTCTTACACACCTCATTCTTAATGGGGGCCGGGGTCGGCATGCCAGGATAAGCCCACATTTGATAGGCCGGCAGATGCATCGGACTCACATCAATATCGAGCTTGATCTTCAGATTATCACGCTTAATCTCCCTCTGATTCTTGGGCGGCGGCTGGTATTTCCTCCAAGGAGCAAACGTATTCGGAATATTGATTCCCCTGAGATCCGATTCGACATCCACGACATTCCCCTCCGCAACGGAGACCTCGTTGCCCCCCACCAATCCTAAGATATGTCGCTTGGGTGTCGGTGAGATATATTCCGTCACTAAATAGCTGTATTTCTGTGGATTTTCCTTTTTCTCCCACGGATGGCTTTCGGTCGGTCCGAATGCTTCACTGATAGATGCCATTCTCTATTGGTGCTGCGTAAAATTTGAAACACAAATTATCCAATCTAATTCAATAGAATGGGTCTCACATCATCCAAGCAAAAGCGCTCAAGTCCAGAGGAGGTTCTGGCAGGTCTCATGCCAGTTAAGCAGACCCCTCTTCCAGAGCCACCTCAGCCCACACTCAAGCCCACCCGAATCATCAGCTTGGACGGAAATATCGGTGTCGGAAAGACAACTCTGATCGAACGTATCAAGGAGCGCTTTCCAAACATTATCGTTGTCCCCGAGCCGGTCGACATGTGGACGCAACTTAAAGACAATGAGGGCCGCAATCTACTTGAATTGTTCTATAAGGATAAGCAGCGGTGGGCCTTCAGCTTTCAGCAGGCGGCCATGCTGAGTCGCCTGCTCCTTCTCCAGAAGGCAGTGGAGGATGCCAAGCCGGGCCAAATCATTCTCTCGGAGCGATCTGTTCTGACGGATAGGTTCGTCTTTGCCGAGATGCTCCATCACTCGGGAGATCTCAATCCAATCGAATGGACCCTCTATCAGTATTGGTATAAGGCCTTTGGATCCATGTTGCCGATGGCGGGACTCTTATATATTAATACGGGGGTGGATACAGCATATCGACGCATTCAATCCAGAGGGCGAGGAGGGGAGGGCGAGATTTCCAAGGAGTATCTGGAGGCCCTCGACCGACAGCACAGGGCCTGGGTGGCAGGCACAAATCTCCAGAAACAGGAGATTTCCACGGAGGATGGTGTGGATATTGAGACAACTATGAAAATATTGGAGGAGTTCTTTAACCGAATTTAATAGGGAGTATAAAGAAGTCTTAATTAACAAATTATTAGGGGGGTAGAAGGATAGGCTCCCCAACTGCTCTCTTGGCGCAGTGGTAGCGCATCTGTCTTGTAAACAGAAGGTCCCGCGTTCAATTCGCGGAGAGAGCATTTAGGGTGTATTTTATATATAAAAAATTATTGAATTTTTTATAAATAAAAAGTGATAATTGGATAAAAACCTACAGGAGGGATGGTGTGTTGCTTAGCAACACACCAAATGGCCTGGTCCCCCACTAGCAGTTAACATCTCTGAGATAAGAACGGGTAGGAATGCCACCATGGATCCACCCCTTGGCCGCCACCTCAGGAACCAAGTTGCTAGGCTTCTGAACGTTCTCCTTCAGAATAGGAATCATCGGGGTATACTGCTGAGAGAAGAACTGTTCCGTCACAGTTCCGCACTCCTTCCCCATACGCACCTGTTCTGAATGCTGAAGGAGCGACTCCAGATCCTGGTTGCCCCTGCCTCCCGCCATATAAGGGACGGATAGGAAAGGGCGAGCCTGGGACCTCGTCATGCAGCGATTCACCTTGAATCCTGGCTGATTTCGCATATAGGAATCAGCATCAATGGCGGCGTTGTTGTATCCGTAACCCTCGCGAGGATAGATAAGAAGCTCATTGACCGAAACAGGATTTACACCGGACGCTTGAGGAACAAGATTGGTTGTTTGGTATCGGCCAGGCCCCACACTCTGTGAATAGTAGGATTGGATCCCGCATAGATCATCCCTTGAATGGGTCATTCGATTTATTCCGAGTTCCATTGTCTCTCTGGAAGCGTTATAGAAAAAATAACTCTCAACTTTAGAGAGATGGTAAAAGACTCACAAACCAGCCGGTTCTGCCGGTGCATCAAACATGTACGGAACACCATTAAACCGCGAAAAGGCCAGAGCAAGGAATCAGGGGCCATCGCCGTCTGCGTAAAATCCGTCCTTCAACGAACACGAGGCCGCACGCTCAAGCGATTCCACTGTAAGACACGAAAAGGGAAGAAGGGCCGAGTGATAACACAACCGGCACTCCAACAGGGTGGAAAGCGTAGAAAATATGTTGTTGAATTGGCGAACAGCATTGAAACCATTTCGAAGCATCCAGATATGGATATAAGTGTTAAAGTGTTCGATAGTAGAACAAAGGAGCATATTCTTTTGAAAAAGGGCGACCAGCTAAAGATCCCTTCCCTAGAAGCGTTTAATAACAATTCATCCGATGACCCCTATACATATGACACGGCCACCTTTCGACTACGTAAATTTCGTGATAAGAAAACAGGCGAAGAGTATAAACAGTATATTGTAACGGGACTCATATTTATCGATCGACTAGGATTCAAAAACAAGTTAACCAGTGATCGCTTCGATCAATTTTCCCGCGAATTTACCCTTACATCACTCGGAGACATGTTTATGAGTCCCTCCAAAAGTGGAAGTAAAAGTCGTTCCTCCAAATCTTTACGATCCTAACCACACTTGAGGAACACCTGCGGACCCCCGTTCTGTGCAGTATTGTCCTCCCTCCTTACAGGTGAGCCCCTCAATCTTGTAGAGCCAGTTCTGGAATGATTCGCGATCATTTGGAACAGAGGTGGATGGCTGAGTCACAAACTGACGCTGGCTCTGAGACTTGCCGAAGATATCGGTAGGATCTGAGAACCATTCAACACGAAAATAGTCATCAAATGCCTGCTTGACAATAGGGTCATCAACTGGCGCGGCAGGGGGCCTATCCGGATTGTATTTATATTCGTCCAAGAGAACATTCATAAAAAGGTTCTTGGCGCTAGGCGGCGTATAGTTGGGAAGCGCAGGACCCGAATAGGGTGCCGCATCATTATAGGGTAGCGCAGAATCCACCCCCACAATGCTATTGACAGTGCGTCTATAAGATCCTGTAAAGCCCTCCTTCATAGGGGCATTGTTATTATCCTTTGCTTCATAATGCTCCTTTGACTTCTGCTGGCCCTTTGATTTTGGTGGGGCAGCTGTCATAATAATGACCGTAGCAACGATCATAGCGAGCAATAGGCAGACAGCGAAGGACATGAGGCCGCACACCGCCGATCCGAAGCCACCGATAAGAATGGCTAGAACAAGAAGCCGGACTAGAAAGTTCCAGATCTGCGCCTCACATTGCGGCGTATAGTTCAAATTGAAATTTGTGAATAAACCGACAGGATCTTCCCAAAATGGTCTTTCACACGTCGACATCCCTGAATGAACGGGTGGTTTTATTTCTTATTCTTCTTGGCATCCAACTTCTTTCGTAAACGCTCCTTAACAGCGCTCAATCGTGCCGAGCCATCACGACCCGCCGCACGTGCCATATCCATGTCCTCGAAGCCAAAGGTAGACTTCAGTGATTCCATCATCCCCATCATATCCGCATTCCCTGCGAACTCCTTCATGAGCTCCTCGGCCTCTGCGGCGATCTCCTGGGGTCGAATCGCACCCGACTGGACTTTCTGCTGGAGGCGCTTCCCAATACGCTTTATGATCCCCTGGATCTTATCGGGGCTCTTGGTGAAGAGCTGTACGAGGAGATCAAAGGCCCGGGAGGGGCTCTTCTCGCATTCCGCCATAACTTCAGGGGTCAATCCCAGATCCTCAGGCTTAATATCACGCACAATCTCCTCTGCGAGTTTTGCGAGCTGTCCCTTCAAAAATCGCTCGGGCAACTTCGGCATCTTGAATCCCCCAGTATTTCCCGAGGCATCCTTGGACCCAAAATCGAACATCTTAGAGAACTTGCCGAGCAAGCCCTCAAAATCGACCTTCCCCAGCTTCTCCTTCCAATCCCCCATGACCTCGTCCATCCATCCCTTTCCGTGTTCCTCGGCAGATCCGAAGCCCTCCAGGAAACAGCACATCGTCAGGAGGCGCACATATTCCCAGATGACCTTCTGATTCGAAGGACTTAAAGACGCCCACACAGCATCCGTGAGCTTGACGCCGGGGAGAACGGCCCCGCAATTTACAGTAGAATCAGCCGAGACCTTGACAGTTGCCTGGAACTGCTGGAGGCGCTCAAGGGGCGTGAGTGCGAGGGCTGCCCGTAGCTCCGCCGCCAGCTCGGGAAAGGTTGCGAGGAGCTCCTTCGCAAATTCATCGTATTTTGTTTGGAATACAGAAGGGCCTTCGGGCACTACTGTATTCTTTGCTTCCTTCTTGCTACTCATTTACTGATAGGGATCATTTACAAACACCCTATTTGTCCTCACTTGCCAGGAGGTGTTATGCCCTTGAGGCGCTCACAGAGGACACAGAGCACCTTGAGATACTTCCAGATGGCGTCCTGTGTTGTTGCGGAGAGGGTAGGCCAGTGCTTGTCGAAGATGGTGATGGCGGGCATGATTTCATTGAACTGATTCTGAATCTTCTGTCTCCCGTAGGCATTTATCATATCTACATTGCGAATGTCGATCGCTACATGCAACTCCTTGTAGATGTGTTCGTAGAAGAGATCGAGTATGAGCGCTGGATTGATCTTTTTGGCGCCCTTGATGGCTTCTGCCGCCATTTTAATGGACTTTTCTTCAGGGATGGTCTCACTCAGACTATCGAAGAACTGAACCATCTGATTTGTAAAAGCACCGAGAACGGACATATCGCAACCTATATATTAGTGTGTGATCTATCTTTAAACCTGCTCTAAGATTGTAGCTTAGATTAACCAGGAAATATGCCTCCTCCCCTAAAGGGGCGGAGGCAGTCCCGTATGTAAGACTCATTCTCTGAGCTTTTAGCTCAGAGAATGTATGGCTCTAAGAAAGCAAAGCTTTCTTAGAGTGACGGGACTTACTTACATGCGGTTCGGCCCCTTTGGCAACCCAGAATCACGACTCGACATATAATTCTTCATCTGATTGTCGAACATCTGCTCCTTCTTACTCATTTTACCAACAATCTCAATAGTATTCATCGAACCTCCCTCCTTTGAACCGTGTGCCGCAGCACCGTTCAAGAAACTGAAGCCATTCTCAGATCCCTGAAGCCCTCCATTTCCCTGAGCCATGGTATCCTGATCCAAGAACGTATAGGGGTCATTGTATCCACCGCCCCCTCCCATAAGACCAAAGGGCTGGGGATCTGCCGGTCCCTGCTGACTTTCACTATTCGTAATCATGGTGTTCTTACCTCGGCCACCCCCCTCTTTCAACTTGCGCTCATAGAGCCAATTCATGACATCGGAGTCCGTCCGGGGATTTGGCTCTCCAGAAATGACAAGGGTCGGCACCTTCTTGAGCCAAGTCGGAAGGGTCGGTCGATTTGGGCCCGGATCCACGCATACATACTTAAATTCTCCCTTGTAGGGCGTCTGCGCAATTTCTGTAATAAATGCTTTGCACCACTGGCAGTTATTCGAATAGAAACAGATATGAATAGGTGCGCGACTCATCCTACCGTTTGAACTAAAAGTTTACGTTGTAGAATATCACACACCATAAATTTGATACCCTCACAACTTAACAAGATGGCTATAAAGTAGAGTAGGAATGCAGTTCGAAAACTATGAAGTTGAACGTGGCGTATTGGCAAAATTCACCTTGGCTCCCACCCATGTTGCCTATGCAAACACTCTTCGCAGACTCATCATGACGGGCGTTGAAACCGCCGGATTTCGGGCGGATATGAAGGAAGGAACCACAACGGATGTCAAGGTCGAACTCAATGATACGCCCATGACCCATCAGATGCTCGCGCATCGTATCGGTCTCCTTCCTCTTCATGTGGAGCGCCCCTTGGAAGCCGATCTCGAATCTCTCACCTTCACAATCGATGTCACGGCCGAAAAGGATTCCTTTCGCGATGTCACCTGTAAGGATTTCATTATTGAGAAGGGTCGCGGAGAGGGTCTAGAGCCAGATCGCATTCCTTATGATCGATTCTTCCCCGAAGATCCCATTACCCGTGACACGTGCTTAATTGCGACCTTGGCACCTGGAACTGGCCGCGTTAAATTCACGGCAAAGGCATCCGTCGGCACCGGACGCGAAAATGCGCGCTTCCAGCCCACCAGTCAATGTAGCTACACGTATACCCGTGATGAGGATGAAGAGCGCGTCGAAACACACTTCCGTAACTGGCTTCGCAAGGCCAAGAACCTGTCCTTTGCCGATGCGGAAAAGCCTGAGGATACCAAGGCAGATATGGAGAAGGCCGCTGGAAGCCCCAGTAAATTAGCGGCGTATCGCCGTGAATATGAGAGCATGGAGATTGCGAAGGTCTATCTGAGGGACGGAAAGGGTGAGCCATTCAGCTATGACTTCGTCATTGAATCGGACGGCCGTCTCAAGATCCCTTACATGGTTCGCAGGGCCTGCGACGTGGGGGAGGCCATGATGGGAAAATATACGACCATTGAGACGGGGGCTCTGCCCGATAAGATTCGTGTGATTCCATCACAGAGTCGTGTCATTGGATTCGACTTTGTCATGAAGGAGCAGGATCACACGTTTGGCAATATGATTCAGACCTATTTGGAGCAGAATCACATCTTCGAGGGAGAGGAGAAGGCAGATGGGCCAGTGCGAATCACCTATGTCGGCTACGAAGTGCCACATCCTTTGCGTGATGAAATGGTGGTTCGCATTGGCACGGATTCAAAGGAGACTGCGCTCAGGGCCTTCGCCCAGGCCTGTGTGGGCTGTGTGCGTATCTTTCAGCAGATGCGCGAGGCCTGGGCCAAAGCCGTGCCAGATGCTGCGGCCGAAATTACCAAGAATGCCTTTACAAAGGCCCTTAAGAGCCAGGCAGCTACTCAGGAGGCCTTTACGGCCGCAGCAGCCAAGGCAACAAAGCAGCTCCAAGAGGAAGCGGCTACTAAGAAGGAGTTCTTGGCGGCTGCTGCTAAGGCAATCGCTGAGCCAAATACTGTGGTTCAGCCGGCAAATATAGCTAAACCAGTTGGTCTTCGCAGGAAAAAATCTACAGTATAATAGGTATCAAACAGATGGATCTTACAAAGATTATGCTTTTAAGCGTATTATTTATAATTCACTGGATAGCACTATTATATTTTTCATTCTATATTTTTTTTCGTAAAAATAAAACATGCGACATATTATATATAATTTCAGTATTTGGTGTATTCCTTCAGTGGATAATTTTAAATGAATGTATAATATCATATATTGAAAAATATATAATCGATAATACATATGTTGCTGGCTCAGAGCCAGCAATACATCCTAGTTATGGGCTCTTTACCTATAGTGATAGTGTAAATCTAGTTATTACGCTAATATTCTTTAGTTTTATTATGTATAATATTTATAAATTATATAGTATTTATAATTTCCCTTATCCAAAATTGTTTATAATATTTATTGTGCTATTAGTTGCTAGTCATATGTGTTCTTCACGAATTGTTAAAATATTAAGAGATGACATAAAAAAAGAAAAAGGGCACGAATAGGGGTATATAGATATTACATAGTCTTTGGATCTAATTCCTTACAAATTTGTTCTTCTGAATGAGTTTTACAATATTCTGTATTATCAATCGTTTTATTATTTGTCAATAACCATTCATCCGCGCCAAAAAATATTACATTATAATTCCCTTTTTTATCACCTTTTTGTAAATGATGTGCTTCATGATTCGTATATAACACTTTTTTAATATATTCAGTATTTAATATTCCATTATCATAGGGCCCTTTTGTAACCGAATATTCATACTCAAAATCATGCATCGCAGCATGCGTTTTGTTCCAAATGTACTCCCAGGCAAATGTTGTAATAAAAGAAATTATAAGTAGTGGTATAATAGATATATTATAACCACTTATATATTTAGCAATAAATCCAAATAATAAAAAGCCTAATAATAACGGTATGAATATATTCCATCCCATACGAAATTTAGCATCATTTGTATGATCTTCCTCTTTGTCATTTACAGTCATATCTACATTTACATTTACATGATGATCTATATGTGATTTACATGTTTCTTTGAAATAGGGTATTTTATCTATAATAGAATTAATAGTTTTATTCGTGGTACAGTGCAATATATATTTATGCACAGTCCATTCTAAAAAACTGCTAAGCATATATATTATAAATACAAAATTAGCTAATTTTGTATATGGTAGAATTACTTTTTTATAGGTAATTATAGCAGCGCATATACCTAATCCAATTATGAAAAGACTTGTATTTTTAAAGCTATTATATTTATCAACTGATAAATCTTCAGGATCAGTAACATATCTATAGACAGTTATTCCAAAAATTAGAATTAATGCTGTAAATAATGATAAATCATATTGTTTTGTATATGTATAAGTTAATCCAAATCCTATTACACCCATGACAAGATAGCCATTTATTAAAATATGTGGACTTATTTCACATACTATATATCTTCCAGCCACTAAAACTAAAAATAATAGCAAACCTATATATACTTTTTCAGTATCATTCATCTCTAAAATATAGATAGAATATTTTTAGCTCTGATACACCTTTTTAAGGTGTATTATTGCTAAAGTAGTCCCTCTGGGACTACTTTAGCTCTGATACACCTTAAAAAGGTGTATTATTGCTAAGATAGTTTCATTGAAACTATCTTAGCTCTGATGGATTCGAATCAAGTGTAATAGTCGCGGAAGCGGTAACCCGTTCACATACTGAACGGCTTCCTGCTTTCTTATAAAGAATCCCCGTGCCTTCAGATTCCCCAAAAAGTAGCTGTGGAGCGCGAATACATGTGTCTTCCACTGGGGCGGCAGATCTACGAACTTAATTGTATGTTTGATATGCGTGCATATATAATAATTGTAGAGCTGTTGCGTTAACAAACGCACTAATTGCTCTAGCTGGTCGATGAGCTCCTTTTCCTCTGGATAATAATACACATAGGTCTCCAGCATTTTTTGTTGGCGCAGCTTCAAGAATCGCACATCCAGTCGGGGGCTATCGCCTCTCAGTGTTCGCACCATGGTATAGGCGCTCGATCGCAAGCGATATCTACGACCCGTGCCATCCTTAACAACGATCCCCTGGTGTTGCCAACCATTCGTTTCAGCAAGGGATCTCGCCCAAGCATCTAGTGAAACACCAACAGGCTTATTGAGCGCTTCCAACACCCTATTCGTCATCGTCACACAACCGTCCAAATCCACGCAACCCGTATGAATAAGAATTGCCTTTGGTTCTGTTATGCGACTCACAAGCTTATGCTCGGGATGCTGAAGCAGTAGGGACACGAATAGGGATCCTGTTTCTGTGAGATATGTCTTTATTTTATCCAGCGTCATACCCGTATCCAATAATAGACTCTGGAAGGAGCGAGAGGAATAGAAGGTTCCGGTTGCATCCAGCTTGGATCGTGTGGCGAGGCGGACCTCCCCGTCCTTCAAAAACGCATTAATCATGACGCCCTCATAGAACTCCTCATAGGTAAAGGTGCCTGCCTCTTCAGGAATCTCCTCCGTTGCCTTGGGAGGGGCTATACAGACGGGGCGATTTGTGGTAGAATCCCAGACCACAGAACGGAACCAGTTAGTATGGGGAACATTGAAATTCGATGCACCCTTGTCATAGCGAATAAGGTATAGATTCGAACCAGAGTCAATCACACGAAGACGCCCCCCCTCATAACTTTCTAAAAACTGACGCAAAGATACCCACTCGGGCCTTTCTGCCACGAGCTCTTTAAAATATGAAATGTTAAATGACATTGATAGGTCTTATAGTCATAAATTGTTAGTGGGGCTTAAGTTGCTGAGTTATTTCACTGTAGCAACTAGAGGGATGAGCGATCAGGCTTCACCGGCGTCACAAAGTATAGAACAATTCTTAGGCGTCGATAATTCAAATCAGGCACCTTCGAATACTGAAGAGGTAAATGAGGTCGTAAACGAAGTTGTGAATGAGGGAGTGGAAGATCAAGAAGAGCAAGAACAACCAGAAGAACAAGCACAGGAAGGCCAGGATATTGAGGAGTATGTGGATGATGATGCGGTCGTATCCATTGAGAATGAAACCTATGATCGCGAAAAGGTTCTAGAACTCGGAGATCGCATTCTGATTGATTCCAAGGAGTATGGTCGCGTCTGGGGTTCCGTCTACTATCGCGACAACACCCTGCTCCGTCTAAAACCTGATTCCGCCGGCAATATTCTCTATGATTTTCCTCGACGCTATGATCCCGAGGAGCGCATTGATGAATTCGAAGAGAGCCTCGGCGTAGAAGCGAGCTATATTCTCAAGAAACGCAAATCAGAATATCCTGATTTCGTGAGACAACAGGACTTCCAGGTCGGTCAGACGTTGGCCGGCATTCTCCCTAATGGAAAGGCAGGGCCATTCTATAGAATCACAAAGGTCAATGAGGAGGAGGACCGAATTAAAATGGTAAATTTGGATGACGAGGAGGATAAGGTCACTCTCAAATTCAAGTTCCGCGGCATTCCACTTGATGCCCCCTTTCGCATTCTCAGAATTGCCGCCCCCCCTGGAACAGACCTGAAGGGCGAACAGGAGAAGGCTCTTGAAGCGGCTGCAGCTGCAGAAGGCGTTCCAGATGAAGTGTTCCAGGAGGAGGAAATCGAACAGAAAGGGGATGAGGAGGGGGATTCTGATCTCGAATTTCAACCTGATGAAGAATATGAGGTTATAGCGGAACGAAAAGTGGTGCTTCCTAAGCAAAGGGTTCTAAAGGCCGCAATCACCAGCCGCATCATTATTCCTGAGGCCCTTCAGAAGGCCGATGCCGTCAACGATTTTCTGAATATGATGGATATAACCTCGCAAAAAGACACAAAGGCCATCCGAGAATGCCGCGTTCTCGTGGAAACGCTCCAGGCAATGAAACGAGAAATAACGGATTATAATGAAGACGGAACAATCAAAGGTGTTAAAAGCCCCTCTGTCAATACGCTGCTTGAACTCCTTCAAAAGGTCGATGTTCCCATGGGCCGCGCCATTCTCGACATTGAGAAGCGGCTATATTGGCCATGGAATATCCAGCGATCATACGATGAGCCAGATGAAACGAACAACCAGAAGCAGCAGTATTTCATGGTGGAAGACGATATGACAAAACCCCTACTAACAATTGCCGATGCAACCGGCGCCTCAGCCGGTGTCAAGTCACCATTGGCAAGCGCCTACATAGATACAGGGGCCGGCTCTTCCAATCAAATCAAGCACTATGTGGACGAACAGATGCGCTATGAGCGTGAAGAGCGACCCTGGGTCCCTGGCACAGGCACGGGTCCAGAATTCCATGTGCGCAAGGATCAGCAGGTCTTTCGATCCGCTATTCCCGATCTGGAGGATCCCGATCTCGAAGGATATCAGCCATCGGGTCCAAGGGACAAGGAAACAGGCGAATTCCCCTTTCCCGATATTGGCGCCATCTCCTATGGTCTCGAAACAGCCCTGACAACCACGTATCGAAAGGGTCTTAGAAGCGAGAAGGTCCAGTTGCTACCCGATGAAGCGGCCCCCCTCAACTTCTACATGCTCTTCCCCAATCAAATGGCGCCCTACATTGGAACAAAGCGTTCGGGGTCATTAGCACTCGATGCCATGCGCGGCAAGGAGACCATGGCCTGGATGGATGCCATTCTGGCCCTCCTCGGCCAGATCCAGGAGGTCAATAAGACGACGCACATCGTGCTTCTCAAGGTTCAGGGGGGAAATCTGGCGGCGAACATCTCCCTGACGGACTATCTGAACGGACTTGTGCTCCCTGGAACGGGCATCGGCGACATGCTGATCGACCTGGGAAACTACGGATTCAATGATCTCGAATTTACGCCCGAAATCTATGTCATGCTCCAGTCAAAAATCGCGGTCTATCAGGCCCAAATTATCAATATGCTGAACGCATTGCGCGAATCCATTCCGCAGATTCCCCAACCGCGCCCAAATCCCATGCTACCAATCGAGACCACGAATATTCTCGACGCCTATATTCGTCAGGAGAGGATCCTCGTCAAATCTCTCAAGGAGTTTGAGGCGCAGAATCCCACCCTGAAAATGTCCGACGTCGCCCGTGTCGCACACTTCCTCAAATATTACAGTGACTACTGGCAGGCCACCGTCGGCCGCCAGGAAGCACTGCTGATCGAGGAGCGCAATCGCACCATTAAAACAGAACAACTCCAGCTCATCCAAGATGAGGAGACAATCAAGAGAAATAAGGCCGAACGCGGTCTCCCTCCTACACCAAATACTTGCGAGCACGTAGCAAAACTGACCGCTATTCGTCGTATTGATGACGAAAAGGAGCGCTACAAGGCATTGACGAAGTTCTTGGCACATTACCAGGGCGCCCGCCGCGAAGACAACTGGATCACTTGTAATGTGTGTCAAAAAGAACTCCTATGCGTTCATGAACGACTTCTCATTAAGGCCTTTCTCATGCCCCTTGAAAAAGAGCTTATCTTCAAGGATATCAACCTCCATTTCAGCGGCGGCGTCATGCAGGGCTATTACATCTGTCGATCCTGCGGCCAGCCCATTCAAGAAATCGGTTATGATACGAGCCTCGAATTCGATGATAAGACTGGCCGGCCCAAAATCGGCCGTTCCGTTCTACAAGGCGATGACAGCTTGACAGAGAATGATGTGGAACGCATCATGGCCCTTCCCATGAAAAAGGCAGAGGACTACGAGTTCGAAGGGGATAAGATGGCCTATTACAAAATCATTCGAGAACTCGCTGAGCGTGTAGGAATCTACATGGACCGAAAGGGCTATAAACGCGTAATTAAGAACGTGGAGAAGCTTCTCAGTCTGTATCCCAGCCAAGAAAAGTTCAATGCGCGTGAGAAGAAAATGAAAGATGCGGCAGAGAGTAAGGGGGAGAAATACAGGAAGCTCGATTACCACGTGGTTCTCTCTAAGACCACGATCAGTGCTGCTGCAATTCTCCTCTTATACGAGATCCAGTCGCACATACCAGACTACGTGCCTCACTATTCGTTGCCCGGCTGCGATGCGGGGTTCGGTGGCTTTCCTCTGGAGGAGGACAGGGAGAATAAACAGGGTCTGACCTATATGGCCTGTGCGATTGCTGTGATTAGCAAGAATGAGGATCCTTGGCTTTCGGCTGGTCTCTATAAGCCGGTCAAGGGCGGTGACAAGAGGGACCAGATAAAGAGCATTCTGGATGAAATGGAGGGACCTCTTGGCAATATCCAGCGATTCCTGTCCCTAGATCAGCAGCTCATTGATAAGCGTATCTGGAAAATGCAGCAGCTAGGCCCTTCACTATCGAGTAGACCCAAGGACGTCGTGCCGGCGTCTTTTCTGCCCGAATTGGTGCTTCCCACGGTCGCCGAAGCTGCTGGTGAATCCAAGGAGCTCCCCGATGCGCGTGCCGTTGCGCGCGCCTGGATTCGCAACGCCCACGAGGCCGCGCGCAAACACTCAAAACCCGTGCGCGGCAGCCCCTTCGCAGATATTACATGCTGTAAAATCCCTATCACAAATCCAGGTGCCTTCTGGAAAGACGATTTGAGCCCTGTGCCCCTTGGCGGCCGATCGCTAAGACCCCTTCAACGCGCCCCCTTTCAGCAGTTTCACTTTGTGGAGCGACCCAAGGATGTCCTCCTCGCGGAGATCCCTCAAGATCTGACCTATCGCCTCTATATGAGTGTCTGCTACAAAGGTGATCGTATTGGCCTGCCCCACGAACCCGGCTACACCAATCTCTGCCATTCGTGCGGCTTCCAGTTCCCCACCCATCCATCCATTGTGGACCCCGATGAGGCCAAGACCGCCATTCTAAAACAGGAAATCGACACGAGCATCGATAGTTTCCAGGATCTCCTGACAATCGTACACAATCACCATCAGGTGGCCCCTTATTCCCTCGGTGATGTGGAGGCCTGGCCGGCCACACTTGAGGCACTCCGCACAGTCTCCTATGAGCCCATTGAGCGCTGGTCGAGACGCTTCGGTAAAACGATCAAGGCTCTCAATGAACTCAAGTCGAAGAACATGGCGGATACGGCGAGTATTGCCTCCGCTATCGCCGAATTCAAACTCGATGAGGATGTCACCACCGTGGAGACCTTTGTGAAAGAGGTCTTCGGCAGTAAGGTGTCGAATCCGAAGGCCCTCCAGAAATACATCAGTATTCTGGAAACAATTGCTGCCCTCCCCTGGCATAATTTCGTTCAAGTCCTAGAAACCTATTTCCTCAAGGTCGGCAAGAATCTCCTATTCCGATTCGAATCCGCCCGTCTCAACACCTTTTCGAATGAAAAGCTCGCCCCCGATACGCTCGAGAAAATCAAGCAGGCCCTCAATGTGGATAACTCTGTTCTCAATGCCTTCTTTTTTGACTTTAATTCAAAGTCAAAGCGTGTGGCCCGCGCCAAGATGCGAAAGTTCGTTCTCCAACTCTCCGAGATCGTCCATTTCAAGAATCGCATTCGCCCCCTGTATTTTGTCGGCGGAGAAGACCAGACCTTTCAGTATCTCCAACGCGCCTTCTTCTATGGACCACTCGCAGAACTCTTTGATCCCAACATGACCGCCTTTGAAACGGAAATAGAGGATGACCTCCCAGGCTATGAATCCGAGGATGATGATGAAGAGGAGGAGGAGACGATTTCAAAGGCAGCCAAACGTGACTCTGCCCTCGGAGATGCCATAGACGAATCTACTACCTTCCTTGTCAAGATTATTGCCTCCACAATTACAAATTTCAATAACTATTCGATCAGCTATAATGACGATGAGCTCAAACAGATTTTAGCAGAGAGAGCTGAAAAGGAAAAACAAGGTATGCTTACATCTATTGAGGCCATGACGCCAGAAGAGTATCGTATCTATCAGCTCCAGATGAAGCTCAAAATAGGTCGTTTCGGCGTGAATGTCAAGAAGTCTATTATTGGATACAGCATAGAACAGATAGAGCTCGAGGCCCGTCTGAACGAGCAGGCCGGCATTACCACAAGTCTGTCCGGTCCCAATTTCATGGATAATATGAAACAAGAAGGATGGGAGGAAGAGGGTGGTGAAGAGGATGATGAGGACGCACGCAACGCCGCTGAAGCCTACGACTACGACGGTGCCCTAGAGGGTGCAGATGAGTTTGATGGTGAGGATGAGGGTTATTAGGATCGCAAGACAACACTATATTTTCTGCCGATTCAATAAGGTGTTCGATGACGCTACTCTTATACGCCGGCGTTCTGTACCTGGCAGGGGTCGCCTCGCTGCTTCTCCTCCAGCCCGCCCTCATGTTCCGAGCGGACGGGTCCTGGAAGGAGTTCGGCGTGGGGCGCGACCCCGCACATTATACATGGCTCCCGATCTGGCTCTTCGCCATCCTCTGGGCCATGCTGAGCTACATGATTGTCCTTCTGTTAGCAGGGGCCAATCTGCTCCCTGGCATCTCCACCGTCTCAGAAGGCGACTTAGAATCTTTAAGTCCTCGGAAGAAATCAAAGGTACTTTCGACCCTCCGAGAATCGGAACCTGGGTATTACGTGCTGGACGTGAATGCCTCGGGTTCCGTTCCTAAATATGTGTATTTGGGCCCGGCACCGCCCAATCTCATTTACAATGATGGGTCGAAGGGAGAACGAATAGGGCCTATTAGTGGTGAAAGCACTGACTAGGCAATAATCATAGTATCTATTTATTTGTGTATTAGACGCAAATAAATATATATGTATACTGCTATTTACAGGCAGCGATTGATAGATCCCAATAGACACTCCACATTCAGCTTCAGAACATTGAGATCATGAATACGATCGGGGTCCTGATACTCACCCATAAGGTGGCAAATTGTCTTATGAAGGTGCTCGACGTTCTTTTTGTAGGCGCTGATCTTGTAGTCGTAGCCCTTGGCCTTTGCCAAGATCATGTAGCCGAGCTTCTCAAACATGGCCTTGTGCCAGCAGTTGACGTGCTGCATGGTTGCCATGTGCATGGGTAGGTGCTTTTGCGACCGAGATGCCTTGCGTGTCTTACCTGCCATTCTGCTTATCCTCAGAAAATAAGCGCATGTAATAGGGGATCCATGAAAACACGAAAAGGTGGTAAACTATCTGTTCCGTTCAACTCAGGGCGCATTCCACTCGATCACGGCCACACACTGTATTTCGAGGAACATGGAAATCCCGAGGGCAAACCTGTGGTCTGGCTCCACGGGGGGCCAGGGGGCGGCATGAGTCGCGCATTGACACGTTTTTTCAATCTGCGTCGATGGCGTGTCATTCTCTACGACCAGCGCGGTTGCGGAAAATCCACACCATTTGGTGTAGAAAGTCTCGCGCATAATACAACCTGGGATCTCGTCGCGGACATCGAGACCCTTCGGAGCCATCTCCAGATCGAAAAATGGGTCGTGATCGGGGGCAGCTGGGGAACAACCCTGGCCCTTGCATACGCCGAAACACACCCTATTCATGTTATATCGATGCTTTTGCGGGGCGTATGCCTCATGGAGCCCTATGAATACCGATGGCTCTACGAGAATACTGGATCTGCCAATGTGTTTCCAGAACAATGGAATAAATTTGTAGAGCCATTACCTGTTTCTGTCAGAGAGAAGGGATATGGACCCATCATGAAGGCCTATCGAAAGTTGCTGACGAGCAAGAATGCGACAATTAGGCGGCGGGCTGCGAGCCATTGGTGGAACTGGGAGAGTTCCGTGAGCTTCTTGGAGCCACGACCCGATAGATCAACAGATCGACAGGCAGAGAGCCTTGGAATCATCGAGAACCATTATTTTACACATAATGCTTGGATAAAATCCGGGCAACTTCTGAAGAATGCTGCGAAGCTCAAGAATATTCCAATAACAATCATTCATGGCCGCTATGATCTTGTCTGCCCTGTTCGTTCTGCGATTGCGCTTCATAAGGCAGCACCTCATTCGAGACTTTTTATTGTTCCCCGATCCGGTCACGGAGCAGGGGAGCTTGGAACGAAGCGACTGATTAAGGAGAAGATTTCGGAATTGCTCTAGTCGAAACTTTTACAGACCGCAGTTTTTCCATTAACTGTCATTTGGCCGAATAAGATAGCCCAGAATAGCCAATAGCCTGCGGCAATAGCCTGGGATTCTGGTCTAAGAGTCTCTATCTGCTTGATATCAATAAGACCAATAGGGTAGCCTGGGGGAAATAGGCCAAATAGGGTTACCACGGGAGCTCGAAGCATGATTAATTCTCCAACTCCTAGGCCCACGAAGGCCCATATAATAATCTGCCAGCTCGTTTTCATAACACTGTCTATTTGGATCGACGAACATTCAGCATATTGGTTTATTATAGCGATTCCGGTAGATATAATATATAATATGAATGGAATACCGATCCAATAGACCATCGTATAATTTTTCCCCAACATACCCTTTGAATAGGATAGACCAAACATAATTAAAAAACCAAATAGGGCGGTTAATAATACTAATAATAGGCTTATACTACTTTTTGACATTGACGACGAGGATGCCATCTCTGTTTAGTGGTTCCATTAATTATCTCTTTTTTCCAGCAATCGGTTAGGGATGGAAGGGGATAATGAACGAGAAGGCGAGGATGAAATAGTTTTAAACCCTCAGGTGTCAAGTGCCACTCCTACGGATGATGCTGCTGCAGAGGCTGCTGATGCAGAGGCCGCAAGTAGCATTCTAGATACATTTACTCCCGTTCTGTCGGAGAGTAAAGAAGCTGAAGAGGATAGGGCGGTAGAGCAAGTTGCTGAAGAAATCGCCGAAGAGACCGAAGCAGATAGGGAATTGGCAGCTGCTGCCAACAAAGAACGGGCAAAGTATTTGCAGAGAGTCGCTAATTTCTATAAGGAGCGCAAGGCATATCATAGTGGTAAACGTAATACCACAAAGCCGCAACGTAAGGAGTTCTGGGAGATATTTAAGAAGGGTCAAAGTGATTCTAAGCTTGCGACAATTGAAAAGGATGGAACTCTTGTTCTGAAGAATAAGAATGGCGAGATTGTGGATACTATTGCGCCCCACACCTATGAGACTCCTGATGCGGATTATCATGAGGCCATTGAGAAGAAACGACTCAAAGAGATTAAGAAGACAGAAAAGGACTATGAGGATGCTATGACAGTTCTGCGAAACACGGATAGGAGTGATAGAGGGGAGTACAAGGAGGCCATGCGCCTAGTTGAGGTGGCCGATCTGAGACTTCAACAGGCCCGATTCCCCTATAAGCATGTATTTGTTGCCTGGCCGACGCTTATGAAGAATCTGGTGTTTGATCGGAGTGAGAGCAAACGATCCGCCTATTGTTTTGTGGGGGAGCCGATGACATTACAACAGCGTTATGCGATAGAAGTGGATGGGGTGACGGCCTTGAAGGCAAATGCGGAGGAGAGGAAAACTCGAATTCAGGATGTGGATATTATCCTCGTGGGATTTGCGGAGGGGCCGCATAAGTATTTAAGCAGCTGGTATATGCGAAAAATGGACTACAGGAAACGAACGTATATATGCGCGTATCAGGCAATTATGGCGGAAATGGCGCGCAAGTTCGATGATTATGCGCGGGTAGAGAGGATTCTTGGGGCCTCGGATCCTCAAGATATGACGATTACGTGGGATCAAGTGGAGGGCGCAACGGAGAAGAAGTGGAAGGAGAAGCTTGAGAAACTTATACGGAAGGTGAATCGTGCGAAATTTATGGGGAGCAAGAAAATGTCGGAGGCACTTTTGGCAACCGGAGAGAAACACATAGGATATATTCCCCCTGAAAACGTAAAGGATCACTTTCAGGGCATTGGGTATGGACTTGATGAGGATAAGGCCTATAAGCGAAGTAGTTGGCGGAAGCATGGAAATCGCTATGGAAAGGCTTTGGAACGTATACGTGATGAATTAACGGCCTCTTCTTCTACGTCAAGGACGAAGGAAGAAGAGGAAGAGGAGGAAGAGGAGGAGGATGAGGAGGAAGAAGAGGAGGAAGTAGACGCAGAGGAGGAGGAAGAGGCAGAAGAGGATGATGAGGATAAGGCGATCGATGAAGAGGAACAGGCTTCAAATGCCGAGAAGGAAGAGGAAGAGGTGTCAACAAATATAGAGGATGAGGATTTGGATGAGGAGGATTAAGTGGGGGATTAGTGTATTGCGTAGCAACACACCTCCCCTCCATTTCTATAATGAGGGGGGTATGGGGGGAGCTTTGCTCCCCCCACTTAATTCAAAGGATACGTCTTCAACTTCGCCTCATTTGCATCACAGCTCACCTCTTTACCCGCATATTGATAGCAAACACCATTCTTATCCTTATAGGTCAGTTTACCTGTGTTCTCGGGTGTCGGATATTTAAACACAATGGTTGCCTCAGGCTTCATAAAATAGATGCCAAAAATACCTAGAATGACGCCTGCTATAAACGGCAGTATCATAAAATGCTTAAACATGGTCCCTATTACTAGGCTATACTAAAATTTTCAATTAATTTTACTATAGATAAGTAGGGAAATGCTAACAGACATCTTAAAAAATAAGATGTTTAACGTTATATTCAGTTTTGCTCTGGGAATTGGCATCATTGCTATTCTCAGACCCATCTGTACTGGCGATAAGTGTAATTTAGTCAAGGCTCCTCCCCTGAAAGACTGGGACGGATACGTATATCGCATGGGTGCCAAGTGCTACGAATATAAATCGAATATCGTGGACTGCCCGTCCGATGGATTCGTAGAATCCTTCGCAAATCGCACATCGCGACTGGCAGATCCAGAATAATTTATCATTAGAAGCGAGAAATGTCAGCAGGCACCCTCCTATCTGATCTCGGATCGAGTCCCGGTGGCAATGATGGTGATGTCGTCCAGCGCATCCTGGCCGATTTAAACACCTCGGAGAGCAACTCCAATCCCGTGATGCAGCAGTCCATGCCCCCCCCGGCCGGTAATGGCCGCGTTATCTCCAGTCCCAATCCTAATACCACGTATCCTTTAGCAATGGACCCTTCTACGGCGAACGCACACATGATCGGCAAGGCCTATCCGACCGCCGGCGATTTCGCACAGATGATGAACCAGGGAAGTCCCTCCATGGAACAGGGGCAGCAATTTGCGGGCTTCCAGCAACAGCAATCTGCTCCTGTGCTTACGCAGATCGTCCAGGGGAAGGGCTGGTTCGCCGACTACGCACAACAGTTCCGACAGCCCCTCCTGGTTGCCATCATCTTCTTCGTTGTCAGTTTACCCGTCGTCAATGTGCTTCTGGGCCACTATATGCCATCTTTGCTGAGAGCGAGTGGTGATTTAACCACGGTTGGCCTACTCGCCAAGTCCTTGGGCGCTGGCCTCCTATTTTGGACCATTCTGAATGTTCTCGTTCCTTTAGTATCTAACTAAAATAGAGGAGGAATGCTTTCGACGAGTTTAACATATATCATTTCGATGATTGCGCTTATCAGCTATTTCGTATATATTATTGCGAGACACGGCACCATCGGATTCCTGTTTTCCGCCGCCATCTTCCTAATCATGTCTGCCTTTGTCGATCACATTGAGTATGTTACAATCGGCCTTCTCATTGTTGGTCTCACGCTCAGCATCTATTTACAGCAGAGCCAGAAGAAACAGGAAGGGTTTGAGGAAGAACAGAAAGAACAGAAAGAACAAGCACAACAGGCGGAAGAAGAGGTCGAAGAGGCAACTACTGCTGCGATTGAGCCTGCTGTTGAAACACCAGGGGTTGCTTCAAGTGATGAAACGAGCTCTTCCGAACCAGCCACAGAGACTGCTATGGATACACCCCCTGCACCTTCCAAATCAGCACCGGCGCCAGCGACTCCCCAGCCCGCAATGGATCCTACCGCAATTTCAAAGGGAATCCAGGATGCGATGGCAAAGCTCCAGACTACCGCTGAAAATGCCAAGGCTGTCGCCCAGCCCTCGTCAGCGTCCGCGGCGGCTTCCACTGAAAACTTCCAGGAGCCGAGCGCGGGTCTCTTTAAGCTCGGGGAGCTCCCGAGCGAGATGAAGAAGGGGCCCTTCGTAGACGTGGCTTCCACTATGACAAAGGCCATGAGTTCTCTTCAGCCCGATCAGATTGCGGCCATGACGCAGGAGAGTCAGTCGCTGCTCGATACGCAGAAGAATCTCATGAATATGCTCCAGTCCATGCGCCCCGTTCTCCAGGATGGCCGACAGCTCCTGGATACCTTTGGCAGCATTTTTGGCGGCCTGGGGTCCCTCGGTGGAACGAATATTGCGGGTGCCAAAGTGAATGGAACCGTATAATCACCTAGACAGCACAACTATGATAATAGCATAACACTATGCGTATTATCATAGATCTATTTAGAGGTGGGAATGCCAAGACGATGTCCGCCTGATACATTCTGTTTTTCAAGTGAATTTTTGATGATTATCATTGGAATTCTGCTTGTTATTATTGCGCTCGGATTTGCATTTCGATCGCAACCGACGCAGCCGATCATTATTAAGACGGATAGTGGTGTGCCGGCAATAACGACGGTTGATAATCGCATTACGAGACTGCCTCAGGCTGGGGATAGCAGATTTACGATGGCACCGCAACCGTTAAGGGACTGGATGGAGGGACCCGAGTATCCGCCGCGAGGGGGCATAGCGAGCATTCCGATCAATATTCCGACACAGGGACTCCCCGAGTCCTTTCAGATGACTGGAAATATTAATGTGGACGGAAAGATGCTGCCACTCTACGGCAGACGAACCATGAGAGGATCCTCCGATCGCTGGAACTACTATACGCGCACGGATACCTTTAATCCTGTGCCGATCCCGCTCCGTTACAAGAATAAGGATTGTATGGATGATATTGGTTGTCAGGAACTGTATTCGGGAGAACAGGTCTATCTGGATGGAACGGGGGAGGAGGGGAAGGTGAGGCTATTTCGGTATGATGGGCCGAAATACCTTGCCGGTCTTATCTAAGACCGGCAAGCTATTAAGGCACTTGCGCTCTCCGAGCGCTTGTGCCGAAATATGTTCCTGGCCTTATATAAGGCCAGGGACACTATTAAGGGATTCAATACCCTTTGGGTATTGAATCCCGAAATACGTTGCCGGTCTTATTTGAGGCCCTTGTGACACCATTCATTCTTAGAACAATCCAGGTCTTATCTAGAGATGCCCTCCATTCATAGTTTTCTGAATTTTGAAGGTCCATTGGATTCCATATTTAATGATTTTAGTGGTAATAATCGAGTGGTAAATGGCGCCCCCTTTAAAATTAACTTTGCTCCCCGATCCACTCCCTTAACAATGATTCGTAACTCTATTCAAGAAGACCCACAAAATACACTCCTATACAAAAATATAGTCTATACATTATTATCGGCACAAATATGTGCGCCACATTCTAAGGGTAGTTATAGTATCTTAGGACTTCAAGGACCAGGACAAATGCTGGGTAATAGTTCCTCTTCCTACTCTACTCAACCCTATTCAGAAGTCCCGACAATCATTTTCACATACATAAATCCCAGTTTTACTGGAGTCATAACCAGTCATATAAATGCTATTTTGAGTAACACTACTCCGCCAAAACCGATAGGTGAGACGCCGCTCATTATGCTGCTAATTGTCCCTATTTACGTAGGTGATGAACCTAGTGCAAATGCGCGGTATATATCACAATTTGCAAAATCTGGCATTTTAGATATTCAAGGCGCCTATCCGTCTATGAAAGATCTCTTAAAAGGCCAACAATCCTTTGGATATCCAGGAAGTCTTAATTTTATTTTGGAGAATTCCGTACTAAATGTTTTTACCAATTTTTATACCTTTCCGATGGGGATTGTAATAAATGAGTCGACATACAACGATCTAAAACCCCCCCAATTTGAAGACTTCACAATTGAGAACTTAGCGGTCGTTCAATCATATGAGACCGATGGAACTGCCAGAATAACACAAAACAAAATTACTGATATTCCTATTAATAATGTATCTATTGGATCTGATCTCTTGACATATATCCAGCGCTACACAAAAGATGTTACTCCCTCCAGTTTTGTAAATCCAAATTTAAAACCAGACCAATATCAGTGCTATCCCTTTAATGAACTTCAGAATATCGATCCTGACAGTGGAACCGTTATGAATTTGGGGGAGGCTATAAATGTCAATGCTACACAAAATAATAAGGTTGGATCAATGCTTGACTGGAAAACCATTGGTGGATTAGTGGGGGGGATCGGAGGCGTAATAGTTGCGTTTATATTGCTTGTTGGAATATTTTGGTTACTATCGTGGTTTTCTAGACCAATTCCTGTGACTGCTACTGCTACTGCTACTGCTTCTATTCCTGCCCCTCTCCCTGTCTAAATCACACATATTTAAATGTATAGAGTCTTTAGGGAAATGAAGACTCTATACTTGCTACTTCTACTGATCATCATTATAATTACGGTTCTCATTTGTCAGAAGATGCTCGATTCAAATGAGGGGTTTTTAGCAAAACCTAAACAGAAGAACTCTTCCTCTAACAATCAACAACAACCAAATACATGTCCTCATGGTTCCAATTCCTATACGGACCCCAAAACAGGCGCAATAAACTGTACCAAAGGGTCCGTTAAATTCAATCAACCATCAGAACCAGGATTCTGTACCTTGACGCCTGGAACAGGGCTTCCACCTTGTAGTGAATATATGGCGGAATACAATCGAACTATGGAAGCAAAGTTCTGTTTTCCGACCTTGCCTCGCTATTATGAAAATACTCAGAAATTAAAATCCAATTCCGGTTGTGCTTCCAATGTAAATGGCGACACAGCCACTCCTGGGCCAGGGGCAGATAGCTGTAAAATATATATAAAAGAACAAGATAATCTTACAAGGGAAGATAGCTGCTTTAATAAAAAGGCGGAATACAATTTTGCAAATAGCGCATTCTGTAAACAGAGTCAGTGTGCAACAGCCATTGTAACTTCTGGAAAAGCTCCTGCTATTATATCGAGTACATATACAGATCCTGGCTCAAATAGAATTATAACATGTTACGACAGGGAATCATTAATACGACGCGCAGAAGCAACATTTAAGGGCGAGCAATTACAAAATGAGATTAATCGAATTAAAAGCGGACAAGCACAGGAGGTATGTGGTTATGTGCCGCCTGCGCCTGTTTGTAATCCAGATAAGGCTGCGTATTATGTTGGATTAGTCGGAAACGGATATATACAACTATCACAAATCGTTATTAAAGATATGAATGGTATAAATGTTGCGCCGAAAGGTATAATTGAAGACAGATGGACCTCACCTGCCTATAATTCTGATACAAACCCACAAAATGCGATTGATGGTACAGAAGCAGTGCGAGCATATCCAAATATATATCATAGCACAGAGGATCCAGAAAACTCAGGAATAACTAACTTCGTAGTCACTTTAGAAAAACCTACCTGTATTTCTGAAATTATCATATATGGTCGTTCAGATTGCTGCGCTGATCGTCATAAAGACAAAAGGATTTCCATAGTTGGTAAGGACCGTTTTATATGGACTAGTCCACCAACAACAGACCAACTCGTTCAGTCCTTCAAAATTCCCGCCAGTCTTTGGAAGTAATCTATCCGCAACTAATAGAGGATGAGCGATTCGTGTCCCGAATCGGCCCCGCATTTGTGCGGCCCTGAAACAATTTCGCGCGGCCTCTGTGTCAAAAAAGCAAGTCGCTGTTCCAAACGCAAAACAAGGGGCGTCCGAACCTTTCCCAAGCCCCCTCTCAACGAAAAAGGCAAGAAATACGCCTACGTGGAGGACTATCTCGGCCGCCACTGCTATTTCACGGACAAAACGCTCAAGATCGACTACGACAAGTCCTTTGACGACGGTGAGCCTGTTCCCGCATCCTTTTCGTGTCTCACCTACAATATCTGGGGGCTCGCCAAGAAACCAGCGCTCAAGCATCTCTTTGAGCTCCGCCAGCCCCTGTTAGAACAGACGATCCGAGACACGGGTGCAGACCTCCTCTGTCTCCAGGAAATGAGCCGATTCGCCTACGAGCACTTAAAGGATCTGATCGGCGAATACGCCTTTGCGTCCGAGACGCCCTACCCTTTAAGCCCTCGGGACAGGGCAGTCGACACATATTTTCTATCAAAGTATCGGCCGAGTCGTGTGACCGTCTATGGTCTCCCTGGTGTTCTCGGGTATGAGAATGCGCTTCTGGTTGTCGAATTTCCGAATCTGGTTGTCTTCAATCTCTACAGTCAGGCGGGGAGCCGGCATAGTGTCGGCCAGGAACACAAGTGGATCCATTATTCGCGCTGCCGCTATGATATTCTCCAGACCATTCTCGATCTTGTCAAGAGTCGATACGCCGAGAAAAGTGTTCTCGTGTGCGGGGATTTCAACTTCGATCTGGATGGGGACAGGAATGAATGGCCCGAGGTGTTGATGCTGGAAGAATACAAGGCCTTCGGATTCCAGGATACCTTTCGCCGCGCCAATCCGAGTGACCCTGGACTCACGGAGGACACAGATCTCAACCCTATGCGTTGGAATCAGAAACTCGTGGAAAAACATTTGCGCTATGATGCAATTTTCTATCGACCGGCGCCGAGCTCTGTCTGGCGGATAAAGGACTCCAAGATTATCGGGACAGACTATGAATGTCTGGATGCCAAGAACAGTACGTGGTTCATCAAGCACATGTCCGAGGCGACGGAGGACGACCTGGAGCGCCTCACTCGTTGTGCGGGCCCAGGAAAATCCGCGAGTCTGTCGCCCCCTTCCAAGAGCGCGAGCAAGTCTATTCATGTTCCATCCAATGTCCTTGTTCCGATCAATCCTTCGGATCATTTTGGTGTTCTGACAACGTTCTCAAAACGGAGTTCAAAAAGTCAGAAAACTCGACGCAGAAGCAGAACAATCTAATTATTCTGCAGAGACAGAACAATCTAATTGTTCTGTAGATGTCAGTCATCGACCGATGGTTTAATTCAATTCATCTGAACATACGGAATCAAATATGTTTAGATGATTTGCACGGATATGTGCTGCCCCATGCCTCTACGGCCTATACCGGGCATATTATTTCCCATACACTCCAATTCAAGCCAACCAAGAAATTTACACGTGTCGCCATCCTATACTACCCCGCATCGAAAAAGGAAGATGTCGGGTCCTTCTACCACGAATACTATGTGCCGTGGCAATCACTCCTATTCGTCATATCCAATGTCTGGAAGCTGACCCATCCGATCACCTTTGAACCCTATAATATTCGCGATGGCCCCCCTGTCAAACGATTCGGGCGCAATACACTCGTAGTAGTGTCCGCCGATTTCTCCCATTTCCTCCCTTTCCAAGAGGCAATAGACAGAGAGAATATTGCCGCCCATGCGCTCACATTCAAGCAAACAGCCCCTGTATTCACGGATAGGGTCGTGGACGATCCCCGCACCTTCGATGCCCTATTCCGTTCTGTTCCGAAGAAATATACGCTCCAGTGGGTCGGCAGAACGCGCAGTCCTGGACTGAAGGGCGTCGGCTATCTGTCTTTTTTGCTGAGAGATCAACATACGGCCAATCAGCCAAACGGAATCTTCGTGACCTGTTTCGATCAGCAGATGCGTCCAAGAGAATGCCTTGGAGATTGGTCGTCTTATACGGCGGCAAAAGAACGGGCGCTCATTAAGCGGGTCCTTTCACTAGGTTCCACGACGAGCCGTCTCCAGGCCGGCCGCCATACTGATGTTCCAATTGCGTATTATACAGTGTCCTATCTATATAAGGACACGGGCGCCAAATTCATTCGGGGGTGGCACACCATCCTTAAAAATGCCACCTACCTATCCGATGTGTTCTTGGAACACACCTTTGAGAACGGACATTGGATCAATCGGGACAGTCAGTGGCAGGGCAATCAAGTCTTTCAGATGGCGGAGACAATTCAACAATTAAATGCAAAGGCAGGAGGACCAGCATCCTTCGCCCCTATTCAGCTCTTTTCCACACAGGTCAAACATGTTGTTATTTAGGCCAAATAGTTCCTGTAATAGGGCGCCGACTTCGCCCCATTCGGCACCGGCGTCAACGCCTTCTTTTCGTTCAGTTCGGGCGCCCCTAGAACCGCATCGAACTCATCCTCGCCTACATGAGGTCCGGGCAAATAGATGCTTTCGGAGGCTCTTGGTCTCTTAAATTCACGGACAGCCACCGTCTCCTGGGGCTTTCCCTCCTCCTCGACCGTCGACTCCGCAGGATCGGATGCCTCCTTGATCTCATTGAATTTCGTGCGGGCCTCGGAAACCTTGATGCGATTACGCTCCATGTAGAGCAGAGCTATCGCCATAAGGGCAGCCACTCCTACGAGGGGTCCCTGAGTAATAGCCAATAGAAGTCCCCCCACAAGCACAATATTCACAGCAACATTATCGAGGAGCTTCAAGGCCATCGGTGGAATAACAGGCGCAGCGAAGGCCACTGCGATCAGAGCGATCAACGAATAGGCCTCTTTTTTATAGGGGCTCAACTTCTCCAGATTTTTCAACATCCCTCTGTTCTAGCACTATAAATTTGATCGCCAGACCCCGTCCTTAGCAACTATCACATGTCAGACGATCTGAGTCGCCTCTTAACTGCGAAAGGCTATGCCGTGCGGAAGGATTCGCTGAGCGCCGAGCAAGTCGCCTTCTTGAAGGCCGAGCTCACAGTCAGCCCAAAGGTCCTCGAGAAGTTCAGCAAGGGCGTCAAGACCTTTCCCCTATGGCTCGAGTCGACCAAGTATTATTATCTGCCCCGTGTCTGGGCCGAAAAGCATTTTGGCCCACCGGAAGCGGATCGCATGAGTACGGGCCAGGATCTTCCATCCGCCATTACATTCAAAGGCACACCCTATCCGTATCAAGAGGAGATCATTGGCAGCTTCTTGAAGCAGGGCGGCAATGGACTCATCTGTGTTCCGTGTGGCAGAGGCAAGACCTTCATGGCCCTGGCGATTGCCATCCGACTACGAAAGCGTTTCCTGATTGTCGTAGACAAGGAATTCCTCATGAACCAATGGAAGGGTGAGATCGAGCGATATATTGAGGGAGCACGAATAGGTGTGATTCAGGGTCCGAAGGCCGAGATCGATCCTGCCGCCTTCGACATTACGATCGCCATGATTCAGACGGTCTGCCTCCACGACTACCCTATTGGTTCCTTCAACGGCTACGGATTCACCATCTTTGATGAGTGTCATCATTTGGGCGCCCAGCATTTCAGTGGGGTTCTGCGGAAGATTCAGACGCCTCATATGCTGGGGCTATCCGCCACGCCGAAGCGCGACGATGGGCTTACAAAGGTCTTCGAATACTACCTAGGACAGCCGGTCTATGAAGAGAAGGTGCGGGAGCCGGATCCCACAGTTGTTGTCAAGGCGCTCTGGTATCAGAACGAGGATCCGGCCTATGCAAATTCACCAGTGGATTGGCGAGGAGATCTTGTGACAGCGCGCCTCATGACGCAGGTGGTGAGCTGTGTGCCGAGGACGGCCGTTGTGATTGCCGAAGTGGCTGCCTTGGCCGCAGAGAAGCTACGGAAGATCCTCGTGCTCTCGGAACGGAGGGGGCACTTAGAGGCCATTGAGGCAGGATTACCTTCATCGATTGTCAAAGGCTATTATGTGGGAGGTATGAAACAGGCCGATCTCGACAGGAACGCCGAGACCTGCCAGGTGCTTTTGGCAACCTATGCGATGGCCTCGGAGGCCATGAATATTAAGGCGCTCAATGCGATGATTATGGCGAGCCCTCGAAAGAAGGTCGAGCAGAGCACGGGGCGCATTCTGCGCGTTTCAGCCGATAAGCGGGAGCTCCATCCACTAATAATTGATGTCATAGACCAACATGATACATATGTTCGTCAATGGTATTTGAGGGCACGATACTATAAAAAGTGCGCGTATACGATCGAGCATGTGAATAAGCCGAAGAAGGTGAAGGGCTCGGGCGAGGAAGCGCCGCCGAAGAATGAGGTCATTTCGGAGGAATGCCAGATTCTTCTGAAATGAAAAATTTGAAGATGGTGGATCTATTTTTAGAAACCAAACATGTCAGTAAAAGATTCAGTATCCTTTGAGGTGGTTGGTGATCGTAAGTTGAAGGTTCTGGGAATCTTGAAGCATGAGGATCATACCTATGATAGTCCGCCGGCGCCCTTTGTCAAGGATGAGATTATCACACTTGTAGTTGGACCGTATCCATTAACTGATTACCGGGATATAAGAGTGCATACCTATGTGGTTGAGAGGGCAAACGGCCAACAGGTATCGGGTATCCTTGATACCTTTACGTATGACTGTACGTTGGTGTGGAGAGTTAGTGTAGCAAATCCTATACTTGAGATTCTCTTTCCGAAGGCGGAAAGTAATGCGTCATCCCATTCTTGATGATTAAGAATTATATCATACTATGAAATAATTCTTAAGAATAAATACATTATTGATAGTCGCTGTAAAGCGACCATCCATCATTTAATTCCTAGACTTGGACGCAGAGTCCAAGTCTAATTTGTAGAAACACACGCAGGGTTGAAATGGCCGGCGGGGTATCCAACCTGCATCAGAATGCCAGGGTTATTCTGAACCTGGGGCATCAAGGGAAGATTAGAATAGCCGGCTGTAGGCGCATAGTAGGCCATCGAATCCACTTGGCCGACCACTACACCACCTTGTTGCCTAGTTGGCCTTTTTTTTTTGCCACCAGACTGTGATTTCTGTGATTTCTTACCAGATTTCTTTGTTCGCTTGTGAACGGGCATCCTCTTGCCCCCTGTCATGACCTGTGTAAGACCCGCCACCCCTGTTAAATTCGGATAGGTGGTGAGCTGTTGAAGCTTCATATCCGGATTGAGGGCATCTGTGGTTCCGCGTTCGCAGGGAACTACACCGTTCTGTGCATAGCCAGACATTCCCACGGCATTGGAGGGGCTCAAGACGAGAGCGTCGACATTAGGCTCCATTCCGTAGCGTCCACCTCGCTGTGCGGGGCCGACAATCGTATTTGGAGCTAGACCAGGTGTAGATCCCATTCCATAGGCAGCACTCATATTAGGCAGTGTAGCTCCCATTCCATAGCGTCCACCCGCCTGAGTAGGCGCATTTACATTGGCAGGCACTTGACCTTCCTGAAGGACAACCTGGGCGGGAGTTCCAGAGGAGGGACGACCGGGCATGGAGCCATCCGCAACGGCTACGCCAAGAACAGTTCCACCCTGCTGGTTTCTTCGTCGTCTGCGTCTACCGCCATTGATCGATGCGCCAGCATTTGTTGTGACAATGCCGCCGGAACCTAGCTGAGATCCGCCGCCGCTAAAAATTGTCGGAGAGAGCCCTGGAAGTCCCCCAGGAACTCGCAGCATGCCTATACTATCGAGAGTCCCAGGGCGTTGGGCGGTTCCCGCACAATCATAACCAGGTGGCCCATAAGGACTATGAACCTGTTGTCCCGGATAGATACTGAGATCGAGCGTCTCAGAATATCCAGCACCCCTTTGCGACTTATTGGATCTTTGCGACTTTCGGCTCCTCCTCTTCTGAACGCGAGCCCGTCTCTTTGTCGCACAGCGCTTGAGCTTTATCGACGAAAGCGCCTTCTTTATTGATTTCAAAATATTGACTTTCGCCATCCTCTACTTAGGGATACGAAAGAAGGAGGAGGCCGAAACGGGAACTTCGGAACCGAGGAGCTTGGTGATCTGATACTTGTTGAACTCCTCATTCCATACAACCTCCACCTTGGCAGAAGCGATTCCCCTTAATTGCTGGCTGAGCGCCATAGTAGACACAGCCGCAATACCAATGTGCTTGCCATCCCCCGATTCCAAAGTATACGCATCTGGGAGCCCAATGGCCGTATAGGGCTTAGCGAGAGCACAGATCTGAACTTGGACTTCGGGAGCTCTTCGGAGTGTCGGAGCCACATAGGTGCTCTCCTTCTTCGGAGTCACCGAATCCCACCAATAGAATCGCTGATTCCTGGCTCCATCGGGCTGAATAATCCAGGACAACGACGCATCATATTGGCTCGGCCAGTCCTCAATAGAAATAGGGTCGACTACACGGGTCTTCACGGCCAGAAGGGGCTGATCGGCCGGCAGCCTATTCCAGAAGGTCGATAGATGCGACCAACGACTCGAAAAGGTGTGGTGGGACCAGAGATCCTGACCCTCATATAATAGCAGATCCTCGATCTGGAGAACAGATTCCCCTTTCAGTAGATTTGCTAGGCACACAGTGGGACCGGTCTGACCGAATCCGGGAGGTAGAATCCAACGGAAGGTGATGCCCTCCTGGCGGCTCGGGTCCCACATACAGGGCGCAAATCCGTCAATGAAAATCAAGAAATTGGCGGGTCGGCGATCGAACTTCGGCCAGACAACGAGCTTTTCGCGTTCAAAAATCTGCTTTGCCCGGTGGCCGGGTAAATGGACTTCAAGGCGGCTCGTCAAGAACGGATAGCGTGTCATACACGTTTCTATCGCCTTGATGTGGTCTTCATCCAGGCGAGAGAAACGGGGAATGCGTCGATTACCCTCCCTATCAAAATTGGGTCTGGAGGTATGAATCGATGTTTGCATGAGATCTATATATAGAAGGTGCTTGGGCTTTATATTCGTGGATCTTAGTAGGATGTCAGCTGTACCACCGCCTACTACCGTGGCTAAAGTGAATAATAGTCAAAAACAGGGATTTATGAATAGTATATCTTCTTTTTTTAGCGGCATAAATCCATTCAAAGCAAAGGTGGTAGAATCAGCTTCTACAACACCTCAAACACCTCAAACACCTCAAATTCCTACCAAGCCAGAACCATCTATTGTTGGTGGCAGAAGACACCATAAGAAGCGCAAGTCGCGGCGCCGACACAAGAAGCATCGGCAGACAAGACGCCGCTACAATTTTGGAAGCATCTAAAAGCCAGGGTCCGCCCCCGTAATAATATGATTCCATTGTTTATAACATGCCTCTCGCGTCAAATACTTCTTAGCAAACTCATAGGCATTATTCGCGATTACAAGGGCCTCATCATAGTGTTCTAGACACCAGGTCGCCTTCTCAACTAGATCCGTCATATCACGATCAACAGGAATATAGTGAACCCAGGGCTTCAAGAACTCATAAAAATACTCCTTGTGGGGGCGATCTACAAGGATAAGGGGCCTACGAGTCCAGAGGAGGAATTTAACACGGCCAGAATAGCCATTGCCCTCCACATCGATCAATACACTGTATTTCTTAACTAATTCTGGAATTGTCATATATTGTCTATTATTGAGCTTCACACTATTGGGACTAGGAGACCAATTACCGCAGTCAAGTATATCAAGGACTTCTTGATGTTCGTCCCCTAACTGAAATAGGAGGCGCCTTCTAATATTCGTATTTATATTGCCGAGCCATCCCACCTTGTTTATTTCAAAGGGCTGACTACCAGCAGCACTGACTTCATCTATTAATTGGTTGTAGTCATTGATTCCCACCTGAGGCCACATATGAAAGTTGAAATCAGGAACCAATTTATTATAATTATTTTGCTTACTATACGTATATTCATCTAAGCTATTTTCATAATCACATGTGTATATTACTATCTCTGGAAAGTCAGGCCATTTGTATACAGCATCTGCCTCTTTGATTAACCAAATGGTTGATGGATTCCGAGTCTCATATCCAGCGACATCATTACATACAAGAACACCATTCTCTTTTTTAACGGTAAGTCTCCATATTTGCATGTGGATAATTATGTCTATAACTCAACAAATGTTTAGGTAATCAATTTAGAAGGCCGAAAAGGAGGTGTCATCGCCTATATCATTGGCATAAACACCATTATAGAACTCTCCACTGTTCTGAATAGTATCAAGGCCAAACTTCTGGAGATTCTGAGCTGAATTCTGCCCCGTGGGACCCGCGATACCGGCTTCCACGGCCAAGCCAACCTGATCGTTCGAAACAGCGGGCCTGAATGATCGTTCAGGATAGGTCATTTTTGGGGCAGCATTGGACTCCTCCTCATCCTCTGCTAAGGGGTCGCGAGGCGCCGGTCCCGCATGCATGACGACCTCCCCCCTGGGTGCCTCTTGACTGGGGGCATTTGGACCGGAAGCCGCAACTGTCTTAGGGGGTGAATAGGAGGTTGTCATGACCTCCACAGGTCCTCGCGCGAAATGTTCGAAATTCTCAATATTAGGTCCATAGATCTTGTCGCGCACGAGCATATAGAGGGCAAATCCGAGTATAATGGCGCTAATTAAGAATGCCAGCGACGAATAGTCCATCTATGGTTTATGAGTAAAGTTAATTCTTGAGCCAGCGCTCAACAATAGGCCATTCCACAGTCTCCGCCAACCAATGGACCCCCATCCAGCCGTCGCGCCAAAACCAGACACCCTGTCCGTCTTCTTTGAGAATTTTCATGGTCCCCTCCGTAGTCTCCAAGTAGGCTTGGCCGACCCAGTCTCTTGGTTTTAAAAGAGTCTGAATACATATTATTTCGGTTCCTGGAACGCAGTTCTGCCCGATAATTTCATAGCTGCGATCGCCCTCAATAAACCAGTCAGCACCCCCTATTCGTGTATAGGGACTGGATCGGGCATTCTTTTTGGCCCCCTCTTTGTTAAACCAATGGAACCACATCCTTAGAGAGTAATAGTGGTGATAGTTTAAGTGGGAGGCATTGGCAATTAAATTTGACGCCATTTAAGCATCAATAACCTACAAACCCATAGATGCCAACGCTCGTCACCACGGTCCTAACCTCCAAAGGGGAGACCCGAAAGGCGAACCTTTCCCTGGAAAAGGATGGAACACTCATAATCGACACCATTCAAAAATATATGCGAAAGAAGGAGCCTGTCGAACAGGTTGCGACCTTTGCAGCAACAAACGGCCTCCAATTGACGGCCTTTGGCTATTCAAAGGGCAAGGCCGGCACAAATAATACGTCTGAATTTCCAGCACAACTATCGAAACACCCCTTGTTCGGAGATGTATTGTTGATTGCTTATAAGAAGGGATCCAATTGGTCTAGACCAGAAGCATATTTGCCCGAATCCTGGATCGAACAGCTTGAACTCGGAGAGGAGGATGAAGAGGAAGAGGAGGAGACAGAGGAGGCCGAGGAAGAGGAGGAAGAGGATGAAGAGGAAAATGCTGATGAGGGTGATGAAGGGGATGAAGATATGGAAGAGGAACTGGAAGAGATGGAAGAGGAACCCATTGTTACGAAGCGAAAGAAGGTGATCTCTCTGAATCTCAAGATCGATGGAAATGCGTTCAAGAGTGAACTCAATATCGAAGCGGATCCCTCTACTCAACCATTTCGTATGGCATCTCTCAAGAAATTTGCCTTTCTAGAAGAACAGTTTGAGGAAACAGATATTCGCTCCTTGGAAAAGTCCCTACTCGTTCATGTATCCCAGCTTGCCAAAAAACACTATATTCCTAGGAACTGGGCGGCTATCCCCTTTCAAGAACTCTATAGAACCCAGCTCCGCACTCTGCTATGGAATATTCATCCCTCTTCCCCTGTAAAAAATCAGCGCCTACTTAGCCGGTGTTTAGAGGGAGAATTTCCATTAGATCATATTCCGACCATGACAGCATATGATATGTTTCCTGAAAGGTGGCAGGAACTCGCGGACAAGCAGCTTATTCGAGAACAGAAGATTCTAGAGGGAAATAAGCGACAGGCCACGGACGAATATAAGTGTAATCGTTGCCATAAGCGCGAGTGTTCGTATTATGAGATGCAGACGAGATCCGCTGATGAGCCTATGACGATCTTTATAACCTGTCTGAATTGCGGACAGAGGTGGCGACGCTAAGAGACTTGGACTCTTCGTCCAAGTCTCAGGGATAAAATGATGGATACCCTGGGAGCAAAGCTCCCAGGGTATCGATTATGTATTTACCCTTAGAATTACATGTAGATTACTAGACACCTCATATAGGTTTAAGGATAATGCGTAATCGATGGTCGCCCTTTAGGGCGACCATCTATCATTTTATCCCTAGACTTGGACGAAGAGTCCAAGTCTCCTATTTAGTCTTATTTTTCGTTAAATGCTCTGGATCAAATATCTTGCCCTCCAAACGTCTCATGATTCCTGGAACATTCGCTATAAATCCACCTATCATCTCAGGAAGAATAAACTGGAGCTGAAGGGTCAGCGTGGTAAAGAACTGAATAACCATCAGAATTTGCATAATAATGGGTTCCGATAAGAGCACGAATAGGGTGGAGGGTCTATCGAATGGAATGACCTTTTCCGATCGTTGAAACACATAGGAATACAAATTCTCACTAACCGCAAACATGTAATACTGATTTATGAGTGCGCTCATAAAACTGATTACATACAGCGTAATAACCTTGTTCCACGTATCCATCTTAATACCAATCCAACTCACTGTATTTTCAGGGGTTGTCCCGGGGCCAAAGTGTAGGAATTTATCTGTGAAGCCCCCCGACAAATCAATAAAAATTAGATAGGTCACCAAAAACGCCACTAAAATCGTAAACGCAACGAGCGGCCGAAACAGAAAGTCTAGAATATCCTTAAACATAGCACCTACTTATTCGCCAGATTATCTGGCGAATAAATAGGCAGATGAGTGGCAAAGTCCAGGAGCCGCTACCGAAACTATTTACACCTGTAGCACCATCTCTTCTACATGAGCGGCAGTTCAACCTGTTACTCCTAAAAATCGAAAAACAGCAGCCTAAATCTCCAAGGCGTCACTCATCCTCTGAAAAAAATACGAAAACGCAGTCCTTCCCTATTACAAGATTATAAGATCACTCAGACGCCAGTATTCAAAGGTTCCATTTGGTAAGGGTCGCTTGATAATAAACGGCAGCTTCTTCTGCGCCAGCTCTAAACGAGCAATATCTCGTACATCTGTTATGTTTTCTGGAATGGATATGAAGGGCCGCGCACCTTGACTAAGCTGATTGGCTCTTAAGCCAATGATCTTAGTCCGCTCATAAATATTAAGAAACGGATAGGTCTTGTGTTGAACGTCATAATTCACATTTTCCTTATTTCCGCTCGGCTGCGCATTCTTCAACGGAACTTTCTGTAGGACTGTTTCGATGTAGTCCACGATGAGCTCGGGATGATGTGCATAAAGTCTACGGAGTTCAGGCTTGATGCCCGGTATATCGATGGTCGTCAAGTCGATCTCATCCTGTTCGAATTCTGCCTCGAAATCTCCGCTCTCATTATCACTGTCACCATTCTCACTCATTCTCTATTAGTGTATTTGGTAAGAGTTTAAACCCTCAAATTTTTGTTTGCGTAATTGAGCGACAAAATTGATGTTTAAAATCCATGTCAAAAAATTTGAACCTAAACAAATCACAACATAAAGGTACATCTTTATGGCAACAGCTAAGCAATTATCCAGTTTAACAATGAACGCTACAGCATCTACAAGTAATGTATCCACAGTATCGGACGCCGCCGCATCTGACCCTATCGCAAAAGGCCTGACGGTCTATACGGAGTTCTCAGATATGGGACTTTCTGAGAATCTCGAGCGCGGAATCTACTCCTTCGGCTTTGAGAAGCCCTCCAAGATTCAACGGGTCGCCATTAAGCCCATGACCGAGGGTCATGATATGCTCGCCCAGAGCCAATCGGGAACCGGCAAGACCGGCACCTTCACCATCGGATCGATTCAGTGTGTAGATCCCACCATTCAGGCGCCCCAGGTGCTCGTCATCAGCCCTACACGAGAGCTCTCACAGCAGACCGAGAAGGTCGCTCGTGGCATTGGCTCCTTCCTCAAGCTCTCGGAACACCAGACGGGCATTAAGGTCCTCTGCGCGACCGGCGGCACTCCCGTCGACCACGACCTCAAGGCGCTCAGAGCCGGTGCACAATTCATCGTCGGCACACCGGGTCGCATCTTTGATCTCATTCGCAGGGATCGTGGCATGCGCCTCGATCAGCTCAAGTATCTCATTCTTGATGAGGCAGATGAGCTTCTTGCGGATCTCTTCGCGGATCAGATTGAGGCCATTCTCCAGACCGGCGCCTTTCCCAAGACTTGCCACCTCGCCATGTTCTCTGCGACCATGCCCGAGGAGGTTCTGGTCCTTGCGGATACCTACTTAAAGAGCCCTGTGAAAATCCTTCTTCCCGCAGAACAAATCAGCCTAGAGGGAATCAGCCAATATCATATCCCCTGCGAGAAGGACGAGTGGAAGTATGACACCTTGTGCGATCTCTACAAGCACATGGATGTGAATCAGGCCATCATCTTCGTCAATAAGAGGCAGACAGCCGAGAAGTTGACAAAGAGAATGACAGATGAGGGCTACACACTGGAGTGTATCCACGGTGATATGGAAGCTCCTGAGCGCAAGAAGCGCATGACAGACTTTCGCGCAGGTCTCGTGCGTATCCTCATTGCGACGGATATCATCTGTCGAGGCATTGATGTTCCCAGTGTGACGGTGGTTATCAACTATGAGATGCCGAGCAGCCGCGAGAACTACTTTCATCGTATTGGCCGCACGGGTCGTTATGGCAAGAAGGGCGCATCTATCAATCTCATCGGCGGCCCCGATGAGATGGCGATGATGAATGACATCGAGAAGCATTACTCGATCAAGATCCCTGAGCTCCCCAACGACCTATCCGTCCTTACAACTCTTTAAAACAATAAACCAACAAAACAACAAACCAATCCTTATTTTATTCGCGGATATCAATGCGACAAATAGGACAGGTCACACTGGACTGAAACCAGGTGTCGATACAGGACTGATGGAAGGTATGTCGACAGCAATTAATGCGGCGAAGGGATACATCTGCGCCCATATTTTCTTGGCAGATCGCGCATTCTTCATTGGAGGTGGCAGTTATAACGCTTGATGCATTGTTAATCTGATCGGCCGTCGGCGCTACTGGCACATCTGTCATATTGGCATAAGATGGATTGAGTGCTATATTTAAAAGACTTGCGATGCCGCTCATCCCCATTAAACTATCATTATCGTTAAATATTTCATCGGAAAAACTGAATTGCTGAACCGGTCGGCGAATAATGCGAGGCGGATAGTGGCTGTAGAGTCTGGAGGATCTTATAGGGGTGGTGATATGTTCTGTAGGTGAAACAATATTTTGTAGATTATTGATATATGTGTTTCTAGAAACGGCATTTCCAGAAACATCTGTTTGTCTTTGATTATTTTCGACGGGTATAGGTGTGGGGGTTATGACCTCATTGACTGGATTAGGATTAGGGGCAGGATTAGGAATAGGAGCTTGCACATAATGCGTATTATAGAGCTCCTGGCCTCGATCAAATGGATTGAGACGTTTGGCCTGATCCTGTATATATTTTAGCACATCCTGGACGGTTTGGAATCGCCCCGAATTGTAGAGAAGATCTGGAAAATAGGTATGAAGATCGTCCAAAAGTCCAACACGAAAAATTGAAGTGTTCGAACTCATTTGAAAATGGGTACTCTACTCGTAGTACACATACACTACTTAAGCTCCTTATCCAAAGTATATATAACCATGGAAACAACAGAAGAACCCGTTATATCCGAACCACCAAAACCGGTTCCCGATCCGAAGCACAAGGGCGTCGTGGGTCTCCAGAACATGGGGAACACCTGCTATGCCAACTCCTCCATTCAGCTCTTGAGGGCCGTCCCCGAATGGAACGCCTTTATTCTGCGCGAAGACCTGTCCTCCGCAATTATTGCCGACAAGGAGGACAAGACCTCCTCCGTCCTGCTCGCCTATCAGGATCTCGCCCAGAGCATGTGGTCGGCCCATCGCCCCGCCTATGTGCGCCCTCTCGGCTTCCTGAATGCCATTCGCGAAGTTGTCAAGGACACCGTCTATGAGAACTTCGGCCGACCCACCCAGAACGACAGCCACGAATACCTCGTCTGGCTTCTCGACAACTTCCATGAATCACTGAATGAGAAGCGTGGAACAGCGGCGCTTGCCCCTCCCCCCGATGTATCCGATAAGCCCATGACAGAACTTGGCCTAGATGGTTGGGCGGCCTTCACGCATCGCAACGTGAGCCCTGTCGTCGATCTCTTCTTCGGAATGATGCGAAAGACCATTGAGTGCGCCGAATGCCATGCGAAGAACTACAAATGGGAGACCTTCAATGTCTTCAAGATCCCCTGTAAGGGTGCCTCCTTCCAGGAGTGGTTCAAGTCCGAACTCTCGGTCACGGACATTGAGGGCCGCGAATGCGAGCCCTGTAAGAAGGCAGGAAAGGGCAAGCAGAACGCACATATGTATAGTCATGTGTGGCAACTCCCCTCAGCCCTATTCGTCGCTCTCAGACGCTTCGAGGCCGCCGATGGCCGCAAGAATCAGGTTGCTACGCCCTATGACGGTGCGCCGATCTCTTTCGCGGAGCACTTTGCACCCGAGTCCACGCATCCCTCGAAGGACTGGATCTATGAGTGCCGCGCAATTGCCGATCACCATGGAGGCCAGTATGGCGGCCACTATTCTGCGCAAATGGCGCACCCCGTCACCAATGATTGGTGGTGGATGGATGATGCTATGAGCCAGCCACTACCAGGACCACGATTCGGCGGATCAAATTATGTGCTGTATTTCAGGCGCAAGTTGATATAGACATGCGAACATAGAATGTTCTATTGTCTTTATTTTGTATAATATGCAGCCGTGAGATTTTTGAATCCCTCTCTTCTCCTCCTACACTAGAGATGTCGAAACGAGCCCTCTTGATCGGCATAAATTATATCGGAACGCCCAATCAACTTCAGGGCTGTATCTACGATATTATTGAGATGAAATCTCTGCTCGTGGATGCCTATGGGTTCGATCCAAATACGATCATCACCTTGAGGGACGATGATCCCGCGAATAAGCCCACAAGAGCCAGGATTCTTCAGGAGATCCAGGCCCTCGTCGCAAATGCCACGCCCAGCACAAATCTCTTTCTCCACTATTCGGGCCACGGCACCCAGATAATAGACAAGACCGGCACGGAAATCGACGGCCTCGATGAATGTATCGTTCCCTGCGACTATAATACAGCAGACTTCATAACGGACCAACAGATTAACAATCTTGTAAAAGGACTGAAAGGGGTTGGGATTGCGATCTTCGACACCTGTCGCTCAGGCACCATCATGGATCTCCCCTTCACGGGCATCGGTCAGGGTAGTCCCATTGAGGGATTCTACTGTTTCAGCGGCTGCCAGGACAACCAGGACGCCCAGGAAGAAATTACGAGCACTGTCGGCTCCAATACCGGTCTACCCCAGGGCGCCATGACGATGGCCTTTATTAGCACGGTCCGTTCCCTTAACTACTATCCGACCATTTCAACCCTCTATAATGCTATTCTCGCTAATCTCAGACAGGGTGGTTATTCCCAAGTGCCTCAACTAACTTCGACCGTTAGCACTGGGCCTAATACCCCCTTCCCCTTCGATTCCCCCAATCAGCAGCTCAGCGAACAACAGGCCCTCAATACAACCCTTCAGACCCAAATCCAGACGCTCCAGGCTCAAGTCCAAACCCTCGAACCCCAGGCGGCTCTTGTCCCGTCCCTCCAGGCCCAAATCCAATCCCTATCCGTCGTTCAACAGCAGTATATGGATTTGGTCGTAACTACCGCAACAAATGCGAGCACTATACGCACCTTACAGGCCCAGGTCCAAACCATTCCTGAGCTCCAGGAACAGGCCTCTCTGGTTCCTCAGCTACAGAATCAGGTGGCAATCATTCCTGGACTCCAGAATCAGATGAGTGCCATGATGTCACAACTGGTATCCCAGATCGCTTATCAGAAACAGATTCTCCAACTCCAGAATCAAAATGCGGTTCTAGAATACAATATGAAACAATTAGATGCAGAGATAGCGGCACTAAAAGAGGAGTTAGCAAAGAAATAATTACACATGTTGAATCTCCCCACCGTCCACAAATCGCACCTTGAACTCCTCGGCCAATTGTTGAACCCTGTTTTCCCGTGTTCCGAGGGAAAAGAGAGAATCTAATCCAATACATTCATGGCCCTGTTCGAGTCGCTTAAAAATATCGTGATAGGCCTCGACACCTGAGGGTCGAATGGCAATCCCGTTCAGAAAGCAGTAGATCGAGAGCCACTGATCGTCTACGTGGAGCGCACAGGGGGGCAAATGAAAGGCTGGCAGTGATCGATAGAGCGAGGCGTGGCCAAGATTTCCCACAAAACCATGTATGAGGCCGCCCGAGGTGTTGTCCTTGATAATCTCGAACCGGTTTTGATAGACGCATAGGGTGTCGATTCGCGATCGCATCTTCGCAATGAGATCGGGGGCATATTCCTGATCGTCATCGCAAAAAAAGATCCAGTCCTGTGGCGAAATGGCGCCTAAGGCTCCGACGTATTTCGTGGCGGGGCCCTTGTCTAAGCACAGGGAGATCGACACCCTATCCTTGTAAGGGGGCTCCAAGAAGAACTCGGGAACGGTAATCGATGTCTGAAATCGCTCATAGTAGTGCGCGAGATTGAGATATATGTGATCGACTTGGGGCAAAAGCGAATCGATGGCCGCCCTGCAACTGGTGCTAATACGGCTGGGAATGGTTGTTAGGGAGGCCACGATTCGAAAGAAGGAGGGCGGGACGCGAATAATGGAGTCGTCGTGGCCGCCGGCAAACCATTGGCAGTTCCAGCCGTCCAGTTCCAAACGGTGCCAAATATTGACCTCCCAGACCATTGTATTCGTGGCTTTCAGGTAGGTGGGGAATTTGGCACGGTATTCTTGGTAAAAGGACGTAAGGGATTCTCTGTCCCCGATAAAGAATCCGCCGCAGAATCTCCAATTTACCGCGGAAAAGAGCTGATCTTGATAGGCCCCTTTCGACCAGCAGCCTGGAAGGGCAAGAAAGTGATCTTTCAGACCTGTGACGGCCAACATTTTCAGATAGTTGAGAGACCGATCGAGTTCTCGGAACACATGGCAAATCGAAAAATCAATCCAGGCAAAGTGGCTCGATGCGAAGGGATCCAGATCCATGGCCCTCTTAACAAACTCAATCTTGGCGTTCATGAGAATCATGAAATTCAGAGTGTCGTGATAGTCCGTGTGATTCGCGGGCTGTTTCAGAGGCTGAGCCATCGCTTCGGAATAGGTTATGAGATCGGTTAGCTCGAGATATACATAGTGAATATTGGGCCGAATGGGGGCCAAATCGGCATATTTTTTGCTTAGAAATACAACCAGGGGTATGTCGGTCAAAGCTAGCTTCGTAAAATGCGTGAAACACGTGGCAACGGATTTGTCTTTGGAACGATCTTCGAAGAGGTCAAGAAAGGCAGTGACAAAGGTTGTCATTGCCTTAGTTAGGCACGATCATTTTAGGTCCTAACCTAAACTGATCGTTCTTTAATAGAATAATGGAACCAGAAGAATTCATATGTCCGATCACCCAGGTTACTATGGTGGACCCTGTTCTGGCATCGGATGGTAGAACCTATGAGCGTTCTGCGATTACAGAATGGCTGAGAACGCATTCCACGAGCCCGATCACGCGAGAGACGATGCACCAACAATCTTTGAGGCCAAATTACGCGCTGAAATCTATGATTGAAAAGCATAGAGCTCCTAAACCGAACCAGATTCAACAGGACCATTCTTATGCGATCAAGATATTTCAAGAAGATAATACATCCTATCAGTCATTGCCGGCAACACCACTTATTGTATCTCAGCCGACTCAACAAATCAATCAAACCAATCAAACAAAACAAAAAAAAATGCTGGCTATTTTGTTTTGTTCGGCAATTCTAATCATGGTGCTTGTGTTTATTTTGAGGACCGAGTAGTTCGACGTCTTTTGCGACGTGTTTTACGTCGCTTACCCCCTTCCCATACAGAATGTTTTGTTCTTATTCTCTCTAGTGCTTCAAGCAAATTATCATATTCAGTAGTATTTTCATCTGCTTTACGTTTTTGTAAAGCCTCTATTATATCATTAATCTTAGTATCATCACCTATCCGCAATCGTATAGTAGGATAACGATTATATAATGTAAGTATATATGCTGCTTCATTTAGCAATATTTTCTTATTTTTTAAATCTTCTATAAACTGCTCTCTATTACGTTCACGTGAATTTTGTATACTATATTCGGACGTCTTTGAGGGTGGTTTAAAAGATTTAATGGATGTAAAGACTTTTCTAGGGAGGGAAGACATAGCCTTTGCATTAGCAATAGCCTTTGCATTTGCATTAGCAATAGCCTTTGCATTTGCATTAGCAATAGCCCTTGCTATTTTTTGCGCAAGTGTTTCTTGCGCTAAAGCTACTGTCGCCCCTACAGGTAGGGCTGGCGCTGGAGCTAATGTCGCCCCTACAGACGCTGCTTTTACAGATGGTGCACCTACAAGTGGCTTTATTAGATGTAATTGTGATGATTCAAATCCAGGTGTATGAGATCTTTTATGAGATCTTCCTGACATTCCCTATAATTAACGCATATAATAACAAAAATAAATGCGATAATGTAGTCGGGCTAAGCCCGACTACCTCATCTTAACCTGGAGATGGACGCCGCGCGTCCATCTCCTACATGTACATCCCAGGAGGAGGCCCCCCATGGCTATCCTTCTTCTTCAGGAACAAGTCCACATGCTCCTTCTTGACTGTAAAGGGGAGCGCAAAGTCCTTGATGTGGAACGGCAACTCCTTGGCATTGTAGAGGCGCAGCATGTTGATCTTCTGTGCGATCTGCTCGATACAACGCTTGAGTTCCCTGACACCCGTCTCCTCCTTTGCGTATTCCTCGATGATGTAGGTCACCACATTCATTCCAAAGCCAACACGCTCCGTCAATGACACCTCCTTCAAGGCCGCCGGCAGCAGATAGTTCTCCGCAATCGTGGTCTTCTGCTTGATGTCATAGCCCTTGAGCTCGATCGTCATCAGACGATCCAGGAGCACCTTATCAATCTTCGTAATGTCATTCGCCGAGAAGACGAACATGACCTTCGACAGATCAATGGGAATACCCGTGAGATACTTGTCCTCAAAGCCCTCATTGGACGCAGGATCCGTCAAGTGGATCAGCATGTTCTGAACCTCCTCACCCTTGGGCGTTGCGGAGATCTTATCCACCTCATCAAAGAGGATCACTGTCGACATGGACTTGGACGCAATAAGCGAGTTCACGATCTTGCCGCAATGACTAGACTCATAGACAAGCTGATGACCCGTATACGTGGACGCATCCGAATCACCGCCCAAGGAGATGAACTGGAAAGGCAGACCAAGGGCCTTCGCAATGCCGTTCTTGATAATGCTCGTCTTACCAATGCCAGGAGGACCCACTAATAGGAGTGAGGTGCCCCTGGATCCGGGATTGGCGATCTTCGTCGTGATATACTGGAGAATCTGGAGCTTGGTATCATCCTGGCCGTAGACGGCCTCATTGAGCGTCTTCTGGGCGCCCTGCATGAACTTGGCACAGGCCTCCGAGCCATCCTCGAGCTTGATGGGAATCTCCCTGTGGATTCCGAAGGGAACGGCAACGACCTTGTCGAGCCAGTTGCGGAGCTTGAAGTATTCACCCGTAGAGGGATCCAGACTCTGGAGGGAATTATACTTGGCAAGAATGAGCGCCTGATTCTCGGGCGCCAACTTGAGGGTCAGGATGCGAAGCATGAGATTCACACCCGTATCCGTGCTCGTGGGACGCTTCTCCAGGGCGAGCAGCAGCTCCTGCTGCTTGGGCTCCGTCAAGGCCTTGAACTGATCGATCTGCGTATCGATCGTATTGTCTTCAATGGGGGCAGTGACAAGCTTGACAAACTTCTTGACGCTTGCGGATTCCTTCTTCATGTTGTGGCGCTGAGGAACCATGGGATCTGCACCATCATCGCCGACACCGAAGGAGAAGACGATGTTGGCTCCGCTGCCCTTCTCTTCCTCTTCACCGTCATAGTCCTCATCTTCCTCCTCATCGGATCCCTCGAATTCCTCGAAATCATTCTCCTCCTCATCATCGGTATCCTCTGATCCGAGGGTCTCGCCGTCCTCATCATCATCCTCCTCTTCCGACTCCGATTCAGATTCCGACTCGACCACTCGACGCTTGTTGCTCTTCCCCTTGGTCTTGATGGGGGCCTTGGCAACAGGTTCAGCATGACGCTTCTTGAGAAGGGGGCGACGCTTGACCTCCGGCTTCTTGGAGCCTCGCCTCTTCACCGGGACGTCTACAGCCGACTCATCGGAATCAGTTTCAGAAGAATATGCGATCAGCCCGCGAATATTTCCGTGGCTATCTACGGAACTATCGTCATCCTCATCATCGCGACGGCCGCCAGCGCGCTTCTTCTGGGGTTCGGGCTTCTTCTTCTTGTCATCCTCCTTTGCCTTGCGGACCATTCTATGATGATTCTTCATTTTAGAATATGGATATATCACAGAGTCTCTTTACCGTGATATATCCATTTTATGCCGTCAATTTTTTTATACTAGATTTTATATTACCTATTTGCGTCCACGTCTGCGGGTAAGACGCTTAGCAAGTCCCCTAGGAACTAGTTCGCGTATTGTATTATCCGCGCGCTGAGAGACCTTCTTTCCAACCGTATTGATACCTTCCAATCCAGTGTGAACAACCTTGCCGACTGTATTCGTCGTAGCGGTAGCAGCATTGTCTACAGCATGAATTGCTTGACTGATCGGGTTGTAGATGTAGCCGACGATGCCTTTACGGCCTTTGCTGCCCTTCTTACCTTTACGCACCGTCTTATTTCCTCGTCGAGCCATTCTACTAATAATCCATAAAAATAACGCACAACTCAGAAACCGTTGATATTATCAACAATATTCATGAGCGTGAATCGGCTGCGGCTAGTTATGCCAAGAAGTGCCGCATCCTTGCGACTAAGAGGGGTCAACGTTCCTACAAAGCGTTCTTTGAGCGCCAAACGAAGAGAGGATGCCAAAGGCGTCTTACCTTCCTTCACAGAGGCTATGATCTGCTGAAGACAGATCACATACTCTTCTAGAACAGGCTTGCCCTTCTCATTGGGGCTCATTCGTTCAATATTTCCGATAATAGATGCTAGGGTGGATACAAAGAGATCGGCTTCGAGCACGTTGTATTTCATAAGTTCACCGAGGAACTGTGCGTAGCCGCGACGATAGGCCTTGTCCGTATTGGACGCGAGCAGCTCCGTATAACTGCTTCCCGCCTCCAGTTCGGAGATATCATCGAAGATGGCGCCGAACTCACGGTATTTGGCGATCATCTCCGATAACAACACTGCATATTTGCCGGTGAGTTCGCACAGGAGCTGGGCGTAATAAGGACAGAAGGTCTCCTCACGCGTGGCCTTCTTGAAGACAAAGGACATGAAATCCTTCAGGAAATGCGTCTTGCCAGAGTCGAGGATCTGACACAAGAAGTTGAAGATTTCCGTATAGTTTTTGGGGCTGAATTTATTGAGTTTATCCTGAATCAGCAGAAGAACAGCGTCGTCCGCTTCATCGGCCTTCTTGAACCGACTAATATACTTTGGGGGACCTGTATGAAGCATAGGTGTAGCAGTTGGTGCACCAGCACCAACACCAGCACCACGAAACTTGTGGAATGTCCTTCCGCCACTACTGCTGTTCGATCCCCCACCACCACTGCGCCAATCAACCCGTTTCCAACTTTGCGTTTCTGCCGCTTTTGATAGGGCATCGATCACCATCTGTATCGAGCGACTGACACTCGGAGATACAGAGGGCTCACGCAACTCAGATTGGAGGGAGAGGATAGCGTCAATTCGTGACATGGTTATATTAATATGGATATATTTAAGTCGCTTGCTGTGTCGCAACAAATTCTGAGGGACCACTACCTTCAATTTTTATTTGTGCCAAAACATCCTCACTTTTTACCACAACATCCACAGATGGACCTTCCCAGAATTCAAGACGCCGTTCATATTCCTTCTCTGGCCGACTACCTCCAGATTCAGACAAAGGCAGGCGCAGCAGCACTTCAGGAAAAGACAGCCCTGTGGTCCTCGAATCGAAAGACACTCGAACTCAAATCGCAACAGTTCCATACGCTCCAGCATGCCCTTCAGACCAAGCCCCTTCTCAAAGCCACCCTGCTCCATTCATTCTCAGAACTCAAAGCACTGGAGCCCGAACTGGAGGCCCTGACGGCAACTGCCTCCGACTTGGAAACAGAGGCATTCAATGAACTCCTGTTCTTGAAGGACTGGTCACAGCCCCTGAACTTTGTGCCCTTCCTCCTCGTTCTATGGTCCGCCCTCCGTGTCTACGTATTTCCCGGAATGGCCCTCCTCATGCCGGTCGTCATGGTGGTTCTCCCGTTTATCATGATCCGCTTCATCTTCAACCTCCCCATCACTATCAGTCGTTACATGGGCCTGCTATCCGCCATGTTCTCGGGGCAGATTACGGCTCTCTTTGATCCAAAGGCGGCAGCCGAAGAGAAACCAGCCCCCTCCTTCGATATTACGCAGCTCTTTAAAACGGGCCTCCTCGTCGGAACCATCGTGCAGAGCTTCCTCCAACCCTATTGGTCGTTCAAACATCTCTACGCTATCGATACCATTATTCAGACTAAAGCGACAGCCCTAACCACCTTCAATACCCTCTATGCAACAGTCAAACAAACCCTTGAGGATCACGGATTTAAGATGGCAAAATCGCCCTTTGCGCCAGGGACCACGGATAGTCGGCAACTAGTGGCCTTCGCCCATCTCCATCCGACCTTTCTGAAATATGCGCTTCAACGTCTGGGCGCCATCGAGGCTCTCTTTGCGCTTGCCAATGAGACCGATCTGACGCCCGTTACATGGGTCTCGGGTCCCCCCTCCATGAAACTCCAGAGCGCCTTTGATTATCGCGTAACCAGCGGCCGCGTCTCCTTCAATCTCGATCTCAATCAAGCCACCGCCCATGGGCTTCTCACAGGTCCCAATCGCGGCGGCAAATCCACCACTCTAAGGGCCCTAGTAGCAACGCAGCTTCTAGCACACACCTATGGCTGCGCCTTCGCCGAACAGGCAACCCTGACCCCCTTTCATAAACTCTATGTCTGCCTGACGCCTGAGGATCTTCCAGGGAAGAAGTCGCGCTTTGAACGCGAAATTGAGTTTACGGCACATACGCTCCAGTCCAAGACCGAGGACGAATATTCGCTGGTCCTCCTGGACGAACTCTATCATTCTACGAATCCCCCTGATGCCGAGAAGGCCTGTGCGATCTACACGGCGCAGCTGTGGGCTCAGCCGAATACCCTCTCGATTATCAGCACCCACCTCTTTGATTTCGTGGATAGAGCCCCTGACACTATTCAACGCCTATGTTGCCCGGCCACAGCAGACGCAAACGAGAATGTCACATACACCTATCAGTTGGCAAAGGGGATCTGTAAGGTCAGTTCGGTCAAGGAATTACTGATAGAGAATAAACTGGTGTCCGTCTAGCGTGTCCGTTCTTAGAAACAAAATATCTGAGGACCGGCAGAACACATGGCCGGCTTAAACGATACATTGACACTTGGTCTCATCCTTGTGCTCCTATTTGGTGCCGCCTGTCTCTATCTCTACACCCGAGTTCAGCAGTGCGAGCAGAAGCTCAATCTCGTGGAGTCCATTTTGCTGGATATCAAGATGAGCGCAGAACTCCAGGGCTATCCTTCCGCCCCTGAACCTCGACAAACAGCTGCGAGACCCCCTTCTCCTAAAGTCACTCAAATGGAGGAAGCAGAAAGTGACGATGAAAATAACAATAACAGTAGCAGTCCCTTCACCTCCTTGGACGAACAGGAGTTGTATCAGGGTGCCTTGGCAGAGGCCCTCGAGAGTGACGAAATCGAAGAGATTGTTCCCGAGACCTCCTCTACGGTACTGCCAAAGGTTAACACCAACTATGAGTCCATGACCCTCGCAGAACTCAAGGTGCTTGCCAAGCAGCGCGGCATCACCGGTTCTAGTTCCATGAAACGTAGCCAGATTCTGGATGCTCTCAAGCCCAAGGCCCCTCCTGCCGATGGCGGTATTCTGTCCGCCCTAGCAGAACAGGGCTCTCCCGTTGAATCTAATTAAACGAACAATATCAAAATAATATACAGGGAACTTACAGGATGGATCTGAACGGGTTCAATAAAGTCACATTGCCTAATTTTTTCAAATTGCCGCCTACTGGAACAGAATACAAGGAGGCCAAGCGCATGGAGGTCGGCAAGACCTTAGAGCCGGCCCAAGATAGTCGCTACCCGGCCTATGCTGGCGTCATGCAGGACGGGCATTTTGTAACGGACTACAGGCCCCATTGTAATTACAATCTTCCCCCTGGCACACAGTTCACAACGAAGCAATGGATGGTCCACCACACGGATTCCATCATCAACCTCTCGAGGAAGCGCATGTCTGAGTGGTCGGGCTCCTCTCTTCCCATCCCTATGCTGGCACCTCCGCCAGCAGTCCTGGCCTATTCGAGCCCATTCGAAAATGAACTGCTGAATACAAACTACAAGGGTGGACTTGGCACCGAGCGAACGGACGCCGCTGCTGTTCCCCTCTTCGGCACCTATGTTCTTCCTCCCACGGCCGCAGAAAGTCGCGGCAATATCAAGAATATCAGCCTAACACAGCATGGCTCTGGGGGACGCAACACTCGCAGGGGGGCAAATGCTTATATTCCAGCGTAAGTATAGGGTATGCTAGATTTGTTAGACATATTAACGAAGCTTCGAGAAAACGTGAGTTTTTATTTCCTCAATATGTCACTTCTTATAGCAAATGTGCTCGTTGGATTCCATACACAATACTATAGCATTATGTTCTGTTCTCTCGCTGCCATTACGGCATGCACGTATTTATATGACGCGAATCATGCGACCATCAATATGCAGTTAATGGATAGCATTGTTATTGCGGCCATTCTGACGCCGACCGCCTTTCTCTGGTTCCAGCACGGCCATCCTATGCGTGTCTATGCTGGCTTTATACTCTTGTGGGCGCTCGGTTTATATATAGCCAATAAACTGATAGGCGTGAACGCGATTGTCACATATTTTACAGAGGGTGCTGTCAGGGTCATTCCTGCTATCAACCGACCCGTCAGTCTTTTTAATACCATCCTCGCCTACTTGGCATCATTCGGTCATTTCGTATTTAATATCGAATGGGCCATGCTGGTTCTACTTTAGAGCGTAGCTCTAAAGTAAAAGACCTTTCTCCCTGAAAGTATACTTTTAGGGAGAAACTGGTACTGCTGTAGAGCATAGCTCTACAGCGCTTCTAATATTACGCAGTGCGTTAGAACAACCTAAGTAATAAATCCTTATCAAACACAAGAATGATAATTCTCGCGTTCGATATCGGCATCAAGAACCTCGCCTTCTGCGTCTACGATGCCTCCTCCAACACGGTCCTTGCCCTCGAGAACTGTAATCTGATCGCCGACCAACAGGAAGAACAGGCCACCTGTTCCAAGTGTAAATCCAAGGCAACCTATCAGTCATCTCTAGGTCCCACCTGTAAGCGCCACATCCCCTCGACCCATCCCATCGCCTTCGAATCAAAGAAGATCGCCATGAAGGACTTAAAGGATGCCTTGAAGGCCAAGGACTTAAAGAGCGGAGGGACGAAGGAGGAACTCCTCGAACGACTGAAAGGTGTGTGCTCGGTTCCCCTCATTAAGCCGAAGATTGTCAAGGCCGCCGAGCAGAGTCTCGCAGATCTCCATGATGCGTTGCGGGCCTTTGTGGCCGCGAAATGGACTTCGGTGGCCGCCTTTAAGTCCTCGGACCAGGTGCTCCTGGAGAACCAGCCGGCCTTCAAGAATCCGCACATGAAGTCCGTTCAGGTGCTGCTGTTTGCGGTGCTTCGAGATGCTTTTTTGCGGGAAGGGCTGCGACCTAGTTTTCATCTGGTTCACGCGAAGAAGAAGGTGGAGGGGGCGGAGGCGGGGGATGCTGGCTATGCTGAGCGCAAGAAGGGCTCCGAGGATCGTTTGGAGGAGCTTTATCGCACAGGTGCTGTCAAGGATACCGGCGGCATCCTGGAGGCCTGGAGGGGGGCCAAGAAACGCTCCGATATGAGCGATGCTTTGTGTATGTGTGTGGACGCGTCAAGAACGAAGCTTAAATAATCCAGGGGCTTTCAGGATATGAACGAGCCCATCACGATTCATGATATGCAATCGTTCGCTGAGAGCTTGATAGAGCCGAGCTTCAGCAGCGATGTTGGCAACGTCATCGATCTTGGTACCGATGGAGGCAGCCTAGGGGATGACCTCGGTTTTGGATTATTGACGAACAGCAAGGCCATGAATGGCGGCTCTAAGACCGTATCCGTGAATACTGGTGGCAGCAACAGTAGCAGTAGCAGTAGCAGCAGTTCGGGGCCCGATATTACAATTGGCCCTCTGGAGGCACTGGATGGCACGGCGTTTGATATCCCTATGAGTTCCGATATTCCTGAAGTCAGTGTGCATCGAACGGAATCTGCGCCATCCTATGCTGATAATTCCCAGACGGCCACAGGTCCCGGCGTCACTTTGTCCTCTCCTTTGAGGCGTCTGTCTCCTGAGGAGGAGCGCAAGGAGAAGGCGGATCTGATTAACAAGCTGGCTCGCCTGGAGTCCAAGGGATTCACGATCTCCAAGCGCTTCACTATGGATAATAGCCTTGATGAGATCAAGATGGAATTTGAGAGGTTAATGGACGCACGAAACCTCGAGGGATCCATCAAGTTCCAGCGTCAGATGATGATGGGGCTTGTGACGGGCATGGAGCTCATGAATAATAAGTTCAATCCGTTTGACTGGCAGCTCGATGGATGGTCTGAATCGGTCCATGAGAATGTTGAGGACTATGATGAGGTCTTTGAGGAGCTCTATGACAAGTATAAGGGCAAGGGCAATATGCCCCCTGAGGCGAGACTGCTGTTTATGATGGTCGGATCGGGGTTCATGTTTCACATGAGTAATTCGTTCTTCAAATCCAAGATTGGAAATATGTCAATGGATGATATTCTGAGGAACAATCCGGGTCTTGCCAAGCAGATGGCGGCAGCGGCGGCCCAGGCAGCGGGCCCGGGTTTTGGTAATTTCATGGGGGCTGCTATGGGTGTTCCTCAGGGCATGCCGCCTGGCATGGCGCCCCCTATGGCACCTGGCATGGCAAATCAGACGGGATCCTTCTATCAGGCCCCTAATTCCCCGATGCCGATGGCGCAGCAACAGGCGCCTCCTATGCAGCGTCGTGAGATGAGACCCCCGAGTGGTGTGGACGATATTTTGAATACGTTTAAGGAGGTACGAGAGGCGGAAACGAACTCGCATCCCATTTTTAGTCCGATGCCGTCGGCGCCGCTGAGGCCTGAGCCGCCGGCCATGAATGGATCGGGGGCTAGGGCAGCTCTTTCGGAGATCCAGAGCATCCATAGTGAGGAGATTCAGTCGCAGGCGGGATCTGTGGCGACTACGCGAACAAGTGGGGGAAGGAAGCGAAAGGCCCAGCTGCCGTCGGGAAACACGATGAGCTTGAACGTATAGGTAAGTCCCGTCTTACATACGGGTAAGACCCGTCTTACATACGGGATAGACTCCCCCCAAGGGGGGAGGCGTATTTTGAATATTTATTATTAAATTATTCATAGAATGATTTAATAATATATGTGATATCCTGAAAATGCCTCCCCCCAAGGGGGGAGGCTATCCCGTATGTAAGACGGGACTTACAAGGACTCTAAATACGTATCCAGGGCGCAAATATCGCACGCCTTCATCTTCTTAGCCCGTGTCTGTCTCTTGAGCGACTTGAGAATGTCTTTTGCCGCCTTATCCGCAATGTGGCGGCTAAGGTGAATATGATGCTTTACACTCAGCTCATATCCGTGGCTTCTTAATTGCGCCAAATGGGGCAATCCTGTCTTAGGAACTTTCAGAGGATATTGACGAGCCAAGAGCCTATGTTCCTCTTCTACGCGTTTCTTCTCATTGATAAGTCGCATAACTTTTTCCTTATTCCTATCCTTTTGCACCATCATGGATTGTTTGTGCCTAGTCGCGCCGACCTTCTTATCGCGTTCCAAATTCTTGAGGCGCTTTATCAAGGATCGTTCATTCGCGGAGTTTGGAGAGTTAGACGCAGAATTAGCAGCATCATGGACGATCGATTGATGAACTTTTGTTAATCTTTTCAGACCCGCCGCTGATGCCAGGCGCCTATAAGCTCTCTCGCGTTCTGCACTCGAAGAAAGGCTTGTCGAATTAGGGGAGTATCTTGGCGCTTTTCGTGTAGCAACTAGTTTTACTGACTTCACTACTTTTTTAGTAGGTTTGGGTGAAAAGGGCGGTGGAACAACTATTTTTCGGATAGGTGGTTTGGGAGAAAAGAGGCTTTCTGTGGGGGGTTTGGGACGCATAGTGGAAACGAAGGCAGCTGGAGGGGGCACATTAATCACATCTGCTACAACTTCCTCAACAATAGGGGGTGGGCTCGCAGAGTTAGCGGGCTTACGCGTGGGGCCTCCCATAATTTTAATATCATTAAAGAATGAGCGATTTGTCCCAGAACTATTACCAGAACCAGAACCAGATTCTGGATCAGACATCTCTAATTATGCAAGTAAAAACTATACCAATTCAAAATACTTTGTAAGAACACAGGCATCACAGTGTTCCATGTCAGCCGCTTGTTCTTTTAATGATGCGGTAATAGCATCGGTCTTATCATCCTTGATATGTCTTCCTAATTGAATGTGATCCTTGACGCTCAGATTGAATCCGTGGGCCCTCAGATTCGCCAAATGGAGCATGCCTTTGGCAGGGATCTTGGTCTTAACTACTTTTTTGAGCGCGGTAAACTCTTCTTTGACCTCTTCCACTTCTGACGCAAGCTTGTCTTTTAATTCCTCCTTTCGCTTCTTGCTATGCCGTAATAGTCGCTCATGGGCCTTCTTACCGGCCTCCTTCTGTTCTCGTTCGGCAGCTTTGGCCTCATTGAGCCGAGACTTTTCCGCACTCTTTTTTGCCGTAGAAGCCCTCTTAGGGGGAGAGGCGCTCGAAGAACTTGAAGAATTTGAAGAACTAGAACTAGAATTAGAATTAGAATTAGAATTAGAACTATTGCTTACTACAACCGCCCTGGCCTTCTGTATGGGTGCTTTCTTTACCAGACTGACCTTCTTGGGAGGTGAGGCGCTTGAAGAACTATTACTTTCTACAACCACCTTTGCCTTCTGTGTAGGTACTTTCTTTACCAGACTGACCTTCTTGGGAGGTGAGGCACTTGAAGAGCTATTACTTTCTACAACCACCTTTGCCTTCTGTATAGGTGCCTTCCTTACTAGACCGACCTTCTTGGGAGGTGAGGCACTTGAAGAACTGTTAGAGGTTGCCTCCTTCGCCTTCCTGGTGGGTTTCTTTGCGTTATTAAGCTTTACTTTACGCGTCCCTATCCGTAGATCTACACTGCTATTGGAATTATCACTCATCTCTATTAATAATAGAGATATATATGCGCATTTTGAATATTTATTATTAAATTATTCATAGGATGATTTAATAATAAGAGCCTGCCTCCCCTTTAGGGGAGGCGTATTACCTGGTGCGAGCAGGTTTCTCGCCTACATGTTCAGCAAATAGTGCTCCAAGTCGCATATGGCGCAAGCAGACATACGTTCAGATTCAGCAATAAGACGTCGATTAACACGGACAGTCTCCTCATTTGCCAAATGCTCCCTCAGAATTAAGTGCTCCTTCACCGTGATATCAAATCCATGCGCTCTTAACTTGCAGAGGTCGGAAACCTCTTTGGCAGAGAGCTTCTTAGTTCCCTCTGGAACATCCGCAATCTGGGCACCAATTGCCATCTTCGCTGCCTTAAGCCTATCCTTGTATTCATCTTCCTGTGCCTTTACAAATTCTTGTCTGGCCTCATACGCCTTTGTTGCGTTTGCCTTTGCCTGCCTATCCCTGCGCTTGTCATACCCCTTCTGGAACTTTGTTCCCGCCTTGGCGACATTTGCCAGATAGGTCGGAGCAGTCTTGAGATGGCCGACAAGACGAGCCACATTCAAAGAACCACGAGAACCACTGTTTGCGGCATTAGTTGCCACAGCCGCAATGAGCCTCTTATCCTTGGTATTCAAGCTGCGCTTAGCCTTCTTGGTGAGCTTCTTATATACTGCCTCCTCGACCTCCTTATCGATCTTTCGTGCCAAGACCTTGGCCTGCGTCTCTGTGAGACGCTTCATAAGCTTGCGCGTAGTCTCAGGGCTATTCCTCTTGATCCCCAACTTGGGCGCAAGCTTGCTAAAATTAACGGGGACCCTGGCGGCGTTCTTCTTGGGAGCACCATTGTTCTTAGCGGCAACCGACTTTGCCGCGACAGACTTAACAGATCGTGTGGACTTGGCAGATTTCGCGGTCTTGGCAGAACTGCTAGAATTGCTGGAACTGCTAATCGACTTTGCCTTACGCTTTGTGGGGGCCGCAGACTTCTTAGCCGTCGCAGACTTCTTTGTGTTTGCCTTCTTAGAATGAAAAGAGGGCTTTGAAGAACGAGAACTTTTGGATGAGGAACTATTTGAAGAACCACTTGAAGAACCACTTGAAGAACTATCGGACATATCTATTTACTCCCCTTATTTTTTTTACGCATAGTCTGTCGATTTTTCTTGAATCGAACATGCCGGGTGGGCTTGGACTTCAAATAGTTAAATGGGCGCAGGACCTTGCGCTCATTAAAGTCCTTGATCGTCTCCAGGTTGACCTTGTAGTCCTTGATGAGATGCTGAATGGCCCGGACAACATCATCATGCTCGCCCTGAAGAATCTTACGATGATGCTCGTCGCACGCAGGATCCACGACCTTCTCATAGATCGCATCGCGCAAATGCATCATTCCGTTGACCGTGCTGAGCGCATACGAATACTGAAGATCCTTATCCTTCATAGCAGATATGCGTCCCACGTGTTCCAGCTCCTGATCTTTCCACATTTCAATGTCATGACATGTGGCGTGATATTTATGCGCTGACATTCTATTTGTTCGTTTGATTATACTTGAAATCGAAGATCGCCGTTTGCCCCCGACTGATTCAGCAGACTCATATTCGCCAAATACACGAGCGATGGATCGGCATACTTGGACTTCTTCTCCTTCTCCTTCTTGGCCTGTTCCGCAGTCTGGTCGTATCGGAGCTTCTTCTCGTTCAGGCGTCGGAAGATTTCCATCTCCTCAGGCGTCATTCCAGGACCCTTTATCTCCGCAGCATCCTGTCCGCCAGCCTTTCCATTAATATAGAACGCAGAGTTCTCATTAAAGAGGTATCCTAGGGCCAGAACCACGATAACCGTGAGCCAGAAGGAGATAATAAGATTACGCGTGGCAACAAAGAGCACTACGAAAATGAGAAATCGACGGACCCACGGATGCTGAAAAAACTGTTCCTGTTCCTTCGTGATCTCCATGGCAATAAAACGACCCCCCAGATTGAGAATCAACATCATGATTCCCACAAAATAGAGATTCCCATTAAAAACGCCTAGAACAGCCTCTAAGGGCCCAGCGGCAGCAGTCCCAGCAGTCCCCGACTGTGTTGTAGACCCTATAAGTTTCGATAGGGGTTGTGCTATCAACCCGGGAAGGCTCATCTCTGGTTTTAGATGTGATTATTCAACTGTAGACGCAAAGGGCGTGAGAAGCGTATGCATGTCGCCGAGATAGAAGAAGATGACGAGCGCAACCAGAATTCCTAAGCGGGGACACCATACAGCGGCCGTCAAAACGAGCAGAACGGTCAGGAGGCGCCACCAGGGCTGCATATAGAGCTCAATGAGCTTCGGATGATACTGTGTTTCAAACGGCATGCTGTAGATGACAAGGGTTATCCCCGCCAACAATACAAATAGGAGTCGTAAAGAACCATCAAGTGTATTCGAAAATTGTAGCATACCGAGCCAGTTCGACATCTCTATTCTTACATAAGACTATCAATGCTGCGAACGCGACATAGTCATTTCACTATCATCCTGAATGGGATATGTGGCCGCATCATCCGTTGTAATGCCCTTCCCACCTTCTTTTAGGACCTTTTCGACAAACCATTTATGATTCCCTTGGGCGGATACCCGTTTCAAATCCTCGAACCCCTCCCCATCAACCCCTGCTAATCGGGGACTCGAATGGATAATGAGGAGGACCGCTAGCGCCGTAAGTAGGCCATAGCTCCACCCCATAAAATGGGTCACTGCGATCACAAGACTGATGCCGAGAACTCTACCCAGTGCTGAATCAGCATAGGATGCCATCGTATACCCTATCTGTCCGTGAAAGGCTATAATGACAATCATCAGAACACCATAGATCATATTGGGGACCGTATCGAGGTGCTTAAGAACAATATCGAGAGGGGAACCGCCACCGCCTCCTGCCGATTGTTGACTACTTGTCTGCTGCATTGCCATTTGTGACATCTCTAATTATACCGATATTCTATCTATATACTTTGTAGAGTTCGGCCATGAACTATTGTTCACTACAAGATGCATTTGGATCTCCGGGATGCGATGGAGATACAGGAGGCAAAGAAGCAAGAAAAGAGGAGCGCCGCAAGGCCAAGCGATGTAAGGGGCCCGCAGCGACCTTCCTCGACATCAAGGATCCCGATCGACAGGCCTGTGACAAGATGCCGGCCGTGCCGGCTATGAATAAGGACACGGGCCTCCGAGAACACAAGCCCGTGACGTCCATGCAGGGCGAGCTCGAACCCTTTCAAGGTTCCCAGTCCTGCGAATCCCGGCCCATGCGCGACAGCATTAATGAGGTCAAGGCCTTCGAGGAGGCCGAAAACGATGATGAGGCCATTATCAAGCATCAGCGTCGTTTTGAATGGATCGCCCGCACAGACGGCGATCCCACTGGTGACGCTGCGCGCGACACGAGGCCCAATCCGGCAACCCTCACCGTCGGCACAGCCAGTTCCTTCTTCGGCAAGGATATCGACGAGGGCTTCGCAAATTACACCCCTGACGCCCAGAGCTACCTCATGGAGCCGAGCTTCACGAGCGCCTTCAATATGACGCCAGGGGGGAAAGCGGGATCTGCTGCGCTCCCTGTTCCCTCCGTGCGCGACGTCTGGAAGCCCCCCGCCTTCGCGGGAACGAATACATCCTTTTTCGACAAGCTCCCAGCACCAGGCGGCTCCATGCCGAAACAGTCCGGCTTGAGCTATGAAACGCTGAGCCGCAAGATCGATGGGGTCATGAGCCGCATTGAGGAACTGACGAAGAAGTCCACGCCAGAACAGACCCAAACGGACATTCTCCTATTCGTCAGTTCTGGGATCTTTGTGCTCTTCATGATGGATTTGATTGTGAGGAAGGGATCTTCCCTCCGATTCTTGGGACGAAGATGATTTTTATCGACTAGTTGAGGAGGGTGGTGAAGTTGTCACAGAAGATCCAGAAGTCGCCGCAGAAGATCCAGAAGTCGCCGCCCCCCTCCCACCTATCACAGTTGATTTCATCTCAACCGCATTATTAATATCAATTACAAGACCCGTCTCATTAAAATATACCTGTATATTCTTTGAGTCTATTTGGTCTTTATATGCCTCAAGGATGCTGGGTATAGATTCATCATTCATTACAAATTCTTTGTTCTTTGATTGAACGAGAATTTGTATATCATTTTTATCCATTTTTTCAATAGTCTCTATTGTTTCACGAATTATTTCCTCATTGGGAATATGATTTGGATCATCCGCAGACCAAAAACTTTTGTTAAGTTCAACATCGTTAAGAGAAGGCACAAGTTTTTTAATAATAGGCTCATATACAGTTTTATTAGCATTAAACTCTTCGAATGTTAAACCAAATTCCCTATATACATTATCATCCTTATATGAGTAACCTCCCCCACTCATAGGGGTTATGCTACCGCCTGCCGCAGGTATAAGTGACTGATTCGGATTAAATCCATCCATTTACTAATCTACATAGATGAAATAAATAAGAACCTAAATTCCTTCAACGCATCCCTGTGTAGACATGGATCAGCCCTACGCCTCCGATCCCCAGACCCGTCGTCAAAAGATCAACTGTAAGCCCGAGCTTATTATCGCCTCACTCCAGCGCTTCTATGCGGTAACACCCGATCTTGAGAAGGTCATGCCCTATCTGGTCGGCGATGCCGAAATTTCGCTCCGTATCATCGACTGGTTCGTCACCAAATACAGCCGCAAGAACTTCACATCGTATGAGCTAAACGGCCAGAACTTCATTGTCTACAAGTCATATAAGGGTCAACTTGACGCTTATAATAAGCAGTATTTCGATACGAATTGTCGTCGAGAGCGCATCCAGTTCAGCATCAAGGACTATGAGCCCTTCATAACAACGATTGGAAAGCTCAATTTCTTTCGCTGGGCCCTGGAGTCCAAGCTCCTAGACTACATCGAAACAAATAAGGAGACGTTGAAGGCAGGATATAATCAGTTCTTGAAGGAGACCACCCAGGCCCATAAGGACTCTTCGACCGCCTCTTCGACTGTCTCCTCTGTGGCAACAGATAGTTCTAAGGGCACCCGAAGGCGCCGCACCAAGCAGGCTGCGTCCTCTCTCAAACAGCTCCAAATTAATAACGAGAACTTCGTGGAACTGACCTTCGATTAGGCATAATCCCTCATTATTCTGCGAATCACGGGTTCTGTCTCAATAGGCGACCACGCATAGGTCTTGATGAAGACCTCATGAAGCTCAAGGGGGGAACCACTTATTTTACGAATATAGGATTCAAACTGTCGACTAATAAAGGGTTTTAAGGCAATGAGGGCGGAGGCTATAACAGGCCCTGAATTGATTAAAAAAACATTTATCAAGCCATCCCCAAATTTTCCACTCAATATTTTCAGCAAACGTATTGGGACATTTATATGAACCATATGTTTGGCCTGAATAAATTTACAATCAATAATCCATATCCACTGCTCTCCGTTAATCCTGTTAAGTTCATCCAATATATGTTGTTCGATATCCTGTGCGTTCGAATGATCTTTCATAGACTTATAGGTGGTATAGAACACATGGGCGCGTTTTTCGCGCTGAAGTTCTCCAATCTTTTCAAACGAATGCATTAAAGGATCCTGCAAACACTTTGCGCACGGCATTTACATATCTCTACAAAATTTCTCTAACATATCCGTCACATCACATATTTCGATAGTCCTTCTGAAAATCATCGCGCAAAGGTCGCATGGTGTCTGCGGTCTCCGCAATGGCCTTGAGCTGATCGGCATTGAGATAGTGATTGTCGATAGAGCGGCTGAGAAAGGACTTTGTTGCTCGTATGCCCTCTGTATCCTTGTCTTCATAGACAACTGACTGTAATTCACGAACGGAATTTCGTGAATCATAGGCCGTATCATATTTGTCAAAATAGGGGTTCATGCCGCCTCGATAGCTCGACTGGTCAAACCGGGGCTGTGTTCGATAGTTCTTTTCCAGGAAGCGGCTATTGATGGGCTGAAAGTCCTGGAATGGGGCTCGTGCGTTCAGATCAGGGCGATTCTGAACGCCATATTTCCCATCGGTTTGCCAGAGCTCGTAGTTGCGAGCATTGGCAGCGTCGCGCGTAGAGACTTCACGACGACTTCTCAGGGACATCTGTTGGGGCGGCAGCAGATGAACTGTATTAATTGGAAAGACGGGTTGCGTCATATCTCTGAACTCAGCGGCTATAATAAAAGGGCCTAAGTCGGGCACACAACTAAACAGATAATGAGGCTTGTGCCCTACACCTATTCGTCCGTTAAGCGCAATGACAAGGTTCTACATACGATCCGTGTTCTCATGGAGGGTCAACAGGTCTGGAAAGAGGATATCGAGAATCCGATCGATGCCTTGGAGCCGAACGATCTTGTGGCAAAATCGTCGTTCCAAGAGGGGGAACATCAGTATTTTAGAATAGATCAGGAAAAAACCGATCTCACCTCGATGTATGCCTACACTGAATGCGATCCTGACACGGATATGTTGTGTTGGCGCACATTTTATGTCATAACGGATCTGAAAGGCGATTATTGGATCAATATTCCGAGCCAACAATCCTTTCTGACACCTATCCTAAAGGCTCATTACGTATAACTTATAGAATGGAGCATCGTAATAAAACGATGAAACGACCGGCATCACCAGAAGCCGAGATAGAAGATACTAAGGTAGAACAACCCGACCCCTTTCGTAATCTGCTCGATGAATCCGCCCGCGAGGCCTTTCGCCGGCCCTGGCATCGATTGGAGCGCGGCCTCCGTCTGAATCGCCTCCGCATGTATGTGGAGGAGATGTCGGCCCAATGTAGCTTTACAACAGAAGAGAAGGGTCGATTTTTCGTGTTCCTACAGAATGCGCTCGATCGCAAGCTCCTGAATACGCATAAGATCGTGGAATATGTACCCGAGGTCCAAAAGATCCGCAGCATCAAGGGTCTCGAGGTGCGCCGAACACCGACGGGGGAGGCCAAGTGGGGCTTCGTCAAGACCAAGAAGGCGGATGGCACGCGCCGCAGAAGAGCAACTGATAATAAAGTTGAGGAGCCCCCCACCACTACAACTCAGTAATAGCATAATCACGTAATGGCTGAGATATGCAATAATCTCGTCAAGTGGCTGAATCTCGTGGAGCAAACGCTCCATTTGCCCGCAGATCGAACACAGCTCGATGAATGGCTCGAGGCCGCCGAGGATCTGACGGACGGCCTCGATCTCGAGGAGCCCGCCGCCCAGATCCTCGTCCAGCAGATCCTGGACGGCTACGAAGAGACCTTCAAACACACCTATTCGTCGATCACAACACCCGTCATAGCCAGAGAAAAACTCCTTGCTCTAGCTGCTGCCGAGCAGATAGAGCAAAGAACACCGGCCTGGTATAAACAAATGGGAACCATTCTGAGCGCCTCGGAACTTGGATCGCTCTTTACGAGCCCGAAGAGTCGCGCGGCGCTCATCCTATCGAAGGTTAATCCGAGTCCGAGGCCCCCCCAGCCTCTCGCAATTCCCTCGGCCGCCATGTCTGCCTTTGACTGGGGCATCCGATTTGAGCCGGTTGTCAAGCAGATCTACAATTACAAATATGGAACAACCATCCATGAACTGGGGCGTCTTCTCAGTAAGACAGATCCGAGATGTAGCGCAAGTCCCGATGGCCTCATAATAGAGGATCCATCTGGCATGCGAACGGGCCGTCTTATTGAGATCAAGTGTCCTGTGACAAGGCAGCCGGATGGAAAAGTGCCAAAGGACTATTATAGCCAGATGCAGATGCAGCTCTTTGTGACGGATCTGGAGGCCTGTGACTTTGTCGAGTCCGTCTTTCACTCACCCTATTCGTCTCCATTGAAGAAGGACGGGACGGGCCTATATCATGGATCCATTGCCCTCATACATAGGATTGACGAACAGGGACTGGAACAGGATGCTCGCTATGAGTATGGACCGGTCTTCCTTGAGCCGACGGAATGGACGCCGTCTTTAGGCGTGGGTGAAGTTATTACGGAACAAATTCCGTGGAAACTGTTGGAATGGCACGAACAGGTGGTGATGCGATCGGCGACGTGGTGGCCGAAGACGCAGCCGTTTGTGGATGCGTTCTGGGTCGATGTGGAGAGGGCGTGCGTCGATCCATCATTCTTGGACGAGCATATAAAGAAGAAGGTGGTCGAGGAGGAAAAGTGCTTGATTAAATTAAGCTAAGGATAAATACATAATCGATGGTCTACTATTTTTGCTAAATCTAAGGATAAATACATAATCGATGGTCGGCTAAAGCCGACCATCCATCATTTGTCCCTTGGACTTCCGCGAAGAGCGGAAGTCTTTTATACTATTTTTGCTAAATCTAAAGATAAATACATAATCGATGGTCGGCTTTAGCCGACCATCCATCATTTGTCCCTTGGACTTCCGCGAAGAGCGGAAGTCCCCTTAGAGACAATTTTTCGGCACATCCACCTTCATCCCGTTCGTCTCATAGAAAGACAGCACAAGCTCCTGGAAGGGGCTCGAGCAGCTGTCGGGATAGCCGCGTTTATAGTTGTTCGTGAGTTGCCTGAAGTTCCCTGTTTTTTCCTGGAGCCGATCAAAATCAGTCGCAAAACAGCTACGACTATTCACGCAGCTGATTCCGGAATCAGCCGGCATCCCCTTCAGCTCATCCTCCAACAGGAGATACGAAGAGCGATTGGCCCAGTTGACCGGCGCTGGCTTATTGGGAGGAAGCGTCAAAATGGGATTCCCTGGAATTTCCACCGACATCTTTAAGTCCTTTCGAGTGCCGGCAGTCTCGGTCAACATAGAGGCATCCTTCTCCTGAACGGTGTCTATGAACCCCTCATAGGTCACATAGACCACTTCAGGCTGTGAATCCGCAGGATAGTTATTAGGCCCCACCCACACAGGTTCCCCGCAACTACTGCCCTCCCATCGTGGCACAAAGGTGAAATAGGTTGTCAGGCCCTCCTTACCAGAGACCATAGCCGCAATCGATGCGAACATCATGAGTATAAATAAAACAGCTATGAATCCTACAAATGGGTTCAAACGCATCCTCTAATAGTAAGGTGCGGAAAATTTGACGGGGCTAAGTGGCAGTTTGACACGTATAAACGGATCTTCCGGAATGAGTCTCACTAATAGTATGAAAGTTGTCAAGCGCGACGGATCCAAAGAAGACGTGAGCTTCGAAAAGGTCCAAAAGCGCATCACCATATGTGCGACCGAGCCCGACCTCCTAGAGGTCAATGCAACCCTGATCGCTCAACGCACCCTTATGCGGATTCGTGATGGTATTAAGACATCCGAGCTGGACGAGCTTGCCGCTCAGCTCGCAATCTCCCTTATTACGACCCATCCCGATTACGGAATTCTCGCAAGTCGCATTATCATCAGCAATCACCAAAAGAATACCAGCCCGTCCTTCGTGGAGACCATGAAACTCCTTTATGGCCAGATCAATGAAAAGACGGGAAAGCAAATGGAGTATCTGTCTGATAGCTTTATGGCGGCCGTCGAGCATTTTGGACCTCAGCTAGATGCCGCAATTAAGCCAGAGCGCGACTTCCTTATTGACTACTTTGGCTTCAAGACACTTGAGCGACAAAAGTATCTCCTTCGCGCAATTGATGGTCGCGCGATAGAGAGACCCCAGTATATGTGGATGCGTGTAGCTGTTGGCATGTGGGGTCAATGGGCTAAGGACTCAAAAGATCCTAAGGCGATTGATGTCATTATCGAGACCTATGATCTCCTTTCACAGAAATACTTTACTCATGCGACACCGACCCTGTTTAATTCTGGGAGTCCCAGGCCCCAGATGTCGAGCTGCTTTCTCCTGGCAATGAAGGAGGATTCGATCGATGGTATCTATGAGACATTGGCGAATTGTGCTAAGATCAGCAAATATGCCGGCGGCATCGGGCTCCATGTCAGCAATATTAGGGCCAAGGGCTCCTATATCAACGGAAATGGTGGCACAAGCACCGGTATTGTGCCGATGTTGAAGAATTTCAATGCCACGGCGCGCTATGTAGATCAGGGCTCCAAACGCAACGGGTCTTTTGCGATCTATTTGGAGCCGTGGCACGCGGATGTCGAAGACTTCCTCAAGCTCAAGCTCAATACGGGCTCCGAGGATGAGAGGGCCCGCGACCTCTTCTACGCTCTCTGGACCCCCGATCTCTTCATGCGCCGTGTGGAAACCAATCAGCCCTGGACGCTCTTCTGTCCCTCGGAGGCGCCGGGCCTCGCGGATGTCTGGGGACCGGCCTTTGATGAGCTCTATGAGCGCTATGAAAAGGAGGGCCGCGGAAAGCGCCAGGTAGATGCCCGCAAGCTCTGGACGAAGATCACAGACTGCCAAGTGGAAACCGGCACCCCCTATCTGCTCTACAAGGACGCCGCGAATGCCAAGTCGAACCAGCAGAATCTCGGCACAATCAAGTCATCCAACCTATGCGTGGCCCCTGATACCCGCATTCTCACAAAGGGTGGTGAATTCCCTATTCAATCTCTGGAAGGACAGACGGTCAGTGTGTGGAACGGCTACAAGTGGTCCAAGACCACCATTCATAAGACAGGGGAGAATAAACAGCTCCTACAGGTCATTGTCCTGGATCGGATGGTGAATACGAGCACCGGCGCGATCAGCACCTCTCTGAAGTCCCTCGAATGTACCCCCTATCACAAGTTCATTCTCGAGGGACCGAGGGATCTCCTGGATGCCGAACGGGTCGAGGCAAGGGAATTAAATCCAGGAGATAAACTTATGAGCTGGGTCGATCCGAATGGATACGCCCATACAGTCACCGTGCGAATGATTGCGCCGAGCCGCACCACAGACACCTATTGCTTCAATGAGCCCGAACAGCATGTGGGGGTCTTCAATGGAATTCTGACGGGCAACTGCACGGAGATCATCGAGTATTCGGACAAGAATGAGACCGCTGTGTGTAATCTTGCGTCCATTGGCCTCCCGTCCTTCGTGGAGGGGCGCAAGTTCAACTTCGAGAAGCTCCGCCGCGTCGTCAAGGTCGCCACGCGCAACTTGAATCGCGTCATCGACATCAACTTCTATCCCACCCCCGAGACCCGCAGATCCAATATGCGCCACAGGCCCATTGGACTCGGCGTCCAGGGACTCGCCGATGTCTTTGCGCTCCTCCGTCATCCTTGGGAACGAGACACCGCTTCCGAACTCAATCAGCGCATCTTCGAGCATATCTACTTTGCTGCCCTGGAGGCCTCCGCTGACCTCGCAGAGCTGGAAGGACCCTACGAGACCTTCGCAGGATCGCCGGCGTCCAAGGGTCAACTTCAATACGATCTCTGGACTGTGATTCCTCTGACGGAAACGGACAAGACGCTCAATTGGACGGCTTTGAAGGCGCGCATCCAGACCGTCGGCATCCGCAATTCGCTCCTCGTCGCCCCCATGCCGACCGCATCTACCAGTCAAATCCTGGGATTCAACGAATGCTTCGAGCCCTTCACATCGAACATCTATGCCCGCCGCACCCTTTCAGGCGAATACATCATCATCAACAAGTATCTTGTCAAGGATCTCTTGAAGCTCGGTTTATGGAATGAGGAGCTCAAGAACAAGATCATTGCCAAGAACGGTTCCGTTCAAGGCCTGGATATTCCCATAACCATTCAGAATCTCTATAAGACCGCATGGGAGATTAGTCAGAAGACGCTCATCAATATGGCAGCGGATAGGGGCGCCTTTATCTGCCAGAGCCAGAGTCTCAACCTATTCGTAAAAGAACCGACGCATAAGAAGCTTTCGTCCATGCAGTTCTATGCATGGAAGAAGGGACTGAAGACGGGCCAATACTATCTCCGAACAACAAGTCAAATTATGGCGCAGAAGTTCACAATTGATCCCGAGCTTCAGAAGGAGGCCGAGAAATCAGAGACAGAACGTCAGAAGAAGGCCTATGAGGCGGATGAAGGCTGTACGATGTGTTCGTCTTAGGGATTTATCACACCCTATAAGTAGGGTATGAGCGTCGTAAAAGAGGCCATTCGGACACTTAGCAGTATTAGTAAATTGCCAGATGGTCCTACGACATTTACGAATGCGGTTATGGCTATTTTTCAAGTCATCGGCATCATTTTATCGACAAGGGGCGCACCAGGCTGGCATCAGAAGGTCAACGAGATGATGGGCTCCAGGGTGCTAACAGCGAGAGACGAACAGCGACTGGAGCCGATTACAACTCTCCTTATAAAACTCAAGGAAGCAAAAGGAAATGAGCCCCTAGATACCCTAATGAAGGGCGGGGGTCTAGATATGGATGCGGCTGTCAAACAGGGTATGGATTATATGAAATCGATCAATGCCAAATTCAATGAATTTGCCGCAACAAGAGGCATAACAAAATATGAAAATGCCGCTGATATGAGGCCTGATCCTCATCCATTTGAGAACAATCTCGCACTCATTCCTGCTCTCAGCTGGACCCGCTTCATCCCCCTTCCGTTTCGTAGCATGATTTTTATGATTCATTCTGCGCTCGATCTGGTTCGACTGGGTTCCTCGGTGCCCGGCTTTGATAATCCCTTTATGCGAAAACTATTAAGCGTATCCTTGGCGCTCATGGAAGTTCTCAAAGGTGATTGGAAACAGGCCCTTCTTTCAGCGGCGGGCCTATTCGGTCAATCCTTTGTTTGGATAGGGTTCATTGGAAAAGTATTCTTAGAACTATTTTCCATGATTTCGCCCCAGCTCCAAGATGATATGGCATTTGGTGCTCTACGAGTCACAAAATCTATGCTAATAGGATTTCTACTGAAACTCTTTAAAATCACAGCAACATACGAGATACGCATGAAAGCCATCAAGGTTTTCAGGGAACTCGCTGGTCGAAAGGTGGCCTTGGACGAGGTTCTGGGACAGGTTGGCCTTCCGCCGAGAAAGAACGTGGATCCTAGTTTTTCATCGGACGTGGAGACGCATGGATTTCTAGAGGATCCTGTGCGAGCCTGTTCGTCAGAATTCCAGGATATTATTCAACTTGGAGAACAGTCAGTGATCTTAAATGTTGTATTACAGCTCGCAAATATCCCTGTATCTCAAGAGGGTATGGCCGTTCAATGTAGGGAGTTTGCTAAGCAGATGAAAAAGGAGGGACATAGCACATGGAAAGATCTGCTAGTTGCCGAGGGTCTTATGCAGTTAGCGAATGAATCGAATGAGTCTGAGGATGACTTTGTAGAAGAAGGAAATATAGACGTTGTCAAAGAGGATCCTAAATACAATGAATTAATGGGAAAGTTGGAGGACTTGAAGGCACAACTTACAATTGCCGCAGAGGAAGAAGCGGCGGCAAAAGAGAATATGCTTCGTGTGTTGGAACAGGCTAGTAAGGAGGGAAGTATGAAGGGACAAAAGCCTGAATTTTCCAGAAAAAGTATAGGAGAAGAAGCTAAGACGGAAGAACCGACGAATAGTGCTGTAGTGACACCAGAATCCACATCAAAGTCCACGGTAGAATCTACACCAGAATCTACATCAGAATCTACAGCAAAGTCCACACCCCTATCCGTCCCTATCCATGCTACAATTGATGTGAATCTATCTCAAAATCCATTTGCTTCAAAGCCAGAAGAGGTCAAGCCAGAAGAGGCCAAACCAGAAGAAGTGAAGTCAGAAGAGGCTAAGTCTGCTGAAGTTAAGCCAGAAGAGGCCACACCAGAAGTTAAGTCAGAAGAGGCCACACCAGAAGTTAAGCCAGAAGCCACACCAGAAGTTAAGCCAGAAGAGGTTAAGCCATAAGAATCTACTTCTTTAATTGATTTGACTTCTTCTTCTCCTTTGTCTCCTCAATCTCAATTCCCGCTAATCCATGAATAAAGACCAAGTATTCCTTCGGAAATCCCCAAAAGCAGCTCACCTCCTTTACGTCCGAGGGAGGAATACGACGACTGCTCTTGTTCGAAGAATGACTGAACGCCACTATAATTTGCTGAGGCGGCAGCTCAATACACTGTTCCTCACGGCCCTTGATCCAGTTCTCCCCCTCCGAAATGGAGACATCCTCAAAGGGCCGATCCAACCACGCCTTCTTTGTAAAGGTCAATGTGGCCTCCGAAATGCGCTTGCCAAATCCGAGGCCCAGGGGTGGAACATTCACCGCCGATACGCCACGCACAAGATCATAGAGCGCGATAGTGGTACAGGCAGCGATCTGAACGTCCTTAAAGGTGGATCCCTTCGTGAGCCAGGCAACGCGTCGGCGAAAGGAGGTCACAGGATAGTGATCGTCATCATCCATAAACAGAATAATATCGTTCTTAGCGTTCTCACAACCCAGATTGCGCTTCATTCCAATCGACATACGCCCCTGAATAGGGATATATTTCACTTGGATCGCAGGATTATTCACCTGAAAATTCATGATGAGTTCCGAGGACATCGCAGTGGAATCCTCGTTGTCCTCGACCACAACCCACTCGATCTTATCCTGGGGATAGTCCGTTGCCATGAGATTGTGAAAGGCAATCTCAATCATCTTGCGACGATTGTAGGTCGGTGTTACAATCGAAATAGGGGGGCAATCGGCTACATGTAGAATGGGAGGACAATGAATGACCCCCTTGGAAGGGCGACGTTCAAGAACCGTTGCAAATACCGTCTTGAGCCCTGCCACGAGCGCTGCCTTGTCTTCGAGGGCGGCTATAGGCAGAACGGCATCAAAGGACGACACATAGGGATTCCATTCATCCGACCAGGCTTCCCCATCCTTGATGAGAATGTTCGTGTGCGCCCACGAAATCCCGACAAAGAGTGGAACACAAAAATGAATATTGATGTCTCCGTGCGTCAAAGGCTCACGGACATCGAGATGGCGGGGCTTGGCGAAGGCCGGCAAAGAATCCTTACAGCCCTTCAAGAACGTTTCAAGAGCGGCGACCGTTGTGGCCGTCTTTGATCCCTTATCGTAGATGAAATTCATCTGAATGGAGGCCATGATATCTAGATAATAGTTTTAGCAGTTCTTAGGTTGAATAATTAATTGTCACAATAGAGTAGGGGATGGCTACACGCAGACATCATAAAAAGAAAGGTCAGCCGACCAAGAAACATAAACTCACAGGAAATCCCGTGAGAACTCTGGACTTTCTAGAATGGCGAAATAATTCCGCTCCGATTGAAACCATGCGGGGTCGCCTGTGGCACTCGGCTCTCGCAAGAGAACGTCATTTCTGGAATGCCCTCGTAAAACGCGCCCGTATCACGAAGCTTCAAAGCGAGATGGAAGAGGAACTCAAAGCAGCAAGTGTCCTCCTCCCCTTCGGCCATATAACACTCGGCGATGGCGCCGTCCAGATACAGGTCACAAGTTCCGGAAATTTTCACTGGAAATGGGTCTGGAGCAAGCGATCATATTTAGTAAGCGATTTAGATTTCTGGGACAATAAGGTCTATTATATCACGGAAGACGAAAAGGATCGCTACGTATCGAATTTGACCTGCCAGGACGCCGACGGTCACATTGTCTGGTCGAAAAAGGGCATCAGCGGCCAGGTCGCGGTCAAAGATGGTCTCTGTTACTATGTGACCGTCATCTATCCGTTCAATACGATCGAGCTCATGTGCTGCGATGCAAAGACGGGCCTCCACAACGAAGTCATTCTCAAGGAACCCTCCGAAGAACGATTTCTAGTCCTCGACCAAGAGGGGGACAAGACGCTCTACTGTAAGTCGACGTGCTGGACGGATTCCAAGACATGGCGCATCGAAGGGAAGAGGGTCATTCGCATCTGCGAGGACAGCGTGGTCCAGTATCCTCTCGGCGTCCATGCCGGCGATGAGAACGGCTTCTATATCAAGAAGGGAACCATGGAATGGGTGCCATTCGGTAAACTCCTGACATCCTGGATTCTGCCAAAGGAGGAGGCGATCTGGGTCAATCCCCTATCAGGCCACATCTTGACACGCCATGAGGGCCGATCCACCCTCTATTACTGTCAGCCGCATAAGAAGCCCATCGTCGTCCACCAGATTATTGCCGGCGATATAAATCCCAATCCCTGGGCCAAGTGGCACAACACCCAGGTCCAGAGTTTCACCATCTTTGGACCCGAAGAACTCCCCTATGCGCTCTTCGTTGGAAATAACAGCGCCATTGCCAAGAAATGGCACCCTATCCGTCCAAATCCCAATTTCGCAAACCAATTCCCCTCCCTCAAAACCACACTTCATCAGGCGACCTCGGCAGATGGTACGAAGGTCACCTATGCCCTCGTGAAAAATAACCACTTAAAGAGAATTCGGGCGATTCTATGCTACGTGTATTCTGCCTATGGCTCCACGACCAATGTGAGTTGGCCGCATACAGGCTGGGGACCCCTGTTACGCAGGGGTGTGGCGATCGTCTACTGTTATGGCAGGGGATCCGGCGACAATGACTATGCGTGGGCCAAGGCAGGACAGGGGGATTCTCATATTAAGACAGTGGAGGACTTCGAGGCAACCATTCGGTCCGCCCAAAAACTGACAGGATTGGGCCCGGATCGAACGATCATCTACGGTAGATCCGCGGGAGGCATGATGGTGGGCGCAACGACCCTTCGCAATCCGAATGGGGAGCTCATGGGAGCAACCTTTACGGAGGTTCCCTTTACGGATCTTCTCCGGACCCAGACGAACATGTCGATTGATTTGTCGCCGTCGGGTGTCAGTGAATACGGCAATGTGTCTGACAATCCGACGAGCTTTCGGGCGCTTATGCGTATGAGCGTCATGGAGAACATCCCTGATACGGGCGCACCCGGCGTGTTCGTTTTGAGTCGCACGGGTCTGAGAGATCTCCAGGTGCTTCCTTATGAACCGGTCAAGCTCATCCAGAAATTACGAGGGACATCCCAGGCAGAACCGAATAATAAATATTTGGACTACATCAAGGACGAGACGCACAGCTATAGCTACAAAGCGTTTGTGCGTTCCAGAGCCACGGACCTGGCTCTCCTCTTTCGCTGGATCGAGAATAAAATCTAACATAGAAATATACAAATGGCCAATAAGCAAAACAAGAGCAACAAGAGTCAGCAGCAGGGGGGCAAGCGCCGAAAGGCCACCAAGGGTCGCAAGGGCTCCAAGGCGCGCAAGACCCGCAAGGGCAGCAAGAAGAACTAAAGACGGATCAGACACTTGTCGACCGTTTTATGATTCGCGTGGCCTTGGCAGATCACATTAGGCTTCTGTAGGGCCTGATTTGCAGGCACATAGTTTCGCACGAAGGTGCGCCTGTGGAGCGTATGAGCTCCATTGGCGACCAATCCAGCTCTGTGCTTATTTGTGCCATATCCCTTGGATCCCCTCAGATCATATCGATCAGCGCACTCCTCGTTGCCATCGCAATATTCTTGGACCCAGCGATCATGCTCGACTTTCGCAAGAATCGAGGCCGCCCCGATACACAGATAGGTGTTATCGCCCTCGATGATCGCATGTTGTTCGCCGGTCCAATCGGGAATCAGCCATTCTCCGTCAATTAGGAGACGTGCATCCTCTGAACGAGTTGCCTGTTTATCCACCAATGCCTTAACTGCTCGCCTGAATGCCTCTTGATTGGCCCACACGATCCCCTGTTCGTCGATTTCGGTATTCGAGACGGATCCGATGCCCCAGGCAACAGCTAAGCGTTTGATATCATCCGCAATGCGGGCCCGTTTTTTGGGCGCGATCTTCTTGCTATCGCGAATATCAGGCGCAAGTAATTCGTGTTCGGCCGTCCACTTGTCTCTTGAGGGCCAAAGGACAGCACCGGCCATAATCGGCCCCCAGAAACAGCCCCGTCCGGCCTCATCCAGCCCGATTTCGGGTTTCGCATCTTCTGTGTGGCGAAGATTGAGTATAGTTGTTGGTGGCATTGTTATTGTTTACAATAATAATACCAATTCAAATTTAATACACTTGTTAATTAGGGTAATGCTAATAGATCCTATACGTACTATTATTATACCGATATTGCTATTGGCAATTATTGTCGCAATAGGTCTATTTTACTACAGGGAGGCCTTCATGGATTTGCCTAATTCCTATTCGGGTCTGCCTGATCCTACCTGTCCGAGTGGATCAGGCCGCAGCTCAAAAACAGGTGGAATCTGCACGGGGTCAGCGACCTCCCCTGGCACAAGCACCCAAATAAATCCTACACCGGCCTTATCTAATTGGACGCACAGTATCACGAACGAGATTACTTCGTGTTTATCGGATGGTGTTCTTGTAAATCAAATTCGTGAAAGTGCCGATGGAAAAACGAACTATCCCATGTGCTTTAAGAACGGCATAACCAACGCGGACGCGCAGTTCAATAAGTCGAATGTGCTAACGGCTGTCTTTGCGCCTCCAGGGACAACCACCACTCTCTATTCGGATATCAGTGGAACGGGAACAGTTGTCGCAGCATTTCCATTGAGTTCCGCTACACCGAATCAGGCACCCAATATCACCTTCAAGTCTATACAGGTTAATTTGCCAAAAGGCACAACCAATACTTCCGAGGAAGATCCATACTTAGTGAAACTCTTGAAGGACGCAGGATATGGAACATATCCAAGTTCGTATAAAACTTCTATTACAAGCAATGTATCTAGCACAATTGATATTTCCAACCCCTATGTAGCAACGATTCTGAATAATATTTCGGGATCTTCATGGCCCGATTATACAAGTCAGGAGCATAAGGATGCGACTGAGAAACAGATAGCAGATATTACAAAAACAGAACTAGAGGCAGCAGTTAAAAATGAGGTTATGAGTCAACTGGGAACAGGAACCGCAAATCAAACATACTATGATGAAGATTGTGAGGAAGAGGAGGAAGACGAATGTGAATCAAGTCCCTCAATGAAACAAGGGAAAACATTACCTTGTCTGAATGATTGGTGGGTAAATTCTAAGAAGAGCAATATACCGTGCTGGGGATGCAACTAATTATCGAATTATCACAACCCTAACCCTACGGCCGATAGTTTTCTTAAATAACAATAGAGCGAATGGAATCTATTAGAAGAATTATAGTGCCTGTCCTAATTTTTGTAGGTATTATCATAGTTGGAGCGCTCGCATATAAAAAGGAAGAGGGATTTTATCAAAGTAGCACAACCAGTAATGTATCTACCAGTAATGTATCTACCAGTAATTGTACGAGCAACGCCTCTGGCGCAAGCGATACATACAATATTTTAAATAATATTTTATCGAAATACGGTGATAAAATAGCTAATTCCACTGTGGCTGAACTAACGCTTGATGTTAATTATGATGGTCGAGAGAAATGTTTACCAGATGATGCCAGTGAAGAACATAAAAAAGCCCATGAGTTGTTATTGGCTGCTATATTACAGCGCGATATTGATGAGAAGATTCATCATGAACTTCTAGAAAATATGGGTAAGACCACAGGGAATCAGATGTATTACGATGATGGTGATGACTATGGCGATGATGATTCACCCAGCACAATGCAAGGCAAAGAACATGGAAAATCATGTCATAAACGACCGATTGATATGAATGAGTATATACGAAAAGATAGTATTCCCTGTTGGGGATGTTCTATTGAGTAATTTGGATTGTTCCTTCGGAACAATCCAAATTACGTAATAGCACATTCCCTAAAGAGGGATGCAGCGTTGAGTAGATGCCCGAAAGGGCATCTACTTCAACAGCACCTCCCCTGGAGCATCTCCATAGTTTGAATAGCACCTCCTCTGGAGCCTCTCCATAGTTTGGCTGCCCCTAAAATATTCCTTCGCAATATTTCAATTATAATCCCTATTAGTGTTAGGTGAATGTATGCGTTTCTAACACTATTAGGTATCCTAGTGATCCTCTTCGTTATTGTAAAGACCACGGAATCTAAAAAAGAGGAGCCGAAAGAAAAGTCAAAGGATGAGAAAAAGGAGGGATTTGTAGGCTACGTGCCTCTCAATACGGACTCTAAGGCGATTATTCCTGAGACCATTGCTATCGCTGAACTCCCGGTCGGTGTAAAAAGCTCTGATCTCCCAGGATCTCTTCCGACAGCCCCCTATCAGCAGATTGGTAATAATCTCCCCAGCCCCTATAAGGATCCCTCGCTCGTGAAGACCACTCGACAGCGCATTCTCAATGTCCTCGAATCTCTGAAGGGCTTCCTCGCCTTCCAGGCCACAGAGATTGAAGATCGCTCCGATCCCACCATTCAGCTTCCTCTCAATACGGCCCGTTCGGACTTTCAGCACCTAGAATCCGAGGCCAATGTCCTTCAGCGCAATCCTGGTCTCACGCCCCAGATGACCGCCCTGGATATCGCCCAGATCGAGGACAACCTCGCTTATTTACAAAGGGAGGTCGAGCTCATTGGCTCCAATCGCCCCTTCCAGGGCCCCCAACACGATATTGATCTGGAAGAGGGATTCGACGGTGATTATACGCTCGCCCAGGAGACGAACAAGGGCCCTGCGTCTGTATCCGATTTAGCTGAATTCTCCCTACGTATACAGAAGGCCATCAAGGATCTCAGTAGTTCTGGCACGACAGATCCGATTGTGCAAACGCGCATTGGCAACCTGACCGCCATGAAAAATCAAGTGGATACCATGATCCAACAAATAAATAGTGGAATACTGGCTCCCGAGGATGTGCCGATTAAATCGAGCGATATCACAAAAGCCATTCCTCAGCTCGGAAATGCACAGGCGCCTCTGCTCCCTATCATGTATACCCTGATAGGGGCGGCAGCATCTTCTGGCGCCATTACACCTGACATGATACACACACTGAGCCGCTATGCGAAGCAGTTCCTGGATAATGCCGATGGATCCCTGTCATTTAATGTGAATTATGGGGGCGCGCCGGTCCACGAGATGGATGTGCCGATTGGTAATTCCACGCTGACGGAGACGGGATTTCCCAGTCCCTATGATCTAAACCAGGTTGCGGATGCTCCTTCGCTCAACAATATCATTGGGGCGGCGACTGTGACAGATCGTTGGGCCCAGGATCCGAGGGCAGAGGGACGCACGCCGGCCACGGGCGATGCAAGGGGCAATTATACGGGAACTGTGAATGCGGCAACCTTTGACTGGAAGGGGCGCTGTAAGACGATTAAGGGACAGGTGGAAAAAAGGGGATTGAAGCCAGAGGACTATGGATTTCTGCCTGATACTGCCAAGGTCAGTTCGGACTTTTCATGGAAGGGACATACGAAGATGGTCTGTAGCCGACTGAAGGCAAACAGCATGGATAAGATGGACGAGATGTGCGGCTGCCCGCCGATCACTTGGAAGGGGTGGAACGCTTAGCGAGAACCCTCCTCGCACCAGGCGAGCAACCTCCTCGCACGAGGGATAGAATTTATACCCCTGCCCTTTAGGGCAGGGGTATAAGTCCGTATATAAAAGATGAGCGCCCTGCTCTTTGAGTGTGGCTAAGCCGCAATCTTAACCAGGTAATACGGGACTTACCCTTACAAATATCGTAAAACATCCCGAAAGAGACCATTCTTACCTGACGCCATCCTGTTAAATTCAGGATCCCAGCAAAAAATATATACGGCCTTTTCCGTCTTATTCAATTTCACCCTCTTTCGGAACATATCCTCTACACTCTTAGGAATTGCTGTCGACATATGCGTATCCACACTTATCTTTCCATTTTTTTTGGTTGTTGTTAAAGGAATATCTAAACTAGGCGGCACAATTACATCATCGCAGCAAGTCGGCACAAAGATAGCATTCTTATCTGTGTGAAACGCCATCTTCTTTATAAATTCCCCAGCCTCCTTCTCCTGCATAAATCCTTCTACATAGGCCCTCTCATGTATTTCATAATCCTTGCCTTTTTTTCTCAGACCCGCCTGGGACCCATACGTTAAAAAACCTAACTGGTTGATCTGCTTTAAAATAGGAAGGTGTTTCACCATTGTTGGGTCCTCTACCGTAATTCGTTCCAAGAACTCCTTATCATTATCAAACATATCCACAGCCCGTTTAATAGCCTCCTTAAACTTCATACTCTACTTAGGCATCACAGAATTCGTCGATCCAAATCCCCCCTCACCTCTATCCGTCCTCAAGTTCACATGCCCCAGCATAACCTTGAACGGTGCCAAGTTCGGCATACAGATCTGAAAGAGTCGCTCCCCCGCCTTGATCTCATACGGTTCTTCGGAACGATTATCGATCGCCACTTTCAGTGTCCCTCGATAATGAAAGTCGATAATTCCAACCGAATTGGCGAGTCTGAGCGGCGTCTTGGAAAGCGAGGAGCGCGGATAGAGATAGTAGCCATGCGGCGACTCCGTCTTGAGCTCACAGCGCACCATCAGATCGACCATTGTCATTGAGTTGGGCGGCAAGGTCAACGTTGTCGGCATGTAGAGATCATAGCCACTATCCGTCGTAAAGTTATTCGCAGGGGTCTGATAGAACATTATTAGGCCTGCATTGGAGACTTCCAGGACAAGGGTTTCCATTTTGACTATTAATGGCCCTGAAGTATCTATCAAATTTTATGAATACCTACTAGAGAGATGGTTCCAAAACTAAATATAGCCTATATGATCGGCATCCTATTAGTCGGTGTCGTCATCGGAATCGCGTTCCGTCGCTCCTTTGAAGGCTTCGATAGTGGAAGCAGCACCTGTTCGTCCTGCGGCGCCATTATTTCTGCGTGCCGACAGCCAGATATGAGCCGCTACGTTCTCAAAAGCACGATCCCTGCCTGCCCGCCCATTCCTGATCTGAGTAATTACATCCTGAAGTCCGAGGTGCCTCCTGTTCCCGATCTTAGCAACTACGTTCTCAAATCGTCCATTCCCAAGCCCCAGCCTGTCATTCTGGACTGTAGCAAGTGTAATAAGCCCTCTGGCGAGTGCCCTCCTTGCCCCAGGCCCCGCTGCCCCGAGGTTAAATGTCCGGCTCCCACGGTATGCCCTCCTCCTGCGCCCTGCCCGCGTCAAACATGCCCACCGGCCGTTGTCAAATGCTCGGCAGAGGCGCCCAATGATGATGGTGTGCGTCCCTTCTTGGCCCCTCTGAGTTACAGCGCCTTTGGGGGGTCCTAAGGGGACTTGGGCTGGACTTGGGCTCTTCGCCCAAGTCCAAGAGACAAATGATGGATGGTCGACTAAAGTCGACCATCAATGATGTATTTGATTCTTAGAGTTTACTAATATTAGTGTATGTTTACATTAATATTATCATATATCAACCCTATTTACTCCACCTTTCGAGTAAAGAATAACAAATATCCATAATTGAATCCCATGAACTGGAGATCTAAATACTTATCATACTTCCATCCCATTTCAGTCGCTACAGAAACGATTTTTGTAATAGACGGCATATACAGGATATGTTTTTGTTGCCGTTTCTTGCCATCTTTAAATTTAAAGGTCTCCTTGAATTCTGCCTCGTTTTCCTCCAAGACAAATTCGGTATCATAGTCGAATACATCAAACGCTGCCTTGGACGTTGTTATACGTTCTTTAGTATGTTTCTGAGGGCTCACTGCCAGCCATGGATTGGCGACATCTGGGACGGGCTCGAATTTGTGTTTGTTGACAACCTCAACGACGAGGCCGCCCCCCGGTTTCACCCAATACGCCAAGTTCTTGAAAAGGGCGTCCAGGTCCCTGAAGTAGTAAATACTGAAGAATAACAGACAGGCATGACTGTATTCAGAGGCCTGGCAGGCCATCGGCGCATAGGCATCTGCCGGTCGCCAATCCAGTGCGCCCTTCTCCGCCTCCGTCAACGTCGTTGCCGGCACAACAACCTCCTGCGCATATGTCAGCATAGCGGCCGATTTATCTAGGCCCGTAGCCTGATAAACTCCCTGTTTCGCAAAAAAACAGGTTGCGATTCCCGTGCCACAGCAGACATCCAGCACTCTCATCTTCTTCGGCTCCTCCGTCTTCTTCCATTCTTGAAGGATAACCGCCGCCTCCGCCTGAACGAGCTTGTCATGCTGGAAGATCTTGTTATAAACGGTTGCATAGAACTTGTCGTAGGGGTCCTCAAGGTATCCATGGCTCGACATATCCTGTTCGAATCCCTCGACGGCATACAGACCCTTTTCTACGATGCGATCATAGAAGACACAGTATGCGTAGTTTGCCAAGAGTAGTATAAGTATTCCAAATAATACGAGTTGCCACGTATCCATCCCTATTGTGGAGTTGTAATTTTATAAACAAAATTACAACAGCATAGTAAGCCAATCATCTATCTTCTACGTCTGCAAGTCTTGCCTCTTTTTCTTGTGCCGCATTCGCTCGAATAGGACGCAATGGCCTTACACACGGACGAATAGGGGTCCTTGAACTCAGGATCGAGCGCACAGCGCATTCTCCAGAGCCAGGCCACACATGATTTGCGACACGACACATCTTTTCGTGTTTGTTCGAGGGCTCGGAGCCACAGAAGGCCTAATTCTGGCCCTAAGACGCTCGGCAGGGAATCCCAGAACTGATCGTACCAGTGTTGCCGCGTCTTGGGATCAAGCGTATTCCACTTATTTCGGACGCAGGGATCCGAGCAGGTGTGCGCCTCGGGAGGGCAGTCGGGCATCGGCTTAGACCGCCGGCTAGCCTCCTTCGGATGGTTGTAGGCAACGGCAAAGAGGAAGTCCCAGAACGTGCTAAGTCTGTGGAGCGGCCGGGCCTCTGCTAGCCAGGTATGATACTGTGTGGTAATCTGTTTGAGTGTCGGATTTGCATGATTATTCAGATTCTGCCCTCTCAACTTATTATTGACGCAGTTATGAATTGTATACATCCATTTTACAAGAGAATCCTGAGATCCAAGTGTAATAGGGTGCTCTTCGTAGAAATCTGTCAGAGAGGTGCGGCAGTATTTACAGGGCAGAATATAGGGGATTGTTTCGAAGAACAGCCCATATTCGTGTTTTAAGGCGGGTTTGTAGACAAATGTGGCATGATGGAGCAGTTTCCATCCTGATGGGCCCCAGAAGCGAGTATCCATCTCCTTAATAGAGTATTAGATTTAATGTATGAGTTTACCCTCTGTATATTGCTTTTTAAAATCAGATACTACTGTGGATTCTAGCCCACCAATTGGTGGAAACAATTGTTCCAGTAATTTCAGGGTCTCATCATAGTACTTTGTAGCAGTATCTTCGAGAGAGTTAACCTTTCCAACATTTTGGAGTTTATCAAATGGCACTATAATTCGCAGAATAGTTTTTTCCTGAATTTCTTCTGGAGGGGCACCCTTTATTGCTTTAATACGTTTTTGAATTGCTATCTTGCCTAAATTTGCAGCACGTGTCTTGCTTTTCTCCTTTCGCACCTTATCATCATAATCCTTCTTTAATATGAATGATTCATCGTCATCAATATCATATTTGCCCGTTTTAAAAAGGTCGATCATTAGGTCTTCCAGATATTCGCGAAAGTTAATACATGGCTGTGTCAACATAATCTGTGGATCATCACGGCACTTCTGAATAACAATTTCCTTTAAAATATCTACGATCCATTTTGGCTCTTTCTTTCTATTCTTAGCATATCGCTGTAGCCGAAGATTCTTGGCAAGAAGTTCCTGACCGGGTTTTAGCTTATAAGTTTTTTCATCAAACTCCGTTTCCACGAGCATTCGTTTATTACCATAGACTTTGACCTCTGTCATACCTTCACCTTTGGTGGGTTCGATAGGATCGGTGGATGTAGAAACGGATGTTCCTGAAGCTGCTGAAGCTGCTGAAGCTGTTGGTGCTACTGTTGGTGCTACTGTTGGTGCTACTGTTGGTGCTGTTGTAGTTATTGATGTGGAAGTAGCGGATCCTGTAACAGGTATGGATCCTGTAACAGGTATGGATCCTGTAACAGGTATGGATCCTGTAACAGGTATGGGTACTAGACCACTACTAGATTTGCTTATTGGCTTTTTTGATGTTGTCTTACATAATGGTGGATTTTTAGCACATAGAACTTTCAATGCTTCTTTTAATTCCTTAATAGCATCCTTTTTAGCTTGAACTACTTTATTTAGTGATTCAAGACTAGCCCTAAGAGGGTGGGCAATTTTTGTTCCTGATTTTAATTTCAATGCTTCTGTATTTGCTTTTTCCTGAGCCTCTTTTTCTTCAAGTTCTGCTTGTTCTATTTCTTTCCTTTTATCAGCAATTGCCTTAGCATCAGCAGTAGACATACTCCCTACATACTCCCCTTAAATTAATAATACTATTTTCTAACACTACACTAAGTGGCATGCCGATCTTCAACGTGTTTGAAAAAGGCCTCATCAGGGGCGCCGAACATCTCCCCTACGATCCGACGAAGGCCTACGCCTATGTCGAGCATCCCACCCTTAAATGGCGCGTCTATTTACGAAACGCCGCCTTCCTACATATAGATCCCAAGGAAGCCGATAAATTTCTTGTCTTCAGGAACTCCAAACCGGGCACTAAAAAGCGCAAGCCCATCTGGGAACCCCCCAAGGGCCAGATGGAGGACAAGGATCTCCTCCATCATCCGAACAAGCCCCTCCTTCCGCTCCTCATAAATGCTATTAAGCGGGAGGTTGAGGAAGAGGCCCATGTAACGGAGATCAAAGAGATCCGATACACAGGTCTGATCTTCCAGAGCCAAGAATCATCCTATCCATCCAACTGGTATTTCCAGTATCATATCTTTCAGTTTTTCCTAGAACCCCATGTCGTCCAGAAAGTCTTTGATGACTTTGAGTGGATTGAGAAGCATCCGAAGGCGGTTGCCAGGTGGCGCCGAGATCGCAGGGAGACGGATAGGGTGGCATGGTTTGATCCGAGAACCACACCGCTCAATCCGAACTGGTGTCCGACTATTGTGTTCTCCTATTTGAAGGAATTCGATCAGCAACAGGTTCGGTTAATAGAAAAATGAGGGTTTTCCTGGTGGATGCCGCATTTGATTCTTAAAATCCTTAGATTTTAAGAATCTTCTGGCTGATCGTTATACAGGCATTTTAAAATGCCTGTATAGCGATGCTGCATCAGATCCTCAAGATCCTTAGATCTTGAGGATCTTCTGGCTTAATCCCGAGACATCCAGCTGTTTCGCGAGCATGGCAGATCCATCGCTCTTATAATTAAATGAGCACGCATGTTCCGTTGCCGGTAAATGGTTCACACAGAATGCCTTATCGCATTTACAAGTATATGACATGACGGCCAAAGATGTCCTACAGATTCCGCATCGCTTTTTCTTCTTTTGGCCGTCCATACCCGACCTCTAGGGCCAATCCCCCATCAATTTTTTAGGCTATGCCATTCGAATCATGCTCGCAAAGAACACGAGTAGGACAATGACAAGAATGATCGGCAAGAACAACAGGAACCAAGATAATGACGACAAGCCGATCATACACAGAAACTGTAGGAGGGCAGTCCAGACCGCAACATACAGCAGATATATAAAGAACAGACCCGGCGTTATTCCCTCGGATGCTGCGGATATGAGGGACAGCGCACTGAATCCTATGTAGAGGATTGCCGGCGTACAGAGTTCCATTCTCTGAATCTAAAGTGAGATAATTGTATTCACAGTAAATGAATACCATTATCACAGGCGCCTCGAGCAACCATTTTGTTACTCTTCAAAAGCTCCTCCGTTCCGTGCGCCGATTCCACACCACACTTGACCTCGTCGTCTGGGACCTCGGGCTCACGCCGGCAGAACGCACCTCCCTCGAAACTGAATTCACCCTATCCGTCCGTATCTTTGATTACAGCAAGTATCCCTCCTATTTCAATATCAATGTGGCAGCCGGTGAATACGCCTGGAAGCCGGCGCTCATTCAGGAAACGCGCCAGGCCCTCGGCCAACGCACCTATTTGTGGCTCGATGCCGGTGATCGCCTCATGGAACCCCTCGACAAGCTCTTTCTTTTTATTGAAGCGAAGGGGTTCTTCTCGAACGGCACCTCGGGCAATGTAGCAAAATGGACCTATCCCGCGACCTTCGATGCGATTAATCGGCGCTATCAAGACTATATCTCTCTAAGAATGCGAAATGGGGCGATCATCGGCTTCAATGAACGATTCGAATGGGTCCGAGAGCTCATGGATACCTATGCAACCTGGGCCAAGACAAAGGATATTATTGCGCCCGAGGGGTCCAGTCGTGAGAACCACCGACAGGATCAGACCTGCCTGACCCTTCTGTATTGGGACTATAACCGCCATCATAATTTCCACACAGAGATCCCCCTCTATTCGATCGTGATCCATTCGGACAGCGACCCACGTCTAAAGCATCTGAACCTATAAATGGCAATGGCCTCCTCTTCGTTCTGGTCGAATTATCGGCCAGCACAGGGCAATAAGCGCTTCGAATCCCTTATTCGCCCCCTTCAAATTGAGCCCCTAATAAACACAACAATAGCGACGGATAGGGATGTTCCGGCCATTCTGGCATTCTTGGAACGCCATTTCGGTCAGCCCCCCAAGACCCCCGTCCTCAGACCCGTTCTTGATCCCTCCAAGGAGATCATTCTGGTCGTCCAGGACCACGGAACCATTGAGGCAACGATTCGCTATAAATACGCAGGACGCTTTGAGGGCCAGCCCATTCACGTCATAGACTGTTTTTGCGCCCGAACCCGTGGCACCGGGCTCGCCACGAAGCTCCTCGCCACCCTTCACCATTATACGAATGATCTCGGCCTTCGCTACAGCCTCTTTTTGAAGGAGGGTCGGCCCTTGCCGGCAGCCCGGTCCCTCTATTCGTCGACCTACGTCTACCGGGCACTTAAAGGCCCGAGGGAGGACTTAAAGGCGTCTTTAAGCCCCCGAGTAGCCGAACGTCTAGTCGCGGCCTATAGGCAGCTCCATCCGGACACTGTGTGGGTCTATGACGTGCGAAATACGAATCAACACTGGCTCTTCTGGAAAGAAGGGCGAGAGTGGATTTTACTGTGCGTTCAGGATTCCTATCAGTGGAAGGAGGGGGGACGGATAGGATGGATGACGGCCTGCTTTGCGAGCGAGCCGATGCGTGGCGAGGCATTTGAGCGGCTCGTGGATCAGGCCCCGTTTGACTGGATCTGGATGGATCGGATCTGGCTAAGCGCAGCGACTAGTACATGGACGGTGGACGGCCCCTTCCACTGGTATCTATATCAGTGGACTACAAATCTACAGATCAGCCGATTCTATGGACTAATAGTCTAGTTACACCCCAGACACGCCGTCGCAAAGGGATTCTTGGGAATAAAGTTCTTCTGTTCGTGATCGAGGGGTGGCTTGTGCTCGTCGAAGCCAACGAATGTTTCCCGCACAACCAGGAGGAGTGCCATAATAATAAGTATAATGGCAGTGACGTACAGGGGAATCTTAAACATACCTATTAGTTCTTTATAAATTTACAAAGAGAGGCTGTTCGTGCAGAGGCCGAACATGCTACAGTGGCCTGTCGGGCAATCCAAGTCCGTAGAGCAGGGATGTTCTACCATCTCTTTGATCGCCGCTTCTTGGGCGGCCGGGCTCATGCTTTTTCCCTGAAATCCCTCCATTCCTTTTGTTGTATACAAAACTACGCATCCGACAACAATTAAAAGAATCAATATGGTTAATACTGAACGCATCCTAATTATTCATTATTTTAAATAACGAATAATTAGGGATGGCTGAAACGAAGATGCCAGATAAACCTGCGGAAGCAGTCAAACTTTATGAAAATAAACGCGACTTTTTAGCATCACTTCAGTCGCAACTTGGTGTGCTTACGGCAGAACTCAAGGGCCTTATGGAGGCCGCGAAAGCGAAACCAAAGGACACTAAGACGCCGAAAAAGGAGGAGGAGGAGGAGGGGAAGGAGGAGAAGCCTGAAGCCCCTGTTTTTGAAGAGGATCCGCAGGCGCTAACCATTCTCTTTGGCATCGGATTTGTTCTCAATAAACTTATGAATCAGGAAAAACTAAATAAGGAATCCGTTATAAGTCTCTATGATGCTTATCAAAATATTAAAACCATGATAGGCATTTACTATAATATGTGGAAAATTGGTTCTTTGATGAACTATCCCCTGGATAAACTGTCCTTTATCTATTCCTTGAAGGCATTTTATACGCATTTTTATATGAATCTGGGTCCAAAAATGAAGGAACTCATGAAGGGGCCAAGCTACAAACCACAAGATATCACTTGGATTTCGACCCTGACTGCGGAAGAGGATGCTGTTCTTTCGAGCGTCGATTTCACAAATATTCAGGATAAGCTTTTAAAAGGTGTTGTAATGTCCTTTACAATGATGCATAATCTTTTTAATGATGCAGCGATTATACGTTCTGAGATAATCACATCAAACTCATCCGATCTCAAGAAGCTCGATACGCGTATTAAGAAGTTGAATTCTGGTGAAAAGGAACCAGAGCAGAAGGAATCCGATGCGAAAGAACCCGATACGAAGGAATCCGAACAGAAGGAATCCGATACAAAGGAATCCGAACAGAAGGAATCTGAGGAATTACAGCCGGCTAAACCTTTGATCCCCGATTGTAAAATCGGAGAACCCTGTATCCGTGATATAGGCAAACTGAAAGAGGTGGCGGATGCCTTTCAGGCAGAACTCGACCTATTGATGAAAGAGGGACCAGTTAAAATAAAGGACGAATATGATGCTATTATGGGAGCTCTTCAAGAGACAGCAAATGAATCTGTGATAGTCCAGGGGAATATCAAAAGTAATTTGGAAGGTTCTGACGGCAGTTCGCAGGTCACAAATAAACTTCAGGCCTTTATTGATGGTATTAAAGATAATCCTGAGGTTGCTGCGGAATTGAAGGCATTTTTAACGGCCCTCAATACCTTCGATGCTTCAAAAATCCCCCCCGAAGAAGTTGAGGCACATAAAAAGGATATGGATGCCTTACAGGCACTTATTGGTGGAACAAAGGGGGGAAAACGAACATTACGTAGAGCTAGGAAGAATAATTGTAAACCAAATAAAAAGACCCTTAGAAGACGTTAAAGGTGCGCTCCCGTTTCCGTGTGTAGCCACCAATTGTGGCCGTTGTTGGTGGTGTTATTGGAGGTGCGGTTGGTGCTGTAGTTGATGCTGTTGGTGGTGGTCCACCTGTCGGCGGTTCGGCCGTTGGATTCGCCAACCGAGCCAGTGTCTGTCGTTCTAGCTCGGCAACCGCCGCCTTCTTATCGAGCCCCTCTTTGATGACCTTCACACCAATCTTGTAGAGTCCTTCGCAATCCGAATAGTAGTCGATGAGAACACGGCGCGTAAGATCATTGATACGATTAAGTTCTGAGACGCCCTTAATAAAGACGTTCTTGTTGATTCGCACGGATACAATGCCATTCAAGTTGACCGTAGTGAAGAGCTGCTTTAACACGTTCCCACAGTTCGCCGCATGCTGAATCTGGCGACCAAACAGCTTTCCAACAATCATGAGAACACCGCGGCCCTCGGGGCTCTTCGGATGGAGCTTCTCGATCTTGAGACCACTACAGAGGGCCGCCATCTGTGTGTCCGTGATGTTCTCGAGCTTCATGAACTCGGGATGGTTGATCTGCTTGGCCCTCTCCTCCGTGGGCGCCGCCGCCACCTCTTTCAGTGTATCCTTAATCTCCGTGGTCTTCGCATCCGTCGGATCCAGGAAGATCTCGGCGAGTTTCTGCATGAAAAGAATATATTCATTGATAGCACGGTTGCTACTAATGAGTTTATGGCTCTTGAAGATGAGCGTATCATAGAAGAGATTGGAGAGGGCCTTGATGCCGCCGGTTAGGACCTTGCCGCCGGGCTCGGGAACATCCGTGCGATTGGAGACCTTGTCGTCAAAATCCTTCTTGCTTATGAGGAACTTCGTTTCGCAGGCGGCAGATGTGAAGGTTCCATCGGGGTTCTTGTTGCCGAGGAGCTGAAGACCACGGGCCACGCAGTGTGCCAAGGGCCGTTTCTCCTGAAGATAGGTCAGGGCCTCGGTCAGCTTGAGGTTCGTGTCGACGACCTCTCCCACTTTTCCATCGCGTCCTGCGTATCCGAAGCGATCTGCCTCCCGTCGAAAGCCGAGGGCAACGTCGAACTGCCCTTTCAGTGATTTGAGGAATTCGAGGACGGACTGAAGGCCCATTTGGGTGTCGAACTTGTATTCATCCGCCCCGCTTTTGATGATCTCGACGTCTTCAGACCCGAAGGCACGACGCATGATGTCGCGGACCCGATAAGAATCCAGGTCATCGCGGCCGGCGCGCGTGGCCCCGTAGCGGAGACGCTGTGTCGCCAGAGCCTCATCGAGGAGCGAGGAGTAGCGGACACCGAGGACACGGAGGGTCTTTTCTGTGACTTCCAGGCGAATCTCGTAGAAGCGCGTCCTAGCTTTCGAGGAGGGTGTCTGGATGAAGAGGGAGCCCTCATTTACACGACTCTTATCAGCCTTGAACTCATCCGATTTGAGCTTGAAGGTCCCGTCGAAATTGATGAGAAAACGGTGGCCGATGGACTTTTTGATATCTAGATTATCTACGATGCGCGCCTTGATGGATTCGCTGTCGAGCTTGCCCTTGAGGAACTTGAAGCGTCCGAGCTCAGATTCGGGCAGTGTCGCACCACCTATCAGTTGATTATCGCCGCCTCGGAATCGATCGAGATCGTCGTAACTCCTGTCTCTGTCGTATCTTCCTCGCCCATATCCTCTATCACGATCATATCCTCGATCATACCCTCTTTCTCGGCGGCGCGTTCTATAGAAGTCTCGGTCTGAGGGGAGCTTGAAAAGGGGATCGCGGCCGGGTCGATAGGGATAGATGGGGCCCTCGCGCTCCAAGGGTTCTCCTCTGAGCCAGCCGAAGCGGGTTGGCAAGGGATTGGGGGCGCCGACAATTCCATAGGGTTTGACTTCATCTTCGCGCCCCCTTTGCCCTTCCACGAGTCCATCGGACCCCTTGAACTTCACGTAGACATTGGCATCATCGATCAGAGTGAGCGCAAGAGACCCGTAGATCTGGAAGATGCGGACGTAGAAGTAGGCTAGGAAGACACAGAGCGATTGACGCTCGGCCTCCTGCTCCTTGGTGGGCTTCTGGAGGATGTCGATGGGCTGGAAAAAGAGAACGCCGGCAGCGCCTCGGGCGGGGGCAAAGCTGAGGCTGCGGAAGGTCTTGTTGAGTTGGTTGGCGAGAAAGAGAACGTAGCGACTACACTCCTTTTTCGTGGCGAGTAGGTAGAAATCACGGATATTGATCTCTTTTAGCATGTATTCCAGAATTTGATCGCAAACTTTGCGAATGGGTAGTGTGGCCTGGAGAGCCGTTTCTCGATTGGCACCACTGATCTGGTTTCCCATATCCCTGCTCTTTAATAAGGTTAAAAATGCTTCGCATTTTCAACCTTATTAAAGAGCCCAAAGCTCTTTAATAGGGTGTTTACACCCTATTAAAGAGCCCAAACTGTTGTTAGCGCTTCGCGCGTATATATTATTACTATTTGGTAAATCTAAGGAAAAATACATAATCGATGGTCGGGGCTAGCCCCGACCATCCATCATTTTATCCTATAGGGTTTTGCGAGGAGCAAAACTCTATTTGGTAAATCTATGATAAAATACATAATTGATGGTCGGGGCTAGCCCCGACCATCCATCATTTTATTCCATAGATTGGCGCGAAGAGCGCCAATCTATAAGGTGAAGAAACGCTCCAGATCCGCTGCATGGGACTCTAAGCGGCGCAAGCACTTCTGTAGCGTCGCAATCGAGATATCACTAGCCTCTGCGATTGTTGCGAGCGAGATATCAAGGACTTCACAACGCTTCAGAACGAAGGCCACGCATCCTGCGGCCAAGCTCGGCGGCATATTCTCCTGTCCTAGACCCAGCAGTTCCACCTGTTCGGCAATTCGCACACATAGAGTCGTCAAATGCTCCTGTTGGTTGCGTTGAATGGAAAGCTTCGACAACGGAAGGCGAATGTATTCAACGGCCTTCGTGGAGGTTGTGCTCGTCTTGGCCTTCGTAGAACTCAGAAGTCCCTTCTGTCGTGCCATCGCCAACAGTTCCTGAAGTTGCTTCAATGCCTTGGTGAAGGTCCCCGAGGATAGGCCGAACATATCGGCGATCTCCTTGGGTTTTCGGGGGCTGCCGGATTCCTTTAATACAAGATACATACAGCCACCGAGCATGGCATCGCGGCTCAGTCCCTGTCGCCCTGCAACTTCCTTAATAGTGATAAACATATGCCAGGCACTTTCGGTGGCCGACTGATTGATACCGTGGTTCAAGCCGATGAGCGCTAGACGTTCGTGGGCTTGGATGAGGGAGCGTTCCTTATAAGGAACGGCATTCCAGGCGTGGTATTTACACACCTTATACATGTTCTTGCTGCCCTTGCCTCCCAACATGACCGTACTGAGGGAGGCCTGGGGCAGATTGGGATTCTGGATACCACCGACTCTTGTAGGGTCCCCGCCGCGATCATCGTTCGAGAAGAACCGGTATTCAGCCGATGTATCGAAGGGGCGGCTGACGACGTGGCCGCAGCGCTTACAGGTCATGACATCTTCCATATCAAAGCAATCACTTTCGGAGCAGTAGGGACAGACGTCCACATCTGTCGCCTTTGCTTCTATCTTGTCCCAATCCTTCAGGGAGAAATCCATCGAGGATTGGGCTTTGTTGAATTTATTAAATAGAACTTGCATTTGGACTCTTTATTCGCTAGAATCTTTTTCAATTTTATGAACGCGTTTGGAACGTCGAAGGGTTTTTCGTTTGGGTGTCTCAGCACCGCCTGACATAACTAAAATTGTCTCTGGTGTTGTTACAAGTGTAGTAAAACTACGTAATTCATGAGTAAGATATGCGATGATTCGTTCCATTCGATCCGCTACATCTTGTCTGCGGTCTTTTATAAACTGTAAATAAGCGAGTGTCGCATTTTTAATGACAGTATTCAGTAATCCTAGGGCAACATAATGTCGTTGTTTAATAGTTGGAACGGTATTAGGCGCATCGGCAGCCGCTGTTTTTGTATATATAGGTCCATTGCCATTAGTGACTAAATAGTTGTTAATTATTGTATTCGCTAATTTATTCGTATTACTTTGAACATCAGTTGTTAATTTGTCATATGTTGTATATTGGGTGACTAATAGGGTATATGTTTGATATAAATCATACAGTGATTGTATAAATGTAGATTTTAATGAATTATCGGTGATTCTAGTAGCCGCAGGATCAGTAGTGGGTATATTTATTGCGTAATCTATAGCCTGTATTACATCATCCGAACTATTGATGTATAATTTGTTGGGTCGTAATGTCATCTTTTTAGATTCGCCTCTTTGTTTCTCTGATATTTTGGTTAATAATACAGTATTAGGAATAACCAATCTTTTCAACAGATACTGTATGCGTATTCCTATTTTATTTATATTTTTATCAGGACCTCGATACACTTTTGAAATAGGTAGATATATAGCAAAATCTATAGGAAGATGAAGAGAATCTTCTATATTATAAATATCTTTGGGTGTATAAGGGACAAATACGGCTTCTGTTGGGCGCAAACATAATTGTGTAATAGCTTCTTGCGCTTCTTGTGGTAACGGGCCTTTTGTTAATAGGGCGGGATAAATAGTATCCGTAAAATTTTTAACTATTTTAGTTATAATAGCAATGTCGGAACCGGATAAGGGGGGTGGATTAAATGTGTCTCGTCCAGAATCGCCGGGTTCTTCAGATGATGCTAATCCTTTATAGGGAGTTACAGGGGCGTTATAGGAAGTTACAGGGGCGTTTACTTGAGATGTATTGAAAGGGGTAGCCGCAAATTCTTGCTCCCCTCTAGTTTCATATGAACGGGTTTCTTGCTTCGATTCCGAAGTTTCGGCCGGATTGTATGGAGAAATAGGTGATGAGGATTTGACAATTGATGAAGATAAGGGTAATAGTGATGGACGAAAGGAGGCTGATGTGTTTCCTGCTAGATTAGTTATAGTGGTTGAGCGGCCTTCTTCCCTAGTTGTTGTGGATGCACTATTCGGAGGGGTAGGGGGAGGCCCAGGAAGGGGGAGGGGAACCCCAGCAGTTTCGGACCCCGTCGATGACACACTAGCAGGTAAACTAGTTTTGGACCCCGTCGATAACGTACTAGCAGGTAGACTAGTTTCGGACCCCGTCAATAACGTACTAGTAGATGAACTAGGTTCGGACCCCGTCGATAACGTACTAGCAGATGAACTAGCGTTGGGGGGCGGCGCTAACATTTCAGCAAATTTAATTCTGTTCGCCGCTTCCCTGTCTGAAGTAGCTTTTGGTATAGGGTTTTTCGGATCTAATAATGCTCGAAATGTTGTAGACTTACTCATACTATCCCTATTAATTACTTGATTATTTTGTTCGAATAACTCACATTAATTCCTAAATACAAATAGGGATGGCCCAGCAGGGAAATGAAAAAAGAGATACAATTCTACCTTCTAGTTCACCAAAAGGCCTCGGGTTCTTCGGAAGCCCCTATTCACCTGCCGATCAACTCCCTATGCCAGACCAGATCGGCGTTCATACCGGTGATGATCTGGGATCTGTCATTGATGCTGTAAAAGGAGTAGCATATTATACTGATGCGATCGGTTTTGGTGAATCAACAAATATGCTATCGAGTGGTATGGGGCTCCAGCCTCTCGGTGTGAACTACTTCATGAATACGGGGCAAACGTGCTCTAATGGCGCCACCATGTATCAATATTTTGAAGGCATTCCGACAGGAAATGCGCTGGGAGCTAAGATTGGGAAGGCGATGGCGGCGCAAAATATGTCTCTCAAAGGTCTAGTGCCCGGAATGATTGAAGATGCTGAGAGTGGTCTCAATCCTATGCCTCTCTTAAATGCTATGCTGGGATCCGGATATCCGAAGTGTCGACCATTGACCGCCCAGGTAGGCGATATGAAAGGACAGATCGCTGATCCTGATACTAAAACACCCTGGATCGAGAATCCTGAAACAGCCTTTCGACGAGATGGGCTTATGTATCAGACAAGATGGGTGGTAGATGTGGATGAAAAAGGAAATGCCATTACTTTGACAAAGGATCAGTGGGATAAGACTCCGAAGACGATGAATAAGGATGGAACTCCGAAGGTCAAAGAGGCGTTCGATAGTGGGATGCTGATGACGGCCTCCACGGCGGCTGTCGTCAGTATCTTGCTTCTCATTGGATATGGGCTCATGTCATCGAGAGCTCGCCGTTAGGCACTAAACTAAAGTTTAGTGCTTCCCAGGCAGTAAACTTTAGTTTACTGCTTCAGTGCTCTATACGCATAATATGCCGATGCGCCGCCCAAAAGCTGCGCCACGACATATCCCGCGAACTCTGTGGCAGAAATGGATTTGCTGAGGGTCATCGCTAAACTGACCGCCGGGTTCACGTGGCCGCCCGACACACCCGCAATCATGTAGATAACAAGGGCCAGAGCCCCCCCAATAATCAAGGGATTTCCCCCCGAAACGAAAATCGACAGAATAAAAAAGAACGCACCTACATATTCGGCGGCATACGAGCTTGTTGTGACCTTCATTCTAACTTTACTGAGGAGAATTATCGTTGACGGGCTGGTAAATGGGGACATTGATATTCGCGGTGGCAACAGGATACACATTGCCCGAGACATCTAGGAAGGTAGGGCTGAAACTGATAATAGTGGCCGGACTGGATCGGTGGAAGGTATTGATGGAGCCATTGACAATGTCATTGAACTTCGAGGCATCGAAGGTTCCCGTCTGGGGATTCGTGCCAGACACATAGACGCCCGGCTGTGCTGCCTGTTGACGTGCCGCCTGACGAGAAAAATAAGAGGCCTGATTGCGATCGGACTTGAGTTTTGTCAAGGTAGACGAATCGTAGTAAGACATTTCTCCTATTAGTCCTCATTTTTTTCTGCTTTTGCTTCGGTGGCAGGTGGCCGTAGGAGCGTCTGATTGGTAATCAGACGGCTACCAATACACATGGTTTCGAGTTCCTGCATCAACAACTTCGATGCATAGGGGATCTGAATATGCGCGAAGTTCGTCGTATTGGAGCATCCACGACAGGCCCAGATGCCCTCCGCCTCATTTGCGATCGCAAGCAGGCCGCATTCGCGGCACGAATAACACAGAAAGGCGTCGGAACACTCCATGAGACGCTCCTTGGTGAATTCGCTCATGCCATGACCGATCACACAGTCCCGTTCCATTTCGCCGAATCGGAGGCCGCCATCGCGTGCGCGCCCCTCAGCCGGCTGTCGTGTCAGCATGACGAGCGGACCCGAGGCCCTCGAGTGTAGCTTGTCCGCCGAACAGTGTCGGAGTCTCTGGTAATAACAGGGACCGATGAAGATGCTCGTCTCCATCATTTTGCCCGTATATCCGTTATAAAGCAGCTCATTTCCGTAGGGTTCCATGCCGTAGTGATCGCGTAGAATAGTTCCCATGTCGTCCACCGTGGTCGCATTGAAGGGGCTGCCATCGCCCAAAGTTCCCGAGCAACAGCCGATCTTACTCAACAGCGTCTCCATGAGCTGGGCGATTGTCATACGACTGGGAATCGCATGCGGATTGATGATAATATCAGGAACAATTCCATTGCCGCTCTGGGGCATATCCTCGGGATTGAGAATCATTCCCATAGTTCCCTTCTGTCCGTGTCTTGACGAGAACTTGTCGCCAATCTCAGGAATTCTGTCCTGTCGCATGCGAATCTTGGCGAAGGAATAGCCCTCACCATTGCGATTCTTGTAGACGCGATCCACATATCCGCTCTCGTTATTGCGGGGCGTCTTCGAGACGTCGCGGCAGGTCTTGGACCCCGCGGGCAGCACCTTGCCGGTTGGCACTCGCAAAGGAACCACCTTGCCGATCAACACATCCTCTGGCGTTACATAGGTGTTCTCAGGAATAAATCCGTCTTTGCCGAGCTTATCATAGTTCTCCATCTTCATGTGCTTTGTGATCGCAGGATCTGGCTGACAGAAGCGCTCTTCTTCTCCAGAACTTTGGTTCTTCTTCTCCTCGTCCTTGTAGGTGCGATAGAAGATGGATCGAAAGCGTCCACGATCCAGGGCACCCCTGTTTATCATATTCGAATCCTCTTGATTGTAACCACTATACGTCATAATGGCGACTACCACATTCGAGCCGGCAGGCAGCTTCTGTGCCCCGTAGAACTTACTCATGAAGGGGCTCACCATGGGAATCTCGGGATAGCACAGCAGGTGCGCCATGGCATCGAAACGCTCCTCGAAGTTGAGGGCGAACATCCCCATGGCCTGCTTTGCCATCGCAGACTGATAGGCATTTCTGGGACTCTGATTGTGATCGGGGAAGGGGATCATGGAGGCGATTGTGCCGAGCGCCACACAGGGATGGATTTCCGCATGGGTCCTAGCGACATCTCGCAAGGCCGTCTCATAGTCCATAGCGATAAAGGCGCCGTCTGTTTCCCCCGAGTCGAGATATTCGATCAGGTGATTTCCTGAAGGGGTCGACCATAGGAGCATCTTGTTCCAGTCGTTGATCTGGTCGACCTGCTTCTTTAAGGTTCCCGTCGTATCAGCCGCGATCTCTCGGAGCGTGGGGGCGTAGAGGATGGGACGAATAACACGACCGGCCTCGGACGTCAGCCAGAGCTCCTTTAAGGCCGACTTCCAGACAATGCCCGTGTGGATGTGGATCTGTCCTGATCGTTTTGCGCTTCGTAGGCCTTCCACCATGGCGAGGGCCTTGTCACAGGGGACAATACCTATCCAGGAGCCGTTCAGGAAGATGCGGACATCCTTGAACTTCTCCTCGATCGAGCAGTCTTTCAGTGATTTTAGAGTGCCGATGCGCATGATATACATGAGGATAGTCGCAGGACTACTGAAGATTGTGATGTGTGTGGTACAGGCCATGTTCTTGATAACACCGACACCGTGGCCTTCTGGTGTCTCGGCAGGACACACAAAGCCCCACTGGGTATTGTTGAGCTTACGGGGCTCAATGAGTCTTGCTGTCTTATCTACAGGGGTCTGCATACGCCGCATGTGACTGATATAGGACGCATAGTTGAGGCGATTGAGGACCTGAGAAACACCGACCTTATTGGGGCCCGTGATCTTTCCATTTCCCCAGTTGCCGGTTGCGAGAGCTGACTTCAAGGCGACATCCAGGATCGTTGACTTGATGATCTTATTGATGTTGTTGATATTGACGATTTCAGCCCAGTTTCCCGTGGCTTTCCAGGAACCCCCATGGATCTCCTTCGATAAGCAGGCACGCATGTCCTTTACCATGCGATTGTTATATGTCTTTCGCATGAGATCGGCGAGCAGGAACCCAGGAATATCCACGCGCTTATTGGGATAGGCGTCGCGGTCATCCCTGGGAATACGCTGAGAGGAGGTCCAGAGCGCCTTACGGGCCATGTGGGCCAGAAAGCACGCCTTTTCGTATTCCTGGGAGGCCCCACCGATCTGAGGGAAGAGCTCCTCTGCCAAGATGTCCGATACTACCATCTGCCGCTGTGACTTGGCGGACCATGACGAAATGTGCTGAGATAGCCACTCGATTGCTACTGCCTTTGTCGTAATTGCGGTTGCCTCCTGAATGGACTCCTCGAGGATATTATCATAGACTGGATCACCACCGGGTCCCAAGATAAGTTCACAGATGGCCTTGTCCGACTCAACACCGAGGGCTCTGAAGAGAATCCAGAGGGGAATATCTGTCTTAATGCGGGGAATAGTGGCCCTCAGCATGGTGATGAGATTGTTCTTGGGATGATAGACGAGCTTGACTGAATTCGACTTTGGCACTTGATCGTTATCGGGTCCGATACACTTAATTTCTACTACCTCACGATCCTTGACATTGCCGCGTCCCTTTCCAAAGTCAAAGGGACGATTCTCAGACATGCGCTCCATGCTTATCATAGCACGCTCACCGCCCATGATGGTGAAGTAGCCCCCCATATCTTCAGGACATTCTCCTAATAGGCGCGGCTCCATGTGCTTCAGATCATTCAAATGGCAATACTTTGACATCACCATGATGGGAATCTTTCCCAAATGAACGTTGGGGAAGACACGCACCTTGGATTCACGAATAGAGCCGCGTGTGTGATCGATGAAGGTCGTTGTGACCTTCACGTTGCCATTCAGAGATCCTGAGTAGTTCAAGTTGCGTTCACGCGCATCATTGGGAAGCATGCGATGTGTCGCCCCATTATTTTCGTGCATGGCGGGCTTGCGAAGAGAGATCTTCTCGATCTCCATGCTGACCTCATATTCGTGATTAATGGTTTTCATAGCGATAATAGGCCCTGAACTTACCACAACATTTCCTCCTGCTGTCTGCTGCTGTTGCTGTTGCTGTATAAGGGCATTCGCGGCGGTTGTACTCAGGCCCGTGGCAGCAGCGAGAGCCGATCTCGGTCCTGCTAGGGGAATCTCCGGTGATCCGCGACTTGTGATAGGATTCGCCATCGAAATGATTTCTGGAATGTCCGTTTCAACAAACTGATTGAACCCATCTAATTGATGCGCCAAGATATCTGATTGGCCGAAATAGGTATTCAGATAATGCCTATAAGTTGGGAGAATAGACTCCGTTGAACCGTTCATGATTCTTGCTTTATCTCAACAAAACCATAATTGGCGCATCAAATTTTATACGATCATCGAAGTCAATAATGTTCTCTATAAATAGGGCGTTTATGTCGCAACAATCCGATATTAAGCAGATTCAAATCACAGGCGGCGCCGAACTAGTCGGTGGTAGAAAACGGGGTAGCCGCAAGAAGCGCGGTCTTCCTCTGGCAACGCAAGTCTCAAAACAGCAGGAGGGCGGAGCCTGCGGAACATCGGGCTACACGGTGCCGATGCAGACCACTGCGGCGCCCATTGTGGATGCCTTCAAGCCCCTAACGCAGCCGGGTCAGAATCCCCAAGAGATTACAAAAATCGCGGTCTCTGCCATGCCTGGTCCTGGACTTCAACAGGGAGGAAAGCGTAAGGTAGAACTTCGAAAAGGCGTTATGAGTAAGAAGGTCCAGCTTCATTCTAAGAAGGTTGTGGTTCCTGCTAAGCCGGCCCTTCAACAGAAGAAAAAGACGCGCAAGATCATTCTGGGACTCGTATCTCTTCAGAAGCGCCAGACACGGGCCAAGAAGATCAGTGAGAAGATGAAGGAAATGCCGCTCGACAAACTCAAGAAGCAGCTTGTAGAACAGGGGCTGATTAAACCTGGTTCCAAGGCCCCTGAGTCCGTTCTGAGACAGATTGCGGCGGATTCTCAGATTGTTGGTGGGAATGGTCTTTAGACTTTTCCAAAGGGAATGGTCTTTAGACTTTTCTTACACACTTTCTTCGTCTTCTTGTAGATATTTTCCTACTTACTTTTCCTCCATGCGTTCTATGTAACTTCCTTCTTAAAATAGCAATATCAGCTTGATTCTTTTTTCTATTCATTGATTCTTTCCATTTTAATAGTGTAATAGGACTAAACATTAAATGGCCATTTTTATCTTTAGTAAATGACCCTTTTTTATCCTGTAATACTTCCATAGATAGCTCATTTGTTGGAATTCCTTCCGATTCAGGAAGATTAAATATTTCAATTGGATACTCTTTTCCATCTTTTTTTACAGTAATTGAAAATCGTTCTGTAGTCTTACCAGAATTTCCTGTAAACTCCTCAAACTCCCCCATTCCAAAATCTTTTAACTTTTCAAATTCATCGGGAGCCATAATTACATCCAAGTCGCCAATCGGCCGGCCTTCTTGTTCTCTTTCTTTTCGAATTGTATATGAACCAATGATATAATATTTGGTTTGATTAATACTACAGGTATCAATAATATTTTTTAATATATTTGATAGGTTTATATAGGTAGGTTCTGAAGAGTCTATCAGTGTTTCTAGCGATTCCATCTATTACGCCATAGAATTTAGACCCGTGCGGATATCTGCACGAGCCGCCGACTGATACGGAATTTAATTGAGCGTAATTCCATATCGGTCTAAAGTCCATTCACCATAAACCTATAGGGATGTATGAGGAATATGGTAAATTCTACGCTGAATACACGAAGAAATATGGTAGTAAAACTGCCATATTTCTTATGGTCGGCGCCTTCTATGAACTCTACGATATCCAGGACAAGGACACGGGTGAAACAGCCTATAATGTGAAGGACGTCACCGATCTTCTCGGTATCCAGCTCACGACCAAGAAGGATCTGAAAGAAGATGGCAAAACTGGCCTGTTCGCCGGTTTCCCCGATTATGCGCTTCATAAGCATGCCGCACGTCTGACAACAATCGGCTGGACGGTCATCGTCATCGATCAGATTAAGGATGCGAAAGGCAAGGTTCTGGATCGCAAGGTGAGTCGCATTCTGAGCCCCTCCACCCATGTGGAGTCCATGCCAGCCACGGATACACCCTATCTCACGCTCCTCGTCTTCCAGCCGAACCTGACCTTCGGCCTCGCTACCCTGGATCTCACGACGGGCTCCACTAGCACCTATTCGTCTCAGGCAACCGGTCATCCAGATCTCTGGACTGCCGATGATCTCCAGCAACACCTCTGTCTCTATAAGCCCAAGGAACTCCTCGTGTTCTGCCATCAGAAGCAGCCGATTGAGGAGTCCCATATTCGCAGACAGTTCTGTGTTCCTAACACAAGTCCCGTTCATATTCGCACCTATACGACCTTTGGGACCTTTGCCAATCCCATGACAAATGCCGATTATCTGAGGAAAATCTATGGAATTCAGAGTCTTCTTCCAGTGCGCGAGTTTCTCTCTTTGAGAACGGATCTAGAGGAGATTGCGCTCTGCTATCTCCTCCAATTCACGGAGGAGCACATGCCCTCTGCCCTCAAAGGATTCCAACGAAACAATCCCTGGATTCCAGAACAGAATCTTTTATGTGGGAACAAGGCGCTCCTTCAGCTCCAGATGGACCAGGTGGCGGATCTGTTCTCGGGGGCCATTACACCCATGGGAAAGCGCGACATCAAGTTGCGCCTCCTGAAGCCTTTGACCCAGGCATCTCTCATTCAAAATCGCTTTCAAGAACTCAAAGAATATCTCACATGGTCCGATCCGAGTCGTCTTGACAAGAATTTGCGCTTCATTGGCGATCTCCCGCGCATCCATCGAAAACTTCAGCTCGCAACAACGACCACACAGGACTTGGTGACCCTCGGTCAGAGCTATTCGTCGATTCAGGCTATTCTGAAGGCCTGGCCGACCGAGGCCTCCGCCTTTAAGCCTCCTCCAGATCTAGAGCAGCAGCTCGCAAACTACGTGGCCCTGTTCGAGAGCCATATTGACCCTGAAAAGGCCCTTCAGGCATGTGGTTCAGAGGATATTAGTCCCTTTGCTTCACGATACACGAATATAGTTACTGTCGAGCAGAGAATCAAGGAGATCCTCGATGAGTTTGAATCTATTCGTAAGGGCCTCTGTTCGGCCGCGAATTTGTCGACGGATGCCATTCGTTTGGAGGGGCGCGAAAAGGAGCCCTTCGGTTTCAAGGCATCTTCTACGAATATCAAGGCGATTCAGGCCTCAATTGGCCGCCTTCCCAAAGGAACTCAGGTAAATGCGCTCAAATCAGGCGGATGGATCGACACACCGCAACTTTCGACACTGAATTCGAGGCTTCTGAGCCGCCGAGAACAGCTCGCGGCGCTCAGTCGTGAAGTACTTCTCCAGGTCTCGAATGAGATCTCGGCCCAGGCTCCTATATGGAATGCGATGGAGGAATGGATCAGCCATGTGGACTGCACGAGAACGATCGCGAAAATCGGACAGGAGAAGGGGTGGACTTGTCCCGTTGTAGATGGGACCAGCGGCCCAGCATTCTTGGATATAAAGGGCATACGGCATCCTCTTGTGACGAATAGTCGTGTGGCGTATGTGCAGCATGATGTTGCGCTCGGCCCAGAATCGTGGCTCGTCTATGGGATGAATGCGAGCGGCAAATCGACGCTCATGAAGGCCGTGGGAATCGCGACCTTGCTGGCACAGAGCGGGTCTTTCGTGCCGGCCCAGTTAATGACCTTTCGACCCTTCCAGAGTCTGTATACGCGTATTCTCAATAATGACAATCTGGGGGCGGGACTGAGCTCTTTTGCCGTGGAAATGAGCGAGCTGCGCGATATTTTACGGTCAGCAAATGAGTGGACGCTGGTTCTGGGCGACGAACTCTGTTCTGGAACGGAGTCCATTTCGGCCATGGCCCTGGTTGCGTCGGGCATTCAGTGGCTCACGAAGCGTGGGGCCAAGTTCATTTTTGCCACGCATCTCCATGATCTGCCGACCATTCTGGATTGCGCTGCGCTCCGACTCAAAGTAT
>Ga0209084_1000009_pt1 | contig 211261 bp, 207 predicted proteins | sample C_130820_MF_Meta_FD_187309 | JGI IMG/M metagenome (GOLD analysis project Ga0209084, IMG submission 187309) | Freshwater microbial communities from Lake Croche, Canada to study carbon cycling - C_130820_MF_MetaG (SPAdes) (version 2) | ecosystem: Environmental > Aquatic > Freshwater > Lake... | reverse complement strand
TACTTTTATATTACTTTTATATTACTTTTATATTACTTTTATATTACTTTTATATTACTTTTATATTACTTTTATATTACTTTTATATTACTTTTATATTACTTTTATATGTTGTGGAAAAAAAGACTTCCTTTAACCATAAATATTTTATAGCATTAAATAAATAATAATATAAATATAAATTATATAACAATGGGGAAAAAATCAATCCGTCTCTATTCAAATCCAACAGAAGTCTATCGCAGAGCAAAAAAATATCTTGGGAATACAGCAAAGATTGGACTTTCTACAAAAAAAGAAAAAAAATATATGGTTACCACACCGAACGGTAGGATTGTTCATTTTGGACAAATGGGTTATGAAGACTACACAAAACACAAGAATAAAACACGCAGAAAAAATTATCTCAACCGGTCATCAAGAATTAGAGGGGACTGGAAGAAAGATAAATATAGCGCTAATAATCTGTCAAGGATCCTTCTATGGTAAGTTAAATAAATTATTTTTTTAATATAATTTTTCTAAAAGTATAAGCCTTAAATAAATTATTTTTTTGCTATAATTTTTCTAAAAGTATAAGCGTTAAATTAATATAATTATTATTTAGCTTTATAATAAATGGAAAAATCAACAGAAGAAGATATAGTTGAATTATTTAATAAAGAAAATTGTATATTTAAACGTTATGGAGTTAATAAATACATTCTTGACTATGAAATGGAAAATAAAAATATTTACATGGAAAAAATTATAGATTTTTCATTAATTCAATTAATTTATAATTTAAATCCTGATATTTATGAACATATTGAATTTAATAAAATTAATGAAAATGAAGCAGTCGCAATTCTTTTAATTAAGCATTTTTTTGAAGATATAGGATTTCCACAAAGATACTCTTTTATGAATATTAAAAAAATAGTTGAAAAAAATAAAATTTTATTTAAAGCTCAAACAATTATACAGAATAAAAAACCAACAAACATTCCACCTGAAGCTCAAGTATTATATATAGATAATTTAACATGTATTTGTGATTTAATTACAGATCACAAAGTTAAAATATCATTTAATATTAATTTTAATTCAGGTTTTCACATTCCACTTTTTGCTGAAAAAATGATTGGAGTTATTATTTACAAAATATTTAAGAGATTAAAACTATTTATAGAAAAGATAACAATATAATAAAATGTTTGAAATTGTAAAACAATTGCTTTTTTTCTTTAATATTGGATTTATTTTAAGTTCTGAAGCAGTATTTTATTTATTCTTTGGTAACTACTTAAATTGTATTAATCGTCTTACAACCCGTTTATCCTCTATAAATATTTTATATGTTAAAATTTTTCAAGCAATAGCTTCTAATAATAGTTTAATTGACGAAAAAATAAATAATGAACTTTTAAAATTTACTGATAATGCTCCATGGGATCTTCATGATATTAGACTTGAAGAATTAATTGAAATATGTGAAAAATATGAGTTAGAAATAAAAGATGGATATGAATATCCAATTAATTCTGGAATGATTTCGCTTGTATATAAAGCATTTAAAAGAAGTGATCATACTCCTGTTATTATTAAAATGAAAAGAAATAATATTGAAAATAGATTAAATGATGCTATAGAAAATTTAAAGACATTTATGTATTTGTTATCTTTTATACCAATTATCCACAAATATCAGATTTCAAATGTAATTACTACAAATATTGAAATTATTCGCCATCAAACTAATTTTAATGAAGAAGTTGATAATATTAATAAGATTAAAAATAACTGTAAGCATTTAAAATATGTAAAAATTCCAGAAGTATATTTAGATGCTACAAATGAAAACTCTAATTTTATTTTGATGGAATACATTGACGGTAAGAAAATTAGTGAAATTGCAGAAGAAGATTATTATGCCTTTTCAAAAGTTGTATTAAAATTTGGACTTCTAACAACAGTTATACATGGTGCTGCTCATGGTGATTTACATAGCGGAAACATATTATTTATCAAAGACGCAGATGATAAAAAATATCCTCACAAGATTGGAGTAATTGATTTTGGAATTATATATGACATTGACCCAACATATAAAGTAATGTTATCTGAGTTTTTTATTAATGTATTTGAGAGAAGTGCTAGAGAAAGTATTATTTTAATAGCAAATTCTGGTATGGTTGATCCTCCAAATATTATTAATCATTTACCAAAAGAACATTACGATACTATTATTGAACTAGGAACAGTAATGTTTGCTGATGTTTTAAATGGTTCAAAACAGGCAAATCAATTAGAAATTTATAAATTTTTATCTAAGGTAAATGAGTATTTGAGTAGTCCAGAATTAGCTAAATACGGTATTAAACCAAGCGACAATTTTGTAAAAATGCAATTAGTATTAGCAATGTCACATGGTGTAACTTTGACACTTTGTAAGGATAATATTCTTGGATTAACTAATGAGGTTTTAAATGAATTATTTCATACAAATATGCTTATAGATTGATGAATAAATAGACTATAGTTTATATTTATTAAATATTTTTATTAAATATTTTTATTAATGACAACATTTTTCGATATATTTCGAATAATTTTATCTTCTTTTTCCAAATCATTGTCACCAGAACCACCCATTGACTCTATAATCATTTTATTGTATTGATCTGAAAATCTGGAAGCTGCTTTGATACAATCTGGATGCGCTTCTTTAAATTTTGGTATTAGCCTCTGATTTTTACCTGCAACTCTTTTAATAGCCTTTCTTAACTTTTTTCTTTCTTCATCTTCCTTTTCCCATTTATTTTCATCTTTAATATATAACACTTCTCTCTTTTTATCTGTACAGTGAACTGGTCTTTTTTCAACTTCAAGAGCATTTAAGTTTTTAACAATTATATTAGAAATACCATCTACATAACCAATGTCACCAACTTTTTCCAAATCAGAAAGTTGAAGTTTTATAGAGTCAACAAAATCCATAATATTCATTGCGTCTTTACATGTTTCATTTAAAAAGAATTGAAGATTAAAAGATTTGTTATGAGAATTGGTAGTATTATGGGAATGATTAGTTGTTCCATTTTCAATAACTTTTATCATAATATTTTGTTGCTCCATCATTAAATTTTTAAATTCACTATTTTCTTTTGTTATTTCAAAATTCTGTTTGATAAGCATTAAAATTAATTCATCTTTGTCATTTATTTTATTTATAACTTCATTTGTATTTTCATTATTACATACTTTTTTGTGTCTATAAAAACTACTATCATGTTTATAAATTTTACCACATTCGCATATGAATGTATTTTGAATTTCTGTAGATTTTTCACTAGCATTAACTAGCAATTTACTAGCATTTTGATACTTTTTATGTTTTTCAGTTGAGATATGTTTATTATAATCTGTTAATTTACATGTAGAATAGTAACAACTTTCGCAATAATATTTTTTGTCGATTTTTAGTGATTTTGTACTAGCCATTCTCTCTAATATAATGCTAGTAAAAAATCTCCTAAATCCTTTTTCTTAAAAATATAAAAAAAAATTACCGTAACAAATTAAAAAATTTTTTTTTACTCTGACACCTTAATTTTTCAATATGCAGTGGCGGACATTTTTTCGGCCGGAAAGATTCGGCTTTTTTGAAAAATGGACAAAAATAAATGTCCATTTTTAACTTTTCCAAAAAAGTCTTGGAAAAAAAAAGAGAAATTCGCCTCTACATGTGTAGAACCTCTTTTTTGGCACTTTTCAGAAAAGTCCTGATTTTCCCTACATTATGTAGGGCCACGGACCTCTTTTCTCATTTAAAACTCCAAATTTAAACATATTTATAATTACTTAAAAATTTTATTATGTAATTATATAATGAAATTTTTACATTATTTATTATTTATAATCAATATCACTAAAGTTGAAGTTTATTTTATTCAAAACCAATACAAACCAATATGTAATAATTGTAAATTTTTCATTCCAAATAAAAATGAATGTAGAAAATTTAAAGATGTTAATATAATTACTGGTAAATATAGTTATGAAACTGCTATCAGTGTAAGAAATGATGAGGATAAATGTGGAGAATATGCGTTTTTATTTGAAAAAAATAATTTTAAATTTATTACTATTCCTTATTATTTTTTATTAGAAAATGGTAAATTAATTTTTATTTTAAGTTATAATTTTTTCCCCTTTATTCTATGGTATATTTTTACAAAATAATAATTTACGAGCATTTTAATTGAGAAAAGGTATAAAAGGTGAATTTTTAAAGTATTTTTAAAAGTATTTAAAGAAATCTTGTTCTTTTATTTAGTAGATGAACATTATTTTAGATATGGACCAAACATTAATTCATAGTAATTTAAATAGTTATAGCATATATGCTGATCCAATTCCTAGACCACATCTGAAAGAATTTCTAGAATTTGTATTTGAAAATTGTAAAAATGTAAGTATATGGACACATGGATTAAAAGAATGGTATGATGTAGTTTATGAAAAAGTTTTTAAAGATCTTATACCACAAGGTAAATCATTTCATTTTGTTAGAACAAGACAAACACCATTAGGAGATTATAATGATTTAATTCAAATTAACAAAAAACTTAGTGAATTTAATTCTAATATACCTTCTATGAGATTTCTAAAACCATTATTGGTAATATATAAAAAATATCCAGATAAATATAATGAAAATAATACATTTATTATAGATGATAATCCAATTACATATTCAATTAATAAAGAAAACGCAATCGAAATTAAACCATACAATGGTATAGATAATTTAGATACTGAATTGCTAAGAATTATAGAATTAATTAAAAAAAAGTATTTTATATAATATAAAATTGAAAGGAAATAAATACTTAATCAAATATATTACATTATGAGCATTAATATATTTGATATATCCATGAATAACCCAACTTTTATATTTGTCGATGGTAGTTATTACAATTTCTATCGATATTTTGCGCTTTTACAATGGTGGAAAAACGTAAATCCAGAAGAACCTCTTGAAGATCCTTATCAAAATGAACAATTTGTAGAAAAATTTAAAAAGATACATGTAGAACATTTACAACAAATATCAAAAAAACTGAAACTACATAAGAGTATTAATCCTATTCTTATTGTTGGAAAAGACTGTAAGAGAGAAAATATATGGAGAATGGCACATTTTCCAAAATATAAAGGTACCCGACCAAATGGTGCTAAAGATGGTTTCATGGGTGGACCTTTCTTCAAAATGGTTTATGAAGAAGATTTGTTTTTAAAAGGAGGTGCAAAGGCTATTTTAAAACATTCACAATTAGAAGCAGATGATTGTATTGCTCTTTCAGTAAAACATTTAATAAAAAAATACACAGAATGTCAAATCTATATTATTACAAGCGATCATGATTATTTACAGTTAAAGTGTCATAATGTTCATCTGTATGATTTAAAATATAAACCATTAAAAAGCATAACTGGCAATTCTCAAAATGATTTAGAAATAAAAATTATAATGGGAGATAATAGTGATAATATTCCATCAGTTTTTCCAAAATGTGGTCCAAAAACAGCACAAAAATGTATTGATGACCCTTACTTCTTTAAAAAAAAAATGGTAAATAATGAAGAATATTACGAAAACTATAAACGTAATAAATTAATTATTGATTTTAATAATATACCAGAAGAATTACAAAAAGAATTTTATACTAATATAGGTGTTACACAGATATAAATTTTATTCAAATGGAGTAATAGGTAAATCATCTCTGACAAAATATGCGTGCCCTTCACGTGTCCATTTTACAACCATTGTAATAATTTCAACACCTGCTTCTATACCATATTTTATTGCTTCTCTATATTCTGGATCAATAATAGAAGGTTGAAATCTATTTACATCAGGTCTTTGTATTACATAACACATAATACATCGTGTTTTAGATTGTTTCTTAATTAATGTAAGTTCTCTAATATGTTTGAGAGCACGGGGACTTACTGGGTCGCTAGTTTTTTTTCTATATCCATCTGGAAAATAAGCAACCTTTGAACCAATTTCTCTATCATGGTAAGGATTTTCACCAAGTAATTTTTTATCCTTAGCACTTATATCTTCATAATCAGCAAGAGGAACATTTTTTACCTCCATAATAAAAGGTAATCCATTGCTATCTATTCCAGTGAAATCAAATCTAGAGTCAACTTGTCCTTCTACATAAATACATGTTTCTCTCTTATAACGTTTTACATATTGAAGTTTATTTAAAAGATTATTTTTTAGAGCAATCTCCACTAATTCTTCTGCTAATTTAGGATGTATTCCAACAATTATTTCTTCTGTTTTTTTCTTTTCTGGTTCCCTTATAACAGAGAGAAAGATACTATATTGACATATTTGTTTTTTATTATTAATTTTAGTGATAGGCGCCATTAATACAGAAGCTCCTTGGTCTGCCAGACCACAACACCCTAAACAAGCAGTATGTCCTAGAACTTCAGTATCGCCGTTAACAGGAAGAATATCCGCGACATAAGGTGTTTTACAAAACTTAGAAGGCCGTTTAATAACAGATCCTTCTATTAAATTATCAATTGTATATAATTTTGCTAACATTGTTCTTATACTTATGTAATATGATATAATACGATATAATATATCATATTTAGTAATTAAATAATATTAATCAATTTTTTATATAAATGATAATAATATAGTATTATTATAAGTATGGCTACTATTCCAAATGAATTAAATATAACAATTAATACAAGTATTCCGGGTTTTCAAAAAGTATTTTATAAACCATCAATGACAATAGATAATATAAACCCAGATGATAATTCTGTTAGATTTAACCCTTTAATAAAATTAAACAAATCTGTTATTGATAAAGTTCCTCAAAATTTAAGAATTAAAGAATTCTTTAATAAAGGATTATTTCAAAGTTTGTTAAATTATACAAATGGTATACCATCAAAAACATTAACTTTAGCTACCCGTTATGGTTATGTAGATAATAATATTAAATTAACATTACAAACAATATTTCCACCTGGTAGTATAATAAAAATTGGAAAAAAACCATATGTAATTTCTGATTTGCAATGGACTTCAGGTGATTGGAAAATTGATATAAAACAAAAAAAAGAAGAAATAAATATAAGTAGAATAACAGACCCTTATTTATATCAATCAATTATTAGACAAAATCTTATTAGTGGACAAGAACAATTACAAAATTTATCACCAAATTTGGCTTATGGTTCTAATTTTACAGGAGCAAGAGGTCTACCATCTACAGCAGGACCAGCAGGACCAGCAGGACCAGCAGGACCATCAGGACCATCAGGACCAGCGGGACCAATAAGATCTCCAACTGGTCCACCACCGCCACGACCGTCACCACCAATAATAATAAATCCACAACCAATAATAATAACACTTCCGCCAGCACCAGGACCAACACCAGGACCAGGACCAACACCAGGACCAGGACCAGCACCAGGACCAGCAGCAGGACCAATAGTAGTTCGTCATATTCATGAATATCCCCCTGCACCACCAGGAGGATGGCCACCATTACCACCTGCACCGCCAGAAGGATGGCCTCCTTTACCACCGCCTCCAGTTCCAGGTGCTCCTGCTCCTTCAATACCAGAATTACCACCAATAGATATAGATGATATAGCTGATTCTGGTAGAATGGATGAAATAAATGAAGAAGACTATCACCCAGCACCAGAAGTTGATTTAGTAGCAAATACCGTGCAATCAAGAGTTTTAAAACCTTATTTTAGAAGTAATTATTATTTTTTATTAAATATAATATATCAAAAATTTGCTAATAATATACAAAGATACTTAAATCAAATTTTAAGAACAACTACTGGTGTTAATGTACAACAAGAAAATACTAGTTTGAGTAAAGATGCTTATTTAGTAACTGTAGATGGCTTAAGAGTTAATAAAAACGCAGCTGATGGTAATTGTTTTTTTCAAGCAGTAGCAGATGCTATAAATTTAAATAATTTTAATAATCCTTCAGATAATAGGATTATTCACGGAGTATATGGCAGAGGAAGCACAATATTTACTCAATTAAGTATAAGACAATTTATTGGTGACTATTATTCCAGATTACCTAATTTAGATGACTATTTTTTAAATGCAACTAATTATGCAGCTAATTTGAATAGAATGTATTCAGATTTTATTGCCCAACAAATTGCTTCTGGTAATCCAGTAGATTATTTAGTAGAAGCACAAAGAATTTATAGAGAAGAACCTAATTTTTTAGTAAAATTTCCAGAAGAAGTTGACATAGATAGAAGTAATCTCGCTAATACATTTAGAGTAATAGACAGAACTCAAGTTGAAGCTTATATAACAAGTCCAAATTATTGGGCTGGACAAGAAACTATAGTAGGATTAATTGAAACATTAAATATAAATACAATTGTTATAGAAAGAACACCGGAAAATACATTTACTATTTTTCCATTTGGTAATTTAAACAGTGATTATTTTAATAATTGGAATAAATACATATTTTTATATTATACACCAGGACATTTTGAGCTTATAACATTTAAATATATAAACGTAAACTGGGGACCAACTGGTAGACCATTAGGTCCACCAGTTACAAAAACTATAGGTTTATTTTTTAGAGAGAGGCATTTTACAGGTTCATCAATACTACCTCCATTATATATACTATTTTTAATGTATGTTACTTCTTATAGAAGTCTATCAACAGAAGAAAAATCAACTTATTCTATATTTCAAGATTTAATGAATGTATTTGATATTAGTTTATATATGATAGCTAATGATCTAACGCCTCCAATGATGAGTGATGCGGAATGGGATCAAATATTAAGACGGTTTTCAAGATATTTTTCAGATAAATTTCCACATAATCAACCATTTCAAAGAGTAGCTCGTCCTCTTATAATGAGTGGCGGCGTAACATCTAGATATCAACAACCGTATTATGGAAATCAAAAACCATATTATGCTCAAAATATGGTAAAAAAAAATCAAGAATATGATCTATCAAAATTAGCTTATTCTATAACTATTTCTATGGAATTATATCCTGGAACAAGTATACCTAAAGATGAATTAAAGAAACTACAATGTACTAGTAAATGGAACGCAGTTAGAAAAGCTTGGGCAGATTTTACAGGAAAACCATATGTAATAAAACCAGTATATTCTATGTTGGATAAAAATAAAACACAAAGTAATAGAAATGTTCAAAATAATAATAGAAATGTTCAAAATAATAATAGAAATGTTCAAAATAATAATAGAAATGTTCAAAATAATAATAGAAATATTCAAAACAATAACAAAAAAAGCGGTGGTTCAAAAACACGTAGAAAAGTTTGATAAAAATAAATATTAATATTTATTTGATTTATTTTGAAAATGTTACATATTATTTATCATAATTAAATTTTTGAAAATCAAATTTTTTAAATGTTTCTTTTTGATGTTTTTGTTGTTTTTCTCTCTTTGCCTTTTCTAAAACAGAAATAGCAGCCGCTAATTCAGGTTCTGTAACAAGACCATCATCATTTGTATCTATTAATTTATCAAGTATTCTATATTTATGAGGAACAATACATAGATGACTTTCTTCATTAAATAGAAATTCAGATAATATAGTAAACACCGCAGTTAATCCAAGCGCAGTATATATATCACGAGTACCCATCCATGCCATAGCAAATACTAAAAGTTGTTTACTTACAGACCATTTCATATATTCTTCTGTAGACTTGCTAAATTGAATTTGAATAAATTTGGATCCAACGTTAAGAAGAATCATCACTATACCTGCAAAAAACTTACTATTATTCAAATACATAACACGATGATTTAAATATGAAATACTATTAAACAAAGGTGTAAATATAGATGTACTGCCACCTACTTGTTTTGTTTCTATTATTTTATTACTTGTTGGAGAATTAGTTGTTGGAGGAATGGAAGCCATTATATTAAAATAACATATTATTATATTTTTACATTATTCCAAATTTTCTAAACAGATTACTAATATTAGATGTAGTTTTATTGTAAAACCCTTCACCTATTATTCTAGTATTTCTAACTATAGGTCTATAAATACCTTTTATTGACGGTGTAAATGTTTCTACCGAATATATTGTATTATAATAGGAAAAAAGTAAAATAATTATAACTAAAATAGAATTATATAAAAAATACTTCATATATAATTATATTTAAAAAAATATTGTTAAAAATTTAAACAGAAGAATACAAACCAGAAAAAACTGATTTATCACTGGCTTCTACATTATCTGGTTGATTACGTGCGTTAGAAAAAACAGGAACTTCATTAGAACGTTTACCTCTCAATATAGTTCCTTCTCTATCAACTGTATTAAATCCTTCACGACCCATAAAGGTTTCAGTAGAAATAGGAGCAGTAGCTGCAGCAGCGGAACTAGATGTTGTAGTAGCATTTTGTTGAGCTAATTGGTCTATTGTATTTTTAACTTCATCTTTTTTTTGCGAAATAGTAGTAGCAGAAATAGTATTAGAAGTAGGATTATCCAAAGAATTCGTAGTTGTAGATATATTTGTATCTGTAAAACCTTCAAAAAAACTAATTTCGCTTTGGTTAAAGATTATTATAATAAATAAGACAGCGACAACTCCAAAAATTTTATGACACCAACTAATTCCTAAAATAGCTAAAATAAGAAAAACTCTTCCTAAATGTGTATTTATTAAGAAATCAAAAAGTCTTGATTGAGTTAATAAAATAATAAGAAGTAAAGTAGTAACACCACCTATAATATTTTTACTTAATAACTTAAAGGCCATATATAAATATTCTTATATAATTATTTTGCAAAAAATTAATTTCAGTCTGTTTTACAAATTATTATCTAAATTTTTAATAAGAATGTCTTTAGCAATGTTTGCAGCTCCATTTGATGAAAATTCTAATAATGAAACATTTACAAATAATAATGACAGTATACTAAATAAAAAACGACAACAAACACAGAATAAAACTCATAATAAAACTCAAAAAATGTATCCTAAAGAAAATTTTGATACAAATAAAGTAAATAATGTTTTAGAAAAAATCCATAACAGTTTAGATGAAGATGATGATGACAAAGATGCTTTTAATCCTCCACCAAAACCTGAGTCTATCGGCACTCAGAATACAGCCAAAAAAGAGCAAATGATGAATATGACTTCAAATAATGACTTAATGTTTAGAACATTAGGCAGAGCTCCTCAACCTAATTATGAAAATACAGATGGGTTAGATTTAAATGATTATACCAATTATGGTGACAGCAAAACAAATGAAGAGTATTATAAAAAGGTTTTACCAGGTTATACAGGGTTGCCACCAAACTTACAAAAAAATATGAACAATAAATCTTATTATAATCATGCGAATTATCAACCTCCTGTATCATCTAATGAGGATCTTTTATTACAAAAACTAAATTATATGATTACTCTTTTAGAAGATCAACAAGATGAAAAAACAAACCATGTAACAGAAGAAGTAGTATTATATTCATTTTTAGGAATATTTATTATATTTATTGCTGATACATTTGTTAGAGCTGGTAAATATGTCCGCTAATTCCACCTTTTCCACCTTTAGAAAAGGTGGAGCCAAATTAATAAATAGAGGATTAAAGATTTTTATTTATTTTACTCCACTTTTTTAAAAGTATACATAAATGAAACATGTATACTTTTATATTTCTTTATTATTTTTTAAAATTATAGATGCTTTTAAACCATTTATAACAAAATATATTTCAGAAAAAACAACCCAACGCATTATAAAATCATTATCAGGATTATTACAACGTATTCCATATATAAATAATAGAGTTTTAGGAAATCCTATTTCAGTTATAGAAATGGATAAATCAGATTGTGATATGAATTCACAATCTTGTAAAATAAAGATGATTGTGCCAGGCTATATGGAACATGATCCAAAAGCAGAAGCAGAGAAAAAATATATAAAATAAACTATTTAAACCAAACACATTATATAAAAGTATCATTAATGGTAAAATATATTATAATTCATAATACACATAATGGTTGTTATGATTTTCAATGTTATGAAGATCCTGATAAAAAACTGCGATTGACATCTATTACAATTAATCCGCCAAAAATATTTATGTTTGATACCAGAGAGCAAGCACAAGATTTTTTTGAAGAATATATTAATGATGTTGATTGTATTGATAATAAGTGTAAGAAGGGTGAAGAAGTAGAGCATGTTAATTATTGTACGTGTGGTATCATAGAGTTGGATGATGATGAAAACCCTATTCTATTTTATAATAAGAAAAACCAAATATTTTTAATGGAGCATGGACCGCAAATTTTTTTGCCACCTCAGGAGTTAAAAAATGATGCCAAAAATTTAAACTTAACAAATAAATTGATGCGTAAATGTAAATCGCTCGGTCGTGAACAAAGAGAAAGATATATTGAATTGGGAAAATATTGTCAAGAAGTTCAAGCAAAGAAACTAGCAAAAGAGCAGGAAAATGATAATGAAGAGGAAGAGGAAGAGGAAGAGGAAGAGGAAGATAATGAAGATGCTAAGAGTTCTACAAGTAGTAATGATAATAATGATACCTAATAATATTAATTAATAATAAGCACTTTATTTGGAGAAAAAGTAGGATAAGCAAAATTATAAAAAAAATATGCGGTTGGACTAATTATAAAAGGTTTTGTATTTAATATAATATTATCAATTACGATATTATTATGTGATATATTTTCAATAGCCGCAAACCCAAAATAATTTTCTGCCGCAATTTTCCAAAAACTTATTTTAAATCCTTGAATAAAAATGTTGTTTTCACAATTACAAATAGACGCAAAACAACTTAACACTTCTAGTCCTTTTGTAATTTCAGTACAAGATTTACGAAAAAAATAAGCACAAATAATATTATCATCACATAAAATAGCAGTTATAAAAATATTTTTTGTTTTAATTAATTCTATAATATTAGTAACTTCAGTATTAATAATAATGTTAAATTGCGAGCTATTTTCTGTAATAAAATTAAGTAGAAAATGAAAATTTTGCGGATTTATATCAATCAACTTATATTCACCAGATAATTCTGCGGGTTTTGTCCAAGTCGTAACAGAAAACCCGTAAGTAGAATAAACACACAATGGAACTATACCAGTCAATTCCTCTTCTCTCTTAAAGAGAGAAACAACTATTTTTTTATTAAGTTGTCTTTGATTATAATGATGTGTTTGTATTAATTGTGGAGCAATACCTTTTTTTCTATGTAATTTATCTACGCATAAATAATCTACATAATAAGCTTTAAATTTTGAAGCTTTAAATTTTGAAGCATTATTTTTTTCAGAATTATTACCACTATTTATCATAATATGAATAGGTCTAGATGTCATAGCGCCAATAATTGATTTATCAGTTATCATAGATCCATTTTTAGTATCAATCATATGATTTTTTTCAAAATAAAAAGATACAAACGGTTTATCATTATGACCATAAAAATATGGTGTTATATTATTATTATTTGGAGAAAAAATATTATCTTTATTTTGAAGGTAATTTTTCTTTATTAAATGAATAAATCTTTGTATCTGTAATGATGTCAATTCAGAATACACAATAGTTTCAATATCTTTAAAATTAGTATATTTATTTCTCTCTGGTAAAAATTCATTTATTATTCCTGGAGGATTAATCATATAACCAATATCATATATATGAAAAACTGGTTGAATAGCCCAAAACCCAAATTTAAATCGGATGTAAACATAAATAACTATTATAATAAGTAATCCAAAAAATAATATATAAGATAAATATTCTAACATATTATTTTAAAATTTTATATAATAGAAATATTATCGCATAACCTATAAAAATAGCTAAAACATATTTATAATTTATTAGATCATTTGGCTTGAATATAAAATAAGTTAATAAAAAAGCAAACAAAAGATTTATAAAATTATGAAAACTTTCTCTCAAACTTTTATAATAGCATAATTGTTTGATAATATAAAAAATCGCAAAATAAAAAATCAATATATTAGGTATAAATTTAATACTTAATACGTTTTTAATAATATAAAATAATACAAATATTAAAGCATTAAATATTATTTCAATTATTAAATTAATTGTAACTTTAATATTTCTAATATTACTATCTATTTCAGTTTGTTCATCAAATACTTTTTTTGGAATTATGTCTAATATAGCTTTACCAAAATAACTATATATAGATAATATTATTAATACTAATATGGTTATTAATGGAGAATTATTATAATTGAGTATTAAACCAAATATTATAAATACTAATAATGACATAAAATGTTCCTTCATAAATTCTAAAACATTCTCTCTATTTGACATAATATATTATAATATAATATAATTTACAATATATTATAATTCTTCAAGGGTATAGGTATAATTCTTCAAATCTTCAAGCGTTTAAACAATTCAAATATGTTCAATACATTCAGGTATTCAGCGCAATTATTTTGACAGTATTTATAAAATATTAAAAATAAAATTTTTATACAAATTAAAGCTAGTAAAAAATTAATTAAAACTTCTTCACATTTTTCTAAGGATATAGTATTTATATTTAAAACTGATTGTGCTAATTCAGTTGAACATGGGAAAAAACTATTAGTCTCTAATGGTGTTATTAAACATTCATTTAAACAAATATAAGAATATTTTATAATTATCATAAAAATTAATGTAAGAATACAATATTTTAAATTACTTGAAATTAATAAAATTATTAGCAAATAAATAAAACCTATAGTATGTACACTAATAAAAAATATATTTAATAATATATTGGACATGATTTATATATAATTATATATAAAATAAAACTACAAAAATATAATAGAAAATAACAAGGCAATAAAATAACAAGGCAATAAATAAGACAATAAGACAATAAATAAGACAATAAGACAATAAATAAGACAATAAAATAACAAGGCAATAAAATAAAAAGGCAATAAAATAACAAGACAATAAATAAGACAATAAATAAGACAATAAGATAATAAGACAATAATAAATATAACTTAAGATGGTTTAACAAAAACATATAAATATTGATTTTCATAAGCGCATTTAACTAGATCTACTTTACTTTGAAGAATAAATCCGCAATCTTGAGCCATATTAACAATTGTAGAAGTATCTTCCATATATAGTTTTTGTTGTTGTTTACGAACTTTTCCATTATCAAATTTAAATTTTTCATCAAAAGTAGCTAAATCATTATCTTTGTCTAAATTAAAATTAGATTCATAAATAAAATCATTAAAATGAACTTTTGTTTTAGTAATTCTCTCCTTAGCATATTTTTGTGGGGATACAATAAGAAGCGGATTACCTGGCGGCAATATAGGATCAAATGTTTCTCGATCAACAAGATGGACTATTAACCAGCCTCCAGGCATTAACCAATCCATAGCATTATCAAAAAAATGCCTTTTATCTTTAAAATAATAAATTGTAAAATACAAACACAAAATATGTGTAAGAAAATTAAATTTGAACAATCCATTATCTAAAGCATTTCCAACTCTAAAATCGCCGGATGGATATTCTTGTTTAGCCTTTGCTATCATAGCAGGCGAAATATCAATACCTATTACATTTAAATTTTGTGATGTTAATTCATTAACATGATGACCTGTTCCACATCCAATATCAGCAATTATACTAGTTTCACCTGGTTGAGTACTATTTCTAATAATTCCAATTTCATAATCATTCTTAACAACATTAAAAACTAAATAATCATAAATATTAGCATAAAAATCATCATAAACAGCATCACCACTTTTAAATAAAAATTTTTCCCTATCAATCATACTTTCCTTAACAGGTATTATTGATCTAAAAAATACAATGAGTATTAAAAGTATAGCAATAAAAACCAAAATTTTACCAAAACTAGATAATTTATTATAAAATTGAATTACAGATTTAGCTATTTTCATCTATATGTATTGTTGTTATTTTTTTTGTATGTTTTTTAATTATATGGAAGATTCCGAAATTAATGATATAAGAATCCAGAGTGAATTTAAAGGAATTACATTTTCAAAATTTAAAAAGACTGATGTTAAAAAGGAATTGCTAAATAGTTTGATAAATTCAAAAATAGAACCAGCATGTTATTGGTGTGCTGAACTAATATGTTCAGGACATTATAGTGATTTATGGGATATAATTATATATTTTTATACAAAACATATCCATTTAGGAAATCCTAAAATTGCTATTTATCTTGAATTAAGAATAACAAATTTTAAAGATATTGTAACTAATGGATACTGTGATAATGAATTAAGAATGAGAAATAGTGAGAAAATAAGGCGGTTATTTGCAGAAATAATGTGCGTTTTATGTGATGCTAAACGAAAACATAGTTTTGATAATGTAAAAATTAAAAAAGATGATTTTGATATGACACAAATGCGTGATAAATTTAAAGCACCAACTAATAAATATGCGCAAAATATTTTTCTAGGAGAAGACCCAAAAGAATTATTCCCAGCTATAAATGAAATTGGGTATAATATTTCAGAAGAAGGTAAAAATATAATGAATGCATGTTATTGGATTGAATGGATAATGGAATTTGAAACAATTTGTAAAGTAAAAAAAGAAAAAATAATATGTGAACGACGTAATTTTTCAAAAGTAGATACGAAGTTACAAAAAGAAATCATTTGGATTATTTGGGATCTATTTTTACATGAAGCAGAAATACGCGGCAAATTTATTAAAAAAGTAATTGATGCTTTATTTTCATTATTTACGCTGAAATATGTTACTGGTTGTCAAAAGAAAAGAAAAAATATATTGTATTTTGCGGTGTCTATATTATGTGAAAATATAAATAGTAATGAAGAAATTATGAGACCATCACAACAAGAATTAGTTTCTAATATACTTAAAAAAATAAATCTGATATATAGTCAAATAAAGAAAAATGAAGAAGCAACCGGAACTGAATATTTATTTAAAGATTTGAAAACAAGAAATTTAGAAAATACTATTGAAAAACTAGAGAAGATGAACTCTTTTGGAGAGAATTTTGTGCCAAGAGTATAAAAATTGTTTGTATCTTTTTACAAGCCTATAATAAATATTTTACAAAATATACTTAAATATACTTAAATATACTTAAATATATTTATTCATAAAATATAATGATTAATACTATTTTTTATACATTGATCGGTATTCCAACTGGATATGGTATAAGTATATTTATAAATGATACTTATAATATATTATATAATACAAATATTTCAAATACTTTGAAGTATAGTATAATAATAATGATAACATTTTTTTCATTTTTGAGAGGATATACAGATAATGATTTAATTACAAATATTTATCAATATTTAGATTTATAAAATTTAAATTTTTAAATAATATTTAATTATACTATATGGTAAAATTTATTAATAAAAAAAGTTCTAGAAGAGAAAAGACAAAAGGTCGTAATACGCGTAAAATTAGATATTCTACAAGTTCAACTTTATATCAATTTCAAAAGGAAATAACAGTTGTTTTTTTTGAAATACTTTTAATGGTTAAACTATACCACTGGAAAACAACTAGCTATGCTACACACAAAGCAACAGACGAATTATATACTAAGCTAAATGAGAATATAGATAATTTTATTGAAGTTCTTTTAGGAAAGAGTGGATCAAGAATAGATTTAATTTCACATAAAAATATTCGTCTTGTTGATTTAAGTTCATCTGAGTCATTAAAGAGAGAAGTTGACGCATTCAAGGGTTATTTAGTTGGATTGAATGATAGTAAAGCTATGAAACTAATGTCAAATACAGATTTATATAATATTCGTGATACCATTTTAGGCGATTTAAATCAGTTCTTATATTTATTAAGTTTTAAATAATTTAATATTGTAATAATTATAAAAATAATATAAACAAAAATTGCTGCGAATTTATAATAAAAATTAATATATATTTTTATTATAATGGATAATACTAAATATCTAACACAATCAATATTACAATCAGGTGAACCATCCGTTCCAAGTGCTAGTCTTGATACATCATCTTTATATAGCAGTGAAAGTAGTAGCGAAGGGTTTTTTGATTTTTTTAAAAATATTAGTCCAACTACATGGCTAATCATTGTATTAATTTTAGCATTTTTAGGATTTAATATTTTTATTTATTTAGCAAAAGGAACACAAGATATTAGTAACTTTTTTGGTCCCTTTTTACAAAAAATATTTGGAAGCACTTTTGCTGTGGCAGGTCAAACTATAGATGTAGCGGCTGAAGGTAGTAAAGCTGTTGTAAGTGGAACTGCCGGTGCCATAAATACTGGATTAACAGCTCTTCAAGATATTACACCCAATAAAGCACCAAGTAGTGTTGGTGGAGTGCCAGTTGTAAAGCAAAATTCAAGTCAAGTGGATAATAATACATTAAATAGAGCTTTGAATACATCGCAGGTTCAACAAGCACCCACTTCAAATGATCCACAGTCAGATCATGCGGATAGTTCCATACAAGGAGGAGGAAAATCTGGATGGTGTTACATAGGCATTGATCGAGGATTTAGAAGTTGCTCACAAGTAAACGATACTGATATCTGTATGTCTGGTGATATTTTTCCAACACAAGAAATATGTGTCAATCCTCAATTGAGACCTTAAAAATATAACAATATAGAAATTCAACTATATTTTTATATATTATTTAATTATTTAATTATTTAATTATTTAATTATTTAATTATTTATTGATGTAACTGTATTTGATAATTCTGATTCTATATTTGTTGATAATGATCTAAGATTAATGTTATTTTCACCAGTAAGAACATTTAAAGTATATAATGTAATTTGATAAGAAACTGTTGTATACAATTGACCATTTAAATAAATTTTATAACTTGAAATAGGAATACAATTACTATTTATATCTGTCCATGAAATAGTTGATGTTGTGGAAGTGATTGATACTAATGATAATACAGGTGGAATTGGAGTAATTGCACTAACAAAACCTTTATACCCTTGAGGCCATCCATCTGTACTATTATTCATGATATAACGTGGCTTAGGAAACCATGTTTGAACCTTTGTATTCCAGCATAAAAGTGTTGGAGGTCCAGGAACATCTGAGCAATAGGATGGATTACAAATGACAGCCGATGTTTTTCCAGCTTTAATAATTTTACCGGTACATTGATTTGAATATGTTCCGCAAACTAAATTACCACCATCTTGTAGAATATTACTAGAGCAATCAAAAGGACTAGCAACATTATATTGAAAAGGCCCAGAAATATTATTGGGTTGTCCAACAAGTTGGTTAGGAAATGGAAACGTATTATAATTGACCCGTAATAATCCAGTTGTATTTGGATTTGTGTAGGTCTGGCTTTGAGTAGCAAATACTTTTGTTCTATTAGGACCCATACACTTGGCTAATTGTGTATATTTTTGAGATTTAGTCAATCTAGCACTATTATTTTTATATTGTAAAATATTTCCTTTGTATAATAATTTCTCTTGATAATTTGCTTGAGCAAGAGATACAGTTTGATTTGTTAACGGAATATATACATTTATATAATTATTACTTATATCTGTATACGTACACTGATTTTGAACCCTGCTCCAAACTCTAGGAGGCAATGGTAAATAATTATATGTGCTTGACATTTATATATAGATTATTTATTAATTACTTTTTTATATTAATTAATATTTTATTTAAAACTTACTTATCTTATACAGTTAATTTGCCAGGATTATAAGTATCACCAGTTCCATAAAAGAACCAACGCAATGATAAATAATCAGCACGATCATTCATTCCATTTGAACCAATCATTTTAGTATTAGGACCATTTTTATATAAATTTTGTATAGCAGCAGTTCCTAAAGCATAATTATAATACCATAAATTAGAAATATAACCAGAAAATCCACCATTCATAGCTACATAAACATTACCATAATTTTGCTTAGGAACACCAATCAAATTAATACTTCTAGAAATTGTTCCATTAATATAAACATCTAAAGTGTTATTTTGACAACGAATAATAACATTTACCCATTTATTCATAGGTATATTAGGAATTAAAATTTCTTCATTAATTACATTAAATGTGTTCATGATAACTACAAGAGTATTTGTATTTGGAGCAATATACAAACCAGGGGCATTATTAGGTTGTATTAACCCATTTGGATCTAAATTACTGTTACCCTTGCTAAAAATATGTTTATAAATGCCTGCGTTTGTTTGTAAATCTTGTATAAAAACCCATACAGACCATGTAAACTCAACACCTTCGTTAGCATTAACAGAACGATAAATAGTAACAGATCCATTATTACTAGGGTCTTGCGGAAATATAATTAATTGATTTGCTTCAACCATACCATCAATAAGTTTGGGAGAGTCAGAAGGTTGTAATAAATAGCCAATAAGAGAAATACCAAGTCTTAAAAAAATAACAAATCCAAAGATAACCAATAATAAAAATGCGAATTTAATTACTAAACTATTTGAATTTAAAAAATCTCTTATTCCAGAATTTCCTTTAGCTGTTGAAAAAGAATTAAATGTTTTATCCATTATATATATTAAATAAATAAGAAAAAATCAGATAAATGATTTAAATTTGCTAATATATATAAATAATTATATAGAATATTTAATATACAATTATTTATTAAAATATAATCTATTATACAATTATCAATATGTTGTATGTTAATTTTTTAAATTGTAACACTGCTTTCAGTATTTCCATTTTTAACTAAAGATATTTCAACTTGATATTTTCCAAATAAACTTAATGAGTTTGAGTAACCCTTATTATAAATATTCCAAACTTCTTGAGGATTTATCGAATTAGGATAATATTGTAATTTAGATGTCCATCCATCAAATCCACCAGCAGGGGTAATATGAACATCAGCATTATTATTAATACTAGCAACGCCTGGTAATAAACAGGTTCTTACCAATTTACCATCAATATAAACATCCATGGTTCTACCATACACACTAACAACTAAATTTACCCATTTTTGAATTGGGACATTTGATACAGAGCATGTATGAATAACTGTGTTACCACCAGCAGTTGTAGGTTGCTGATTGGCACCTGGAAAACATCCTAAAGAAATTTGAATATTATTTTCAACAGCACCTAAAACAACCGCAGGACAAGGATCTAAACCACTAACTCCTTTAATAGATCCACCTCCAGAATTGCTTAAAGCTCCCATTCTACCAAAAATAACCTTAGGTTCTCCATAACGGTAATTCCAGTCATTAACATAAAACCATATAGAATAAGCAAAATTACTAGAAGGAATATTTGAACCATTTGTTGCTAAAGTAGAAGCACTAATTGTTGAAGCAGTTTGTCCATTCTGAATACTTGTAAGAGTATAAGGATCTATAAAAATATATCTTAATAGCATTAAAATAAGAACAATTACGACAATTGTAATAACAATACTAAGAGGACTCATTGTATAATATAGATTAAGAAATTTTCTACTTAATCAATTAATTAATTACAAATTATCCTGAAGTAACTTTAATTATAGATGAACTAGCTGTATTTATGTTATCTTTCAAAATTGTTTCTTTTGAAGTGCTATCAACAACGGGTGGATTATGATTTTTAACTACATTATAAATAAAATATAGGTTCATAGAATTTAAAGCATGTCTAAAATAAACGACATTACAAATTCCACCATTTAATCCATTTTCTTGTCCTATTGTTAAATTATCTAATGTATGATATGGAACTACACCAATAACAGATTTAACTAATTCACCATTTAAAAATATATCTAAAATTCCACCATTATAATTTAATATCATATTGTTCCATTTTTGTAGTAATACATTTTTATTTTTATAAAGTATTCTGTTTCCATACTCATCAAAATCAATTAATTTATTATCTGTTGTTTTCTCAAGATCTTTTTGATCCATTGTGATTATGAGTGATTGTGTTTTTGTACTATAAAATACATTAGGTTTGTTAGCATAATTCAATATAGAAAAATTTTTGTCTGATGGTGTCATGTTATTTGGTGATGTATCAATATAAAACCAAAATGATAATGCGTATTGATAATCATAATTTTCACTATCATTTAATTCTTGATATGTTCCTAATGTATTTGAAACATTTAATTCAACTGGTTGATTTACTAGTTGTTTACCCCCTTGTTTATTTATTACATTAAACAAATTAGGCGATTTAAAATAAGCAATAATAACACCTACAGTTGCCAAAAGCATTAATAAATTACCAGATGTTTCACGATTATCATTTTTAAATAAAAATCCACCAATACTATCAAAAATTCCACTAAAAATACAAGGAATGTATAATAATGTATTTAAGATTAACATAAAAAAAGCATTTTTGTTACTATTAGCTACTGGTAATTTAACAACAAATATTTTATATATAAATCCTAAAACTAAAATAACAAGCACTATATTTAATAAAAGAGTAGTCAAACTAGATGATTCTCCAGAATAATTTTGAATATTGAAAACAATCCATGCGATAATTAATCCAGATATAACAATACCAAATAGAACTAATAGTGATTTTTTAAATAAATTTAGTTTGCTAGAAGCAGCACCTGTATTTGTAGCTCCTGAAAATAAATTAGCACCCAGTAAAATAGAAAAAAGAATACATACTATTAATATTAAAATTATTACAGAAGATGACATATCTTTATTACTAAAAAATCCACCTGGATAAGTAGCTATAGATATTGTTATACCAATAAGAAATAACAAGAACGCAATACTACCATATGATGAAATACTTGTAAAATTACTTAGAAAATTACTAGTTTTTGCTCCAGGTTCTGGTTGTAAAATTTTGTCAGGAAGTGTTAAAACAATAATTAAATATAAGAAAGCAAATACAGCAATAATAATTGTTAATAATGAAGTATAACCAAAATATTTTGAAATATAACCACCTGGGTCTGTGGTGTAATAAATAATAAATAATGTAATTAAACAAAACATCATTATCATCATTTTTACTCTCTCATAATTTACATCAAATTTATCTATATAACTATATGACGCGGATATATAAAACATAATTGCTGCTATGATTATTGTAGCAGGTAGAATTATGTAAGCATAATTATTAATTATATTACTAGGAACTATTCTAAAAAATAATATTAGGAATACAGTATAAATAATAATATAAGTAACACTACTAATTTGTCCAAATAATGTTTTTACATCTTTAAAATTTGGTAATATTCCAATACATAAAGAAAGTATTATTAATCCAAAAAAAAGTATAATAAAAACATTTTTTATAATTTCTTCTTTTGATCCAGAACTAGGTACATTTACTTTATACATAATTAAAAAAATACTTATTACTAAAAATAATATTAGTAAAATTACTGGAACAAATATTTTTGGTGTTTTAATTTGAGGTAGAACATTTTGATTATTTGTTGTATTATTCATATATTACTATAATACTATAAAATATTTAATGATACTAGACTAAACAAAATAATTGCCGCAAAATTTTGCCTATTAGTCATTAAATTATATCATTGAATATTCAAAATGAACAAAATTAAATAGAAATATATTTCAATTCTATATTTTGCTATACTTTTTATAAAAGTATATTACATATTTTCACTTGCGGTCTTTTTACCATGACAATTACGACATAAAGCAATTAAGTTTTGAACATCATTACCGCCTCCATATTCTAAACGCACCTTATGATCAATTTCAAATGTATGATCTAATTGTGCTTGACAATGTCCGCATATCCAATCTTGATTTGCTGCTACATATTTCTTTTTTGTCTCACTAACGGAACGTTTTGTTGCACCTTTACCAGAAGATTGAATTCTTTTATCTCCACAAAATCCTGAACTCAAATTTATACCATTAAATGATTCCATAAATGAACATTCATTTCCATTATCTTCATTTCTAGATGTAAAATCAACTATTGGACTTAACATATCCATCGAATTTTTATCAATTGGCATAAATTTTACAAAATTATTGGCACATAATAATAAATTTCTACCTTGGTCTGGATTTCTTTTTAATAATATGTATATACCGACACCTAATATAACATAAAAAATCATCTTATAATATTTTTTAAATGACATTAACATTTTTGTATATTTTCCATCCGAGTAAGCATTATATACAAAAAAAGCTGTTAATCCTAATACAAATATTTCTAATCTCATATATATTAATAATATATTACTTAGATGAATAGTATATTATTAAAGATTTAAAATTATTGTGCTACAGCCTTTTTATTTCTTCTTAGGATCAACAGGAGTAGTCATACTTGGCATAGCTCCCATAGTTGGCATAGCTCCCATAGCTGGCATAGCTCCCATAGTTGGCATGGTCATGGCCTCTTGTCCATAAGCACCTTGAAGTTGTAAGTTGCGAATAATTTGTTTTTGTTCTTGAGTTGTATGATAAATTTTCAAAGAAGCCAAAAGTAAAATAATATAAGGTAACAAAACCAAAAACCATGAAACACTTGTAAATCCCTTCTTACATAACCATCCTAGAACAAAACTCCAGATAAAAGCAAAAATAAGTTTAATTAAAATAGCAATAAATGAAACACCACTAAATAACATAATAATAGAAGCTATAACAGCAATAGCAAAATAGATTTTCGCAGGAGTGCAAAGTTTACTAAATTCTTTGTTCATTATTTATATAATATAATTATATTTTTATTTATGATAACATTAAATATTTTTTTAAACGACGTGTTCTAAATTTTCTTTGTCTCTTAAAACTTAATTTTGAAACCGATCTTTTTTTTATAGTTTTATCACGTTTTTTTTTTCTTATACCGCTAGCTGTTCCATTAAATTCATTATCTATTAAATTTCCCAAATCCTCTAAATAACCAACTAAATCATCAATATCAATAGGCTCAGTTCTTTCTGAATACAAATATGTGATAAAAATACTTTGTAGTAAATTTAACATTTCCATTTGATTATCAGTTAATTTATCATAATTTTCAAATAATAATTCTAATAAAGGGTAATAAACGCAAATAAATCCATAAACATCTATAATTTTAATAAATACATTATCTAAATATTCTCTCAAATTTAATGATCCATCTTCTCTTAATTTTGTAAATTTTTCTAATATAGCAACTATATATCTTGTTATATAGTCCATTGTAAAATTTGTTTCTACAAATTGACCCTTAGAACTCTCACTAATACTTGTTAAATCCTTACTAAATAACATAAACATTATATCATTTATAAACTTATAATGCCCTGCCCCTCTCTCTTTTATCCATGAATAAATAAAATCAACAACAAATGGTTTTAAACTATCAGGATCTGTTTCACCTCCATCTTTAAGATATTTTGTATATTTTTCAATAAAAGAATCAGAAAAAATAATTATGGAAAATGGAACATTAAATTGTAATGGACGATTTCGCCATGATTTTGGAAATTCATTGTCTTTAAATGGTTCATATTCTGTTGATAATCCCCAATCTATTAATCTTGTAAATAATTTGTCTTCTTGTTTTACCAAAACATTGGAATCTTTTATATCACTATGAAATACAAATTTTTCATTCATTGGAATAATTCCATACAATAATAACTCGATCATTCTGTTATTAAAGTTGTCTAAATTACCAATTGAACTTTGACTAAAAATATAATCATCTACTGGAATTCCACCATTTGGCATATTCAATAACATTAGTTTATCCAAATTTGTATTCACATTTTGCTTGGTTATACCATCTTTTTCTAATGCTTTACATTTTCCTACAAAATTTGATAAATCTGTTGCTGTTAAAGAATCTGGTCTACATAATGTAGCATCATATAATAAATAATAATTTTTGTTATTATGAACATCCTTTAATTTTTCCTTTATTAAATTAATTTCTTCATATTCTTTTACCGCGTGTCTCTCTGTCATTAATTTTGATATTTTTTTAGATTCTCTTTTAGTTGAACCTTCGCATTTTAAAACAGGATCAAAAACACATCCAAACCCTCCAGAACCTATAATTTTTCCTCCTAATACTTGACTTTGTTTATTTCTGCTACTATTTTTTTTATTTTTTTTATAGTTTTCTCTGAACATATATATATATATATATATGTATATAATATATATATATATATATATTAAATATACATTATAATTTATTTATCATATAAATAATATATTGATCCTGATATAACTAAAATAATACTAAAATATATTAATTTTCCTTTTAGTTTATTATATTCTATTAGTTTTTCATCATATGTTTTATATTCATCATAATATTTAATAAAAAATTCATTTAATGATATTTGTGGTTTTTCTAATTTTTCATTTATTTTATTATGAATAAAATGCATCCAACGCACAAATGATTCTCTATTATCTAAATATGGAGTTATAGGATATTTATCTATTAATTTACTAAATTCCCCTGATATTTGTTCTACTGGAAGAAATAATGACAAGTTTTGAATAAATTCATAGTATTTCTTCTTTGTTACAGCATTTGGATGATGTGGATATGTCATCGCAAGTGTATGTAAAAAAAACCAATAATGGGGTCCCCATACTTTTGGATCTAGATATACAGTCGGCATTAATATTCTACTTTAAAAAAATTTTTGTTATTTATCGTATATCGTTTTATTAATTATTAAACTAATATAAAAACTTGTATAATAATTATTATAATGATCGCTAATCTTGCGTTAACTAATTATAGACATTTATTCTATCATATACCACCTATGTTAGCAATTGCTGGATATTTAAATTATCCACAAAATCTTCGTCTTCAACCAACTATATTACATATTTTTTCGGTTGCTCATAATACTGGTTTAATTATATTTAGTGGTTGGACATTTTTGTCTTTATGTAAAATACTTTATGATAATGGAATTGTATTTCAACCTAATTATTATTTTAGTATCTCAACATTTGATAATATTATTTTTTATTTTTACTTATCAAAATACTATGAGTTTTTTGATACATTTCTAATTTATTTAAAAGGAAAAAAACCAGTGTTTCTTCAAACATATCATCATATTGGAGCTGTTATATCTTGGCATTTATCATATGTATATAAAATTGAAGGTGTTTGGATACCTAGCTTAGTTAATTCATTTGTACATACAGTTATGTATTCCTATTATTTGGGATATTTGTTAAAAATTAAACAAGTTCAATTTATGAAAAAATATATTACTTCATTACAGTTATTTCAATTAGTTGTTCCAAATATTTTTGGACTATATTATTATAGATATACCGAAGTGCCTTTTAAATATAATATTGTATTAATACTTGAACTATACATAATAGGATTGATTTTATTATTTGGGCGTTTTTTTTATAATAATTACATCACATTATCTGAAAAAAAAGGAGTATAAACTAATAATTATATTTATTATTTAATAGTAATAAATTGATTAATACATTGACTATAAGTATTTTTTTTGTTACAATAATTAAACATACACGTAGAAGATCCTCTTCCCCTTGTGCAACCCAAATTAATAGAAGCACCAATTATAATATTATTACCACCAAAATGTTTTTGATATAACCCTAAATTAAATAATTTAGAACCAGGCATATTATACTATAGATAGATATTTATATAATTGGATATTTTATAGATTTTTAAAATTATATTTAATATAATTTAAATATAATTTACCATATTTTACCATATTATTTAGTCATGAATAATAAAACTATGAGTATATGCAATAATTGTGGAAAATCAGGCCATTTATTTCACCAATGTAAATTACCCATTACTAGTTATGGAATAATTGTTTTTCGCTGTAGCAAAGAAGGATTACAGTTTTTAATGTTGCGACGAAAAGATAGTTTTGGTTATATTGATTTTATAAGAGGTAAGTATTCACCTTATAATATTTATCAGGTTCAAAATATAATTAATGAAATGTCTTTAGATGAAAAAAAAAGACTTTTAACAGAAACATTTGATAATTTATGGAAAAATATGTGGGCTGAAACATTAAACAGTCAGTATAAAAATGAAAAACAAATATCATCTAAAAAATTTGATATAATCTTATCAGGTGTTCAAGTTGATACTGAAATAATCACATTAAAAGATCTTATAGATAAAAGTAATACTGAATGGAGCGAAACTGAATGGGAATTTCCAAAAGGTCGCAGAAATTTTAAAGAGAAAGATTTAGAATGTGCTTTGAGAGAGTTTAAAGAAGAAACTGGTATATCGGAAAACAAGATTGTTATTGTTGAAAATGTCTTACCATTTGAAGAAATATTTATAGGTTCAAATCATAAGGCTTATAAACATAAATATTTTTTAGCTTATATGAATGATTTGGAAGATAATTTAAATAATTTTCAAGTAAGTGAAGTTAGTAAATTAGAGTGGAAAAATATAGATCAATGTTTAGAATCAATAAGACCATATAATTTAGAGAAAAAAGAATTAATTAAAAATATTAATAAAGTATTACAAGAATATAGATTATATTCATAATATATAGTATTATGACAGAAAATTCCAAAAAAAGTAAATTAATTATAGAAAGTTCTTCGTCTGATAAAACATCTACCAAAATAGAAGATAATATTTCTGAACCACTAACAAGTAAAACACTAGTAGAAGTATCTTCACCTGATAAATCATCTACCTCAATACCATCATCTACCCCAATACCATCATCTACTCCAATACCATCATCTACATCTGAAACGTTGTTAGTATCCTCTACAATTAATAGTATTGATGAAAAAGGTTTAGAAGAAGAATTTAATAAAGTAAATTGTAAAGACGAAAATTTTTATTCAAAAGATTGTAATAAATTTTTATTAAAAAAAGAATTAGTAGAGCGTAAATTTCTTTCTGAACATGAAGATGAAAATTCTTATTTATATCCCAATTTAAATGATACTGAATTTAATATTAAAATAGCAACAAAAAAAGAATTCAATGATACTAAATATGATGGTAAAATTCATGACAGTATTGAAGAACAATCTGATCTTTTAGCAAAAGCGGACTTTGAATTATCGCCTCATCAAGCTTTTGTTAAAAACTTTATGTCATCTCAAACACCATATAATAGTTTATTATTATATCATGGCTTAGGTACAGGTAAGACATGCAGTGCCATTGGTGTTTCAGAAGAAATGCGCGATTACATGAAACAAATGGGAATTAACAAAAGAATTATAATAGTTGCTTCTGAAAATGTTCAAGATAACTTTAAACTTCAATTATTTGATGAAAGAAAATTAAAATTAATTGATGGTGTATGGAATATTAGAGCATGTACTGGAAACAAATTATTAAAGGAAATTAATCCTATGAATATGAAGGGATTGACAAAAGAAAAAATAATTAGTCAAATTAAGAATTTAATAAATACTTATTATATTTTTCTTGGTTATGTTCAATTTGCCAATTATATTATTAAAACTATGAATTATACTGAAGAAGTAAAAAAACAAAGATTTCAAAAAGGAGAGATACCTAGTGGAAACAAACAAAATAAATCTAGAATTCAAACGCTAAAAGATGTTAAAATTGAATTAAATAGTAGAATAATAAAGCGCTTACAAAATGAATTTAATAATAGATTGGTTATTATTGATGAGGTTCATAATATTCGTAAAACAAATGATAATGAAAATAAAAAAGTCGCAATTAATTTGGAATTGCTTGTAAAAGCAGCTCAAAATATGCGATTTTTACTTCTCTCTGCCACTCCAATGTATAATAATTATAAAGAAATTGTATGGCTTCTTAACTTGATGAATACAAATGATAGAAGATGTAGAGTTGAAGTAAAAGATATTTTTGATAAAAATGGAAATTTCAAAAAAAATGGAGAGGAACTCCTAATAAGAAAAGCAACTGGTTATGTTTCTTTTGTAAGAGGTGAAAACCCATATACTTTTCCTTATAGAGTTTATCCTAGCGAATTTGCCAAAAAATATACATTTCCAGATATTAAATATCCTTCTTACCAAATGAACCTGAAAAAAATAAAACATGAGGATAAAAAACGCATTTTAAGTTTATATTTAACAAAATTAGAAAATTGTCAAAATTGTGGCAAATGTCAATACTGTGCATATAAATACATTATTTATAATTTAAGACATAAAAAAATAACAATAACAACAAAAACTGGTATTGTTAAAGAGATGCCCAGTTTTGAAAATATGGAAGCATTTGGTTATACATTACTCCAAATTCCTCTAGAATCATTAATTATTTCTTATCCAGTTCCAGGTTTAAAAGAAATATTAGATGATATACCAGTAGAAACATTTTCTGATGACTTTAGCGACAGCTTTTCTGATTTAAGTTCTATTGAAAAAGAAGAAGAACTAGTAGACGAGGCTCCAGGATTTGCCGAAGAAACATTTGTGGAGGAAACAGAAGATGGTGATGAAAAAACTGTTATTGATACTGAAAAGTCTTCTGAAAAAACTTTGGTTGATAGTAGCAAAATATCTAGCAAGTCTTCTGAAAAAACTTTGGTTGATAGTGGTAAAATATCTAGCAAGTCTTCTGAAAAAACTTTGGTTGATAGTAGCAAAATATCTAGCAAGTCTTCTGAAAAAACTTTGGTTGATAGTGGTAAAATATCTAGCAAGTCTTCTGAAAAAACTTTGGTTGATAGTGGCAAAAAAACAGAAGAAGAAGAAGAAGAAAAAACGGAGACTTCTGGTGGTGATTCATCCACTTCTCAACGAAGATTTATTGATCCTCATGAACTAACTGGTAAAACTGGATTAGAGAGAATGATGAATTTTGTAGATAATAAATCACCTCCTGTAAAAGGCAGTTTTGAATATAAGAAAACTACTTTAACTAATTATGGTAGAATATTTTCAACTGAAAATATAGGAAATTATAGTTCTAAAATAAAATCTGTCCTTGATAACATTGTTAACCCAGAAACAGGTAATGTTTCAGATGGTATTATTTTAATTTATTCGCAATATATTGATAGTGGTTTAATTCCTATGGCTCTTGCTTTAGAAGAAGCCGGGTTTACACGATTTGGCGATAAAGAGGCTAAATCATTATTTAAGAAGGCGCCAAAAGAAGTAGTAGACGTAAGAACAATGGAACCACCAGAAGATAAAAAGAATTTTATGCCAGCTCGTTATGCCATGATTACAGGTGACCCAAGATTGTCTCCAAATAATAATTTTGAAGTAAAGGGTTTAACAAATGATAATAATAAAGATGGACATAAAATTAAAGTCATATTAATTTCTAAAGCTGGTTCAGAAGGTATTGATTTAAAATTTATTAGACAAGTTCATATATTAGATCCATGGTATAATATGAACCGTCCTGAACAGATTATTGGTCGTGCAGTTCGTAATTTTTCACACAAAGATTTACCTTTTAAAATGAGAAACGTTCAAATTTTTCTTTATGGAACCATCTTAGGAGAGAATATTGAAGAAGCAGCCGATTTATATGTATATAGAGTAGCGGAATACAAAGCAATACAGATTGGAAAAGTAACTAGAGTTTTAAAGGAAACTGCGGTAGATTGTATTATTAATCATGAGCAAACTAACTTTACACAAGAAGAAATCAGTAAACATCTTAAAGAAACAATTACACAAACTCTCTCTACTGGCGTTATTTTAGGTAATTTTAAGATTGGCGATTCTCCATTTTCACCTGCGTGTGATTATATGGTTGAATGTAATTATAATTGTAGACCTGATAAAGAAATAGATGAAAATAATTTGAATGAAGATACATATAATGAAAATTTTATTGTAATGAATTCTGAAAAAATTTTACAAAGAATTAGAATGCTTATGAAAGAAAGTTTTTTTTATAAAAAGGATGTATTATTAGAAACAATTAGAACGCCTAAAGAATATCCTTATATTCAAATTTTTTCAGCTTTAACTCAATTAATTGAAGATGAAAATGAATTTATTACTGATAAATATGGTAGAAATGGCAGATTAGTCAATATTGGTGAATATTATTTGTTTCAACCAATAGAATTGAGAGATAAGAATATTTCCATCTATGATCGTTCTGTTCCTATTAATTATAAACATGATATGGTTAAATTTACAATAAATCAACATGTTGTTAAACCTGTAATTGATAAAAGAAATCTTAAAAAGAAAAAAGTATTAGAAGAAGATCTTGACCATGGTTTAGAAGATGCTATAGAAGAATTGGAAGATTATACAGAAGAAAAAAAACTTGTTAATGAAATGAAAGTAAATTTTGATCTTACTAATGAATTTTCTAGACTTCAAAAAGTTCCTAGAGGTGATGACAATTGGTATAAACATTGTGGAGTTGTAATTAAAAAAATGTCAAAAGATTATCCAGAATCACAAAAATATTTATTAAAATTTCTAGTTGCTCATATGATAGAATTACTTTTATATGATGATAAGCTTGACGTAATGAATTATTTATATTCACTAGAAAATATACAAAATGGCACATTTGAATGGTTTGCTAAGGATTATTTTGTATCAAATAGTATCATAACAAAAAAATTTACAGTGTTTATTATGTATAAATTAAACAAAAGAATGATTATGATTTTAAATGAAAATAATAAATGGATTGCTGCTGAACCAGAAGATCAGAGAGAAATTGCTGCCACAAAAGAAGCAAAAGAATATTTAGCATTTAGTATTGAAAAATATAATAAAATTATTGGTTTTATAGGTTATGAAAAAAGCAACCGATTTTTAGTATTTAAAACTAAGGATATGACTTCTAAAAGAGATACTGGTGCTAGATGTGATGAATCTGGAAAAATTAAAACTCTTCAAAGGCTAAATGAGATTGTTGGAAAAGAAAAATTTACAAAAGAAAACACAAAGGCAATTAAAGAAAAAGGTCAAGTTATTACCGAAGCAGTAGGTCATGTAGAATTGTGTGTTTTGGAAGAGTTTATTTTAAGATATTTTAATACTATTAAAAAAGATAGCAAAAATTGGTTTCTAAATCCTGAGATGGCAATATGGCATAAATTATATACAATTTTTATATAAATTTATATAAATTTATAGGAATTTTATAGAAACTTTATAGAAACTATTTTATTTATTATTTATTTAATAAATAAAATTGAAAAAAAATATAATGAAAAGATAATATGTATAATATATATTATCATGGACAGACCAAAACAGCAAAAAAAACGCAGGGACACTAAATTGGAAACTATTTATTCTAGAGGATTAATTACTAGAAAAATAGTCTTGCCAATAAATACAATTGGTAAAAATATTAGAGAAGTAATTGAGCAAAATATTCAGAATACTTTTGAAGGAAAATGTATTGCCGAGGGTTATATTAAACCTGAATCATCTAAAATTATTTCATATTCTAGTGGGGTTGTTGATCGCGGAAATTATGTTAGTTTTGAAATTGTATTTGAGTGCGATGTTTGCTTTCCGGTTGAAGGCATGTTAATACAATGCGTTGCCAAAAATATTACCAAAGCAGGTATTCGTGCAGAAAGTATTAATGAATTTCCATCTCCGATTATTGTATTTATAGCCAAAGATCATCATTATAATGTTGCTAATTTTGCGGATATTAAAGAAGGTGATAAAATTACTGCTCGCGTTATCGGACAACGATTTGAATTAAATGATAAATATATTTCCATTATTGGTGAATTAGTTAAAGAAAAAGACCCTCAAAAATTTAAACAACCTTCCAAACCTCGTCTTGTTATCGAGGATGAATAAAATTATTTGTAGTAACATAATTATCCTATAAATAACATATAAAAATTTCTACTTTACAATTATTATAATTGGCAAATTCAACAGCTACTTCTTTATTATGTGTAAGTAATTTCTCTTTATAATCATTTTTTTCATTAGGAATATACACATATAATAATTTTCTCTCTATTTTTAATGTATTGTATAGTGTAGATCTATTTTCTTCTATACTATCTTCCATTTATTATAATACAAATAAATCATTTATATTCAAATCAAAACTATTTTTTATATGTAAATTAAAAAGTTTACTTTATCAATTTATAATTTTATGATTTTTATATATTTTTTTAACAATTTAAAAACAATACATAATACATTTATATCATGGAAGCTATTCTATCTACAAATAATGTTAATAACTTTTCTGTTAGCGAATTAAATTATATTCGTGAAAATATTGAAAATATGAACAAGTTTAATCAAGTTGAAGTTCTTAGAATATTAAGTAAACATCAACACGTCATACTAAATGAAAATAAATACGGAACTCACATAAATCTCTCTGAGTTAAAAAAAGAAATAATTGATGAACTAAGTGTCTATATTAAATATGTTAGCACTCAAGAAATTAATTTAAACGTTATTGAACAGCAAAAAGAAGACTATAGAAATACATATTTTTCAAAAGATATTAAAGATAATCTTTAAATATAGAGTAATATTATGCTACAAGAATATAATGATGTATTACAAAAATTACACGATTATATGCTGGATGAAAATAATATAAAAAAATCTTTAATGATGAAAATTAATTTAAATAATACTATTAAAGAAAAATCAAATAAAATGCTCCATGCTAATAAAGAATATGATGAAAAACATGAAATATTTGTTCCTGTAGAACAAGACAGTTTATTTTGGTGTTATTTTATTATGAAAAATGGCGATATTAAATATGAAACTATCTATAATAAAAACGATTTAGTCGCAAAACAAATGAAAATTGATTTAGTAAATGTAGTAAGAAAAAACAAGGATATTGTTAAAATGTATAAATTAGATACAATCACAAATATTGAATGCAATCTAGCAAATGATAATCTTTTAAATTCAAAAACATTTTTAACATTATGTGCTATAGAAAATATAAATGTTATTTATGTTAGCAAAAAAACATATTTTGATCTCATGATGAATGATACAGATATTGTTTATATTATATATGAAAGGCCTTCTAAAAGTAAATATTATAATAAATATGGTTATGAATTAGGTAATAAATCATCAATTGAAAATATTAGAACTACCCTATACAAAGTCGATAAAATCGATAAACCAATTAGATCATTGTCCTATTATAAAGTAGAAGAATTACTTGTTATATGCGATAAATTAGTAATTGAAACTTATCATTTAAATACAGGAAAAACCAAGTCAAAAAAAGATTTGTATGAAGCAATTATTCAGTATTTTTAAATTTAAAAAAAAATGAACAACAATTTAAAAATATGTCTTATTATATAATATACGATGAGTTCTTCTGAAATTACAAACAAATCAAATAAAGATACTACAGAACTAAAAGGTTTTCATTTAGAAGGAGGTGTTGATTTTGGATCTGATAAATTAAATAATTACTATAAAAGTTTGGATAGAAAAATTCAACTTAAAATAAGAAATTTATCTAGAGAATCAGGAATAAAATTATTAGAAATAATGTCAAATCCACTTATTCAAACAGTTTATGATAGTTTAACAGCTAAAGAGCAGATGGAATTAAATAAAATGAATATAACAAACAAATTTATAACATTAAACAAAATGCTCGAGAAAAAAGTAAAAGAAACTGATTTTGCTTTAAGTATTAATACTCCAAAAACTCCATCGCCGGAAGGATTACCTCTAGGTAATAAACCCGCATTTGTTCCTAGTAGCCCTTCAGATTCTCCTCCAGAAAATATAAAAAGATTTGTTCCTAAAACACCTTCAGATTCTCCTCCAGAAAATATAAAAAGATTTGTTCCTAAAACACCTTCAGGCACACCACCTCCAGATATTCCAAAACAAGAAGTCGAAGTCGAAGTCGAAGTCGAAGAAGAGGAGCTAGAAGAAAAAGTTGCAGTTAAAAAAGTGTCACCCCAAGAACGCATTGATAACCTTATCAAAAGTTTTTATTCTGTTAACCCTTTTGTCAATACATATGGAACTAATCACGAGTTAGAAGTTCGTTTTGGAACTAAAGGTATTAAACCTTTGACGCGCAATGATTATGATAATGTTATTAAAAAACTAAAATCATTTGGGTTTAATTTAATCGGTGAAATTTCTGGACTATCTTCTTTGAGAATTAATTGCGAGTTTTTGGACAGTATTACTGGAAAATTTAAAATGTCAGATATCAGAACAGAGATTAATGGCATTCATAATATTCAAAGTTACTGTAAAAATAATGATGCTAAAACTATATATAAAGAAAACCCAACTGGTATTAAATTTGTTAATAAAAAAAAGGGGTTTATAAATAAAGAAAAAATATTTCCTGTAGATGTGGATGATTTTAATTTTAGAGTTTCTTATCAAACGGAGATTGCTGTTAAAAGCGGTGTTCAAAATGGTATTTTAGATAGCTGGAGAAAATCTAAAAAAGAATTTCGTTTTATTAATCGTGTTTCATTTGAACATCCAGATTATCCATTTATTATTGATATTAGTATAGTAAAATATGGTAACCGACATCCAGATAAATTTGGTCGCGAAAATAGAGGTCCTATGATCCGATCATATAATATTGAAGACTCTAATGTATTTAATAATCAAGAAGTATATGAAATTGAGATTGAAATTGATAACCACAAAATAGGACCTGCTACAAGATTTAATTCTCCTCAATTAATTGCTGATTCATTAAGAAAAGTAATTAAGTTTGTATTAGGGGGTCTACAAGGAACAAATTACCCTATTTCATATCCTGAACAAAAATATATTTTAACATCATACATGAAAATGGTATGGAAGGACGCTTATGATCCAAAAATGTATATTAATAGTAAAAATTTTATTGGACCTAACTCAATTACACTACAATTGGTTAATATTGCTCCGCTTGATGAAAATTCTAGTCAGCCAAATATTAGAAAAGATTTTGTTGTTACTGACAAAGTCGATGGTCAACGTCATTTAATGTTTATTTCAAATGATGGCAAAATTTATCTTATCAACACAAATATGGATGTAATATTTACTGGCGCAAAAACAAATAATAAAGATTGTTTTAATTCTATATTTGATGGTGAATTAATTTCGCACGATAAAAATGGCAAATTTATAAATTTATACGCGGCATTTGATATCTATTTTATTAAAAATGTAGATGTTAGAGGATATACTTTTATGTTGTTAGATACTGAGGAAGATATCTATAAATCTAGATATCAATTGCTAAGATATATTCAATCAAATTTAAATCCGGTTTCTATTATGGATACTGGTAGACCAGTCGAAAAATCAGTTTCAGCTCTAGTAAAACAATATGCGGTTAAGGATGACTTCTTATCTCCTATTAGAATTGTGGCAAAAGAATTCTATCCTAATGCCGCATCACAAACCATATTTGATGGATGTAATTTAATTCTTCAAAAAGAAAGAGAAGGTAGATTTGAATATACTACAGATGGTTTAATATTATCCCATGCTTATTATGGTGTTGGATCATCAAAAATAGGAAAAGTTCAATCAAATGAAAAGATTACATGGGAATATTCATTTAAATGGAAACCACCTCAATATAATACTGTTGATTTCTTAATTACAACCGAAAAGACTACTAGTGGTGAAGATATAATTAAAACATTGTTTGAAGAAGGCGTTAATACATCTGCGTCTGTTCAAATTGCTGAATATAAACCTATTGTATTACGTTGTGGTTTTAGAGAAAAAAATGATGGATATATTAATCCATGCCAAGATATTATTGATGATAATTTGCCTGATTATGTTCCTCGACTTGAGGAAAGTTATAAAAATGACTACATGCCAAAAAGATTTTATCCTACTGAACCTTTTGATGAAAATGCTGGATTATGTAATATTATGTTACGATCAGATGGATCTGGTAGTAAAAAAATGTTTTCAGAAGAAAATCAAGTATTTGAAGATAATACAATTGTTGAATTTAGATATGATTTATCTAAGGAAGATAGATGGAGATGGATACCTCTAAGGGTTAGATATGATAAAACTGCTAAGTTAAGAAGAGGTGAGAGAGAATACGGTAACGCATATAAAGCTTGTAATGAAAATTGGAAATCCATTCATCCTAGTGGAAGAATTACAGAAGATATGATAGCAACTGGATTAAATATTCCTAGTATAACTGTAAGTGAAGATGTATATTATAATACTCCCGCAGGCAAGTTTAAGACAGAAGCAATGAAAAATTTTCATAATTTATATGTCAAGAAGTTATTAATTGTTGGTGTATCAAAACAAGGTGATACATTGATTGATTTTGCTTGTGGTAGAGCAGGCGATCTTCCTAAATGGATTAGTGCCAAATTATCCTTTGTATTTGGTGTTGATTTAGCCAAACAGAATTTAGAAAATCGTCTTGATGGTGCTTGCGCCAGATATTTGAATTTAAGAAAAACATCCAAATCTATTCCTGCTGCTTTATTTGTAAATGGAAATAGCGCCTTTAATATTAAAGATGGTAGTGCTATGTTAAATGATAAAGCTAAACAAATTACTGCTGCTATATTTGGTAATGGACCTAAAGATCCTGAAAAAATTGGTAAAGGAGTTAGTAAGCAATATGGTAAAGGTGCTGAAGGATTTAATGTTGCGTCATGCCAATTTGCTATTCATTATTTCTTTGAAAATCCAGATACTTTAAAAGGGTTTATGAAAAATCTTGTAGAATGTATAAAAATAAATGGTTATTTTGTAGGATCTTGTTATGATGGTAAGCTAGTATTTAATGATTTAAAAAAAGTTAAAACTGGCGAATCTATTCAAATAATAGAAGAGGGTAAAAAAATCTGGGAAATTACAAAAGGGTATGGTGCCAAAACATTTGATAACGACTCCAGCTGTATTGGATATAGAATTGATGTTTATCAAGAATCTATTAATCAAACAATATCTGAATATTTAGTAAATTTTGAATATTTAAACCGAGTTATGAGCACATATGGATTTGAATTAGTTACACGTGAAGAAGCGGTCGATATTGGTCTTCCAGATGGATCTGGACTATTTAGCGAACTATTTATAAATATGTTGGAAGAAATTAATAAAAATAAGTTTAAAGCAAAAGATTATGGTAAATCATCACTCATGACATCATTTGAAAAGAAAATATCGTTTTTAAATAGATATTTTATATACAAAAAATTAAGAAATGTTAATGTTGAAAATGTAGAATTAGACTTAGGTGAATACGATAATGCTGCGGAAAATAGAGATGAACAGTTAACAAAACAAGCTATAGCTATTGCTAAGGAAGATATTAAAGAAATTAAACCAAAAGTGCGAAAGTTAAATAAAAAACTATTACTTATAGCTGCTACTGAAGCAATAGATGAAGAACCTGTTCAGAGTAAGAAAAAAGTGGCTCCTTCTAAAAAAGTGGCTCCTTCTAAAAAAGTATTGTTTATTCAAGAAGATAGCGATGAAGAAAAATAATTTTATAATTTATTAACAAAGTTAAACAAATAAACTTAAACAAATTATATAATATATAATAGTAAACTAATGAGTTATTATATATTACCTAAAATTAATGATGAAAATATTGAAATTCAACCTACAGATAGTATAAGTGATACATGTGAGTTATATATTTCACATAGTCTTTTTAACTATTATATTCAATCCACACATGAAATTGATCAATCTGTAAAAACAATAATAAAAGTTAATACAGAAATAGATGATACATCGCGTATGACAAATAAAGGCGAATTATTATTAAATAATTACGAGAATATTTATAGTCTAGTAAATCCATATGAATTTATTTTTTCTAAAGTTCCTGGTTCTAGATATTCAGTAAGTAAATTAAAACCAACAACCGGTTTATTTTATGAATTTTTGGAAATAATTTCTACTCTTGATATTTTTGATCAATTTAAAGATATTCCTTCTATAAAAACTTTACATATTACAGATAATTATACTGATATTAATGAATGTTTTGAAATGGTGCGGGAAGATTTTAATGACCAACTTTTTTTTTTTAATAAAGTAAGTGATGAAAATCTTAAACTAATTAATGATAAAAAGTTTCATTTTTTATTTTTAGAAACAAAAAATAATAATTTAAATGAATATTTTATTTCGCTTATGGAATATCTTGTGATTATTTTAAAAAATATTGAAGTTGGAGGAGGATGTATAATTAAAATTAATCAAATTTTTCACAAACCAGTTATTGATATTTTATATTTTTTATCATCTTTATTTGAAAAAGTATACATATTAAAACCTAATACTAGTAATGTTACAACATTTGAAAAATATATTATTTGTAAAGGATTTCACTCAAATGAAACAAACTTAAAAAATTGGAAAATAAATTATTATAGAATAATTATATTTTTAAAAAAATTAGAAAATAAAAATATATTATCAGTAATTAATATTAATCTTCCTTATTATTTTACTACAAAAATAAATGATATTAATAATATTATTGGTCAACAACAATTAGAAGCATTGGATTTAATTACGAATACACTAAAAAATAAAAATAAAGATGATAAAATAGAATTAATTCAAAAATCTAATATTCAAAAATCTGTAGCATGGTGTGAAAAATATAAAATTCCTTGTAATAAATTTTTTGAAAAAACTAATATTTTTTTACCTATTATTAAAGAATCTAAAGAACCATTAAGTATATCTAAAGAAGAAACTTCTACAACAGGTGAAAAAACAGATAATTTATGATCGAACAGCAGTTCCTGTAGCAGATCCTGAAGTGGTATTATATGTATTTGGGGATTGAGAGAAATGATTTGAACTAAAAACAGATCCAGTTGTAAAATAACGATATGGTGATGGTTGAGAAACTGGATTTTGATATTGAGGTAAAGTTTTATAATGACAATTTTTCTTGTTTTGAAATTGTCTATAAAAGTTAATAGGCCATGGACCACTACAATTTGGTGCTTTATTTTTCTGTAAATTCATTATATTTGGATCATTACCAGCATATAATTCATTTGCTGTTACTAGAAGTGGACCTGTATTATTATAATTTTGAATAGAAGCCGCATTTGTAGAAATAGTATCAACATTTAATTTTAAATTTCTTGTTGAACTATCAACAGCACCTTGCTTAGCAAATTGATAGTTATTTGGTTTATACACAACCAATTGACATCCAGCTGGATTAGATGGTCCTGATAGAGGCATACCCCAATAAGGATTACTAATAAAGTCTGTGAATACTTTCAAAGCAGGTGTTTTCTCTGGTTGAGGTAAATTATTTAACCAATTGAAAAATCCTTTAATTGAATTAATACCTAATGTATTGAAGTTAACTAGTTGAGATTGTGTTAAAATACCAGCATTTACCATAATAGAAAGCATTTGAGAAATAAGAGCATTTTCAGTAGCATTAAATATTTGCGCACCAGGTTGGCAATTCGCAAGATATGTATTTGTCAATGAAAGTGGGCTTCCGGGAGTAGGACCTTTATTACCAGCCACAGAAATAAAATATGGGTTGGCACCATTCGCAACTTCATCAGCCAAATTTGTTCTGTAAGATAAGAAATTAAATGCTTTTTGATCATATGTTTTACATCTGTTTTGAAGATATTGCTTTGTAGTTGTGTAATAATTTTTCTTTAAATTTGTGCTGGCATAAATTGCTCTACGCTTAGCTTTAAATTCATCATTACAACACCATGTAGCAGTTTGAGTATTTGGTTCAGGATTTTCTTCTAAAAAAGTTAAATTTGGCTTATAACTAGCAACAATACTTATTCCCTCACATGTCTTACAATTGGCATTCATTTGACTAACACCATCTTTTTCATTAGGAGGATTTTGCTTAACTGTAAAACTACCTGGAGCACCCATCATATCATTTAATAAACCCGAACTACTTCTAGAACCACCTAAAGGAACTGCTGTACTAGACTTAACAAATCTATTTAAGTTATAATTAATTAAGGCATTTTCATTAATGGTAATTCTAATATCACCATTATGAGGATTTACAACATTTAAATCTGGCACATTTTCAATAGCAGGTGGAGGAATTACACGACCTTTTCTATAGTGCTTGATTGGTCTAGCTAAACCAAATCCTGTTTGAAAAACATTACCCGGATCATTATTTGTTAAAGGTCTAATATGTCCTGGTGCTGTTCCGACAGGAAAACTATTTGGACCAGTTCCTTTCCATGGAATATATTGTTTATTTAAATATGTGCTTTTATGGTTATATCCTGAAGCAGGCATTGTTCTCATTCCTATTGGGTAAACTGCTGTTGACATTTATATTATTATTAAAGAAAATAAAAAGTAGTATAATATATATTAATGCTATCTTTAATAAATATATTAATACTTTTTTTCATAATTTTAGTGGGTTACCAATTAATTTTAGCAACTCGGGTTATCGAAGGGTTAGAAAATAGTGATGATTTTAAACCATATGATATGAATAATCCAAATAATGCTCTTATTTTGGCTCAGCAAAATGCTGGAAATATTAATTTTTTAAAAAATAGAATTGATAGTGTTCAGGGTATTAATCAACAAGTTCAAGATTTAAGTGGTAATGTTAGTTCTTTACAACTTCAAGTAAATGACCTAATTACAGCACAAAAAGATTATAGCAACCAAATGTTAGGTGATACTCCACCTGAGATTAGTGGTGCTACTAGTGATCAACCTGTTGATACCAGTCAATTTATATTGTAATTAAATACACAATACACAATACACAATACACATTACAAAATACACAATACAAAATATATAAAATATATAAAATATATAAAACATAAAATATATTTTATATATTTATATTAAATACAATGGCTAATTTATTTGATCAAGTTTTAACTAATGCTAAAGGGGTTGAAGAAAGATTATTAGGTCCTACATATCCTTATTATAAAAATATTAGAACGCCTAGTGAAATTGGTATGAGTGATAATGGCACAATACAACAAATGTCCAGAAATATTGATGGTCTTATCCAATATGTAGAAGTGCTTGTAACTGGAAATAGCAGAGCATCTTCTACTGGTCGTCCTTTAGGTAATAAATTTTTTTTACAAACTGGTGCTAAATGTGCTGCTGTAGATAAATGTAGTAATCCAAATGATCCATCTACATGTGAAAAAACTAATCGTTATATTTATGTAAATAATGTTCCTCAGGGAAATATTCCATTTATATCTAATGGTTTGGGTGTTAATTTCTCAGAATTTAAAGGTTTAGTTCCTGGTGCAATGAGTAATTTAAATGTTTTAAATCCTTTTGGTATTATGCGTGCATTTCTCTCTGGTTCAACTCCTCCTTGTCAAGAAATAAGTTTAGAGACTATTGATATTAACAATAATCGTTCTTCACAATCACATTATCTTACATTAACAGATATAACTAATATGGATCCTTGTTCTTTTCCTAATCGTAGAAATCCGCTTAGTGGCCAAGTCTGTAGAGAGACTTTTGAAAGTGGTGTTGCCGCACATGCCAGTCCAGTTTTACCAGAAGATCCGCTAGCACAGATATATTTTTTAAGTTTGGCTGGTATAGGTATTTACATTTTAAATGGACTTATGAATAAATCTAAGTAATTCCACCAAAATAGATTTTTATTATAATTTTTATTATACTTTTTAAAAGTATAATTATTATAATTTATAATATAAATTAAATATATAATGACACGTAAAACTTACAGAAGAAAGTATTCTAAAAAATCTAGAAAATATACTAGAAAGGCTAAAAAATATTCTAGAAAATATTCTAGGAAATCTAAAAAAGGTGGAAATGGCGATGGCAAAGTTAATTGTTGTATGTGTGGAGAAAAAGTAGAAGCAAAATTACCTTACAGTTTAAACCCAGGTAAATGTCTACAAGAATATGGTTTAAGAGCACACAGAATATGTAAAAAATGTTGGTTTGATGGACCCGATGCTTTTGCTAATGAAGGAAGAAATCATAAATGTCCTGGTTGTGAAAAAAGATTACCTTTAACAGAAGTTCAAAAAAAAACAGAAAAACCAGAAGAAGCTGATATTATTGATTTAACTGAAGAGTAATTAGGCCTTCAAATACTACATAATGTAGGGAAAATCTGGACTTTTTAGTAAAAGTGCCAAAAAAGAGGTCCTACACATGTAGAGGCGAATTTTCTCTTTTTTTTTCCAAGACTTTTTTGGAAAAGTTAAAATTGGACATTTATTTTGTCCATTTTTTGAAAAAGTCGAATCTTCCTGGCCGGAAAAATGTCTGCCACTGCATATTGAAAAATTAAGGTGTCAGAGTAAAAAAAAAATTTTCAATTTGTTACGATAATTTTTTTTTATTTTTTGAAAAAAGTATTTAGAAGTTATTATATAATGGAAATATATGGAAACATTGGAAACAAATTTAACGCCAAAAAACGCCGTTAACGCCTGTATTTTTTGTCATTTTAAATGCTGTAAAAAAAGTGAATGGGTTAGACATATTAAGACCAGAAAACATATTGTCCGTGTCAATGGAAACATTTTGGAAACTTTGGAAACAAATTTAGCGCCAAAAAACGCCGTCCATACCGCACATGAATGTAGCTGTGGTAAAAGTTACGGGTCAAGATCAGGCTTATGGAAACATGTAAAAATTTGTCAAAAAAACAAGACAAAATTAGAAAGTAATTATACAGATGATATAATAAATAAAATTACTGATAAAGATGAATTAATTTTAACACTTATTAAACAGAATTTTGAAATAACAAAAGAAAATAGTGAATTTAAAAATATGATGATGAAAGTTATTGAAAATGGAACAAATAATCATTCTCATAATACAACTAATTCTCATAATAAATCATTTAATCTTCAATTCTTTTTAAATGAAACATGTAAAGATGCTATGAACATTATGGATTTTGTTGACTCTATTAAGCTACAATTATCAGATTTAGAAAAAGTAGGTGAAATAGGATATGTAGATGGTATTTCTAATATAATTGTTAAAAATCTAAATGCTCTTGAAGTTGAAAAAAGACCGGTTCATTGTACTGATAAAAAGAGAGAAATATTGTATATTAAAGATGAAAATAAATGGGAAAAGGAAGATGTTGAAAAAAATAAGCTAAGAAAGGCAATTAAGAGGGTAGCATGTAAAAACCAGAGGCTAATACCAAAATTTAAAGAAGCACATCCTGATTGTATTAAAGCTGCTTCCAAATTTTCGGATCAATATAATAAAATGATTATAGAGTCAATGGGTGGTTCAGGAGATAATGATCTGGAAAAAGAAGACAAAATTATTCGAAACATATCAAAAAATGTTGTCATTGACAAAAATATTTAATTAAATTTATATAAAACTATCTAAAAACTTAATAAAACTATCTAAAAACTTAATAAAACTATCTAAAAACTTAATAAATCTATCTCCAAATTAGCATTTTCTTTAATAGCTATTTTTTTTGTTAAATGTGTAACTAACTGATTTGTTTCATCTATATTTTTTTGTAATTTGGCTATGATAAGTTTCTGACTACCAATTAATTCCTTCAATTTAATATTGTCTGTATAATGGTTCAATTTATTTGTATTTAATTCTTGTAACCATTTTTGATGCGTTTTTGTCTTAATGTGACCAACAAAACTGGGTCTACCATCAAAAACATGTTCTTTGCGTGTTCCACATGGACAACGCAATCCGTTTTGAAATTTTGATGAATAAGGAATATTATCTATGTAATCTCCCTTTTCATTTATATTTGGTTCATATATATCTGGTTCCACAGCTAAATCCATTACTACATTATTGTAGTAATCGATTTTAAATAAGTTTAATATATATTGTTTATATAGTTTATTTTCTAATACCAAAAATAGAAGCAATAAATAAATCAATAACTTGATCTTGTTGATTTTGAGCATGAGCATATGAGTACATGCGACTAGCTCCACCATATTTTGGACGAGAACCAACAGACGAAGCACCTCTATAACGATTATACATTCCTAGATTAGACGACGGCTGTAAAGAAGGTCTAAATGGTAGAGGAGTTAATAGTGGGGGAAATTGTAAAACATTAATATGAAAAGTAGCTAATGTATATATGTTTTGAGGATCTGTGATATCTTTTAATATGATAGATACAAGTCCATATGATTTTACAATTACATTAAAAAAATTTAATGGATTAGTTCCATCAAAAGTAACAATTTGTGATATAGGATTATTAGAAGTGTCAAATAATTGATAAGTATTATTTTGATTTAAACTATAATTAAAGTTTGTTAAATTAAATGGTTTATTTAATATTACTATGTCTGATTGTAGAAAAATATCACCCGTAATAGTCCAATTATATTGACTAGTTAAAAAGTTACGAGCTGAAAGACCAGCAGGACTATATACTAAACCAAAAGCACCTAAAGATACATCTGGTTTTAAAGATAATTTAGCCCATCCATTTAAAGTTGAATTATAATTATCTATAGATAAATTAGTATAATCTAACATACTAGTCATACTTGTAACATTAGAAACATTCCAATTATTTAAAGGTTGATTAAAAGAAGTAGCTCCACTAAACATATTATCCATACTTATAACATTAGAAACATTCCAATTATTTAAAGGTTGATTAAAAGAAGTAGCATTACCAAATATATTATTCATACTTGTAACATTAGAAATATTCCAATTATTTAAAGGTTGATTAAAAGAAGTAGCATTACCAAACATATTATCCATACTTATAACATTAGAAACATTCCAATTATTTAAAGGTTGATTAAAAGAAGTAGCATTACCAAATATATTATCCATATTTGTAACATTAGAAATATTCCAATTATTTAAAGGTTGATTAAAAGAAGTAGCATTACCAAATATATTATTCATACTTGTAACATTAGAAACATTCCAATCATTTAAAGATTGATTAAAAGAAGTGAGACCAAAAAACATATTAGTCATATTTGTAACATTAGAAACATTCCAATTATTTAAAGGTTGATTAAAAGAAGTGAGACCAAAAAACATGTCAGTCATACTTGTAACATTAGAAACATTCCAATCATTTAAAGGTTGATTAAAAGAAGAAGCACCAAAAAACATAAGATCCATATTTGTAACATTAGAAACATTCCAATCATTTAAAGGTTGATTAAAAGAAGAAACACCATAAAACATAGCAGCCATATTTGTAACATTAGAAACATTCCAATTATTTAATGACCCATTAAAAGAAGTAGCCTCACCAAACATATCAGTCATATTTATAATTGTAGATAATGTAGGTAAAGAAGAAGGAACAACTGTTAGATTAATTGCAGCATAAAAAGCATCTGTTAAATTTGTCAATCCAATTTCGCCAAAACTAATACATGCTGATAAATATTGTTGACTATTTATAACATCAAAACTAATAGACCCACTTAAATTAGTTACATTTCCTTCTACTGAAACAGTATAAATACCATTATTTGAATAAGTATGTTGATAAGGAGGAGAAGGATTTAAATTAGAACTTCCATCTCCCCAAATAATTGAAGTAATAGTGCCACTATCTAAACCTAATGTTATCTTAATATTTGCAGGAGCAAAATAAACAAATTGGAGAGGAAAGCTAGACATTTTATATTATATTAAAATATTATTAAAATATTTAACGCCTTCGGTGACTTTTAGATCTTTTATGGTGCTTACGACGCTTTCTAGTTTTACCACCAACAATTGTATTAGGACGTGCGGTCTCTCCTGAAAATGGCGCAGCATGGAAAGCTAAACCGGATGTAGGTGAGTTATCAGTAAAATTACCTCCACGCATTTTCTTAGATCCAGATCTGCGCTTTTTACCACCAACTCTTGGTAGATAACTGGTGGCAGTATAACTAGGAGTGGAACTGGATCCCATGCTGTTCTTTACTTTATTTGCCGTGCTAGTTGCCAAAGCTGATGCTTGACTTCCCAAAGATGATGCCGAATTTGTTAGACTTGCTGTTGTATTATTAAATGAATTAGTTAGAGAACTAGTAAAACTACCAAAGTCAAAACCACCCATCATACTTCTTCTACTATGTTTTCTAGGCATATATAATATAATATAAGAAATTAATAAATTATATTATATTTTTTATTTTTAAGATGATGATTTATTAATAAAAGTTTTGTATAAATAAAAAGCAGCTAAAGCTCCCAAGATCTGAACAATAATGTATGGGATAAGGTCAGTCTTGGGTAATTTTCCAGAGGCAAAGAGAGAAATAGCTACGGCAGGATTAAATGCTCCACCGGAAATAGGTTCACCTAGGAAAACAGCAACTGCTAAAGCGGCGCCAATAGCAACCCAGTTTCCTGTAGCAAGAATAACAAACATGAGGAATAATGTTCCTAAAAATTCAACAATATACTTGTTCATTTTTATATATTATACTTTTAAAAAAAGTATAGCAAAATCATTCCTTATACTTTTAAAAAAAGTATAGCAAAATCATTCCTTATACTTTTAAAAAAAGTATAGCAAAATCATTCCTTATACTTTTAAAAAAAGTATAGCAAAATCATTCCTTATACTTTTAAAAAAAGTATAGCAAAATCATTCCTTATACTTTTAAATACTAGCCCAAGGACTGACACGAGGTAAATATTTAACACCAGACGCATTTATTAAAAATTGAATATATTGTGGTCCTTGTCCATGTTGCTTCATCCAAGCATAAATTCTTCCTTGAGAACCATTTTTGGTGCGTGGACCACCAATAAGGATAGCCATACCAGTTCTGCCGCGACTTTCAAGTCCGTAAGTAGGGGTTAATGAAGGAAAAGTCATCTTATAATAATACTAAATATTTTTTTTATTTAAAATTTTAATTTGAACGAATTTAATAATTTTGACGAACAATTGATCCCCATGCGCAAGTTCGTCCATTGGACAAACTATAATTTTCAATAGCTCCCTTCTTTTTTGGTGCTACACAACCACCTGAACGCGCTCTTCGGATAGTGCTTCTAGTTCCACTAGGGTAATAACTTTTTGTTCCAGTAGGTGCGGAATTTGGCAGGTTAACTTTATACGCAGTTTGTCCTACAGCATTACTTTTCTTAATATTTACATACATGGAAGAAGGAATAGGAGGAATATAATTAGTATGTGATGATACTGGAACTTGTCTTTGAGATGAATTGATAATATAACTTTGTGGAAGCGACATTTTACCTAAAGCTATCTGTTGGGCTAAAACTTTTGTGCTAACCGCGGTTCTTGAATATTGATGTCTAGCATTTGAATTCATTTCAGCGTAAACGGGATCTTGAGATGGATAAAACTGTGGTGGGGTTGGACGAATGCCAGCTAATATACCATAACTATGATATGGAATTTGGCATGGCGTTTGACTTGTGCTTAATGGTCCTGTAATTGGAGCATTTACATAATTATTATAAGAGACTGAACCTATATTAGTGGATACCGCATATGGAGTTGTCATTTATATATATCCACTTTTAAAAAAAGTGGAGCAAAATATTTATATATCCATTTTTAAAAAAACTGGATCAAAATATTTATATATCCATTTTTAAAAAAACTAGATCAAAATATTTATATATCCATTTTTAAAAAAACTGGATCAAAACATTTATATATCCATTTTTAAAAAAAGTGGAGCAAAATTATTTTTCTATAATTTTTTTAAAAGTATAAGTGAATTTGGTTCTACCTTTTCTAAAGGTAGAGTGGAATTAATTATAGTATTGGGCTTTATAAGGATTATACAATGGAGGTGGACGAACGACAACAGCAGAAGTAGGCTGTCTGACTACAACAGCTTTTGTGCTAGTAACAGTAGTAGTTGGTTGACTTACTTTACTGTGAATAAATCCTAAAAGAATTAAAGCTAAAAGAGCAAAGATAAAAACTTTTGTTTTGTCCATTTATATATATATTAATTTAAAAAAAGTGGAGTAAAAGAATATTTTAATATCTAAAGAATTTATTTTTTCCATACCTCAAAAAAATTATTATAACAAGGTCCCCATCCGCCAGATTCTATATAATCTAATTGAAAATTATTTTTAGTTAATATATCATCAATATAATTTTTATGTGATATATCAGTATAATCATTTTCCATTATTATTAAATTTATATTATTTAATAATTCAGGCATATCCATTAATATATAATAAAAGGACCCTTCACAATCTAATACTAATGTATCAAATTCAATATTATATTTATCTTTTAAACATTCTAATGTAATAGTATTAACCCAGTGCCAACCTTCTTTTAAACTATCACTAGGTATGGTATCCCAGCAATTTTGAATTAGTCTTCTTTTTGATAATGCGGAACATTCAATATGAAAATTAAATCCATTTAAATCTCTATTTTTTATTAATTGTTTTCCAATATTTATATTACTTTCTAATGTCACCAAATTTTTATTATTTTTTAAAATAGAAGCAATAATTAATGAGTTTCTTCCTATATTTCCACCAATTTCTAAAACTTTTTCATTTCCAGTTAAATATCTAACTACCATTCTTTGTTCTGGAAGTTCATCATTTAAACTACCATAATTTATTTTTAATTTACAGTGTATATTTTCTATTATATTATTTATATCATTATTAGTTATATTAGTTATTGTATTGTCTAATATATTTATTTTTATTTGTGTGTATTCATCATATTCTGTCAAACTATCATTATTTTCAATAAATATTTTTTTATGAACTCCATGTAAAGGATCTGTAAAATAATGGGCTCTAGCGTAATCTCCATTAGGAATTGAAATAATATTATTATTTGTTAATTTTTCTTTACAAATTTCCGAAACATCAATTAAATTATTAATAATACCATAGTATATTCTCATTATTTTATTATTTTATTATTTTATTATTTTATTATTTTAACGAATTTTTAAGTAGAAATACCATTTTAGATCTACTTTTATAAACTTTAAAAATTTTATCTTTATAAAAAGTAAAATCAAATTATAAATATAATTTACTATTTATTTACTTTTTCTTAAAATTAAAATTTATCTACCTGTCCAAACTTTTATTACTGGTAAATATGTATAATTATCTTTTTCTTCAAAAGTAATTCCCCATCTACAATAATTATGTATATTTCCCAATAATGTTTCTTTTTTTTCATTTTTTTGTAATAAACAAGCAATTACTCTTTCAAACCAACAACGGTGATCTCTTGTTAATATACATTCTAATAACTGGCTAATATGATATTGATTATTAATATCTATTAAATAATCATGTGTAATAATAGACATCCCTCCAAAACAACCTTTCCATAAATCCTTGTTTTCATGAAAATTTAATAAATCTTTATCATTAAATAAATTTAACATTTTTGTTTCCTCTTCTATATTATCATAATAATGTTCAAACTCCCATATTAATTTATATTTATTTACACTCATATCTATATATTTATTTATAAATACAGAATCATGAATTATAACCGCAGTATCAAATAATTTATTATGTAAATAATAATAGTATGGTAATAATTCTCCTCTTTTAGGATATTCACTATTTATAATAGTAGTTTTATATAAAATATGTTTTTCTTTTATATAATCATAATTACTATTATCATCTATTATTAAAATTAAATTTTCAGGATAATATTTACGAATACACTCATAAGAATGATTCCAATAATTATTTGTTAATTCATTGTTTACATGTCTTAGCATAATAAATCCTATTTCAGTCATTTAATATGTTAATATAAACATTTATATTTTTATATTTTTATATTAATATACTCTAAAATATAATTAACTTTTTATTCTACTTTTTTTAAATATATTTATCTCAACCTTTTTTCACAGATTGATGGTTTACATAATTTGGCATTCCACAAAATAAACAAAATTGACTTTTTACATTTTTTTCTACTAATATGCTGTTATTTTTCTTACACTTACAACATTTAAAAATACATGGTAATTGACAAATTAAATAACTATTAAAATCTGTTTTTTGGTAAAGTATTTGTTTTTTCTTGTCATCCATCCACTTTTAATAAAAGTATATCAAAAACTTTAGAAAAGTATATCCAAAGTTTTTGCTCCACTTTTCTTAAAAGTATATCCAAAGTTTTTGCTCCACTTTTCTTAAAAGTATATCTAAAATAGTTAATTTGGATCCACCTTTTCTAAAGGTGGATATTTAGTATCGTCTAATAGCTCTCCAAGCAGACTGACCAGATTTAGAGTCATCTCCACCATAGGATAAATCATTATAGTTCTTAGCAACAGCTCTCTGTTTTAAATAACTAACATAATCGGAACTATCATAAACATACTTGACATTACATGTGGCAGATGGAATATTGGTGTTTAATTGAAGTGAGTTATAAGCAGCAGATGGGGTGCAGGAAATAGAAGTAGCTCCAAAACGAATGCTTAATCCTCTAAGTCCAGGTCTGCTCTGAGGGGTCTGGCAACTTCCACCACAAGAAAAATTCTCTCTACTTAGTAAATCACCAGCGTTATTTACAGCACGAAAAGGTGTAGTAATACTTTTCTTTAAATTATTGCGTTTCAATTGGCTGGGATAAGTAGTATTCCATGCGTTCTTTAAAGTGAAACGAATTTGTTCATATTCAGGATATCTCTTATCAACATTTTGTGTTGTTTGAGGCATCCAACCTCTAATAGCACCACCAGAACTCTTCTTATCAATAACAAAATTATTGAAAGCAACATTTGATCCATTTATTGGGCTTGTATATCCGACAGACATTTATATAATACAATACTAAAAAAAGTTTTTATAATTATCTAAACTATTTGATAACCCCGAATTATTATAAACTATAAAAAATATAAAAAATATAAAAAATATAAAAAATATAAAAAATATAAAATTTAAATTTTAAAATATATTTAAATTATATAAAATGTTTAATTATTGGATGTTAATAAGCGCAATATTATTTATTTTTATTGACTCTGTTTATTTACAACTTATAAGACGATATTTTGAAAAGCAAATACAAGATGTTCAAGGGTCTGCTGTACAGGTAAATTTTTTAGGAGTGGTTTTATGTTATATATTTTTAATTATTGGAATAAATTATTTTATTATTAAACCGCGTAAAAGTGTAACTGATGCGTTTTTATTAGGTATTGTTATTTATGGTGTATATGAAACTACTAATTATGCTTTATTTAAAAAATGGTCTTTACTCACTGTTTTTATGGATACATTATGGGGAGGCATTTTATTCGCACTAACTACATATGTAATAAATATGTTACGCGGTATTATCCACCTTTAAGAAAGGTGAAGCCAAACTTTTGCTATTTTATTTGCTATTTTATTTGCTATTTTATTTGCTATTTGGCTCTACCTTTTTTAAAGATAGAAAAGGTAGATTTACTCATAATTAATCATATAAGGAAAAAAATAGAGAGAAATTACTAGGATTATGATGTTATAATTTACATTATATGTAGCAAAATGTGAAGTCAATAAACAGGCAAGTATCATCATAAAACTGTCGCCAATAATAGCACCTGCGCCTACTTCCTTAGCATACATCTTAAAAAAATCTAGCATTGAGTTATATCCTTGCGGAACACTGCTAAACAATAAATAAAATAGTATATCATGAATTATTTGAATACATAATGCTAAACCAGTAAATTTCCAAATACTAAATGATGTAAATAAATATTTATATAAAAATCTTGCTAAAATAATAACAATAAAAAGAATAAGAACATCTGCTAATACCGCACTTAGCTGATATTTTTTGTACCATTTTTTTAGGTAGTTTGACTTAAAAACTCCATGAAAAGCTAAAAAAATAATAATTATATCAGCATTTATACAACCATTTAAAATAGGTAAATAATCATTTACATTTGTAAAATTAGTAATGTCTTTAAATATCATATAATATACTTTTAAAATATACTTTTAAAAAAAGTATAGCAAAAATTATACTTTTTCTAAAGGTTTGTTTACTATTTTTGCGCAACTTTTTCTAAAAGGTTGTTTACTATTTTTGCGAAACTTTTTCTAAAAGTTGCTTATTATTTTTGGCTCCACCTTTCTAAAAGGTGGATTTAACCTTCAGTCATCAAACGCGGAGCAATATTCATTGTATTCAACTCTTGGAATAATAGTTTACAAGCATAAGGAATTTCTACATAGGCAAAGTCTGTGCGATTATCACATGTATGACAATGATGAATATGTTTCTGATCATTATAAGAAGCAATTAGACCGCATTTTTTACAAACAAATACTGAATATTTATCAGAAGCATCATACATACGCCCTCTAGTAAATCTAGATGCGCCATGTGATATCATACAATCACGTTCCATTTCTCCAAATCTTAGACCACCATCTCTTGAACGACCTTCCGCAGGTTGTCTTGTCAAATTAACCATTGGTCCAAATGATCGACTATGTGCCTTATCATTTACCATGTGCTTTAGTCTCTGATAAAATACCGGCCCCATAAATACACTATATTCATGTTGTTCGCCTGTAAGACCATTATATAATAATTCGTTACCATGTGCTTCATAACCACATTTAATTAGCTCATTACAAATATCTTTGATTTCAAAATCACCAAATGATGTTCCGTCACCAAATAGCCCAAGTTCAATTAAAACTTTACCAAGAACAGTTTCTTTCAATTGTCCAATTGTCATTCTGGATGGAATAGCATGTGGGTTGATAATAATATCAGGTCTAACACCAGCAGATGTAAAAGGCATATCACATTCTGGAATAATATTACCAACAGTTCCTTTTTGACCATGGCGACTCGAAAATTTATCACCAATAACAGGCTTTCTTACTGTTCTAAGACGCACTTTAGCAAAATTATATCCTTCTCCATTTCTATCAATATAATTCTTGTCAATATATGTTTCTTCCACAGTTTTATACATTTTACTCTGGTCCTCATATTTAATGACCTTAGTATGGTCATTACGGTTTTCTTTAATAGGCGTCACTTTGGCAATAATAATGTCGCGATTTTCAACCAAAGTATTTTCTGGAATAATACCTTTTGAATTCACCTTGTTGTAATTACCTATTTTCATTCCTTTTGTCTTCGACGCATCAGGCTTACATCTAATTTCTTCATCACCATTAATTTTTTGCTTATCTTCATCTTTTTCAGTGTGATAGACAGTTACTAGCGCCATACCTCTATCTATAGAACCCTGATTAATTAGTAACGAGTCTTCCTGATTATAACCAGTGTGTGTCATAATGGCAACAATCAATTGGGACCCAGATGGAATTTCATTTAATTTAATAATATTCATAATACGAGTATCTACCAATGGTCTCATTGGATAATTAAGCACATAAGCAGTTTTATCCATTCGATTTTCATAGTTGGTCACATACACACCCATTGCCTGTTTACCCTGAGCACAATTGCTAGATAAGAAATTATTACCTGCTATAAAACTATGGTTATCAGAATCAACCGTAATATCAGATATTTGCCTGTTTGATACTTCTTCAATATTTTTAATTGGTATAAATAACATACCATTTATAAAATTTATATTTTTTAACCATGTTTCAATATTATCATTTCCTAAATTACGCATGGATATTTTTCTATTATTTTTATAACTTCGAACTATATCAGAAACATAATTTACTTTAACATTTAATTCATTTGATATATATGAATTTGTTTTTCCTAATAAATATAATTGCCTAACTTTTTCTATAAATTTTAAATGATTATTAAATAATATATTTTTATATCTTAAATATTCAATAATTTTAAATGATTCTGAATTTTTTGTAAAGGCATATCTGTATCCAATATTATCAAAATAATTTATCAAATTACTATGTTTATCTGAAATTTTATAAGAAACTTTAATCCTATTTATTTCTATAGATTTATCTATAACATTTGATACTTCTATATTAAACTCTCTTAATAAAGAAATACATTGTTCCATAAAATATTTTAATGATTTTACATATTTTGGATGAATTTGTTGAGATGTTTCATCACAAACAAAATTATATCCTTTGTTCATTTTATTCCAACGAATTTTACAACCATCTCCACCTTGAAAACCACTTAGAAATTCACGTTTAATTAATTTTGTGCCATTTACTATCCAATCAGGAATATTTTTTCTTTCTGTCTCGGTTTTTTTACCATATGTAATTCCAATGGCTATTAATAAAGCCGGCAATACACCATTATGTGTTACTGAAAATGTATTGTGTGTAATACCGTTAAATTCTCTAATGCCATTATTATATTTACATTTATTAAATCCGCATATTTGTAAATCATTTTCAAATAATTTAACATCATTCTCAGTTCCAAAATCAAAACTACACGCTGTAAATTTGTTACTATTTCGTTCATAAATATTTATAGAACCGTCTGCTAATAAAAATCCAAATATTCTTGATAATATAGGAAGTCTGTAATTATCACTAAATAAAGGTAATAAACCTATTTCAGTTAAATAACTAACATGTTTATTTATTTGATCTAGATTAAATCCATAATTTATAAATATATTTCTAAAATTATCTTCTGTAAGAATAATTTTATTTTCTTTATTTTCATCTATTATGGGTATTTGATGAGGCATAATTCCAATCATTGTTTCATTAATACTCATATTTTTAACTTCACACCACCCTTCAGTAGTCATGAATTTATGATCATCTGTTGCAATAATTTCTCTTCCAGATATAGTTGAAATATTGTAAATTTTTTTATTAGTTTCTCTAATATAATGATTTACTACTTTTGTATAGCTAATATCCATTGTTTCAGGATGAAAACAAACTACTTCATCTCCAATTTTAATATCTTTAATCATTACTTTATTTCCATTACTTAATAAAACAGTTTCATAAATATCTAAACATTGATAACAGTTTCTAGGAGATTGATTATGTTCGGGAAATGGAATACATGATGCTAGCACTCCAAACATTGTAGAGGGGTGAATTTCACAGTGCGTAAACTTTTGAAGTTGATTGGATGGCTGAATTAAATCACTAGGATTAGTAGCAATTAATGACCAACTTTGCTCATCTGGATCAATATATTCTAAAACCGTATCTGAAAGCTTAGTATCAGTTAATAAATGATCCCATAATAGCTCTCCAGTATTTAATCCGTTAATAATTGACTGAGTAATTAAAATATTTTTATCTTTGACACGCAATAATGGTCTAGATAGACGCCCGCTATCATTACACACTCTAATTTCACTTAATTTATAATCAAATATAATAGAAGTGTAAATATTAATAATACCCTTATGTTTTTTATCTTTTAACATTAAATATAATTCTTGAGGGGTTTCAGTAAGGCCAACCCAGGCACCATTAATAAAAACCTTTACTTTTCCATACATATCATTTGGTGTTAACTCAAAAACATCAATAGATGTAACATTTGGCATAATATATTCATATAATGAAAGCGAATTGGAATAAATTGTAATATGTGTCATATAACTCAAATTTTTTACAATACCAACTGATTGACCTTCTGGAGTTTCAGCTGGGCAAAGATACCCATATGAGGTATTATGTAGTTTACGTGGTGGAATTAATTTGCCACTTTTATCTGTTGGAGTAGAAATTCTTCTGGAATGACTTAAACTAGAAACATAATTTAATCTATTATAAACCTGTGCTACACCTACTTTATTTGAGTTAGTATGCTTAATACCAAAGTCACCCGTAGATAACGCACGCTTAATTCCATTTTCAATTGTAGTTGATTTAATAATTTTATAAATATTGGTCAAGTTAATAATATTTTCATAATCATCAGTAGATTTCCACGATCCAGTGTTAATTTCTCTAATAATTTGTTTTTCCATATCTTTTACTAGTTTATTAAAATAATTTCTATAAAGATTATTTAATAGAGTTCCTGTAAGATCAATACGCTTATTGAGATAAGAGTCTCTGTCGTCTTGTTTAATAATGTCGAAGGAAGCCATTAATAATTTATTTGTCATATATCCCAAAAAGAATACTTTTTGGCAACTTGTATGACAATGAGGAAATAAATCATTACTTAAAATTTCCAATGTAAAGTCGTGTTTCTTTTTTGCGCCAGTTTCCTTATCCATATTAATAGGAGTATACATCACATGAGATGTAATATATTTTATACATTCTTCTTGTGTAATATATTTATTAGATTCGATAACTGAAGCTTGTAGGGCTTCTAACAACTTTTTATTTTTTCCATCTGGATCAGCTATATTTAAGAGAATTTTTTCACAAATTTCCTTGTCAGAAATAACACCTAATGCTCTAAATATAATAAATAATGGGATTGGCACTTTTACACGGGGTAATTCCATGCTAATAGGATTACCAAAGCCATTATTCTTTGAGCTTAGCATTACGGTAATCTGCTTAGGTGATATACATTTAAAATCTGGAACGGACTTAATTTCAGCAATCCATGTATATTTTGTATTGTTTTTTGAAACATTAAAGCAATATACACGATTTTCAGCTGCTCTTTCTTGACCTAAAACGGTTTTCTCTGACCCATTTATGATAAAATACCCCCCAGCATCATATTTACACTCGCCAGTTTGCGTATTTTCAAAATGCTTGTATTGATTTAAAACGCAAATATTTGATTTTAACATAATTGGTAGCTTACCAATATGAACTTTTTGTAAATTTTTATGGAAAATCTGAGTATTTTCTAAATTTGGTCCACTACGAACAATATACTTGATATTAATATCAATAGTAGTTGACGAGGCATAAGTAAAATTTCTTAAACGAGCTTCTTGAGGAAACATTAATTTTGTGGCTCCATTATTTTCATGAATTTGAGGTCTATATATTTGAAAATTCTCAAATGTTATCATAATTTCAAGCGAATGTTTTTTAGATACAGGGTCAAAGTCTTGCTCTGAAGCAATACGAACTGGATTAAACATATCAATAGTTTTAGTAATTTGGTATCCTACAAAATTATTATAGGATTCCAATTGATGTCTAACAAATCTTTCTAAATGGTGTCCTTTAAAATACGACTCAATTATATTCCATGGTGTTTCAATGTATAGATCTTTTGTGATATCAAATATTTCTCTTTGTAATTCAGTGTTGACTTGTTGTTCAGACATGTTAGCTATATGTGATATCATAATTTGGATTATTTAACATTTCAATTTATTTTTAAATTGTTTTAATAATAAATATGTTGGTTATAAAATATAATTATATATTTACACCTTTTTTTATTTAAATACTTATTTTATAGCAAATAACAACTATATAAAAATAATATAAATGAAAATTACTAATCTTATATAATGAATAAACGCAAAAGACAAAGTATTGATCCAAAACGAGTAAGTGATTACAATAAATTTTTGACTACTCTTGATCAAACAAATAAACCTACTACAGAAAATCTTGTTGAAAATAATACTTTAAATATGTCAACTATAAGAAAAATAAATTATGAAGAAGAAGAGATGAAACAAATTATTGATAAAATGATTGCTAGTTTGGATATAGATTTTTCAAATAATAATTGTGGATCAATTAATTTTACTGGACAAACTGTAAATGATGTTAACGCAACTAATAAACCAGTTGAAGATCCAAATTATTATAAGGAAACGCAAGACTATAATCAAAAAATGAAAAAATTTTTAAAAAATCTGAATAGTCATACTCAATCATCTAGCGATTGTTGTGCAAAAATACATCCAACTACAAATGAAAATATAAGAAAAGAATATGAAAAATATAAAGCAAAAGAACATGTAGTTGAAATAAAAGAAACTATTCATATACAAATTGAAATAAATGATATTTCTGATATTTTAAAATTAATTGACACTTATAAAGATGACCCTTCTATTAAATATAATATAAATATGAAGGCATTGCACAATATTAAAGAACCACTAACAGAGTTAAATAATATGATAGGAATGAAAGATTTAAAAAATAATATTGTTGATCAAATATTGTATTTTGTTCAGGAATTACATAAAGATGCCCTATCTAAAGGTGATTTTATGCATACTGTAATTTATGGTCCACCTGGAACTGGAAAAACAGAAATAGCACAAATGATGGGAAAAATATACAGCAAATTAGGTATTTTAACTAAAGGAACCTTTAAAAAAGTTACACGCAGTGATTTAATTGCGGGGTATTTAGGTCAAACCGCATTAAAAACTAGAGATGTTATTAAAGAAGCTATGGGTGGTGTTTTATTTATAGACGAAGCTTATGCTTTAGGAAATTCTGAAAAAAGAGATAGTTTTGCCAAAGAATGTATTGATACATTATGTGAAGCTTTGAGTGATCATAAAGATAATTTAATGGTTATTATTGCTGGTTATCAACATGAGTTAAAAGAGTGTTTTTTTGATTATAATCAAGGTTTGGACTCCAGATTTACATGGCGTTTTAAAACAGATGAATATGATCATAATGACCTACATCAAATTTTCTCAAAAAAAGTTACAGATATAGGATGGCAATTAGATGACAAATCACAAATAACGAGTGAATGGTTTAAAAAAAATAAGGATTATTTAAAATTTTATGGACGAGATATTGAAACTATTTTAGCAAAAACAAAGATAGCGCACAGTAGAAGAATATTTTGTGGACCAGAAGATGAAAAAAGAAAAATATTATTAAAAGATTTAGAGAACGGTTTTAAAATATTTTTAAAAAATGAAGATGTTAAAAATCGTAAAAATGATTTTCAATTCAAAAAGGATATGTATCATACATTATATAGTTAATAATTTATTAAATAAAATTATTAATTTATAAATATTAAATTTTATAAAAAATAGAGTAAAAAGTTAGAGTTATTATATTTTTATTTGATATTATAATAAATGTCAAATAAAACAATATCCATCAATCCATCATTATTTAGCATAGGAGGTTTAAAAACTAAAAAGAATAGAGAGAAAAAGGTTAAATCTACATTAGTTCCATTAATATCACCTAATGTTTTAAAAAAAAAACTCTTAAACCGAATAAGAGAACATAAAAATAAAGAAATTAAAAATTTAGATAATAAAATACAGGCTAAAAATGATAGTAATGAAGAAAAAAATTTATTTTCAGATGAATTTCATGATTCAATTAATTATTTACAAACATTAACTAAACAAAAAAAAATAAATGAAGAAAAGGAAAAATATGAATTACAAAAACAAAAACGTAAACAAGAATTAGAGAGAAAAACAGTGAGAAATTATTCTTCTATTAGTGGTGGAAGTGCTCAACCTCAACCAGTAGTAAATATTGACTTGCCAGAAGAATTAAGTGAGCACATTTTAAAAGTAAATACAGAAAAATTTACTCCAAATATACAACTAAAATCTTATAGTATTGATAATATTCCTTATGGTATATTAAAGGGTGGACAAAAAATTACGTATAGAAATTGGACAAAAAATCAAACTAATGAGACCTCTAATAATAATTTAACTATTCAAGGGGGTCAACCTGATAAACAAAAATCTGAAAGAGAAAATAGGTTAGGTCTTTTACGTGAAAAATTAAAAAATAAACAAATTGAACAAGCTATAAAAGTAGAAGAACAAAACAAAATACCTAATTCATCTATAATACCTAATTCATCTATAATACCTAATTCATCTATAATACCTAATTCAGTTCAAACTAATAATGCTAATACTTTATCTATAAATAATTCACCAGTATTACCGGTTAATACAGTAAATATTGGTGGGGAAAATCCACATGACAAAATAATTGGAACCAAAAGAATAATTAAAAAAACAATAAAAAAAAAATATACACTTGGCAAATCTAAAATAAAAAAAATGGTTGGTGTTTTGATAAAAGATAGAGGAACAAGAAAACAAGTTCTTAGTGCTCAAAAAGATCTTAAAAGAAAAACTATTAATGAAGTTAAGTCATACTTAAGAGATCATAATTTATTAAAAGCAGGTAGTAATGCTCCAAATGATGTAGTTAGAAAATTATATGAATCCGCAATGTTAGCAGGTGATATTAGAAATAGCAATACTGAAATACTACTTCATAATTTTTCTAAAGATGATAAAGAATTATAAAAAAATTTATAAATATATATAAATATATATAAATATATATATAAATGGAAACAACAAAAAATGAAATGCCTCCATATGCTAAAAATTTTTATAATAAATTATATAGTTATTTAGATACTAAAATTTATTTTTATGGAAGTATACAAAGGCCAGATTATTCTCCAAAATATAGTGACATTGATGCTGATATTTTTACAGATAATGAAATGAGCACTATTTCACAAATAGCCAATTTTTTAGAAATTAAAAAAAGTGAATTTAAAAAATTTGTTTATAATTTACACAAAACAAATAGAGTTGTTTATGGTTATAAAATTAAATATAAAAATGAAGCAAATAATTTTGATACAGAAATATCTATTTATAATGAAAAAGACAAAGATGCAATTTTAATAGAACATGGGTCTAAATTAAATATTCCATTTTATGTAACATTTTTTTTAATAATTCTTAAATTCTTTTATTATAATTTAGGATTTTTACCAAAGAAAATTTATAAAGACATTAAAAATTGGGTAATGAATTATGTTATAGAAGGACAAGAATGTGAATTTATTGTTATAGAAATACCGGCTAATAAAGAATAATAAAATATAGTTAAAGATATCGTTTTATATAAAATAATGTCTTTAATCAAGGAATATTTTGAATTAACAAAAACATATCAAATAGAATATGGAGAGAATACAATATTATTAATGCAAGTAGGTGCGTTTTTTGAAGTATATGGTATTTGTAATAAAACTACTAATATATTAACTAGTAGTAAAATTATTGATTTCTCTCAAATATGCGAATTAAACATAGTTGAAAAAAATAGTTGTGTTGGTCTTGATAATGTAATGATGGCAGGATTTAAAGATATAATGATTGAAAAATATATAAAAAAAATTCAAGAAGCTGGATTTACTGCGGTTGTTTATGTTCAAGATGAATCTACAAAAAATACAACTCGCAGTTTAGCCGGTATTTTTAGTCCAGGAACATATTTTCATACAGAAACTACTAATTTAACAAACTCTATTTGTTGTATTTGGGTTCAACTTATAGAAAATAAACTCATTATGAAGGGAAAATATATAGTTGTTGGTATTGCCAATATTGATATCTATACTGGAAAAACTAATATTTTTCAATTTAAAGAAATATATATAAATAGTCCAACTACTTATGATGAATTAGAAAGATTTATTTCCATTTATAATCCTAGTGAGGCTATTTTAATATCTAATTTGCCAAATGAAAAAGAACTAGATAATATTATAAGTTATTCTGGAATTACATGTAATTTAATTCATAAAATTCATATTTCTGAATATAGTAAAGATGGTAACAACTCCGAAAAAATAAAAGAATTAAAATGTTGTGAAAAACAACCTTATCAAAAAGAAATTCTCTCTAAATTTTATAAATTTGATGATTTTCAAGTATTTATTCAAAATTTTTATGAGAATAATATAGCTACACAATCTCTTTGTTATTTATTAGTATTTGTTTATAAACATAATCCGCATCTTGTAAATAAACTTTCGGAACCAATTTTTGAAAATTGTTCTACACGACTTATATTAGCAAATCATTCATTGAAGCAATTAAATATTATTAATGATGGAAGTATAAAATCAGGTAAATATTCATGTGTTTCTAATATGTTAAATGAATGTTTAACTCCAATGGGTAAACGTAAATTTAATTATAATTTGTTAAATCCTATATGCGACAAAGACTATTTACAGAGAGAATATAATATTACTGAATATTTTTTGAATAAATATGATGAGTATTACGATTTTTTAAAAAATCATCTTATCACTATTAGGGATATCTCAAAATGGGAACGACAAATTTTTTTAAAAAAAATCTCTCCAAAAGCAATTTATAATTTATATAATAATATTATTGTTATTAAAAAAATTTATGAAAAAATGAAGGATGATTATGAAATTATGACTTATTTACAAAAATTTGAACCAAATATAGTAAATGTTGGAACTTATTGTGATACTATATCAGATTTTATATCAGATAACTTAGATTTATCCTTAGCAAAAGATTTAGATCAATTACAAAATTTTGAAACTAATTTTATTAATTCAGGAATAGATCAAGAGTTGGATAAAAAAACAGATTTATTAAAAGAATCAGAATTAAAACTAGATACTATTAGAGTTTATTTGAATTCTCTCATTGAAACTGCTGAAAAAAAATCTGGAAAAACAACTGATTATATTAAAATACATGAAACCGAAAAAAATAATCTTAGTTTGATATCAACTAGTCGCCGTTGTAAATTACTAACAGAGACTTTACCAAAAGAGCCATCAATTGTTACGCTTAAAATAGATAAAATAGATAAAATAGATAAAATAGATAAAAATGATCAAATAAAAAATATAGACCAAAATAAAAAATTTGAATTTAAAATTTCAAAAACACAGTTTAGTTTTGATAAACAAAGCGCATCTAATAATTTTATCAATGATGAACAAATTAATGGTTTATGTAAAAACATATCGTCTATTAAAGTGTCAATGAAAGATTTAATTACATTAGTATTTAATAAATTTATTTCTAGTTCAGAAAAATTTCAGAAAGATCTAGAAATTATTATTCATTTTATTACATTAATAGATTTAATATATACAAAAGCTAGTATAGCAAAAAAATATAATTATTGTAAACCAACTATTATGGCATCTGAAAAATCATTTGTAGACGCAAAAAAACTAAGACATTCTCTCATTGAACAATTCCAAAGTAATGAATTATATGTAACAAATGATGTTGTCCTAGGTAATGACATTATTAATGGCATATTATTATATGGAACAAATGCTGTAGGTAAAACCACTATTATTCGCGCACTAGGTATTGCTATCATCATGGCTCAAGCAGGACTATATGTGCCTTGTTCTGAATTCAATTATAATCCATATAAATATTTATTTACACGCATTATCGGAAATGATAATATATTCAAAGGACTTTCTACATTTGCTGTCGAAATGTCGGAGCTTCGCACTATATTACGTCTTATGGATGAAAATAGTTTAGTTTTAGGAGATGAACTATGCTCTGGAACTGAAATTTCAAGCGCAATTAGTATTTTTGTTGCGGGAATTACTAAACTACATCAATGTAAGAGCAGTTTTATTTTTGCGACACATCTTCATGAAATTGTAGATTATGAAGAAATAACTGAATTAAAAGCGCTGGCTATTAAACATTTAGAAGTAGTTTATGATAAGGAAAATGATTGTTTAGTTTATGATCGTAAACTGAAAGATGGCGCAGGAAATAATATGTATGGTCTTGAAGTTTGTAAATCACTTAGTCTACCTCAAGACTTTTTAGATGCCGCATATGATATTCGTATGAAATATCATTCAACGAAATCGCCTTCCAATATACTTTCTCTCAAAACTTCTTCATATAATGCTAAAAAAGTAGTTGGTATGTGTGAAAAGTGTAATAATACTATGGGAACAGAAGTTCATCATCTACAGTTTCAATCTGATGCTGCGAAAAATGGCATTATTAATACATCTGACGCAATATTTCATAAAAATAATTTGGCAAATTTATTAACTTTATGTGAAACATGTCATAATGAAATACATAAAAAAAATACTCGATTTAAAAAAGTAAAAACAACTAAGGGACTAAAATTACAAGAGATTTAATATCTTGTTATATGTTTTTTTGTTTTTCTATTGATTTTTTTAGAACCTTTTTTATTTTTACGTGTATATTTAATATTATATATAGATTTACGTTTTTTAGTTCTTCTTCCACCAGTAGCAGCAAGACCAGCCATGTCGCCACCAAAACAACTTAACTCTGGCATTATATTATTATCAAATGGACTATCAATAGTTTCTCCTTTTTGTGGACATTTATTATCATCTATTATTGGTTTCATAGCAATAATAAATAAATTAAATGCTTTAGCTGTCATTCGAATATCTTCTGCTACTTTTCCACCAAAACCACCAGCTAATACTTGTTCTGAACTTACTGATGTAGGATCAACATTTGGTATTTTTGGTAGTTCTATACTTTCTGTTTTTGTTTCTTCTATAACTTCACCTGGCACTACATCTGATTTAATTTCTGTCATTTGAATTCCTTTTTCTTGTCCTATTTCTTCTTCTAATTGACCATCTAAATTAGTTGGTGCTTTTCTTGCTTCATTTACATCAAAAAATATTGTCTTATAATTATTGTTTTCACCTAATATAAGTCTACATACAGTACTACCTTTATCTGTTCTTAATACTTCCTTAGAAATTCCTACACCAGCTAAAAATTTTCCTATATCTAAAGCTCTCATAAATAAAATATCTAAATAAAAAGTATGTGCTGGTATAGCAGGCAAATATGCTCTAGTTTTATAATTTTGACAATCTAAGTCTTTATCATAAAAAACATGTTCAGTTGATTTTACATTTAATAAATTATTACAATCTTCTGAAATTTTTTTACGCATTTCTTTTTCCTGTGAACATGGATGTTGAAACCCTGTTTTTGGTGGTAATCCAGGAACAGGATCTCCTCGTGTTGTTACTCTTAAATACAAAATTTTATTTTCTGCTACAAAACTACAAAATTTTTTAGCTACATCAGAGCTCATACAACGAGGCGATCCATAACTTAGACAAACAATATTGTCAGCTAATACATTATATGGTGCATCTGTGTATGGTGCTGTTTTTTTAACATTCATCCACAAATAAGCAAAATTGGTACACATTGCTCCTCCAAGACTATGACCTGCTGTAATTATTTTAACTGAATTTGCATCTCTAGCTCCTAAAAAGTCATATGCTAAAAATCTGGTAGCTTCTATAATAGTATGTATAAGTTCAGCAGTTGTTTTAAAAATACCGTATAAAAATTGTTGTTTCTCTCCTTGTTTATTTGTACATACAGTTAGTGGAACAATTGATGTTGGTTTTGAATATAATCCTGCTGTTTTGGCACTATATGTTCCACGAAAGACTACTAATATAGTATTAGGCATTCTTTTATCTGCTACTACATAAACTTCACCATAGTTTGACCATCCAATAGAAATATAACGCACTGTACTATCTGCTGGACTGGCGCCTTGAACAACAAATTGTCTTTTTGCGTTTGATTCTCCATTAATAATATTTATGTTTTGAGGCATTTTTAATCTAACAAAATCCAAAAAATTTTTATCCTGATATTTATATTCATATTGAGAAAAAATATCATCAGCACCTCCAGTTAATCCATAGAGTGTTTGGTCATCTAATAATGCTTGTAAATTATCTGAAGATACACTATTAATGGCTGTCAAAATTTTTTCATGAATTACAGGACCCATAATCGAGACATAATTTTGATAAAATTTATTATCATCTAAGTAAGCTAATCTAGATAATGTGGAACCATAGAAAGATAAAAAATGTAAATCGCCATATCTATCTGCTTTTCTACTTAAATTACTAAATGTTTTAAACATATATTACATTTAGAAATAATTATATTTTTATACATTTTAAAATTGTATTTAAATGTATTTAAAAATAACAAATTTTATTTAACGTCTGCGAGTGCGTCTTCCACTCTTACGTCTTCCTTTTTTGGATTGTCTTCTTTTGGAGATACCTTTAGCAACAGTTCTAGCACCTTGAACTCCTAAATCAAAACCTTTTGCCATAGTTCCATAAACAACAGAAACTCCATTTTCAACAATAGGAGCGGATTTAACAGCAACATCTTTTGCCGCAGTTCCGACTTTTTTTAAACCTTTACCAACAATAGGTAATGCTTTTTTAGAAGTAGATACAATATTTTTACCAACGCTTTTTAAAGTGATTTTTTTGGCCATTAGTTATATATAATATCTATAAAATATATTTTAACGTGCTTTATATTATTTCTATATTGTGTTTAATGATATTCTTAATATTTTGTTTAATATATTCTTTTTTATATATAATATGGACCTTAAAGATGTTCTAAAGATTTTTATAGTTGTATTTTTAATTTTTGCTTTAATCGCATTTATAAATTCAATTGGGTTAAATTTAAAAGTAGAAGACCAACCACGTGAATTACAAAAAGTAGTTATAATAGAAGGATTAGAGAAACCAGATACGTCTATTATTATGAATAGTAAGGACGCATTTTGTCAAAATTTTCGTGGGTCTAGTGGACAACTAGATGAAGCCTGTGGTAAAATGACTAGAAATAATTGTTCTGATACATCTTGTTGTGTATGGACAAGCAATGGAAAATGTAGAACTGGCTCAGCAGATGGTCCTATATTCAATAGCGATGAAAAAGGAAAAACTATACCGCTAGATTATTATTACTTTCAAAATAAATGTTATGGAGAGAAATGTCCTTAGATATTGAAATATACATTAAATTATTATATTTTTTATTAAATAAAAAAAATGAATGTAAATTAAAATAATATAAGAATATTATAATTAATAATATATAAGAGATGATTATCCCTATTAAATGTTTTACATGTGGTATGGTAATTGCGAATAAGTATAGATTTTATTGCGAACAAGTGCGTAAGAAGAAATTAGCAAAAAGAGGTAATGGAGAAACTATTGATATTGATAAAGTTCTTTATTTAACAAAGGAATTTACAGATAAAACTCCTGAAGGAGAAGTTTTAGATGAATTGGGTTTAACAAAAATGTGTTGTCGCCGACATATGTTGACTCATGTTGATATCGAATAATTTCTTTATATATAGTATAAATGCCCAAAACTTCTAAAAATAGACAAAGAGTGTATAAAATGAAAGGTTGCTCTAAAAAAAATAAAAGATCTTTTTTAGGTGGTGGTGATAATTTAGCATATCCTTATTCTGGTCCTACAATTCCTCCTCCTTTAGCTTATACTGGAAAAGGCGGTGCTTATACAGCAAGTACATTAATACCAACAAATACTAATGCTGATAATCCTGCTTTGCCAAATACTGGTCCTCCAGCTAGGGCTCAAGGTTGGATTGGTTCGCAGACTATAAATGGTGGTTCAATGAAGGGTGGAAACTGTATGAGTTGTCAAACTCCTCTTATGAAAGGTGGCAACTGTGGACGAAACCAACCAATGTCAATGAAAGGCGGATGCGGTCCTTTATGTGCTCTTGGATTTATGGCTGCAGGAAAAAAAGGAAAAAAAGGAAAAAAAATGATAATGAAAGGAGGTAATCCTGGTATGCCATATCCTGATGGTCTAGTTGGTAAATCATGGACCCCATCTATTGGTGGATGGCCTGGAGTAGATCACATTGCCGGTGGCAGAAATTATTTGGGACTTAATACTTATGATACAGATATTTCTAGACAAATGGTATCTCCTGGAGCAAACCCACCTTTTTTAACGGGTGGTAAAAAACATCGTAAAACAAGATCACACAAGTCAAGATCAAGAAAACAACGTGGTGGAACTTTAAGTAATTTTTTGGGTCAAGATTTGATTAATTTAGGAAGGCAATTTCAATTTGGACTGGGAAGCACTTATAATGCTCTAGCTGGATATCAAGCTCCAGTAAGTCCGCTGCCATGGAAAGACCAGTTAGTCCGTACACCTAATTTATCAAGTATAAAATCTGTTTTATAAATTTATTTTCTGATTATAAGTTATAATGGCAGCTTTTCCCAAAAGTTTAAAAGAATTATGTACACCAGCAGTAATATATTTTGTTATTTCTATGGTTTCTTTAGTTATGATATTATTACAGAACTTGGGTAACTCAAATAGTTATAATGTTGGATCTTTTTCTTGCCGTGTTCCTAATACAGCAATGGTTTTTGTTGTTAAATTAATTTATGTTTTATTCTGGACTTATATTCTTAACTTAATTTGCAAAGATGGTCACACTGGATTATCTTGGTTACTTGTCCTTCTTCCTTGGATATTGTTATTTGTTATTATTGGATTACTTATGTTAAATATGTAAATCTGTCCACCTTTAGATCCACCTTTAGATCCACCTTTAGAAAAGGTGGAGCCAAAAATGTAAAAAAAGTATAACAAAATATACTTTTTTTAAAAGTATATTTTTTTAAAAGTATTTTTTGCTATACTTTTTTTAAAAGTATATTTTTTTAAAAGTATAATATATGTCAGAAGAAAAAACTAAAAATGGAATTTCTTATGAAAAAAATGGATGGAAATATATTTCAATCCATGGAAAACCAAAAGACCGTGGTTATGCTTATGGTTATTTATGTGCTAAGGAATTTAATGAAATTAAAAAAATGTTAGAATTTTTTATGATGGAATCATTTGGAGTTGAATGGAAAACTTTAGTTCAAGAAGTATCAGATGATTTTAAAGAAATGACCAAAACTGAATTTAAAGAATTATATGATGAAATGGAAGGTATATCAGAAGGATGTAGGGCTAATGGGTGCGAAACAACCTTAGATGAGATCATTGCTTGGAATTTTTATATGTCTATACCTTACTGGTATTCAAGTAAATCTGATAATAAAGTAGGTAAAGAAGGTGGCGCCAAAGATCGTTGTAGTGCTTTTATAGCTGTTGGTGATGATTGGACAAAAGATGGAAAAATAGTTTGTGCTCATAATTCTTTTACTGATTATATTGATGGTCAATATCTTAATGTTGTATTAGATTTAAACCCAGAAGATGGTTGCCGTTTTATTATGCAGACCTCACCATGTTCCATATGGAGTAGATCAGATTTTTTTGTTACGGCAAATGGTATTATTGGCACAGAAACAACCATTGGTGGATTTATTCCATATGAAAAGCGGTGGCCAATTGGTTATAGAATAAGAAAGGCTATGCAATATGGTAAAACATTAGATGAATATTGTGAAATACTTAAACATGAAAATTCTGGAGATTATGCTAATTCCTGGTTATTTGGTGATACAAATACAAATGAAATTTTACGTATTGAATTAGGTCTTAAATATCAAAATATAGAGAGAACAAAAAATGGATATTTTATAGGCTTTAACGCGCCTTATGATGAAAGAATACGCAATTTAGAAGTAAATAATTCTGGATTTTATGATATTCGTCGTCATCAAGGTGCAAGATTGGTTCGCCTTGGCGATTTAATGGATCAACATAAAGGAAAGCTTAATATTGAAGTTGCTAAACAAATTATTTCTGATCATTATGATGTTTATTTATTAAAAGATGATAACCCTTGTTCAAGAACAGTTTGCTCACATTATGATTTAGATGCGAGAGAATATATGTCACAAGAAAGTAGACCAAAACCATTTGCTCCACATGGTGCCGTAGACGGCATTGTTTGTGATACAGATCTTGCTAAGAAAATGTCGTTTATTGGTAAGTTTGGAGCTTCTTGTGATATTGGATTTAATAAAGATGAATTTTGTAAAAAACATAGACAATATAAAAAATTTTGTCCTTATTTACTTGATAGACCAACACAACCATGGACAGAATTTACTATTCATGATAGTAAAAGTAAAGAGGAAGAAGATGGAAAAGATAAAGAGGAAGAAGATGGAAAAGATAAAGAGGAAGAAGAGAGAAAAGATAAAGAGGAAGAGGAAGAAAAAAAAGCGACAAAAAAACTTAAGGGTGGTTTTAGATTAACAAAAAAAGGAAGAAAATACCGTAATAAAACTAAAAAACTTAAAAAATAATATATATGTATATTATTCAAAATAAAAAGCTTCTTTCATATTTTCAAATATTTTATGTGGTATAATATCCAAAATATTTTTATCTTTTACTTCAGAAATAAATTCATTATCTGTAATCCATTTTTGTTTATCTACAGTATTGTATTCATGAATAGATACAATAATACATTTTTCAGGATTTAATGGTATCATTGGTTCAGTAAAACCATTTGTAAAACTATATTCTTCAGCAAAATGTAAGCCATCTTTATATCTATGATTTTTTAAATATTCTCTCTTATATGCCATACAATTATTTGTAGAATGATTATTATGATAACCACTACATTTATATAATTTATTTAATTTAAAATCATACAAATAAATACCTGAACATCCTGCTATTAATCTATTATATTTATTTAATTTTTCTACCGTATGGTTTACTGATATAGGCGGATAATAATCGTCATCGTCCATACATACAATTATATCACCTAAGCAATTATCATTTCCTAGATTTCTAAGATCACTTAAAGGTAATATATCATCCGATTTTATTAAACGCATTTTAATATTAGTTAAATCTTTTTTTTCATTAATAAAAATTTCTATATTTTCTATATTATTTTGTTTTAATTCAATATTTTGTGATCCCTCTACAATAATCCATTCTTTAATTTCTAGGTAAGTCTGTGCTTGTATTATATCATATAAATTTTTTAAACAAATAAATCGTTTATGTTGTGTTATTGTTAAAATTGATACTGTAGTCATAAATATAATAATAACTCAAATACCTTTATTATATTTATAAATAGTAATTTACAAATATAGCAATTTACAAATATAGCAATTTACAAATATAGCAATTTACAAATATAGCAATTTACAAATATAATTATAAATAATATAATTATAAATAATATAATTATTACATTTTAAAAAAATATGATTATTATATAATATATTATGGATAAAGAAGAAATCTCTTGGAAATTAATAGACAAATATTTTAAAGATAATCCTAATAATTTAGTTGCTCATCATTTAGAATCATATAATGATTTTTTTGGAAGCGGTATTAATCGCATTTTTCGTGAAAATAATCCTATACGTTTTATTGAGAGAGAAGATGAAAGTAATGATAGTGAAAGAAGAAATGAATGTATGCTTTATTTAGGAGGTAAAGATGGAAGTAAAATTTATTATGGTAAACCAATTATTTATGATGATAATAATTCTCATTATATGTTTCCAAATGACGCTAGATTGCGAAATATGACATATGGTATTACAGTTCATTATGATGTAGAAGTAGAATTTTTATATTATGTAAATGAAGAGAGAAGAGAGCATAGTTTAACTATTCCAAAAGTTTTTTTGGGACGTTTTCCTATTATGCTTCAATCAAATTTATGTGTTTTAAATAACATGAATAAAGAAGTCAGATTTAATATGGGTGAATGTCGTAATGATTATGGTGGTTATTTTATTATTGATGGAAAGGAAAAAGTAATTATTTCTCAAGAAAAGTTTGCTAATAATATGCTTTATATCAGAAAGAATAAAGATGATGATATTTACAGTTATTCTGCTGAAATTAGATCTGTTTCTGAAGACACATCAAAACCTATTCGAACTACAGCTGTTAAAATTATTGCTCCATCACCTAGTCTAAGTAATAATCAAATTGTTGTTGTTGTTCCTAATGTAAAAAAACCTGTTCCATTATTTATTTTGATGCGAGCATTAGGTGTAGTATCAGACAAAGAAATTATTAGTACGTGTTTGTTATCTGATTTGAATGATACTACAGAAAATTTAAATAATGAATATATTGATTTATTTATACCATCAGTTCATGATGCTAATAAATTTTTTAATCAACAAACTTCACTTGAGTTTATTGCCGAGTTGACAAAAAGAGGTACAGTATCGAGTGTTATTGAAATTCTCTCTGATTATTTTTTACCACATGTTGGAGAATTAAATTTTTTAGAAAAAGCTTATTTTTTGGGTTATATGGTTAGTCGTTTATTAAAAGTGTATAAAAAAGAAGAAAAACCAACTGATCGTGATAATTTTCAATTTAAAAGAGTTGAATTATCTGGTTCTTTGATATATGATTTATTCAGAGAGTATTATTTAATACAAAAAAAAGATATTACTCGTAAAATAGATGAAGAATATTATTATCACAAGGGCGAATACAAAGAAGATGATACTCTATCTAGAAAAGAAAAAAAGCAATTAAAAACAAAAGATAAATCTGGAAAGGAAGAAAATAAATATAAAGATAATTTTATTGGTTTAATTGAAGCTAATTTTAAAATGTTTTTTAAGGATAGACTTGTTGAACAAGGGTTCAAAAAAGCATTTAAAGGTAATTGGGGATCTCAAGAAAATACAAAGCGTCTTGGAGCTGTTCAAGATTTAAATCGTTTAAGTTGGAATACATTTATTTCTCATTTACGTAAAATTAATTTACCATTAGATTCTAGTGCCAAAGTAGTTGGTCCACGTTTATTAAATTCTTCTCAGTGGGGATTTATTGATCCAATAGATACACCTGATGGAGGCAATATTGGTCTTCAAAAACATATGTCTATTAGCACATATATAACAAGTGGTTCTTCTGCTTATCCAATTATAAAATGGATACGACAAAATACACCAATGAAAACTATTCTTGAATGTAGCCCAGATCAATTAGGAAGTAGTTCAAAAATATTTATAAATGGTATTTGGGTTGGAGTAACAGAAATACCTATTTCAACAAAAGATGAATTAGGTCTAGTAGATATATTAAAATTGTATAGAAGAAATGGTATTATTCCAACTTATATAAGTATTTCATTTGATTATGAACATAATGAAATTTATATTTATACTGATTCAGGAAGATTAATTCGACCTATTTATTATATTGAAAATGGCGATATTAGTTATGACAGACCTGAAATAATTGATTTATTAGAAAAAGGAACTATTACTTGGGAAGAGATTATTTCTGGATTTATGAAAAAATCCGATCCATCCTTTAAAACTAAGAATAATAAAATTTATAATTTATTTGAATTATATAAGGATATTGGATCTGATAAAAACAAAATTTTTGAAAAATTGATGAAATATAAATCTATGGTGGATTATGTTGATACATCAGAAGAAGAAAGTGCTTTGATTTCTACTACTTTGGAAAATTTAAAAAAGAGTAAATGGTATACACATATGGAAATAGACCCATCTTTAATATTAGGTGTTATGGGAAATCTTATTATTTATCCTGAACATAATCCAGTTACTCGCGGTGCTTTCTCATGTGGTCAAAGTAAACAAGCTGTATCAGTTTATCACACTAATTATCAGATGCGTATAGATAAAATGGGAGTTATTTTAAATTATGGTCAAACTCCTTTAGTGAAATCTAGATATTTAGAATATGTTAATAATGAAGAGCAGCCATATGGTGTTAATGCGATTGTAGCTATAATGTGTTATAGTGGTTATAATGTAGAAGATGCTATTTTAATAAATGAAGGAGCTATTAAGCGCGGTATTTTTCGCACAACTTATTTTTCTATGTATGAGGCACGAGAGGAAAGTTCTAAAATTACTGGTTCATCTAGTTCTAAGTTTGCTAATATAGAACAAAATAATGTTATTAGAAAGAAAGCTGATTACGATTATAGTCAATTAGATGAACATGGTATGATCAAAGAAAATACTGAATTAAATGATAAGACTATTTTAATAGGAAAAGTAAATTCAAATATTGAAAATAGAGATGTTTGGATAGATGATTCTGTCAAACCAAAGAAGGGTCAACTTGGTTATGTGGATAAATCTTTTATTACACTTGGTGAAGAAGGATTTAATGTGGCAAAAGTTAGAGTTCGCGAAGAACGCATACCAGCAATTGGTGATAAAATGGCTTCTAGAAGTGGTCAGAAAGGAACCTTAGGTCTCATTATTCCAGAACATGATATGCCATTTAATGCCGATGGAATTCGACCAGATTTAATTATAAATCCGCATGCTATACCATCTCGTATGACTATTGGTCAGATAGTAGAAAGTCTTTTTGGTATTGTATGTGCTGAATATGGAGCATTTGGCGATTGTACTGCTTTCCAAGTTAAAGGATGCAACTATTCAACTTATGCTCCTCTTTTAGTAAAAGCTGGATTTAACTCAACTGGAAATCATATCATGTATAATGGAATGACTGGAGAACAATTAGAAGCTAATATTTACATGGGACCAACATATTATATGCGTTTAAAGCACATGGTAAAAGATAAAATAAATTATCGCGCGCGTGGTCCTAATACAGTATTGACAAGACAACCAGTTCAAGGTCGTGCAAATGATGGCGGTTTACGTATTGGTGAAATGGAACGTGATGGCATAGCCGCTCATGGAATGGCTGGTTTCTTAAATGAATCGTTAATGATACGTGGAGAGAAATCTGAATATTATCTTGCGGTTTGTAATAAAACTGGAAATATTGCTATTTATAATGAAGCCAAAAATCTATTTTTAAGTCCTTATGCTGATGGTCCTATACAATTTACAGTCAATCCTGATGGTTCACAAAATATTAAAAATTTGAGCAAATTTGGTAGATCTTTTAGTATTCTAAGAGTGCCTTATGCTTTAAAATTATTAATACAAGAATTACAAGTAATGAATGTTCAAATGCGTATTATTACAGATGATAATGTTGATCAGCTTATGAGTATGTCTTATTCTAATAATATTAATAAACTATTAAAGAATACAGATCCTATCAATGAAAAAATATTTAAAGATTATAATTTCAATGTTAGACAATTATTAAGAGGTCAAGAAGAAAAACTTATAGCTATTAAAGAAATTCCTCTAGAAGAACCTCAATTTCCAGAACCTGCTAATATTGAAACATCTGAAAATATTATACCTTCAGACCAATCATCATCTGAATTTATTCCAAAAACTCCTTCTGATTATTCATCACAAAGTGCTGAATTTAATCCAAACTCACCAGATTATGCCCCTGGATCACCAGCATACGCTCCAGGATCGCCAGTTTATGCCCCAAAAACCCCTTCAGATTTTTCATCACAGAGTGCTATAGTTAATCCTAATTCGCCAGAATATGCTCCAAGTTCACCTGTTATAAATACAGGAGAGGTATCAACAGAAAAAACTATTTTAGAGATTACACCTACTGAAGAAGAAACAAAGAATGAAGAGACTTCAACAGAAAAGGCTAGTTCAAATGACAAACAAGTAATTATAACAGAACCATCAAATTCTGGAACCGAAATAGATTCTAAAACTAGTGAAGTTAGAAAAATAACAATTTAATTAAAAATTGAAATAAAAATAATTCAATATATTTATATTATAATATATAGCATGGCAAGTCAAAACTCTACTGTTCTTATTTCTAGTATTTATAATTCAAGAAAAACTGTCCTTGATCTTATGGATAAGCAAGGTTATAATATAAATGATTACGCAAATTTTAGTATCAGTGAAGTTAATTCAATGAAACAAAATAATCAGTTGGATATGCTTTTAGAGACTAGCGATGAAAATATAACTCCTGAAACTCCTAAAAGAAAAATTTATATTCGTTACTATTTAGGAGTTAGACCAGCTCCTAAAAATATTCAAGAAATGATTGATGATTTGTTTGTTTTGTCAGAAACTCTTCAAAAAACAGATACATTATTTATTATTATTAAAGATGAAGCCAATGAAACCTTAATTAATGAACTCAAACATATTTGGGAAAGTGAAGGCATCTTTATAGTTATTGAAAGTATTAAAAGACTTCAATTCAATATTCTTGAGCATGTTTTAGTGCCACATCATACTATTTTAAAGGAAACTGAAGTAGATGATATAATGAAGCGATATAATATTACTAATAAATTTCAGTTTCCAGATATTTCTAGATTTGACCCTGTAGCACGTGTTATTGGTTTAAGACCCGGGCAAGTTTGTAAAATTATTCGACCTAGTAAAACATCAATTGAAGCAAATTATTACCGAATTTGTGTATAAATTTATTATAAAATTTTAAATAATATTATCTTAATTAATTATTAAAATAATATAAAATAATTGTAATTATATTTAATATAATGGAATTTAATAAACCTAATGAAACTGGATTTACTGTTTATAGTAAAAGTGGTTGTCCTAATTGTTTAAAAGTAAAAGCATTGTTAAAAGAAAAAAATTTAGTTTTTAATGAGATAGATTGTGATGAATATTTAATTGAAAATAAAGAAAATTTTTTATTCTTTATTGAAGATTTGGTAAAAAAATCTTGTAGAGTATTTCCAATGGTTTTCAATGATACTTCTTTTATTGGCGGTTTTAATGAGACAAAAGACTTTATCAATAAAACACTTATCTCTTTTGAAGAAACTTTTTCATTCTAGATAAAATAGAATAACTATAAAATATAAAATATAAACTATAAACTATAAAATATAAACTATAAAATATAAAAATATAAACATATTATAATGGGATTTCCTGATGAAAATATTGATTTAAGTAACTATCCGACACCAGCAAAATTTAGAGAAAGATTACAAACTTTACAACAACAGTTACCAGCTATTTTAGAAGACTTTAAAAAATCTTATGTATTTTATAATAAAAATCCAGAATATGATGAATATAAACAAATGTTTGAAAATATGAAGGCAAATTTAAATAAAATTAATTCAGATTTATTTATATTGTCAAATGATGTGTCTTCTAATACAGATGACTTGAATAAAAAATTATTTGCTTTAAATGTCTTGATTGAACAAGAAAAACAAAAAAATAGACAGTTAAAAGTAAAATTAGGTATTGTTGGGAGTAAAAGTGCTGCTTCTGATGAAATGATTACTAATTTTAGAGAGATATATGAAAGCGAATATTTGCGCAATTGGGGATTATTTGGCTGTATTATTGTTGGCGGATTTGTAATTAAAAATATTTATACAAAACCATCAGTTTAATATGCGTTGCTCTAAAAATATTTTAATAAATTTATAAATTAATTATTAAAATGTTTACTAGTATTTATAATCGACCTAAATTTTTAAATCCTATATTATGTGAAATTTGTAAAAAATCAACTAATGAATACATTAGAAGATTAACTGAAAAAAATAAAGAAGATAAAAATAAATTTAATGTAAATTCTAATTTAGTTTCTTCTATAGTTTTAAATTCAGATGAAAATAATGACACTCCTAATAATATTTTTACAATTTTGCCAACTTTTTGTTTTATTTCAGCAACATATTTTTGCTATATTTTTTATAAAAGAATAAAAGAATAAAAGAATAAAAGAATAAAAGAATAAAAGTGTAAAATAAATATACTTTTTTAAAAAGTATATATATAGATGAGTCCAATAGATGGAAATAGTATGAATAAACAAGGTAATTCCATAGCTTTAAATTTAGAAACATTAAATTCAGAATATAAAAACCTTTTAAACACTTATCAACAAGCTAGTATTGATTATGTTAACTATTTACAACAGCAATCTACTAATCCATGTAATCGTTCAAATAGTGCTGATGCTAATTGTTTGGCTATTATTCAGAACCAAGCATTTTGGGGTGTATCCGGAATTTCTCAAACAATGGTTAGTTCTCCTGAACAATGTGCTAGTGCTTGTGCTGCAACAGCTGAATGTTCTGGAGCTACATTTAATCCTGCTAACAATTCATGTATATTAAGGAGAGGCGATGGATCAGTATTTCCAACACAAGGAACTTATGCTATTGTATCTAAAGGAAAGAAGCTTTTACAAATTCTTGATAATACTAATAATCGTTTAACTGAAATAAATCAACGAATAATTTCTCTTCTTGATCGTGGACAAAAAATAAATAATGAACAGTTATCACCAACAGCAGATGCTCAACAGCAAGATCTTTTAAATAATTATTATTATTTAATTAAAGAAAGAGTAAAAATTAGAAAAATGTTAAAAAACTATCAAGAGACAGAACGTGAAATAGATGAAGGTAATATTGTAGTTACAAAAAATTATTATACTTATATTTTATTATTTTGCTTAGCTATTGTTGTTGTATTTATTATAATAAAATTGTCATTGCCTACTAATAAACAATATGGTGGAGGTAAAATGACTAATAATATTTTATATATTATATTTTTTATAATATTAGTATTATTGCTTATAAATTTTATTAAATAAAATTATAAAGCAGTAAAATTTAGATTGGTATAATTAATATTGATATTTATACTAATATTAATATTTATATATATTAATATGGATTTATCTAAAAATCAAAATTATATAGCATACCAAAATAATTTAGCAGAGATATCTAATCAGCAACAAATTTTATATAATAATTATGATAATTTAAAAAAAAACAATCAAGAAATTTATTCTTTAAGTAGGCAATTTCAAACATTAAATTCCGCATATCGGGATCAATCTCAATTAGTAACTACTAATTATTATAATTATATTGTTTTATTTTTTGTTGCTTTATTATTGTTATTCTTATTTTTAAGATTTTCTGAAAAACAATCAGGTGGAGGAAATGGAATTCATTTAGATAAAAATATTATTTTTTATTTTGTTTTTGTTATTTTTATTTTTGTTGTTTTTAATATATTTACAAGAAAAAATTAATATAATATATTTTTGTATATCATTATATTAATATGACAAGTGTAGAAAATTTATTTTCCAATTTTAATGATTTATCAAAACCAAAAACCATTCTTGATACACCATCTGATTATAAAAAAAATACTGAAACTGATATCTTGAAAATATCATTACATCAAGGTTCAAAATTTAAAAAATATCAGAATAAAATAATAAAAAAAACTAAACCATTAAATAATTTAGAGAACCCTTATGATACAACTAATTTAAAAGAAGGTTTTCAAGGTTTACCTAATTTACCTAAATTAGATTTAACTAAAAATGGATTAACAAATCAATCTATAAACATTATTGATGAAAGCGATTATTCTGGACAGCAAGGAAATATTGATCAATTAAGACAAGAATATAATACTACTCTAAGAGAATATCAAAATTTAACAGGTAAATTACAAGGTGCTACTGCTAATTTTTTTGATAGAGTTAGCCCAAGAAATCCTTATTTGAATAAAACTGTTGTTTTTACTACAGGACATGTTTGTTATGTTACAAATCAAGGGGTTGTTAAATATATTGGCACTATGGAAATTTGGAGAAGTTCAAATATACCACAACAAGTTCAAATAAATTTAGGTATTCCTTGGCAGGACTCATATTCGACACCAGGAACTTCTATTCCTACAACACCGCCATTATTATCCGGCACATTTGTGCAACTTGGTCAGTCTTTTGGAAATGAAGGTGAAAATGTATTTGTTAATCAAGTATTAACTAATCCACAAGATAAATATATTGGTTGTTATAATGATAAGCCAGAAGCTACAAATATATTATTTGTTCCTATAATGAATAATACAAATAATGTAAGTGGGTTTGGATCATGGTGTTCAAGTATATATTTAAATGATAATAGGTGGGGAGCTTGGGCAGGTTTTGATAGAAATCCAAATACTATTTGGCATAGTGAGGTCGGTTCAAATCATAATTATAATGGAACAACTGGAGCATATATAGGTATATGGGGTGTTCCTACTGTTATGAGAAATGGCACAACACAAACTATTATGGGTGAATATTTACAAATTACGGTGCCTAATTATAGTTCTGGTGGAGCGGGTATAACTTTAACACAATATGATTTACAAGGCAGACAAGATTGTTGTGGTAGTCCAAATGGGCGTAGTCCTAATAGTTGGTATATACTTGGATGGAATGGTACTTGGACTGAAATTGATAGGAGAGAAAATCAAGGACTTGACCGAGAATTGAGAACATATAATATAAGTAATCCTATGCCATGGAGATCATACCTTATTATTATAACTAATTGTGGTCATCCACAAAATAGAGATGGACAGAGATATTGTGTTCAAATATCTCAATGGAATTTATATACTTCTTCTAATAGTTCTTTTACAGATGCGGATAGAGCAATGATATGGAATCCTGGCGCAATTGGTTATACTGATTTTGATACATGTAAAAAATATGCGGCTGAAAATGGATTTACATATTTTGGTCAGCAAGATGCTCAAAGTGATGGGAGAGCAGCATGTTTAGTAAGTAATGATTTGGCAAGATCTCAAAGATATGGTGAAGCCTTTAACTATAATACATCGCCATTGTGGCATTCAAACACTACTGGTCAAAATGGCGCATCTGCTATATTAACAACAACTGGTTCATTAAGTGTTATCAATTCATCAGGCACGTCTGTTTATTCAAGTCCTTTAAATAATTCAAATCCTCCACCAAGTGATTATATAGGTTGTTATGTTGATAATTCACAGAGAACATTAAATCCATTTGATGGTGGTCAAAGATTTAATATTGATTCATGTCGACAAATGGCTATAGATAGAAATTTTTCTTTTTTTGGTTTACAAAATTCTACTTCAGGTAATAACGCACAATGTGGTTTAAGTAATGATTTATCACAAGCCACTAGATTAGGTAGAGCTACTAATTGCACTAGATTAGCTAATGGAACTTGGAGTGGTGGAGGATGGTCAAACGCAATTTATAATACAAGAGTTCCAGAAAGTAATTTTTTTCTAATATTACAAGATGATGGTAATATGTGTATTTATAGAGGCACTGGTCCTAATGATAATCAAGGTCATATATGGTGTTCAGGAACGAATGGAAGACAACAACAACCTAATCCAAACTACGCAGCAAGTAAAGGAATATATGGTAGAAACTGGATCTCTAGTACTTCAACATTAGCAGCTGGACAGTTTATTGGTTCAAATAATGGTGATACATTTTTAATTATGCAAACAGATGGTAATCTTGTTTTATATACAAGCACAAAACGAAGTGCTTGTAACGCAAATAGGAATGGAAAAATGCAGGGCGGTGGATGGGTAAATGCTATATATGAGAATACTCCTTCTGGAACTACAGTAGATGGAGGTAAAATTGGTTACATTAATGAAAATTCTGAATTGAGAGAATATGTTTCTAATAATGTTAAATTAGGAAATAGTTATACAACTGTAAAAGATTTTGATAGTGCTGGACATGATCTACCTGGAGCTGCTTATGGTGGTGCTAGTATTGATCAATGTAAAAGCACTTGTAATGGAACACCAAATTGTTATGGATTTGCTTTTGATAATAGGCATAATAACTGTTTTCCAAAGGGTTCTACCATGTATCCTTATGGAGGAGTTTTACGTAATCTTCCTGGTGTCGACACATATGTAAGAGAGAAAAAACCTATTAATAAACCTTTTGGTATTTCAGATATTGTTAAAAATATTGATACTGTATTATTTAGAAATTATATTAAAGGTACTGGTGAAGATAAATATCATGGATTATCAAAATCAACTGAAGCTGAGCAACAAAAAGTCCGTGAATTACAAGGAAAATTAGATACATTATCTAGTAGAATAGCTCAATTATCAAATAAATTTAGTTCACATTCTAATTCTGCGCAAACACAATCTAAAACTAATACTAGTGGATTAGGAGATTATTTATCAGATTTAAAAAGCACAAATGAAAAAATTCAAGTTTCAAATACAAGTATGACTCGTATATTAAATGATAGTGATATTGTGGTATTACAGAAAAATTACAGTTATTTATTTTGGACTATTTTAGCAACAGGAACAGTATTAGTAACAATGAATATTGCTAAAAAACAATAAATATATTAAAATTAAAAATTTCAAAATAAATATTATATAATTATCTTCTTATATTTTATATAATATGCCTCAGTTACCTGATATTCAAAATAATGAAGAGATTTTAAATAATATTCAATCTTTACAACAAATTGAACAACAGTTTTTTACTAGTTTAGAAACAAATCCTAATTTATCAAGACAACAACAAGAAGAAATTTTGGATAAAATTAATAGAATTACAGCTATGCGTTTAAGCTTATATAATACATTAAGTGGTATTAATAATTTTTTTCAGAGTGCTCTCCAAAATTCTGTTGGAACATTGAAACAACAAGTTACTGCTATTGCTATTGTTGAAAATGAATTAAACCAATCTAAAAAACGTTTGGAACTTTTAGAAACAGAAAAAGTTAATAAGATTCGTCTCGTTCAAATTAATAATTATTATGGTGATAAATATGCTGAACATTCTGAGCTTATGAAAATAGTTATTTTTACATTAATTCCAGTCATAATTATAACCTTTTTACATAATAAAAGTATTTTATCAGATAAAATTTATTATATTTTAATGATAATTGTTTCAATAATAGGTGCTATTTATTTTTGGTATAAATTTATGTCTCTCATTATGCGTGATAACATGGTTTATGATGAATATGATTGGCCATTTGATCTTAGCAGAGCTCCGTCTGCTTCAGCTAGTTCTGGTGATCCTTGGTTAACAAATTCTAATAGAGGAATTTGTGTAGGCGAATTTTGTTGCTCTGAAGGTCAGGTATATGATACTACTTTAAATCAATGTGTCACAGGAACTTGTACTACTGCTGAAAGTTTTGTTAATAATGTTTTAACAAAATCTCAACAAGGTAAGTATAAGTCTGATGTTTCTTTGAAAGATAGTTACCAAGGTTACAAGTAAATTATAAAAATAAATTATAAAAATAAATTATAAATATATTTAATATGTAAAAATAAATGATAAATATATTTAATATGTAAAAATATGTGAAAATATAAAATAAAATTTATTAATTTTTATCATAATATAATATAGTAATGCCAAACTATGATTTAAGTCAATTTAATTCATTTTTACAAAAAGCAACAGATGCGGTAACATGTAATTCAGAATGTCAAAGAAATAGAACAATGGATAGTCTTAAACAAAAATTTGTAAATGCTCAAACAAACACTCAATCAGCAAATTATCAACTTCAAGTTGCTCAAAAAAATTATGTTACATTTTCAGAAGGTGAAGGAGCATACAATGATTTACTTCAGCAACAATTAGAAGAGAAATCTAATTTAATTAGTCAACAATTTCAAGAAATTTTTAATAAAGAAACTACTCAAGTAGCTAGACAAATAGATACATATGGCGGAATTTTAATTAATTTTAAAAATATTGTTGATCTTTATTTTAATTATAAAAAAGAAAATATCAAATTATTTAAAAAACTTAAGGAACAAACAAATGATGTTCTTACTAATGAGCGTAAAACTTATTATATAGATCAACAAAATGACACATTAACTTATTTTTATTTTTATTTTTTGCTTATTATTTATGTTATAATAGTTATATGTTATCTACTTTTCTCTCTAATGTATCCTTCTAATGCTAGTATTATCAAACGTATTTTAATTTTTATTGGGCTCATTCTACTTCCATTTTTATCTTATTTTATTTTAGCGGCTGTTATTTATATCGGTTATAAAATTTTTGAATTAATACCAAAAAATGTTTATAGACAAGAGTAAAAATATTTGAAGATTATTATCATTATTATATTATTATTATTATTATAATGGTAATTAATTATTTAACACTTGGTTATGATTGTTCTCCAGCAGCAGTATTAAGAAATTTAAATATACGTAAGTTTGCTTTACCATTCGATTGGGTTGTTTCTGATGTTAATATTTTAGAAAAATGTTTTGAAGATAATTTTTCTAAATTTCATAAAAATTTAAAATTTAATTATAATAAAACAAGATTAATCGATGAATATGGATTTCAATTTCCACATGATTATCCATTAAATAATATGACTAACATTAATAATAATAATGTAGGCGAAGGTATATTTGGTGAAGAAAAAAATAACTTTATTACAGATAATTGGATTAATTATTATGATGTTGTATTAGAAAAATATAATAGAAGAATAGAGAGATTTAAAATTATTGTTAATGATATAAATCCAATTATTGTTTTATGTAGATATAATACAAAACAAGTATTTAAATTACAAGAAATATTTTTAAAGTATTTTAATAAACAAAATGTTTATTTTCTTAACTCATCAAATCAAGTATTTGAAAATAGTAAAATAAAAAATATTTATACAGAAAAAAATGGTGAATGGAATAATACAAATATATGGAAACAAGGATTACTTAGTATTATTTCAAAAATAAAACAATCATAATAAATTAAAAATAATTATCAAAACAATCATAATAAATTAAAAATAATTATCAAAACAATAATTATTTTTTTTAATAATTATTTTTTATAATATTAAAACTAAAATATTATTTAAATTTTAGAGGTTACCAAGAAGATCATCATCTTCTTCCTCTTTATCAGCATATTTTATCCCAGTCCATCCTTTCTTTGAATATGTAAACTTTTTATTCATATACTCATATAGCTCTTCACCCTTTGGCACCTTTGAAGCACCTTGATCATTAAGGAACCAACTCTTAAATTCTTCATATAGATCACGTTTTCCAATTGGTTTTACTGGCTCAGTAGTTTTGACAATTCTTTCCGCAATAAATGCTGAAATATGATCCTGACCCTTTCTATATTTATTTGAAGCATTAACAATAGTTTCGCAATTTTCGACAATACCTTCAGTCTCAAAAGCACGCTTTACCAACATACTGGCAAAATATGGAGCTAATTCCGGCAATTTATCTTTTAAAGACTTATCTTTAATATAAATATATGGAGTATCATCATTATAAGTTTCACCATCATCAACAAATTTTGACAAGAAATCGCATTTTCTAATTCTTCTCCATGTTCCATCGTCATTACTCTCAATATCAAATAAATTATTAGTACAAACAACCAAATTAAATTGAGGTTCAAAAATTTCTGACTCAGAATATAAACCTCTTGCTTGGATTGGATCGCCACCAGTAAGCTCCTTCATAATACCTTCATTCAATTTTACTCCTTTTGAAGGTTCCTGCATAACCGCATATCTAATTCCTTTTAGCTTAAGAACTTCATCAGATGTTCCACCAATTAGACCGCGTTTTTCAGTAACAAGTGTAATCGGAACTGTTCCCTTATATTCACCTAATATTACTGACATGATCTCTGCAAGAATAGATTTTCCATTACTTCCACTACCATGATATACATGAAACGTCTGATTTTTATTTGTTCCGATCAAACAAGATGCTAAATGATCCCACATATATCTATTTAGATCTTTTACTGGAAATAATTTATCCATAATTTCATGTATCACACTTATTACATCTGTCTCCATACTTTTTAGATCTTCAAATGGAATATAATTTATTCTGGTACATTTTGTAATATAATCTTCTGGATAACCCTCGCGAAATATTTTATTTATAAAATCAATTACTCCATTATTAAAACATAGTAAATATTTATTAATATCCATACTTTTAACAAAATCACTATCATAAAATATTTCTGCTGCTTCTCTCAAAATATTATTTTTATCATTTGTCTTTCTTAGTCTTGGTTTAATTTGGTCACTTATTATCTTAGTTTTCTTCTTAAGAAATTCATGTCGTTCATCTCCGGGTTCATATTCAGACATTTCTGCCATATATTTTTCTTCTTTTTTTCCAAATAATTCATAACACTCCTCGGAAATTTTTCTTCTTAAACTTAAAGCTTTATCTTGAAACCATCTATGGTTTTTAAATACATACCAAATACCTTTTTTATCATAACTTACACAAACATATTTATCTTTAAACATCTGTTTTAAAACTAAAGCAATATCATATTCTGTTCCAGTTTCAAGAGCTTTTTCTAGATAATAATCTATAGTGCTTTCTTTTATTTTTTCATAAGCCTCTGGATTTTCTTTTCTAACCCAATATAGAATAGAACGTTTAGTTACACTTTTATTTGATTGATTTGATTTATGAAATTTTTTCCATTGAAGATATAATTCGGGAATACTATTATAATCAAAATCTGATGCCTTACTTCTTAATTGAACCCATGATAAGAATAATCTTTCATCTGTATGTTTCAAAGCAAATGCGACTTGGCGATTTAATAAATGAGATCCTGGGGCATAATATCTTTCTGGTAATGCTTGAGTAAATTCATGAGTTTCTTTTATTTCATATTCATTTGTATCTAAACGTTTAAGCATCAGGTTTATCGCTTTTTCTAAACAATCTTGGTCTTTTATATCATTTATAGAAATATAATCTTCATCTTCACATTCATTATCATCCTCTATAATTAAATTTTGTTTTATTTTATTAGATGCTTTTTTTTGCGATTTTAATGGTTGCTTAGATGATAATCTACTATTATATTCATCGATAATACCAGGATTAATCTCAAATTGCGGGTTATCCGTATTTTGAACCGATAATTTGTATAATTTATTTTTTAAATCAAAATCACAAACTTTTTGTTCATCCATTTTAAACTCATTATCAATTGGGTCTACTGTAATAACATAATGTTGTGTAAGTTCATAAGCCTCGTTACCAGGTTTTCTTGATCCAAACAACTGCCAATTAGTAGTTCCTTTGCTTATCCCTTCATCTAATACTGATTCCCATGTATTAATAAGCGGTAGATCCCAAATTTCATGTAACTTTTTAATCATGGCTTCGCGTATCATTACCTGCATAACATGATCTACTTTTATTCCCACTAACATATGAATACCATCTTTTGTTAATGATCCATCTTGTAGCCGGTTCACATTTGGTTTCTCAAAAATATAGACGCTAAATGCTTTGTCTCCAGTAAATATGAAATATTTTTTCAACTCTTCTAAATATTCACAAATCATATCTTGAACATGTTCGCGAGTATGTGGCCTAATAGTCACATCATGATTATATCTAAAATCAAAATCTACCACTAATGGACCATCATCTTCTAATTGCTTTTCTGTTAAAAACTCTTTTCTCTTTTTATCAAAAATACTTTCATAATATAAATTGTAAAATATCGGCAAATCTTCATTTGGTATAATGTAAGCTCCAGGATATATATTCAAATCTTTATCTGGAATTCTTGTATGTGTAATATTTACAGATCCGTTGACTTTTGGTTCATTCTTAGCACTATGCTTTGCTAAAAATTCATTTAAATCTTTAAATTGAGACGTACTTATCATTGGATTATTCATTGTGTGATATAATATATTAAGATTTTTCTATTTCATTTTTTTATTTAATAAAATTTTATTTTAATATTTTACGTGTTAATTTAAAATGAAACCGTTATTATATATTACCAATGTTGGAGTATTTACTTATTTATTATTTAGAATAGACTACATAGAAAATAATCTATTAAAAATTGATATAAATATAATTTTATATATTATATCAATACAAACATGTCGACATTTATTTCAAAAGAAACGATTACTAGACTATTAAAAGATGTTAAACATATTATGAAAAATCCACTCACTGATCAGGGTATTTATTATATTCATGATGATACTGATATGTTAAAAGGTTATGCTCTTATTATCGGGCCATCTGAAACTCCTTATTTTGCTGGTAATTATTTTTTTGAATTTTCTTATCCAACTGATTATCCACATAGTCCACCAAAAGTAAAATATTGCACCAATGGTAATATGGTTAGGTTTAATCCTAATTTATATACTTGTGGTAAAGTTTGTGTTTCTCTATTAAATACTTGGAGAGGTGATCAATGGACATCTTGTCAGTCTATTTCAACAGTTTTGTTAACATTGTGTACATTGCTATGTAAAAATCCATTATTGAATGAACCTGGTGTCAGTTCTGGACACGCGGATATGCTTCATTATAATGAAATTATTGAATATTCTAATTTAAGTATTGCTTCATGCGATATCATTTTTAGAAAAGATGGTGTTTATTTACCTTTTTTTGAAAATTTCTATCCATTTATAAAAGAAAATTTTTTTAAAAATGTTGATGAAATGATTATTTTTGCAGAAAAGAAAAATGAAGGTTTTAAGAATCAAGAAATAAATTTTAAAACAGGGTATTACAGTATGAATATTAATGTAAATTATCCTCTTGTAATTGAACGATTAAAGGAAGCAAAGTTTTTACTTTCTTAGAGATTTTTATGAGTTTTAGCTTCTATTGAAAAACTTGACATAGAGATGTATATATATATGTATATAAATTATTAAAAAATTGATTGAAAATAATATAAATATATTGTATTTATATTATAGTAAGATGCACTTTTGTAATGTTTGCTCAAACATGTATTATATTCGCATTAATAGTGATGACCCAAATAAGTTAGTTTATTATTGCCGCAAATGCGGAAATGAAGATAAACTTCTTGCCATTGAAAATGTATGTGTTTCTAAAACGCAAATTAAAAAGTCTGAACAAACATTTAGTCATATTATTAATAAATATACTAAATTGGATCCAACTTTACCACGTATTAATACTGTATTGTGTCCTAACGCAGACTGTATTACTAATACAGAAGGCGCAAATAGAGAAATTATTTATATTAGATATGATGATACAAACATGAAATATGTTTATCTCTGTTCCGATTGCGATATGGTGTGGAAAACTACTGAATAAATTTATTAGTATAAATATAATGTAAATTATTAAAATTATATAATTTAATATTTATATAAATTTATCATTGGTTAATTTTCTTTTTTATTTATTTAAAAAGAAAATTGAATTAATATTTAAAAGTATCTTTAGATAATATAATAACAAATGAGCGACAATAGCGACTACGATTCTGATAGAGATAGTGATAATGACAGTGTTAGTATTGAAGACACTGTTCAAAATAAAAAGTTATTATTTAAACCATCTATTAATATTAAGCCTTATGAAGCTATCGGATTAGATGATGAAGATGAACTAGATGATGCGGAAGAAGATGATGCGGAAGAAGATGATATTGAAGAAGATGATGTTGAAGAAGAAGATGATGAAAACCAAGTTATATTAGGAGATGGTGGACCTAAAGATCATTCTGATAATGAAGATGATAATAATATTTCTGATGAGGAAGACGTATCAGATGATGAAGATGAAGAAGGTATAAAATATAATGAAGATGGTAACCTAATTCAAAAGGCTTCAGTAAAATCATCAGCTAAACCTAAAAAAACCCAGCTTATTATTGAAAATGATGATGATGAAGATAATGATTATGATGATAATTACTTACAAAAATTTGATAATGACATATCTAAAAATTATATTGAAGAGTTTCACCCAGAATGTTTAAGTCATAATTATGATGAAGTAGCAAAGTTATCAATTGTTATTAAAAATAGCAATGGTATAATTATTGATCCTCTTCATAGGACTATTCCTTATTTGACAAAGTATGAAAAAGCGCGAATTCTTGGTCAGCGAGCTAAGCAAATTGAAACTGGATCAAGACCTTATGTAAAAGTTCCTGAAAATATTGTGGATGGTTATATTATTGCCGAGTTGGAATTAAAGGAGAAAAAGATCCCTTTTATTATTAGGCGTCCTATTCCTGGTGGTGCGTTTGAATATTGGAATTTGAAGGATTTGGAGTTTATTCACTTTTAAAAACAAATCGCCTACAGTTTAAAATATGCTTTACACATTTTCTCATTTCACTTCGTAGTAAAAGACTATTATTAATTGAACAAAAATAATTTAAAGATATACATTTTATTTAATATAATAAAATGTATAAGCTTATTTATTTTTCTATATTAATTAGAAAATGCTCTACTGGAAAAATTTTTATAAGAAATAAAGCATTACCTATTTGTTCAAACTGTTTACATTTTATCGAACACACAAATAATTATCCATACGACCCAACTCCGTCTAACAAACAATATGGTAAATGTAAAAAATTTGCCGAGATGAATTTGATTACTGGTGAAATTGAATATGATTTAGCCAAGAATTGTAGATTAAATATTAGTAAATGTGGAAATTTTGGATCAGAATATACTGAGAAAATCTAATATTGATATTTTTTTTATAAAAATTCTATAGTTTTTAAAAAATCTGCTCGTGAATGTTGTTCTGGATATCCAATTGGATTACATAATATATGGACATCATGAATTAGATTTGTTCCAGGAGTATGCGTATGACCATAAATCCAACATTTGATTTTATCTTTATTTTTTTCGATAAAATCATTTAAATGGCAATAAAACCATTGATTATATGGAGCCAACATAGGACTTTTATATTCTATATCAATTAAGTCGTTTGAAGGCACATGATGTGTGATAATAACAAAATCCATATCTGGATTCATACTTATAGCATCATTTAAAAAGTTAACACAAATTGTATTTAATCTATTATATTTTATATAATTAAAATCTTTAATTTGATAAACGTCATTTATTTCATGATACGGATTTGTAATTTGTGACCATAATGTAGTTCCAATAAAACAGTGATTTTCATATATTTCATAATTATTATTTAAAAAACTTATATTGTCAAAGTTTTCAAATTTGGTGGTTAAGAATTTTATTATTTGTGTCATATTTTTCTTTTTATTGTAATATTCATGATTTCCGGCTATTATAAATGATTTTTTAAAATTTTTACTGATAAATTTAATAAAAGTATTATAATTTGGTTCATATGGGTTACCAATATCTCCTGCCAATACACATATTTCATCCAGACCGGGGGGTATTTGTCGGATAAATCTCTCTATTTGATTTGTTTTTAATAATTCCAAATGTAAATCTGAGAAGTATCTTATTTTCATGTTATTATAACTTCTTTTTTTAACTTTATATATTTTCTAAATTTGATTATTTGATTATTTGATTATTTAATATATTTTATAAAACAACTTAAAGAACTTAGGGGCTGTGGCCCTACATAATGTAGGGAAAATCTGGGATTTTGTGAAAAAGTGCCAAAAAAGAGGTTCTACATATGTAGAGGCGAATTTTCTCTTTTTTTTCCCAAGACTTTTTTGGAAAAGTTAAAAATGGACATTTATTTTTGTCCATTTTTCGAAAAAGTCGAATCTTCCCGGCCGAAAAAATATTCGCCACTGCATATTGAAAAATTACCGTCTCAGACAGAAAAAATAATTTTAAAATTGTTATGATAATTTTTTTTTATTTTTAATGAAAAGTATTTAGGCATTTTTTTATATAGCATATATATGCTACAAAATGCTACTTATTTGGAGCCTAAAGAAGCCGTAAAATTTTATTGCGAAGTGTGTGACTTTACAAGCAGTAAAAAAAGTAATTTCGATAAACATATTTTGTCTAGGAAACATAAAAATGCTATACAAATGCTACAAAATGCTACATATTTGGAGACAAAAAATGCCACATGTAATAATTGTAATAAAACATTTAAGCATCCTTCAAGCATGTATCGTCACAAAAAAACATGTAAGATTAACGATTTTTTAACTACAAATGAACAATCTACCGAAGCTATGCTAAGCAAAGATCCTTCAGATAAGGAACTCATTATGCTGCTAATTAAAGAGAATAGTGAATTAAAAAATATGATGATGAAAGTAATTGAAAATGGAACACATAATACCACCAATTCCCATAATAAATCTTTCAATCTTCAATTCTTTTTAAATGAAACTTGTAAGGACGCAATGAATATTATGGATTTTGTGGATTCTATTAAGTTACAGTTATCTGATCTAGAAAAGGTTGGCGAAATTGGTTACGTAGATGGTATCTCAAATATTATTACAACTAATTTAAAAGCATTAGATGTAACCCAAAGACCCATACATTGTGCAGATAGGAAGAGGGAAACATTGTATATTAAAGATGAAAATAAATGGGAAAAAGAAGATGATGAAAAGAATAAATTAAGAAAAGCAATTAAAAGAGTAGCTTGTAAAAATCAGAGACTAATACCGAAATTTAAAGAAGCGCATCCAGATTGTATTAAAGCAGCTTCCAAATTTTCAGATCAATATAACAAAATGATTATAGAGTCAATGGGAGGATCAGGCGATAATGATTTGGAAAAAGAAGACAAAATTATAAAAAAAATAACAAAAGAAGTTATTATTGATAAAATGAATTATTAAAATAACTTATTAGAATAACTTAAAAATTTAACATATGTAAAATATATGGTAAATTTTAATAAATGCCTTTTAACAATGAAATATTTTTTCTCTCAATGTTTTGAACTACTAACTTTTAGAACAAAATCAAAAGATGACAATGATGATAACAAATATAATATTATTGAAGATAATATTAATAATTTTATTATAATAGATACTATGTTTCGTTAATATTTAACTATTTACAAAATAATTATAAAATTTATTATGTAATAAATACATTTTACATATTAAATATATTAAATGAAAATAGCTTTATGTTTTATTATTAATTATGACCATATATTAAATAAAGAAGATATATGGAGAGAATGGATAGAACCAAATAAAGATATTATAAATGTTTATTTTTATTATGGAGATATAAAGAAGATTAAATCTCAGTGGATATTAAAACATACTCTTCCACAAAAATATATTATTAATACTAGCTATTATCAAATAATACCGGCGTATACATCTCTAATGGCATATGGTTTAAGTCACGATATTGGTAATCAATGGTTTTGTTTTTTAACAGATAGTTGTTGTCCTATAATCTCTCCAACAAAATTTAGATATTTATTCTATAAAAACTATAACAAAAGTATTATTAGTTGGAAGCCAGCTTGGTGGAATATACAGTTCCATAAACGCGCCAATTTAGCTCGTATTCCTGAAATGTATCGGTTGGGAAATGATCCTTGGTTTATAATGAAGAGAGAAAATGTGATCCAATATTTAGAATTTATTAGAACAAATAATAATTTAACTCAAGTGATTTGTAGTGGTGGACTAGCAAATGAAAGCTTATTCGCAGTTGTTTTAAAAGGATTTGATCAATTAGAGCCAAATTTTAAAAATGTAATATCTGCTTCAACCCATCTAGCGGATTGGTCGCGAATGTATACTGCAACAAGCCCTCATTTATTTAAAGATGCTAATGAACGTGATATATTATTTATAGAAGAAAATTGTAAAAAAAATAATTATACAATGTTTATACGAAAAGTGTCACGTGAATTTCCAAATGAAGTTCTAAAACACTATATTTATGATGTAAACAGAGAGAAGGATAGTAAATTATGCGTAAAAGAACCAATTATTTTTATGTTTTATCGAGTAAAAAATTTGTATTTAATAAAATTTAAACATTTCTTATTGCCAATATTATTTTTATTTTTATTTTATAAGTTTTATAATTAACACTTCCATCTGTTACCGCAAGAAAGACACTGACAAAATGTAGTCATAGGCTCGTCAGCACTTCTCGTCTGCATTTGGTAGTAAGTACACTGATTACTTTTACACTTGCGGCAAGTAAATGTATCCGTAGCGGCGGCAATATTGACTTCAAATTTATTCTTATCGCGTTTGCTCTTGGCTATAATCATTTCAGTCCATTTTTCTGGATATAGCTCTTGATGTGTCATAAATGCTACTTGATGTGGCTTATATACACTCTTATTAATGTTATCAATAATTTCTTTATTTAAATTTTTCATGATGCTGCGTAAATGGCTCAAATAAATTTGAACAAATTGTTTATTATCCCACTTTTTAATTACTTTGCGCTGGTCGGCTTCTTTTAATGTATAGTTGAAAATACCTTTTTCAAGGTTAGAAGAATTTTTCTCATTATTTAAAACTTCGTTAAGCTTCTTTCTAATATTGATACGAAAAGGTTCAGGATTTTCAATCTTGACAGTAGACATGTTAATAATATAAATATAATTTATATATTTAAATTATTATCAATTTTTTATTTATTTTTCACCTTTTCCACCTTTAAAAAAGATGGAGCCAAACTTTGGTTATAGATTTTCTAATTTGATTTTATTTTTTATACTATTTTGGTATATTTTTCTCCACTTTTTTTAAAAGTGTTTGGTTATACCTTTTCTAAAGGTATATTTACTTGAGCATGCGAAATGATTTCTTATTATTTGTTCGCATCTTGTTATAGTTTTTCAAATAAGGAATTTTTTTAGGTTCGCTATATTTCTTAACTGGTATTATTAATTCATCTTTCTCTTCAATCTTTTTCTCTTCAATCTTTTTCTCTTTTTTGTTCTTTATTAATTCAAAACAATGTCTACATTGTCCATCTTCTAAATATACAATATTGCAATACCAAAATACTAATCCATGAATATTACCATTTAATAAATTAAAATTACCATTATGATGCCACATATTTTTTGTTTTTATTGTTTTATGTCGTTGAGTTAACAACTCTACTGATGTCAGCTTATTTTCACATTCTTCGCAAAACATATTAGGTTCAAGTGGTATCATTACTTCTTCAATAGGCAACTCTTTTAGAAATAATAACCTATGTTTTTTATAATCTACACCCATATAAGCTAATATTTCCTCCTGAGCTCTCTCTTCTTCATCCATAACAGGACGATTATAAACTTTTTTATGTAGATACATAATAAATTTTTCTATTGTATTTTTTGTTAAAAGATGATGTCCAAAGAATAATTCAAATACACCTAAATGCTGTTTGATATTTTCAAAATCATGTAAATTCACAATTGATTTAAGTTTTCCTTTTTTATTAAAAACAAATTTTCCAGTAAATAGCAGGATCAAATGTGCGACTTCTTCTGGTAAATTTACCCAATTAGCTGATGATAATGTAGTCATTGTGTTAGTTATAGTCTTTATTTATTTGTAAAATAAATAAATAAAGCATTTTTCATTTCAATTTTATTTTTTTCACTTTTTTATCTTAAACACTTTAGAAAAAGTGTAACAATAATTATTTAAGTTTTATACTTTTTGTTTTAGCACGATCTTTCTTAGATCTAGTTTTATTTGAGACTATTTTACAATTCCCTTTCTTAACAGAATATTTTTTTCTGTTTTTTTTAAGCTTTCTAGTTTTGCCTCCCTTAACGCTTAATAAATCTTTATATATTTGTTCTTCATTATACATAACTAAATCTGAAGTTTTACTATCTAATATTTTAAATAATTGATCTATTCTTCTGTGTAATCTAGCTTTATTTTTCATTAAACCAAAAGTTCTAGTTGAATTGTATCTTGTAATTAAATCATTTAATATAGAAGTTACTGAATCAAAATAGAATTCCCAATGTTCATTATTATATCTTATTTGAATTAATTTTTCTTTAATATTACTAGAATTTGGATAACCAATACTATTTAATAAATCAACTATTTTATTAATTTCTTTCATAAATTCAGGATCTCTTTGTTCATCATCAATAGATGATTTAAGTTCGCTTGTTTTTTTAATTTCTCTCTTATAATCTTTTGATAAATTTGCTATACAATTATCTAAACAAACTTCACATTGAGATCCTGATGTATTAAAACAACTTGTTTTACAGTTTTCTTTACATTCTTCATTCCAATGAAGTTGTTTTTCTTTACCTCTTTTTGAAGAATAAGGATCTACAGGTTTTTTAGTTTCATAAGTTTTATAAGAAGGATATAAAGGTTCTTCTGTTAAAGAAATACTAGCAGAACCATCATTAGAACTTGTAGTTGATTTATAATATTCAGGAATTTCTTCAATTAATTTATTAAATTGTATATTTTTTTGCATCACTATATAATATACTTTTATAAAAAGTATAGTAAAATTATATAAAATATTTCCCTAAGTTTCAGGATCGTAATCATACGACTCCTCGCTTAGTTCAGACCCTAAATCTTCAATCACTATTTCCCCATCATCTTCTATCTCATCGGTTTCTTCAGTTTCTTCACCATCATTATCTTCTTCTTCTGAACCAGTAGATACTTCATTTTCATCGGTATCACTAGTGTCTACAACAAAGCCATCCTTTAAATAACCTTGCTTAGTCTTTTTTTCTTTTGGAACATTAGCTAATTCATCTTCCTCTGCTTCATCTTCAACCGCAGTTGCTGCTAAATCTTCAAATCCACCAAATAATTTTTCATATATTTTATTCCATAAAGGTAGGCTTAGATCAGTGTAAGACTTCGTTTCATCTTCCTTCTTTAGATAGGCAAGAATGGAACAACTTCCAAAAAAAAGTTTATTATCAATAGGTGGTGGAAAATCATATTTATTTTCAGAATTAGCTCGTCCATCAGTCTTAGCATATACTTCAATGAAATATTTTTTTCCATCATATTTTGCGTTCCATTCAACTTGTTTAAGAAAATCTTCGCCTTTTTTAAAACCACATTTTTTAAATAACTCTTCTACTTTAAAATCTTTAATTGCTAGAGATTTTAAAGTTCCGTTTTTCTCCACAATAATTATCGACAAAGGATGCGACATTTAATTAGTATAAATTAAATAGGTTTAAATAGTTTCCGTAATATAAATATTATAATGAAAATATATGTTTTAAATTATGATTTAAATAAAATATCTACGGTTGTTACAGAATTATTAAAATTAACAATGACTATATCAGAAGGTATTGAAATATATTCTACAGAAGGTATTTTTTACGTAGATAATAATACCACATATAAATTACTATATAATCATGAAAGTATTATAAAATTACAAAATTATTATAATGAATTAGATTTAGCAATAGATAAATCTGTAATTATTAAAGAGATAACATCTCAGTTACCGCGAAAACATTTAGCTAATCCAATAAAAACATTTGTTTTTAAAAAACATTCACAATCAAATATAAAATTTATTATTATAGGTCATACCAATACAAATAGTAATAATACAAATAGTAATACAAATAGTAATACAAATAGTAATACAAATAGTAATAATAATATGAATACACCATTTATGGATAAAAATTTTAATAAGGATCTTCAAATAGTTATTAGTGATTTTTATATGGATGTTCCAGATGATATAGATTTAAATAATATTTTTATTAAAAAAGAAATAAGTGAGTTTCTATTTATGTTAAACAAATATTAGAATATTATATGTTATCTTGGGTTATTCAAATTACAGTTATTTCTATTATTCTAATATTTTTAGTCCATCATTTAATAAATTTTTTTAAATCAACATTGACGGTTCCAAAAATTAAGGATTTAGTAAATACCCCCACACAAAAATATGAAAATATGTATAATATTATTCAAAATAATTTAAAGAATAGTTCTAATAATTTTCAGATAAAACAAAATAGTTCCGAAATAAGTTCTTTAAATAACGATTATACGTTAATAGATTTATTGCCAAAACCGAGAGATGATGGATCTACAATGAAAAATGAATTAAAAAGTTTTTTAAAAAAACAATTAAATTCATCATCTAATACAAATATACCTGAAAATTCTCTATCTATGGGTTCTTATACTAATTATTAAATTTTAATAAATAATAAAAGAATATAAAGATTGTATAATATATAATTGTACATCATGCTAAGTCAAAGTGATAAAGAAAGCATTTTAGTCGATTTTCCAAATATTAAACTTTCTTATGAAAATATAGTTTATAAGAAGGTTTCTCAATCAGACAATATTATAGCTATTCCTGAGGGAGTAAAATGTTTTGCGTGGTTTACAACATTTAAAGAGAAAAATGTTTGTTTAATTATGGAACTATCTGGTAATAAACAAATATGTGATATTAAAATTACAAATGCTTGTTTCTCTAATGAAATAGCGTATGGAACTATTATATATGGAACTGTATTTTATCATGAGTTTAATCGTTTTTTTAGTATAGAAGATATATTTTTTTATAAAGGAAATGATATTTCTAGAGAGAACTGGGGTAATAAGCTAATAAAAATACACAAAATGTTTAAGAATGATTTAAATCAAATATCATATAATAAATATTATATAGTGTTTGGATTACCATTGATTGCTCAAACAAATAATGAGTTACAAGAGGTACTTAAAAATATTAAATATAAAATAGACACTATACAGTTTAGATTATATAATAAATCAAATAGTTTTTTATTAATGAAGTATAGTGAGTATTTAAATGAAAAAATATATGACAAGAAAGAACCAATAAAGAAATCTGAACTTATTCAAAAAGTAGAACCAATTAAGAAGACAGAACCAATTTTTAAAAATGTAGAACAAAATAGAAATCAAAAAGAAAGCATCTTTTTAATTCGTCCAGATATACAAGACGATATTTATTATTTATACTCTTTAAATAGTCACCGAAAAGAAGAGCAAGTTGGAATAGCACATATTCCAGACTTTAAAACTAGTTCCATGATGAATAAGTTATTTAGAATTATTAAAGAGAATAACAATTTAGATGCGTTAGAGGAAAGCGATGATGAAGAAGAGTTTGAAAATGACAAGGTAGACAAATTTGTTAAGCTAGATACATCTCATAAAATGGTCTGTCAATACAATTACAAGTTTAAAAAATGGCTGCCTATTCGCTTATACCTTTAAAAAAATTTAGAAATTAATTTTTTTTTATTTTTGGCTATACCTTTTTTAAAAGTATATATATATATATATATGACCAAAACAAGAAAATATAATAATAAAACAGTTACAAAAAATAATTTTAAAAAAAGAAATTTAAATACTAAAAAATGTAAAATAACTTATATTCCATCATGCGATAAAAAATAATGTTAAATTTTTAAAAGAAAAAGCAGGAACCGATATAATGCCTGTATTAAAAGCAGACGCATATGGTCATGGTTTAATTGAAACGGCAAAAATCCTTAGAAAAATGGATGTAAAATATATTGGTGTAGCGACTTTAGGAGAAGCAATTTTGTTAAGAAAAACTGGTGACAAAGGACGAGTTTTATCATGGTTATATGATATTGATGGACAAGAATTTAAAGATGGTTTAAAATTAAATTTAGATATAGCTATTTTTGATGAAAAATAAATTCCAAAAATAGAAAAAATGATACCAAATGGGAAAAAAATAAAAATTACAATGTTTGTAGATACTGGTATAAATCGCGCATCAATTCCTTATGAAAATGCTTTAGAGGCATGTAAAGAAGTTGCATCGTGTAAGAAATTTCAGCTAGTAGGATTAATGTCTCATTTAGTTTGTTCAGAAATAAAAAATAGTCCAATTGTTAATGAACAACTGCGTAAATTTAGAGCATTAAGACAAGAATTAAAAGATATTGGTATCGTTCCGCCATTAGTTCATATAGCAAATACAGGAGGATGTTTAAATTATAACGTATCCGATTTTACTCTCTCTAGATCAGGTTCTGGAATATACGGAATAACAGCAAATGATAAATTTGATGAAAATTTAAAATTAACTATGTCTGTTAAATCATATATTATTCAATTAAAAGATGTAGATAAAGGAATAGGTATAGGATATAATTGGAAATATATAACACCAAGAAAAATGAGGGTAGCAATATTGCCAATAGGTTATGCTGATATAATTCCAAGATCTGCTTCTTTAAAAATGAGTGTATATATAAATGGAACAAAGCGAAAAGTATTAGGATTAATTAGTATGGACCAGATTGTTGTAGAAGCAAAAGAAAATGATAAAATAAATGATGAGATTTTTATATTTGGAAATGGATATAATTGTCCGCAAACTATATTTGATATAGCTAAGGCAGGCGACGCTTTTCCAGTAGAAATATTATCCCATACTGGTTATCGTGTTAACAGAGTTTATATCCCTTTAAAAAAATAAAAAATAAAATTTGGCTATACCTTATATAAATTAACCATTTTTAAAGAGGAACACGAAGATTTTAAAAATGATTGGGTTGATTATCATAATAAAAATTGTAATTTTCAAATATTGTGTAGAGATTGTAATTTAAGAAAAAAGAAAACTTAATTGGAGTTTGAAATGTAAAAAGGTGTAAAAAAAATGAATATTGAATTTTATATTGATAAAATTGATGTAATAAATAGACCTGAACCTAAAACAAAAGACAATTTCAAACCAAAATCTAAATAAACTCTTTCCAAAAATCTTTCTTAAATTCTTTGAAAATATTCCAATCTATTCTAAATGACGAAAATATACAACTTTGAATAACTTTATCAAATTTATCACTTTCAATAACTTTACTAATAAAAGTTGCTTCTTCTAAATTATCAACTTGTATTGCCATAGCTCCATGTGTCATTCCGTATTTTCCTTCCATATCAATAACAGGTTTGTATATACCACTTTCTCCAAATATTACTTTTGATACTCCAAAATGTCCTCTATCATTTACTTTACTATACATATATCTAATACCAGCTTTAGGTGTAGAATGAACGCACGGATATTTAAATTCGAGGGTTTGTGTTGATGACATCCATTTTTTTCTTGGTTCATAAGCAGACATACTTTGTATTATAGGACATCGTTCGCTATTATTTTTAGCTAATATTTTGTTAATTTCTAAAATATTTGAATTGGGCAACCAAGACAATTCACTTAAATTAATTTCATTATGTGTTCCGGATTCATCTATAATAATCGTATTTTTGTATTGATTTGTTTTTTCAATCAAATACCAATCATATCTTGTTCCGCAACTAAATACTTTTTGTCCGTCTTTTATTCCGTGTATTTCTAAATATAACATTTGGTTTTGTTTTGTCATCAAGTCAAACATTTTTGTAAATTTTCCTCTTTCTGTGTTTGGTTTTCTCCAACCTGGTGGATGGACGAATAATAAATAACCATTTGGCAATAACCATTCATTAAGAGATTTTTTTGTAAAATCTTGCCAAATTGTATTTCCTGTAGCTGTATCACCGCTTGAATTATATGGAGGATTTCCGTCAATTTTATTAAACCCATCAATGTTCCATTTATCTTTAATATTTAATTCAAGACTATCTCCAGTATAGTTATTAAATTCAAAATCCAACTCATCTAACCCACAATAGCTTTGAACATGACATTTCATTATTTCTGTTGTAATGAAAACATTTAACGCAGTTAGATCCGCATAATAGATACACTCAGTCATAATAACACGACATCTTTCAATTTTATCAGGATACATTTCTTCAAGACCTTCATAAAATCTATCAAATATACCTAATACAAAATTTCCTTTACCACAGCAAGGTTCAAATACTTTTTGAGGTTTTTTCCAAAACTCTAATGGCGTTGAGTCTAGCATGTCATTAACCAATTTAAGAGGAGTTGAAACTTCTGCGTTTTGTTTTTTTTCATCATTTGTAGGTTTAAAATGTTTTTCAATAAGCTCACGCAACTTCTTAGCAGGTGCTATGCTATAAATCTCACGAATGTTATTAACAATTTCAGCATTATTATCTATAATATTGTTCATTATATTTACTATAATAATATAATTATCTTTATTTAATTCAATTTTTTTATCTTTTAATAATGAAATAATTAATCTCCCTGTTTTTTCACTTGTAAATATTTCCTTGAAATCAAATAACTTATATGACATTGAAATTAATGCTAATAATGGAAATAAGAAACTCTTACACATTTCGTAAGTTTGGTTTATCAAAAGTTCAATCTTAGCGGTTTCTTCTTCATTTAACTTATTTTCTTCTTCTTTGGCATTATCAATATCGTGAGGAGCGTCAATTTGAACCTTTGTTTTATCGCCCTTAGGACAATCTTGTTGTTCTCCTTCTAAATCTTTATTTATTTTTTTTAATTCTCTTTTTTGAAAATCTATTTTTATAAAATCACGCATATCATCATCACAAATGAGATTTTCTAAGAAAGGCGTATCATCAATTTCTTTCATAATGTTTTCTGCTTCTTTTTGGTAGTAAGACATTATCTCAATTGTTGTCAATTTTCCATTATTGATTTGTTCTGGATCAAATAAGAATATATTGTGTTCAAATAAATAGTATAGTATTTCCGCATTTGTTTTACTTGTTTTTGTATTTCTTCTATGTTTTTGAATTATATCAACCAAATACAAATAAGTTCTTTGAATATTCATATCTACATTTATTCCTATTGTTTTACCATCTGCTTCTGTTAAAGCTCTTGAAAATCTTTGTTTTTGATTGTCTAAATTGTGTCCGTCATCTAATGATATTGTAGCATCACAATCTGTATATGTAATGCCTACGCTTCCTTTATTGCCTAACAATAAAATACAACCTTTTTTATTTTCTGTTTTTGTCTTATTCATTATCGTTTGTATGTATTCATTATATTCTTCTTTGACATTTCCAGTATCTTCTGTTGAATTAGAATATTCTATACTATAGTCGCTCCATAAATTATGTGTTTCTAAAAATTGTTTGAATGTTTTTTGTAATAATGATATTGTGTTATTTCTTGTATGGGTCGGAAGATACATGATAAATAATAATGGTTTTTCAATTGTTGATTTTCTTGAACCACGACTTGTTTGTGTATTTTCAATTTGTTTCATAATTGTTTTTCTCATTCTGTTTGTTGAAATAATACAATCAAATAACCCTTTTAATATATCTATTCCATCAGTAGTTTTACATAATTCAAATTCTTCCGCATATTCTACTTCACCCTTTTCATTAATAATTTGTTTTAACGCAAACAACGAACCGCAATTATAACCAAAATTAGTTCCATATTTATCGTTGTATTCTTTTATCTCCGTAATTAATAATTCATTAATAGAATGTTTCATTAATACCTGAGTAGGATGTTTTGAGTAATCTTTATTTAGAGTTCCATTTTCTAAACACTCTGTAAATGTATTTCCATGACGACTAACCATATAATTAATTATATCTTCTCTATTTTTTAGTGCTGGTTTTATCAATTCTTTCATAAATGCTTCATCTTCAATTTCCCATTCATAAATACAAGAGCTATTAATGCCATAATATTTTTTTGTTTTATCTGCTGTGCCTGACGCAAATATATTTAGTTTTATATTTTTACGAATTTCTTCAACATCACTATCAACATCTAAAATTTCTGTTTTTGTTTTATCGGTTGATGATCCTTGATGTGCTTCGTCAGTAATAATTGCGTCAAAACCCATTTTTTTTAATAAATCTTTCTTCTTGCTTTTTCCGTCTTTTTTAAGATATTGAACGCTACAAAAGACAATACCATTAAAGGTTTCGTCAATTGTATCAAATTCTTCTTGTAATTTGTAATTAATATTTTTGAAATCAATATACTTTTCTAAATCATTCATAAAACTATTTATAGTTGCTGGAACAGATGTCATTATTAGTATTTTTTTATAACCATGTTCCAATAAATATTTACATATTAATAACATAGTAATACTTTTACCGCTTCTTGGTTTATGTGCTATACACCACATTTTATGTTTATTTGTCAAAAACGACTTTTCAAATTTTATTTCTGTCATTTTTTGATGTAACTTTTTTGTTAATTGTTGTCTTGGTGATAATAAATATTCAGCATTAATGAAATCAATAAATTCATCAATACTTAATACATTAGTAAATCTTTGACAAAATACATCTAAAGCTTTAATAATATCTTTTTCATCAAATAATAAACCATTTTCTATAATTTTATCGTGTATTTGTTTATCAATATTTAGTTTATTTTTGTATTTGTGTTTTATAACAACTTCTTTATCCTTAAGAACTAATCCAATTTTATAGTCATCTGTTATATTTTGCTTGGTTATTGTGTTGTCTATTTTTGATACATCAGTTTCACTATACTTATTTTTATATTTAATTGTAAATAAAACAAGAGTTGTTCTCTGTTTTATAGCCATATCAATAATATTATTTCCTCCACCATCAACCTTTACATTTAACAAAGAATTAATATTTTTAATTTGTTTTAAGTTTTGTAATTGTCCATCATAAATTTCTGTATAATTTATATTTTCTATACACTTTAGAATAATAAGGATTTGACAAAGGGTTTCAAATATCAATCCTTGCCTTCTTTCATCATATAATTCTTTGTTTTCCTTGATAATCACATCAAATAATTCTTTACCTGTTAATTTTGTATTTGCCAACATATTCGCCAATATATCTTTACGAAATACTTGATTAATAAATACACTTTTTTCTTCATCTTCAATTATTAACTCAACCTTTTTAGTCAATCCCTTAAGGGTAGATTTAACCTTTTTTGTTTTTTTGATAACAATAATTTCTTCCTCGCTATCAGCAATATTAATCGGTTGAAATTCACTCATCTTTAAGTAATGTGTATAATAGTATATTGTATTTATTATTTAATAAAAAGTAAATCAATTTTTTTATTAAATATAAAATCTAATGTTTTCTATCTCTGCGAGTTCTGCGATGCTTTTCCCGTAGAAATATTATGTCACAACGGTTATCGTGTTAATAGAGTTTATATCCCTTTAAAAAAATAAAAAATAAAATTTGGCTATACCTTTTTTAAAAGTATATATATATATATTTTGCTATACTTTTTTAAAAGTATATATATATGTCAGGAACAGGAGCATCTAATTTAGGTTATGGTGGCACAGCTCCATTAAGTAATGTTAATGGGCAATATGTCAATGTTACAAGTTCAAATAATCCGGCAAATTTTAGCAGCAATGAAACCATGCAGACAGGGTTTGGTCTATTTGGAACAAAAAGTAATGTAGCAGCTGCGGCAGGTCAAGCCCCAGGAATTTGTTTATTTAAGGGAGGAGCAAAAGTTTTAAAAAGAAAAATTAAAAATATTACTAAAATATATAAAAAGATGAAAAAGGGAAGCAAGAAAATGAGATCTTTAAAGCACAAGTTGCGTTCAAGAACAATTGCTAGAGGTGTATCTAGAGGTGCGTCACGAAGTGTAGGAAGACGTTTTGCTGGTGGTAAAAAACGCAGAACACATCGTAAGGGTCAACGCGGAGGTTGGGCTCAGTATCAGAATAATTTACCCAACACACCTGTTTATCAGGTCGCGGGTATCAATTTGCCAGCAAGCCAATTGGGTTTAGCTAATCCACCACCTATTAAAGTCTTACCTAACACAGGTGGCTGCACAAATAATTATAATCATTTTACTGGTATGGGTTTTCCAAGCAGAGGCCATTAAATTTGTTTAAATTTTTGAGATGATACATTTTTATATAATATTAAAAATATATAAAAATATTAAAATAATATTTATATGCCAATAAAACGTTTTACTAAAGACTTTTTATATCAAGTTTGTAATGAATATAATATTACATTATTACGTCAGTATGAGGACAATGAATTAGGTGCACAAAAATTTATTGATTTTATATGTATAAAATGTAATAAAAACACATCTAAAAGATTTGAATTTATTTTAAAATATAATCCAACTTGTCATGATTGTAGTTGTCTTGAGAAAGGAAATAAAGCAAAAAATACAATGCTACTCAAATATGGTGTTAAAAATATTTCTCAATTAGATGAAATTAAAAATAAGAAAAAGGAAACAACACTTAAAAATTATGGTGTAGAACATAATTCACAATGTCAGGAAATTAAGGATAAAAAAATTAAAACATGTTTAAAAAATAATGGAGTTGAACATCCACAACAATCTAAAGAAACACGAAATAAAAGTAAAAAAACATGTTTATTAAATTTTGGTGTAGAACATCCAACACAAAACCAAGAACTTATGGAAAAAGTTCTAAAAAATTGTTATAAACCAAAAATATTTATTTTTCCTTCTGAAAATAAAATAAAATGTCAAGGTTATGAACCATTTGCTCTAGAAGAATTAATTAAAAATACTGATGAAAATGATATTATTACTGGTTGTAAAAATGTGCCTATTATTTGGTATAATGATGATACATGTAAAAAACATAGACATTATGTGGATATTTTTATACCTTCACAAAATAAATGTATTGAGGTGAAATCAACATGGACTATTCAAAATAAATCTGGTAATATATTTGAAAAACAAAACGCAGCAAAAGATTTAGGTTATAAATATGAAATTTGGGTTTATGATAACAAAGGAAATAAAGTAGATCTTATAGAATAAATCTTTATTTTTTAAATTTAAGCAAACAAACTCCACAAGCATATTTATCCTTAGGTAAATCATTTTCAACTACTTCAGGTTCTTCTTCACTATCGCTGTCATTTGTAATACTTCTATCAGAAGATGAATTACTTTTTTTCGAAGTAGTTTTTTTAGATATTGTAGCTTTTTTACATTCTTTGGGTCCATTTGGGTTTGGAGTAAATATCAGCGACCATTTACTAGTATCCGGAGTATATTCAACACTAGTTGTATAAATAATTTTATAATTTTCTCTTTTATAAAATGTTTTCCTTTTACGCCATTGATTTTTAAATAAATCATGACTGTCTATTATATCCACAACAATTGGATTGCTATGTTTTTCTCTAAGAATACGACCAACACTTTGTTCTATATCTGTTTTTGGTGTGGCCATAATTAATGTGGTTAATGATTTTATATCTAGTGCTTCTGATGCCATCGCAAAGGTCGCAATGACTACTTGTTTGGTCTCTGAAATTTTCAATGCGGCTTCTTTCATTCCTCCAACATAATACCCAACTGTTGCTATATTTCTGTGAGCTATAGCATCATGTAAATATTTAAGCAAGTTTTTGTTATGTCCTAGAATTAAAACTTGTTGATTTGGGTTCTCTAAAAACATATTAGAGAGAACCTTTAAAATAAACTCACTTCGACGATTATATTCGCACAGTTTTGATATCATAGTGCTATATGCGGGTTTACCTCTAAAATCCAATTTAACTTCATTAAATTCTTCGTCATCAACTTTATATTCAATTGCATGAACAGTTACTTCTCTCTCTTCGTCACGTTTACCTTTAAATACAACTTCACCGAGAAACATTTTGAATACACGAGTTGTGCCATCTTTACGGTTCATGGTTGCCGAAAGTCCAAGCATATATTTGGTAACCAATTTAAATAATGAATTAGAAAATACTTCGCTAGAAATATGATGGACTTCATCAATAATAGTTAGTCCAAAACTTTCAAAAATAGAAGATGGATATTCTTTCATAGAGAGACTTTGAAGCATACCAATGACAATATCCTTGTCATCTATATCAATAATAGGTCCTTGAATTTTTCCTACCCGAGCTTTGGGTAAAAATTGCTGAATGCGTTCAATCCATTGGTTCATTAAAAATTCTTTATGGACAATAATAAATGTTTTTTTCTTGAGATGAGATATGATGTTAAGTGAAAGGACAGTATTATGTGTTACTGTAAAATCTGCTAAAACAAATCTACGATTATCATCAATTTCAAAACCGTAATACTCATCAATATCTAGTTTTTCTATTTGTAATCTATAAGTTAATGCGTCTTTTATCTGTTTTCTTACATATCCTTTTTTTCTAGGACATAAGGTTGGTATCTCTTCAATTCCTTTTCCATAAATATTTGTTAAAAAATATATACCCTTTTTTGGTCCATTTTTAGCATTGGTGCAAACTTTTTCAACTTGTTTTTTATAACACGCAAATCCTAATGATCTTGCTAAGTAAATTATATTATCTAATAATTTTTCATTTTTTTGGGTTATTTCTATACAATTTTTATTAAAATATCCGTCTGAATCTATAATTCCGGCTAGAAGTTCTAAACGTATTTTTCTTGAATTACATAAATAATTATTTGGAATATGTTTATTATTTAATAAATTATTTGTCCTTAAAAAGTCTTTAAAACTATTTTTATGTTTAATAGAATTTATTCTATAATCATATTGACTTCCTGTATAGCGTAAATACAAATCAGTGTGCTTATTTTTAAATAATTCAACCATATATTTTATTACACTACTTTCTTGAGTTGTTATTCCAGTATGTCTACTAGCACCATCTCCCAACCAATATCCAAGTAAATATGGATCAAATTCAATACTCTGTTCTTCAAATTGTATAGGAACTTTATATCCAAGTAAAACACCTCCTTTTCCGTGAAAACATTTTGGTAAATTTAAAAAATCTTTTACAGAAATATCAATAATATCTCCTTTTTTAATAGATTTACTATGATATGCTGAACTCTTTAATGATAATATATGACTTTCATTACAAATGTATGAATCTCCTTTCTTACTAGTTATTTTATACATTTGTTCCCTTCCTCTAGCTAATGTTAAAACATTTCTTTGTGTTGAATCATCGCCCATTAATAAATCACCAACTTGAATATCCTGAACTTTTTTAATTGAACCGTCATACATTAATATTTCAGTATCTTTTCCTAAACATTTGCCGTAGGCACATGGAAGTTCGAGTAGACCGCCACCATAATTGGCTTTATGAACATGATCAACATAGGTATTCACAACAATTTCCTGGTTCTCTCGTAATTTTCCAGCAAATTCTAGATTAATATTATCCCCTTCAGTAATCTTATATTGTTTTGGAGCACCAAAATTATCAACCCCATAATAATGAGGAACATAAAATTTATTAGATGATTCACGATAAGCTGGAAAACTTTTTTGATCACCACCCATTCCACCATGTGTAAATGGTTTAATAGTTAAGTCAGTTCTAATTTGTTTTTGTTGTTCGATAGTAAGGTCATTTTTAGGTATAGTATAACCTTTTTGTCCTAGGTAAGTATTTAGGTTCATAATTGAGCTAATATTATTTAGTAAATTATATTTATATCCTTTTGATAATGTTTCTTTTATTAATGTTTCTTTTATTAATGTTTCTTTTATTAATGTTTCTTTTATTAATGTTTCTTTTATTAATGTTTCTTTTATTAATATTTCTTTTGATAATGTTTCTTTTGATAATGTTTAACTTTTATAAAAAAGGAATAAATAAAATCTATTCATATGATATATGGAAAGTTTTTCTAGTTTATTTAAAAAACAGCATATTGGTGAACTAGTCTTGGCAATATTGTTTATTATTTATTTAATATTGGGATTAAAAACACCCGAACCAATTGCCAGTTTGGTTGATTCTTTAGTGGGAAAAATTGTTATTTTTATTATTGTAATTTATTTGTTTAATTATGCTAATCCTATTTTAGCTGTTTTGTCCCTATTTGTTGCTTTTGATTTAATTCGTCGTTCATCTGCCGCAACAGGAATAGATGCTCTTCAGAAATATGGTCCTAGTGAAGAGAAAAAATCCTCGCAATTTACTGCTTTTAATCAATTCCCATATACTTTAGAGCAAGAGGTTGTAGCAAAAATGGCTCCAATTGCTAAGAGCGGATGTTCTATTTCACAATGTTCTTATAAACCATTATTGGATAATATACATGATGCTTCTCCATTAAATGGTTCAAATTAATTAATTAAATTTTTATACAGTAAATAAATTATATAAAAATTTTTATATAGTAAATAAATTATATAAAAATAATGTAAAATTATATGAAATAAAATAAATCTTGTTATGATTTATCTGGTGAAGTTATTTGAGATTTAACAGATCCATTAATTAAAAATGAATATATCATATTTAACACATAAAACATTACTATAAATAATGAACATGCTATTAAAATTTGAATAATAAGTTTAAACGTAGGATTATTCCAAATACTATTAAAATCTATAGGTGTTACCATATTTGTATCATAAACTACTTCAGTTGTTTCAACAGAGGACCCTGTAGGATTACACGAAATATAAATTTCGCTTGAACTTTTATTACTATTAGGACCATTTGAATTAAAAAATAATTCACCGCCAGTCATAGGCAATGGATAAGGTTTTATAATTTGACCTAAAGTTGTAAGAGTACTACTATTTAATGGAATAGCATCTTTCATAGGAAAAACAATCCAGTTTTCATTATTTGTATCTGTATAACTAAAAAATGGTTTTGCTGGAACAATATTTTGTAATGTAAAACCAGTAATATTTAGATTAGTTGTTTCACCATTTCTTGGAGCATTTGTCGAAACACTTTGGATAATTTGTGTAATTAAATTAGATGCTGTTGAAGATTCACTAGATGAAATAATAGGTATAGCAACATTTAAATTTTGGCCTCCTTTTACAGGAACGTGTTGAATAAAAATTTCCGCAGCAACATTACTATTATTAAATATATGAAGAGATGGGCATGTTATAATAATATTAGAAACTATATATTTTTCAGTATTGTATGTAACTGGGGGGATAGAACTGTTATCAGGTGTTAAATTAATCATTACGCCATTATTTTTAGCAGTAGAATTACTTTCAGGATAATTAAAATTATAAGAACATTTTAAATCACATTTTCCTGAAATATTTTTGGGTGATATATTAATATTTTGACTAGTCATTAATATAACTATATAAATAAAAATATTAATTTATTTATATAGAATGAAATTAACTAAAGGTAAAATATCTAAATTATATAATAAGAAAAAACAAAGTTTAAAAAAAAAAATAAATAAAAAAAGAGGCACAAGTAAAAGAAAGACATTTAGAAAAAATAAAAAATTTAATTTAGCTAAAAAAACATTAAAAAGATTTTACGGTAAAAAGCATGGTGGTCAAGAACCAAATGAAGATCCTAAAGTAGAAGAAACTGTGAATACAGAAGAGGTTATTACATCTGCTCCTTCTGATGAAACATCTGCTATTACCGAAGAAGTAATTGCTCCTTCTGGCGAATCATCTGCTATTACTGAAGAAGTAGTTACTTCTGCTCCTTCTGGTGAAACACCTGCTATTACTGAAGAAGTTATTACTCCTGCTGTCACAGAAGAAGTAGTTACTCCTGCTCCTTCTGGAGAAGATTTGCCAGTTACTAATGTAGATGTAAACGCATTGCCAGATACATCGACTGCTACTGAAAGTTTATCTACTCCTGAACAGGCTATTACTCCAGGTTCTACTGGTGATACAACTGCTTCTATTCTTACAGGAGAAGATGTTCCAGTTACTAACGTAGATGTAAACGCATTACCAGATACATCAGGTGCTACTGAAGGGTTGAGTGAACCATTACCACCCCCTATATTTGAACCTACTCCTCATGTTCAAGATGCTACAAATATAAGTAGTTCTGAAGAACAACAAGGAGAAGCCTTAAGTGAAGCAAGTGCTCAAGTAGAAGAAAATACAGATACTGGTGCTATTGCTAGTATAAAATCTGAAGAAACAACAGAAAGTCCATCTATGAGTGAACATGTATCTGAAAATATATCAGAACCTAGACAAATGGAAATATCTAGTCCTCAACCTACTAATGATAAATTAACTCAAGCTTTAGACACTATTGTAGAAGTTTTAAGTGAAAAAGTTGCTGCTAAAGTAGCAAATGAAGTAGGATCAGGATCGTCAGTTGAAAAAGTTCAAAATGGATTTGATTCTGTAGCTGTAGCAGCAGAAAAAATGTCTGGAGGTAAAAAGATAAAATCCAAAAAGTTTCGTTTAACTAATAAAAGAAGATCAAGAAAATATAAAAAATAACATGTTGATTTAACCACACCATTAAAGAGACAAAATATAATATTAATTTATATATTATATTTTAATTTATATATTATAATTTATATATTATATTTTAGTTTATTTATTATTTTTTATTAGATATACCACTTAGTTGCTGTTGTAATTGATTAGCAATTCCCATTACACTACCTAAGCCAGACTTACCATCATTCATGCTAGACATCATTTCTTTAGCTTGATTTAACATAGGTCCCATTTGTTCCATTAAAGGTCCCATTGCTTTCATAGATTCTGCTAAGTCAGCTTGTTGTTTCATTAATCGTTGCGAATCTTTTGTTAATCTATTGATACCGTCGCTACCAAGAACGCTATTCAAATTATCATATGCTTCTTCAATAGTAGAAGCATAATCAATTTTACTATTAGTATTTCTATTTTTACGGCGTCCAGATTCAAATGATTCTGAATTATCAGGAGTATTAGTAGTATCCACAGTAGGTTCTAAAGGTGTTTGTGTACCAAGATTTGATTTAGCATCCTTTGCTTTTTCATTAATTTTATTTATAATTTCTTTAGTTTTATCTTTATCATCTGTAGTTTCAAATCCTTCAAAAGATACATTTTTGCCTAAGGATAATAAGTTAACTAAAATAAGAGGTATTCCTAAAACAACAATCATATTTTTACTAAAGTATCTCACTAAAATAGCTATTGCTATAAATAAAATAACAATATTAAAATACCCCATAACCATATAACCTATAACATTAAATAAAGCAATTAATGAAATAATGTTTAATACTAACTTGTTTGTAAGAAATTTAGATAGAGCTGCTTTAAAGTTCATTATATATATAATATTTAAAAAAAAATGAATAAATATTTTAATATTATAATTAAAAGTATAAATAACTATGCCGAATTATAACGTAAATAATGATCCTACAAATTATGATGTTACTGAATACAGTGAATACAGTGAAGATACTCAAGATATAATATATGAAGCTGAAGAACCTAGTTCTACAAAATATGTCATAGCATTATGTGAATTATTTAATGAAAAAATACATGGCGATACTTTATCTGATGTAAAATATCATTATTTGGTAAATACAAGATTTAAACGATTAGATATGAATTATATAAATGAGTATGCTGCTTTTCTAAATAATTCATATATTTATGAATCCAATTTACATCATTATTCTATATTTAGAAATTATAGAAATATGATTTTAAATGGTAATTATATTAAACCAGAAATTATAGAGATTTTGTATTTAAAGGATGACTTTGGTTTTGATTATTGTGTTGGTATTAAAAAAACATTTTGGATTAAAATTATACAACGCACTTGGAAAAATATTTGTAAAAAAAGACAAGAAATAAATATTAAAAGAGCCAATATATTGTCATTACGTTATAGAGAATTGAATATATGGTGGCCTGATGACTGTCGTGAATATCCTGATTTAAGAGGCATGCTTTCTAATTTAAAGTTTTGAATTTCTACGAGTGCTGCTTCTTGAGCTTCTACGTCTTCTTCTTGTGACAGATTTTCTGGAACTTGAAGAACTTCTTCTTTTAGTATGTAAATTATAAATAAATCCACCTTTTTGTTTCTTAGTTCTTCTTCTCTTCTTTCCACCTTGAAGAATATCATTTTTTATTACTATTCCTAGAGTATTTAATTGATTAGATAATGCTTCTTGAGTTAATCCGGATGTTCTTCTTAAAAATTCTAAAGCATCTCTAAATTTATTTTTACCTCGTCTAAAACGTTCTTGTGTAAGTTTATTGTTTAATTTTTCTATTAGACTTCTAATAGAAAGTGGTGTATTGACACCAGTATCACTTCTAACATTAATTATCTCATCAGGATCTAAAGCAGGAACAGGACTAGGAATAGGAGGAACAGGACCAGGAATAGGAGGAACAGGACCAGGAATAGGAGGAACAGGACCAGGAATAGGAGGAGGCATAGCTGCTTGAGCACCAACACCATTAATAGCTTGTTCAACATCTGCTATTGATCGCTCAATATCACCTAAAATAGTGTCAACTTCCGCATTTTGACCTGGTGCTTCTCGTTGTATAGTATCCATTAATGCGCTAAAACTATCCATTGCTGTTTGTATAGCGGTCGTTGCTGCTTGAATTCTTCTTACTAAGTCCGCATTTTGTGCTTCTAATTCTGCTGAATGCGCTTGTAAAGCAGAAAGTTGAGCTTCTCTTTGTTGAATTTCTTGTTGAGCTGCTAATAATTCAGTTTGAGCTCTATCAGCTGCTTCTCGATTAGCTTGTTCTGCTAATCTCATTTGTTCCATACGTTCTTGAGCTTGTGTTAATTGATCTCGTAGCGCACTTAATTCAGCTTGAACTTCAGGTCCAGGTGATGGTCCAGGTGCTGGGCCTCCAGGAATTTGTGGTTCAAGCTCAGCAATACGTAGCTGAAGTGTTGAAATTTGTTCTTGAAGTGTCTCCATTTGTGCGCGAGCAGCTTCAACTTGTTGTCTAGCTTCATCTCTTTGTTGTGTTAATTCCGCTAAATTTCTAGTTGATTCATCAAGTCTAGCTTCTAACTCTGCAATATGAGCTTGGACTGCTTGATTTTGTGAATCGTTAGATCCAAGTTGAGCACGTAAATCAGCAATAGTATTTGTTAATGTTCTAATATTTCCTCCTAAAGTTTGAATACTAGCATTAATTTCTCTTAATTTAGTTAATAATCTTGCTGAAAACTCTTGTCTATTATTAATATTTTCTTGTATTCTTACATTTATATCATTAAGTCTTGTCATCTGAGTTTCAAAATCAGTTATAAATTGTTGTTGTACTGCCATTAATATATATTAAATTGAGATTAAATTTAATATATATTAATAATTAACACCATAAAATATAGTTAAATTTACTTAAAGATTATTAAATAATTAAATAATTAAATATAATGAGATCTTCTAAAGTTTGCCAAATATTTTTAAATATAATGAAACCATCATGTATGGATTGCAAATTTTTTAATAAAATAATATCCGAAAATGGCAATACAAGTATTCAATCTACATGTAAAAAATTTTTAGTAAGTCCTATGACAAATATATATTTTGATAAATCTGGATTAGGTAGTGTTGATTATAGAGAGAAACAACCATACGCATTTATGGCGCGTTTTGATATAACAATGTGTGGATTGAATGGCAAATATTTTATAGAAAAAGAAAAGGAAAATAAAGAAAAAAATAATTTATAAATTTATTAGTTTACATTATCAATAATATTATCTAAATTTCTCTTAATAGAGTTTACTTCATTCATAATTTTCTCTTGTTCGGACTTGACATCTTCCATATTTTGTTTTGTTAATTGACCAGTTTCAGATAAGTCCTTGATATATGTATTCAATAATTCCATAGCCTGGATTTGTTCGCATTTTTGTTGAGTAATATAATTGTAATATTTGAGATAATCCGTTTTAACTGTCTCTAAAAATTGATTTTGTTTTGCTATTTTTGCTAATTTTTGTTGTTTATTAATTAACATATTTCTTTTTGCTTCAATTACTGCTTGTATATGCATAAATTTTTTATCTTTCTCCTCAATTAATTGTATTATTCTCATTCTTATATTGATTATTTATTATATTTTTTATAATTTTTATATTTATTATATTTATTATATTCTCATTTTAATTGAATTTGTTAAATTTTATAAATTTTTAATATAATAAATGAAAAAAATATAAAATCTTTGTAATATATTATTTAGGATGTCAAGAGAACCATTATTAGCACAAGACGATAACCGCTTCGTTATGTTTCCAATTCAACACGATGATATATGGCAAATGTATAAAAAACAAGTAGATTGTTTTTGGAGAGCAGAAGAGTTAGATTTAACAAAGGATGTAGACCATTGGGACAGCTTAAATGATAATGAAAGATATTTTATTTCTATGATTTTGGCATTTTTTGCCGCAAGTGACGGAATTGTCTTGGAAAATTTGGCTTCTCGTTTTATGAATGAAGTTCAAATTTCTGAAGCAAGAGCATTTTACGGTTTCCAAATTGCGATGGAGAATATTCACAGTGAAAGCTATAGTCTTTTAATTGAAACCTATATTAAAGATAAAGTGGAAAAACATAAGCTGTTTCATGCTATTGAAAATTTCCCATGTATTAAAAAGAAATCAGATTGGGCTCAAAAATGGATCCATGATAATCGCAGCTCATTTGCCACTAGATTGGTCGCATTTGCCTGCGTAGAAGGTATATTTTTTAGCGGGGCTTTTTGTAGCATTTTTTGGTTAAAAAAGAGGGGTCTTATGCCTGGCCTCACATTCAGTAACGAATTGATTTCACGTGATGAGGCGCTTCACTGTGAATTTGCTATCCTAATATATTCTAAATTAGTCAAAAAAATTGATAAAAATCGTATTCATGATATTATTAAAGAGGCAGTCGAAATTGAAACTGAGTTTATTTGTGAGGCATTACCATGTAAGCTTATTGGAATGAATTCTGATTTGATGACCCAGTATATTCAATTTGTGGCAGATCGTTTATGCGTTCAACTTGGATACAAAAAAATTTATAATGTTATCAATCCATTTGACTGGATGGAATTAATATCTCTCGAAGGTAAAACTAATATGTTCGAGCGTAAAATAGCAGATTATTCATTGGCTAATAAATCAAATTCAGATAATGCTTTTGAATTTAGTGAAGATTTTTAATATATTTTAACCAACACAACTTAAAAATATAATATTATAAGATACTATAAGACAAATGCCAAAATGTCAAATGGATTACTCACATACAATTATTTACAAAATTTGTTGTAAAGATACCAATATTAAGGATACTTATGTTGGTCATACAACAAATTTTACTAAAAGAAAAAATCAACATAAAACTTTAATTAATAATGAATTATGTAAAAGAAAAGTTTATCAATGTATTCGTATTAATGGAGGGTGGGATAATTGGTCTATGATACAAATCGAATATTATCAGTGCGCAAATAAGAGAGAAGCTGAAATGAGGGAAAGATATTGGATGGAAACTTTACAAGCATCACTAAATTGTAATAATCCTTATACAATTTATACTGAAAATCCTGTTAAATATAAGCAAGACTGGTATGAAGAAAATAAAGAAGAAATATTAGAAAAAGCGAAAGAACATTATCAAGAAAATAAAGAAGAAATATTAGAAAAAATGAAAGAGTACGCATGTAAAAATAAAGAACAAATTAAAAGCTATCAAGATGATTACAGAGAAAAAAATAAAGAAAAATTAACAGAACAAAAAAAAGAATATAGAGAAGCTCATAAAGAAGAAGCTTCTACAGCACAAAAAGAATGGAGAGAAGCAAACAAAGAAAAGTTAAAAGAGCAAAGATCGCAAATTTGCCATTGTAAATGTGGCAGTGAATATACATTTAATAATAAAAATAGACATTTAGACAGCAAAACGCATATAGAATATCAAAATAAGTTGAATGGAATTATAGAAGAACCAATTGAAGACAAAATATCAGAAGAAGATAAAATAATCATTAGAAAAAAAAAACAAAAAGAATATAGAGAGAAAAATGCGGAGAAAATTAAAGAAATAAAAAAACAGTATAATGAAAAAAATAAAGAAAAGGTTTCAGAACAGTGTAAGAAATATAGAGAAGAAAATAAGGAAAAGATAGTAGAACAAAATAAAAAATATACTACCGAAAATGCTGAGAAAATAAAACAAAAAAGTCATAACTGGTATGAAAAAAATCAAGAAAAGATATTAAATAAAATGAAAGAAATATTTGTATGTGAATGCGGCGCATCCATTAGATGTGGTGGAAAATCAGAACATTATAAAAGTGTAAAACATATAAATTATATGGCAAATTTGTAAATAAACTATATTTTAAACTTTACTTGTGTATAATCTAGTTTTTCTCTTTTGTTCTTATTGGCAGTGGAAATTCTGCCAAGAAATTGAGGAAATTTAATTTGTCCTTTTTTATTACATTTTGTTGTTGCTTTTATGGTATTGAAAGCAATATACGGTTCTAATTGAAAATCAAATTGAGCATCTAATAAGTCCATATCTGATAAAGCGTCTATTGAATAGGCAATATTTTCTAACTTTTTGGCTTCATCTCTAACATTTAATGTGCTGCCAATATAATTCTCATGGACTAGCAATGGATGAATATCATGTGACATCCAATAGATATTCCATTTATCATTAAGATCAGTATCCATATTAAATAATTTTTCTGTTGTGTCAAAGATATTAGAACTTTGTATGTTTTTTTGTGTATCACATTTATCTATATTTCCAAGCTGAAGGGCATTTAAAATATAACGAATGTCTCCATTAGATTGTTCATATAATTTATCCACTTTTGATTTACTAATTTTTATTTTTTCAGTAGTTACAACTTTATAGATGAGTGGATATACATCTTTATATGACGGCTTTGACAGTTTGATATCAAAACAATAAGCTAATATTGGTTTTATATTTTGAGAATATCTGTCATCACAAATACAAATAATTGGTATTTGAGTTTCCTTTATACATTCAACTAGACTAGAAATAAACCCATAATCGCCTCCACTTGAGTCAATATCGCTTACTACTAACACATTTTCTTGTCCACTAAAAGTTCGTTTTGATCCCAATAGTGGTTTAATTGTATTAATCATATAATCTTTATCACGATCTTCATCAATAGATATATGGATCATGTGATAGTCGTGTTTTTTAAGAATGAGGTCAACTAATAGTGACTTACCAATACCATTTACTCCTGATATAAGAGCGCATTTTGTCTTTTTATTTTTTCCATCCCAAATTAAAAGCCATTTTATGAATGGTTGAATAGCTTGCTGATTTCCAATAAAATTACTCAGATTAGTTGGTCTATATTTAGTTGTAAACATTGTTGTATATTATAATATACTATATTCTTGGATTATACTATTTAACATTGTATGTAAAAATTAATCAATTTTAAATTTAAAATAATTAAATTATGTATTTAAATATAAATTATATATTTAAATATAGGATGATAACATGCGATTTGAGAGGCGGTCTTGGTAACCAACTGTTTGAAATATTTACAACAATTTCTTATGCTATAAAAGCAAGTATACCATTTAAATTTTTAAATATTAAGTCTATGGGTGGCGGGACTTCTACCGTAAGATATACTTTTTGGGAAACTTTTTTATTAAAGTTAAAACCTTTTTTAATAGAAAATCTCACACATCCAACACATATTATAAAAGAAAATGGGTTTTCTTATAATGATTTACCGATTTATGAAATGAAAAATAAAAATACGATAATTTATGGATATTTTCAAAGTTATAAATATTTTCAACCAAATTTTACTAGTATTTGTAGATTAATTGGAATAGATAATATGAAAAATAAATTGTTAGAAAAAATACAAACTATATATGGAGAGAATATAGTAAATGAAGGGACAATAGAAAATACAATTAGTATGCATTTTAGAATTGGTGACTATAAAAAAGTTTCCGATTTTCATCCAATATTAAAATATGAATATTATCATTTATCTTTAAATAGAATACAAAATATTTATCCAAATACCAGATTTTCAGTTTATTATTTTTGTGAAGATGAAGATATACAAGATGTTTTAAATAAAATTAGCATTTTAAAAATAAATTATCCAAATTATTCCTTTATAAGAGGAGATAATACATTAGCTGATTGGGAACAAATGTTATTTATGAGTTGTTGTCATCATAATATAATAGCAAATAGTTCTTTTAGTTGGTGGGGTGCCTATTTTAATAAAAAATTAGATAGGATTGTTTGTTATCCTTCTGTATGGTTTGGATCATCATCAAATATAGATACAAAAGATTTATGCCCACCAGAGTGGATTAAAATACATGTATAAATTTTAATATTATTTTATATTTATTTGTATTTTTTTAACAGAAGGTATAAATTTAAATAAATTTTTGTTTAATTTATTTTTATTTTGTTTTAATATATTTTTTTTTGGTTTAATTTGAACTTGATAACCATAACTAATTAATAAATTATATATTTTAGAAGTATTTTCTTTGGTATTAAATGCCGACTCATTATGTATTCTGTGTTTTACTAATATTTGTTCGCAATTATAAATCTGTTTGTTTTGTTTTTTTAATTGTAACCATAAATTGTAATCTTCTATACCATTTTCATTCCAATAACATAATTCTTTTTTAATAATTGAACTAGAATTAATAATTGGGTTTTTTAAAGAAAAATCATAATTACTAATATCACCAATAGGTATATTACAAATTTTATTTTGAATATTACCAAAATATAAACATCTAGATCCAATAACATCATAATCTTCTAAAACTTTTTTTATTTGAATTTCTAATTTTTGTGGATGCCATATATCATCTACATCTAAAATAGCAATATAATCATAAGAACAATGTTTTATCATTTCATTCAAAGTATTTGATTTTCCTTTTATAGTATAAAAATCAAATACTTTAATTTTAATTGACTTATTTTCATATTCTTTTGCTATTTTATATACGTCGGAATTTTGTGGATGACCATTAATACCAATTAAAAGTTCCCATTCACTATAGGTTTGACTTAAAACAGATGAAACAGATTCTTCAATAAATTTAATGCCATTATAAATAGGTATTAGAATGCTAATCATAATATACCTTTAGAAAAGTATACCTTTAAAAAAGGTATAACCAAAATATATAGCTTTATTTTTTTCTAAAAATATGTATTATATATTTTGCTTCACTTTTTCTAAAAGTGGATTTCTAAGAGTGGATTTTCAAAGGTATAAACGTTGAAACATAAACCAATTATCAAATTGTGGATTTTTCTCTCTAAATAAAGAAAAGTCTTCCATATTAGAGAGAATACAATCAGCTAATATAATTTGGTCATCTTTAACTAAATATTTATGTGTAAAATATAACTCTAGCTTTCTGTCATAAGTTTGTAACCACCAATCTATTTTATCTTTATACAAAATAAAAAATCCACCCGCAATAGATGTTTGGTAAGCAGGAATTTCTTGTGTCGGTAATCCATATTTATTTTTATTATTTACTAATTTAATTAAATAATTTATATATCTTTCATCATTATTTATACATGCGTAATAAATTTTATTTTTATTTAATTTTTCAATTTTAGTTTTGTCTGGCCAATTAGAGAGAAACGTAGTATTTGTGTCTTCTGATCTATTTCTGAAATAACCAATATCACACCACCCATAATAATCAGTTTCAAAATAGTTTCTCTCTATAGTTTCCTTTACAAACCAAATTTTCTCTGACCATAACATATTTAATTCCCAACACGATTTATCATTTAAAAAATAATTTTTATAATGGTTTTTAATCCAAAAATCTTTATATTTATAATTATAAAATTGATCTAATGGTTTTATAATAATTTTAATTCTAGAATTTTTGTTAGCTATATCAGGTATACAACGGCTACTATTCTCATCAGTATAAATAACCAAATTAAATTCATTAACAATAGAGAGAAAATTATTCATCCATTCAATATATTTGCTAGGATCAAATTTAGATTTTATGATATAAAAACAACTAGAGAATGTAATAGACATAATAATAATAATATAAATAGCTTATTTTATATTATTTGTAATTAAGTGTAATTAAGTGTAATTAAGTGTAATAAATTTATATATTGTTAACTAATTGAATTAATTTTTGTTCACATATTTTCATTGTCAAATTTTCTAAAATATACTCTCTTGGTTTATATGTTTCTAATTTTGATATAAAAGTATTAAAAGTGTTTTCTAATTCATTTACATTATAAAAATATTCACCACATCTTTCATCCCAATAAGGTATTACAGAAGCAGATATATTACTATAATTATAACCATATTCTTCATTCATAGACTTAACATTCCAAACTAATAAAGGGACATTCATAGATAATGCTTCCTCTAGAGCAAATCCTTGGCTTTCATGACGACCAAGCCAAATACCATATTTAGCCTTTTTTAAATATTCAATATAAGTGTTTTCATCATATTTTGTATTATAGTTGAATATTTCATAAGAAATATTTTTATAATTTAAAAAAGATTTTAAAATATCTAATAATTGTGGGTGCCTTGTTTTAAAATAAATAAATACTTTTTCTCTTTTAGAAATAGATTTATTACTATTAAATTTTTCTGTATCAACTCCAAAAGGTAAAGATTGTATTTCTATATTATTACATAATGGGCTATTTTTCCATACTTTCGCAGCCCATTCACTTGGTTGAACATATATAACATTTTTTCTTCTAATCATATCCATTTGATGTTTTTCTGGAAAAACACTAAAATGTGGACCAAAAATAAATTTTGTATTTGGATATATATTTACATTTATAGGCTCACATGGGCTATATACTATATCAAATTGAGATAAATCTATATCATTTAAGTTTGTTATACTATTTATAATATAAAAATTAATATTTTTATAATTCATTAATGCGTTATTATTTTTACTATGCATATTAGATTTAATATAAAGTATTTTCATTGTATATTATAAGAGTAATTTTAATATTTAAACCCTTTTATAATTTATTAATTTATTAATTTATTAAATCTAAATCTAAAAGATATTTTTTAAGCTCTTCTTTAGTAAGTGGATTTATTTTACTGTTATAATCATTTAATAATGTTTCATCAATAGTGTCATTAAAAGTATAAATTGATTTTATATGTGTATAGTTACCATTTATTTTAATTCGAGCTGATTGTGGTTTATTAATTAACGATTCTAATAATTTTTCTCCAGGTTTAATCCCTATATTTTTAATTGGTTTATTATATTTTTCAGAAAATATTTCAATTAAATCCTTAACTTTCATGGATATTAATTTTGGTATTACTGTATCGCCAGATTCTCCATTTAATAATGTATGATCTATTAAATCTACACTTTGTTCTAAGGTCATTACAAATCTTGTCATATTATCATTTGTTAATGTAAAAAAATTTTTTTTATTATCTAATCCAATTGTATGTAATAGAGGTATAATACTACCTCTAGAATTAAGCACATTTCCATAACGTATATTTACAAATTTAAAATTTTTAATATATAATGATTTTTCAACAATCAATGTTTCAGATAATGCTTTACACATTCCATAAACATTAATTGGACTACATGCTTTATCACTGCTTACAAATAATACAGTTTCTAAAAATCCATTTAAATCATTTTTATGTAATTCAATATTATCTAATATATTTTTAACACCTAGTAGATTTGTGTTTAAACTTTGGTCTGTATTATATTCACATTGATCAATATGTTTCATTGCAGAAGCAATTATAAGGATATTTGGTTTTACTCTTAACAATGTTTCTTCAACTTTTTTATTATTAATTACATCACCAATAATAAATTCTAAATTAGGGCTATTATTAAAATCTAATTTCATTTTCCAATGTTTACACTCATCTCTTGAATAATTATAAATTTTATTTTTAGCTATATATCTTTTAACAACTTCATATCCAAGTGAGCCTGTTCCACCAAATATTAAAATAGTTTTATTTTCAATCATTTATAAAATATTATTTATTTATATTTAAATAATTATACTTATATATATATATATATATATATATATATATATATTTATACATGAATATTGTATTATTTGGGTCTACAGGTATGTTAGGAAGATATGTTTATAATATTTTAAAAGACGAATATAATGTTATCTGTATTAAAAGAAATGAATTTGATATTGAAAATGATAATTGGTCTAAATTATATTATATTATTGAAAGTAATTTAAAAGAAAATGATGTTATTATTAATTGTGCAGGTATTATTCCACAGAAATATGAACATGATAGTTATAAAACATACATAAGGATTAATACACTCTTTCCTCATAAGTTAAATGAAATATCTAAAAAAAATAACTATAAATTTCTACATATAACTACCGATTGTGTATATGATGGTTTAAAAGGCAATTATTCTGTAAATGATACGCACACAGCTAAAAATATTTATGGTATTTCAAAATCACAAGGTGAACCTGAAGAAGCTACCATAATAAGAACTTCTATTATTGGAGAAGAGTTAACTGGAAAAAAATCTTTAATTGAATGGGTCAAATCAAATAAAAATGGAAAAATTAAAGGGTATACAAATCATTATTGGAATGGTGTTACTTGTTTAACATTAGCAAATTTAATAAAAAATACAATAGATAGTAACGATTTCTGGTTAGGAGTAAGACATATTTTTTCACCAAATATTGTAACCAAGTATGAATTGTGTTGTTATATTAATGAAATATATGATTTAAATATAAATATTGAAAAATATGAAGATACAATATCTAAAAATATGACATTATGTGGCAAAAAAACTATTGAAAATAGTATTCGTGAACAACTTATACTGGTCCTAAATTTTAAACTGGAGTAAATTATTTTTATAATTAATATAGATACAAATAATTAATATAAATACAAATAAATATTATATTATACATGGAAACTATAATTGAGACAGAAAATAAAAGACGTATGGCAAATATGTATAATAATAAAAATTTATTAATAACTTGTGATAATTGGACAATATTAGGAATGCCACATTTTGTTCATACAATGGAATATTTTTATTTTGCTACAAGTATTATATTACAATATAAAAATTATTTAATAGTATTACAAATTCCACAAACATCTTATATATCAACGTATGTAATTAGTTATATTAATTTTTTATATAAAAAATTAAATAATTTTATTTTTATAGAAAATATAAATAATTTTAATTATGATTTAGTTTTAAAGTTTAGTCATTTTTGTGGAATAATGAGTGATAATGCTGATAATAATAAGAACGGATTTAAAAAAATGGATAATTTTATAAGTTGGAAAGATAACAGTATTAAAAATGGTTATTATAATTTATGGTTTCCACACACAAATATGAGTGATATAGATAATATTCATAATTTTTTTTCAGGAGAAAATAAAAAAAAAATGTTAATAGGTTTGATTAATAGAAGAATGAATAATGGAAGATCAATTTGTAATGAACTAGAAATATGCAGTAAAATTAAAGAAAGATTTAATGTTGATGTTAATGTAATTTATTTTGAAAATATTTCTTTTGAAGAACAAATTTCTTTTTTTGAAAATCATAATATAATTATTTCTCCTCACGGAGCTCAATTAGTGAGTATACCTTTTGCTCCGAAGGAAGCTTTAATTATAGAATGTTGTCATGAAGAATATCATCCATATTATTATTTTCCCGGGTTATCGTATTCTTCAAATAAAAACCATATAATGTTATGTCATGATCATTCGGTATTTCCAAATTGGAGATCTCCTATTTTTGAAAAACATAATCAATTAAAATTAAATATGAATGTTAAATATGAAAAAATAATTGAAATAATAGAATATTATACAAATAATAATTATACATTAAATGAAAAAAAATGTTATTTATATTAATAAACAAAAAATTTAAACTTATTGTATTTTATTTACTTCATTATTTAGTAAATAAAATTTTTGACACTTGTTTATCGCATTTATATTTGAATAAATCGCCATATATAAAATAGGCGTTTGAAATGTTAAAAGGTGTAAAATAAAACAACAATAATGTCACTATTTTTATTTGTTAATTAAATATCTTTTAATCTAATGTTTATTTTATCAGGAAAATCATTTCTAGTTAAAATTTTTTTTCCATTATTTGGCAAATTTATATGATAGTTCTTACCAATATGTGTACAAAATCCTTTTTTTCCATCTTTTTCATTTTTTGTAATAACAGAATAATAACCTAATTTATTAACTTGTAATTGTATAGTGTATTCATCATCCCAATCTTGATATGGCATTCTTAATTTTTGTATTTCAATTCTTTTTAAAGAAGGTCTCCAACTAAATATATTTAAAGGACCATCGCCATTATTAGAATAAATTTCATTAAACTTATTAGTCATTACCTTATAACATAATTTATGATTAATATCTATTTTCGTATATGTATGTTGTTCATCCTCCAATAATACTTGAGATATATTTTGGTCTGAATCTAAAATTTTAAAAGATAATTCAATAAATCCACTATCAAAAAATTCGTAATCATCTTCCAAATGAAAAACATAAGGTGTTTTTATCAAAGGAGTATACTTTTCAATTGTTTTCATTTGTTTTCATTTGTCCAATTCTTTCTAAATTATAACAAAATATTATAGGGTAAGGTAGAATATTTTTAACAAAATCAACAATATTTGGTATACCAGAATCTTCGCATAAAATAGCTTCTTTAATAGGATATGTATTATATTTTACAAAACTTTCTAATGTTCTTTTAAGTAATCCGGGGCGTCCACAAGATGTTATAAATAATGTTATTTCTTTATCCATAATATATTTTTTAATATATATTTAAATATAAAACTAATTTATAAAATTCTAAAATAATAATTCAAAAGATGGACATCTTGTTTTATTCCAATCTATATCTTTATCTGAATTTAATACATCATATACATTATCACTATTATTATGTGCCAATTTTATAAATCTAGATACATTTGAAGAATATTCACATATTGATATATTTGAATTTAAAACAATATCTATACCTATAATCATTTCTAATGTATGGTTAAAAATTTCATCATTATTTAGTTTATCTATAGAGGTACTATCTCGTAAATTATTAATTACGTTAGAAATATAATTTTTATTTATTTCATGACTATTAACAGCCCATTCAATACCAGCTTTATTACAACTAAAAATAATCATACCACCTTTTGTAGTTTCTTTTGCTAGTGTTATAATATTTATTTCCAAATTATTATGTGTAATATAATTTTTTAAATCTAAATAGCAATTATAATCATCAGTTTGTAAAAATATAGTATGACATTTTGGATTTTTATTTAATAAAACTTCAATATATTTTTCTGTAGAAATATAATTACTTTCTCCAGATAATTTATCTCCACGACGAATAAAAATAGAATCATAATTATTTTTTAAAGAAAGTTTTTCCTTTGTTACCTCAATTAATTGTTTAATGTTATCATTATAAAGATATAATTCTTTAATAATATTTTTATATTCAGTAATGGTAAAATTATCTATTTGTTGATTATGACCAAAACATATATCATTACATGCATTTCCTTTAATCATATCTATATTTTTAAAATAATCTTCCCATCCTTTATCATATTTAAATAACCAATTACTTGAATTTATTTTAAATTGTAAATTTTTTTTTTTAGCATATAAATAATGATTTACCATAAAAAAAAATAGTGAATAAAATCCTGCTCCTTTTTCTAAATTGGATATTATCATTTTATAAAATATTTTATTAATTAATTTTTATATAATATTTTATAAAAATACTTTATTCGGATAAAATTTTTAAATATATTATAAAATATATACATAATTATGCCATTTATTGATGATCTTTTAATTTATAAAAACCCTGTTTTTTTAGAAACAGGATCACATCACGGAGATACAATATATAAAATAGCAAATAACACTGTGTATAATCCTTTAAAAATTTACAGTTTAGAATTATCCGATGTATTTTTTAATATGTGCCAAAAAAGATTTGAAAATAATAATAATATTTATTTGTGTAAGGCAAATAGTAAGTATGATTTGTATAATATAATTAAAGATATTGATACTACTATTACATTTTGGTTAGATAGTCATTGGTCTGGTTGCCCTGATGTAGGTTGTGATATTGTAACAGTATGTCCTATACTTGAAGAATTAGAACAAATAAAACAACATTCTATTAACACACATACTATAATAATAGATGATATTCGTTTAATGAATAATAGTTTAGATAGATACTCTGGATTTCCTGTAACTTTAAGTGAAATTTTAACAAAAATTATTGAAATTAATCCAGAATACAAAATAAAATATTATGATGATTGTACAGCTCCTAATGACATATTAGTAGCATATATTGAAGAAAAACAATGTATACATTGTTATTTAAATATTTGCAAAACAAATCCTCAACCACCTGGATTAGCGGATTTTTTGCGTGGCACAATTGCCTTATATAATTTTTCAAAATTATATGATTATAAACTATTAATAGATTGTAATCACCAACTATTTAAATTTTTAAAACCAAATGATAAATTTATATTAAGAGATCCTTCTTTAGAAGTAATTGAATTAATACCACCATTATCATATGATGATATATATAAAAAATGTAACCAAATATTTAATGACGGTAAAACATTTTCTATAATAACAAATTCATTTTATAATTTAGAAAATGGAATTCTCTCTAATTTTGGTTTTATATCTAATGAATGTAGAAATTATTTAAAAAATATATTATCTCCATCAGATGAAATTGAAAATAAAATAAAAGACCTTTTTAATTCTATTTATAATATTAATATTGAAAATGGATTTAAAGTAATACATTTACGTTTTGGAGATAATTATCTTCATAATAATATTTTTGATGAAAATTTATATCAATTATATTTTAATAAAATTAGTATTTTAGTAAACCAAAACCCAAATATTAAATTTATTTTATTATCTGATTCTTCAAAAATGGCAAATAAATTAAAACAAGACATTCCATTAATAAATTACTGGGATAATTCAAAAGTTCATTTGGGAGACTTAAAAAATAATACAGAGACTTCTGTCTTTGATACATTAGTAGATTTTTTTATAATTTCAAAATCTAATGAAATATTAGTATTACATAATTCAGGTTTTAGTAATGTGGTAAGTTTAATTTATAATATTAATTATACATATTTTTAAAATATATTAATTAATTTATATAATTAATTTATATAATTTCATCTATTTTTCTAGCTAAACTTTCTAATATATAATTTTCATTCCAAAATTTTATGTTATCTTCTGTAAATATTTGTCTATTTATAAATTCTAAATATTTTTCATCATCATTATCAAGTTCAATTATTTTTTTTATTAAATTTTTAAATGCTTCATCCGTTTCATCTTCTAAAAACAACATTGAATCAGGATTAAATATATTTTTAATATTATGACTTCCCCAATAAATAGGAATAGTCCTAGCTAAATATGGATTTACAATTTTTTCAGTTGAGTATGTTTCCATTTTTGTATTTTCACAACATATCATAAATTTATGACTACCTATAACATTAAAATAATCTTGTGACCAATAAGGATATCTTATTTGACCATCAACATTGTTAGCATATCCACCCATTGAATTAACCTTTTTATAATTATTTAGTTTTTCAAATAGTTTATTTCTAATTATACATTTAGGATTAGATACAATAAAGGAACAAAAATTTTGAGGAACAATATCTATTTTTTGTCTATTTAAAAGTTTTGGTAAAAAATTATTACAATGAATATATGCAACTGACAATGGTAAATCTACAATATTTGTAATATTATTTACAGATGTTAGTACTAAATCATATTTTTCATGCTGAGGTAAAGCAGGTTCTCCTATAAAATTTATTTTATATTTCCAATTTTTTAAATTATGAACATGTTCATTTGGATTTCCGGCCTCTAATAATACATTTGCTTTATTAATATCATATATAATTTCAAAATTTTTTAATTTTGTTTTAGATAAAAGAATTTGAAAAAATCCTATGTGATTAGCGTCAGTTTTTTCATTAAATCCTGGCCACCAGTTATATGGAAATATATAATATTTATCATTTGACATAATTAATTTATGTATTTATTTATTTAAATAAATTTTAAGATATATATTATATGAAAATAATAGATAGTTTTATTTTTTATAATGAGATTGATTTGCTTTTTTATAGATTATCAATATTAGATGAATATGTAGATAAATTCATATTAGTTGAAAGTACTCATACATTTACTGGGCAATTAAAACCATTATTTTATAATGAAAATAAAGCGCGTTTTGAAAAATTTAATGATAAAATAATACATATTATAGTTCATGATTTTCCATTTAAATATCCAAATATAAATTATAATTTAAATCATCAATGGGAAAATGAATATTATCAGCGCAATTGTATTAAAAGAGGATTACAACAACTTATTCAACAAAATTATTTAAATGATGAAGATATTGTTTTAACATCTGATATTGATGAAATTCCTAATCCAAATATATTAGTAAATGCCAAAAATAATACACTAATTTTTAATAAGCATACATTAAATAGATTAGCACTTGATATGTATTATTATAATTTATATTATAGAATAGGTGAAGGAAGTAATTGGCATGGTATTAAATTATTTACATTTAAAGCTTATAAAAATATTAACTTAACATTCCAACAAATGAGAGTTTGGGAACATTCTAATAATGTTCCAATAGTAAAAGATGGTGGATGGCATTTAAGTTATTTTGGAGATATACAATTTATTATTAATAAAATAGCAAGTTATTCACATCAGGAATATAATAATAAAAATTTTATTGATAAAAATACATTAGAAATTAAAATAAAAAATGGAGTTAATTTATTAAATAATTCCTCATTAGTTTATATACCAATTGAAGAAAATACTAATCTGCCTTATAAATATGAAACATATTTGAATAAATTTTATGTAAATTAGACTATTTTTTTTATAGCCAATTGATAACCACTATGTATTAACTCATATTCCCCTTTATATTTTTCTAAAAATGAATTCATTGTATTTTTTATTTGAATACCATCCCCTCCACCATAATCATCCATCCACATAATACCATTTTTTTCTAAAACATTAAATGAATTTTCCATATCTCTCTTTATAAAATCACATTCGTGTGAACCATCAATATATATAAAATTAAATATTTTTGTATTATTTTTAAAAAATAAATCTGATGTTATTTTGTTAACTGATATTTTATTTGAATTTTTACAAACTGAAATATTATAATCAAAATTCATTTCTTCGTTATTCTGTAAAAATTGTTTATGATCGTTATTATCAACATTTAAAAATGGGTCCACACAAGTTAAAGTTGAATTTAAATTGTCAAGAAAGTGATCAGCAAAAAATACGCTAGATAACCCTTCAAAACAACCAATTTCCAATATCTTATTTTCTTTTGATTTATCTAAAAACTGTAATAATATATTCTTTATTTCACTATCGAAAAACCATATCTGTGAATATTTATAATTATTCATTATTTTATAATAATGAATAATATTTTATAACGAATACTTAAACGAATACTTAAACGAATATTAAATTTTTTTATATATACTATATGAAACATTGGCTCCATGAGGATGTTCTGTATAATCAAATTTGTCTTCTAATACAAAATTTATTTTTTAAACTCATCTAATAAAAAAACCTCATTATGTTTAAATTTTGTATCAAATTTATATCCATTTTTAATTAATAATTGTCTACATTGTTCTTCTTTTTCATATTGAGAACCTCCAAGAGTTTCTATTAAAATAACATCAATTGGTATTGAAAAATCCCAGGATGTCAATACTTCATATTCATGTCCTTCAACATCCAATGATAATAAATCTATATGTATTATATCTGTGCTTTTTATTATTTCCGTAAAAGACTTAGGTTTAATCACCATTCTTTCTTGTGGCTCATTTATTATATTAAAAAAACCATTAAAATGTTCTTTTGGTAATGTTTTTTCAACACCAGATACACCAGAATAATTATCTACAAAATATCTAAATACTACATCTTCTTTTTCACAACTTACAAGATTATTAAATAAATAATTATTTGGTCTATTTTTTTTTAGATCTTGAAACTTATATGGATGTGGTTCAATTAAAATACCTTTCCATCCTAATTGATCTTCAAAAAATTTTGTATTTGAATATAATGTTCCATCTAGAGCTCCTAACTCTATATATATTCCGTCTCTTTTATTCTTAAAATAATTACTATTTAAAAATTCGTCTTCACCTGCTTGCGAATAATACATATATGTATTATTTAATATATAGTTTTTAATCCATTTTTTATTAAAATACTTATTATAAATATAATTTTGATTATTCAAACATTTAATATAGAGTTCTTTATTATTTATTAAATTATTTAATTTATTATTAAAATCATACGTATTTTTGAATATAGTTTCTTCTAAAAATTCTTCTTCAAATGGCCATTTTAAATCATTGAATTCAGATATTCTTAGAGTGCCTTGTGATAATATCTCAAATGTTCTTTTATTTGGGTCACCAACACCATTTAAATCTAATCCAAAAAATGATTTTTTCAATTCTTGTAAAAATATATTATAACTTAAATATCCAGGATTATATATTTTATTTTTTATATCATTATAAATAATATTTCTATTTCTGTAATAATTTATTTGTGGATCATTATGTTCAAATAATGTGCCTGTAAAAAAAATACGAGGTAGTTTATTTATATGTGAAAAATCAGTATTTTCAATTTTTTCAATAATAGAAGTTTCACCAAACATAATAAATGGAAAAGGAACTACATTTTCATTATATGTTTTTGTTTTGTTATAATTTCTTTTAAAAAATAAATTAATTTTTGTATTATTTATTATTTCATTTGGATCATAATCATAATCATAATTATCAAATATAAAAACTTTTTTAAAATTATTTTCATTAATTATTTTAATTTCTCTTTGTAATATTTCATATATATTTTGTTTAAAAAATCTAGTTCCAGGTTTTGCGTCATATAATGCTATTATTATAAATAAATAATCATAATTTTTATCATTTATTTGAGACCAATTATAGTTAGGTATTATATTATATTTTTTCATATTTAATGACTTATCAACTTCAGTATTGTTAATAAAATAATCTGCTTCTGGAAATAATATATTTAATCCTATATCTTGATTTACACCATCTATTACAGCTATTTTCATATAATATTTTTTGTATTTTCTTTTTAAATTATTACACATATTTAAAATAATATTTAATAAACTATTTTACATATGTGTAATATTTATCCATTATAATAATCAGTTGAAACTGATACAGGCCCCTCTAAACCAATTGATTTTAAACTAATTACACTAATATTTTGTGATTTTATAAAATCAGCAAATAAGTTTTCATAACCAATACATTGTCTCATTGTACTAACATTATTATTTAAAAATATTATTAGTTTATTTACATTTTCTTTAGATAATTTATATAAACCAGTAAATACATTATTTATATTATCATCAATATATTTAATTACATTATTATTGTTATCAAAATTTTTATAATTAAAATTTGTTGATAACCAATATCTTCCAGATATTTTAATTAGACTATTAAACTCAATATTATTATATATTATATTTTTTAAAGCACAGTAAGTCATTGTTCCTTCACCTAAAGATTTTGAAATACCATATATATCATTTCTCAATGTTTCATTTTCATATAAATTTAAAAAATAGTCGCTATTATTTTTAAAATATTCATTTTGTTCGTCATCCAAATTTGAACATTCTACAATAAATATTTTTGCGTTTATTATTTTTTCTTTTATCGATTGAATAGTTTTTTTTGTTTGTTCAAATCTCTCTTGATGTGTATAAATAGAACGATTATTTGTATATGATAATGGCTTTTCAGGAGTTTTAATAACAGAAGTAATTAGAACTAGATTATTCATTTAAATATAAAAATAATTTATATTTAAATTTAAATTTTTATAAAAATTTATAATAAATATTTAAATAAAATAGAGTATTTTATTATTATAAATGATCGAACAGGAATATATTATGCTTATTATGAATTGTAAAAAATATGTGAAAAAGGCTGCTTTTCAGAAAAGAACTTGGTTACCACTTATTCCATCCTATTTAAAGTTTTATCATGTTATTGGTGATGAAACTATGAGTGATACATATAGGTTTGATGATGAAAATCGCATTTTATGGGTTAAAGTTGCCGATGATTATAATTCTTTACCCAAAAAAGTTATAAATGCTTATGAAGCAGTCTTTAATACATTTCAGTTTAATTACTTATTTAAAACAGACGATGATCAAATTTTGGTTAACCCAAAGTTTTTTGATATGTTAACTGGTTTAATAACAAAACGGGTTCCAAGACCCCATTATGGTGGATTTATTGTTAATGTAGATAAACCATATTTATCTCAATATAACAAAATTCATCCTGAATTACCAGAAAAACTTCCATTATATGTAACAAAATATTGTAGTGGACGTTTTTATTTTCTCTCTAGAAGTGCTATTTCAAATTTGTTAAATAAAAAAGATGCTATTTATAATGAATATTTAGAGGATTATGCTATCGGATTTCATTTAGATCCAATTTTTAAAGAAAATATTTTATCTTTAGCAACTAATAAATTTTTTACTGATATTGAATTGTCTGATTTTCCAAAATGGGTTCAAGAAGGAAAAATTTAATAATAATACTTTTTCTAAAAATATTATACAATATTTTGCGATATTTTGCGATATTTTGCGATATTTTGCGATATTTTGCGATACTTTTTCTAAAAGTATCAAAAGTATTAAACATTATTATTTATTATCTCTAATTTTGGTCTGCTATTTATCAGCTCTTGTTGTTTCCGTTGATGTTCTCTTATTTTAGTTTTATCTAAATCTAACATAACAAAATTATAATTAATTGTTTTTTTTTCAATATCACTATAATCAGGTTTTTGTGATACTGTTAATGGTGTTAATAAATACCAATTATCTAGACATTGTAAACTACACCAATATTGATCAATCGCATACTGTAATTTTAAATTTACATTTTTTATAAAGTGTTGGATACCTGTTTTAAAATTATCTATCAACTTATCATAATAGTGTTTTTTAACTAAGTAACCTGTTGTCGTTTGACAATGACTGATTTTTACACAGTTATCATCTATTCTTTTATATTCTCCCATATTATTTCCAGCTATTAATAAGACATCAAAATTATCATGTTTTGATAAAAAATTATTTATATTCTGAATAAATATTTGTGGGTTCAAAAACATAATATCATCTTCCATAATTAAAATATGATCTAAATTATGTTTCTTAGCATATTGTAATAAATTTAAATGACTTAAACTACATCCTATAGCACCATTTATATTTTTAATAGCATTAAATCTTGTTGCTTTTAATCCAACTAGTTTCATTTGGTTTTCAAAAAAAATTTTTCTATCTGGTCTTGTATCTAAATTTATATAAAATATATTTTTTATGTCTGTTATATTATTCATTCTTATGTTATTCATTAAATATATTAAATATAAATAATTAATGAATTTAACTTTATATTCAATATAATAAAATGGGTCTTTATATTTTATAAATTATGAATTAATTAAATTATTTATTAAATTTTCTCTAATATTATGCCAATATGTTCTACCTTCTAAACCTCCATTATTGGTAACTTGTTGATCGTGAAGTCTATAATATAATAATGGTTCATCTAAATTGTATAAATAGCCATGGGTTTTAAGCATTCGTAATGTCATTTCAAAATCTTCTGTCATTCTAGACTTATTAATATCATAATTACCTGCCTTTAAAATTGCTGATTTACGGTAACATAGTGAAGGATGGTTAGAAAACCAATGTGATGGATTTTTTTTATATTCATCCCATGTAATTGATGGATGATTTGTTATTGAAACTACGTTATCTATGCTATCTTTAAAACATTTTATTTGAGAACCACAAATCATTACATGTGGATTATTATTCATAAATTCAATTTGTTTATAAATACGAGTTGGAACCATAATATCATCACTGTCCATTTTAATTATTAAATCATTTGAAGACAACTGTACACCTTTATTAAGAGTATAACCAATTCCCTTGTTACTATTATTTTTATGATATACCAATTTAATAAATCGTGTTACTCTGATAAAATTATTTAATAAGTTTTCCAATAAGGTTGTTTCAAGAAATTCAGATCCATCATTTATCCAAACCAATTCAATATTATAATAACCAATTTGCGTCTTAATTGAATCTAAACATTCCTTAATATATTTTGTTTTTGTATTATAACTAGATACCAAAATACTTACACTTTTCTCTCTTGGCGGAACTGTAAACTGCTGTGGCAAAACCATATTATTCATATCATCATAACTCTGTTTTGTAGATCCCCATGCTTGAAACGCATATATTTTTCCATGTCCAGTATATTCTAATCCGGTTAAATGTATTGGTAAAAATGCGTAACTAGGAAAAATATGTAAATCGGTAAATTCTCCAGTATTATACATTCGAGTTAATAAGCCTGGTCCAACTGATTGCCACGCCATTAAAATAGCTTTTTGTTGACTAACTTCATTATTTAATATCCATTTAATAGCTCCTTTTACTAATGGATGTTTTTTTGGAAAACCCATTGTTCCAGTTGCTATAAGCCCTGGTCTTAGCTCTTCTTGTTCCCAACCAGCAAAACACTTTTTATTCATTAGTTCGTGGTCTATTGGTTCAATACATATAGAATCCGCATCTAAAAATACTCCTCCATATTTGTATAGGATTTCCCATCTCATTATGTCAGCTTTTCCATTTATTTCTTCGATGTCGTCAATTTTATCCTGACACTTAAATATAAAATCTCTCTTTTTAATCTCTTCTTCATTCCAAAATATATATTCAAAGTCTAGATTTTTATCCTTCCATGTATTCATTAGTCTAATTGGAGCTGGTTTACTACCAATCCATAATTGATGAATAATTTTAGGTATTGTCATAAATATTTAAAATACTTTTGTTTATATTTATATTTAAAAATATATATTTTATTATTTATTATAATGTTATTTGAAAATATAAATGTTATGTATATTAACTTAGCTTCTAGAATAGATCGTAATCAACATGTCCAAGAACAACTAAAAAAAATTGGTGTTAATAATCCAGAGAGATTTAATGCGGTCAAATTGGAAGATGGCGCATTAGGTTGTAGTATGAGCCATCTCAAGTGTATTGAACATGCTAAGAAAAATAACTATAAATATGTTTTTGTTTGTGAAGATGATATAGAGTTTTTAGATCCAACGCAATTTTTAACACAACTACAGTTATTTTTAAATTCTAATATACCTTGGGATGTTGTTCTAGTAGCTGGAAATAATATGTTGCCATATTTACCTGTAAACAATGTATGTATTAAAGTATTAAATTGCCAAACAACTACTGGTTATATTGTAAAGAGAGAATATTATGATATATTAATAGATAATTATAAAACAAGTATACAAAACTTATTAAAAGAACCCTTTAATAATGAATATAAGATAGATAAATATTGGTTTAAATTACAACGCAAGGATAATTGGTATTTAATTATTCCTTTAACAGTAATTCAGAGAGAAGACTACAGTGATATTGAAAAGAAAGTTACTAATTTTAGAAACTATATGTTAGATTATAATAAAGTTTATAAAAAATAAATATTTTAGTATTAAATTTAATATTATTATATATTTTCTCTCTATTTCTAATAATATGAACCCTACATTATTAGAAATAAAATCTTTTACAAATAAAGAAAAACGATTAATAGCTTCGCATATTAAAAATATATCCTTATCAGATGTAGATGATGAAATGAATAAGTTAATCCAAATTGGTAAAGGAGCCAAAGATATTGGTCCGCGATCTCGTATTGGAAATGATATTGTAGATTATTTTACATTTGTTGAACGATTAGAAACAAAAGGTAAGTACAATATTAGTTTTTTTGAATTTGTAGAGAGAATTGAAGAATTTAAAAAGAAAAAATTTATTCAAACTATGCTTACCTATTATGAAACAGTTAAAAATAAAAATGGTAAAAAACATGAATATAAAGTTTTAAAGGAAGTATATAATATATGTATTAGTGCTATAAATATCATGAGGCCATTAAATTGTATGGAAATTTACACCAAATATGGTGCGACACGAGTATTAAACTTTTGTGCTGGATGGGGCGGCTCAACGGTCGCCGCTGGTGCTCTCCAATTGGCGGCTTTTTACGGGGTGGAAATTAACGCGGATTTGTTGGAACCTTACGATAAACTTGTGTCGTATTTGAAGACTAAAACGGCGACCCAATATGATATCCGAATTTGCGATGCTCTCACAGTTAACTATAATGAGATGTCATATGACACTGTATTTGCGTCACCGCCGTATTATTCTCTTGAAAAATATGCTCATAATTCAAAATATGCGTCAAAAAAAGATATGGACGATAAATTTTACAAACCATTATTCCAGATGACATATAATAGCCTTCAAATAGGAGGACATTATATTATTAATGTTTCTAAGGAAGTTTATGAAAATGTTTTAAAAGGGCTACTTGGCGAAGCTCCTGAAACTTTTCCACTAAAAAAATCTAAACGACAAAATGATTATACTGAAATGGTATATGTTTGGAAAAAACTTTTATAGACTTTAATACGCACCACCTAATCTAACTCTTGCGCTTGCTTGAGCTCTAGGTTTTACACCAATATATGCAGCATATTGTGGGGAATATTTATTTATATTTGGTGGAATATTTGGTGAAATATTTGGACGCATTTGTGGTTGAACAAAATTTTGATATTGAACTGGAGGTCTTTGAACAAAATTATTGCTAGTAATATTATTACCGTTATTCTCTCCAATATTACTACTAATATTATTATTTAATTGATTAAAGGCATCTTCTGAAGCAGCTTTTTTTCTATCTTCTTCTATTTGTTTTATTAATGTTTGCGGAATTTGTTTTCCCATAGATACTAAATATTTTGCTACATTTTCTCTCCTTTCATGAGTAGTAGGATAATATGGAATATTTGTCCAATCATTTGTTGAAACAACTGTTTTTGTTGTTTCTTTAATCTTATCTGGATTAATTATTTTTCTTTTTGGTTCTCTCAAATCATAAGTATAATATTCTTGAGAACCAAATGGAACATGTGTTAAAAATGTAGAAATATTAATATACATTATTTTAGAATTATCTACAGAAAACACATTATCAGTTGGGTTTTCAGATTTTTCATCTATTGTATATTTAAGTTGCGAAATAGTCCTTAACCCATCTATACCATTATCATTATCTCCTCTCCATGGATCTTTCTTTGAAATTATTCTTGATATTCCATCAAATAATTGAAGTATTTCAGGACTACCTATATTATAAAATACACTTCGATCCACTTTTAAACCTACCGCATTACATCTTTTTTGTAAAACATTATCTTCCATACCCCATCCCCAAAAACATGGAAAACCATTTGTCCTTTCAAAATCAGAGCCTTTTATTGCGACTATTCCACCCAATGTATATTTAAATCCATAAAAATGTTTTACTACTCCATGTGTAGTATTATAATCAAAAATTTTATTAAAAGGAATAGTGTCTACATCATTAAATATTAAAGTAATATCTTTATAATGCTCAGGATATTTATTTCTCACTGCTATAAATCCAATATTTTTTGTAGCACCTCGGTTAAAAGTCCTTGCGTCACATTGGTGAGAGAAATATATTTCATAATCAAGATCATCTTCTAAAATAAAACTCATGTATTTGCTAAAAAAGAATTTATGTTGAATTCGACTTCTATATGGAACAATAAAAACACGTTTGGGAATTTTTATTGGTTTAATATCATTTATATTTGGTTCTTTATTTATATTTTCATCTTCTTGAGTAGACATTATAGTTTTATTTTAGGTTATATTTTTATAATTTATACTTATTATATGTAAATTATAAAACTAAAATAATTATAAATTTATTTTTTATTGCGTTTTGTTTTATTATGTTTTGTTTTATTATGTTTTCCTTTTTTATGATGTTTTCTTATACTACCACCTGAACCATTCGATAATTTGCTTAATGATGACATTATTATTCCTGTTCCTAATACTACTGCTACACATACACCTGTAGCATTACAAAATGATACGCTTTTACCACTTTTTTTAATACTAGTGATAGGGCCCGCGGCACTAAAATGACCAATAACACCAGATAACCTTAATTCAGCATTTGTAACATCAAAATCTAGAGGTCCTACTCTTGTTGGATTTAAATCTATCATTTCTCTTCCTTCCCAACTATTTACTGTTTGTTGTGCTGGTCTTCTACCTTCTTCTCTAGCCATATAAGGAACTAATAAATTATCAAATGTATCTTCAAAAATTATTGGTTCACTTGTACCTTTTCTAAGATAAGGATCTACCCATGATTTCATTTGAGGACGGTTAAGACTAAACCAACGCTTCATTACATCAAGATCTACCGATTTAATATAATTTAATAAATCAAAAACAAATTTTGATTTTGTTGGTGGTGCTGGACCTCTTCTAGATGGTTCTAAAATAGCAAAATATTTTTGAAATTCTTCATTATATCTCTCTACTAATGGTTTTTTTTCATCAACTGTAAAAAATTGATCATCATCATCTTCTGTAAATCGCACTACACGTCCAAAATCAATAATATCACAAGTTGGTGGATCTGTGGCATCTGATACTAGAGCATTGCCAGTATGTAAATCACAATGTATCATTTGTTCTTGTAAAAATAATCTCATAGTTTGCGCTGCTAATCTTTTATACATATCAATTCCTTTATCACTATTAATATTATATTGACTTGTAAAATCATGAAAAGGTAATGAATTTACTACAGTATGCATAGATAAAATACCAATAGAAAAATTAGGACCTAATTGTCTTCTCAAATATTCTATTGTTAGATTTGATCTATCTTTATTTCCAGCAGAACTATGCGGACTATTTCCAACAATATTTTGTAATAAATCTAAAAAGGGTATAGAACCTGTAGTATCTAATAAAGCTAAATCACATACAGGAGGACATACTTCAATACCATTTTGATATATAGATGTTTTCCATGCCTGTTGTTGATATCTAGCTTCATCAAATAAACTTTGTTTACTTTCTGTTGATTTTTCAATCATTTGAGGAAAACCATTTCCTGGATAACCAAAATTATCAAAATCAGCAATAGGTTCGCCTTCTCCTTCATTTGGATCATTTGGGTCAGGACTATAAATAACAACTAGTTTTAAGCAAAGACTTAAAACTTCATCAACAAATTTATTGCTATTCATGTTAAATCCTAAATAAGAACTATTGCCAGGTTGTACATCTAACCTAAATACAAATCCCTTAGCTGAAGTATAAGCTAATAAGGATAAATTAGCACCAGGACTTTGTAACATATCAATTATAGGTCTAATTTTATCACTAGCTCTATATTGTGGTTTTAGTTTTACACCACCTTTCAAATTTGATACACTCTTTAAATTTAACATATACAATATACACATAAAAAATATATTAATTCTTTAATTAAATATATTTTTGATTTGTATTTAATATTTTCTAAATAACTTTAAGTATAACTAAGAACTATATTTTTTCAATATTGAACTAGGTATTAAATCATCTTTTATTTTTTCCAACTTTTTATAACACTTATTAATTGTTACTTCGCTTATTTCACTAACAGTTTTTACATCTTTTTTGCTAATATTTAATTTACAAATTTGCGAAATAAAATACACAACTCCAGCCGCAATAGAAGGAGGTGTATTTTCGGGCATAATATGTTGTTTTTCTATTTTAATAGAAATAAATTGACATAATTTTGTTAATTCGGTATTTATATTCAATTTACTACAATAACGTTCAATAAATGATTCAGGTTTTGTTTGTCCAAAATTAGTCTTTTCTTTATTATCCATATCTTTTTCCAAGTTATTTATAATCGCAAGAGCATTTTTACAACCTTTTGTAGCACTAGTTACATCCAAACGAAAGATCGTAGCAATTTCTTTCGCGGTTCTTGGATAATTATTAACACGACATGATATATAAATAGAAGCTGCCAAAATACCATCTCTATTATCACCTCTAAATGTTAATTCATATTCTGATATTTTTTTATGATATACAATTGCGTCATCTATAATCATTTTAGGAATACCAGAATTTTGTGCCATTATAGAAATAGTTTGAAAGTCGTCATATTGCGATTTTTCCTTATATGGCATAGATTGCCACTCAGTATAACGTCTAATTTTTCGCATTTCGTAAGACATCGGTCCATAACATAATACTTTACATCCATAAGATGACTCTTCCAGAAGAGGATTTATTGGCATACCACATCTAGTAGGATCTGATTGCTGATTATCATCAGCACCATAATATCTCCATTCAGCACTATGATCTACCAAATCTTTATATACAATCCCACATTTTGGATTTGTACAGGTTAGAAATCCTTCATCTGAAAATGCTAAAATAACCTCACATCTTTCACAAATTTCTCTATTTCCTGATCCATAAATACATTCTAAAGGAATTTTCTGCTTATCTGGATTTTCAACTTCTGAATCAAATATGTTCCATAGTTCAGCTTTGTTTATATTATTATGTTTTTGTTTTTGACTTTTGTCTTTGCTCATTTGTTTGTATTCTTTCATTAGAAGAAATATTTTTAATTCAATTTTATTTATAATTATAGTATTTATAATTATAGTATTTATAATTATTGTATTTATAATTATAGTATTTAATTTTTATTTGTTTATTTTTTTTAAGATTGTATAATATATGGGTAATATTTCTTCTTCAAATAATTCAAAAAATACTTCAGAAACAAAATTTGAAAATTTTTATGATGTTATCGACTATATAGCAACTTATTATATTTTAACAATGGATTTTAAGAGTTTAAGCAAACTTTCTGAAAAGGAATATTGTGATAAATTAGTAGTTCTTACTTCTGATATTATTCAAAAACATTTTACCGATCTAGAAATTACATATCTTGCTCAAAGAATTAAAGATGGTCTACAAGTAAATGATCTTAGTAAGGAAAAAGTTTCTTTTATTAATAAGGGTCGTTTAGAAGGGTTGGATATATCAAATGATACTAATAAAAGCATCAAGAAAAAACGTGTATGTATTGGTATTGCTAAATTTTATGTTAAAATTGCTCACATTTTTGCGGCAATTATTATGACTATTAATCCTGTATATACATATAAAGATCAAACTGGACAAACTGTTAAAACTGGTCTATTAGAAAAAGATAAAATTCCTAAAAGAGCACAAAGAAAGCTTTTTAAATTAAATATTTGTGATAATAGAATTAGGGCTCTTAAAAAAGGACAAATAATTGATAAAACTACTGGAAATATCACTTTACAGCCAAAAGTATGTGATTTTAATGCTACTAAAACTGGACTTGATAAAACACTTGCTGATGAACCTGGAATTCAAGAACTTATGAATTTATATTTAGATGATAATTATGATTATTCTAATGGAACTTTTACTGGAATGAGTGAAGAAACTAAAAAAGTATTTTTAAGAGATCTTAAACTTTTTTATACAGCTTTTACAGGAAATGAAACAATGCCTCCAGAAATTACTAAATTTAGTGATATCAAATTGAGAGATTATAGAAAACGATCATCTTGCCAAGGAGAAAATCCTATGCTTAGACAAAAATATACATTAAATGTAAAAGATAAATTATTTGTTGATTATGCTGATAATATTAAAAATATGATTGCTAATGCTGCCGATAATCAATCTAAGTTATTGGAAATTATTAATGAAATATTTACATATGTTATTGACCCTTATTCAGGTAAAAAAGTAATTCGAATAAATCCTAAATTAACTGATGAATTATTACAAAAATGTATCGAAAAAGCTAGACGTTTTATTATTCAATTATATATTAAATGTGAAACAGATTATGTAGATGGTGTTAAATTATTTGAAGCAATTATTGAAGCTAAAATATTAGAAACTACTGAAAAACAAATTAAAAATTTAGAATTAGAATCTAAAAAAATTATTGATGAAACAAAAAAACTTGTTACTCCTATGCCTGTATCTGCTCCTATGCCTGTAGCTGCTCCTGCTCCTTTACCAGTACCTATAAAAGAACAAATAGATGCACCTATAGTAGTAGCAATGCCTATTAGACAACAACCACTTGCTGCAGCATATGGTATGCCATCTAGTATGCCGTCTACATTACCAATAACAAGCATATCAACACCTAGTATTACTACTATATCTCCAAGTATTACTACAACTACGTATTAAATTATTATATTAAAGAATGAAAAAATAAAATTAACAAAATACATAAAATAGGAATAATAAGTAACAGACACAAAATAATTATTATTAATAACATCAGATTCATAATAGTATTAATTTAATAATATTATTATGATACTTTTATATCATTTTATAAATACGTAAAAAGATAAAAACTTATTAAATAGAACCAAATAATTTGCGAGCATTATATAAAGCTTGTTTTCTTAAACTACTTTTTGCTGCTTGTAAACTATTAGTTTTTTTTAATGTTTTCTGAGCTGCTTCAATAGCAGTTATCCATTTTTTACCCGATTTGGAATGTTTACCACCAACCTTTCTAGTTTTACTATTACGTCGACAATTTTTAATAAAGCGTTTTGTAGCCATTTTATATTAAATATAAATATTAAATATAAATATTATTAAATATTTATAATAAAATTACATTATTATAAATATTATTATGCTAAATAGATTTTAACTGAAATATATCAGTTAAATTATTTAAACACGGCCAACAGAGGCAGCCTTGTTAGCAGCAGCAGAGGCAGCAGAGGCAGCAGAAGCAGCCTTGTGGGCAGCCATGGCAGCCATCTTACCAGCAGAAGCAGCCTTGGAGGCAGAAGCGGACTTGGTAGCAGCCTTGGCTCTGGTAGCAGCCTTGGAAGCCATCTTGGCAGCAGAAGCAGCCTTATGTGCAGCAGCGGAAGCGTGAGCAGCAGCGGAACGGCGGGCAGTGCGAGCACGACCGCGAGCTAATGAACGAGAACGAGTACGATGACGACGAGTAGCCATTTATATATATAACTTACAAAAAAAAATTTTGAACGACCATTTAATTCCTAAACTTATTTATTAATCCCCCCATATACTATTTGTTGAATGCCACCACATTTTATCTCCCTTTTCAACATTATAAATAGCCCTAAATACTTTTCTTCTAGATAATGGAACATTACAACGATATTTTTCTAAAGGATGTGGATTTGTTTTTAATTGTGCTAAAATTGCTTTCTTTGAAATTTTTTGTCGTGAATTTATAGCAAAAAATATAAAAAAGGCTTCAAAAGATAAAGCTTGTATTGGTAAAACATCTTGATTTCTTAACTGAAAATCTCTTAAATATTCTTGACAAATAGCTAAACCAGAAATATCTGCTAAATTTTCTCCTATTGTTGGTTCTGCATCCATTTCAATACCATCATATGCTGCAAATACTTCATATTGTTTAATTACATCTTTTTGTATTTTTTCAAATACTTTTCGATCTTTTTCTGTCCACCAATTATTTAATTTACCAGTTTCATCATATTTACTTCCCCAATCATCTAAAGCATGCGACATTTCATGTGCTATTGTAAAACCAATGCGAGATAAATTATATTCAATACCTCTTTCATCTAAATCAATAAATGGTTTTTGTATATATCCTAATGGTATATAGATGCTATTTTTAGATGGAGTATAATAAGCATTAACTACATAAGCTTGACTTCCTACAAATTTAGGTGGAATTACCGACCAATCTATTACTGGAATATCAACAATAGGTTTATTTACTAAATTTATTGCTTTCATATGGCGCCATTCTGCCATTTTTACTAAATTACCCCAAGCATCATTATTTTTGTAATCTAATAATGGATCTTCACCTAATAATTCTGGAGATCCAATAGTTAAATTTAAAGTTTCTATTTTTTTTAAAGCTTTTTCTTTTGTTTTTGGCTGTAACCATTTATTTCTTTTTAATATTCTAGAAAATACTATTTTTAAATCTTCTGCCATAGTTTTAATATAATTAATTGCTTTTGAATTAGTATATCTTGATGTATATTCATTCGTTAAAAAAGTATTAAATAAAAAACCCATAAAAAAAACTGTGCGAATATAATTATCAATATATTTTTGCTGACCTCTTACAAACTGACCTTCAAATTTAAAATAATTTATAAAACCTTTTTGGTTCCATCTACATTGTTGACGTATATAAATATAAATCCAATAAGTTCTCCATTTTGGCGTATTCCATTTTTCTAATAAAAGTTTTGTTCCACATAATAAATAATTTATATTAGAAGTTATAAATTTATCTGGTATCTTTTTAAAACCTAAATGTTTACAAAATTCTGCCCAATCAAATTGAAAATGTATTTTAGCCTCTTCTCTAGTAACTATATTATAATTATCTGGATCTATATCTTTTATTAATTCACACGACATTGCGTTTAAAATTTCAATTTCTACATCAAATATATCTTTAACATTAAAACCATGATGATTTCCAAAAGCCAAATCAAATAAATTATTTAAATATTCAAAAAAATTCTTTTTATAATTTTTTTTATATTTTATTGTATCTTCTGTGTCAGTAGGATCATCAAAATATATATTGATATCTATAAGCGATAGTTGGACTGGATCTAAATAACATTTATATACATCTGGATTTTTATCATCTGGGTTCAAAGACCATACAAATGGCGCACCCCAAGATATAATTTCATTACTATTTACAAATGCTAATAGTTTCCATATATTATTTTTATCAGCAAATAATGTATCAATGAAATTTAGTACACTATTAGCCTTTTCTCTAGTTTGTTCTATAGTATTATAATGCGTAAAGGATATAAAAGCATTTCTAATACATTTTGCCTTTTTTGAATTTCTTGTTGAAGGATTACTAATATATTCTTTAATAATATCAATTAATTCTCTATAAACTTTATCTTGAATAATTCTAAAATCATCTACTTGAATAATATATTTTTTTTCATTACTTAATTCATAATCTGATATCCATCTATCATTTATATAAGAATAAAAATCTTCATTTGGTTTAATATTTTTTGGATTAACCGCCTTTTTTAAATCAGCAATAATTTGTTTTTCTAAATTATAACTTGTTGCTATAATATTAATTTTATTTTTTTTAAATAATTCTTCTATTTTATCTTCAAATGGTTCATATGTTTTTGCTGAATTTTTACACAATTCTGTAATTTGATGAGGTGTTAAATTATCTCTTGATCTATCTATATACTTCTTCTCTTCTCTCTTTTTTCTTGTTTTTGATTTATTTTTTAATTCATCTATTTTTTTTATGGAAATACTTGGCATATAAAATAATATGATATTTAATTATTTTATATTATTCAATAGTTTTATCAACAATTACTTCTTTTGCGATTTTTCTTATTATTTTATCTTCCTTTTCGACATCATTATCACCTGATCCTCCCATTGACTCTATAATCATTTTATTATATTGGTCCGAAAATCTGGATGCGGCTTTAATACAATCTGGATGCGCTTCTTTAAATTTTGGTAGCAATCTTTGATTCTTAGAAGCCACCCTCTTAATAGCTTTTCTTAGTTTCTTCTTTTCATCATCTTCTTTCTCCCATTTATTTTCATCTTTAATATACAATACTTCCCTCTTTTTATCTGTACAATGAATAGGTCTTTGAGTTACATCTAAAGCTTTTAAATTAGCTGTAATAATATCTGAAATTCCTTCTACGTATCCATTTTTACCTACTTTTTCTAAGTCTGATAACTGTAGCTTAATGGAGTCAATAAAATCCATAATATTCATAGCATCTTTACATGTTTCATTTAAAAATACATTTAAATTAAATGTTTTATTATGTGAATTTACATGACTAATATTTGTATTTGATGTGCCATTTTTACATATTTCAAATAATTTATTGTTTTGATCTAAAATGGTTTTACTTTGTTCTATAAGTATTTGCTTGAAATCATCGTTTTGTTTAATCAAATGTAAAATAACATTGGAGTCTGTTAAATCAATGTTGTTATTAGAAATATCTGGTTCGCATTTTTTTTTATGCTTCCATAAACCCGACCGCTCCTTATATGATTTGTTACAATTCGAACAGGTAAAATAATTAGGATTTTCAGTGTGGTTGATACTATTGTCAACATTGTTGACAACCCGTTTTTTGTGTGACTGAGTTAAAAAATGCTGATTTAGATGATGTTTTCTTGAGCATATATAATCACATAATTCGCAATAAAATTTTTGCTTATCGTGTTTACTATTTTTACTAAATTCTGTTGACATTTACTATAATATATGTCAACAAAAAATAGTATTTAAGTGTTTTTAAATATTTTAAATAAAAATTTTATCGTAACAAATTAAAAAAAAATATTAAGGCTTGAGACGCTAATTTTTCAATATGCAGTGGCAGAAATTTTTTTGGCCGGGAAGATTCGACTTTTTCGAAAAATGGACAAAAATAAATGTCCATTTTTAACTTTTCCAAAAAAGTCTTGGAAAAAAAAGAGAAAATTCGTCTTTACATGTGTAGGACCTCTTTTTTGTCACTTTTTCAGAAAAGTCCTGATTTCCCCTACATTATGTAGTATCACGGGCTTTAAATAGACCCAATATATATATTTTAAAGTAACTTAAAGAACTTGTTAATTTTGAATATACCTTTTACGCCTTTTTACATTTCAAATGCCAATTTTACACATTTTATAATTTCAAATGAGATATAATATATTGTGTATAATATATTATATATAATATATATGTACCGTTGCTGTTATGTTTTGAGCGAGAAGAATAAACAATATTTTACACAACTTGCCAATTGTGGTTGCGTTGAAGGAGATAAAACTGAGTTATTAACACAAGTTAAAGATAATAAAAATTTTTGTAGGGATCAACTAGCAATTAATTACAACTATTTTGTTTATTGTCTTACAGCAGATATTACTATTATATATATACAAAATGTGATTGACAATAAAATTTTAGGTGCTTGTTCTATTAATTTAGACAGAATTTTAGTTATTTATAGTATGTGTGTTCCCGATAATGGTATTAAAGGTATTGGAACATTATTACTTGATAATATAAAATGTATTGGGAAATTAATAGATGCAGAACGTATAAATCTTGCGGCAAACTCATCAGTGCGTGAATTTTATATAAAGAATGGTTTTACAATTGACGATGATGATAATGATGATGATGATGATGATCATGGTCATGGTGATGATATTGGAATGACATATAATTTTAAACAAACTTTATTAACAACAGCAAAAGGAGGAACAAGAAAATCAACATCACAAAAAAAAAACAAAAGTAGGTATAATAAAAGCAACATCACCAAAAAAAGCAAAAATAGGAATAAGAAAATTTCCAAAAGAGGAAAAACTAATAAAAAGTAGAAAAATAAAATTGAGTATAAATAATACAAAAACAATTATGTTATAATATTACACAAAGACAATGGACGCAACTCAAATGAATTTAAGTGCTTTAAATAAGAAAGAATTAGTAGACAAGTGTAAGGAATATGGTATTAAAAAGTATAGCGGTAAAAATAAAGACCAATTAATTGAACTAATCACTTCACATGAAGGGCAACCTTCTGATATAGATAATGGAGAAAATGGACTGACTGAACAGAATGTAGTCATATCATCTTTTCCACCGCTTACACATTTGAAACCGCTTGTGAAATGGAGTGGTGGAAAAGGTGATGAAATAAAACAATTTGAACAATATTTTCCAGCAGATTACGATACCTATATTGAACCTTTTGTTGGCGGCGGTTCTGTATTCTTCTATTTAGCTCCACAAAAAGCAGTTATTAACGATGTTCACAAAGAATTAGTTGATTTGTATAGATCTATTGCTGAAAAAAAGGCACAAGAGATCTATCAATATATGGGAGAACATCCTAACGAAGAAGAAATATATTATAAAGTTAGAGATAAGACAATTATAAATTCTCCTCTTGATAACGCAAAGAGATTTTATTATTTAAGGAAAACTTGTTTCAGAGGTATGTTAAGATATAATAAAGACGGTAAATTTAATATTCCTTATGGAAGATACAAGACAATCAATTACAGCGACCTTCAAAACAAAGCATATGAAGAATTGCTAAGTAGAACCGAAGTATTAAATGAAAGCTTTGAGCATCTATTTGGACACTATAATGATGCGAATAATTTTATGTTTTTAGACCCGCCTTATGATAGCGAATTTACTGACTATGGATACTGTAAATTTGGCAAAGAAGAACAGAAAAAATTGGCATCCTTATTTAAGGAAACCAAAATCAAATGCCTTATGATTATTGGTAAGACAGCTTTCATTGAAGAACTATATAAGGATTATATTGTTGGCGAATACGATAAAAAATATAAATTTAAATTGTATGCCGGTCGTGTCGGCGATGAAATTAATACAAAGCATCTTGTAATCAAGAATTATTAATTATTCATCAAAATATGTCATTATTTTGGTTCCAATATTTCTAAAATAAAGTGCCCAATCTGGTTCATTCCAACTAATATCAAGAATTTTTAAGAAATCTTCCATATGGTCTATTTTTACTCCATTACTTTCAAATGTTTTAATATGTGTTAATCCAGCAGTTAAAATTTTTCTATTGTATATACTCCAATTAAATACACCATAGTTAATCGAACAGTCTGGATATTTGCTAGTAAGTGATTGCTCAATTTCTTTACACTTATGAATAGTTGCTGGCAATTTTTCAGTGTCTAGTTCTATATTCCCTTTCAATTCACGGTAATATATTACTTTATTTTGTTTATCTAACCATATTAAGTCAACATCCTTTTTTTTATCATTTACTTTTTGAACTCCACAAGTTAGTAGTTCAAATTGTTTTTTTGTTTTGATCAATTCTTTTGCTATAAATTCACCAAAATGACCAAATTTAATATTAACAGACTGCTCACTTGGTTTTGCTCCATATAACAAATAAGTAATGGAACCAGGTTTCGTGTATGTAATTTTACCATTGAAAATATTTTCCTCTACCCATTTATCACTTAATGTTTTAATAAAGTCAATACTTTCATCATTTTCAATAATAAGAGACATTATATATAGTGTTATAACATAGATTTAATAAGTAATTTAATCTCAATTTTATTTTTAATATATATAATATAATAAAAATATCTACTTACAAAAACTTATAAATTTACTAATTACACCTATCATATTAGTTATATATTATTTTTATAATTTTATAACAATTATATATTTATGATGTTTTTCTATATAATTCTTCAAAAGAACATCCATCTATTGAAATTAAATATCCAGTTATTTTTAAATTAGGAATTTGTATTACTGAACCATTAGTAGAATTAAATTTACTCCATAACTCATCCGCACATTCGCTAACATTATTAACATGATAAGTATATTCTTCCGCATCTGTAAGACCAGGATATTGTACAGCATAGGCACCGCATTTTGCATGTTCAACTATAAGTATTTCTGAAATATGATGTAAATTGTATGCTAACTTTACATGAGAATCAATAAATACATTCCAGCCCGAATAATCAGCCAATCCATTATATCCTAAACTAGCACCTGCTGCGATTACCTCATCATATTGGTTCTTATATCCTTTTAAATTTAATTGACATGTTGTATTATCCCTTAATCTAAAATCCATACAACATAATACTAGCGCTTTAGCAGTATGTAAATCAGGTTGACTACTATCTCCACAAGGGCCGCAATATGTATCTGGTTGATTAGGTGTATTTAAATTAAATCTTTTATTAAAATTATAAATTCTAGAAGATTGACCAATATTTCCTAAATTCCATACAGCTTTATTTCCTTTTATAAAAGGCATTATATATATTATTGTTAAAAAAACTAAATATATTATAATAATTACCTTTTTTTAATTAAATCTCTCGTTAATCTTAGTTAATAAGTCATCATCATAAATTAAATTACCAGAAGGTTTATATGATTTAATAGGTGTATATTCCTTCTTCAACGCCTTTCCAGACTGAATTACATCAGATTTTTGTTGTAATAAAATTTCATTTGGATCATTAGAAATAGCCTTCATATTACCATCTTCTTCAGCATTGTCATCAATTTTTTGACCAAATTCATTAATTACAATTCCAGTTTTTTTCTTCAATTCAGTTCTTACATAAGAAGGAACAAAATGGTTCCATGAAATAAATAATGTGTTTGGATGAATATAACGCACATTAAATCCATTTATTTTTAATTTATCAATAATATAAGCAATACAATGAGCTTGATCATATTTTGGAACTCCGATAATTGTTTCAGGAACTATAAACCAACAAGATTGAAAATCTATTTTTTGTCTAGATGCTGTTTTAATTCTTACGTGAACACGATGTAAAATTTTATTAAAAAGTGCGAGCTGATTTACATCATGATTTCTCTTTTTTTCATATAATTCATCAATATTCAATTTTTCAGAAAAATCTTCAATATTTTCTAGCGTAAATATGTTTGCCATTTAATTTGTTTCAAGAAAAAAATCAAATTAATAAAACATATTAAATTTTATAAAAATATATTAGTTTTATTTAAAATATTAAAATATATTTACAAATATATTTTAACATATACAATGACCATAAAACATTTAGTTATTTCAGGTGGCGGACCTACTCTTATTCAAGTCTTAGGTGCTATACAACATCTAGAAACAAATAATTTTTTAAATATGTCAGATATTGAAACTATTTATGGAACATCTGCCGGAGCCATAATAGGAATATTAATATGCCTTAAATATGATTGGGAAACTATAAATGATTATATTATTAAACGCCCATGGAAGGATGTATTTGCTATAAAAGTAGATAACATATTAGAAGCATATAAAAAGAAAGGATTATTTGATATAAAAACAATTGAAAAATGCTTTAAACCTTTATTTGATGCTAAAGATATTTTGCTAGATATTAATTTGGAAGATTTTTACAACTTAACCAAAATTGAATTACATTTTTTTTCTTTTGAAATAAATGAATATAAAGTTCAAGATATATCTTATTTAACACATCCTCAGTTGTCATTATTAACAGCTGTTCAAATGACAAGTGCTTTGCCGATTTTAGTATCCCCCGTATGTATTGAAGATAAATGTTATATAGATGGCGGACTATCTACAAATTATCCGTTAAAATATTGTATTGAGACAGGTAAACAATTAGATGAAATACTTGGATTTAAAAATCATTATAGTGAAGAAGATAAGGATACAATTAATACTGAGTCCAATATAATACAATTTTTATTTAGTTTTTTATATAAAGCAGTTTTTAGTGTTAGCACACATAATATACAACCAGAAATAAATTATGAGGTAATTTGTGACACAAAATTGCTAACATTTGATTTTTTGCGTAACGCATTAAGTGATATAGAAGTTAGAAAATCTTTATTTAGTAGTGGAACTGAAAGTGCTGTTCAATTTCTCTCTAAACAAAATATATCAACCCTTTTAGAGAACAGTATTTAAGAATTCAGTAAGAGTTTCTTTAGATGGCTTAGCATCATATTCAATCACTTGTCCATCTTTCAATAGCTTGATAGTAGGATAACCTTCCACATTATATTGGTTCATCATTCTATCTACTTCAGCAGTCTCTTCAGAGCAATTAATTTCAGTAAATACAACTTGATATCCATCTATTGTTTTATTTTGATACTCACTCTTTAAATCATTCCAAATTGGTTTAGCTGTCTTACAATGAGGGCACCAATCAGCAAAGAAAAATAATAGTTCAGCAGATTTTCCACCTTGATTACCGGTTGAATTATGTTCACTATTGGCATGAAATTTAGCATTTAATTGTGGTGAAACAAAATAAAAATACAAAAATATACCCAATACAGCAAATAAAATAATAGTGCCAACTATTAGCCATGTATTATTAAAATAACCACCGGCTGTTTTTAGAAACCCAGTTGTGGTCTCGCCAATAGGCAAACTACTACTTTGTGAATTAATATTAATATATCTAGACATTTATATATATTCTAGAAGAAATTAAGATTTTGTTTAACGAATACAATATAAAGATTTATTTAATATATTTTAATATTATGTTAATTAGAATAAATACAGGTGAGCTAGTAGAAATTAATAAATATAATTTTTCAAATGATAAATTGTATTACCAAAAAATAATGGACCTTAAAAAACCTTTGGCTAAATCTATGCCTTCTGTAAAACCTTTGGTAAAGTCTTTGGCTAAATCTTTGACTAAATCTTCGACTAAATTAAATAAAAATATCTAAAAGAAACTTTTTATTATAAAAATAATTAATAATCCAATAAAGAGAGAAAATACATAACTACATATAATATTTGTATTTATTTGTGAATTTACTTGAGATGAGTTTGAAGACGAATTAACTGATCGTAATAAATTAGTTTGTGTATTATTCAAATATAATGTATAACCAAGCAATATTAAGGATATTATTTTCATAAATATGGAAGTTTTGAAAAAATTACTTAGCGGACTAATAACAAATAATACAATTATAATAATTGATAAGGCAGAGCAACTACATATTTTTTTAGTTTCATCCGTAAATAAAGTTACATTGAATGATTGTTCAGTATCCATATAAAACAAGTCTATATTTTATTTTAAAATTTTATTTTTATTTTTATTTTTATTTTTATTTTTTATTTAATATATAACTATGTATAATGACAAAAACGCGTAAAAATAGAAACATACATAATAAAACAAAAAAAAGAATATTTACAAAAAAAGAATATAGTTCAGGCGATGGTATGCTTACAACTGCTTGGGGTCCAGCTATATGGCATTACCTACATATGATGAGCTTTAATTACCCTATAAAACCAACCCCAGAAGATAAAAAATATTACAGAGAATTTATTGTAAATCTTCAATATGTTTTGCCATGTAAGTATTGTCGTATAAATTTAAAAAATAATTTTAAAGAGAAACCAATACAAATGTGTGATATGGCAAGCAGAGAGACCTTCTCTCGTTATGTGTATGAACTACACGAATTGATAAATAAGATGTTAAAGAAAACATCAAATCTTTCTTACTGTGATGTAAGGGAACGTTATGAACATTTTAGATCAAGATGTACAGAAGAAAAACCAAGAGTATTTACATTTAAGAAAACGTCAACTGTTAAAAAAGAAAAGGGTTGTACAGAGCCCTTATATGGTAAAAAATCAAAATGTGTCATAAATATTGTTCCACAAGAAGATAGAAGAGCTACATTTCAAATGGATAAAAAATGTATTAAGACACGTGATTGAATTTAGTAAAATATATAATTATATAATATAATATAATATAATATAATTATATGATAGCTGCTCAAGAATCAATAGAATATTTTAATACAGAATATCCATGTAAATTATTTGAAAATGAAAGAGGTCCATGTGAAAATTTTGATATTATTGGTTGTGACATTTGTTTTAAAGAAGATGGTTCTAAAAATAATGAAGGAGTAATAATTATAAATAAAGATACTGATCCTAATGTAGATGTAAATGAACTACAATACGGAAATAGATTACAAACATATTATAAATATGTAACAACTAAACAGTTACCTCCTTCAGTTACAGTTGGTTCAAATGAAAATTTTGATATATTAACTCCTGAAGATCCTCTGGTCCCTGAAAAATTATTAAATCAAACTCCTGTATATTTACAAAAAACTGATATGATTAGAGAAACAATGTTATTTATTTTTTTAGATCAAGGACACGATTTTCATGTAGCAGGTGAACGTGGTAATACTATGTGGACTGGAGTTAAAAAAGCATCGACTACAATGGTTTATAGATCTGGAGCAATAGAACATGAAGAAGAGGAAGAGAAAACTCCTGCTAGTAAATCAGATGAGGATGATACTGAAAGTTATACCCCTGATAATTCTTCTGTCTCTAGTATTAGAGAAGAGGATCCTACAAAATATATAGAACATATTGGAAAACCAATTTTAGAACTAGCTCGCATGTTAGGAGTAACATTAGATAGTTCACAACAATTTTTTGAAATATTGTATCCTTATAAAAATGAATATCGTAATTTCGCAATAAATACTAGTTTTTCTGGTGATATTGGTATTTTTGGGGTCATGTATATGAACACTGCTACTTATGATTTTTTGAAAGAAATACTTGAATTATCAAGTGAAGACAGAACTGATATTAATATTAATACTGTATTAAATGCTATGAATATTACTTATCATATAGAGTTAAATTCACCATATGGTTGTATAATTCAAATTAGAAATTGTGGAGATTCAGGAATTACTCATAATTTTCATGGTAGTACAGGAGATCCAAGAGATATGATGAATGTAACATTTTTACCATTTGTTGGAGGTAGTATTTATAATCAAGGTATGCATAGTATATGGGATTTTAATGAACCAAGATATGTTTATTTAATAACTCTAAATAAGTTAATAGTTAAAAATCCTACTACCACTAGTCTTAATAGTTATATAATTACAGCAGAATATGGTGGTAAATTATTTTTTCAATCAAACTTAAATATACCCACACAAGAAGTGGATTTAAATCTTATAACATCAGGATTAACAAATACAAATGTAAAATCGCAGACTAAAGAAGAAAAAGAATTGAAAAGCAGACAATTTGAAAATATATTATTAACAGGTAATATAGAAGGTTTGCCACTAAAACCTTTACGAGGTACTAAGTATCAACTAAGTAATCTACCAGATAAACGATTAGTTTTAGAATTTGTATTTGAAGAATTAATACAACCATTTTATAGTAAATATAGTCCTAATATTCATCCAGATTTTACGTCTCTAAGTATTGTTGATAGAGTAGAGAATACTACATTAAATGAGATGATAACATCTAAATTAATAGAAAATACTTTTAGTGAAGGAAAACAAGAACAAATACTTATTAGTAATAATATAGAAGAGCATTTCTTTAAACAGATTGGATTTATCAATGACACAGCAGTAGTGCCTTCAGATAATCATTACTGTAAAGCATTTAATAGCACTGGAAATATAGATTATCCTTACAAATTTAGTGTTGTATCTGGACCTGTTGATGGCTCAGGTCAAGGAGGTCAAATAACACCAGAATATCATCCACCAGAAATAGATGTATACATGGTAGTATTTAATCCACAAAAAATTGATGAGACTGGTAAAATTACCGGAGGTGAACTTATGGGTATAATAGCTCGTTTAACTTTTACAAGAAAAATTTTATCAAATACTTTAAATTCTAAAAATAATTCTCTTGTTGAATTACATTATGTCTATATTGATGTTAGTTTTTTGAATGAAACTGAAAGAGAAGATCTTAATTTATTAGATGTAAATAATTATCCAAAAATTATAGAGAGATTATTAAATTTTGCTTTAATGAATACAATTATTATTAATGATAATGGTATAACTAGTTTAAAACTACGACTTCTTACAGGAGAAGAAAGAGAAGAAAGATTATGGTTTAAATATTTTATTGAAACAGTTGGGCCATCAGTATCTTCATTAAATTCAAAAATAATTCAATTAACAAAAACATTAAAATTTATTAATGATATAAAACGTGATACATCAGAAGAGAATATAATAGATTTTTTAGTAAACATGGAAAATAAAGATAATACAAATAAACTGTTATCTTTTGTTTTAGGAGATGAAATTCCTATTATTGATACAATATTAAGAGTAGCACAAAATTTATATAATACTACACGAGAATTATGGAACTATTTTGAACCCGATATAAAAGGTTATCCTATTGATGGAGAAGAATATACTAGAAATTTAACATTTGAAAGAGTATTTATAATTAGAAATAAATATATTGGAGATAAAAGTAGATCTACAGATTGTTTATTTATGAATAAATCAAAATATTTAGAATGTATGCAACTTTCTAATGATACAAATACACTATATACCGCACAAATGTATGGATTATCGACATTATGGTCTACTGGAGGAAGGAAACCTATTATATATATGGCTCCATATTTAAATAGTTATAATGATGTTCCAATATTAACAAATGGTTTTCAAGAAGCATTAAAAAATGGTATGAGTTCTACTTCAAGTAATAGATCTATAAAAGTTCTTGGGTTTAAAGAAAAAATATCTGATGTAGATGTAAATCTTATAATAAATAGACCAAGAGAAAGAACGCCATCAAGTTCAAGAGATGCGTCACCCGTAAGTATAAGAAGTGTAGAAGAGTTAGAAGATTATACTTTATCTAGAAAAAAAGAGAGAGCGAATACTTTAAAAATCGCAGTTAAAACAAAAGTAATACAGTCAGTATCAGCTGATTTAAAAAGGCCTACAGATCTAGATACAGTTCCATCTAATGTTTTAAGTGATAATAAAAGAAAAAAATTTGAAATACCCGAAATACCCGAAATACCCGAAAAATGGTCTGGTAAAAGACCTATATCGAGACCAGATACATTTAACACGGATACGGATGAAGATTCATTTAACACGGATCCTAATTATAATAAAAGAAACAAAAATGAATCACCCGAATTGTCTAGTAAAAGACCTATATCTGAATTAGATTCATCTATATCGACAGATACACCAATTAAAAGAATTAATTCTAATCCAGCAGGTGGTGCTGTTATTGATAGTGTTCCAAAATATTCTTTAAAAATAAAAAACTCTGATATTCCTACAAGTGTAATAGATTTAGACCAAGAAAAACTTTCAGGATTAGAAAAAATTAAAGTAGCTCGAGCTCCTCAACAAATAACTAGTTCTATTGAAAGATCACCGCAAAATTATACAGAAGGATATAGAAATAACTTAATATATGTATTACAAAATAACTTAAAAATAATTAAAAGTGTTCATGAAAAATATGACATATTATTAAGTAATAATAATTTAAATACTCAACAAATTACAGATGATAATAAATTTTTTATTGCTATTGACTTATTACTAATAAAAAGAATTTTAATTGATTTAAATACTCCATATGAATTATTAATTGAATTATTAGAAAAAGTAGATGCTAATACAACGATAGAACAATCTATAAACATCAAAAATATGTTCAATATAATATTTAATGAATATAATACAGTAAATAATATAGGTTTATACGGAATAGAATATTATTTTAATATTCCTGATGAAATGGAAATGGATGTTCAACTAGATACAACAGTTCAAATAGGTGGCGTTTCAAAAAGATATTCAATAGAATATTTTTATAGTTGGCAAAAAAATAATAATTTTATTTTAAATAGATTTAAAAAATTTATAAATTTGTATAATTCTGATTTTACAGAAAATATTCTAAAACAAATAGAAATAGCTGAAAATATATATAAATATTTAAGCTCTATAAATTTAGATGATTTAGAAGAAATAGAAAGAAACCACGGTGAAAAGCAATTATATAAAAATTTTATTGATACATATAAATTTATTTCTTTTTTTTATATAACATTTTGTAATTATATTAAAAATGTAATTAAAGAAAAATATGGAATTACAACAGATAATCCACAAAAAGAAATAGTAGCAGCATCAGAAGCAATACAAGGAAAAGCAGCAGCAGCATCAGAAATAAGAGATGGAGAAGATACATCAGAAATAAGTGATGATGAATTAATAGATAAAGAACCTGATATTGATACAATAGTATCTAGTGATGATAAAAATAAAGTAAAACAAAATATAATATTATCATACTATACTAGCGAAGATATAATTAAATTTTTAGCAGGTACTACTAGAGCTATACTAATAGAATTTAAATTTATTATTGAAATGGATATTATTGAAATGGATATTATTGAAATGGATATTATTTCTATTCTTTTTGATAATATAGAACAACATTTTAGTAAAAAAATAAAAGAAATAACAGATGTTGTTATTAAATCTAGAGTAGAATTAGAATTAAATGGATTATTATTTTTATTATATTTATTTTATCCAAATGAACTAGAAGAAAAACTAATTTCATATAAAAAAAATTTTATAAATGAACAATCTAGACGAAATATAGATTTATATAAAAGTATAACTGACAGATCAAGAATAACTGACAGATCAAGAATAACTCACCAATCAAGAATACCAATATTTATAAATTATTTTCAATATTTATTTTATTTTATAGAACAAATTTTACTTTATACTGAAAATGTAGGTATTGAAGTATATACTACAGATCTTATATTTAATGTTACAAGTCAATTATATGAAAAAGAACAAGCATCCCCAGTAGGAAAAGTATCCCCAGTAGGAAAAGCATCCCCAGTAGGAAAAGTATCCCCAGTAGGAAAAGCATCCCCAGTAGGAAAAGCATCCCCAGGTAAAGGAGGAAAAAAATTAAGATCTATAAAAAATAAAATATCTAAAAAAATATATAAAACAAAAAAAAATAAAAAACATATAAGTAAAAAATCAAGAAAACAAAAAATTATAAAAAAAAATAAAAAATCAAAAAGAAAAAATTATTAAAAAATATAAATTCTTAAAAAATATAAATTCTTAAAAAATATAAATTATTTGAAAATAAAATTATTTATTAAATTATTAAATAATTTTATTTTACATACCAAAACTAGAGAAATCAGCCAATACTGGAGCTGGTAAATAATTATTATTTATAGCATTATAGTTAGGCACCTTTTTACATTCAAAAGCTGGCTCAGGGCATCTGCCACATGGCTCGCATGGTGGACAAGGTTCCTCTCTCGGGCAAGATGCCGTTTGAACAGGACAAGCTGGACATACTGGTGGCACAACTTGCGACTTAAGAATATATAAATCTTCCTGTCCATTAGGAATTTGTCTAGCAGGAATACCTGGAGGTAATGTGTCATAATAATTTTGATTATTATTAGATCTCGTTCCGGCAACGGTATTACCATTTGGTCCCTGAGCATAATAAGCAGAGTTTCCATTAGGACCAGTTACAGCACCAGCACTACCACCATGAGGACCATAATATTGAGTAGCACTTCCACCATAAGCGCCATTATATTGTTGAATTTGACTGCCAGTGCTTCCGTAATATTGTGTATTAGAAATTTCATTGGGGTTATAGTAGGTTCCAGATTGAGTAAAAATATAAGTTCCGTTAGAGGTTTGAACGCGAATTGCTTGTTGTCCATTATTACCATTTACAACAGTTGCTCTTCCTCCATTAGGTCCATAAAATATAGTAGCAGTTCCATTAACACCAGAATAAGTAGTATAACCTTCAGTAGTAGAGGATTGCTGAGAAGAAAATGTCATAGGTGTTTGACCACCAGCTATCACAACTTGAAGACTTTGTGAGCCATCGCTATTTGTATTGACAATAACACTACCGCCATTCTCTCCATAATAGGTTGTGCCATTTGCTAATTCAGTAGAGGAACCTTGATAGTGATTATAATTATCAAAATTGACATTAGAGCTTGTAGATGATCCATTAGTATTCTGATTAATATTACCATTTTGACTGCTATTTTCATTTAATCTATTTTTAGCTCTATCAGCTATTCCTCCATTGAAACCTTCTGTTCCACAATTACCTCCTAAAAAGGAACATAAAACTAAACCTAATAGTAAAATTAAAAAAAGTATTAATGCTTCAGTATTCATTGTATAATTTATATAGTGAAAAAAGTTTACAATTATATTATATTTAAATATACAATTAAAATTGAATTAAAAATTTATATTATAATATAAATTACATTACAAATATGAAGAAGAATGATGTTGAATATGCTGAGATTATTTCTGATTCTGACGAAGAAGAAATTGATGTTTTACCTTGTACAAAAAAAACAAAAAAACTTAAAATAGTTAAACCAAAAGTAATATTAAAAAATTGCTATACTGAAGATGTAAATATATATGAAATTGGAGTAGATGAGGTGGGACGTGGACCTTTATTCGGAAGAGTTTATACCGCAGCTGTTATTTTACCTAAAGATGGATCATTTGATTGTTCTATGGTAAAAGACAGTAAAAAATTTACATCAAAAAAGAAAATACAAGAGGCCGCGCAATATGTTAAAGATAAAGCATTATCATGGTATATTAGTTTTGAAGATGAAAAAAAGATTGATGAAATAAATATTTTACAAGCTACACAACTTTCTATGAGTACTTCCATTTTAGAAATACGAAAACAATATAATAAAATTCTTAAAGATAATGGAAAAGAAGAGCAAAAAGATTATTCATATAATTTGCTTATTGATGGAAACTATTTTAAACCAGTTACATTCTTAAATAAGATAACAAATAAAATAGAAGCAATTCCATATGTTACCATAGAAGGAGGTGACAACAAATATGCGTCCATTGCGGCAGCATCTATATTGGCTAAAGTGGAACGAGATAGATATATAGAGGAGTTGTGTGAGAAAAATCCAGAATTAGCCGAGTATTATGGGATTGATTCAAATAAGGGATATGGTGCAAAACGTCATATGGATGGAATTAAAGAACATGGTATTACTATTTGGCATCGTAGAAGCTTTGGAATTTGTAAAAATTATGTTTAGACATAAATATTTAATAATTATTATAAATAAAATTGATAACTTTTTTTATAATAAAACTAAAAACACAAATACTTACAACAAACTATTTAAAACAAGATTAATATATAATTAAAATGCTAGTTTTGATATTTGATACTGAAACCACTGGATTATCCCAGACTAAAACAATAAACCAGCAAACATTAGGCAAATGGCCTCATATTGTTCAGTTTAGTTATATAATATTTGATACTGAATTAAATGAAATAGTTTCTTCAAAAGATTATATTATTAAACAAAAAGAAGGTGTAGTTATACCTGAAGAGACAATAAAAATTCACGGAATAAGCAATGAAATATCACAAGAAAAGGGTGAAAATATAGAAATTGTTCTAAAAGAATTCTTTTATTGTTTAAGAGAAGTAGATATGATTGTTGCGCATAATATTTCATTTGATAGAGATATGATTATGGTTGAATTACTTAGAATAATATATGGTCGCATATATCCAAAAGAACATATTGATGCTTATAAATCTGATTTACATTTTCTACAAAATTTGACAAATATTTATTGTACTCTTCAAGAAGGTGTCGAGTTATGTGATATAAAAGCAATAGATAAATATGGTAAGGAGTATGTTAAATGGCCAAAATTATCTGAATTACACCAAAAGTTATTTAAAACAATTCCAAATAATTTACACAATTCATTTATTGATATTTTGGTAACACTACGTTGTTTTATGAAATTAAAATTTGACAATGATTTAGTTTTAACATGTCCAAAATTTAATAACATGACTAATGAACTCCAATTATTTTAAAATTCCACTTTAATCCGTCGTTCCACTTTAAGCAGAACACATATCACAAATTTCATTTTCCTTATTATCTTCATTTTCCTTCAATTCAGGCTCAATAGTAAATTGCTGAGCTTGATGCTTAGCTTTTCTTCTCAAATAATAAATACCAGTTTTAAGACCTTTTTTCCATGAATAAAAATGCATAGAAGTCAAACTATTATAAGTAGGATCTTCAAGCCAAAGATTAAGGCTTTGACTTTGACAAATAAATGCCCCACGATCAGCAGACATGTCAATCAAATGCTTCATCGGCATTTCCCATACAATCTTATATTTATTCCTAATATGATCTGATAATACAGTTAGCTGTTGAACAGAACCTTTATTAGCAATAATATTATTTTTTATTTGTTCATTCCATAGACCAAGGTCAATTAATTCGCGCATTAAATACTTATTCACTACAACAAATTCCCCAGCTAATGTTCGTCTACTATATAAATTACTAGTAAATGGTTCAAAACATTCATTATAACCAAGTATTTGTGATGTAGAAGCAGTTGGCATAGGTGCTATTAAAAGAGAATTACGTATACCATTTTGAATAATAGATTGTTTCAAAGTAGTCCAATCATAACGGTCACTTGGCTCCACATTCCACATATCAAATTGAAGAATACCTTTTGATGCCGGTGAACCAACAAATGAACTATAAGCGCCAAGTAGATTTTCATTTTGATTAGTATTTTTTGAAGATGGCAATAAAGTATAGTCAAATTTATTTACAAATTCTAGTAATTTAAATCGGTCACCTTTCAATAATTCTTGTATCACTTTTGCGCGTTGAATAGATATTTCATTACTTTTTTCTAAAGCACCATGATAAATTGTTTCAAAAATAAATTTATTTACTTCTTTTGCTTCTTCTGAATAAAAAGGTAAATCCATTAAAATAAAAGTATCTGCTAGACCTTGGACACCAATTCCAATAGGTCGATGTCTAAAATTACTGGTTTTAGTTTTTTCTGTTGGATAAAAATTAATATCAATCACTCTATTTAAATTATTGGTGACTACTTTGGCTACTTCATGTAGTTTATTATAGTCAAATTGTTTTGTTACATGATCAACAAAAGCAGGTAAAGCAATGGAAGCTAAATTACATACAGCGGTTTCATTTTCATCTGAATATTCTAAAATTTCAGTGCATAAATTTGAACTCTTAATAGTCCCAATATTTTGTTGATTTGATTTTTGGTTACATGCGTCCTTAAACAAAATATATGGTGTGCCAGTTTCCATTTGTGCGTCTAAAATTTTAAACCATAAATCACGGGCGTTTACAACTTTTCTGGCTAGTCCATCTCCCTCATATTTTTGATAGAGGGTTTTAAACTTATCACCGTATACATCATCTAATCCAGAACATTCATTAGGACAAAATAGAGACCATTGCTTATTTTCTTTAACGCGTTCCATAAAAAGATCAGAAATCCAAACAGCATAAAAGAGGTCGCGAGCCTTCAATTCTTCATCACCATGGTTTTTTCTAAGTTCCAAAAAATCTTCAATGTCAGGATGCCAAGGTTCTAGATAGACAGCAAAAGATCCATTACGTTTACCACTTTGGTTAACATACCGTGCAGTACTATTAAATACACGTAACATTGGAACAAGACCGTCTGTTTTTCCATTAGTTCCTTGAATATGCGAACCTTTTGCGCGAACATTATGAATATGAAGTCCAATTCCACCAGAATATTTTGAAATTTGAGCGCAGTCACCAAGTGTATTATAAATACCATCAATACTATCATCTTCCATAGCTATTAAATAACAACTAGATAATTGTGGTCTCGGAGTTCCAGCATTAAAAAGAGTAGGTGTAGCATGAGTAAAAAATTTTTGCGACATTAAATCATATGTTTCTTTTACTAGTCTAAAACTTTCTTCAGGATTTGTTAAATCTCCATGAATTCCAATAGAAACGCGCATCCACATGTGTTGAGGTCTTTCAACAATAATATTATTTATCCTAAAAAGATAAGCGCGTTCTAATGTTTTAAATCCAAAATAATCAACTAAATAATCTCTATTATGATCAATCATCGAATTAATTTCGTTAGCATAGTGTTGTGTAAATTCAAATAATTTTTGTGAAATAAGTGATTTATTTTCTCTCCTAGAATTAGTAAATTCATATAATTTTGTAATTACATTTGTAAAAAGAGGATCAGTATTTTTTTGGTGATTAGATACACTGATACGACCAGCAAAAGTAGCATAATCTGGATGATTTGTAGACATAGATGCGCATTGTTCTGCTGCTAATTCATCAATTTTACCAGTTGGTATTGTATCATATAATTGATCAATAACTTTCATTACGAGAGAAGAAAAATTTATTTGAATATTTGCTTCTTGTCCTAATTTTTTAACTCTTTCCAATATTTTATCAAAAGCAATATCTTGTAATTCACCATTACGTTTGGTTACACGCATTTCTATTGAACTATTCATATTTATATATATAATATGAATAATTTTATATTGATTTTTTAAATATAAAATAAAATTATTCATATTATATATATGAACCAAATATTGTTTTTATTTTTAATTTTAGTATTAGCTATAGGTTTACCATTATTTTTTAAAATGTCAAACTCTCTACAAATGTTTGAAGGGTTCTCAAATTATACTTTAGACAATGCTTTTGGAAATTTTCCAGAATCACAAACAAATGTATTAGTTCAAGACACTTATCCACCAATTGGTAAAAATCAGATTTCAGATGAAACTTCTTATGATATGTGGTGGCGTTATCCTGTGTTTAAAGTTGGTTCATATGATCAAATAACAAATAATATTCGTTTTCCAAATAATCCTGATATAGGAAGATGTACACCTGCGAGTGTGTGTGGAGCTCTTTATCATGATAAATTTCTTGCCAGCAATTATATTGAACCATTACCACCTTTAAATCCTACATGTCCTGGAACACGCGTTGGATATTTCAAAATAAATGAACAGTTAATTGATAGCTTACCTTATAGAACGAATATATCTAATATTTTATACTAAGTTTAACATATAAATTACTAAGTATCAACTTTAATTATTTTATTAAATAAAAAACAACCTTGTTCAACAGTATTCTTTACATAGGGTTTATAAGTTTCACTCTTTTGTTTTTTATTTGGTGCTCTATGTTGATATCCAGTAATTCGTTCTTCTTCAATTATTTTCCATACTTTTTCTAATTGTCCAATATTATTTTTAAACCATTCTCGATTTCTTAATACTAGAACGCAACTAATTTTTTCTACTTTCCAGTAAATAAATTTTATAAATGTATAATTATAAGCGTCGGATTGGTATTTTTCAATATTTTCTTCTTCCCAATTAGTTATATCTTCATATAAATATAAATTTAATGGTTGATAAACATAATATGGTGCCCCTTCTTTTGTATGAAAATAAATAATAGTTCCTTTATATGAATTATTTTTTGTTATAACATAACTTTTAAATTCATTTCCACTTAAATCATATGATGTTACTGAATCATCTCTATAACTTTCATAATTAGGATATTCTAAAAATTTAGTTTCTAAAAAATCACATTCATCTAAATCACAAACTTCCATTTGAAGTTGCATTTGAACCCAGTATTCTTTTTTTGGTATTCCTGTTATCTCTCGTGAAACTGGATTTTTGATTTCAATCATTCTACCATAACGCCCTGTATTAGATTTAACAACGATACCGTCAGGTGATGCCCCAATAAACTTATAAGAAGAATGTTGAATACAACCAAAATCTTCAATCTTTGAATTATACATATGCTCATAAATCATAACCGATAATGGTTCATATTTTTGTCCCCAATGAAGTGGTGTATTTATGTTAACCATTTTAACTTCTTGACTATTTTCAATATCTCCAAAGTCATTAATTGATTTAATAGGTTGACATTTTTCATAAATAAGTTGATTTATAGCAGATTGTGATTCAAACGCTTTCCAAGCATTACTAGCAGTAATTAAATTCCAACGAAATTGATACCATTCATGTGTTCTTTGAATAGGCTGTGGAATACTTCTTAAATAATTAATTTTGTCTTCAATAATAAGCGTTTTATTAATTTCATTATTATTATCATCCTTATTATTATCAATATTTTCAAAAAATTTAATAGTATCATCTATTATTTCATCTATTTCTGAAAATTTTTGAAGTAATTCAGAATATTTATCTGGGTAAAATGAAGCAATAAAAATACTACAAGCTTCTTCTAATAAATCATTTATAGTATCTTCAATATCATCTCCATCATATAAATCATCTATCTGCTCTTCTAATTGAACATAAAAAATATCTGTTATATCTTCTAATAAAATATCATATAAATTAATTTCAAAAATAAGCCGTGGATTTAAAGTCATAGTTTCATCCATAAGATGTAATGCGGTTTCAATAAATTGTAAAGTATACTCTTCTGTAAATATAGAAGGTTTATCTTCAAATATTAGTATATCAAGTATGTCTTCTAGTTCTTCTATTTTTAAATTATCCATTTGCTATATATACTACTTTAAATGTTTTTAATATAATTATTTATTTATATTAAAAGTAAATGTTTATTAGCTTAAATTTTGAATAATACTAGTTGTGTTAAATACACCTAATCCGGATGGAATATCAAATCCAGTTGTAGCACTATATCCACCACTTGATCCAGAAACAATATCATAATAACATGTTTTATTTGTATTACGATATAAAATAGGTTGAATTGAATTAGATTTATTTGAAACAGATGTATATGTTGTTTTTTTACTATTTAATCTAGTTTGTTGAACTAATGAAAGCATACCAGCATATATGGGTGCCGACAAAGATGTTCCACCAACAGTGTATAATTTACCATTAATAATTACAATACCTCCAGTTATTGGATCAGCTAAACAGCTTACATCTGGAGTTATTCTTAGATTTGTATTTCTAAGTAATGGCTGATAAGATGGTTTAGGAAAGGATTTTGAAAAACCAACACCAGAAGATGACCATACTGTTTCACTGTTTCTACTGTTATCTGAATTTAATCTTAATGATGTCCCTCCAATAGATAATACATTTGTACAAGAAGATGGAAAACTAACAGATGGAGTATCTCCGCTGGAAGCAACGTATAATGTATTAGTATTATTAAAATAATTGTTATAAGAAGATAAACCTCCGTTATCAGTAGAACCAAATGACATACTCAATATATCTGTATCTACAGCAGGTGAAAAATTATTTTTATTATTGGAAAAGTTAATAGCATTAAATATATCAGTCCAACTATTTGAATTAGCAAAAATAACTCTAATTTCGACATTTGGATTAATAGCATAAGCCCATTGAACATCAAGAGTAACTTCAATAGCCCATCCAGAGTTAAAAGTATTAGTTCTTGCTAGATTATATAACTTTAAATTACAAGGAGGTAAGCCAAAATACCTTCCAAATGCTGTTACATCGTTTACTAAATATGGATTATAAAATGCGGTTATAATAGTAATAATAGGTTTTCTTGCTCCATTTAATGGAGAAACATTAGTAATAGAGTAGGCTTTCTTAATTTGACTAGGTGAAAATGGTCCACTAGAAATAATGTTTGCTTGTGGAGCAAAAGATCTAAGCATAGGTATATTTTCATCTAGAGGTATAGTGTCATCTTCTTGTAATATAGTGTCATCTTCTTGTAATATAGTGTCATCTGCTGGTATATTTTCATCTAGTGGTGGAATATATTCAGTTAATATGTGATAAGTATTAAAATACTGGTCTTCAATAGTAGGAGTAGTAGTTCCATTAAATACGCAATTGAATGTAACATTTAAATCTGGAGAGCGTGCATTACAATATTTAAATTTACGTGTTGTAGAAGCTGTAGTATTACGTAATTTACCTAAACTAATAGCTAGTGTAGTTCTATTATTTGTCTGTGAATTACCAGATGTATTAAATCCTAATTTCATATATTATGTAATTATAAAATTATAAAATTAATTGTCAGTTTCTTCATCAGATTCGTTATTATTATCATTTTCAGCATGAACAACTTTATTTCTAATAGTTCCGTGAAGTTTTTTAGGTGCTAGAGATTTTAAAGTAGATATCCTTTTATCAATATTTTTAAGTGTAAAATGCTTATTTGCTTTTGTATATGTTAACGCAGGAATTTCCTTAATAATTCCATTTACTTTATCATAAATAACATCTTTTACACGTGATAATTTTTTTTTATCAAGACAATCTTTTAAAAATTTAGTTAAATTATCACCTTCTTCTTGAGTTAATTCTTTATCTATTTTATAAATTTCAATAAATTCAATAATTTTCTTAGTTTTAATTGTTTTATTTAATTTACACCATGGTTCATTAACATTATTATTTTTTTCATTTTCAAGAAATTTATCCAAATTTGATAAATCATTCGCAGATTTAGTTTCATGTAAAAGAGTGCCATTTAATAACATGGTTTTATATTTTATATTTTTAAGCTCTTGACATTCTTCATTTATATTATTTACAATAGTATTATCATGTTCAGTATTTTCCATTTATCTATTTATATAGTTATATATAACTATAAGTTTAACTTAGTTTTACAAAATATATATTTTATAAATAATTTTTATATTAGTTAATTATTAAATATAATTATATTTTAATAACATATGGAAGATTCTAATAATGAAGATACTCGTAAAAATATTACCATAAAAGGGACAAATAATAGATATCATATCAAAAAAATGTTATCTGAAAATAAATTAGCCAAAGAAATAAAAAAAAGAGAAATTTCTAAAAAATGGTCTTTTAATGAAGAAAATTATAAATATGATAATCAAATTAAAATGATTATAGATATATCAAATAATAATTTAAATTATTTTGATGATGTAACAAAAATTATTGTTCAACAAATAAATTCTAAAATATATGGTTATAAACATCAAGATATTATTAAAAAATATTTAAATGAAGATAAATTATTAACATTTCAATCTGTTATTGAAAAATTGATTGAATGCCAATTGAAATGTAGATATTGTATGAAAGAAATGTTAGTATTATATGATATTTCGAGAGAAACATGTCAATGGTCCGTTGATAGAATTGATAATAATGTTGGTCATAATATTGATAATTTTCATTTGGCATGTTTAGAATGTAATTTAAAACGACGAAGAAGAAGTGATGAAAATTTTTTATTTACAAAACAATTAAATATTATAAAAAAAGAAAATTAAATCTTATTAAATTAAATAATTTATGCGATTTTGTTGTATTTTTATTTTCGTTTAATTTAATAATTAAATGAAGAGCTGGAAATGGACAAAGGGTGAACCTTATGAAAGATCTAGACGATTAAAACATGTTGAAAAAATGGAAAATGAAGAATTTAGTAAAGGAGTTGAAACATCTGCTTATACATCAGCATTACATCATGATGAAAATACATGGGATATTTTAAATCAGAATTTAAATGGAATTGGTTTTAAAGTATCTAATAAGAGAGAAGAATTAGATACTAAAATAGCTAACAGAGAATTAGTTCAACAAATTGGGTTTAATCCTTTTTTAGGTGAAAGTAGTTACGCAGATGATATAGCTATACGAGATCAGTTTCTAAAACCTCAAAATACAACTCAAGGTGTAAAAGAAATATAATTATTATTAAGTTTGAAAAGATTTAACACAAACCGTGTACATTAATCTATTTACAAAATAAGCAATAAAAATAGTAAATATCATATATAATCCTCCAATTATATTACTAAATGAAAGGGTCTTTCTATTTTTAATTAGAACAAAAATATTTGATAAAAAAGCAATTACAAGAAGAACAAAAAAGAAGATTGTTAATATTAAAAAATAAGAACAAGCATTTTTGTCTAAAGGTCCAGATATTAATGACAAAAGATTTGACATATATATATATTGTAAGGTTATTAATTATTTAAAATATAAAATTATATAATTTTAGAATAGATTAATTATTAAATTATTTTATATTTTAAACAACTTAAATATTTAAAAGATTTAAGATAATGAGTAATACTGCTAATTATACTACGCAGAACCAATTATTGTTAAATAACTTAATGGAATTTTATAAAAATGAAGAGTATTTAAGTAAAATGCTTAAGATAATTACTGGAGAATCAAAAATATCATTGCGTATTGTAGACTGGTTTGCTACAAATTATGCTAAAAAATTTTGGACATTATACACAATTAATGATAATTCAAATAAACCAATAAGATTTAAAGTTTATCAGGATTATAAACTCAAATTGAAAGCATATAGTAAACGACGTTTTGATCCATTTTGTAGATGGGAGAGAATTAGTGTGCCTTATAAAAATGGAACTTGTATTGAGACCACTATTGGTCAGCTAAATTTTTTTAAATGGGCGATCGAAAATAAAGTTGTCGATTATATTGATGAAAATTATGGATTGATCGAAAAGGACATGAATAGTCGTAATAGCACGTCAAAAAGAAAAGAAAATGTTGTCGAAAATGCTAAGACACGAAAAAAACGTGAGGAGTTATCAATTTCCGCTACAAAAAGCATAAAGAAAGAAGAAGTCGAAATTGTGGTTCAGTTTCATTGAAGTTAATAGTTATTACTTTATGAAAGTAAAAGCTTTTGGTTTCAAAAACAAAAACAATTATCATAGAAAATAATATAAAGATAATTCACTTATATTATTTATAATGGAACAACTAGATATTATCGAATTAATTGAGAGCAATCCAATTACAAAATTATCTTCTGACTATAATGTTAAATTATTAACAAAAATAAAAACAAATTTTAGTGAATTTGAATAACAATTATTTTTAACAAGTTTTTATTGTTATTTAAATTACCACCCAACAAATGATTTTATTATTGATTTAGATGATGTTTGGAAATGGATGGATTTTTGTCAGAAACAAAGAGCAAAAGAATTATTGGAAAGATATTTTGTAATTGATAAAGATTATAAATGTTTGCTCACTCTTGAGAGTGAGCAAAAAAAAGGAAGGGGTGGACACAATATTAAAAAAATTATGTTAAATGTAAAAACATTTAAATCATTATGTCTAAAAGCTGGAACAAAAAAAGCAGATGAAATTCATGATTATTATATGAAAATGGAAGAATTAATTCAAGAAGTAATTAATGAAGAAAGTGATAAATTAAAATTACAACTTCAACAACAAAATAAAGTATTAGAAAATGTTGAAAAAGATAAAGAGAAGTTAAAAGAAGTAACTATCGTAGAACAATTTCCATTAAATACTCAATGTATTTATATTGGTAAAATTGACAATAAAACTCTGGGAAAACCAAATAGTAAAATGTATCATGAAACGGTTATTAAATTTGGACAAAGTAATAATTTATCAGAAAGAGTAAAATGTCACAAAAAAACATTTGAAAATTTTAGATTATATGCTGCCTATAAAGTAAAAAATAAAATAGAAATAGAAAATGCTATTAAAAAACATCCTATTCTTCAAAAAAGATTGCGACTTATTACAACAAATGATGATATCACCCACAGAGAATTATTAGCATTGGATGAAGATGAATTTACAATTGAAAAGGTAGAGCAATATATTAAAGAAATAATAAAACAAAATGAATATAATATTGAAAATTATAATTTACTTCTAAAGAAAAACGCAGGACAAGAAGAAGAAATTCTTCAATTAAAACAAGAATTAGATAAAAAAGAAAAATTACTAACTGATACATCTAATAAATTAAATAGTTATACAGGAGAAGATGATATTAGTAATGAAACAAAAAATAAAATTGCTAGTAATTATGCTATATGTAAATATGGTTATTTTTTATATTGTTATCAATTTGAAAATATGAGATTTATCTGTTCAATTACTAGACAAAAAGATTTTGAAATTCTTACTACTAATTTGAAAAATCAATATTCAAATGGCGAAATGAAATATAAAATAAATGTTTCTTATCCATTTTCAGAAAAAAATATGATATTTCTTTTAAAGCAACATTGTATTTGTCTTGGAAATAATAAATTTGAGGCTTCTTTTGAAGATATTAAAATGATTTTTGATATAATATCTGATTTAGAAAAATTATTAATAGATAATGCTAATGATTTACAAAAATTACAATCTATTATAAATAATGAATATACAAATTGTTCAACCAAGGCAGAAGAAGTTGATCCTGAAGTTCCAGTAGTTAGAAAAGCAAAACGTTCTATAGATCAAATAAATAAAGATACTGGTGAAGTAATTAAAACTTTTGAAAGTATAGAAGCTGCTGGTAGAAGTTTGGGTTTAACTACAGGAAGTGCGGTTGGAATTGCTCTTAGAGAAAAAAGAGTTTGTCAAGGTTTTTTATGGCGTTATTCAGGTATTTCAAAAGAAGAACAATTTAATGAACAACCTGTAGTAAAAATATGTTGTTCTACTGGAGAGAAAAAAATGTTTAAAACGATAGCAGATGCTGCAAAAGATAGCAAAATATCTGCCCCAGCATTAAGACAGCGTATTTTAACACATGTTCATAGTAATAATTATCATTGGATTTTTGATAAACAATCAACTCATTATAATTAAAACTAAAAATAATAATATAAACTAAAAATAAAAATTTAGTATCGTTTAATAAAAAATGAATAATTATCTTGTTTTAATTCTCCATTTTCATTATAATAATTTAAGTGTTGATAATTATATAATGAATTACCTTCTAACTCAGTAGTAGAATTAAATTTATCTATATTATTTCTAGCACATATATTTTCTAATTGTGACTCAGCATCAAACCAATATGAATTCTTCTCATCTAGATAATCTCCATATGTTATTCCTAGCACATGTATATAATTCATAAGGTCGCGTCTTAAAAAATAAATCAGATTTTTTCTAAAACTTATCATATAATTACCATTTTTCAAATAAATTATTAATTCTTCAATAAACTGGTATTCATCACTTATTTCTAATAATTTATTTAATTGATCTGTAACTAAAATTTTTGGAACATCACAATTTTTATATAAAATCCTATTTTTACTATAAAATGAATTCATAAATATATCTAAAATTTCTTCAGATATAATAGTATTAATACTTAAAATATCTTTTATTTCATATAAAATATTTTGTATATATGTTTTTTCAAAAATAGTATCGAAATCAATACTATCTTTTAAAACTGTGTCTGTTCTAAAACGTAATACAAAGTCATATTTAATATTATTTTCTATTTCATATTTTTCTAGTGATTGATAAGCTAAATACATTTGATAATATTCAATCATTGATCCCGAAGTTTTTAGATAGTCTTTCCATCTATCAGTTATGTGCATTTTTTGTATTTGATTTTCTCTCAAAGTTATCCATTCTGGATTATTTTTATCAAACCATGTTAGGTGTTTAAGATTATAGCCAATTGTTTCTCTAATAATATGATTATGATGTTCAATGTTATCAGATTGAACTACTCCAAATACATGATAATTACTATTTAATAAAACGTTATTTTTAAAGTATTGTATTGTAGTTTCAATAGTTCTAGTTTCACCTGTATAAATAATAGCAACTTTTGACATATTCTGATTTATATTTATTTAATTTTATTTATTTTTATATCTATCTAATTTTATATTATTAAATAGATAAATAGATAAATAGATAAATAGATAAATATATAAATAGATAAATAGATAAATAGATAAATAAAAGTTTAAATATTTATTTAGATAATTAAATATGGGAAATTCGCAATCTATAAGAAAAGTAAATTATGAAGATATACAGTATGTAATAAAAAATTCTGAAATTCACATAACTATTAATACGCTTACACAAGAAGAACAAGATTGTTTATTACCTAATACATTAAATATAAATAAAGAAGAGGGGATTATAAATCAATTAATTATTAAAGGAAATAAACATGTAAAAATAATTATATATGGTAAGAATTGTAATGATGAAAAAGTATATATAAAATATAATCAACTTACATCACTTGGTTTCTATAATGTATATATATATCCTGGTGGATTATTTGAATGGTTATTGCTTCAAGATATATATGGTAGTTCTGATTTTCCTACTACAAAAAAGGAATTAGATATTTTGCGGTATAAACCAAATAAAATACTGAATATACAACTTTTAGAATATTAGTATAAATTGTATAAATTGTATAAATTATATAATTAATATTATTTATTTATATAATATTAATGGATACTGTTATTTTGAAGTATATTTTCCAGTTTTGCCTTTTAGGGGCATTGTTAATGAGTTTGTATTTTTTAATTGATATTACAATATTTAAAAATAAAACATATGTAGATATGTTTTCTACATGGCAATTTCCTATGTTATTAGCTCTTTATATGGATATTATTTATAAATCATAAATATATTATTTGTATATTATTTGTATATTATTTGTATATTATTTATACTTTACACCCTTGAATATTTAAAATGGTACAATTTAAAGGTGGATTGATATTATTTTATAGAAGAATGTATTAATATTTTTACTTCTTTATCTGCTTCTTTAGAATTAATTTTATTTGTATCTCTATCTTTATCATCAAATATAATATCGCAATCGTCTTCTTTCATTATACACTTCCATCCATACTGTATAAATTTTACTGATTTATTTATATACTTACCATCTTTTATTATACTATTATACAAAATTTGTATTTGTGGACCATATGTCATAATTTCACCACAGTAAATACATGTTTTTATTTTTTCCATTTATATTATTACCTTTTAATTATTATATATTTTTAATTTCAATTTTATAATACTGTCCTACTTTAAATCTTCAAGGGTGTAAAATACAGACATATTAATGATAATATTTGGTATTATTTATATATAGACATTGAAACACATAATTTGCTAGTAACAAAATATGGTATTATGTCTACTTATAAAATTCCAACCAAAATTACAAACTGTGATAATCCAACCACATCTAAGATTATTAAATTAAAATATTGTAGAGCTGATATTCAATTATGCTATAGTAATAATACTACGTTTTACCTTCCATATATTGAACAAAATTATTAAAAATGCGCATTTTAAATGAGAAAAGGTGTAAAATTTCTATAAATATGTTAAAACTGAATATTTTGAAATTTAGCGGATAATTTTTTTGCTATAGTATAAAATGGTAATAAATTTTCTGAATGACATTTATATTTTCCACTCATTTGATTAATAACAATGAGACTATTACCATTTACTGATAATGATTTAATATTCAATTCAATAGCTTTATTTAAACCAATAATGAGTCCAGTATATTCTGCCTGATTATTTGTTATCTTTTCTTCTATAAATTTATGACCAAACCAAATTTCTTTTTCGCAATGATAAATAACTGCACCAGCACCTGATAAACCAGGATTTCCTTTACTTACTCCATAAAAAAATAATTTATAATCAAACTTCATTTTATCTATAGTGTTATTTACGAGTTTTATATGCATAGTTTTTGATAAAAAGTTAAGCGTAGATTGTCGTAACATTTTGTTATATTATAATATATTAAACTCTTTATATTAATTTTAAATATATTATGTAAACTAATATAAAGAATGAAAGTGTTATTTATCCTTTTTTCTCTCTTTATAAATAATTCATTTATTATTTCTACTGATACTGAATGCCCTATTGTTCCAACTTCTTTGGGAGACAGACGAAAAGATAAAAATAAATTTCGCATTATTCAATATAATGTAGAATGGCTTTTTATTGATTATAATAGTCAGTCTAAATGTCCTGGTAGTGGTTGCACATGGGTAAACCAAACTGAAGCTCAAACACATATGGATTATGTTGCTACTATTGTTAACGAATTAGAACCAGATTTAATTAATTTTTGCGAGATAGAAGGATGCGATGAACTTAATATATTATCAGAATATCTAGATGGATCTTATGCGCCTTATTTAAAACAAGGAACAGACACTGCTACAGGTCAAAATGTTGGCATGTTAACACGTGTAGATCCTATTACAAATCTTTATAGGACTGAAAATAGATATAGCTATCCTATACCTGGATCAAATTGTGGTTATACTGGAAGTGGCACTACTGGTGTAAGTAAACACTACATTACAGAATTCAATATCAATAATAATAAAATTGCTTTAATCGCAGCACATTTTATTGCTATTCCAACTGATACTCAACGATGTGCTCAGAGAGAAGCACAAGCATCTGTTTTACAAGAAGTAATTATGAATTATATAAATACTAACTATGAAATAATAATGTTAGGGGATTTTAATGATTATGACAGCGAAATATTAGATATGAATAGTAATAAACCTAAATCAAAAGTGTTGGATATTTTAAAAGGTATAGCTGGAGAGTTTGCTAATAAATATGAATTATTTAATATTGCTGAAACTATTACTCAAAATGAGAGATATAGTGACTGGTATAATTCAGATAATAATTGTAATACCAATACTAATAATGATTTTTCAATGATAGATCACATTTTAGTTACAGATTATATTAAAAAAAATATTATTAATAGTTCTATTTATCATGGCTATAAAGAATTCTGTGGAAAATATAATTCAGATCATTTTCCTGTTATTATTGATTTATTAATTAGCTAATTCTTTTAGACTAGCAACATCTTTAAGTGCCTTTTTGTGTAATGATAATGATAATTTTTTTGAGTATTTTGTTTTAAATAGTCGATCACTCCGCATTTTAAATACTCTATAATCAAATAAATCCAATGCTAAAGATAATGCCTTTGTATAATCAAAATTATCGCGATACATTGTATACATAATAGAGCGATCAATATCATATGCTGCCAATAAATCTGCTTCCCTAACAATATGATAAGCTAACTGATATTCGCCCAATTCTGGAAACCCTTTTACCTTAACTTTTGAATAAGACATTGTTGTAATTATTTTTTCTACAACATCAATGTCTTTTATTGACATTTTATCTGATAAAAATTCTTTATATCTTAAAACACCTTCATCAACATCCATATATTTAGAGTCACACATATCATGTCCTATAATTGATGCGTAAATAATTTCTTGTTGAGTTTCTAAAAATTTATTTGTATTAACTTCACTATCATAAATGTTTTTTGCAAACCTAAACACTTCCATGCTATGTTTTAAAGCATGAGACTCGTCAATTTTATAAAATTCACTTGTATCCTTTGAATATTTAAAACAAGAATTAATTAATCTTAAGAATGCTAATGCTGTTGGTGTTGTCATGATTTTCATATACTATTTTGTAAATTTATTATAAATAATTTTTTTAAACTCATTTTTTTTTTGAAATAAAAAATTAAATATAATCACAAATTTCTGTTTTATATTCTGTTCCATCCATAATTACTCGAAATGGTTTACCACAACCAAATATTAATTTATTTTCTATATAGTTATCGCATTGTTCTTTAGAGCAATGTGGATCAATTTGAGTATAATCTATTTTAATAATTCCATGTCTAAAAATACCACAATTTAATTTAATCATAATAATATATTTATCACAGTGTGGACACTGAATAATTTTTTCGTCGTTCACTTTTTCTTCTGACATAAATAATATATAATCTAATAATATATTATTTTTATATATTAATTCTTCCTCTTGTATATTAATTCTTTCTCTTGTATATTTTCTTTTTATATGTTGTTCTTTTTCTATAAATTTTTGATTTTCTACTGCGTTTTCGTCTAGTTTTACCTCCTTTCTTTTTAACAGGAAATTCTGATATACCTTTTATCATAGGATATCTATATTTTAATGGTTTTTCAGGTGGATCTTTTTTTGTATCAGGAGGTAATCCATGTATACCTTCTTGTAGACTTTCATATAAACTATAAATTAATTCTTTAGCTAACCAAGATTCATATAATTTCTCAAATTTATCTCGTCTTTCATTTCTAACAATATTTCTAACAAAAGAAGCTGACATAGCATTTACAGGAACTCTATCAATAACTAATGTATCTAATTTAGCTGGATCTTTTGATAAAGCTTTAAATTCACTCATTTCTTCTCTTGGTAAAATTTGAACATCAACAGAAAATATATTTGGCCATTTAAAGAAAAAGTCTGTAATAGAATCAGCCATATTTTTTCTGTCATCACCAATAATTAAAATTAAATTTACATTAGGAATATCCTCTTTAGCACCAATAATTGGTATTAATGGAGTAAAAGGTGTTGCTCTTGGAACTTCAGGAACACAAATAGTATGGACATTTATTATGTCTATTTTTCTTATTAATTCTATATTTTCACCTGCGTCAAGGATCATTTTTTGTTTTAAAGATTGAACCATAGATTTTAATGTGTCATTACTTAAAACATTTATTTTTTCAGGGCATGGTATAGGGTCATCTTGATTATCATTTGTTTTTGAGAGAATTACATAAACATCATTTACATTTTTATCTATTGCTTCCCTAATTAATGTTTCAACAAGAAACATATGACCTGGGGTTGGTGGGTTCATTCTAGCAATAGAAAAAATAATTGTATTATTATTATTATATTCTATACTCATTATATATATATAATTTTATTTTATTATTTTTGAATGATTATATTATTACAAAAGTTTAATCAATCTCAATTAAGTGTGGCATATCACTATATGTATCACTATATGTATCACTATCGCTATCTGATATTAAATCTGGCATATCACTGTATGTATCATTATCGCTATCTGATATTAACTGTGTCGCATCATAATAAATACTATTTGTATGTATAAAAATATTATTTGTATGTATAAACCAGTTAACCATTAAAATCCAATCTTCCATCTGATTTGTATTTTGATTAATATCTACATTCCCATCTAAAATAAGTTGTTTATCTGAAGCTACAATATTATTTGAAAAGAATAGCATCATGTCTTCATGATATTTATAACAACTAGCTAAATAGTCTAATTGTATATTTTCTTCACCTTCTCTAGATCTACTCATAATTCTTTGATAGCATATTTCAGGTAATGTCTTTATATAAATAACTTTGTGAACTGGAAATTCTTCCAAAAATGTTTGAAACCAAGTTGAATAAATTTGATAATTTACATCTTCCATTTTTCCTGTTTCATGTAACATTTTTGCAAACACAAGTTTATCTGTATAAAGACTTCGTTCAGTAATGATAAAATATTTTTTATCAGATAATAGATCTATACTTTTTAATGCTTCACGCAAAACATTTAATCTAGAAATATAAGCAAGCATTTGAAATGGAAATGAATATTTTTCTTGATCTCCATAAAATTTTTCTAAAATTGTTTTCCCTGTGTTATCTTTAATTTTTTCCCATTCATCTACTGGTTCTTTTAAAAATATAACATGATCATTATTTTTAAAATATTTCTTTAGATATTTCATGAGAGTAGATTTTCCAGATCCAATATTTCCTTCAATAGAAATAACTTCGTAGTTTAGTCTTGCCATTATATAATAGTGTGCTTTTCTTTTATATATATTTTTTAGTTTCATTTTTTTATAATTTAATAAATAAAAAAATTGATTAAGAAAATTTATATAAAGATAATACTACATATTATCAAAACAATGGATTTACAACAAAGAAAGCTTAAGAAATCAGAATGGGACTCTATTGAAATATCCGTTTCTCAACATGAAATGGATGTATTATATATGATTATTAAGGGTTATCAGGATGTTAATGTAAAGATAAACAATCACAATTCTATCTTTACATTTTTGAAAATAGAATATAGTGAAAAAATTGAAGATTATGTATTTATTAGGTTTTTATTAGAGAGAGTTACTAAGATTGAGAAAACTTTAAAAACTTTTCATGCCAGTTATGAAGCTATAAAAATGGACAGTAATGCCAAAGTTAATTCGGCTGATAAAATTAGGTTAGAAAGATTTGATGAGAATACTTTAAAAAAAAATAATATTTATGAATTTATTCTACTAGATCATATTGAAGCACTTTTACGCGGCTTAGAAAAATCTGATAAAAAAATGATACATCTACATTATTATACACTCTATAAGCTAATAAAAAATAATATATTGCGTCTAAATAGGCATATGATTGAATTGACTAATCGCATTCTACATTTATTCGAAGAGAGAATAAACTTCGCGCATATTATTCAATATGCGGTAGAAATTATTGAGAAAAATGAAAGTCTATTAAAATATGGTGATTTAACACTCTATGAGCATCAGAAGGAGATTTTTACAGTTTGTAAAAGTATAAGACCTAAATTAGTTTTGTATATGGCGCCTACTGGAACTGGAAAAACTCTTACGCCAATCGCATTATCTGAAGGAAAAAAAATTATATTTGTCTGTGCTGCTAGACACGTAGGACTAGCTTTGGCAAAAGCAGCAATTTCCGTTAAAAAGAAGATAGCTTTTGCGTTTGGTTGTTCTAGCGCGGATGATATTCGTCTTCATTATTTCGCCGCAAAAGTATTTACTAGAAATAAACGCACTGGTGGAATTGGAAAAGTGGATAATAGTGTTGGTGACAATGTTGAGATAATAATTTGTGACATTCGATCTTATTTGCCAGCAATGTATTATATGCTTGCGTTCTTTCCTGCTGAAGATATTATTATGTATTGGGATGAACCAACTATAACGCTTGATTATGATGATCATGACATCCATAAAACGATTAGAAAAAATTGGCAGGAAAACCAAATACCAAATATAGTTCTATCGTCTGCTACATTGCCAAAACAAAATGAACTCACTGAAACAATTCCGGATTTCTTGATTAAATTTCCTGGTGCGGAAGTTTGTAATATTGTTAGTCATGACTGTAAAAAATCTATTCCAATTGTGAATAAAGATGGATTTGTAGTCTTGCCTCATTATTTAAGCGATAATTACTCTGAGATTTTAAAGGTAGCAAAACATTGTAGTGAATATTTGACACTCATGCGCTATTTTGATTTAAAAGAAGTTGTAGAATTTATTCACTATGTTTATTTTAATAAATATTGTAATGCTAGAACTAATTTGGATAGGCATTTTGAAACCCTTGACGATATTAACATGAAAAATATAAAAGTATATTATTTAACACTTCTTAAAAATATTTTACCAGAAAAATGGAGTGAAATATTTGAATATTTTAAGATTATGAGAAAACCTCGCATATTAGAAAATAATAAAGTAGATACAAAGGGCAATAAAATTACAAAGGTAAAGAGTATTGGTCCTGGTGTAATAGTTGAAAGTGTTAAACCAAATTCTTTGTCTGGAGCACCACTAATTAGATTAGCAAGTGAACAAATTACTTCTATTAGAACTGAAGAGCCAAAAGGAACATCAGGTGTTTATGTAAGCACAAAAGATGCGTATACATTAACAGATGGCCCGACAATATTTATTTCAGATGATGTTGAAAAAATTGCCAAGTTTTGTATCCAGCAAGCAAATATTCCTGCGATTGTAATGGAAGATTTATCAAAGAAAATTGAATATAATAATGCGATTAATGAGCGATTATCTGTATTGGAGTCAGAAAGCGAATTAATTAAAGAACAAAATGAGCAGCAGGCTAAAAATAGTGTATCGACTTTTCATAATGGTAGCACAATTTCAGGTAGAAATAAAGGTAATAAAGATACTAAAAAGGCATCACGTGATACTCCTGAGGAAATGGAAAGTCATGGAAAGTTAAATAGATTAACTCAAGAAATAACTTCACTGCGCATAATGATTAAATCAGCTACGCTAAATGATACATTTATACCCAATAATAAATTACATCTAGAAAAATGGACAAAAGATATTGATAGTAAAGGTGCTTTTACTAGTAATATTGACGAGCAAACGGTTTGCGATATAATGGCATTAAATGGTATTGAAAATTCTTGGAAGGTCTTGCTGATGATGGGAATTGGAGTATTTATTAATCATGAGAATATTGCTTATACGGAAATTATGAAAAAGTTAGCTGATGAACAAAAGTTATATATGATTATTGCTTCTAGTGATTATATTTATGGAACCAATTATCAATTCTGTCATGGATTTCTAAGTAAGGATTTAAATTTGACACAAGAAAAAATTATCCAAGCTATGGGGCGAATTGGTAGAAATAATATTCAACAGACTTATACGGTTCGATTTCGTGATGATGAACAGATTTCAAAGTTGTTTACTTCTGAGACAGAGAAGCCGGAAATTATAAATATGAATAGACTGTTTAATAGTAAGAATGTTATTTGGAGAGAAAATGAATATCTTGAGGTTCCAGAGGTAGATGAGAAAACTGTTGAGGTAGTAGAAGAAGTTTAAATAGTTTCTAAATATTAATCTTCTAAAAATTTTATAAAAAATAATTATATAAAATTTTTTTATAAAATTTTTTTATTTAATAATAGTGATTATTATTTATCATTTGAAGTTTTATTGTATTCATATACTTTTTCTCTTAAAGTTGTATAATATTCATATCTTTCTTTTGATAGTTCTGATTTATATACTTTACAATTTCCAGTAGAAATTTTTTCTGTTTTTTTCTTATCTATAGCTGAGTTAGAATTATTTTGAATAAGTGTATTATATATTTTAATAGTTTTCCATCCTTCTAATACTTTTTCAAAAATAAAAATAACTTCTTCTCCAGTAATATCGCGTTTTGAAGTTCGTTTTTTCTCTCTTCTTTCTCTTTTCATTTGTATAAAATCTTTTTTGTATTTGTTATCCATTTATAAATAACAAATATTTTTATATATTTATACATTTATTTCTATAAATTGTTTTAACAAATTTAAATAATAATCATATCTTTCTTTAACTAATTCTGATTCATAAATAATTGATTTTTTATTTTGTAAATTTCTTTTTATATTTTTAATAATATCAATCGTAACATTATTTTTGTTTTGTTCTATGAAATAATCTAAAATTTGAGTTGGGTTCCATTTTTCTATAAATTTTTCAATTACAAATATAATATCATCTGCATTTATTTTTCTCTTTGATAAATTAAGTTCTTCTTGTGTTAAAGATTTTTTTGTCTTCTTTTCTTCATTACGACATACAATTTCACCATTTTTAATTCTAGTTATTGTATGTCTTGGTAAATCAAACAATTTTTGTATATCTATATTTTTATTTCCTTCGTTCAATAAATTTCTTACTTTTATGATAACTTCATCACTTACACCTCCTTTTACATCTCTAATAGCAAGAGACATTTTTTTCTTTGTTTCTTCTGAAAATGTTTTACCATAATTATGATTTCCTTCTCCTTTCATTTTTTCAGATTTATCTTTATAAACTTGTTTGTTATGAATTTCTTTACAAATTTGTTCTTTCAGACATTTTAATCTTAATGTTTCTAAATAACCTTCTTTTCCTTTCTTATTTTGATTTAAATCAGTGAATAATTCTATTTCATGTTTCTCTCTATTACAAATTTTATACATTATTTCTTTCATTGATAATTTATCTGTATTCAAAAACATTTGAAATGCGTTAGCTTGATTATATTTAACAATTAAATGTGGTATTATTAATCGTATAAATTTTAAACAATCAATATTTTTATAAATTTTTAATTCGTGTGTTTCTACTTTACCAAACCCTAAAAATTTTGCGATTTCATGTAATATTTTTGGATGATTTTTTTGTGCGATAGATATGCAATATGAAAATGTATTATTTTTTATATATATACATCCTTCAGCATCAAATAATCCAGCAATATATTCAATATTTAATCTTGTTAAAAATATGTCATCTAATTCACAAATTTTATTTAGATTAGAACATTTTAAATATAATTTTTCTTTTTCTTCATATTTATTTGGTAAATTTGCAAGTTTGTTAAATTCATATAAATATTGATACTGATTTTCTTTAATAATTAAACTATTTTGTAAATAATCTACCAATACATGATATTCATTATTTCTAATTAATAAATTATATTGATTTCTAATATTATGTTTATGATAATATTCATTATTGTCATCCATTAAATTTATTGCTTTATCATTTCTATTAGTTGAAGATGTTATACTTCCTCCAAAGTGGTATCTTACTATCTGCAAAATGTTCGTTCGACATTGAGTTATTGTAAAACCAGATTGATACCCATCGGTAATTTTTCTTATAAAAATACAACCATCACCATCTATAAATCCAGCAATATAAGATGGATGCGGGGGATTATATTTAAATCTATCTAAATGTATTTGATTGTCAGTTTCAATTGTATCGGTCATTGTATATTGTAACATACACACTTGTATTTAAATTGTTTTCAATTTTAATATTTTAATGTAATAATTATAATATTAAATTTTATGATGTAACAAAATATAAATGTATTAATAATATCGCACGATATATAGTGCTTAGTTGGAGTATGCAAGCCCGCCCCTTATACATACAATTTTTATTAATTTTCATTAATAAATTGGACTATTCCTTAAGTCTTCATTGAAAGTTGCTAACTTTCTCAGACCCATTCCATTATAGTCTCTGAACCTTCTCCATGTGCTTGCTTTGGCGCATTTAGGAGCTTGGCTGCAGATTATCCAATCCTTTTCGTTATTACTATGCCCTAGGTCATTACCCCGGGTATTCAAAATGTTTTCACATAATGAAGTAGTAGAAAAGGCTATCAGGATGTTCCTGCAATTTAGAAATGTTGCCTCCAGCTGACTTGATAGTCAGAAAGAGACTAGCTGGTTATATAATGCGAAATGTATCATTTCGCATATTTGCTTTACACTGTTTATCCACATTAAGAAGCAAATATCTAATGTGGCAGCCAACTGTTTGGGACAGACGGAATCAATCCCAGACATAATTCTTAGAACATTATAGTTGGTAGCATAAACGCGCACTTTGGCAGTCTTGGTACCCTCAACAGTGGCGTTGGAGAGAACAAGCTGAAGAGTGGCGTTATCAATTCTGGAGAAGTTACATGTTCCAGAAGGCTGGTGTTCCTCAGGTCTGAGGGCGAAGGAGTACACGTTGATACCCTCATCAGGGTTTCTGGTGTGAGCCTGGTAAGGTTGGACCCAAGAGAAGTAAGAACCTTCACGCTCAGAGAAGCGGTCTTGGCCGTTAAGCTGGAGCTTAGCGGTGACGACAGGGTTCTGTCCCCAACAATGCATGTCCAAAGAGGTCTCAGTAAGGACGAATGTTCCGGCATCAGAGACACCAGAGTTATCGAGGTGAGATCCACCGCTGGCGGCAACAAGAGCAGCAATATCGGCAGGAGTGCTAGGGTTGAGTTGAACAGCATCTCCACCAAGTCCAGGCTCATTGTAAGGGTTGGAAGGACCATGCCAGTATCCAGTGAAACCAGGGAAATAACTATCAGGTTGGTAGTCAAGAGCACCGGCATCTTGGAAGAGACCTTGGGCATTGATGAAGGCATTGCTATCAGCAGCAACAGAGGCAGGACCTCCGAAGGCGTGGACAGCGTTAGGAAGAGCATCAATAGCATCAGTGTAGTTGAATGGCTGAGCACCAAGGACCTTGAAGAGAAGAGCATCACAGGTCAAAGAAGAACAGTAGTCAACGTTCTGATCAGGCTGGACAACCCAGATGAGCTCCTTAACAGGGTGGTTGAAGTTAAGCTTGATCTTATTAGAGGAAGAACCGACAGACTCGTCACCAGTGAACTGGAGCTGAGTAATAAGATACTCGTGAGGGTTCTGTGCCATTCTGCGGCGCTCATCAGTGTCAAGGAACACATAGTCCACATAGAGGGAAGCAGCGACCAAAGACTGATTGTAAGCAATGGTAGCAGGGACAGGGCGTCCAACAGTGTATTGACCAGCAGCACCAGAGTAAGGGTTGCTGTTGCAGTTAAGGGTAGTAACAGCCCAGAGACACTCATCAATAGGACGAATATCAAGGTTGATCTTGACCTCGTGGTATTGAAGAGCAATCAAAGGAAGAGCAAGACCAGGGTTGGTGTTGAACCAGAATTGAAGAGGAATATAAAGGGTAGTCTCAGGAAGAGCATTACGAGGAGCACACACTTGACGAGGAGCCAAGGAGTCACAAGGAGACTCAACATCAGAGAAAGAAGGATCAGTGATGAAGGTAAGTTGAGTAGTGTTACCAATCATCTTAAAGTAACCTCTCTGTTGTTCAGAGGTCATTGTAAGTTGGTTCCAGATGTGCATCCAGTCACCATATTGACGGTCAATTCTTTGACCACCGATCTCAACCTCAACCTGGGCAATAAGTTGTTCTCCAGGGTAATCGAGCCAACGGGCATAAACACCGGTATTTTGGCCAGTTTGGTAGTTTCCGAGACCCATAAGTTGGTTGATCTCAGGAAGAGTAACTTGAAGATATGTGCGGTAAGCAAGATCACCATTTCTGGAGATCACGCACTGGACACGGCGACCAAAATCAGCCTGACCGTTGAAAGTCTGTTCAATAGACTCAATAGCAAAGTTAGTGTAACGACGATAAGTAACTTTCCAAAAAGTAATCTGCGGGTTACCAGTAAGGTAAACATCCTGGGCGCCATAGGCAACCAATTGCATTAAACCACCTCCCATTTTATAATTATGCTAAAGAAAAAAATTTTTTGAAATTTAATTTAATTAATTTAATTAATTTAATTAATTAAATTTAATTAATAAATAATTTATTACCTAGCAAAAAATTATTTAAGAAATTACTTTATTTAGATCTAAATTTGTGTTCATAAATTTAAGTAAATATGTGTCTTCAAATACCTCTTTTTTATTTTCATGATTTTTACTGAATACATACGACTCATTTTTCTTTTTAACACTCCAACCATGCTCTATAGAATTATATAAAATTAACATTTTTTGAAATTTAATTGCGTCAACTTTAATATTTTCATTTTCTAAATCTTTTAAGGAAGCTAAAGTTAATTGGATATCCATATTACTTTAAAAAAAGAAAAGTATTCATTTGTTTAAACTTGTTTTATAGCAATACTAGTTTACTATTGTAAAAATAATATGAATATTAAAATACTAATTGTATTTATAGTATTTCAACAATAATTAAAATATTATTTATAATTATTTTTAATTAAATAAATAAGTATTTTATATTTAAAAGAATGCCGTCATTTAAACCAAAAACTAATAAAAAAATTAAGTATAATAAACAGTCGGCAATTACATTGGATATAAAGCATAAAGAGTTTTTAAATGAATTTTCTAAAGATGAAAATGATCGGATACCTAATTTAAAAATAGAGAGACACGAACTCAAACAACAACTTTTAGAAGATCTAACAATCGAACAGCAACTTGAAATTACAGATAAAATTAATGAAATTTCTCAGCAAATTAAAGAAATTAAGTCTAGAAAAAAAGGTTATTTTCTTGATAATTCAAAATTTATATTTGATTATTTTGAAAATAAGAAAAATATATCTGATGGAAATAAAGTTCAAGTAAACTCTAATAAAACTAAATTAGTCAATACTTTTTTTAAAATTAAACCAGAAAATGAAAATTTTAAACTTGCTCAGAGAGAAAATAGCAACATTGTTAAAAATTATTTAAGTAATATTGATGACGGGTTTTTGGATGTAAATTCTTTTGTATATCAAACAGATATATGTCATATTTGTAATAAAGGTGAATTAATTCCTTTAGATGATGAAGGTATATTAGTATGCACATCTTGTTCTAGAGTAGTTCCTTATTTAATTGAAAATGAAAAACCTTCCTATAAAGAACCACCAAAAGAAGTATGTTTTTATGCTTATAAAAGAATAAATCATTTTAAAGAAATATTAGCGCAATTTCAAGGGAAAGAAACTACTCAAATACCTTTGGATGTTATTGAAAATATTAAACTTCAAATTAAAAAAGAGAGAATTGAATTATCTCAAATTACAAACATAAAAACAAAAGAAATTCTAAAAAAACTAGGTTATAATAAATATTATGAGCATATACCATTTATAAAAGATAAGCTAGGTATTAAACCACCTATTATGTCTCCAGAATTGGAAGAAACTCTATGTAATTTATTTATTGAACTTCAATCACCATATTCTAAATTTTGTCCAGATGATCGTGTTAATTTTTTAAATTATTATTATACTGCTTATAAATTATGTGAACTTTTAGGCGAAGAACAATATTTGGCATTTTTTCCAATGTTAAAAGATCCTGAAAAAAGAATGGAACAAGATGAAATATGGAAAAAAATTTGTCTTGATTTAGATTGGGAATTTATACCAACGATTTAATTATTTGTAATAATTTAATGACATGATTTATGATTAAATTATTTTATCTAATTACGTTATATAGTTTATCTAATTGGTTGGTTTATATGGAAATAATTTTGTTAAATTTGTATTATAAATAGAAAAATTTGGATCGTTAGTATTAGCACCTACTCCGTTTCCAAAACACATACCTCCTTTAAAATTTTTTTTCTTATTAGTTCTTATCTTACTTAATTTTCTTTTAGTTTTTCTTTTCGATTTTTTATTAGTTTTTCTTGTTTTTCTTTTAGATTTTCTTTTAGATTTTTTACCACCCAACCACGATGGTTCTTCTTCTTGTTCTTCTTCTTGTTGTGTATTTTCATCTTTATTAAATTTATTCATTACTTCCCCCGCTATTTTATTTTTGTTTGCCTCCATGAATACTATTCTATCTTCTTCATTCAGATTTCGATTTTCATTTTCACTTAAATAATTATTCAAAAAATAATTCCACGTAATTCGTATTAGTTGCATTTCATAATTTTTTTCTTTAAGTCTATCTATATCTTCACTACTAAAACCTAATTGCTTTAATTCTTCATCATTTTCAGATGTAAGTGACATATAATATATAAGTATACAATATTTTACGAATTAATTTATAAAAATATTATTTTATTAAAATTATATAAAATAAAATTTATTAATACTAATTATAGTTTAAAAACCTCCAGGGAAGTGGACTAAGTTGGCTCCAATACCGAAACCAGCTCCAGATCTAGCAGTTGCTCCAATAGAAGGAACATATGTATCAAGAATGCTAAATGTAGCAGCAGCAGTTAAGGCAATTAAAACTATTTCCTCAATATTCAAGGAACGTTTAGGGATCGCGTAAGCAGCAATAGCAACCATCAAACCTTCAACAAGGTACTTAATTATTCTCTTAACGAGTTCACTAACATTGACAAGTCCGTTCATTATATTAAATAATAAGAAAAAAAAAATATATATTGCGATAAAATACTTAAAATTAAATAATTAAATTAATTAAAATGGATCGTTCTAAAGACAAGAATTCTAAGAAACAAAGTTTTGAGAGAAAAGAAATTAATGGAAAACCAAATCCTAAATATATTGATTTATTAGATGAAGATAAACCAATTGCTGGACAAAAATTTGTATGTGTTTCTTTTTGTTCTCCTGAAACAATTTTAAAGAAAAGGGAATTATTCTTTTTTGAAGAGTTCCTAAAGAAATGGGACTTTAATAAATCTATGGAAAAATTTATCCAATTTCTAAATTTTCTTTCTTTTAAATACAACATTTCATTTGACGATGTTTCAAATGATTTTAAAGATTTTGTAAAGGATGAAAAGGATAATTTAACTGGAACAGCACTTGAAGATGAGTATAAAACTTTCTTAGATAATAATGAAGCAGAACTTGAAAAGCAGTTTAATTTAAAAAATAATTTTCAAACAAGCACAAGAGGTATTAAAATTCGCGGATCTTATCCTAGTCAAGAGGAAGCGGAATTAAGATGTAAAATGTTGAGAGAAGTTGATGATAAACATGATATTTTTGTTGGTCCTGTTGGTATGTGGATGCCATGGGATCCAGAAGCTTATAAGACAGGTCGTGTAGAATATATGGAGGACGAGCTTAATCAGTTGATGAGTGAAAAGCAAAAGAATGAAGGCAACGCAAAAACTGCTTTTGAACAGCGTGTCAAGGAAACCAAGAAGAAAGCTATTGAGGAAAACATTAAGAATGCTGAAAAATCCGGCAATGTTTTAACTCAAACTGTTGATGATGATGGTAACCTTATTGGTATAAATAATGCCAATACACAAGAATTTGCTTTGAAGAATCAAGAAAATATTTCTACCGCAGATATTTGTAGCGAGTTATTTGAAGGAGAGAATATTGTTGTTGGTAAGACAGATAATGGTCAAAGTCAGTTAGTTAGTGGACCTTTTGCTCAACCTTTAAAAAAGGTTGAACCAAATAAATAAATATAAAAAATAAAATATATTGTAATAAATAAAAAATTAAGCATAATAAATATTTAAAACTAATTAAATATTTATAATAAAATGTCTCACAATATAGATAAAATAATTTATATTAATTTGAATAAAAGAACAGACAGGAGGAATGAGATTGAACAAGAACTCAATAATTTTGGATTAGAATATGACAGATTTGAAGCTATTGAAACACCAAATTTTGGTGCAATCGGTTGTTTTAAATCACATCTTTCTGTGTTAAAATTAGCAAAAGAGAGAAATTATCAGAATATTTTAATTTTAGAAGATGATTTTATATTTTTAGTGTCAAAAGAAAAATTTGAACAAAATTTATCTGATTTTTTCTCTCTTAATTTACCATTTGATCTTTGTATGTTATCATATAATTTAATAAAATCGGAAGAGCTTGAAAATAATCTTGTAAATAAAGTTATTGAAGCTCAAACCGCATCTGGTTATATTGTAAATAATCATTATTATGATAAATTAATTCAATTGTATGAATGGGCTTTACCATTATATGAAGAAACTGGCGCACATTGGATATATGCTAATGATCAAATATGGAAACAATATCAACCAAATGATAATTGGTATTATTTTAAAACTAGGTTAGGAAAACAATCCTGTTCATATAGTGATCTTGGTAAAGAAGTTGTTGATTATCATTGTTAAACTATATGTAAATATTTATAGTTATAAATTATTAAACGCAATAATAATAATCATTTATAATAATTTTATTCTTAACACATCTGCTCATTTTAGCTGTAGAAAATCCTTCTGCTTGAGATGCCTTTGCTATAGTATCCCATGTTCCTAATAATTCATTTGAAACATTCATTCTTTTATATACTTTTTTACCAGTTGATGATATTAATTTTGGTTTATAATCATGTTGTTTTAATGATAGACCATAATAACCTTCGTTATTTCCTTCATCAGTCCATACAGTTGCTTTTAGAGCATATGGAGAAGCATTTAAATATTCTTTCATTTCTTTCATATCATTATCGGATAATTCTTTACCAATTGAAATTTTCCATTTTTGGTATTCTCTCAATAATACCGAATTTAGAATTTTTCCACAATCAGAAAATTCACATACTTGGAATAAAAAAGTTTCGATTTGTGAATTATCTTGTGTTTTTTTATATTCAACAGATCTTAATTTTATACCTAGATAACCGTGATTTCCTTGAATACGCTTTGGTTTAAATCTAGTATCCATATAATTTTTAAGTGCGTGAAATACTTCTTTTGAAGGTTTTACTTGGCTCCATAAACGATAACGACCTTCAATATTTACTGACAATTCTTCTACATCAGGTCTTACAATACAAATGCTATTTACAAATCCATTAAATTTAATATTTAGTTCATCTTCTGGTAATAATACATTTTGATAAACTGATTGATTTTCCAAATTAACTGTTTCGATTACTTTTTCTTTGGTTTCTAATTTTTCTCTCAAATTATTTATTTCAATAGTTTTTTCATGTAATAATATTTTATTTATATCTAATTGTTTATTCAACTCTTTATTTTCATTTAATAATTCTTCATTTTCTTTCATTATTTTATTAAAATTATCAATACTATATGTTTTTGAATGAATAATATCTTTAATATGTTTATTTAATTTTTCAATTGTAAAATTAGTAGAATCGTAAGCTATAATTTCTGTTTTATTTTTACCATTAACTTCTATACTACGAATTTGTCTTTTAATTTTTGGATATGTCTTAATAAGATTTTCTATTTCTACCTTATTTTGAACGCGATACGCATTTACTAAAATGAAATTATAATATTTTTTTCTATGGTCTACTACTCTTGTTCCCAAATCATTTGTATGTCCAAATTTGATTAATTTCTCTCCTGTTTCATTTGTATTATCAATTGTTCCAAAATAAATACATTCTGTATTTAATGGAAACTGTATGATGATTGCTTGTTCTAGAGCTTTTTGATTTTCTTTTTTTAATAATATTTTTTCTTGTTCTGTAGATTGTTTTATTTCTAAAATAATATTATCTTTTTGTTCTAATTGAAGTTTTAATTCATTCGTTTCTTCTTCTACTATTTCATGTAATGTTTCTTCTAATTTTATATAATATTCATGAATTTCAGACGCTTTTTTTGTTTGTGCTTTTAAACATAATGATTTAAAACATTTAATGGTTAGCATTATAGTTTGTTTATTTTGACCTCCATTTTGCTTAACAGATGTTTCTAAAACCGCTCCTCCAACTTGAGGAGCGGTTTTTTCATTAATGGTTAAAACCGCTTTGGGTAAAGGCAAAGCGGTTTTGAAATCTACATCTAAATTAAAGTGTTTTTCAAGTAACCTTTTACAATCTATTTTTTGACTAAAACCCAACCATTTCCATATATCATCTAAATTAACTACAAAATCAATATTTTTATCATAATTTAAATAACAATAAAAGCTACTAATAAATAATTGTTGTTCAAAACCAGTAAATTTTTCTTTGATTTTATTTAAAAATTTACTATTATATGTATGTGAAAGCCTGGTAATAGGGTTCTTTTCAATAAGTTCAATGATATTTAACTCTTGCATCTTATTATAATATATATTATAAGATACTCTTTAAGTAGTTGTAAGTGCTTTTATATTTTAAAAGTGCTTTTTTATAAAGTGAAGTCGCTTTGGGTAAAAGGAAAGCGGTTTTCTTACCATTTATTTGCCTTTTTGACACTGATTTTGGGGCCAGCACCGCGTTTTTTCATTTTATTTGGGTCATATGGCTCATCATCGTCTTCATCTTTCATATTTTTAGATAATTCCCAGAATTCTTTAGACCCTAATCTGAAGTCATTATGGTTATCGGCTTTATACCAAAACACCTGATCATGTAGTTTATTAGATTTTGAGTTATTATTTATTACCAAGCACTCATAATTTTCAGTACACTGGTCCATTACCTGACAAAAGCTCTCAAATGTTGGAAACATGCCAGCATAATTTTCATAAATACGTTTTCTATTAGCAATGTAATTTTCTCTTAAAATAAAAACATAATCTATATTGGTTCTTAGTGTCGGCGGAATTCCAAGAGGATATTGCATTGTGATGACTAACATGACCTTCCAATGTCTGCCATTCATGAATAAAAGTCGCATCATTTTATCACGCGCCCATGTGTTATCATATAAACAATCATCTAAAATAACAAATGCTCGCGGATCAATATTACTGCGTTTATAAGTTTCCATCTCTACCTTTACTTGTTTTAAAACGGTTCGTTGTCTTTTTAAAATATTTTCAATAATAGCTGTATTGTATTCATTATGAATAAATAATTTTGGCACCATTTTACCATAAAAACCATTTCCTTCTTCAGTTCCTGATATAACAGTTCCAATTGGAATTTCTTGTTGATAATAAAGTAAATCCCTCACCAAAAATGATTTACCTGTATCACGCTTACCAATTAATACAACTACAGGGCCTTTATTTTCAGTTGGTTTAAAACTAATCGACTTCATATCAAATTTTTTTAATTCTAATGTCATTTTATTAATTTTAGAAATTATTTTTTATTCTTTTTTACGCAAACTTAATTACAAATTAGTATATTAATAATTAAATAATTAATAAGTTAAAAGTTTGTAGAATTAATATATTATTTAGCTAAAGGAATGATAAATGTACATTATCAAAAAAGAAAAAATGGAGATCTTTTTAAATGTTTAGAAAATCCAAATGGACTTTTTCTATCAGATTTACAAAATTATATTCCAATTTATACAAAATTTTTTTCATTAAATGAAACAAATTATAATAATATTAATTTAAACCATCCATGGTGTATAAATTTTGTAAATGATACATCTGAAAATAACGATTATATAAAAATATATAATTGTAAATTAAAAAATTATGAAAATGATAAAGTTAAACACAAAGATGTATTTTTTAAATTAGCACCATTATTAGATCCATACAAATATTTGATAGGTAAGTATAATATATTGGATCCTAATTTATTTAATTTACCAAAAATTGAAACAATAAATAACAATTATCATCCTAAATTTATGGATACTAATAATGCTGCTTATGTAGATGGATTATTTATATTTTTAACTAGTAAATTATTAGAAAAACACAATTTTATTCATGGTGTAGATTATTATGGATCATTTTTAGGTATTAAAAATAATTTTACATTAAACGTATTTGATGATATTGATTATTTAAATAATTCTGATTTTTTTAATAAAAATAAAAATAGTTTATTTAAAATTGATAATTATGAGCATTTATTTCAAAATGAAACTCAAAAGCTTAAACCAATAAATATTCAACACGATATAAGTGCTAAATCTATGTTATCTATTAAATCTTTTGATAATGAAATATTTGAAAATATTTTTGAAGAAAACGCAAATGGGTTATCAAATAATGTACTAGTTGATTTAGAAAATATTGTTTCTGACAATATTTTAAATAATGATGATAAAACAGTAACACTAAGGTCTAGCTCTACTTGTTCATCTAGATCATCTCATACTTCAATAGAAGATGATAAGGAAGATGATAATGAACATGATAAGGAATATGATGATGAGGAAGATGAAGATGAGGAAGATGAAGATGAGGAAGATGAAGATGAGGAAGAGGAAGATGAGGAAGAGGAAGATGAGAAAGATGAAGATGAGGAACATGATGAAGATGAGGATGAGGAAGAGGAAGAAGAAACTATTAATGTTAGTATACCTAAGTTCCCAGTTCAAGTAATTTGTATGGAAAATTGTGAAAATACATTTGATGATTTAATTTTAAATAGTGATTTAACAAAAGAAGAATGGTATTCAGCATTTATGCAAATAATTATGATTTTAATTACATATCAAAAAGCGTTTAATTTTACACATAATGATTTACATACAAATAATGTTATGTATATTCAAACAAATAAAAAATTTATTTATTATTGTTATAAAAAAAAACATTATAAGGTTCCTACTTTTGGTCGATTATTTAAAATTATTGATTTTGGTAGAAGTATTTATAAATTTAATGGTAAGATATTTTGTAGCGATAGTTTTCAAATAGGAGGAGATGCAGCAACACAATATAATACAGAGCCATATTTAAATGACAAAAAACCTAGATTAGAACCAAACTATAGTTTTGATTTATGTCGTTTGGCATGTTCTATATTTGATTATCTAGTTGATGATATTGAAGAAGTTAAAGATTTAAGTAAATGTGATGACCCAATAAAACGACTTATTGTAGAATGGTGTTTGGATGATAAAGGAATTAATATGTTATATAAAAATAATGGAACTGATAGATATCCTGATTTTAAATTATATAAAATGATATCAAGGTGCGTTCATAATCATACACCACAAGCACAATTAGATAGACCAGAATTTAATGCTTTTTCAAAATTTAAGGGAGATATTCCATCAGATGTAATAAATATTGATAATATTTCTGTTTATGTATAAAAATTAAAATAAAGTGTTCTTTTTTTTAATAAAATTTTAAATTTTTAACTTAAATATATATTTATACAAATTATATAAATATATATGAATAATTTAATAGTACACCAATTATCTTATTGTATTCCAGATGAAAATATATTTGATTTTTATAATATAAAAGATAAAAAACATATTGTTATTTATGATATAATACAAGAAGAAAATTTAACTTATCGTTTTGGAGCAGATCAAGAAAAAGAATATAATGAACATTACCAATTATATATAAAATTAATTAAATATATATTTAATTATATAATTATATATTTAATTATATATTTAATTATATATTTAATTATATAATTATATATTTAATTATATAATGACTTCATATGGATTTATAATAACAAGACATGTTAATTCTGAAAAAACAAATAGATACTGGAACCATTCTATAAAATTATTAAGAAGACTATATCCAAATAATAAAATAATTATTATTGACGACAATAGCGATAAAAATTTTTTAAAAGCGGATTTTGACTATATAAATGTAGAAATTATTGTATCAGAATTTAAAGGACGTGGAGAATTATTACCTTATTATTATTATATTAAATATAAATTTTTTGATAACGCAGTAATTATACATGATAGTGTATTTTTTCATAAAAAAATTAACTTTGATTTATTAAATAATATAAATGTTATACCTTTATGGTTTTTTTACCCAGATAAAGAAAATATAAATAATACATTAAGAATAACTAATAATCTTAAAAATAAAATATTAATAGAACCACAATTATCATTCAATAATATTGTTATTGGATTACCTCATAATAACTGGTATGGTTGTTTTGGTGTTCAATCATATATTAATCATGGATTTCTTTTACAATTACAAAATAAATATAATTTAATAAATATGATTTCATCTGTTTCTTGTAGAGCAGACAGATGTTGCTTAGAGAGAATTTTTGGATGTATATTTTATACGGAAAATCCTAAAATTATAAAGCAAAAATCACTACTAGGTAATATACACGAATATAATATGTGGGGTTTAACATTTGATGATTATATGAATAAATTAAAGAGTAAACAAAAAATAAGACCAATTATAAAGGTTTGGACAGGACGTTAAAATCCAGGATTATCAGTAAATACTGGCGTTGCGTTTGATCCACCTTTAATACTATTAATCATTGGATTTAACTGTCCTATAATAAAATCGCTTGCTATTACACTAAAATATACCAATAGCGCATCTCTAATTAATAATTTAAATGGTTTGCTTTCTTTTTCTATAAAACGCATTTCAATAAATTTGGCAATTAAAAATACAATAGATATAATACCAGCAACAACAAATATGTTATTCATTTAAAATATTAAAAGTATTATTATTAATAAATTTTACGCAAATTATTCTAAAACCTCAATATCATCTATTAATAGATCTGGTAATAAATCAAGTCTTGGTTCTTCAATATTATGTATATCTAATGTATCTAACTGAAATGACTGATCTGAAATATTTATTTTGTCATTATCATCTTCTTCATTTTCTAATTTTCTTTGTTGATAACGCATTTCACTTATTTGTTCTAATGTTTCTAAATCTTTTGGTGCATTAATGGTAGACATATTACCATCTTCAGTTTTAACAAAATCAATATCATTAAAACTTAATTGACTTTGTGGAGATTGTATTGATTGACCATATGCCATAGTAGGTACTTGTGATTGTCCAGCTACTATAGGTGCTTTAATAGGTTCTTCAGTTATTTGCTCTTTAATTTCTTCTACAACATCTTCTTCTATAGTTTCATCCATATAAGCTTTTAAAATTGCTTCCACTGGAATACTTTCTCTCAAAGTATTTAATAAACATTCTTGAACAATAATTTCTAATTCTCTGTGATTTTTTTGAACTTGTAATGGTGGAATATTTAGTTCAAATAAATAGACATTTTTATAAAATTTTCTTGCTACATTAATGTAAGTTTTATGAATAAAATCATCTAATTTTGGAATATTAATATCTATTTTTTTCTGTTTTTGACCAACTCTCATAGCAGTTAAAATTTTTAATTGAATTATGTGAACACATGTAACTAAATCTTCTAAATAATTACATCCTGATTTTTCACAAATTCTTTGTCTTTCAGCTTCAATAAGCTGTGTATTCCATTTGGGAACTCTTGAAATAAAATTTTGAAATGTCATTAAATATTTTTCTTGTTCATTATTATCTTTACAAATTTTTATTGCTTCATCTAAAATAGACTTATATCCTTCAATAATAAGAGGAGTAAGAATTGTTACTAGTCTAGATCCCCATTCATTCTTGGATTCATGAAGTGCGCTTACATTAAAATCGTCCATTTACATAAAACTAATATTTTCTAAAGAGACTTCTGAACTTAAAAATAAAAAATTTAATATAAATAAAATAAGCAGTTTTTCATTTCTAAATTCTTTTCTTATACGATTAAAACACAGTAAACATTCGTATTTTTTTTCATTTGTTATTATATTTTCTAAAAAATTGGTGTTTTCTAATAAATTTAAAATATCTAAAGAACTATATGCTTTTTCGTAAAGTTTATTACATAAAGATATTAATTCTTCTATTATAATTTTTTTATTTATTAATTTTTGTAATTCTTTTTTAAGCCAATCTTGATGATGATTTTTTATATCTTTCATATTAAATACACAATTTAAATTATATTGGTAAATATTTTCAGTCTTTCCATTTATTACTGGTTCTGAAACATAAATTTCGCAAAATCGTGATAAAATTGGTTTCATTAAATTATATTTATCTTCAGCAATAATAAAAAATCTGGTATTATGACTAAATAATTCAATACATCTTCGTAAGGCAGATTGAGCGTCAATTGTTAGTTTATCCGCATTTAATAAAATTATACTTTTAAAAATATTTCCACCATTAGAATTAATATGTGTTTTAGCAAATAATTTTAATTCTTCTCTTATAAATTTAATGCCTTTACCATGTGAACAATTTACATACATAACAAAAGATTTAATCTTATCTTTATTATTATCATAAATTTTATGAATAAATTCGTTAACGATTGTTCTTTTTCCACTGCCAGATGGTCCATGAAATATCATATTTGGTATCTTATGTATTTTATAAAAATAATCTAATTTTTCTTTTATATTTTGATGAATTTCTAATGCCATAGATTAACTATATTAAAATAGAAAGTGTTTTTATATTTTAATATAACGTAATTAATAAAATAAATTTATCAGTTAATAACTAAATTACGTAATTACATAATTACGTAATTACGTAATTACATAATTACATAATTTTATTTAATAATTCTTACCTGAAATAAACAATCCATTATTAATAAAATTGATTTCATTTTAAATATTATAAAATAATATACTATATTAACAATATGAAAACAACACAAACCAAAGGATTAAAACGAAATATAATTGATAAATATTATACAAAACCTGATGTTGTTGATACATGTATAAATTTTGTAAAACAATATATAAAAATAGATAAAAATGATTTGATTATAGAACCGAGTGCTGGTAACGGCTCATTTATTTTAGGAATTAAAGAATTATCGTCTAATTTTAAATTTTATGATTTAGAGCCTGAAAATCAAGAAATTTGTAAACAAGATTATTTGTTATGTAATTATAGTGATTTCAAAAGTAGTTATGATAATATACATATAATAGGAAATCCTCCGTTTGGTCGTCAATCATCATTAGCAATTAAATTCATAAAAAAATCATGTGAGTTTTGTAATAGTATATCATTTATATTACCTAAAAGTTTTAAAAAAGACAGTTTAAAAAAAACATTTCCTTTGAATTTTCATCTTATTTTTGAAATTGATCTTTCTAATAATTCATTTTTAGTAGATGGAGTTGAATATAATGTTCCGTGTATATTTCAAATTTGGGAAAAAAGATTATTTAATAGATTAACAATTGAAAAATTACATCCTATAAATTTTAAATTTGTAAATAAATCAGAACTACATGATATATCATTTAGAAGAGTGGGTGTATATGCTGGAAAAATAGATACAAATACACACGATAAAAGCATCCAATCACATTATTTTATAAAATTAGTAAATAATAATGAAGATATTTTGAATGAATTAAAAAAAATTGTATTTGAAACAGATAATACAGTTGGACCTAAATCTATTTCAAAACAAGAATTAATATTAAAATATAACCAGATTTTACAGAATTAATTTTCAACTTTAAGTTTAGATTTTCTAACTCTAGAAGAAGATACTATTTCACTTGTTATTTTTACTCCTCTAACTAGTGGTTTAATTGTTCTTGAAATAATAAATTCCGGATATGTTTCAAATAATTTATCAAAATTTGGTATAGAACATTGAACTCTACGTTGACTGTGTGAATCTACTTTTGGAGAAATATTTATCTTCATATTAAATTCCTTCTGCATTTTATTTTTACAAACCTTATATTTTTGTTTAATCTCTTCTGCTACTTCTCCATGCGGTATATCTTTAATATATTTTACATATTCTTCTAATATTTTTTTAGATATGGTTCCAAATAATATATCTCTTAATTTTTTATTATAGTTAATTTCTAATATTTCATACATTATTTTTTTATTATCATTTTGTTTATATTTTATTAAAATTATTGTGTATTTTTTATCAAATTCACCTTCATAAAACCTTAAAATATCTCCACAGTCTATATTTTTTCCACCGGATGTTTTAATTGATACATTTTCATTATTATCAAATTTATTTTTTTCACAACATATATCATATTTTGTAGTATCATTTTTACAAGAAGGTAATTCAAAACATTTTTCACGAATTTCTGAATCCCAAAATAATCCATGCGATTGACTTTGTGTAAAATCAATAATATTTAATATTGGATTTTCCATTAGTATGTATTGTATATTTATAAAAAAAATGTAGATTTTATTCTCATTTTTTTTATTATTTATTTATGTATCTATACAGAACTTGTCAATGAGTGAGTGTATGGATTATTTTTAAAAGCAGAAAGAATATCTGGTTGAATACGATCACAACTAGCACATTCATTATAATATTGCGGTGCTCTAATTGCGCCATATGTTTGTGTTGATGGTGGAATACCAGATATACGAGAGAAAGCAGGATTAAATCTTCCATCTAAGCGATCAGTATCACTTTTAATTGTTGTTAAGTTCATTTGTTGATTAAAAATCTGTGTTCCACCTTGATTAGGTCTATTTACTATTGTTTGTGATTTAATATCATTATTATGTTGTTTATAAGCAGCATCATAACTCATATCACCATATCCTGTAGCATAACCACCAGCAGCTGTATAATATTCAGAACTAGTAGTATCTCTTTGTGTTAAATCAGGTGATGTATAATTATTTACATATAATCCCTCCCTTTGATTATTAATATTAAAACTTTGGGAATGAAGTGTTGTTTCTTTAATAGTAGTTGGTGTTGTGTCTTGTGGATTATATACATAACCCTTAGGGACTGTTGTTGAAGCCTCACCATAAATGCGAATATTATTAATTGTTTCGTCTTTTTTAGTTGGTCGAAAAATATCTAATAATGGAGCAATAACAGCACCAACAGCTCCACTAAATCCGCTTCTTAATGTATCTGGTTGTTTCATTGTAGATCTGTGATTTTCATAATTTGTATGACTGCGTAAAAAATTATCACCATCATTAATAGGTCCACGACCCATAGCAGACGAGGGATTTATGTCTGCACATGGCAATTGGATACGTCTACTTGGTTCAAAATTTTCTGGAGCAGTTCCGGCTCTAATATCAGAAATAGCTGGACCCATATAGTCAATTGGAATATCATTGCGTCTAAGTATACCCATCTCTTGAATTGGCCTCAATGTCTCTCCTTTTTCAGCACCAGTTGTAGTAAGCCAACGATCTTGAGTATTAATAAAATATGTATCAGGTCTTTGTTTTTCAACACGTCCAATCATTTGTGCTGTTGGAACATTTTTAATAAATGAATTAGCTGGTCCTTCATGATTAAGTAATTCATATTCTAACTTTGGATTAGTATCAACTCTTAATTGATCTACAGTTTTAGGTAACCATTTATCGCGTGCTTCCATTCCTGAATTATAACCGTTACTACCATCAAAACCATATCCTTTATCTAATCCAGGTCCAACCATAATACTATCAAATGGTTTTACATTATTATTTTTCATTGCTGGGTTTACTCGAGATTGATAAAAATCACTCTGGTTTGGCATACCAAATGTCCATTGAACATTTTGCTCTGGTTTAAATAAAGGAGCTTGTTCTATTTTTTTTATAGTTTGCGAACCAGTTCCCATCATATTATCGAGGACTGATTCAGTAATATTTACATCATATGTTTTTCCTTTTACTTTACCTCCATAAAAAGGAACCATATTATTATGCTTAAATTGGTCTGAATTTAAATAATTACCAGATAAAGAATAAACATTTGGAATTGTTTTATTTACTGAACCTCCACTCCTAACTTGCTCTTGATATAAATTTTGATTAAAATATTTATCTGTAGCTGTATTTGGATTAGGATATTGTTGAACTGTATCTACTAATTGATTTATATTAGAAACTGGAAAATTTTGCGGAGGAATATTTGTATTTGGTAAGCCAGTGTTATCTTTTACACCTAAATTACTTCTAATTCCCATATTTGTAAATCTTTCTTGTCTTGAGGATCTTCTTATTTCTCTATCAGCACAATTTTCATTAGTTTGATTTGATACTACATACATACCTCCTAATGCTATTAAAGGAATTGCTATTTCCATATTATATATATAGAGTATTATATTTTATTCATATAATAATCTAATTTATCTAGATATAACTTTTATTAAATACACCACTATTAAGTAAATTTATTACAATTTATTACAATTTATTACAATTTATTATAAATTTATATCATTATAGGGTTTGACAAGAATTTGTCTGTTGACATGTTGTTGGACCTCCTACATAACCACCTCTTATCAAGTTAAAACTAGTTGGCAAATAATTTTTAGTTTCAGATACTACACAATCTCTCTTTGGAGTAAAATAATCTTTTTCTAAAATTCTAGTGCTCAAATTATTTTGAAATGGTAAACATACATTTTCTTGAGGATTTAAAGGTGGGTATGAAAAATTATTTTGTTCTATATCACGATACCACCATGCGGGATTAGTAGCTCTTGATTGATTTGTAAATAAATTATTACATGTTGGATAACTAATTGCTTCATTCTCAACATTATAGCTTTTATAATTATCTTTTCCTAAACAATCTCTGCTAAGTTGACGATTAACACCCATCAAATCGCTTTCTAAATTTATAGTATTTGTTCTTAAATTTGCTCCCCATTTTTGTATTATAATTTGTGGATCTTCAATATAACAAGGATTTGAACCATTTCCTGGAACATTTAAAATCCATCTACCAGGATCAGTAGATTGTTGTAATTCTTTTTTTGTTCTACAATCATCATATTTAAATCTAGTAAAAGACATATATTATATACTTTTAAAAAAAGTATAGCAAAAATAATTTATTATACTTTAAAAAAAAAGTATAGAAAAATTATTATATTTTAAAAAGTATCAATTTAAACATTTTATAAATAATTCTATAAATGGAATTAAATTTAACTCGAAATTCTCCAACTCTATGTTTAAATATGATTGTTAAAAATGAAAGTAAAATTATTACCAGATTATTTGACTCAGTTTCATCTATTATTGATTGTTATTGTATTTGCGATACAGGCTCTACAGATAATACTGTAGAATTAATAACAAATTATTTTAAAGAAAAAAATATACCTGGTAAAGTGGTAGTAGAACCTTTTAAAAATTTTTGTCATAATAGAAATTTTGCTTTAAATGCTTGTAATAGCATGTCAGATTATGTTTTATTATTAGATGCTGATATGATTCTCGAAGTTAATGAATTTAATAAAAATATTTTAAATTTGGCTGATAGTTTTTCAATACTTCAAGGAAATGACAGTTTCTTTTATCAAAATATGAGAATTGTTAGAAATAATGGATTATATTCATATTCTGGAGTAACACATGAATATATTAATACTCCACCGAATAATGTATCATATCCATTTGAAAAAAAAAATATTTTTATTAGAGATATTGGTGATGGAGGCGCCAAGGGTGATAAATTTGAAAGAGATGTACGACTACTTACAGAAGGAATTTTAGCAGAGCCTAATAATGTAAGATATTATTTTTATCTAGCAAATAGTTATTATGATGGTGGACAATTTGAGAAGGCTATTGAAATATATAAAAAGAGAATAGCCTTAGGTGATTGGAAAGAAGAAGTATGGTATAGTTATTATAGAATTGGATTATGTTACAAGGAACTAGGAAATTTTGCTGAGGCCTTTAAATTTTGGATGGAAGGATATGATTATTATCCTGAAAGATTAGAAGGAATTTATGAAATGATTAAACACTATAGACTTATTTCTAAGCATAAATTAGCTGAAATATTTTATCAATTGGCTAAAAAAATTCTTGACAAAAATCATAATCGCAGCGGTTATTTATTTTTACATAATGATGTTTATGAATCAAGAATATATTATGAATATAGTATTTTAGCTTATTATTTTGGCATTACCAATATAAATGATGAAGCTGTTAAGCTTTTTAATAATTCAAAGGATGAAACTGAAGTAAACAGTGTTTTACAAAATATGAAATTTTATAAAGATGTATTAATTAAAAAAAATACAATTCTTTTAGATAATAAATTTATTAAAAATATAAATAATGAAGAAACTGTTCTTACATCATCTTCTAGTTGTTTAATACCTAATCAAACTAATGATGGTTATCATATGAATGTTAGATATGTAAATTATTATATTACAGAGAATGGTTCTTATATAAATTGCGACAAATATATTATAACTGCTAATAATTACATTGAATATGATACGGATTTAAACATTAAAAACCAAAAAATGCTTACTTTAATTTTTGATAATAGACAATATATTGGAATAGAAGATGTAAGAATATTCAATGATGTTGAAACAAATAAAATAATTTTTGCGGGAACAGGGTTTCATAAAAATAATAGATTAGGTATAGTTACAGGTGAATATAATTTTGAACAGGGATATTTGAATTATAAAGAAATAACACAAAATTTCAATAATACACACTGTGAAAAAAATTGGGTTTTTGTTGATTATAATGGTTCAAGTCATATTGTATATGATTGGTCTCCACTTAAAATTTGTAAAATTAATTCTAATGACCAACTAGATGTTATTATTACTAAGGAAATGCCTGCTCTCTTTTCTAGAACTCGTGGATCTACTTGTGGATTTAAATATTATAAAAAAATTAATGAAAATAATAATGGTAATATAACTATTGATATTCTAGACACTGAAATATGGTTTGTTACACATATTGTTTCTTATGAGTCACCAAGACATTATTATCATGTAATAGCTGTTTTTGATTCTAATATGAATTTATTACGTTATTCAGCTCCATTTAAGTTTGAAGGCGAGCCTATTGAATATTGCCTTAGTATTGTTGTTGAAGATGATCGCGTTTTAATAAATTATAGCACATGGGACAGAACTACTAGAATTGGTATTTACGATAAAAAATATATAGATTCTATTGTAAAATATAACTAAAATATAACTAAAATATATAAGATATAAATAATAATACTATAATCTAATAATTATCAAGTAAAGTATTATTATGATCACATAAATACGCATCAAATAATTCTTTATTATCAATATAAATTAAATGCCAAATATTTGTTTCCCACATAATTGTATTTTTTGTCAAAATTATTTCAATACATTTATCTTTCATTTTTTCTGCCAATAAGAGTATTTTATCTTTATGTCCGCCAATTATACCTCCAGCAAAAGCCCATGTAATAGTTTTATACATATTATAAATGTAACCAGGATTTAATGGAATATTAAATCTTTGAAGAATTACTGGATCTTTTAAAACAAATTCATCCTCTGAATATCTAACAATTTCATCTACATTCCATATTTTTCCAACTCTTATTTTATTATACATTTTATTATGTAAATTATTTACTTTTCCAATAAATTCATCGTCAGAACAATTAAAAATATATCTTATTCCAAAATCAATCCAAATAAAATTATCTGTTTTAAAATTATTTAATAGAACGGCACTTTTCATCCATTCTGTTTTATTACACATTGTAAAAATATAATCTAATGTATCCTTGGCAGAGTTATCTGTTTTTAAACTAAAATTTGTTAATAAATTTTTATAACTATATAAATAACTATCTTCTTTATTTATTTTTATCAATACAGTCTTTGATTTATCATAATCTTCTCCAACTAAATTTAACATTGGTTCATCTAAAAATATAATTTTTGGAACATTTGATTTTAATAAGAGCTTACCATTTTGATAATATTTAAATATATCCATATCCTTTTTTGAATTAATATTACTTACAAAAGCAGAAATAATGGTAGTCATTTATTTAATATAAATTATATTATTTGTTTTTATATAATTTATATTTTATATATTATATAGTATATTTACACTATAAATCCTTGCATAATAACCCAATTGGTACCGTTACTTACTAATGTAGCCCAATTACCTTGGTTAAGTAGTATAGGGTAATCAGGATCTCCTCCTGATAATGGTATAACATTTGGATTACTTGAGTTTACAGCATTATTGGTGGATTTAATCATTAGTTCTTTACCACGATAAGTTGAAGCATTTGGCAATTCTAATGTTGTTATAAGAGCATTATTACAAATAATCCAATTATCATTAATAATAACAGTATAAGTTGAACCAACTGTTACAGGAACTCCTCTACTTAAAGATGCCAAAGTAGTATAATTATAACTTACATTAGGACTAATACTTGTAAAAATTTCTTGTGAACCATAATATAAAGTAGTTGGTGTTGTGTTTTTAACCCATAAAACATTACTTGGATCAACTACAGTAGGCGCGTTTGAAGATGGATCTAATACTAAACCTGTAGGATCTATTAACCCTGTAACATTTAATTTACCATTAATTATTACATTACCAGTATAACTAATAGAATTTGGAAAAATATTTGCCCATTGACTAGGTGGACCAGTTACACCAGTTGGGCCTATAGGTCCTCCATTTGGTCCTGTAGGTCCTCTACATCCTCTTCCAGTAGGTCCAGTAGATCCTAAACCACCAGTAACACCTGCTGGACCTATAGGTCCTTGAGAACCTTGTGGTCCAATAGAACCAACTGGTCCTTGTTTATTAAAATTACAACAGCGTTGAGAACCTAAATATTGTGTATAATTAACAAATGACATTTTATATATAATAATAATAAATTATATATAATAATATAAAATTTTAATATTTATACTTTAAACAATATTAGTTCTCGTTAAAGAAACCTTCCAATTAAAAGTAGTACTAAATCCGTTATCAGCCGCAACAAACAGATTTATTCTTAATGGAAGGTTTCCGTTTCCAGTTCCTTGTAATCCACTAAAATCAACACAGTCACTCCAGCCCCAAGAAGCTATATTTGGATTACTTCCATTGTATGAAGAATTCATCGTTCTTGCGTAAGGTGTATTGGCATTAAATAAAATTGGTGTGTAAATAGTATTTGCTTGGTCTAAAAATTCAATATAAGTAGCAAATCCTTTATCACCATCTGGACCAACTCCACTGTAAGTATTAATATCAAAATTAATTCGCCAAATTGTAGATGTATAACCTGAATTAGGTGTTTCCGTAAAAAACTCGGGTTGAAGATTAAAATTGCAATGAAATATTTCTTGCATTTGCTGTCCCCCAAAAGTATATGAAATTTGTTGGTTGGTTTGTATTGATTCAAAGCAAATAGGCATAGCGTAATTGTAAGAATTAATATTAACAGTGTCTAAATTAATATTACCCAACCCAAGACTTGATAGTGAAATATTGCCATTTGCTTGAATATTAATACTACTATTAAGTGAATTTAAGTTTAGATTATCATTATTCGCATTCAAAATTAATTTACTATCGCCACTAATTGTTAAGTCTCCACCATTATTATTTATAGAATTGTAAGTTGAAGTCAAGTATTGGGTGCTGTCATAACTAATTATGGTATTAAAAGCAGTAGAAGTATTACTTTCTGTTCCACCATCATTTAATTCTATACTGACAGTTCTTAAATTATTAGATGCATCTACCCAAATTCCTTCTAATCCTAATGGAAGTGGATTAGATACTTGCGGTGTCAACGCTAAATAGGTTGGATCTATTCCACCATCTACATTTAATTTGCCACCAATGTAAACGTCACCTGGATATTTAATTCCATTTACTCCTGATGGATCCCAATAAATATCACCTGGTCCTGTGGGTCCTGTTAGTCCTTTTGGTCCAGTTGGACCAGTGAAACCAGTTGGACCTGTTTTACCAGTTGGACCAGTGAAACCAGTTGGACCAGTGAAACCAGTTGGACCAGTGAAACCAGTTGGACCAGTGAAACCAGTTGGACCAGTGAAACCAGTTGGACCAGTGAAACCAGTTGGACCAGTGAA